>Ga0213824_1000006_pt1 | contig 418297 bp, 387 predicted proteins | sample MC6MC0906MG_FD_179892 | JGI IMG/M metagenome (GOLD analysis project Ga0213824, IMG submission 179892) | Enriched soil aggregate microbial communities from Iowa State University, Ames, United States - MC6-MC0906-MG | ecosystem: Environmental > Terrestrial > Soil > Unclassified | place: USA...
TCGACAAGAAGTACTACCAGACCGTGGGAACCAACGCGATGAACAATTGGTACGGTAACCCCCGTGAATACCTGTTGACCTTGCGTGGTACGTTCTAAGCCCGATCTGTAGGCCTTAATGCAAGCGTGTGATATGGGGCGATACTGCCGGTCGACAATGACCACCATCTGCCCATAGTGGACGCTTGCTACGCAGTCGAGTCAGTCATTCATTCCTGTTACAGACCCTTCTTGCAGCGCACTCCCTAGCGATTTCCATCCACATGTCCTTATTGGGTTTCAGCTCAGGATAAGTCTGTACCGCAACATCCACTGTGCCCGCCAGAACGCTAGCCATCATATTGCCGAACGTTTTTTTAGCCCAGCATGGTCCTCTTCAGATGAATGCAGCAACGCCACTGTTATGGGCAGCAGTGGCGTCGATACCTCCGTCAAGAAGAGCCTTCGCCGCGTCCCGAGACAAATCCATCAGCATTTCACCCTCTTTTCGAATGTATCAACGACACGAGACGCAGAAGCCGCGCTTTTTTTTTCAGAATTGTCGGTGCATTGCACGTGCAGATGAAAGAGAAAGCTTTCTAGCGGCAAGAAGGTGAAATCGGAGCGACAGTCCGCTATGGGTCGATAGCGGCCATTCAGGATCGGCCGCTTTCGACCCATAGCGGACTGTGGCGACTGACAGTAGCTGCTACGATCCCACTTGAGATCTGCACAATCTGCGATTTATGAATTACTACGATGAAACCTGCTTTGCCAATATTTACCTAGAAGACAGCTACGTCCTTGCGATTGAGGAGGGCGTATCAACCTTGTCATTTGCAATGGAGTTGGTGCTGCTCGAATCACATCCACTCTATGTGAAACCAGCATCTGGGGAAGCGTACTGCTATTGGAATGCATACATTCATTTCTGCCTGACACAGCGCGTTCTTTGGCATGAAAGGAGTGTTTTGGTATCCAGGGATGCGAACGGCGACACCGATTTAGGCTATGTAGACATATTCAGGATAGAAGGTGCCACTTACCACCTGAAAGGGGACTGGGGTTCGGTATCGGTTACCTGCGGCACCGTAGTGGTTGATTACGAAGGCAGTCCCCACACCTAAAACAACGTGCCGGATGATGGTAGATCGACCAAGGGCTGCTTCTGGCCGATTACTGCCTTTCGCCACCGTCAGTTTTGGGTCGATAGCCGCCGCTCACGAATGGCCACTTACGACCCGGCGCTGCCCCTCACCGCGAACATCTAACGGCCAAGAAGCAGAAAGTCAAAGTGGTCCTGAAATCGGTTTATATCCGTTTCACCCAACTACCGGCGCATGCTCGGCCATCAATTCGGTAATCCAGTCGATAAACACCCTCACCTTGGCGCTGACATGGCGGTTCGGCGGGAATGCCAAGTACATCGGCATTGGCGGCATATGCCAATCGTCAAACAGCGCCAGCAGCTCACCGCTGGCAAGGTGCGGTTCGGCCATGTACTGCGGTAGCCAGAGCATGCCAAGGCCAGCCAAGCCGGCAGCAAGGTAGGCATTGCCGTCGTCTACGGTCAGTTGCGGGCGGCCTTGAGCTTCCATGCGCTCCTCGCCCCGATGCATCGCGTAGGGCAGAGTCTTGCCGGTACGAGACCAAAGAAAACCTACGGTCTTGTGCTGGCCCTCCTCCAACTCACGGGGGTGCTTCGGCGTCCCGAAGCGCTGCAAATAGCCGGGCGCGGCATAGATGCCGAGCTTCAAATCGCCCACATGCCTCGCCACCAGGGACTGATCGGTGATCTCGCCACCGCGCACCACGCAATCGACGTTCTCGCTAATGATGTCAACGACGCGATCACTCACGCCCAAGGTCAGTTGAATGTCCGGATAACGCGTAAAGAACCCCGGCAAGGCGGGTATCAACAGGATGCGCGCCAGTGGGCTAGGAACATCCACCCGTAGTCGCCCGCGCGGCGCCATCGACGCACTGGAAACGCTGGTCTCGGCGTCGTCCATGTCGACCAGCAGCCGGACCACGCGTTCGTAGTAGGCCGCCCCGTCGGCGGTAACATTCACTTTGCGCGTGGTGCGGTTGAGCAGGCGCACCCGCAGCCGCGCTTCCAGTTGCTGAACCAGTTGCGTCACGGTGGTCTTGCTCATGTGTAGGGTCGCAGCGGCCTTGGTAAAGCTGCCAGTTTCCACCACCCGGGCAAACGCCAGCATTGCATCGAAACGGTCCATTTCACGTCTCCCTCGCGCCTGGATTGTTTGGATTATACAAACAGTCCTGACCAGAGCTGCCCGTTTATCCAGGTCCAAGGCGGTCCTTATAGTGGCGTCAACATAGACACCGAGCCGCAATGGCCCAGAACGAGGTATGCAATGTCCAGCAAACGTGATGCCGTTTTCCCGCCTGACCGCCATGCACTGTATGAGCTTCACCGCTACTCGCCAGCGATTCGGTCCAACGGTTTTCTGTTCGTGTCCGGCCAGGTCGGCAGCCGCAAGGATGGCTCGGCCGAACCGGACCTGGCGGCGCAAGTGCGTTTGGCCTTCGCCAACCTCAATGCGATCCTGGCCGAGGCCGGCAGCAGTTTCGAGGATGTGGTCGATACGACCATCTTCATGGTCGACCCCGATTCGAAGTTCGAAACCATCTGGGAGGTGGCGTCCGAGTATTGGGGCGAAGCGCCGTACCCAACGGTGACTGCAATCGGCGTGACCTGGCTGTCGGGGTTCGACTTCGAGATCAAGGTGATCGCGAAACTACCGTAACGGAGCTAGCCAGAACAAACCGCCGAGGGCTATGGGCGACCATCTTCTTGCTCCTGAAGAGTACCTCGACGGACGGTCGATTTCTGCTAGATGTCGCCGTTCGCTCTTGACCATTAGCTGCCCGTGGGGAGGGCAGCTTTGGGTCGATAGCGGACCTTCACTTTATGCTGGGCATGGGCGCTGAACCAATGCTTTTCTGCGCATCTACTGGGATCTTCTACACTCTAGACGCATTGCAATACCCGCCACAGCCCATTAGCATTCCAGCCATCTGGAGATGGCATTCCTCCCCAAACCGCCCCCGCGCTGATGATGCCTACGCCCCCCTGTGAAAGGGCGCGTAGGCTATTGCCCGGCGTCCCCCCACAGGGCCATTCGACACCCTGTGGAGTTTCTCAAATGTACCTTCCCCTCCTTTCCGTAATCGTCGGCGGCAGCACCGGCTGTGTGCTGCGCTGGTGGCTGGGCCTGCGCCTCAATTCGCTGTTCGCGGGCATGCCGTTAGGCACTTTGCTGGTCAACCTGGTCGGTGGCTTCGTCATTGGCGGGGCCATGGCGTTCTTCATGCGCTGGCCCCACCTCGACCCGGCCTGGCGCTTGCTGATCACCACCGGTTTTTGCGGGGGGCTGACCACCTTCTCGACGTTTTCCGCCGAGGTGCTGTCGATGCTCATGCATGGCCGTTACGGTTGGGCAATGGCCACGGTGTCGGCGCATGTACTGGGGTCGTTGCTGATGACCTTTGCCGGCTTTGCGCTGGTGCGCTGGCTGGGCTGAGCCGGCACGTCACGTGGCTGTCATGTGCGGTTGCTAGCGTGCGGGTCCCTTTTCCGACACAAGGTGTGCGACACGGTGTACGCCAGCACGACCCGCAAAACGTTCATGCTCCGCTCCGACAACATGCGCAGCGACGACTTTGCCGCGCTGTTCACCCAGCTGCACGGCAACCTGTATGCCGACATGCCGCGGTTGGGGGAGGGTATCGTCATCGGCGGTGTGTATGGCCGCTTCGAGGGCATGAGCGTGCGGCGTATGCATTACCAGGGCGACTTCACCATCGCCTTGCCCACGCCGCAGGACGAGATCACTTTTGTGCTGCCCACGGCGGGCAAGATCATCTTCGAACACCGCGGCGAGTCGATTGGCGGGGCGCAGGTGGGGCTGGCGGTCGACAAGCTGGATATCCGTTCGGTGCGCTTTGCCGAGGGCCATGCGCAATGCGGCATGTCGATCCGCCGTGGGTTGTTTGCCGAGCGCCTGTCGGCGTTGCTGGGGCGGCCGTTGGCGGCGCCGATCCGTTTTGCCCCGGTGGTGGACCTCAGCAAGGCGGCTTTTCAGGGCATCCGCGCCTTGCTCGAAATGGCCACCGGCACGGCGTTCGATCAACTGATCAGTACCGGCCTGCTGATGCCGGTGCGGCTGCAGGAGATGCTGGTCGACGCGGTGCTGGAAACCTGGCCGCACAATTACAGCGAGGCGCTGCGCAGCCCTGTCCCTTCGATCGCACCCAGGCATGTGAAGACGGCCATGGCCTACATCCGTGAGCACCCGCTGAGCCTGGTCAGCGGCAGCGAGCTGGCGGCGCGGGTGAATGTCAGCTTGCGTGCGCTGCAGGAGGGCTTTCGGCGGTTTGCCGGCACGTCGATTGTCGGGTATCAGCGGCAGGTGCGGCTGGAGCAGGCGCGGCAGCTGCTGGCGAACGAGGAGGGCGTGTCGGTGGCAGAGGTGGCCTTGCGGCACGGGTTCAGCAATGCGGGGCGGTTTGCGCAGTATTTTCAGCAGGCGTTTGGGGTGAACCCGGCGCAGGTGAGGGGATGCCAGGGGTAGGTGCCCTGTGGGAGCGGTTTTAGCCGCGAATGCAAACGTGGATTCACCGACGTATTCGCGGGTAAACCCGCTCCCACAGGGTCTGTGCTAATGCCTGGCAAGCATGGTCATACGCAGGCGTGTACCGCCTTTACACAACCGCCAAATGGCCTCTGGCTGAGCGCGGATGGGGTTGCTGCAACTGCTCAAAATGTTCGGCGATAGCCGCAATCAGTTCGGCATCGGCAATCGCGCCCAAGCCAGGGTAAGGCTTGCCGTTGTAGTCACCCGCGTGGGTAAGCACGGCCTCGAGGCTGTCGCCGTTATCCTGATACAGCCGTTTCATCAGCTGCGCTTCCAGGTCCTTGCTGTCAGCGCAATGCAACGCATAGTGCACGGCCAGGGCGGCGCCGAAGGCCAGGCCCGGCGTTGCAATACCATGCTTGCGGGCAAGGTCCACGCTGCTGAGGATGCGCTCGTTGCGCTGAAGCTTGCGCAGCGGGTCGCGGCCTACCCGGGTGCAGGGGTCCTTGAACGAGGTTTTGCAGCGCTCCAGAAAGGTTTGCGCAAAACTGCCGATCACGTCTGCCATCTGTGGGTGTTCGGCCGTCAGTGCGGGGGCGACCTCCTGGTTGATCAGGCGCTCGGCCAGCGCACTCACCCGCGCATCGCCCATGCCCTGGCCTACCCAGTCATAGCCCAGCACGCTGGCGTACCAAGCGATGATGGCATGTGGGCCGTTCCACAGCCGGTTCTTGATGACCTGGATCAAGCCGATGTCGGTGACGGTTTTCACCTGGCGCAGCCGCTCCAGCAAGTCGCTGCCACGCTCGACGTACAGCGCCATGTCGGGTTCGCTGTTGAACAGGATCAGGTGCAGTTGGCTCATCGCGCTACTGGATTGTGCGAAGGGCCGGAAGCGCCCGATCAGTCGTTCGTATTCGGGTACCGGCGCAGCGGGCTTGCCGGCGTGCACGGGCTCGCCTTCAAGGCTGTTCTGGAACATCTGCGACTTGATGCGCAGTTGTCGCACCAGCGCGTCATTACTCAGTTTGGAGACGATGCGGCTGACCACGGTTTCAGCGAAATGGGTCTTTTCCAGGATCTGCTGACTGATGGCGGGCGGGCACAGTAATTCAAGCTCCGCTTGTACGTGTAGCCGCACGAACGCTGCCCCGCCAATCTTGTTCAGCACCGTCAAAATGGTCAGCGCGCGGCCACGGCGCTCGAAGCGTCGCAGCAGGCCCTTGGCGATGACCTTGGCCTGTTTGCGGATGGCCTGCTCGGGCAAGCTCAGGCCGATGATTTCAGCCGCGTTGTACATCTCGATCACCGCCGCGTCATCGTCCATGTCGATCATGCGAACGTTTTCGATGGTCTGGTCGAATGAGCTGGCCCCATAGCGCACGCTGTAGCGGCCAAACGCGCTGACGGTTTCCCGCAGCATGCGCGAACGGGTGGCGGCGATGATTTCGCACGGCCGGGTGTAGCCGTCCCAATGGGAGAACACTTGGGTCAGGTAACCGCCGCCGATGGCCCCGAAACCATGGATGCCGACGCGGAACTGGTTCAGTGAGGCGGGAAAGGGCGCGTGCAGGTCTGGCATGCCCAGGTCGGGGACGCACTCGCTCAAGTCGGCGAGGAATGCGTTCATGCTGCTGTAGGCCTTGAACGCGCCAGCCTTGACCTCAGGCGCTGGTGGCTTGATGTCTTCGATCAGGATCGCTTGCCCTTCGGCGCGTATGGCCGACAGCAGGCCGTTTTCCGAGTCTTCGACCATCAAGCACTGGCCCGGCTCGCAATTGAGCGCACTGGCAGCGCGCAGGAAGATCTCGGGGTGGGGTTTGCCTTGGCTGACTTCATCGCCACAGACGGTGACGTCGAAATACTTCAGCACATTGGCATTGATCAGGTATTCCTCGGCGATGGCCCGGCGGCTGGACGTGGCGACCGCCATCGTCAGCCCTGACTTGCGCAGCCGTTCCAGCACTTCCAGCAAGCCTGCCTTGATCGGCACGCCGTGATTGCGCACGTGCTCCAGCTCAAGTTGGTCGGCGCGTTTGCGAATTTGCGCATACGGGAAGTCTTCACCGTTGTGCGCCTTGGCCAGCGCTTCAGCCTTTTTCGCGCTGAGGCCCAGTGAGCCGATGAGCGTCTGCTCGCTGAGTGCCGTGCCGAAAATCTCCAGCGAGGCTTGCTTCAGCGTTTTGAAACGCAAGCGTTCGGTGTCGAACATGGTGCCGTCCATGTCGAAGATGGCGCTGAAAATTCGTTTACCTTGAAAGAAAATCATGGGGTATATGCCTGTTTGTCTCGTGAACCCTGCCGCTTTGCCAACGGGCACAAGCGACTGCTACGCAAATCTGCAGTGCGATCAATCAGGTGGGAGGCACACGGTCGACAGGAGGGCGCTCAGCGGTGACGCAGAGGTAGGGCGGGACGGAGCGGGGTTTACAGAGGAGGTCTACAAGCGTTGAGGTGCGGCGGGCGCGTTGTTTGACTTTGACTTCACGCCCACTGGCTGCAGTTGGGTTTGCAGGCAGTGAGCGCAAGTAGCGATGGATACGTGTGATTCCAAACATGGGGTGATGAGCTTCCTGTTCAGTGACGGGTATTCCTTTTTCAGCCTTGCATGTATGTGTGATCACATGCAAGGCCCAGGTTTTGCTCAGAACGCGTAGCTGGCCTTGAGGCTGCCGCTGACGCCATGGCTGTCGCCGCCGCTCAAGGCCGCCACTTCGGCGCCGACACTCAGCGCACCCAGGTTGGCCATCAGGTTCACGCCGGCGTTGAATTGGTCACGGTTGTCGAAGGCCGCCCGCTGCTGAATGTCCAGCCCCAGCAGGTAGCCTTCGCTGTCCACCTGATGATCGCCCAGGGCATGTTCGTAGCCCACCTCGACGCCCGGCACCAGCTGCCAGCTGCCCATGACGATAGGGGTGAACGATGCCTTGAGGTTGGCCACCGCGCTGCGCCGGGTTTCCTGAAGGTCGTCCACTTGTAGCGCCAGTTCGCTGCCCTTTTCGGTGAAGCCGGACAGGTCCACGCGGCTGGCCCGTACACCCACGCTCGGCTCCAGCACCAGGGCGCCTGTGCTCAGGCGGTAGCCCAACGCCAGGCTCGCGCCGGCCAGGGTGCCGTGGCTGTCGCCCCTGGCCGTGCCCAGGCCGCCGCCGAGATCGCGTTTGCTGGCGTAGTCGAGGTAGCCGGCGCTGGCATCCGCCTCGATGAACAGGCCGTGTTCCAGGCTGCCGGGGGCGAAGCGCGCGCCAAGGCTGAAGAAGGTCAGGTCGGTGTCCGCTTCGCCGCCGGCGCCACCGACGTTGCCGCTGCTGTAACCAAACCCTGCATGGGCGCTGAGCTGCTCGGTAAAGCGCTGGGTCATGCCGATCATCAAGCCTTGGCTGTGCTCGTTGCTGCTGGCGGCGTGGGCTGAGCCGTCGGTACCCAGGTAGCCGGCCAGCGCGGTGCTCCACAGGCGCGACTGGCCGGCCTTGAGGCCGCTGGCATCGGTGAAGGGCGAGGCTGCACGGTCGATCATCGCGCCCTGGCGCAGCAGGTAGCTGGCGGCGTCGGCGTGCACCTGGCCGCCCACGGTCGCTTCCACGCCGCCCAGGGTGCCGGCGTCGATGGCTGACTGCAGGTAGTAGTTGTAGGCGCTGTAGGTGCCCGACAGCGAGGTGTCCTGCAGTTGCCGCAGCAGTTGCGCACCGGCGGCGGCGTTGCCCAGCAGGCTGGCTTCACCCGGCAGTGTGCCGTAGCGCACCATCTTGCCGCGCAGCACGTAGATCGTTTCCTGGGTCAGGCCCAGGCCTTGCTTGAGGTAGTTGTCCATGCTGCCGTATTCGGCCGTGACCTCGTCCAGGCCGGCCTGCAAGTAGCTGGCCTCTACGCCCAGCAGCGGCGCGTACACCTCGGCCATGCTCGCTGGCATGGCGGCCAGGGTCGCGGCCACGCGGGCGGCGGTGTAGTCGTTGGTGGCCAGGTAGTTGCTCATGATCGTCGCGTCGTCGACGCCAGCGATGCTCAGCAGCACGGCGGCCGTCCAGCCGGTGCGGTCCTTGCCGGCGGTGCAGTGGAACAGGGCGGCGCCGTCGGCGCTGGCCAGTTCGTTGAACAACACCGTGAACTGCCCGCGCATGCCGGCATCGCTGACGAAGGCGCGGTTGGTTTCCTCCATCATCGCCCGCGCCTGGGCGGCGCTAGAGAACGAAATGTTGGTGATGTTCGAGCCCGAGGTGGTACTGCCGATGATGTCGATGTTGGTGTAGTGGGCGCCGGCGGGCAGGGTGTCGGGGGTGTCGGCGATTTCGCTCGGGGTGCGCAGGTCGTACACATCGCTGATGCCCAGGCCGTTGAGCACGGCGAGGTCGGCGGCGGTCGGGGTCAGGGCGTTGGCACGATAGAACACCCCGGCGCGCATCACGCCATCATGGCGGGTGGTGTAGGCGGTGGTGGTACCGGCGATGTCGCGAAAGTTGTCCATGCCGGCCAGGCGCGGGGTGTCGAGCGCGTCGGCGGCGTGGGCGGTGGAGATGGCGAGGGTGAGCAGGGACAGGGAGCAGAACAGGCGTTGCAGCACGGGAATGGCCTCGGTGGAGTGCAGGGGTCTGGCTACTCTCCGGGGGCAATATGAAACTGGGTGTTACATATTGCAGTGCGAGGCAAAAGGCTGCGCAATCTGTCTGCAGGCTGCGTTTTCCGTCTGGTGCGATGAGGTTTGTTTATTAACTAATTTTTTGCATATTAGGTTATTCCTAAAATCAATTTCATTTATTTATTGCGCGCCGCTACATTCGCTGCTCCCCCAAAGGACACTAAAGGAGCAGCGGATGTCCATTCGATCCCGGCTGTTGATTGTCATCGCCAGCACCTTGCTGGCGACCCAGGCCTTCGCTGCCGAACGCCTGACCCTGCGCATCGGTGACCAGAAGGGCAACATGCGTGCCCAGCTGGAGGCCGCCGACGCCCTGCGCGACCTGCCGTACGACATCCACTGGGCGGAGTTCCCTGCCGCAGCGCCGCTGGCCGAGGCACTCAATGCCGGGGCAATCGATGCCGGCATCATCGGCGATGCACCGTTGCTGTTCGTGCTGGCGTCCGGCGCGCCGGTCAAGGCGATTGCCGTGGACAAGTCCGACCCCTATGGCACCGCCTTGCTGGTGCGCCCGGATGCACCGCTGCACACTGCCGCCGACCTCAAAGGCAAACGGATTGCCACCGGGCGCGGCTCAATCGGCCATCACCTGGCGCTCAAGGCGCTGGACCAGGCGGGCCTTACGGAAAAGGACGTGGACTTTCGCTTCCTCGGCCCGGTCGATGCCAAGATCGCCCTGGCCAACGGTTCGGTGGACGCCTGGTCGACCTGGGAGCCTTACACCGCGCTGGCCGAGCTGAGCGGGCAGGGCCGGGTGCTGGTCAATGGCCGCGGCCTGTCCAGCGGCAACAGCTTCCTGGCCGCCACCGACAAGGCGCTTGATGACCCGGCGCGGCGCGCCGCACTGCAGGACTACCTGGCGCGCCTGAGCAATGCCCAGGTCTGGGCCAACCAGCACCTGGACAGCTACTCGAAAACCCTCGCCGCCATCATCGGGTTCCCCGAGAACGCCGCCCGCCTGCAGTTCGAACGCCGTCAGCTGCGTTGGCAAGCCATCGATGCCACGACCATCGCCGAGCAGCAGGACACCGCCGACTTCTATCACGCCCACGGCTTGATGAGTGAGCGCCTCGACGTTGCCCCGACCTTCGCCAACGGCTTCACCGTGCCCAGCACCGGCGCGCTGGCCCAACACTGACCCGGAGAACACCCCATGTCGCACCGCAAACGCCTGCGCCACCTGGCCCTGGGCTTGCTGATCGGCGGCCTGCTGCCGTCACTCGCCAGCGCCGAACAAACCCTGCGCATCGGCTACCAGAAGTCCTCGACCCTGCTGACCTTGCTCAAGGCCCGTGGCAGCCTGGAGCAACGCCTGCAGGCCGAAGGGATTCGTGTCAGCTGGCACGAGTTCCCCAGTGGGCTGCCGCTGCTCGAAGCGTTGAACCTGGGCAATGTCGACCTGTCGGCGGACGTCGCCGACACCGTGCCGGTGTTCACTCAGGCGGCGGGCGCCACGCTCACCTACTTTGCCCGTGAGGCGCCGTCGCCTGCGGCCCAGGCTATCCTGGTGCCCAGTGGCTCGCCGCTCAAGACGCTCGCTGACCTGAAGGGCAAGCGTGTGGCGGTGACCAAGGCGGCCGGCAGCCATTACCTGCTGATCCAGGCGCTGGCCAAGGCCGGTTTGAACTTCAAGGACATTACCCCGGCGTACCTGATCCCCGCAGACGGGCGCGCTGCGTTCGAAAACGGCAAGGTCGATGCCTGGGTAACCTGGGACCCGTACGTCGCCAGCGCCCAGCGCCAGCAGAATGCACGCGTGCTCGCCGACGGCAATGGCCTGGCCAGCTACCAGCGCTACTACCTGGCCGGCAGCGACTATGCCAAGACGCACCCCGACGTGTTGCAGCAGGTCTACCAGGCGCTGCGTGAAGTGGGCACCTGGACCAAGGCCAACCCTGAAGCCGCTGCGCGCGTGCTCGGGCCGCTGTGGGGCAACCTGGACAGCGCCACCGTGCAGCAGGCCAACGCCCGCCGCAGCTACGACGTGCAGCCGGTGCAGCGGGACAACCTCGGTGAGCAGCAGCGCATCGCCGACGCCTTCTACCGCGAAGGCTTGCTGCCCAAGCCTGTGGATGCGCGCGCGGTGACCGTGTTCGAGCCGCGTGGGGACTATTTGAAAAACTGACTGGGCGTGGTGCCGAACTGGCGCTTGAACATGCTGGCAAAGGCGCTGGGGCTGTCATAGCCCAGCGTGCCCGCCACGTCGATGATGCGCTCGCCCAGGGCGATGCGCTCCAGCGCCTGCATCAGCCGCGCCTGCTGGCGCCATTGGCCGAAGGACATGCCGGTTTCCTTGCGGAACAGGCGCTGGATGGTCTTCTCGTCGATGCCCAGGTGCACGCCCCAGTCGGCCACGGTGGACGGGTCGTCCGGCTTGTGCTGCAAGGCCGAGCAGATGGTCCGCAAGCGTGGGTCGCTGGGGTGAAGCAGCTTCAGTGGCAGGGTGGGCAGCACGCTGATCTCGTCGAGGATCAGGCGCATGATGCGCGACTCGCGCGAGTCCTCGGCGAACGGCCCGCTGACGTTCACCGAGGCCTTGATCAGCTCGCTGAGCAGTGGCGAAATACTGATTGCCTTGCTCTGGCGTGGCAGGTTTGCGGCGGCATCAGGGCGCACGAACACGCTGCGCATCTTCACGTCACCGACGCAGCGAATGGCGTGTTCCTGCCCGCAGGGCATCCAGATGCCGCGGCTGGTCGGTACGGTCCAGCACTCGGCCTGCGACTCGACGATCATCAGGCCCTTGATGGCATAGATCAGCTGATGCTTGGCATGCGAGTGCGGGGCGATGTACCAATCCGGTGGGTAGTCGGTTGCACGGCTACCGACCTCCCAGGTCCATTCATCAACCTCCACCAGCATGTCTTTCAACGGCTTGAACATGTCGCCCCCGTACCGGCTGAATACCGCGTGGCCATCTTAGCAGCAGGTCGCCGGGCGTGCCTTCGAGCGGGTCGCCGGCAGCAGTGCGGTGGCCAGGCCGAGCAGTGGCAGGAACGAGATCACCTGATACACCCACTCGATGCCATGCCGGTCGGCCAGCTCGCCCAGCCCGGCGGCGCCGATGCCGCTGATGCCGAACATCAGCCCGAACATCACCCCGGAAACCATGCCGACGCGCCCTGGCACGGCTTCCTGGGCATACACCACCAGCGCGGCGAACGCCGAAGACATCACCAGGCCGATCGCTACTGCCAGCACTGCCGTCCAGAACAGGTCGGCGTAGGGCAGGGCAAGGGCGAAGGGCGCAACGCCCAGGAAGGACACCCAGATCACCGCCTTGCGCCCGATACGGTCGCCCACCGGCCCACCCGCGAAAGTGCCCAGCGCCACGGCGGCAAGGAACACGAACAGGTACAGCTGGCTTTGCTGCACGCTGAGGCCGAAGTGCTCGATCAGGTAGAAGGTGAAGTAGTTGGTGAACGACGCGATGTACACGAACTTGGCGAACATCAGTACGCAGATGACCCCCACCGCGCGCCACATGGCGCCCTTGGAAAGGCCCTGAGCCTGCTGCCCGGCAAAGCCCTTGAGCTGGGTCTGGCCGTGCTGGATGGTCCAGCCGGTCACCCGCAGCAGTACGCAAACGGCCAGGGCCGCTGCCAGCATGAACCAGGCAATGGCTGACTGGCCGTAGGGGATGATGATGGCCGCAGTCAGCAAGGGGCCGATCGCCGAGCCGGTGTTGCCGCCCACCTGGAAGGTGGATTGTGCGGTACCGAAGCGCCCGCCGGACGCCATCCGCGCCACCCGTGAGGCTTCGGGGTGGAAGGTTGCCGAGCCTACCCCGACCACTGCGGCAGCCACTAGCAGCATTTCATAGCTGCCGGCGAAGGCGAGCAGGGCGATGCCCACCAGGGTTACCAGCATGCCGGCTGGCAGCAGGTAGGGCTGTGGGTGTTTGTCGGTGTACATGCCTACCCAGGGTTGCAGCAGGGAGGCGGTCACCTGGTAGATCAGCGCGATCCAGCCGATCTGCGCGAAGCTCAGCGAGAAGTCGCTTTTCAGCATGGGGTAGATCGACGGCAGTACGGCCTGGATCAGGTCGTTGAGCAAGTGGGCGAAGGCGGCGGCGCCGACGATGCGGACCAGGAACCCTTGGGGTTGATCGGCGGGCGCGGTGGGCGAGGCCAAGGTGGCGGCAGAAGTCGTCATAAGCGAGGCTCTTTTGTCGAGTGATAGCAAGGCATTGCCGCTGAAGGATATCCAGCGGTGCTTTTGTCTGTCTCACGTCGAACAGGCACCCACTAGCGCGTTTCGGACATTCGTTGCGGCAGGTACAAAGGGCGCAGGATGGCTAGCGTGCCGTGCTTTCCCTGGCCATCCACCTGAGCAGCGCTGCGATGGGCACGCGACGGTGCACTTCGTGACGCTGGGCGCTATTGCCGTCGCCATACCGTTCGCGATAACGGCTCACGATAAAGTGCTGGCCATCGTCCGAGACCCGGGCCTCAAGCTCGTGCAGCAACTGCTGCCCGGCATCACTCTCCAGGTTCCTGAACAGCACCAGCGGGGCTTGGGCGTCACTCATCCGCGTGCTCCCCTGGGCAGCTCGTCGGCCGCTTGCCTGGCGAGCCAACCTTGCCCTCTGCTACACGCTCGGCGCGGTAGTGGGCGCGGTAGTCGCGTACGGCGAGGTAGTCATCAGGCAAGGTGCGCAGCCAGTCGGTAACCGGCAGCAATTCGGCGCGACCATCCACTACGCCACCTGCGGTGGCCACGTTGCTCAGGGTATCGACGGTATCGCTGTTGTCGCCAAACGGGTCGACCGCCATGCCCAGTACCCGGCCGGTGGCATCGCGCAGGTTGTGCGAGCCCAGCAGCGGCAGCTCGACGATCGGGCCATCGGCGATGTTCCACACCCCAAACGTCTGGCCAAAGTCCGAAGTGTGGCGGGCCAGCCCCATCTTGCCCGACACATCGATCAGGCCTGCCACGCCCAGCGTCGTATTGAAAATGAACCGCGTCAGGCTGGTCATCGCCCGCTCGCCGTTGCCCTGTAGCAGGTCATTGACGAAGACCTTGGGTTCGCCGAAGTTGGCGGCAAAGTTGTGCACGCCCTGCTGGGTAAAGTCGGGCAATGCGGTATAGCCACGGGCGACCGGTGCCAGCAGGTAATCGTCGACACTGCGGTTGAAGGCAAACACGGCGCGGTTGGCAGGTTCGGCCGGGTCGCTCAGCTGATACGCCACAGGGCCACAGGCACCGGCAGGCGGCCGCTGGCTGCAGCCTCCGGCAGCGAGCAATGACACGGCCAGTAGCGCGTTACGGGCTGAAAACCAGGCAAAGGGTGGGGTGGGCATGGGCACATTCCTGACAAGAACTGGCGCCGATGGTGCGGGCGTTTGTTTGCCTGGAAGTGTCCGGTTTACTTCACTGGCGACACTTTGTTTCCGAATTGAAATATATGACGGCAACCTCGGGATGGCCGTAAAGTTAGCGCTAATTACCTCTGTTTGCGGTGCCCCCGTGTGAGCCATTTGCTGATTGTCGACGATGATGTCGAAGTACTCGACCTGCTGCAGAAGTTTCTCCGTCAGCACGGTTACGAAGTCGATGTGGCCAATGATGGCGAAGGCCTGTGGCAGGCGCTGGAGCGGCGGGTGCCGGACTTGGTCATTCTCGATGTGATGCTGCCGGGCGACAGTGGGCTGGTGCTCTGTCAACGCCTGCGCGCCGAATACAAGGTAGCGGTGATCATGCTCACTGCCATGGGCGAGCTGAGTGATCGTGTGGTCGGGCTCGAGCTGGGCGCGGATGACTACCTGACCAAGCCGTTCGCTGCCCGTGAGCTGCTGGCCAGGGTGCGCGCGGTGCTGCGTCGGGCAAGCGAAACGGCGAGCAACCCAGCCACCAGCCCTCGGTCGGTCCTCGAGTTTTGCGGCTGGCAGCTGGAGGTGCTGCGGCGTGAGCTGCGCTCGCCGGAAGGCGTGATGATCCCCTTGTCCAACGGCGAGTTCGAGCTGTTGCTGGTGTTCGCCGAGCACCCCCGGCGGGTCCTCAGCCGCCAGCAACTGCTGGACCTGGCGCGTGGCGAGACGCACGACGCTTACGACCGCAGCATCGATGTGCAAGTGAGCCGGCTGCGCCGCAAGCTTGAAACCGATGACGTCACTGAACCGTTGATCCGTACCTTGCGCAACGTGGGCTACCTGTTCACCGCCACTGTGAACAAGCGATGAACCTGCTCGCCCGGGTGCGCAAGGCCCTGCCACGGCCACGCGTCACCATCGCCCGGTGGATTGCGCTGACCACCCTGGCCGCCATGCTCAGCCTGCTGTTGCTCAAGTGGCTGTTCAGTTTGCTGCTGAGTGTGTGGGCACAACCGCCGTTGCTCGAAAGCGGCCTGATCGAGAAGGTGGCCTCGGTCGCCCGCATGCTTGATGCCGCACCTGTGGGCCAGCGGCCGACCCTCGCCAGCGCGGCGGGTGATGCGTCGTACAGCGTGCGCTGGCTGCGTCGGCATGACGAGGCCGATTTGCCAGTGCTGGCCGACAGCCAATTTCGCGAGGGTGCGCCGACGCTGCGCGCCCTGCTGAAGCGCCCAGATGCGCAGATCGAAGTGTTCGGGCCCGATGACTTGCCAGTTCAGCAGCAGCGCGGTTATGCCCTGCTGATCCAACTGACGGACACGTCGTGGCTGTTGTATCGCGCAACAGATCGCAGTTGGGGGCTGGATGAGCTCCCGCGCAACCTGATCATCCTGGCGCTGATGATTGTCTCCAGCCTGGCCGTGGCTTTCTTCGCCACGCGCTATCTGGCCCACCCACTGGAGCGTTTCGCAGAAGGCGCGCGGCGCTTCGGCAAGGACTTCAACGCGCCGTCAATCCCGGTGGTCGGCCCCCACGACCTGCGCCAGGCCATTCTTGCGTTCAACGCCACCCAGGCGCAGCTCAAGCATTTTCTGCACGACCGCACGCAAATGCTGGCGGCAATCTCCCATGACCTGCGCGCACCGCTGACCCGCATGCGCCTGCGCGCGGAGTTCATCGAAGATGCCGAACTGCAGGCCAAGTTGTTCAAGGACGTGGACGAGATGCAGGCGATGGTCGACGCCGCGCTGCAGTTCTTCCGTGATGACGCGCGGTTGGAACCGACCACGACGTTCGACTTGGGTGAGCTGCTGACGACGGTGGTCGATGACTTCAAGGATGCGGGGCTGGAGATCACCCTGAGTGGGCCGCGTCGTTGTGTGTATGTGGGCCGGCCCATTGGCATTAAGCGGGTGGTGGTCAACCTCATCGAAAACGCTGCCAAGTATGGCCGCGAGCCTGCGGTGCAGCTGGAGGTCGATGACGAATGCATCGTCATGCGTGTGCTTGACCGAGGCCCAGGCATTGCGGATGAGCTGCAGGCGCGGGTTTTCGAACCGTTCTTCCGCATTGAAGGCTCGCGTAACAGGGATACCGGCGGGGTCGGCCTTGGCCTGCCGGCGGCGCGCGCCATCGTGTTGGAGCAGGGCGGTAGCGTGACCCTGAGCAACCGCCAAGGGGGCGGGCTGGAGGTCAGGGTCACGCTGCCTGTCGCGTGATCAGAGCCCCAGTTCACTCAGCCCGGGGTGGTCGTCCGGGCGGCGGCCCAGCGGCCAGTGGAACTTGCGGTCCGCTTCGGCGATGGGCTGTTCGTTGATGCTCGAGTGACGGTTCTGCATCAGGCCATCCTCGGCAAACTCCCAGTTCTCGTTGCCATAGGCACGGAACCACTGCCCGCTGTCGTCGTGGTATTCGTAGGCATAGCGCACCGCGATGCGGTTGCCGGTGAAGGCCCAGAGTTCCTTGATCAGGCGGTAGTCCAGTTCATGGTTCCACTTGCGGGTGAGGAAAGCCTGCACCTCGGCGCGGCCACGGGGGAACTCCACGCGGTTGCGCCAGACGGTATCGGGCGTGTAGGCAAGCGCGACCTTGGCGGCGTCGCGGCTGTTCCAGCCATCTTCGGCCAGGCGGACTTTCTCGATGGCGCTTTCGCGGGTAAAGGGGGGGAGTGGAGGGCGGGACATGGGTAACTCCTCAGGCGTGGTGGGCATGAAGGAGCGTAGTACTAGGGTGGTGTGGTTGAGAATGGATGTCGCCAGCACTTCATAGTTGCTGTCAGCGAAACAATAGCGGTGAAGTCGCTTTGAAAGGCCGAGCGTCAGCGATGTGATCAGGGCTCCACTTCGTCGATGTACGCCTCGAAGAACCCGTCAGGAATCTCTTCTGTTCGGTACTCAAGCTGCGTACCTTCGGTAATTTCAGCTAGCCACACTGCATTTTCACCAGGGTTGTCGAAGACAAAAGCGCGGTTGCTGACAGCAATGGCGTCTGGCAGGCCAAGCCACGCCGCAGGGTCAAAACAGTCTGGCACAAAGGGTCTGGCGTGTTTACGCCATGCCTTGTAGCCCATTTCTGGCTCCACCCAGTCTCTTGACGGATGATCGGTGCCGGTCGAGGTTCTGGGGCTGTTTGCAGCCCCACTGCTCAGGCCGTCTCACCCAAGGCCTTGTCCACAGCTTTGCTGCGCCCGCCCAGCCACACCAGCAACAGCCCGGCCGTCGCCAGCACGCCGCCAGCCACTGGCACCGCTGCATACCCAAGATTCAGGCTGATCACCGCGCCCCCCAAGGCCGCGCCCAGGGCATTGCCGAGGTTGAATGCGCCGACGTTGATCGACGATGCCAACCCTGGTGCCTCGGCGGCGGCGGTCATCACGCGCATCTGCAGCGGCGGCACCACCGCGAAGGTGAACATGCCCCAGACCAGCAGCCCGATGGCGGCGCCGATGTGGGTTCCGAGCACCAGGGGCATGAGCAGCATGATAAGGGCCAGCACGCCGAGGAAGATCTTCGCCGAGCCGTCCAGCGACCAGTCGGCCAGGCGGCCGCCGAGGCTGTTGCCAAGGGTGAAGCCGACACCGATCAGCATCAGGCCGAGGGTGACGAAGCTGTCCGAGGCACCGGTGAGCTCGGCCAGCACCGGCGCCACGTAGGTGTACAGCGTGAACATCGCACCGGCACCGAGCACGGTGGTGGCCATCGCTAGCAGCACGCTGGGGCGGGCGATCACGGCAAGCTCCTTGCGCACCTGTGGCACGCTGCCACGTTCACCCTTGGGCAGCGCGTACCACAAGGCCGCCATGGCCAGCAGGCCGAGCATCGCGGTACCGGCAAATGCCATGCGCCAGCCGACCTGCTGGCCGACCCAGGTGGCGGCAGGCACGCCGCCGATGTTGGCGATGGTCAGGCCCATGAACATGGTGGCCACGGCGCTGGCCTGTTTGTCCTTGGGCACCACGCTGGCAGCCACCACCGCGCCCAGGCCGAAGAAGGCACCGTGGTTGAGGCTGGTGATCAGCCGCGAAGCGAGCAGGGTGTAGTAATCCGGCGACAGCGCCGACAGCAGGTTGCCGAGGGTAAAGATGGCCATCAGCGCCATCAGCGCGGCGCGTTTGCCGAAGCGGCTGAACAGCAGTGTCATGATCGGTGCGCCGACCATCACGCCGATGGCGTAGGCGGTAATCAGCATGCCCGCGCTGGGGATGCTGACATCGACGCCTTGGGCGATCACCGGCAGCAGGCCCATCGGGGTGAATTCAGTGGTGCCGATACCGAAGGCGCCGATGGCCAGGGCGAACAAGACCCGTTTGGGGGAAAGCGTGCTCATCAGGAGCTCCGGTTTCAAAGGTGAATGAGCAGCCGGTAGCGGCCGTACAGAGGCCGCTACCGGCTAACCGTGCAAATCAGTCCCAGGCTGGCGCCAGGCCGTCCGGGCTGACTTCCCGGCCATTGCGCTCAAGCGTGGTAATGCGCGCCATGTCGTCGGCGTCCAAACGCAGGTCGCGGGCGAGCAGGTTGCTGGCCAGGTTCTCGCGCTTGGTCGATGACGGAATCACCGCATAGCCCAGTTGCATGGCCCAGGCCAGTGCCACTTGAGCGACCGTGGCCTTGTGCTTGGCGGCAATTTTGGCCAGCACCGGGTCGTTCAACACTTTGCCGTAGGCCAAGGTCATGTAGGACGTGGTGGTGATGCCTTGCGCCTTGAGGAAGGCCGTCAGCGTGCTGTTCTGCAGGTAGGGGCTGAGTTCGACCTGGTTGGTGGCGATCTCGCCTTTGCCGACCACGTCGATGGCCTGGCGGGTCAGCTCGATGTTGAAGTTGGAAACGCCAATCTGGCGGGTCAGGCCCTGTTTCTTGGCGTCAGCCAGGGCTGCCATGTATTCGGCCAGCTCGACGCCATTGCCCGGTGCCGGCCAGTGGATCAGCAACAGGTCGACGTAGTCGGTGCGCAGCTTGGTCAGGCTTTCACGCAGGCTGGGGACCAGTTTGTCGGCAGCGTAATTGTCGACCCAGATTTTGGTGGTGATGAACAGCTCGTTGCGCGGTACGCCGCTCTCGGCGATGGCCTGGCCGACGTCGGCCTCGTTTTTGTAGATCTGCGCGGTGTCGATGGCTCGGTAGCCCAGCGCCAGGGCGGACTTGACCGAATCGATGACGGCCTGGCCGGTGAGGCGGAAGGTACCGAGGCCGAAGGATGGGATGCTCATGGGGCGGCTCCTGCTGAATGATTGCGGTGAACAAGAGAGTAGGCGCTCTGGTTCGAGGCTCGTTCGAGTGGGGAGCAGTGTGCGGGTTTCGCGGGCATTGATTAAGGTGGGGTGGGGCCAAGGTCCTTTGACCTGAAATCACGAGTCAGGGTTTGGCTCGTGATTTCAGGCAGGGCAATACGGATTACGCCGCTATTTGCCCCGGCACCGATTGCAGCAGCCACAGGTGGCGCAGCCCCTGCAACTGGCTTTCCAGCGTGGACGCTGCACCATTGCGCCGCGCGGCCCGGTCTTGGTCAAGCAATGCGTCGAGCATGCTCAGTAGTTCCCTGGACTGGTCCGCCGACGCGCGGTGGGTTTCATCCGCCTTGAGTTCGCCCTTCTGGTAGGTCTTTACACGTTCCTGCTGGCGGGCTTCCTGGGTGGCGCTTGCCTCGACCAGCGCATTGTTGGAGAACCCGAGACGGGTGCTGCTGCGCGAGTAATCTTCGACCTCGTGATAGCGGTAGTTCTGCGATTCGCTGTCATTCGTCAGCACCAGGTCCACCAAGGGGTTGGCGCCCTTGTGCCAAGCCGCCTTCAGGCTGGCCTGTTGGTCCTGCTGCACAGACAGGTTGGCGGCACTGCCCGTGCGGGTGGTCGACTGCGAAACCTTGTAGTCGAAGTGGTCGACTTCATCGCGCCGCATCGGGTTGATCTTCTGCTCGGCCTGGGTGATCGACGCGTCGAAGTCGGCCAGGCCGCTCAACAGCAGGCGGCTGGTCTTGTTCTGGGCCGTGTCGTGGTGGGCGGGACGGGTGCTGGCATCGTCGACGCTGTTGAGCTGGCTGAAAGCATCCTTGAACAGTGCCATCAGCTGCGCGTCACCCTTGCCGCGCTTCTGGGCGGCATCGAACTGGGTCAGGTAATTGGCCACCGCAGCCTGGCGCTGTGCCTGGCTGCCGAGCAGGGCACCGCCCTGAGTGTCGAGGTTCATCTTTACGTCGCCGCTCGGGCCTTGCAGGTTCAGGCTGCGGGTATCGTCGTTCAGCTGCAGGTCGAAGGTTTGCTGTGCGCCGCTGGTGGTTTCCAGCTTGGCATTCATCTGCAGGCCGGTGAACAGGCTCGGGTCCAGCTTGACCAGCGCGCCCAGCTGCAGGCGTGGCGGTTCCTGGGTCAGGCCGTTGAGTGCGGTCTGGAAACTGTTGGCCAGCGCCGCCAGGCCCTTGAGCTCGTCGCTGGTCAACGTGCCACCTTGCACGTCGGCGTCCACCGCCAGGCCTGCGTCGCTGCTGTACAGGCCCAGGGTCACGGTGGCACCGGATGCACTGGTGAGGTTGAAGGTCACGGTGTGGGTCGCGTGTTCGCGCAACCTGGCCTGCTGCATGCTCAGTAGCAAGGGGTCGGTTGCCGTGCTGTCATTGGCTGCCAGCCCGGACTGTGAAATGCGTTGGCCGCCGTTGGCCGCCAACTGTTCCAGCAGGGCAGCGCCAAGCCCCTGGAAGCGCGTGCTGGTGGAGGACGACTGGATCGCGCTCGCCATATACACGCTGAGCTTGTCGAGGCCGTTGCGTTCCCATACGTACTGGCTTTGCGACTCGCCGGTGGTGCCGTTGGCCGTGTACGTCTGGCTATCGAGGCGGGTTGTCTGCTGGCCGAGGCTGACCACGGTGCTGGGGCGCACGGTTGAGGCCTGAGGCAAGCCGGTGGTGCTGACCTGAGGCGCGCGGGGTGCGATTTGAATGACGGGTGTCAGGCGTACCGCTGAAGTAATGGTGGTCATCGCCAGCTTCCTTACTGGTCTGCAGGGGTCATCCTTGGTATCGGCAGGTCAGTGATAAACCTGAATACCGGTTCAGGTTTGTGCGCCTGGCCCGCAGCAGCGGTTGACATAAGTAGTGCTGCCGCGCAGGGGAATGCTGTTTGACTCCGGGTTAGCCTAACCGGAGTACCTGCCAATGACCGCCCCACCGCTACAACCCAATCTGGTGGACAGCCTGATCGCAAGCCGTTTGCCCACCTGGCTCTGCACTGCGTCCGAGGATCATTTACGCAAGTTGCGGGCAAGCCTGCTGCACCAACAACGCATGCAGCACCGACTGGCCGCACTGTTTTCCTATGTCGCGCCGCTGGATGCCTTTGCCCAGGCGTTGCTCGACAAGGCACTGAAGGATCGCCAGATACCTGCGCTGGATGTGCGTCAGGTCAAGTTGCGGCGCACCACCATTCTCCCCGGTGCCGCCGCGGTGCCGGGCGGGCTGGGCAGTTCGCTGAGCGAGGTCAGCGAAGAGACCCTGCTGGCCGCTGCGCTGCACAATTTCGCCGAGCAGGAAACACCCCCTTCCGGCACCTTGCAAACCCACGTGATCGTGGATGCCCAGGGGGCACCGCAGGCACTGGACCTGGAAACCTACAGGGCGCTGTGTCGAAGTGTGGATGTGGGCGGTCGCTACCAGCGCCATCTTGAAGCGATCCTGCTGGTGCCGGGTGGGGAGGGGCAACAAGTGGCGTCGCTGTTGGAGGAAGGCGCGCGCGCCAACCTCGAAGCTGACGTGCGCCTGGCCGCACTCAAGGGCGAAATCGACTCGCGCACCTACTTTCAATTTCTCCCCCTCATTTCGTCAGTCGCTGTAGTGGACTCCGATACAGCCCGGTTGCAGCCCTTCGATCTTCGCGTACTTGGCAAGAAGCTGCGCGGTGCAGTGGCATTCGAGGTGCGTCGCAAGGACGCTGGGAGTGCTGCCCTGGAGGGCGTAGTGCTGTGGGTGCCAGATGATAGCCATGGCGCCCTGCAGCGCTATGCGAGCTGGGATGAGCTGTGGCATGGCCTGGGCCAGCGCTGTCAGGTGGAGGGTTACGCGGCGTTCGTTCAGCGTTTTATCAGCGAGCGTGACCGCTGCACCTTCAGCCAGACACTGCGCCGTTTGCTGCACGCCACGGCGGGGGCGTTGCCGATTCGGCTCGATGGCCGCAGCCACGCCATTGACCAACCCTTGTTCCAGCACCTGCGCAAGGTCCGCCTTGATACGCTACTGGACGATGCGCGGGTACTGGCCACGCCAACTGCCGAGGCGAACCAGGCCGAGTGTGAGTGGCGCAAGCGCGAGTATGCCAACGCAGGGTTCGACCTGCTGGGCTTGGCCAGCCTGTTTGTCCCTGTGCTCGGCCTGCCGTTGCTGGGCATCGCTGCCGTGCAGATTGCTGACGAGGTGTATGAAGGTTATGCCGATTGGCAGCTGGGCGATCGCGAGGGGGCGTTGAATCATTTGTGGGGGGTTGCCGAGAACCTGGTTGCCGGTGTTGCGCTGGCGTCTATCGGGGGGGGCAGCGGGGCGCTTGATTGAGCGCTCAGCCTACGTCGATGCACTGGTGCCGGTGCTGACGGCGCAGGACGACGTGCGTTTGATCGACGCCGGCTTACCGGGGTACACAGTGGCGGATCAGGGCTTGGCCGTTGGCGAGCAGGCAAGCATCGCTGGCCAGACTTACTTGCGCACCCATGTGGCGACCTATCAGGTAAGCGAAGATGCTCAGGGCGCGGGCTTGCGTATCCGCCATCCCAACAGGCCAAGCGCCTATTCCCCCTTGCTCGACGACAACGGTGAAGGAGGGTGGCGTCATCAGTTGGAAGCCCCCCAGCACTGGCAAGGGGCAGCGCGCCTGATGCGACGCTTGAACAGCACCTGGGCAGGCCTCGACGAGCAGGCTGCCGAGCGTGTCATGCGCATCAGTGGTTTCGATGAGGATCGCTTGCGCCGGTTGCATGTGGAGCATGCGCCCGCGCCCGCCCGTGTGCACGATGCCCTTGAGCGCTATCAGTTGCATGTGCAACTGCCGGGCCTGAACGGTGAGGCGTTCGAGCAGCACGTGGCCGGGCTGCAGCCTCCGCTATCGGCGGCAGAACAACTGCTGACACGCGACTTCACCAGCCTGACGGCGCGTGGGGCGCGCGAGGTCGTGCAGCATGCCGAGCCGGGGGCGGTCGAAACCCTGCTCGCCAGTCAACGGGTACCCCTGGACATGGCCACCGAAGCGCGCTGGCTGATACGTGACAGCCGACTGGACCGCGCCTGCGCGGGTTTCTACCAGGTCGCGGCAGTCAATGCCGATACCGAGCGGTTGGCCCTGGGGTTGCTTGGTGATATGGCCGCGTGGCCGCGGGGCGTGCGCATGGAGCTGCGCAGCGACAGCCTGGCCGGTGATTTGCTCGCCCGTGCCGGTGCAGGTAGCGCCACGCAGGCGCTTTACATCATCAAGCGCGGCCAGGGTTATCAGGCTTGGACTGCGGCAGGCGTGAAGCTGCCGGCGGCGGGTGAAAGCGACAGCCTTTTCCAGGCGCTTTGGCTGAGCCTTGACCCAGCCCAACGGCAGGCGCTGGGCGAGGGTGGCCATGGCGCCGAGCAACTGGGCCATGCGTTGGCGATTCGGGCCAGCGAGCAACGCCAGCGCTGCGCCGCAGTGCTTGGCATGGCACCACTGGAGGGCGCAATGCGTGCGCCGGTGCGCCTGGGTGATGGTCGGCTGGGCTATCCACTGAGTGGAGGGGACCCCGTGCGCCCGATTCGCGGGCAGGTACTGACCACCGCCGAGTTGCATGCCCGCCAGTCGGTTCGTGCGGGCCTGCATCAGCTGTTCCCTCACCGCCCCGCGCACGACATCATGTGGTTGCTGCTGCAGTTGATGCAAAGGCCAGGGCGTACACTCTGGACAGCGTTCAGCGAGCTTGCCAGGCAAGTCGAACGGCTTGACTTCAGCTTGCGCACCTGGCGGCGGCAGGCCACGGGTGAAACGTACCGTAGCCGACAGCGTGCCGGGGAGCTGATACGCGAGGCCTGGTTGCCGGAGTACTTTGGCCCGGCAGAGCAGAACGAGCTGATCGTGCGCAGCGAGCGTATCGGCGTTTTGCCCGCGCTGCCGCAAGGCATTCACTTCGGCCGCCTGCACCGCCTGTGCTTGAGCAATATCGGCTTGTCCTCACTGGACAGCGACTTCCTTGGCCGATTCCCTCACTTGAGGAGCCTGCAACTTAGCGGCAACACCTTGACCGATATGCCTGGGCTGGGCGGGCTTCGTCATTTGGTAAGCCTGGACCTGCAATACAACCGGCTGACCACCCTCGACGGGGTGCAGCACCTGACGTCATTGACCCAACTCGTGGTGAACGACAATGCATTGAGTACGTTGCCCAGCCTGCAAACCCTTACGCGGCTCACGCGCCTGGACCTGCAGCGCAACCAGCTTGCCGCGGTCGACGGCCTACAAGACTTGACCTTGCTGACGCAGCTGGACCTTGGCGACAACCTGTTGGCGGCCCTTCCTGATCAGATGTCCAGGCTGACTCAGCTGCAATACCTCAATATAAGTGGTAACCAGTTGGCGTCGGTTCCAGCGGGTATCGAGCAAATGACCGGCCTGACCCAGTTGAACCTTGCCGGCAACCAACTGGCTGAGCTGCCGGACGCGTTGGGCGGGCTGAGCAGGTTGTTGCAACTGCACCTGGCCGGGAACCGCTTGAGTGCGCTACCTGCGGGTGTTGGCAATCTGACTGGGTTGAGGGTCCTCAACCTGCGAGGTAACCAGCTCACCGCCATACCCATTGGGCTGGAACGGCTTCGCCAGCTGGCCGAGCTGTACCTGGGCGATAATCAGATTGTCATTGACGTCGCGGGCTACCAGCGGCTGGAAGCGTTCAGCGCGCTGCGCACGTTAAGCCTCAGTGGCAACCCCATTGGCACCGTTCCGCCACTTCGCAACCTCGACCATCTGCGTCATATCTCGTTGCGCAGCACCGGCCTGAGAGAGTTTCCGCTGGCATTTATCGAGCAGCATCCGGACGTATACGTGGACCTTGCCGACAACCTGATCGTTGAGCTGAGCCAGCGGGCGTTGGGGTGGATCCGACAATATCCCAACCGGCTTAACCTGAACAACAACCCGCTTGACGGGGAAATCCTGGCCCGCTGGCGGGCAGCGCAGGCGCAATTCGACACGTTGAGCCGGCGCGGTTGAGGGGCGTGTGCGTAATGCGTTGGCGTGGTTGCAGGCTGAGTGGGCGAGGGCGGACGAGGTGACGGTATCCAGGAAACCACCGGGACGCAGGGGCTGAGCAGTTGGTGGTGAAGTGCACCGTTGCCCACGCGAGGGTGGGCAACGGTGCGCAACGATCAGCGGCGGCGGAACAGCGGCAGCGGTTCGTCAGTGGCAGCCTGGTAGGTCACCGAGAAGTCCTTCAGGCTTTGCAGCGCGTCTTCCGGGTCCTTGTCGGCACGGATGGCGAACGCATCGAAACCGCAACGGGCCATGAAGAACAGCTGGTCGCGCAGCACGTCGCCAATGGCACGCAGCTCACCCTTGAACTGGTAGCGGTCACGCAGCAGGCGCGCATTGGAGTAGCTGCGCCCGTCGGTGAAGGCGGGGAAGTTCAGCGCGATGACCTGGAAGTGTTGCACGTCTTCGCCGATCTCTTCCGCTTCCTGGTCGCTGTCCAGCCACACACCCAGGCCGCCGTCGCGGGCCTTGAGCACGTGGGCATGGTCGCGCCACATCTGCAGCGGGACAATGTAGTCGTCGCAGTTGGTCAGCTCGTCGAACGAGGTTTCCTTGGGCAGCAGGTGCCAGGTTTCGTCGACGATCTGGTTGTTCTTAATGATTCGCTGCATAGACGCGTTCCTTGAAGGGGTCGATGCCGATACGCTGGTAGGTGTCGATGAAGCGCTCTTCCTCGGTACGCTGTTCAACGTACACGGCGATCAGCTTTTCGATCACATCGGCCATGGCGTCCTGGGCGAAGGACGGGCCGAGGATCTTGCCCAGGCTCGCGTCGCGCGCGGCGTTGCCACCCAGGGATACCTGGTAGAACTCCTCGCCCTTCTTGTCCACGCCGAGGATGCCGATGTGGCCGACGTGGTGGTGGCCGCAAGCGTTCATGCAGCCGGAGATGTTCAGGTCAATCTCGCCGATGTCGAACAGGTAGTCCAGGTCGTCGAAGCGGCGCTGGATGGATTCGGCGATCGGGATCGACTTGGCGTTTGCCAGCGAGCAATAGTCACCGCCCGGGCAGCAGATGATGTCGGTCAGCAGGCCGATGTTCGGCGTGGCGAAGCCGCTTTCGCGCAGTTCCAGCCACAGGGCGTGCAGCTGGCGCTGCTCGACGTCGGCGAGAATGATGTTCTGCTCGTGCGAGGTGCGCAGGAAACCAAAGCTGTAGCGTTCGGAAAGGTCTGCCACGGCGTCCAACTGCTTGTCGGTCAGGTCGCCCGGGGCAACGCCGGTGGGCTTGAGCGACAGGGTCACGGCAACGTAGCCAGGGCGTTTATGGGCCCGGGTATTGCGCGAGCGCCAGCGGGCGAAACCTGGGTTTTCGGCGTCCAGGGCACTGTAGTCGACATTGTCGAGGGCCAGGTACTCGGGGTCGACGAAGTGGCGCGAAACGCGTTGCACTTCCGCTTCGGTCAAGGTGGTGCTGCCGCCACGCAGGTGGGCCATTTCGGCTTCGACCTTCTCGGCGAACACTTCCGGGGTCAGTGCCTTGACCAGGATCTTGATCCGCGCCTTGTACTTGTTGTCACGGCGACCGTAACGGTTGTACACGCGCAGGATGGCGTCCAGGTAGCTGATCAGGTCCTGCCACGGCAGGAACTCGTTGATGAACGAGCCGACCACCGGGGTACGGCCCAGGCCGCCGCCGACCAGTACACGGAAGCCCAGCTCGCCAGCAGCGTTGCGCACCGGCTCCAGGCCGATGTCGTGCACTTCAATGGCAGCGCGGTCTTCCTGCGAGCCGTTGATGGCAATCTTGAACTTGCGCGGCAGGTAGGCGAATTCCGGGTGGAAGGTGGTCCACTGGCGGACGATTTCGCACCACGGGCGCGGGTCGATGATTTCGTCTGCGGCCACACCGGCAAACTGGTCGGTGGTGGTGTTGCGCAGGCAGTTGCCACTGGTCTGGATCGCATGCATCTGGACGGTGGCCAGTTCGGCGAGAATGTCCGGAATGTCTTCCAGTGCCGGCCAGTTGTACTGCACGTTCTGGCGGGTGGAAATGTGCGCGTAGCCCTTGTCGTAGTCGCGAGCGATCTTCGCCAGGGTGCGGACCTGGCGGGCGCTCAGCTGGCCGTACGGCACGGCGACACGCAGCATTGGCGCGAAACGTTGGATGTATAGGCCGTTCTGCAGGCGCAGAGGGCGGAATTCTTCTTCGCTCAGCTCACCGGCCAGGTAGCGGCGGGTCTGATCACGGAACTGCTTGACGCGGTCCTCGATGATCCGCTGATCGTACTCGTCGTATACGTACATAAAAGTCCTGTCTCAGGCTGCATGCAGCTATTCGCGCGCACGGCCGCGCACTCCGGTTCGGAGCCGGGAAACGATATCAGGTTGCGTTTATGCGCTAAAGTGATGTTTTTGCATATGAAAAGAACCAAACGAACTAAGTGAGACTGACTGGCATTTGTTTGCCGCACAGCGCGCAGGTTTATACTCGCGCGTTTGTTGCAAAGGGTGTAACCGCATGCTCAAGGCGCTTTGCCAAAGCTTGTGCCTGAGCTTGCCACTGGCAGCCGACGCACAGGCCGCTTCGGTGGTATTCCTCAACCCCGGCCTGCCCAGCGAGACATTTTGGGTGAACTATTCGCGCTTCATGCAGGCCGCTGCCGACGACCTGGGCATGAGCTTGCAGGTGCAATACAGCGAGCGCAGTGCCGAGCGTGCGCTGATCCAGGCGCAGACGCTGCTGGCAGGGCCGCAGCGCCCGGACTATCTGGTGCTGGTCAACGAGCAGTACGTGGCGCCGGAGATCATCCGCCTGTCGCAGGGCACCGGGGTCAAGCTGTTTATGGTCAGCAATGGCCTGACCGCCAGCCAGGCAAGCAGCATCCAGGCGCAGCCCGGCAAATATTCCCAACTGCTGGGAACCCTGACTGCGAACGACGAGCAGGCCGGTTATCAGATGCTGCACCAGATGGTTGCCATGCTGCCGCGCAGCAACGAGCCGGTCGACCTAGTGGCCTTTGCCGGGGTCAAGACCACACCTGCTTCGCAATTGCGGGAAGCGGGCATGCGCCGTGCGCTGGCTGACTTCCCTCAGGTGCGTCTGCGCCAGGTGGTGTACGGTGGCTGGAGCCGTCAGCGCGCTTACGAGCAGGCGCAGCAGTTGCTGCAGCGCTACCCCGATACCCAGCTGGTGTGGTCGGCCAATGATGAAATGGCGTTCGGCGCCATGCGTGCGTTCGAAGCCGCAGGGCGCGTACCGGGGCAGGATGTGGTGTTCAGCGCGGTCAACAGCTCGCCCGAGGCCTTGCGGGCCCGTGTGGACGGACGCCTTGGCGTGTTGATGGGTGGGCATTTTACCCTCGGGGGCTGGGCCATGGTCATGCTGCACGACGATGCCCTGGGGCTGCCGATCAACCGTGACGGGCTGCGCGAGCACCGCGTGCCGGTGCTGCAGTCGATTGATCAGGCCAAGGCGCGGCGCTGGCTGAAGTTGCTCGAGCAGGACGATCACGGGGTCAATTTCCACACCTACAGTGCCGAAGGGCGCCCGGCCGACTACCAGTATCCGTTCCTGACGTTGCCCGTGGACTATTGACCCTGTTTCCGCTCTGGCGGGCCTTGGCATAGTTAAAGACCCCTGCAAGGCGTTGAACCTATCTTGCGCTGTTCAAGGCCATGTTCGCCAAGCAACTGGCCATTGTGTCCTTAACCGCGGCAGGGCCATCATCAACGCCTATTCCCCTAGAAAGAACGTGCGTACCTCGAATTGGGGTTGCGGGTGTTCGTATTGGAAAATCGAGCCAACGGCCTCTTGTTGGTGATGAGAGCCGCCGTGGCCCGGGATGCCGGCCTGCCCAATGCTTGAGTGGGCCTGGCCAGGGCGCACGCGTCACCCGTCGACTGGCGAAAGACCCTGCTTGAGGGAAGGGCATAGCTCGTCTTAACTGCTGGGTGTGAAGTGCATTCCCATAACCACTACAAGAGGCAATGCAATGGGAAACTCAACCAAGGTCCGCAAAGCTGACAGCAGTGTCGATGCCTGGGCGATCCTCTGCCTGATCGTCCTGGTGGTGGTCACCGCCGTGTATTGGGTCAGCCACCAGTAGACTTGCCTTTAGACCGTGAAACTGCCAGAACGCCTGTAGGAGGGATTCCCGCAGGCGTTTTCATGTGGGTTGGAACATCAGCGCGCGGTCAGGTGCAAGGCCAGTTGTACCAGGCCGATCAGTACGGCGATGAACACCAGGGTGAACAATGTCCCCATCACGATGAAGTGGCTGGCCTTGCCGTGGGTGAAATCGCGGGCGCGGTTCTTGCCGCTTTGCACGCCGAAGGCGGCGGCGAGGATGCTGTGCAGCATCTGCCAGAAGGTGGGGGGCTTGCCTTGGCTTGAGTCGTCCATGGTGGCTCCTGATGAATCAGAGGCAATCAGGGACAGTGTAGGCAATGCGCGTTAGGTTGCCTGTTCTGGCCTCTTCGCGGGTTTAACCGCGAAGAGGCCAGCGCAGCCCTAGCTGTCGTATCCGAGGTTCGGGGCCAACCAGCGCTCACTCAGGCTGACGTCCTGGCCTTTGCGCGCGCTGTAGCTTTCGACCTGATCCTTGTCGACCTTGCCCACGGCAAAGTACTGCGCTTGCGGGTGGGCGAAGTACCAGCCACTGACCGCAGCCGCCGGGAACATTGCGAAGTGCTCGGTCAGGAACACGCCGCTCGGGCCGGTCTCGCCAATGGCCGTGCCATCGAGCAGGCGGAACAGGGTCTCTTTCTCGGTGTGGTCCGGGCAGGCCGGGTAGCCCGGGGCAGGGCGGATACCGCTGTACTGCTCCTTGATCAGCGCCTCGTTGTCCAGGTGCTCGTCACGGGCATAACCCCAGTGCTCTTTACGCACCTGTTCGTGCAGCCACTCGGCGCAGGCTTCGGCCAAGCGGTCGGCCAGGGCCTTGACCATGATCGAGCTGTAATCGTCGCCCTTGTCCTGGTATGCCTTGGCCACTTCCTCGGCACCGATGCCGGCGGTGGTGATGAAGCCGCCGACGTAGTCGGTGACGCCGCTGCCTTTAGGCGCGACGAAGTCGGCCAGCGAGAAGTTCGGCTTGCCGTCGGGCTTGATGGTCTGCTGGCGCAGGTGGTGCAGGGTAGCCAGGGGCTGACCGTTGTCGCCATAGACTTCGATATCGTCATCGGCCACCTGGTTGGCCGGCCAGAAGCCGAACACCGCACGGGCGCTGATCAGCTTCTCGTCGATCAGCTTGTCGAGCATCTCGCGCGCATCCTTGTACAGCGAAGTGGCGGCTTCGCCGACCACTTCGTCGGTGAGGATGCGCGGGAACTTGCCGGCCAGGTCCCAGGAAATGAAGAACGGGGTCCAGTCGATGTACTCGGCCAGGGTACGCAGGTCGATGTCTTCCAGCACTTTGACGCCGGTGAAGGAAGGCACAGCCGGCTGGTAGCCGGCCCAATCGTACTTCGGCTTGGTGGCCACGGCCTGGGCATAGCTCAGACGCTCGGTGCGGGCACTGCGGTTGGCGGTGCGCTCGCGTACTTCGACGTAGTCCTGGCGGGTTCTTTCGACGAAGCCAGGCTTGAGTTCCTTGGACAACAGCTGGGTGGCCACACCCACGGCCCGCGAGGCATCGGTGACGTAGATCACCGCGTCGTTGCTGTACTTGGGTTCGATCTTGACGGCGGTGTGCGCCTTGGACGTTGTGGCGCCGCCGATCATCAGCGGCAGCTCGAAGCCTTGGCGCTGCATTTCGCGAGCGACGTGGACCATTTCGTCCAGCGACGGGGTAATCAAGCCGGACAGGCCAATGATGTCGCACTTCTCGTCACGGGCGGTCTGCAGGATCTTCTCGGCTGGTACCATCACACCGAGGTCGACGATGTCGTAGCCGTTGCAACCCAGCACCACGCCGACGATGTTCTTGCCGATGTCGTGCACGTCACCCTTGACCGTGGCCATGAGGATCTTGCCCTTGGCCTCCGGCTTGTCGCCTTTTTCAGCCTCGATGAAGGGGATCAGGTGCGCCACGGCCTGCTTCATCACGCGGGCCGACTTGACCACTTGGGGCAGGAACATCTTGCCGGCGCCGAACAGGTCGCCGACCACGTTCATGCCGCTCATCAGCGGCCCTTCGATGACCTCGATGGGGCGCGCGCATTGCTGGCGGCACTCCTCGGTGTCTTCGACGATGTGTGCGGTGATGCCCTTGACCAGGGCGTGCTCCAGGCGCTTGCCGACCGGCAGCGAGCGCCAGGCTTCGTTCTCGACTTCCTTGGTGGCGCCGCCACCCTTGTAGTCGTCGGCGATGGCCAGCAACGCGTCGGTGCCTTCCGGGGTACGGTTGAGCACCACGTCTTCGACTTTCTCGCGCAGGTCGGCCGGGATCTCGTCGTAGATCTCCAGTTGCCCGGCGTTGACGATACCCATGGTCAGGCCATTGCGGATGGCGTGGAACAGGAACACCGAGTGGATGGCTTCACGCACCGGGTTGTTACCGCGGAACGAGAACGACACGTTGGACACCCCGCCCGAACTCAGCGCGTGCGGCAGGTGGTCACGGATGTAGGCACAGGCCTCGATGAAGTCGACGGCGTAGTTGTTGTGCTCTTCGATGCCCGTGGCGACGGCGAAAATGTTCGGGTCGAAGATGATGTCTTCCGGCGGGAAGCCCACTTCGTTGACCAGGATGTCGTAGCTACGCTTGCAGATTTCCTTCTTGCGCGCGGCGGTGTCGGCCTGGCCGACTTCGTCGAAGGCCATCACTACCACGGCGGCACCGTAGCGCTTGCACAGGCGGGCGTGGTGCTTGAACTGCTCGACACCTTCCTTCATGGAGATCGAGTTGACGATGCCCTTGCCTTGGATGCACTTGAGGCCCGCCTCGATCACTTCCCACTTGGAGGAGTCGATCATGATCGGCACGCGGGAAATATCCGGCTCACCGGCGATCATGTTGAGGAAGCGGACCATGGCGGCCTGGGAGTCGAGCATCCCCTCGTCCATGTTGATGTCGATCACCTGGGCGCCGGCTTCGACCTGCTGCAGGGCGACTTCCAGGGCTTCGGTATAGTTCTCTTCGCGGATCAGCCGGGCGAATTTGGCGGAACCGGTGATGTTGGTACGCTCGCCGACGTTGACGAACAACGACTGGCGGTCGATGGTGAACGGCTCAAGGCCCGACAGGCGGCAGGCCTTGGCAATTTCCGGAATTTCACGTGGCTTGTACTTGGCCACGGCGTCGGCAATGGCCTGGATGTGGCCCGGGGTGGTACCGCAGCAACCGCCGATGATGTTGAGGAAGCCGCTGGCGGCAAATTCTTCGACCACGGCAGCCATTTCGGCCGGGGTCTCGTCGTACTCGCCGAACGCGTTCGGCAGGCCTGCGTTGGGGTGGGCCGAGACGTGGGTGTCGGCCTTGGTCGACAGCTCTTCCAGGTACGGGCGCAGGTCCTTGGCGCCCAGGGCGCAGTTCAGGCCGACGGAAATCGGCTTGGCATGGCGCACCGAGTTCCAGAACGCTTCGGTGGTCTGGCCCGACAGGGTGCGGCCCGAGGCGTCGGTGATGGTGCCGGAGATCATGATCGGCAGTTCGACGCTGTCGTCCTCGAACACCTGCTGCACGGCGAAGATGGCCGCCTTGGCGTTGAGGGTGTCGAAGATGGTCTCGATCAGGATCAGGTCGGCGCCGCCCTCGATCAGGCCGCGGGTGGCCTCGATGTAGTTTTCCACCAGCTCGTCGAAGGTGACGTTGCGGTAGCCCGGGTCGTTGACGTCCGGGGAAATCGAGCAGGTACGGCTGGTCGGGCCGAGCACGCCGGCGACGAAGCGCGGCTTGTCCGGTGTTTCCAGGGTCTTGGCATCCGCCACCTGGCGGGCGATACGCGCACCTTCGACGTTCAGCTCGTAGACCAGCGATTCCATGCCGTAGTCGGCCTGGGAGATCTGCGTGGCGTTGAAGGTGTTGGTTTCGAGGATATCGGCGCCAGCGTCCAGGTAGGCTTTCTCGATGGCCGCGATGACATCGGGGCGGCTGAGCAGCAGTAAATCGTTGTTACCCTTAACGTCGCTTGGCCAATCGGCGAAGCGCGTGCCACGATAGTCGTGTTCCTCGAGGCGGTAACTTTGGATCATAGTACCCATGCCGCCGTCGAGGATCAGGATGCGCTCTTTGAGTGCGTGCTGGAGTGCTTGGAGACGAGCGCTGCGGTCGGACATAGGAACTACCTGGTCGGGCGAATATCAGAAGGTGCGGAATCATAACAAAGCTGCGCGGTTTTTAGGCGCATCGGCCATTTGCATGAAATCTGTTCATGTTGAGCCATCAGCACCCAAGGACGACCAGGCAATCGTGATGGCTTTCAAGAACCAGGACTTTCGGCACATGGTGCATCGCTTTATGGCTGCCGCTTTCACCCTGCTGATCAGCGGCGTGGCGTTCGGGCAGCCCCCCCAATCGAGCCCGGCAATTTCTTACACCCGGGATATCCAACCGATCTTCACCGAGAAGTGCGTGGCCTGCCACGCCTGCAACGACGCGGCCTGCCAGCTCAAGCTGGAAAGCCCGGAAGGCGCGGTACGCGGCGCGACCAAGGTGCCGGTGTACCAGGGCGAGCGGAGCAAGGCGGTGCCGACCACGCGGCTGTTCTACGACGCCCACAGCGAAGAGGCGTGGCGCAAGAAAGGCTTCTATTCGGTGCTCGACAACCAGGGCAGCCAGGCCGCGCTGATGGCGCGCATGCTCGAACTGGGTCACAAGACACCGCTCACGCCCAATGCCAAGCTGCCTGAAGACATCGTCCTGGGGCTTAACCGAAACAACATGTGCCCCTTGCCACACGAGTTCGACGCCTATGCGGGCGCGCACCCAAAAGAAGGCATGCCGCTGGCGGTCACCGGGTTGACCGACAAGGAGTACGACACCCTGCAACGCTGGCTGGCTGCGGGTGCGCCGGTCGAGTACCAGCCGATCAAACCCAGCGCGGTCGAGGCCAAGCAGATCGCCGATTGGGAAGAGCTGCTGAACCGCCCGGGTTCTACCGAAGCACTGGTCGGCCGCTGGCTGTACGAGCACCTGTTTCTCGCACACATTCATTTCGTTGGCGGTGACCAAGGCCACTTCTTCCAGTGGGTGCGTTCGCGTACGCCCAGCGGCCAACCGGCTGACATCATTGCCACGCGCCGCCCCAATGACCCGCCCGGTACCGACTTCTATTACCGCCTGATCCCGGTGCAGGGGGTGATCGTGCACAAGACGCACATCACCTACCCGATGGGGCCGCAGAAGCTCAAGCGCGTGAAGCAGTTGTTCTATGCCGGCGACTGGCATGCCAGCGCTCTGCCGGGCTACGGCCCACGCCACCGGGCCAACCCCTTCGAAACCTTCGAGGCGATCCCCGCGGTGGCGCGCTACCAGTTCATGCTGGATAACGCGGAGTATTTCGTGCGTACCTTCATCCGTGGCCCGGTGTGCCGCGGGCAGATCGCCACCGATGTGATCCGCGACAACTTCTGGGCGCTGTTCCAGGAGCCGGCCCACGACCGCTACATCACCGATGCCAAGTACCGTGGCGAGGCCACGCCGCTGCTGGCCATGCCGGGGCAGATCGACGACGTCGGCAGTGTGCTATCGCTGTGGCACGCCTACCGCGACAAGCGCAACGAGTACGAGAAGCTGCGCCGCGAAGCCTATGCCGAAATGCCGGCGCCGGGCTGGTCGACCCTGTGGGCCGGCAACGACAACGCACTATTGAGCATCTTCCGCCACTTCGACAGTGCGGCGGTGACCAAGGGCCTGGTGGGCGACGTGCCGCTGACGATGTGGCTGTTCGACTACCCGCTGTTCGAGCGCACCTACTACCAGTTGGCGGTCAATTTCGATGTGTTCGGCAATGTCTCGCACCAGCTTCAGACGCGCCTGTACTTCGACCTGATCCGCAATGGTGCCGAAGTCAACTTCCTGCGCCTGATGCCGGCTGACCAGCGCGGCGCGATCCTCAGCGACTGGTACCAGAACAGCGGCAAGGTGAAGATGTGGCTCGACTACGAAGACATCGACACCGACACGCCAAGCGGCATCAAGCTCGACCCGCGCGATGCCAAGCGCGACTTTGGCCTCAAGCTGCTGCAGCGCACCGGCAGCCTGAATGCCGCGCCCGACCCAATCAACCGCTGCCAGGGCGCTTACTGCTCGCGGCCGCAGATGAATGAGGCGTTTCGCAACGTCGAGCAATCGCTGAGCCGTCTGGTATCCCGCCCGGCCGCAGGCTTGAAAGTGATCAACCAGCTGCCCGAGGCGACCCTGCTGCGCATCGAAGGGCAGGGCGGCCAGCGCCAGGTCTACAGCCTGCTGCGCAACCGTGCGCACAGCAACGTCGCCTTCCTGCTCGGCGAGGCCTCGCGCTACCAGCCGGGGTTGGACACCCTGACCTTGTACCCGGGGGTGCTCACCAGCTACCCGAACTTCATCTTCAATATCCCGGCCGCCGATGTGCCGGAGTTCGTCGAGGACATGGAGTACGCGCGGGACGATGCAGGCAAGTTCGAGCGCATCGTCATGCGCTGGGGTGTACGCCGCAGCCACCCGGACTTCTGGCGCTACTTCCATGACCTGAGTACCTTCATCCAGGAGACCGAGCCTGTGGAAGCAGGGGTGCTGGACATGAACCGCTACGAGAACCTCTGATCGGTCGAGCTGACCTTTCCGGCGCACCTGCGGTCGGAAACGGTGGGTGGCCCTTGCGAGCAAACAGCGCTTGCAAGGGCCTCAATGCACCGGCAATCGCAGGTATTCCATGCTGTATTCGCTTCAGGCACTGCGGGCGTTCGCCGCCTGGGTGGTGGTCTGCCACCATTTCATGCAGATCTTCTTCGACTTCCATGCCACTGGCCCTGTGGGCCAATTCCTGACCGACCGCGGCGCCGTGGGCGTCGACATCTTCTTCGTCATCAGCGGGCTGGTGATCTACCTGTCGACCCGTGACAAGGCCATCGAGCCACGCCGTTTTCTGCTCAACCGGGCGCTGCGTATCGTACCGGCATACTGGTTCTACACCGCGCTCATGGCGGCGCTGCTGCTGGCGTTCAGCCAATGGATGCCGCACCAGGCATTCGACTGGCATCACCTGCTGCTGTCGCTGGTATTCATCCCGGCGGAGAACCCCGGAGGCTACGGCCTGTACCCGACCTTGAACGTGGGCTGGACACTGAATTTCGAGATGTTCTTCTACCTGCTGTTCGGCCTGGCGTTCCTGGCTCGCCAGCGCCATCACCTGTTGCTGGTCACCGCTGCGCTGCTGCTGGTCAGCGAAGTGCTCGGCCGCCTCGGTGTGCTCAGCCGCTTCTACAACAACGACATCATCTACGAGTTCCTGCTCGGTATCGGCATTGGCGTGCTGTACCGCCGCGGCCTGGTGCGCGAAGGGCTGTGGTTGCCGCTGGCAGTGCTGGGCGTGGCGGGCTATGCGATCTATCACCTGGATGCCTCCCAGCGCCTGCTGCACTGGGGCTTGCCAAGTGCCCTCGTGGTGCTGGCGTTTGTCGCTTTGGAACCCTACTTCCAGGGCAATCGGGTGCTCAAGGCGCTGGGTGACTGTTCGTACTCGGTGTACCTGATCCACGTGCTGGTGCTGTACGCCGGCTGGTTCGCCAGCCAGCGCCTGCACTTGAACCCGTACCTGGTGTTCGCCCTGTGCGTGCCGTCCATTGGACTAATGTCGTGGGTCAGCTACCAATGGCTGGAACGTGGCCTTTACCGGCAGATGCAGGCGTGGCTGGCGGCGCCGCGAGAGCAAACCCCGGCATTTGCGCTTTCCAGAGTAAAATGCTAGGACTTTGTTCGAGGGCCAGGTTGGCGTACACTTGGCCGCAAGTCTGTGAGGAACTTCCATGAGCGCTATAACCATTACCGACGCCGCCCATGATTACCTGGCCGATCTGCTTTCCAAGCAGAACACGCCTGGCATCGGCATTCGCGTTTTCATTACCCAGCCGGGCACCCAGTACGCCGAAACCTGCATCGCCTACTGCAAGCCGGGCGAAGAGAAGCCTGACGACACCGCCGTGGGTCTGAAGAGCTTCACCGCCTACCTCGATGCCGTCAGCGTGCCATTCCTGGAAGACGCGCTGGTCGACTACGCCACCGACCGCATGGGCGGCCAGCTGACCATCAAGGCGCCGAACGCCAAGGTGCCGATGGTCAACGAAGACAGCCCGGTCAACGAACGCATCAACTACTACCTGCAGACCGAGATCAACCCGGGGCTGGCCAGCCACGGCGGCCAGGTGAGTCTGGTCGATGTGGTCGACGACGGCATTGCCGTGCTGCAGTTCGGTGGCGGCTGCCAGGGCTGCGGCCAGGCGGATGTCACCTTGAAGGACGGTATCGAGCGCACCTTGCTCGAGCGTATTCCGGAGCTCAAGGGCGTGCGTGACGTAACTGACCACACCCAGAAGGAAAACGCTTACTACTGATCGGTAGTATTCCGCGCTCCTAGCAACAAACTGTTACGGATTCAACCCCTGCGACAACAGGCCGCAGCCCGTATTCAAAGGGCTGCAGGCCATCACCGCCTTGGTCGGGTAGAAGCCCTGGGGGTGTCATGCCAGAATGCCCCGGTTTTTCGGCCGGCCCGTCCCGAGGGCCGGCACCTTCCCTATAAAGGATGGTTCCATGAATGATCTGTTGACCCGGCGCGCGGTTGTCGCCGGGATGGGCGTTCTCGGGCTCGGCCTGCTGGCAGGCTGCAACCCGGCCCGGGGGCTTGAGTTCAAGTACGGCAAGAACATGAGCAACGAAATCCTCGGGCGCAAGTTCCGCCTCAAGGATACCCAGGGCAACGACGTCACCCTGTCGAGCTTCTACGGCAGCATGCCGATGATCTTCTTCGGCTTTACCCAGTGCCCGGCGGTCTGCCCGACCACGCTGGCGCGGGCGGCGCAAATCCGCAAGCTGCTCAAGGGCCGTGACCGCGAGTTGTTCCGCGTGGTGCTGATCACCCTGGACCCGGAGCGCGATACCCCCGAGGTGCTCGACGCCTACGTCAAGGCCTTCGACCCGACGTTCACGGCACTCACCGGTACGCCGGAAGAAATCGCCGAGGTGGCCCGGGAGTTCAAGGTGTTCTATGAAAAAGTCCCGGCTGGCGATACCTACACCATCTCTCACTCGTCCACCAGCTACGTCTACGATACACGTGGCACGCTGCGCCTGAGCCTGGGCCATTCGCTGAATGCCAAGGAATGCGCTGAAGACCTGCTCACATTGATGGAGATTTGCTAATGGCTGTTTCACTGCAACCGATCAAGCGCGGCCTGGCCGCCATCGCCCTGTTGGGCCTTGCACTGCCAGCCCTGGCCCAGACCACCGTAAGTGATGCCTGGGTGCGTGCCAGCGTACCGCACCAGCAGTCCACCGGTGCCTTCATGACCCTGACCGCCAGCAGCGACAGCAAGCTGGTGGGCGTGGCATCGCCCATCGCCAAGACCGTCCAGGTGCATGAAATGACCATGAACGGGGATGTGATGGGCATGAAGGAAGTCAAGGCCGTCGAGCTGCCTGCCGGCAAGCCGGTGAGACTGGACCCGAACGGTTATCACGTGATGCTGATGGGGCTGACTCAGCAAGTGAAGGAAGGCGAGAAGGTACCGCTGACCTTGACCGTTGAAGACGCCAAGGGTGGCAAGCAAACCCTGGACGTGCAGGCAGAGGTGCGTGCGCTCAGCGCCGAAGCGGGCGGTGGGCATGACCACATGCACATGAAGCACTGACCGACGCAAAGGGCCGCATAGCGGCCCTTTTTTCATTTAGCTACGAAAGCGTGGCAATGGCCTTTCGAGCGTCAGCGAGGTCAAGGTCTTGCGCACCTGGGCTTCGTCGGCCTCCAGCGCTTTGAGGCTGGCGCGGATCTTGCCGGCGGCGGGCACATCGCCCTGCCGGTCGATCCAGTCGGCAATCTCCTTGCAGGCACTGCTCAGGGCGGCCTGACGCTGGTTCATCAGCGATATGAGGGTGGTGAGCTCTCTTTCGGACATGGCAGGATCCTCCATTCAGCCCTGTCAGTGTAGCAGCGGCTGGCGCGATTGCCTGAGGCCAGGGGTCGCAGTGGCCTAGCCGTGCAGGCAGGCTGTGCGGTAGGCGCCGGGCGTGACGCCATAGGCTTGCTTGAACTGCCTGCTGAGGTGGCTCTGGTCAGCGAAGCCCAGGTTGAAGGCCACGTCGGCTGCGGCCAGGCCAGTTTTGAGGAGCTCCCGGGCGCGGGCCAAGCGACGTTGCTTGAGCCAGGCGTGGGGCGGCAGGCCCGTTGCCTGGCGGAACACGCGAGCGAAGTGAAAGGGCGATAGATTGACGGCCGCCGCCAAAGCTTCCAGTGAGGGCGGATTTGCCAGTTGGCTCTCCAGCAACTCACGGGCTCGGGCCACCGCCAGCGGCTCATTGCCGGGTGCCCTGGGCGCAGGGCAGTGGCCGTGGCGCTGCACCAATGCCAGCACCGCCTGGCGCCAGGCCGTCTGTTGCTCGAGGGCGCTGGCGCCAGCTTCCGACAGTTGGTGCAACTGGCTGAAGGCCTGTGCCAGGTCCGGGTCCTGGATCACGCTGTCATTGAAGCGCGGCATGCCATCGTGGCCCAGTTCCAGTTCGTCCAGCACCCCGGTCACTCGCTCGTGCTCCGGATAGAAGCCGCGGTAGCGCCAACCCGCCTCGTGCGCGGTGGCTCCAGTGTGCAGTTCGTCCGGGTTGATCAATACCATGCTGCCCACCGGCGCCAGGTGCTCGCTGCCACGGTGCCAGAAGCGCTGCGCGCCCGATTCGATGACGGTGAACACGTAGCCTTCATGCACATGCGGCGCAAAGCGCTGCTGAAAGTAGCGCGCGTGCAGCATCTCGACATCGCCCAAAGCGGGCGCCTGCCAGAGGTGGGTCTGTTCGCGCAGGGGCGTGCTCATGCCAGCCAGCTGCGCAGCAGGAAGAAGATCAACATGCTTGCCAGCATGCTCAGCAATACGCTGCGGGTCAACAGCACCAGGGCGATGGCTACCAGTGCGCCGAGCAGGTAGGGGTTGAGCAGGCTCAGGTCCAGCTGGTGGCCGGGCAGGAAGATGATCGGCCCACAGATCGCGGTCAGCATGCCCGGCACGGCAAAACCGAGGAACTGCCGGGCATTGGAACTCAGGCGCAGGGGCAGGCGTGGTTCCAGGAAGGCATAGCGGTTGAGGAACACCACGGCGCCCATCGCAAAGATCAGTAGCCAGGTCATGCGCGGCCTCCGGAGTATTTCTGGCAGATGAAACCGGCCGCCATGCCCAGTAGCCCAGCGGCCACCAGCGCGGTTTCCCAGTGCCAGTGGCTGAACAGCACCGAGCAGAACAGCGATACCGCCACGCACACCACCGTGGCGAGGTTGCGTACCAGCGGGGCAATCAGCGCGACGAAGGTGGCGACGATGGAGAAGTCCAGGCCCAGCTGGTCCAGGTGCGGGATATTCTGGCCCAGCACGATGCCGGCCAGGGTGAACAGGTTCCAGGCGACGTAGAAGGTCAGGCCGACACCGAGTGCGTACCAGCGGTTGAACTGCTGCGGGTCGTAATGGCTTGTGAGGGCGAAGAACTCATCGGTCAGCAAGAAGCCCAGGCCTAGCCGCCAGCGCAGCGGCTGGTTCGACAGCACTGGGCGCATGGACAGGCCATAGAGCAGGTGCTGCGAGGTCAGCAGCAGGGTGGTCAGCAGGATCGACAGCAGGTTGGCGCCGCCCTTGAGCATGCCGATGGCCACCAGTTGGGCGGCACCGGCAAATACGATCGCCGAAAGGCCCTGGCCTTCCCAGGCGCTGAGGTTGGCCTCGATGGCCATCGAGCCTGCGAGCAGGCCCCAGGGCGCGACGGCCAGGGATAACGGAAGAATGGCGATGGCGCCGTGCAGGAACGCTTGGCGGGCAATGGCAGGACTGCTGGGCATGATGGCTGCGACACTGTTGTTCGGTATCGCAGCATGCCAGAGGGGGCGCTGGGTGGCTTGAACGATCTTGCTCGTTTGGCGCAACCCCGGCAATCAATCAACGCTGGCTGGTCAGGCGTCGTTGCGCCGCTACACATCCGTTGATTTCCACGGCCCTCTGCAGCAAGTCCTGGCGCCGTTGCGGGTCAAGGTCACTCAACAACCGGTACACCTCGGCCTGATAATCTCGCTGGCGCCCCCACTGCATCTGCAGCCCTTGTGGCTGGCTGCGTGCGCAGGCCAGGCGCGCGGCCGGTTGTGGGTAGTAGGGTGCATACAAGGTGGCCATGCTCGGGACCGCCTCGAGTGCTTCGCGGTAACGCGAGCTGGCGTTGTAAGGCGGGCACCAGGTGGCAATCGCCGTGGCGGGTGGGGCAAAGCCTTGTTGCAGGCTTGCCTCCAGCAACGGGCAGGCGGCGTCAGGAATTTGTGCCGCGGGCAGGTAGGTCGTGTAGTAAAGCGCCAAGCGATACTGGGCCACAGGATGGCCGAGCTCCACCGACTTTTTCAGCAAGGCCACCGCCGTCGGCAAGGTACGGGCCATGGCCTGGCCCTGGCGGTTGAGCTCAGGGTCGCCACCAATGGCGGTGCGCAAGCTGGTGCCACTGTCGTCCTGGTTGTCGGCCTCTTCCAGCAACGGCAAAGCTTGGCGGTAGAGCAGGTCGGCATGGGGGTCGATACGCACTTCGAGCGCTTGCGCGGCAAGCGGAGCGAGGGTGGCGAGCAGTGCAGGCACAAGGGCGGCGCGAGTCACGGACGCGCCTCGCAGGCGGGGCGGTCGCGGCAGGCAGCCAGGTACGGGTGGACGGCAGGGATATTCATCACAGGTACGCGTGCGCCTCAGGCGGATCGGAACGACGGCCTATTCTAGCCAAGCGTGGGGGGTGACCGAAAGGGCGGCGCCCAACTGTCAGACGAGCTTGATCGGTGTGACCTTGCGTTGGGCGTGTTTTTCCTGGGCCAGGCCAAGCTTGGCGGTGATGACCTTGGCCAGCGCATTGTTGCCCAGGTCATTGAGGTGCAAGCGGTCGATGAACAGGTCGGCGCCGAACACAGGGGAGCTGCTGAGCATGCTGTTCATGTCGTAGCACGGCACCGGGTCCGCCTGGCTCTTGATACGCCTGAAAAATGCCATGTGCAGTTGGCTGTCGAAGACGCCTTCAAGCAGACGGTCGAAGTTTGCCGGTTGCCGTTCCAGCGCCGCCAGCATGGCGTGTTCACCGGCAGGCAAGGTTTCGCGGCACCAGGGCAGCAGCGGTTGCAGAATGAAAGTGAGAGTGGCGTGGCTGTCGGCCAGCATCTGATCCCACTGGCGCAAGGTACGGCCAATGCTCTCGGCGGCACGCGCCAGGCGCTTTTCCGGGGCGGATAACGGCCAGGATGGCACCGGCGCGTGGCGCCGCGGGGCCAGCGCCTGGCCCAGGCGCTGCCACAAAGACTCCCGTTGCACAGGGCCGGTGGGCCGCATGCCTTCGTTGAAACTGTTGAGGTAAGCCTGATGCGCCTGAGCGTGCTGCAGGTCGTGCTGGCCAGCCAGCACCTCGCCGAGGGCTTCGTGGGCGAGCGTATTGACGCCGCTGAGCACCACCACATGGCCGACTTCGCCGAGGCGGTGCTGGTGGGTGAGGAACAGTAACAACTCCTGGCTGGCATTGAGCCCGCAGCCTGCCAGGTTCAGCCACACCTCCCCAGTCAGCATCGAGAGGTGCGAGGCCACCGTATGCTCATCGGAGCTGGCACCCACCCCCATGGCGCTCGAACCGCCGACCAGCAGGTTGATGCGCGCCGCGCCGCCGCGTTCGGCGGCCGAAAAGCGTTTGCCGGCGCAATGGCTGTAGCGCAAGCCAAGAGCATCGGTGTTGATGGTGCCGGAGCGGTAGCCACTCTCATGGACATGCAGGGTATGCGGGGCGCGACGGTTGCCCAGTTGCAGGAAGCGCTGGTAGTCCGGCGGCAGTGGCGACAGGAGGCCCGGGCCGTGCGTTGCGGTATTGGGCATGGTCATGGGAGCTCCCTATCGTCTGGCGTGGCTTGTTGCACTGGAGTCTCGGGGGCTTCAGCCCGCCAGTTCCTTGAAGTTGTAGGCCAGGCCGCCGACGGCGATCAGTAGCAGGGCGACCCCCGAGGCCAGGGAAATCATGCGGTTGCTGCGTTGCGAAGCGATTTTGCCGATGGCGAAGATGTACAGGCTGAGCACGGCGAAGTCGATGACTACCCACAGCAACGAGAGCACCACCATGCTTTTGCCGAACGACTCGGTGATCTGGATGAACTGCGGGAAGAAGGCGATGAAGAAGATGATGTCCTTCGGGTTGGAGATGCCCACCATGAACCCCTGCCACAAGCCGCCCCGGCCGGTTTTCGGCGCTTGCGCCTCGGTTGGCGCGGCAGGCGCCTGCAGGCACTCGCGCAAGGTGCTGACGGCGATGTAGCCAATGAACAGGCAGCCTAACAGGCTCATGCAGCTGAGCCACGCCTTGTCGATGGCCGCACTGGTCAGGATGACCCAGGCCGCAGCGCCGATCAGCACCAGTGAAGCCCAGTTGGTGCCGACGGCGGTGAACATGGCCTTACGTGAGCCGGAGGCAGCGGCAGTGTTGACGATCAGTGCCACCACTGGGCCTGGGGTGGCGATCAGCAGCAGGACGGTCAGGGCGTAGGTTGCAGTCAATGCGGTATTCACGGTCAATTCTCGATCAGTGTGTCGGGTGTTGCGTGGGCGTGGGCATGAAAGGGGCAGCGCGACGGGTTGAGCGAGCCTGCTTCCTGCAGTTGGTATTGCTTCCATTCGAAATTGTCGGCCTGGCCGAAGAAGCCGAGGCTGTCAGGCATCACGCCGTCGTTGTAGTGGCGCACGCGTTCGCGGATGCGCGCGCGGATCCGCTGACCGCTTTCAGTGCCGGCGTTGGCCACTTCGTCGAAGTTTTCCCGTGGGTTGATGACGAAGGTGATGTGGTTGCCCAGGTTGCGGCTCTTCATCTGCTGGTGGCCGGGGAAGTTCATGTTGATGAACAGCGGCATGCCGGCGTAGCAGAACGACCAGCCGCTGTCTTCCGGGTCGCTGGGGATCGCCTGCGGCCAGGGATGCGGGTCGCGCGCGTGCACGCCACGCAGTACTTTCCAGGCCAGGGCCTGCTGTTCGGCAAGGGTGCTGTCGGCGGGGGTTTCGAGAAACACCACCAGCGGGCTGCCAATGCGTTGCTTGATCGGGATAGGGGTGATGGTACGGATGTAATCGGCCAGCCCTTGAGCGATGTCGTCGGCCAGTTGTTCGGCACTGGCGAAGAGGATATGGCAGGATTCGCCGGCCACTGCCTTGCGCCCGAACAGGCACGGAAAGTCGGGGTTGGCGAGGATGCTGCGAAAATGTTGTATGGTCTTGTGCGTCCAGTGCTGCGTATTGCGCACATGTTCAGCGGCGAGCTCTAGCGCATCCAGGCGATAGCAGTTTCCATAACCCGTAAACATGATTTCCCCAGGCGTTTAAGTAACAGAAAGTTCCAGATACATGCAGGCAGGTTATTGGCTTATCTTTGTTATTTACCTGCATTTTCTGAGACACGGTTAACGTTGTAAAACGCGTGGAACTATGACCTACTATTAGTCTTACTCATGCTTCGGGGGCGTCATGTCAGAACGGATTCAGGCCTTGCACGCGCTGCGTGCCTTCGAGGTCGCCTCGCGGTATGGGTCGTTCACCCGCGCGGCCGAAGAGCTGGCGCTGACGCAAGGCGCGGTCAGCCACCACATCAAGACCCTCGAGGGCATGTTCGGCTGCGACCTGTTCGAGCGCCGCGGGCCCAAGCTGAGCCTTACCGAGCATGGGCGCTTGTTGTCCCAGGAGCTCAAGGTTGGCTTCAAGATCATCGAAAATGCGTGTGCGCTGCTGCGCCAGGACCGCTATGGGCTGCGCCTCAAGGCGCCGTCGACGCTCACCGTGCGCTGGCTGCTACGGGCCTTGGATGCGTTCAAGAAGATCGACGACAGCTGCAGCGTGCAGCTGTCGAGCGTGTGGATGGACATCGACACGGTGGACTTCTACTCCGAGCCTTACGATTGTGCTTTCCTTCTGTCAAACGGCCGCTTTGCGGCCGATGTCGAGAGCTTCAAGCTCTTCGATGAGTGGCTGATCCCGGTGTGCCACCCCGACTACATGCAGCATGAGCAGCCGGCGCTGGGTGACCTGCGTCAGTGCGAGTTGCTGCATCCCTCACCCGACCGGCGCGACTGGCGGCGCTGGCTGGCACGCATGGATGCGCTCGACATCAGCATCGACCAGGGCCAGGTGTTCGATACCCTCGACCAAGGCATCTCCGCAGCCCAGCAGGGCCTGGGTATCTCGGTGGTCGACCTGGTGCTGGCCAGTGCCGACCTGGGGGCAGGGCGCCTGATCACGCCGTTCAAGCATGCGGTGGCGACTGGCGACGGTTATTACATGGCCTGGCTCAAGTCCAGCCCCAAAGCGCGGCAGATGCAAAAACTGCGTGATTTCCTGCTGGGCCAGGTGCCGCCTCTGGCCTACAAGGACATCAACTACCTGTACGGTTGATTGCCCGCACGAGGGTAGAATCACCCCATCCGACACATCGGTCACACCGAGGACAACGCAGTGGAGTTGCAGCAGGGCTTTGTCCTGACCCGGCATTGGCATGACACGCCCGAAGGCACCTGCGTGGAGTTCTGGCTGGCCACCGACCAGGGCCCGCGCCTGGTGCGCCTGGCCCGACAGGATTCAGTGATGTTCATCCTCCAGACACAGGCCGAGCACGCACGCGTGTTGCTGGCCGGGGAGGCGGGTGTCGAATTCAAACCCCTACGCCTGCATGACTTCGAGCATCGACCGGTGCTGGGTGTGTATTGCCGCCAGCACCGGCAACTGCTGCAGCTGGAGCAGCGCCTGCGCAATGCGGGTGTTGACGTGTACGAAGCCGATATACGCCCGCCCGAGCGTTACCTGATGGAGCGCTTCATCACCGCTGCGGTCCAGTTCATCGGCCAGCCGGATGCCCATGGGGTCTTCTGCGATGCCCAGCTCAAGCCCTCGGCACACTATCGCCCGCCGCTGCGCTTGGTGTCGCTGGATATCGAAACCAGTGAGCGCGGTGAGCTGTACAGTATCGCCCTGGAAGGCTGCGGCCAGCGCCAGGTGTTCATGCTGGGCACCGCCAATGGCCAGGCCACGGCGTTGGATTTCGACCTGCAGTACTGCAATGACCGCGCTGAGCTGCTGCACTGCCTGAACCAGTGGATGGCCGAGCACGACCCGGATGCGATCATCGGCTGGAACCTGGTTCAGTTCGACCTGCGCCTGCTGCATGAACACGCCCGGCAACTGCAGGTGCCGCTGGCGCTGGGGCGCAACGGCGCACCAATGACCCTGCGCGCGCAGGCCAATCGCGGTCATGTGTTTGTCGATGCGCCCGGCCGCTTGCTGATCGATGGCATCGAAGCACTGCGCTCGGCCACCTGGAGTTTTCCCTCGTTCAGCCTGGAGAACGTCGCCCAGACCCTGTTGGGCGAGGGCAAGGCGATTGACACGCCGTACCAGCGCATGGACGAAATCAACCGCATGTTCGCCGAGGACAAACCTGCGCTGGCCCGCTACAACCTCAAGGACTGTGAGCTGGTGACGCGGATCTTCGCCCATACCCGCCTGCTGGAGTTCCTGCTCGAACGCTCATCCGTGACCGGGTTGGCGGTCGACCGCAGCGGCGGTTCGGTGGCTGCGTTCTGCCACCTGTACATTCCGCAGATGCATCGGCTGGGGTTCGTGGCGCCGAACCTGGGCAGCCGCCCCGATGAGGCCAGCCCCGGCGGTTTTGTCATGGATTCGCGCCCGGGCCTTTACGACTCGGTGCTGGTGCTCGACTACAAAAGCCTGTACCCCTCGATCATTCGTACGTTCCTGATCGACCCGGTGGGCTTGGTCGAAGGCCTGCGTCAACCGGATGACACGCACTCGGTCGAAGGGTTTCGCGGCGGGCGCTTTTCGCGCAGTCGGCATTGCCTGCCAGCCATCGTCGAACGTGTCTGGCAGGGCAGGGAGGAGGCCAAGCGTGAGGGCAATGCGCCGTTGTCCCAGGCGCTGAAGATCATCATGAACGCCTTTTACGGCGTGCTGGGTTCCAGCGGTTGCCGCTTCTTCGACCCGCGCCTGGCGTCTTCGATCACCCTGCGCGGCCATCAGATCATGCGCCAGACCCGTGCGCTGATCGAGGCGCGCGGTTATGACGTGATCTACGGCGACACCGATTCCACCTTCGTTTGGCTCAAGGGGGCGCAAGGTGAAGAGGCTGCCGCCCGCATCGGTCGTGAACTGGTGGCCGAGGTCAACCAATGGTGGCGCCAGCACCTGCAAGAAACGCTGGGCCTGGAAAGCGCACTGGAACTGCAGTTCGAGACCCATTACCGGCGCTTCCTGATGCCGACGATTCGCGGTGCCGATGAGGGCAGCAAGAAGCGCTACGCGGGCCTGGTGCAACGCGCTGATGGTACCGAGGAGATGGTCTACAAGGGCCTGGAGTCGGTGCGCACGGACTGGTCGCCCCTGGCCCGCCAGTTCCAGCAGGCCTTGTACGGGCGGGTTTTTCGCGGGCAGCCGTACCGTGATTATGTGCGCACGTTCGTGCAGCAGACCCTGGCGGGCGAGCTGGACGAACTGCTCATCTACCGCAAGCGCCTGCGCCGGCCGCTGGCTGACTACCAGCGCAACGTCCCGCCGCATGTGCGTGCCGCGCGGCTGGCCGATGACTACAACACCCGCCAGGGGCGCGCGCGTCAATACCAGAATGGCGGCTGGATCAGCTATGTCATCACCACGTCAGGCCCAGAGCCACTGGAAAACCAGCAGTCGCCGATCGACTACGATCATTACCTCAGCAGGCAGCTGCAACCTGTGGCCGATGCCATCTTGCCCTTTGTCGGCGATGATTTTGCCGCGTTGACCGACCGTCAGTTGTTGCTCTTCTGACTCCGGGTATTACCTATCTAACGCCCTGCGGGCATTGCTCTACCTAGGCTGGCGGCTCTATTGAGCCAAGGGGTAGCAAGCATGGTTGATTCATCTGCGGGTGAGCGGCACGTATTCGATGAGCTGCGAAAGGCGAGCGCTGCGTTTCAGGACGACTTGATTGGCCAACGTCTGCCGGCGTGGCTGCGTGACGCGCCCGCCGATCTGCTGCCGCAGATCGGCCGGGCGCTGGCCAGCAGCCTGGCCTGTCGTCAGCGGGTGGCCGCCTTGCTGGCACAGGTTGACGGCATCGACGATTTCGTGGTGTCGGCCCTGGAGGTGGCCCTCGACGCACGCCTCGGTTTGCGCATCAACGTGCGGCGTGCGCAGTTTCTGGCGGGGCGCCGTGAGCCGGTGATCAACGAGCAGCCTGTGGGCACTCACCTGACGCAAGTGGTCGATGAAATGCAGCCATTGCTGGAGGTGGTGCTGCGAAACTTCACTCACGAACAAGCCCAGGTCGGGGGGCAGCCTAGAGGTAACCGCTTGGTCGTCTCGCGTTTCGATGGCGGCCGGCTCCCCAGCGCAGTCGAGTTCGCTGCGCTGTGCCGTGAGCTGGACCTTGGGGCGGCTTACCAACGTCATCTGGATGGGGTGTTCAAGCCTGCCGGCGGCGAGAAGGTTGTCGAGACCCAGCTGCTCGATGCCAGCCGCTACGCCATGTTGGTGGATGCCTACAAGGCCAGGTACGAGCAGGTATTGGACGACAGTGAGTTGAGGTTGCTGGTGGCCATGTGCGTCGAGGGTCGCCTTCTGCGCCTGGCGGGCGACCTGGTGGTCGCCAGGCAGCTGAGCCTGCTGGGTTATGAGATACAGCAGGTGGTTGTGCTCGAAGTGATCGACCAGGGACCGCTGCTCAATACCACGCGACGGTTGCTGATGTACATCCCGGGCGACCCTGTGGGCGCCTGGAGCGTCTACCCGAGCCTGGAAAAGCTCTCGCGAGGGTTGGGCACGCGGCTGCGTGATAAAGCCTACCAGCGGTTCTTCAGCCGAGTGGTGCGTCGGCGCGACAGCCAGGCGTTTTTCGCCAGGGTAATACCGGTGTTCGACGACCTCCCACTGTGGGCGACCTACGATCTCAATCCACGTTTGCACACCTATGCAGAGCCGCTTTTCAACAGCCTTGCCCAGGCGCGCATCCTGCAGATAAAGGATGACGCAGCCATGGTTGCGATGCCGGTGGCGATGCTCGATCGCCGGATCCAGCGCGAGCATGACCAGCGGCTGGCGGCCGAGGGTTGGGCGTTACTCAACGTGGCTGCGCTGTTCGTCCCGGGCCTGGGGCTGGGGCTGTTGGCGGTCACCGTATGGCAATTGCTGGGTGAGGTGTACCACGGCATCGAAGCCTGGCGCGACGGCGACAGCCAGGAAGCGCTGGACCACCTGACCCAGGTGGCCACTGACCTGGCGCTGATCGCCGCCACAGTCGCTGGTGCGACCGTGGCCCAGCGGTTGTGGGCGCGCTCGAGGCTGGTCGACGAGATGCTGCCGGCGCAACTGCAAGACGGCAGTCGCAAGCTCTGGCAGCTCGACCTGACGCCTTATCGCGGCGTAGTGCCCAGCGCCGCGACAGCGCGTGACGCATTGGGTATCGGCCGCCTGCGTGGGCAGGCCTGGGTAGAAATGGACGGGCACCACTATGCCGTCGTCGAGCAAGCCGAGCCAGGCCAGTGGCAGCTTGTGCCCCACGATGGGCATGCGCCGGCATTGCGTCACAATGGCGCGGGCGCCTGGCGGCTGTGGAGCGAGCAGCCGGCGCAGTGGCACGATGTGCATCGTATGTTCCGCCGCCTGGGCGAGCCCTTGAATGCGCTGGGGGATGATGAGATAGACCAGGTGCTGGCGATTCACGGACTCAACAGCGAGCATCTGCGGGCCTTGCATGTCTACGGCCGGGCGCCGGAGCCGGGGATGCTCGATACGGTCGAGCGCTTCAGGATCGATCAGCGCATCCGCCAGTTGATCAGCCGTTTGCGCGGTGGCGAGCAGGTCGATGACCTGACCGTGCTGCAGCACGCGCAGCGCCTGCCTGGCGCTGCCGGCATCGCCGATCAGGCGCTGGCCGAACTGGCATGGGGCCGGCGTCGAGAACTGTTCGAACATGTGTATCAAGCGCTGCAGCCGACGGTCGACGCTGCCAGTGAGCAGTTGCGCAGGGTGTTCCCCAGTGTTCACCCGCGGGCCGCGCAGGCGTTGCTGCAGGCGGCAAGCCCGGCTGACCGGCAACGTTTGCTGGAGAGCGGCCGTGTGCCATTGGCCCTGGCTGAAGCGGCCAGGCGCAGCGCGCTGTCGATCCGTATGGCGCGGGCGTATGAGGCGCTCTACCTCGATAGCCCGCAGAACGCCGACCTGGCCCGTGTCGCACTGGGCATGCTCAAGCATTTGCCGGGCGCCGGCGAAGGGGTGCACTGGCGCCTGTTCGAAGGCAGCCGTGATGGGCCGTTGCTGCTGTCGACCGAGGAGGGCGCCCAGGCATTTGACCTGGCGCATGTGAATGGCGCCTTCCAGTTGACCAATGTGCAGGGCGAGCATCGCGGTGAACCTATGGAGCTGTTCGATGCCATGGCTGCGGCCTACGACGACAGCCAGCGCGAGGCCCTGCAGATTGGCGAGCCGTTTGCCCATAACGTGCGCGTGATGCTGAGCCGAGTAGCGCTGCAGCGGCGCAACGAAGTGGAGCGTTTGCTTGGCCCGCAACGGCAAGGTGCATTCAGGGCGCCGCTACGCCTGAGGGATGGTCGCCTGGGGTATCCGCTGGGGGGCTGCAACTCGGGGGGCATGGGCCAAGGGGCGAGGTCGCTGACGGCAATGGTGCGCGACATCTATCCGTCTTTCAGCGATGAACAAGTGGCGGCCTGGATCGCCAACCTACAACGCACTGGCCTGCAGGCCGAGGCGGTGCTGGCGAGCTTGCGTCAGGAGTACAGGGTGTTGCGCAACAGCTTGGCGGCCTGGGTCGCGGAAGTCGAAGGTGAGCAGGTGGAGGAGCGGCGAAGCATTCGCCAGATACTGATCAATTGCTGGCGGCGCACCATCACTGCGGGAGAGCCAGTGCTCGACACCGAGAACGACTACCGTGTTGTCTTGTACAACACCCGCCCCGGTGAACTGCCGCAAATGCCCGCGCAAGTCAGTTACAGGCATGTGGCCGACCTGTCGTTGCTGCGCATGGAGCTCGAGGAGATTCCGACCAGTTTTCTGTTGGCCTTTCCGCGACTGCGGGTACTGGATCTGGGCGGCAACCTCTTGACCCGCTTGCCGCAACCGCTGCTGCAAATGCAGCACTTGCGCCAATTGACATTGACCAACAACCAGATCGTTCTGAATCTCTCGCAGGCGGCCACCTTGGCCAGTTGCCAGAACCTGGAATATGTCGACCTGTCCCACAACCCGCTGGGCCGAGGATTCCCGGTCAACGGGTTGCCACAACTGCGTTGGATGAGCTTGCGCAATACGGGGATCAGGCAGCTCCCCTCCGGCATTTTTGATCGTCCCCGGCTGGTTTACTTGGACCTGCGCGAGAACCGTATCAACGCCATTCCGGAAAGCTTCTTTCAAATGCCTTTGCAGGCCCGGCGGCGAATCAGGCTCGGTGGTAATCCTTTCAGTGATGCCGCGATGTTGCGCCTGCAGGCGGCGTTGATGGCACCGATCGAGGCCTTTGATGAATCGTTGCTGGCGGCACAGCGTGATCACGCCCGTGATGTCTGGGGCGATGCGGTGGGGCCTCAACACCGTGGCGTGCTGATCGCCGCGTGGGAAACCGTCGATCAAGGGACGCCTTCGGAACGGTTTTTCCGCGTGCTGCAGCAATTGCTCCAATCGGCGGACTTTCACATCAACGCCCAGGCAATGGCGATGCGGGTGCTGAGCGTGCTGCAGGCAATGGCAACCGATGCCGAACTGCGCGAGTCGTTGCTGGCCGTGGCCAATGACGAGTGGGGTTGCCAGGACGGTGCCACCTGGTGCTTGAGCAACCTTGAACTGAACCTGCTGGTGTGGCGTGCGCGCAGTACTGCCAACGGCAATCAGGAGCAATCGTTGTTGAACCTGGGGCGGCGCCTGTGGCGCCTTGACCAAGTGGACCGGATCGCCGTCAGGGATATCATCGAACGGGGTGGCAACCCGGATGAAAGCGAAGTGGGGCTGGCCTACCGTACAGGCTTGCGCGACCGCCTGAATTTGCCTGTGGCGGTGGGCGAGATGAGTTTCCGTCCTGTGTCGGGGGTCGATGAGCCGCTTCTGGCCCAGGCAGAGGCCGCTGTCCGTGCAGCGGAAACCCAGGAAGAGATCGCCCGCTCAATGGTCGACCGATCCTTCTGGTGCGAGTACCTGGAACAGCACCTTCCCGAGCGTTTTACTGCCCTCGACAGGCCGTTTCAGCGACGCGTCGCTGCAGTCCTTGACGATGAGGAACTCAGTGACGCCCAAAGGCGGGCACAGTCCGACGCCATTCTGGCCGAGCAACGTGCCGCGCGCCGAGGTTTGCTGCTGGACATGACGTTGAAGGCGCTGGAAACCGGCCCGGCGGACCCAGCGATCACTGTGCGCCGGTAGTCGTTCAAGGTGTGCAAAGCGGTGCAAGGGCTCGCCCCAGGCCGCTTTGGACTATGCTCACACAGGGGGGTATTCCGTCGGTTAACGCCTGTACCTTGCTACTGCAGGCTTGGAAACTGTCAGTTACTTTTCCTCAACCACCTGGGACGTGAAGTGGTTTAGGCTCCAGGTCGGATTTTTCTCCGTGATCTGTAGTCTTTGTTTTATCGAGATATTAAGGAGATGCGTATGCTCGTTCGGTCACTGACCCTCGCCACCTTGCTCGCCGTCACCAGCCCTTTGTTCGCCGCCGACAGCGACGCACCGTTGGCAAAGGAAGTGGGCAAGGCCAGGCCTTTGGTGATCATCGCCCCGAGTTCAGCCGACCCGACCCTGCGAGGGCTGAACGAGGCGCTGAAGGATCCTGCCACCCAGGCAGCTTTCAAGGAACGCGGCGTGGTGGTCTACAGCGTCGCCAACATGATGGGCAAGCGCGAGGACAAGAACCTCGAGCAGCAGACCACCATGGCCCTGATCCGTGAGCTCAAGCTCGGCGCAAGCAAGGGCACCAAGGTGATCCTGGTAGGCAAGGACGGCGAGCGGCATATGCTCAAGGATGACGACACGGGTGAAAAGATCGACCCGCAGGCCATCATCAAAGCGGTTGACGCACTGCCGGCGAGCGAGCAGGCAGTGGCTGCACCCGAGCCAGTTGCGGCAGTGCCGGAACCCAAGAGCAAGGACAACAAGCCCGCCAAGCCTGCCAAGCCGGCGGCGCCTCCCAAACCGTTGGAAGACTAGCAGCGCTCACCCGCTTTTCGTCGGAGGAGTGGGTGATCGATCCGGTGACCTTTCAGGTTGCTTCCTACACGCTTTGTGGGCTGTGGTGATACTTCCATCTTGCTTGCCCAGTGCTTAATGGCTCCACTTTCAACCGCAGTGGAGCTACACCATGACTCATGCACGTAAAAAACTCGGCCTGCTCGGCGCCGCACTGATCGGCAGCGTGGCATTCAGCAACGCCTTTGCTGTCGAGCCTCTGCCGCAGGGCTACCAACTTGCCGACGCCAAGGCGCAGGGCGAGGGCAAATGTGGCGAAGGCAAGTGTGGGGCTGATGGGAAGGCCAAAAAAGGGGAAGGCAAGTGCGGTGAAGGCAAATGCGGCGCCGATGAAAAGGGCAAGAAAGGGGAAGGCAAATGTGGTGAAAAACCCAAGGCCTGAGCCGAATCCTGACTTGTGACGTAACGCCCCTTCTGCTGTTCAGGAGGGGCGTTTTGCGTGCTGTGGAGACCTACCCAATGAACACCTCACCCTTGTTCACGGGCCTCGGCCTGCGCCGCGGCCTGATGCCCGAATTGCTGAAACTCGAAGAGGGCGCTGTGGATTTTCTCGAATGCGCACCGGAAAACTGGATTGGAGTCGGTGGTCGTTATGGAAAATCCCTGGCGCAACTGACCGAGCGATTTGCGCTCGCCTGTCATGGCCTGTCCTTGTCCCTGGGCGGTAGCTTGCCGCTGGATCTTGCTTTTCTCGACCAGACCCGGCAGTTCCTCGATCAACACCAGGTACGGCTGTACAGCGAACACCTGAGCTACTGCTCCGATGACGGTCATCTGTACGACTTGATGCCAATCCCCTTTACAGAAGAAGCCGTGCATCAGGTGGCGGCCAGGATCCGGCAGGCCCAGGACCATTTGCAGCGACGTATTGCAGTGGAGAACATCAGCTACTACGCGGCACCCTACCAAGTGTTGAGCGAGCTCGACTTCATCCGCGCGGTGCTCGACGAGGCCGACTGCGATCTGTTACTGGACGTCAACAATGTGTACGTCAATGCCTGTAATCACGGCTACGACGCACAAGCGTTCCTTCAGGGGTTGCCCGTGGCGCGGGTAGTCGGCATGCATGTTGCCGGGCACTACGACGAGGCACCCGACCTCAAGATCGATACCCATGGTGCCTCGGTGAAAGAGGATGTGTGGGCCTTGTTTAGCAAGGCTTGCAGGCGCTTTGGCGCTCAGCCGACAGTGCTCGAACGTGATTTCAACTACCCGCCGTTGGCCGAGCTGATCGAAGAAACCGCACGCATTCGCGCCGTGCAACGGGAGGTGTCGCATGTACGAGACGTCGCGTGAGCAGCAGTTCATGCTGGCCCGGCACCTGCGTGATCCGGTACGGCATGCCCCTCCACCGGGCATCGAGGAGCGCCGCCTGAAGGTCTACCGCGAGTTGTTCTACGGCGCCATTGAAGGCTTGCTGGCCAGCAGTTTTCCAGTACTGAGCCAAACCCTGGGTGAGCAGCGCTGGCATGCACGCGTTCGTGATTTCTACGCCAATTACCGTAGCCAGACGCCGTTGTTCACCGAGATCGCCGAAGCATTCATCGACTACCTTCAGGGCATTGAAGTGGATGCACCCTGGCAGCTGGAGCTTGCCCACTACGAGTGGGTCGAGGCGCGGCTGTATCTGAGCGATGCCGAGGACCCGCCGCACGACCCTCAGGGCGATTTGCTACAGGGCGAGCCGCTGTTGTCGTGTACGGCGAGGGTGCTGGCATACCGCTGGCCGGTGGAGCGCATTGGCCCCGACTACCAACCAGAGCAGCCGCCCGAACAACCCACCTTGTTGTTGGTGTATCGCGATGCCGATCTGCAGGTGCGTTTCGCGCGGCTTGCACCCATGGCGTATCGCTTGCTGGCAGAGGTGAGCGGCAGTGGGCGCGAGCGCCTGCGACGATCAGGGGGGGACCAGACGGAGGGTTTGGCGATGCTGGAGAGCCTACGCGCGCAAGGCGTTGTCATCGGTACACGGTGAGATGAAAAACGGGCTCGTGCCTGCGGGTATCGAGCCCTCTCGCTTGATGGCGATCAGGTGCGTGTAGTGAGGCGCTCTCTGATCCAGTGGTCAAGGCTCAGGCGGCCGGCGCCTTTGAGCAGTAGTGGCAGCAATGCCACCAGGTAGATCAGCGGCAACTTGAAATTACCAAAGCCCCGGTCAGTGATGGTGTATCCCTGCGCCAGCTCTGCCAGGCTAGACCATTGCATCGGCCAATGCACTGCAGCAATTGCCACCACGGTGATCACCATCAACCCTGCCGAAGCCAACCGGGTGCCAAGCCCCAGCACCAGCAGCAACGGCAGAAGCAACTCGGCCCACATCGAAAGTTGCCAGTTCAGCTCTGGTGGTAGCACGTTGAATGGGAACGGGAAGCTCCCCTGCAGGTCGCCGAACCAGTTGCTGCCATTGAGCTTCTCTCGGCCGGACTCAAAGAACTCCCAGGCCAGGAACAGCCGTAAAGGCAAGTCGGCGCTCCAGTTGCCGAATCGGTCGACGTGGCTGAGTGTGCGGGTCAGGGTTATCATGCTTCTCTCTCTTCTTCAGGAAATGGCGCAGGCGCGGTGGCGCGGATGGCGCTGCGTAGCCCGTCCGCGCCGATCGGGTAGGCGGCCAGTATCACGACGGTCATGAGCAGGGGCAGGCCGGCGAGGGCGGCGAATAGCTTCCAGCCTGAGGGCAAGGGGAAGGGTTTCATCGGAGAGTCTCCCGGGCTGTCGTTGTGAGACCGGGAGTGTGTGGGGATAGGTTATCTGCAGTGTGTCAGCACATGCTGCTTTATGTGTCGGATTGTAGTCATCGCTTATGTAGCTCAGCCTTCTCGTGGCAGGTCGGACACCCTGCCGCGATCACGTCAGCTGCATTCACTTCAGCTCGATCTGTGCGCACAGCCCGCCGCCGCGACGATTGCTCAGGGTCAAGCGCCCCCCCATGGCCTGGGTGAGTTGCTGGGCAATGGCCAGCCCCAGGCCGGTGCCGCCGGTGCTGCGGTTGCGCGAGCTTTCCACGCGATAAAAGGGCTTGAGCACTTCATTGAGCTCTCCTTCGGGTATCCCAGGGCCGTCGTCGAGGATACGGATCACGGTCAAGCCCTGTTCACGGCTGACCTCGAGTTGTGCTTTGCCCGCGAACTTCAGGGCATTGTCCAGCAAGTTGACCAGCACCCTGCGCAATGCATGCGGGCGTGTTTCCAGCAAGCTGTCGGTACGGCCCTGGCGCTCCACCTGGGCGCCACTGTCCTGGTAGTCGAACACGACACTGTCGAGGAATGCATCGAGGTTGATCCGGCACGCAGGCTCGGTGTTGATGTCCATGCTACGGGCGTAGGCCACGCCTTCACGGACGAGGTGCTCCATGGCATCCAGGTCATGGCACAACTTGTCTTTCTCGACACCCTCATCCATGACTTCTACCCGCAGTTTCATGCGCGTTATCGGCGTTTGCAGGTCGTGGGAAATCGCCGCCAGCAACTGCATGCGTTCTTTCAGGTAGGCGGCGATACGTGCCTGCAAAGCGTTGAAAGCAGTGGCGGCGTATTGAACCTCACGCGGGCCACTTTCCTCCAACAGCATGCCAGGCTTGTCTGGGTCGAGGTCGTCCAGTGCCTTGATCAGGCGGGTCAGCGGGCCGATCGCCAGGCGCACGGCCAGCCAGGTACAGAACAGCAGCACGGCCAGCTGGATCAGCAGCACACCCGGCAGCCATTTGGCCACCGGCACGGGCGCCGGCGTAACGTCGATAGTCAGCGGTGCGCCGTCTGCCAGGCGCAGATGCGTCTGGAAATGCGCATTCGGCCCGGGAATATCCTGGAAGGTCAGGCGGTAGTGGTTACCGATTGCCTTGACGATCGATTCGGCGGCCATGGGGGGATCTTCGCTCGGCATGGCCTCACCCGCCAGGCCCTCATCCAGCCGGTAGCGGTAGGTGCGCCGCTCCAGGCGTGGCAACCAGGCTGCGCGTTCGACGGCGGGCAGGCGGTCGAGGATAGCCACTGAGGTGGCGACGTCCTGTTCCAGGTTGCTGAGCATCATCGAGCGGCTGCTGATGTAGCGCTCGTACGCCTGCAGGCTGAATGACAGCCCGTAGGCCAGCACCAGCCCGGTGAAAAAGATCAGCGCCAGGCGCGAGGCCAGCGTGCGTGGCCACTTCATGACGGCGACTCGAGCAGTTGCACCGGCAGCGAGAACACATAGCCTTCGCTGCGCACGGTCTTGATGCAGCTGGGTTCGCGGGCGTCGTCACCCAGGCGCTGGCGCAGGCGGCTGACCAGCAGGTCGATGGAGCGGTCAAAAATGTCGGCTTCGCGGCCCTGGGTCAGGTTGAGCAACTGTTCGCGGCTGAGCACCCGTTGCGGGTGGTCGAGGAACACCCGAAGCAAGCGGTACTCGGCGCCGCTGAGGGCCACCAGGGTGCCTTCGCTGTCGAGCAGGTGGCGCGCCGTGGTATCCAGGCGCCATTGACCGAAGGCAAGCAGGCGGCTGCTTTCGCTGATGGTCAGGTTGGGCGGCAGCATGCGCGTGCGGCGCAGCACGGCATTGATGCGGGCCAGCAGCTCGCGGGCGGAGAACGGCTTGGTCAGGTAGTCGTCGGCGCCCATCTCCAGGCCGATGATGCGGTCGGTTTCGTCGTTGCGCGCGGTCAGCATCAACACGGGGGTATTACGGTGCTTGCCGGCGCGCAGTTCGCGGCATAGCAGCAGGCCGTCATCGCCCGGCATCATGATGTCGAGGACGATCAGGTCGACGCTGTTGGCTTCGAGAAACGCACGCATCTGCCGGCCATCGGCGACGATGCTGGTGCGCAGGCCGTTCTTTTTCAGGTAGTTGCCGACCAGTTCGCGGATCTCGCGGTCGTCGTCGACGATCAGGATGTGATCGACATGCTCCATGGCAGGGGTCCTGTGCAAGGGGAGTGGGCGCAGTGTATCGAGCAGGTCGGGGCTTGCCTGCAGGGGTTTGTATTGCAGTGTATCTGGCGGCGGCACAGATACAGCAGGACGCACATCACAGGTTCAGGCGACACATGGCGGATACCTGGCGGGCGTGAAATGGCTCTCGACCGGGGAGCGACACTCCCCACCCTTCGAAGATGCACAGGAGCCTTACCATGAACGTGAAAACCCTCGCCACTGCCAGCCTGTTCGCCGTGTTCAGCCTTGGTACCCTGGCCGCCCAGGCGTCCACAATGCCCATGAACGATGCCAGCGTCATGCAGTACCGCTACGGCGATCATCTGGATGTGAAGAAAGTCTTGTCGGTGAAGGATGACCAGAGCAATGGCTGTGGCCTGGTCAACACCCGCATGGATTACCTCAATTCCAAGGGCCAGCACGAAAGCGTCGAATACCGCACCTACGCCACGGGCGGTTGCCATGACAACTGATCGTCGCTTGCTGCTGAAAGTGGGTGGCGTGGCCCTGGCGCTGGTCGGCCTGGGCCTTGCGGGCCACCTGATGGCCCGCGACAGCTATGGCGCCATGCCTTCGCTGTCAGGGGCCAGCGAATGGCTCAACTCGCCACCGCTGGACGCCCCGGCGCTCAAGGGCAAGGTGGTGCTGGTGGATTTCTGGACCTGGGACTGCATCAACTGCCAGCGCAGCCTGCCGCATGTGAATGACTGGGCCCGGCGCTATGCCGACCAGGGGTTGGTGGTGGTCGGGGTGCATACGCCGGAGTACGACTACGAGCACGATGTCGGTCAGCTGAAAAGCAAGGTGGCGAGCCTGGGCATCGGTTATCCGGTGGCGGTGGATAACGGTTACCAGGTGTGGAATGCCTGGGGCAATCAGTTCTGGCCGGCGCACTACTTCGTCGACCGCCAGGGGCAGGTGCGGCATGTGCACTTTGGTGAAGGCGATTATGCCGGGCAGGAGCAAGTAATAAAGGCGTTGCTGGATGAGAAAGGCTGAAGTGAGTGTCGCCCTGATTGCGGGTAAACCGCTCCGACAGATACTGCGCTGAATACCGAGTCAGTGCAGTACCTGTCGGAGCGGGTTCACTGGCGAAAGGGCCGGTGCCAGCTCAGCTGAAGCTGGCAAAATGCGCCTGCATCCGCCCTGCATCCGCTTCACGCCCACTGAACAGTTCGAACGCCTTCACCGCCTGGAACACCGCCATGTTGCTGCCATCCAGCGTCCGGCAGCCCAAGGCCCGCGCCGCGCGCAGCAGCTCGGTTTCCAGCGGGAAATAGATGATCTCTGCCACCCACAACCGCGCATGCAGCAGTTCTACCGGCAACGGTGTGCCCGGCAATTTGGCCATGCCGACCGGCGTGGTATTCACCAGCCCGTCCGCCTCGGCAAGCTCGCCCGCCAAGTCCGTGCCGACCACCGCGCGCCCCGCGCCGAAATGGCCATTGAGGTTGTCGACCAGCGCCTGGGCACGCGCCGCATCTACTTCGAACAACACCAGGCGCTCGACCCCTTCGCCCAACAGCGCATGGGCCACCGCCGAGCCCGCGCCGCCCGCGCCCATCTGCACCACCTGGCGCCGTGCCACATCGGGCAGGCCACGGCGCAAGCCTTCGGCAAAACCGAGGCAGTCGGTGTTATGGCCCACGCGCTTGCCGTCCTTGAGCACGACCGTGTTCACCGCGCCGATACCACTGGCCTCTTCGGACAGTTCATCGAGCAGCGGCAGGATCGCCTGCTTGAACGGGTAGGTGATGTTCAGCCCGGTAAAACCGGTGTGCTGGGCGGCATCGAGCAGTTGCGGCAGGGCGCTGTCGTCCAACTGCAGCTGGTCAGCATCGATCAGGCGATAGAGGTAGCGTAGCGCCTGGGCATCGCCTTCATGTTCGTGCAGGGCAGGGGTGCGCGAGAGCTGAATGCCACGGCCGATCAGGCCGGCAAGGATGGCTGGCTGAGTCATGCGGCCTGCTCCCGGAACAGTTCGGCGAAGTGGCTCAGGGCCATGCGGTAACCCTGGCTGCCCAGGCCGCAGATCACACCCACGGCGATCGACGAGACGAACGACAAATGGCGGAACGGCTCACGCTTGTGCACGTTGGACAGGTGCACTTCGATCACCGGCAGTTCGCTGGCGACCAGGGCGTCGCGGATGGCGACCGAGGTGTGGGTCCAGGCACCCGGGTTGATGACGATACCGGTGCAACGGCCACGGGCAGCGTGGATCCAGTCGATCAGTTCGCCTTCATGATTGGTTTGGCGGAATTCGATTTCAAGGCCGTGAGCGTGCGCGGTATCAGCGCAGCTCTGGGCCAGGTCAGCCAAGGTTTCGCGGCCGTACTGGGCGGGCTCGCGGGTGCCCAGCATGTTCAGGTTAGGGCCGTTGAGCACGAGGATAAGGGGCTTCATGGTGGGATCGCTTTGTTGTTTTTAAGTGCGATTATGTTTGTACCACCTGGTTAGTTTCGTCAATTGGGTTTGCTGTCGCAGGGGGGAAAGTGGGCGATTATCGAACTCGATTACAAAATTGTAATTTCCCCGCCACCGCGTCGATAACCAGCGCTCCCTACAGTCCCTCGCCAACGCTCGCCGACGAGGACCTGCGAAGTGCCCATCCCCCGAAAGTTCTTCATGCTCAGCCTGCTGCTGGCGGCCAGTGCCAGCGCCAGCGCCCAGGCCGGGCAGGGCCCAAGCCTGCCCGAGGCGCTCGCCACCGCGTTTGCCAACAACCCAGAACTGGCAGCCGCAGGCCGCGAAATTGGCATCGCCGAGGGCGAGCGCCGCCAGGCCGGGCTGATGCCCAACCCAGCGCTGTCCTGGGAAGTCGAAGACACCCGCCGCGATACCCGTACCACTACCGTTACCCTCAGCCAGCCGCTGGAGCTGGGTGGCAAGCGGGGTGCGCGCATCGCCGTCGCGGGTAGCGGCCAGGCCATCGCCCTGCTCGAACTGGAGCGCCAGCGCAATGGCCTGCGCGCCGATGTGGTTCAGGCATTCCACGCCGCCCTGCGCGCGCAGACCGCGGTGGAGCTGGCGCAGCAGTCGCAAGCGCTGACCGAGCGTGGCTTGCGCGTGGTGCAGGGGCGCGTCAGCGCAGGTAAGTCGTCGCCGGTGGAAGCCACCCGCGCCCAGGTGCAACTGGCCCAGGCACACGCCGAGGTGCGCCGCGCCGAAACCCAACAGGCAGTGGCCTACCAGGCATTGGCGAGGCTTACCGGCAGCCCGGTAGCGACGTTCGAGCGGTTGCCGGCTGACGATCTGTCACCCGGCGCGGCCCCGGCTGCCCAAGCGCTGCTCGACAAGGTCGAGCACACCGCCGATTGGCGCCTGGCCGCCGCGCAGATCGAGCGCGGCGAGGCCGCCCTGGGGTCTGAAAAAGCCCAGCGCATTCCCGACCTGACGGTGAGTGTCGGCAGCCAGTACAGCCGCGAGGACCGCGAGCGGGTGAACGTGGTGGGTTTGTCGATGCCCTTGCCGCTGTTCGATCGTAACCAGGGCAACGTCCTGGCCGCCGCGCGGCGTGCAGACCAGGCACGTGACCTGCGCAATGCCGCCGAGCTGCGCTTGCGCAGTGACACCCGCAGCGCTGTCAGCCAATGGCGTACGGCGATGCAGGAGGTGGACGCCTATGACCGAACCATCTTGCCCTCGGCGCAGCAGGCCGTGGATACCGCCACCCGCGGTTTCGAGATGGGCAAGTTTGCCTTCCTCGATGTGCTCGACGCCCAGCGTACGCTGATCGACGCACGTGGCCTGTACCTCGACGCGCTGGCCGCGGCAACCGATGCGCGTGCGCAAGTCGAGCGGATCTACGGCGACCTTGAGGGTATGAACAACACATCGAGCAGCAGGAGCACCCATGAATAACCCACGCAAGCTTGCCCTCGTGGCCGCTGCCATTGGCGTACTCGGCCTTGGCGGCCTGGCCTGGACCGGCAACCTCGGCCAGGCCAGCAGTGGTGAAACCCACCACGACGACCATGGCGAGGACAGCCACGGCCATGGCGATGAAACCGGCGAGGCGCATCAGGAAGCCGAAGGCCAGTTGCACTTGACCGGCGCCCAGATCGAGGCAGCCGGCATCCAGCTGGCGGCTGCCGCACCGCGCGAGTTGGGCACCGCCATCAGCTTCCCGGGTGAGATCCGTTTCGACGAGGACCGTACCGCGCATGTGGTGCCCCGTGTACCCGGCGTGGTCGAGTCGGTGCACGCCGACCTCGGCCAGGCAGTCAAGCGCGGCCAGGTCCTGGCCGTGATCGCCAGCCAGCAGATCTCCGACCTGCGCAGCGAGCAGCAGGCGGCTTTGCGACGCCTCGAACTGGCGCGGCTGACCTTCCAGCGCGAGCAGCAGCTGTGGCAGGAACGCATCAGCGCCGAGCAGGATTATCAACAGGCCCGTCAGGCCCTGCAGGAGGCCGAGATCGCCTGGGCCAATGCCCGGCAGAAGGTCGCCGCAGTCGGCCCAGCTGGCGCGGGCAACCGTTACGAGCTGCGTGCGCCGTTCGGTGCGGTGGTGGTTGAAAAACACCTGACTGTGGGCGAGGTGGTCGATGAGACCAGCAACGCGTTCACCCTCTCTGACTTGAGCCGGGTCTGGGCCACTTTCGCGGTGGCCCCGCGCGACCTGAGCAAAGTCACCAGCGGGCGCCGCGTCACCGTTAGCGCACCGGACCTGGGTGCCGAGGTGGAAGGCAAGGTCAACTACGTCGGCAGCCTGCTCGGCGAACAGAACCGCGCCGCCACCGTCCGTGCCACCCTGGCCAACCCCAACGGCGCCTGGCGCCCCGGGCTGTTCGTCAACATCGCGGTCAGCGTAGAGCGCTTCAACGCCGCTGTGGTGGTGCCCGAGAGCGCACTTCAGACCTGGGAGGAGCAGACCGTGGTGTTCGCCCGCACCGAAGAGGGCTTCGAAGCGCGCCCGGTGACGGCTGGCCGGCGCGACGCTGGCCAGGTGGAAATTACCGAAGGCCTGACGGCCGGTACCCAGGTGGCTGCCGCCGGCAGCTTCGTCCTCAAGTCGGAGCTCGGCAAGGGCTCCGCGGCGCACAGTCATTGATCACGGGGACGCTTGCATGTTTGAACGCCTGATCCAATTCGCCATCGAGCAGCGCCTGGTGGTGATGCTCGCCGTGGTGCTGATGGCCGCCGTGGGTGTCCACAGCTACCAGAAACTGCCGATTGACGCGGTACCTGACATCACCAACGTCCAGGTGCAGATCAACACTGCAGCCCCCGGTTACTCGCCGCTGGAAACCGAACAGCGCATCACCTTCGCCATCGAGACGGCCATGGCAGGCCTGCCGGGGCTCAAGCAGACCCGTTCGCTGTCGCGCGCCGGGCTGTCCCAGGTGACGGTCATCTTCGACGATGGCACCGACCTGTTCTTTGCCCGGCAGTTGGTCAACGAACGCCTGCAGGTTGCCCGTGCACAATTGCCTGCCGGTATCGAGGCCGGCATGGGGCCGATTTCCACGGGCTTGGGCGAGATCTTCCTGTGGACGGTCGAAGCCGAGGAGGGCGCGCTCAAGGATGACGGTACACCGTACACGGCCACCGACCTGCGGGTGATCCAGGACTGGATCATCAAGCCGCAGCTGCGCAACGTGCCGGGGGTGGCCGAAGTCAACAGCATCGGCGGCCACGCCAAGCAGTACCTGATCGCCCCGGAGCCCAAGCGCCTGGCGGCCTATAAACTCACCCTCAACGACCTGATCGCCGCCTTGGAACGCAACAATGCCAACGTCGGTGCAGGCTATATCGAGCGCAACGGCGAACAGTTGCTGATCCGCGCACCGGGGCAATTGGCGTCGGCCGAGGACATTGCCAATATCGTCATCTCCAGCGCCGATGGCACGCCGATCCGGGTCAGCCATGTCGCGCAGGTCGGCCTTGGCCAGGAGCTGCGCTCCGGCGCGGCCACCGAAAACGGCCGTGAAGTGGTGCTGGGCACGGTGTTCATGCTGATTGGCGAAAACAGCCGCACGGTCTCCCAGGCAGTCGCGGCCAAGCTGGTCGAGATCAACCGCAACCTGCCCAAGGGTGTTGTCGCGGTCACGGTGTACGACCGCACCAACCTGGTCGAGAAAGCCATCGCCACGGTCAAGAAGAACCTCATCGAGGGCGCGATCCTGGTGATCGCCGTGCTGTTCCTGTTCCTGGGCAATATCCGCGCCGCGCTGATCACCGCCATGGTGATCCCGCTGTCGATGCTGTTCACCTTCACCGGCATGTTCAGCAACAAGGTCAGCGCCAACCTCATGAGCCTCGGCGCCCTGGACTTCGGCATCATCGTCGATGGTGCGGTGGTGATCGTCGAAAACGCTATCCGCCGCCTGGCCCACGCTCAGCAGCGCCATGGCCGCATGCTGACCCGCGCCGAGCGCTTCCACGAGGTGTTCGCCGCCGCCCGTGAAGCGCGCCGGCCGCTGATCTACGGGCAGTTGATCATCATGGTGGTGTACCTGCCGATCTTTGCCCTGACCGGGGTCGAGGGCAAGATGTTCCACCCCATGGCCTTTACCGTGGTGATGGCCCTGCTGGGCGCCATGATCCTATCGGTGACCTTCGTGCCGGCGGCCATCGCGTTGTTCGTCACCGGCAAGGTCCAGGAAGAAGAGGGCGTGGTCATGCGCACCGCGCGCAAACGCTACGCGCCCGTGCTGGCCTGGGTTTTGGCCCGGCGTAAGTTGGCGTTTGCCGGCGCCGCGTTGCTGGTGCTGCTGTCCGCCGGCATGGCCAGCCGCATGGGCAGCGAGTTCATTCCCAGCCTCAGTGAGGGCGACTTTGCCCTGCAGGCATTGCGTGTGCCGGGCACCAGCCTGTCGCAGTCGGTGAACATGCAGCAGCGCCTGGAACAGGCGATCATCAGCCAGGTGCCGGAAGTGCAACGGGTGTTCGCCCGTACCGGCACCGCAGAGATCGCCTCCGACCCGATGCCGCCGAACATCTCCGACGCCTACGTGATGCTGCACCCGCGCGAGCAATGGGCCGACCCAAGCAAGCCGCGCGAGGCACTGATCGCCGAGGTGCAGCGCGCAGCCGCCAGCGTGCCGGGCAGCAACTACGAGATGTCGCAACCGATCCAGTTGCGCTTCAACGAGCTGATTTCCGGGGTGCGCAGTGACGTGGCGGTGAAGGTGTTCGGTGACGACATGGACGTGCTCAACCGCACCGCTGCGCAAATCGCCGGCAGCCTGCAGCAAGTGCCAGGCGCCTCGGAAGTGAAGGTCGAGCAGACCACCGGCCTGCCGGTACTGACCATCGATATCGACCGCGACAAGGCCGCCCGCCATGGCCTGAACGTGGGTGATGTGCAGGATGCCATCGCCATTGCCGTGGGCGGGCGCACGGCGGGCACGCTCTACGAAGGTGATCGCCGGTTCGACATGGTGGTGCGCCTTGCCGAGACGCTGCGCACCGACGTTGAAGGCTTGTCCAGCCTGCTGATTCCGGTACCCGCCAATGTGGCGAGTGGCGCTGCGCAGATCGGCTTCATCCCGCTGTCGCAGGTCGCGGCACTGAACCTGCAACTGGGCCCGAACCAGGTCAGCCGCGAGGATGGCAAGCGTGTGGTGGTGGTCAGCGCCAACGTGCGTGGGCGTGACCTTGGCTCGTTCGTAGAGGAGGCCGAGCAGACGTTGCTGCAGCAAGTGCCGATTCCGCCAGGGTACTGGACCCGCTGGGGTGGCCAGTTCGAACAGTTGCAGTCGGCCGCCGAGCGCCTGCAGGTGGTGGTGCCAGTGGCGTTGCTGCTGGTCATGGGCTTGCTGCTGATGATGTTCAACAACCTCAGGGACGGCCTGCTGGTGTTCACCGGGATTCCCTTTGCCTTGACCGGGGGCGTGCTGGCGTTGTGGCTGCGGGATATTCCCTTGTCGATTTCGGCTGGCGTCGGCTTTATCGCCTTGTCCGGCGTGGCGGTGCTCAATGGCCTGGTGATGATCGCCTTCATCCGTAGCCTGCGCGAGGAAGGGCGCAGCTTGCGTGTGGCGGTCGAGGAGGGGGCGCTGACCCGCTTGCGGCCGGTGCTGATGACGGCGCTGGTGGCATCGCTCGGGTTCATCCCGATGGCGCTCGCCACCGGCACCGGGGCCGAGGTGCAGCGGCCGCTGGCGACGGTGGTGATTGGCGGGATCCTGTCGTCCACGGCGCTGACCTTGCTGGTATTGCCGGCGTTGTACCAGTGGGCATATCGGCGAGAAGAGGCAGAGGAGGGCTGAAATTATTGGGGGCTGCAACGCAGCCCCCAATGGCTAAACCACGCTGCGGGTTGCTGGCTGATCACCGTCCACCGGCGGCTCTTCATGCAACGAAATCCGCGAAGTCTCCGGCAGCGCCAACCCCCCAACCAGCGCCACCAACGCAATCACCACCAGGTAGAACGCCGGTGCCAGGCTGCTGCCGGTCTGCCCGATCAGCCAGGTCGCCACCAGCGGTGCGGTACCGCCAAACAGGGTGTAGGCCACGTTGTAGGTAATCGCCGACGCGGTATAGCGAGTGCGGGTCGGGAAGCTTTCCGATAGCAACGCTGCCGTCACCACGCCACTGCACAACGCCCCCACCGCCAACAGGATCACCCCCAGCAGCGCGCCCGACATCGACCCCGAACTGGCCAGCCAATAGGCAGGGAACACGCAGACCATCACCCACAGGCAGGTAAAACCAACCGTCTTGCGCCGCCCGACACGGTCCGAAAACGCCCCGGCCAGTGGGCAGCCGATGGCCGCGAACAGCAGCGCGACGGTGGTCACCAGCAACGATTGGGCGCGGGTCAGGTTACCGACCAGTTGCAGGTAGGTGGCGAAGTAGGTGGTGAACATGTAGAACGACAGCGCCGTGAGCGAAATGAACGCCCCCAGGTTGCGAATGGCCCGGCCATGGTTGCGCAGGGTGTCCTTGAGCGGCGAATGCTCATGCACTTTGCCCTGGGCGATGGCCTCGCGAAACGCTGGCGTTTCTTCCATGCGCCAGCGCAGGTAAAGCCCTACCAGCCCTAGCGGCGCCGCGATCAGGAACGGTATGCGCCAGCCCCAGGCCGCCATCGCTTCGGCCGACAGGCTGGCTTCCAGGCCGTAGGCGATCACTGCCGCGCAGGCGAATGCAGAGAAGGTCGAAACCGGTACGAAGCTGCCGTAGAAAGCGCGCTTGTTCTGTGGCGCATGTTCCATCAGGTACGCGCAGGCGCCGGCGTACTCACCACCGGCCGAGAAGCCCTGCAGGCAGCGCGCCAGCGTCAGCAAAGCCGGGGCGGCGAGGCCGATGCTGGCGTAGGTCGGCAGCAGGCCGATCAACGTGGTGGAGCCGGCCATCAGCAGGATGGTCAGCGACAGGATGCGCTTGCGCCCGAGCCGGTCGCCCAACGCCCCGAACACGATCCCGCCGAGCGGCCGCAAGGCGAAGGCGACGGCAAACACAGCAAACGTCTTGAGCAACGCCACGCTGGCATCGCCGCCGGCGAAGAACTGGCTGGCGATGAGGGTGGCAAGAAAGCCGTAGACGGCAAAGTCGAACCATTCGACGAAGTTGCCGATGGCCGAGGCAGCGATGACCCGGCGCAGCGTGGTGGGGGATACCTCATGAGTTGCGGACATGTGGGAACGCTCCGGTTTCCAAAGGCAGCCTGGAGGGAAGTGATGCGGTCGGGGCCGCTTCATCATTTTTTGTTACAGGCAGTAGACCGGCGCGGTTGGCCGGGCGCTTTGTCGAGGGCGACACCGGGATATCTTTTTTGACCATACCCGGGCACTGGATGAATTAAAGTCCGGCTACCGCCTTTCGCAGGAGCCCACCCATGGCCCAGAACATCTACGACAACCCCGCCTTCTTCGCTGGCTATAGCCAACTTCCCCGCCAGGTGCTAGGCCTGGAGGGCGCACCGGAGTGGCCGACGATCCGCGCCATGCTTCCCGACCTGCGCGACAAACGTGTGGTCGACCTGGGCTGTGGTTTCGGCTGGGCTTCGCGCTGGATGCGTGAGCAGGGCGCCGCTTCTGTGCTGGGCCTGGACCTGTCGCAGAACATGATCGAACGCGCCCGCCGCGATACCCCCGACCCGGCCATCGAGTACCGCATCGCCGACCTCGACAGCCTGCAGTTGCCAGCCGCGGCCTTCGACCTGGCCTACAGCGCATTGACCTTCCACTATGTCGAAGATTTCACCCGCCTTGTCGCCACCCTGGCCCAGTCGTTGGCACCCGACGGCCACCTGGTGTTCACCCTCGAGCACCCCATCTACATGGCTGCTGCGCAACCGCAGTGGTTCAAGGACGCGCACGGCCGCCTGACCTGGCCGGTCAATGGATACTCGGTGGAAGGCGAGCGGCGCACCGACTGGTTCGCCAAAGGTGTGCTCAAGCACCACCGCACCCTGGCCACTACGCTGAACACCTTGATTGCGGCGGGCCTGCGGATCAACCGGATCGAAGAGTTCGCGCCCACGGCCGAGCAGATTGCGGCGCTACCGGCACTGGCCGAAGAGCTGGAGCGGCCGATGATGCTGCTGGTCTCCGCGCAGCGCTGAGCAGGCGCTACACCGAGAACACCACCCCGGTACGCGATGCCGCATTGCGAATGTGCTCCTGCATTGCCTTCTGCGCCGCCGCCTGCGAACGGCGGGCGAGGGCGCGCAGGATCTTGCGATGCTCCAGCCAGGTTTCCATGGCCCGCTCGGGGCGGATGAAGGGCAGCTTCTGGCTTTCCAGGAAAATCTCCTGGCTGGCGGTGATCACCTGCAGCATGGCGTGGTTGCCGCAGGCTTGCAGCAACTGCTGGTGAAAGGCGAAATCCAGCCGGGCGGCGGCTTCGAAACGGCCCGCCCGCAGCTCCTGGCGCATCGCCTCGACGTTGTCCTCCAGGCGGTCGATGTCGTCGGCGGTCAGCGCCAGTGCTGCCTGCCCGGCGGCAAAGCCCTCCAGTGCATAGCGCAGCTGGAACGTGTCGCTGGCAGACACCTGCTCGGCATAGGGCCAGGCGAACGCCGAAGGCGCCGGCGCTTGCACGAACACACCCTTGCCCGGCTGCACGCTGACCAACCCCAAAGCGCTGAGTGATGACAGCGCTTCACGCAGCGAGGCGCGGCTCACCCCCAACTGCTCGGCCAGGTCGCGCTGCGAGGGCAAGGCGTCGCCGGGCTGATAGCCGCCTTCGTCAATCAGCTTGCGGATGCTGTGCAAGGCCTGTTCGGGGACGGCGCGGGGGAGGGTGTCGAGCATGCTGTTCAGACCAGTCGGAGGGCGATGACCTTGGCTTTTTACGGCCATTGTGGCGCGCTGGCAAGCATTGCTCCGCCGTGGCGCAGCCTGCGCTGGCGCTGCACGAAAGCGGGGCGCGGCGGCGTTGAGGTAACGGCAAACTCGGCAACTGTTCAGACCAGTAAGACCGTTTGGCATGGGGCTCCTGCGCCTTCGAACAGGTTTTATCGCACTCTGGCATGCCCCGTGCACTGGCCAGCCAGCACTCAATTCCCTGGTTACCTGCGAGGCCATCCCATGAAGACTTTCCGCACCCTGTTCCTGGCCAGCCTGTTCTGCGGTGGCGCCCTGGCGCTCCCCACCGCGCAGGCTGACGCGCTGGCCGACATCAGCGCCCGTGGCGTGCTCAAGGTGGCCGTGCCCCAGGATTTCCCGCCCTTCGGTTCGGTCGGCCCCGACCTCAAACCCCGTGGCCTGGACATCGACACCGCGCAACTGCTGGCCGACAAGCTGGGCGTGAAGCTGGCCCTGACCCCGGTCAACAGCACCAACCGCATCCCGTTCCTCACCACCGGCAAGGTCGACCTGGTGATCTCCAGCCTGGGCAAGAACCCCGAGCGCGCGGCAGTGATCGATTTTTCCCGGCCTTACGCGCCGTTCTACCTGGCCGTGTTCGGCCCGGCCGAAGCCGACATCACCGGCATCGACGCGGTGGCCGGCAAGACCATCAGCGTGACCCGCGGTTCGATCGAGGACATGGAACTGAGCGCCGTTGCGCCCAAGGGCGCAGTGATCAAACGTTTTGAAGACAACAACTCGACCATCGCCGCCTACCTGTCGGGCCAGGTCGAACTGATCGCCAGCGGCAGTGTGGTGATGGCGGCCATCGCCGAGAAGAACCCGGCCAAGGTGCCGGTGGTCAAGGTCAAGCTGAAGGACTCACCGGTCTATGTCGGCCTGGCCAAGAACGAGCCGGCCCTGCTGGATAAGGTCAACACCACGCTGGAAGCCGCCAAGGCCGACGGCAGCCTCAACCGCAATGCCGAAAAGTGGCTGAAGCAGCCGCTGCCAGCCGACCTCTGAGCAGTCCCGGAGCCTGCCATCATGGCCTATGAATTCGACTTCGCCCCGGTACTGGCGCAGGGCGACCTGCTGCTCAAGGGCGCCTGGTTCACCTTGCAGCTGACGGTGGTAGGCACGCTGCTGGGCGTGGCCATTGGCGTGCTCGGCGCCGGTGTGCGCGCCTGGCGCGTGCGGCCCTTCGACACCCTGTTCGGCCTGTACGTGGAGCTGATCCGCAACACGCCGTTCATCGTCCAGCTGTTCTTCATTTTCTTCGGCCTGCCTGCCTTGGGCATTCGCCTGACCGAGTGGCAGGCGGCGGTATTGGCCATGGTGGTCAACCTCGGCGCCTATTCCACCGAGATCATCCGTGCCGGCATCCAGGCCATCCCCAAGGGCCAGCTGGAGGCGGCTGCGGCATTGGCCATGAGCCGCTTCGAAGCGTTCCGCCATGTGGTGCTGCAGCCGGCGCTGGCCAAGGTCTGGCCGGCACTGACGAGCCAGATCGTGATCGTCATGCTCGGCTCGGCAGTGTGTTCGCAGATCGCCACCGAAGAGTTGTCGTTTGCCGCCAACTTCATCCAGTCGCGCAACTTCCGGGCTTTCGAAACCTACCTGTTGACCACCGTGCTGTACCTGCTGATGGCCATTGCGCTGCGCCAGCTGCTGGCGTGGTTGGGGCAACGCCTGCTGATGGGGAAACGCTGAATGGACTTCACCTTCTGGGACATCCTGCGCAACCTGCTGGTCGGCCTGCAGTGGACCTTGCTGCTGTCGTTGGTGGCGTTCTTGTTTGGAGGCCTGGCCGGCCTGCTGGTGCTGGTCGCGCGCATTGCCCAATGGCCTCTGCTGAGGGGCCTGGCGCGGGGCTATATCGAGTTGTTCCAGGGCACGCCGCTGCTCATGCAGCTGTTCATGGTGTTTTTCGGTATCGCCCTGTTAGGCCTGGATGTGTCGGCCTGGATGGCCGCCGCCATTGCCTTGACCCTGTTCACCAGCGCATTCCTTGCCGAGATCTGGCGCGGCTGCGTCGAGTCCATCCCGCGCGGCCAGTGGGAGGCGTCCGGCAGCCTGGCGCTGAGCCGCATGGAGCAGCTGCGCCATGTGATCCTGCCGCAGGCGCTGCGCATCGCCGTGGCGCCGACCGTGGGGTTTTCCGTGCAGGTGGTCAAGGGCACGGCGGTCACCTCGATCATTGGCTTTACCGAGCTGACCAAGACCGGCGGCATGCTGGCCAACGCCACCTTCGAGCCGTTCATGGTCTACGGCCTGGTCGCGCTGGGTTATTTCATCCTCTGCTATCCGCTCTCGCTGAGCGCCCGTTACCTGGAAAGGAGGCTGCATGCCCCTGCTTAGAGTGTCCGCGCTGCACAAATACTATGGCGACAACCACGTGCTCAAGGGCGTCGACCTGAGCATCGAAGAGGGCGAGGTGGTGGCGATCATCGGCCGCAGCGGCTCGGGCAAGAGCACCTTGCTGCGCGCGCTCAACGGCCTGGAGTCGATCAGCGACGGGGTGATCGAAGTCGACGGAGAGTACCTCGATGCGGGCCGCGCCGACCTGCGCGCCCTGCGCCAGAAGGTGGGCATGGTGTTCCAGCAGTTCAACCTGTTCCCGCACCTGAGCGTGGGCGAAAACGTGATGCTCGCCCCGCAGGTGGTAAAGAAGGCCAGCAGGGCCGACGCGCGACAGCTCGCCGAGCAGATGCTGGCGCGGGTGGGCCTGGCGGAGAAGTTCGATGCCTACCCCGACCGCCTTTCCGGTGGCCAGCAGCAGCGGGTGGCGATCGCCCGGGCACTGGCGATGTCGCCGAAAGTGCTGCTGTGCGACGAGATCACCTCGGCGCTCGACCCCGAGCTGGTCAATGAAGTGCTGGGCGTGGTGCGCCAGCTGGCCAGCGAAGGCATGACCCTGATCATGGTCACCCACGAAATGCGCTTTGCCCGCGAGGTCGGCGACAAGCTGGTGTTCATGCACCAGGGCAAGGTGCATGAGGTGGGCCACCCGCGCGAAGTGTTCGCCGCGCCTAGGACGGCGGAGCTGGCCAACTTCATTGGTGCGGTCGCACCGGCCTAGGTTCAGGGCCGGTTGACCCGCCACGGCGCATAGTCCATTTCCGTATAGCCCGTGGCCAGGCCCTGCGCATCAGCCTCGAAGCCGGGCAGTTTGCTCAGGTCGAGCGCCATGCAGCGACTGTTCAACTGTGCTTGCAGGTTGCCGTCGAGGCGGAAAGCATCGGTGCGCAGCGGGTGCGGGTACAACTGAACCAGGCAGCCCACTACCTTGCCTTGGGCGTTGGCCTGGTAGTACAGCAACGCCTTGCCGATGCTGGTCACCGGCTGATCGCGCAGCAGGTGCTGCCAGAAGAAGTCACGCTGAGCGTAGGCCTTGCGCCGCAGCGTGTCGGGCGCTTGTGCTGCCTGTGGCAGCACGATGTACAGGGGCGCATGCACGTCTACGGTTCCGTCTGCTTCGAGTGTTTGCGCTGGCACGCGCGGGTAGATGGTTTTCCAGCACTGCGCTTCAACGAGGCTGGCCAGGGCCTTGAAGTCCGTTGGAGTGACATCGGCGGGTAATGCCATCTGGTATTTGACGGGCGGCTTCACCGCCTTGCAGCGGACCGGGACGGATTGCCGGGTGAGCTTGACTTCAAGCATGACCACACCAATCTGCTCGTCCGTATCGGCGCTCGCCATGCTTTGCGTCAGTGTGCGTTGCATGTCGCTGATGAAGGTTCGCCGCGCCTTTTCATCAACCTCGGGGCTCGGACTTGACTGGCAGCCGGCCAGGGTGTTGACGGCTATGGCAAAGACAATGGGGGGCAGTGATTTGAACACGTTGACTTCCTTGCTAAAACTTTAGCCGGTGCTTCATGTGCCGGCGGGTATGTAGGACGTAGATTATCAGCGATGGTTGTTTAGGATTTGGATGCTAATGCGATAGGAAATTTCGTTTTTGCTGTGCTGGCCCCTTCGCGAGCTTGTCCCGCGAAGGGGCCAGCAGGGTCAAACGGTCAGAAACGCATATCCACCGCCACCTCGAACGTCCTCGGCGCGCCCATGTAGTACTGAAGGCCGTACGCCTGTTTGGCATACACCTCGTCGGTCAGGTTGCGCACCCGCCCGGTGACCGTGGTGTGCGCGTCCAGCCGGTAGCGGGCGAAGGCGCCGAACAAGGTGTAGGCCGGTGCCTTCAGGCTGTTGGCGTTGTCCGCATATACCGAACCGACATAGCGGGCATCCACCCCCGCCGACCACGCCGGGGTAAAGCTGTAGGTCAGCCACAGATTGGCGACATTGGCCGGCACGTTGACCGGCGCATTGCCCTTGCGCGACACCGACACGCCATTGACCGCTTCGTTGAACGCGTCGTACTCGGCATCGACATAGGCATAGTTGGCCTCGGCCAACAGTTTCGAGGTGACCTGCAGGCGCCCGGACACCTCGATGCCGCGCGAAGTCTGCTGGCCGGCCTGCACGGTCAGGTTGGGGTTGCTCGAGTCGCGCACGGCAAAGTCCTTGCGCACGATCTGGTACAGCGCCACCGTCGCCGCGCCGCGGCCGTCGAGGAAGTCGAACTTGCTACCGACTTCCCATTGCTCGCCCTTGGACAGGTCGAACAGGCCCACGTTGGAGTAGGTGGCCGCCGCCAGCGAACCGGCAGGCAGGTCGGCGGAGCTGCTGTACTGCGCGTAAAGGCTGGCCGACGGCGTCATCGCGTAGGTCAGGCCGATACGCCCGGACAGCGGTTCCCAGCGCCTTTCGAAGTAGGCCGGGGAGGTGGGCGTGACGGCACCGTAGTTGGTCACCTGCATGTCCAGGTAGTCGTAGCGCAAGGCCGTCAGCAAGGCCAGGCGATCCGTCAGCTGCAGGCGGTTCTCGGCGAACACGGCGCGGTTGGTCACCTCATGGCGGCGCTGCTTGGTCAGCCCGGCGTTCACCACCGGTATGTCGTCAAAGCTGCCCGGGTCGAAGTGCTCGGGGTCGACCACATCGCTCCAGCTGCCCGCGGTCGGGTACAGCGTCTGGCGCATGCGCGAGTAGTCCAGGCCCAGCGACCACTGGCTGGCCAGGCCGAACAGCGTGTTGTCGTGGCGCAGTTCGATACGATCGCCCAGCACATTCTGGTCGTGGCGCTGCAGGTAGGGGCTGGCGCGCAGCACGTTGCCGTCGCGGGTGTAGCTGTAACGCTCGACGTTGCGGTAATCGCGCTGTGCGTTGTAGTGGTACAGCGTGTTCTGCACGCTGGTGGTGTCGCTGACCTGATAGTCGAGGATCGAACGCAGCCAGCGCACCCGCTGCTCGTAGCGGCCGTCGGCGACGTTGTAGTTCTCGAAGCGGCGGCTGTTGTCGATCTTCATTGTGCTGCGCCCGGGCAGAATGGGCGAGCCCCAGTAGGGGCTGTCCTCGCTGTCTTCCTGGTACTCCAGCGCCAGCGTGTGGGTGAGGTTGGGCGCCAGGTCGCTGAGCAGTGAAAATGCCAGGCTGTCGGTTCGCCGTTCGTTGCGGTCGATGTAGCCATTGCCCTGGCCGTGGCTGTAGTCAAAGCGCATGAAGTGACGGGCATCGGCCGGGTTGCTGGCCAGTGCCTGGTTGATGCCGAGGGCCACTTCCGACTCGTCGAAACTGCCATGGCGAATGCGCCCGTCGAGGATCTGTTGATCACGGCTGGCGAGCTTGGTGATGTAGTTGATCGACCCCCCCACCGAACCCGCCCCGTGAAGGAATGAAGACGGCCCGCCGATCAGCTCGACGCGGTCCAGCACCCAGGCATCGATCGGCCGGGTGGCACTGCTGTAGCCAAGGTTGATGCCGTTGTACAGCTGGGTCACCTGGTTCTGGGTGAAGCCGCGGTAGCTGACGAAGCCGCCGAAGCCTGGGTTGGCCGAAGCGTTTACACCGGTCATGGCGTTGATCACATCCTGGCTGTCCTTGGCGCCGCGCTCTTCGATGACGCGGCGGTCGGAAACGCTCACCGACGCGGGCGTTTCCCGCGCAGTCAGGCCAAGGCGCGAGCCGGTGCGGATCGGCTCGTCCAGCTGCACGCCGGAAGGCGCCTCGCGTTGGCCATCGATGGTGGTGGCGGTGAGTTCAACGGCGGTGTCGTCCGCCCAGGCGAAGCTGCAGGTGCCCATCAGGAGCACCAGGGAGGTATTGCGAAGCATGTTGTTGTGTCTTCCACGCAAAGGTCATGGCTGACCACGCGCGCAGGCAGGCGCGCCGGGTCAGGCGAGATGATCGGCAGCTGCGGGGGAGGCGGCGGGGGAGGCGCGGGGGTTGAGGGCAGGGCGTTGATAGCGCGGGGGTGGTTGCGCCCAGCTGCGCACGACGATGGGCGAGGTGGCGCCGGCTTGAGCGGGTGTGAACGACCAACCAGCGCTGCTCAGCGGCAGCGCCATGCCGAAAGAGGAACACACCGGGCAGTCGAGCTGGGCCATGTGCTGGTCGCCGCCGGCGCCATCCAGGTCGATGGCCACGCCGTGCTCGCTGTTGATCGAGCAAAAACCACCCTCAAGGCCCGCCAGGCGCAGGCCGCTCATCTGGCCATGGTGCACACCGCACAGCAACAGGCTGAACAAGACGCTGGCATAGAGCGTCCAGGCAGTCAGCGAGCGAGTGTGCCGGGCGGTTTTCATGGCGGCGAATCTATCACCCGGGGGAACGGTCGGGTAGTGGCACTTCGTCAACGTGCGGCGCGGCAGGTTGTCGCAGGTCAGGCGGCGCGTTCCAGCACATCCAGCAGGTCGACGAACTCCAGGGCCAGTTTGTGCCGGGGCGCCAGGTGCACCAGCGGCACCGAAGCCTGGTGCGACTCGCGCATCTTGATCGAGCTGCTGAGGTACACCGGCAACACCGGCATGCCCTCGGCGCGCAACTGATCGACCAGGGTCTGGTGCAGCGCGGTGCGGCCGGCGAACTGGTTGACCACCACGCCCTCCACCTGCAGCGTCGGGTTGTGGTCCTGGCGCAGTTCTTCGACTTCGGCCATGACACTGTGCAGCGCCTGGCGCGAGAAGCTGTCGCAGTCGAACGGGATCAGCAGGCGCTCGGCCGCCACCAGCGCGCTGAAGGTATAGAAGTTGAGCGCAGGTGGGGTGTCGATGTAGATCCGCTCGTAGTCCTCGCCCAGTTCCACCAGCAGCTTGCGCAGCTTGTTGATCTTGAACTTGCTCTCCAGTTTGCTTTGCAGGTCGCTGAGGTCGGGGCTGGCGGTGACCAGGTGCAGGTTGCGGTAGCGGGTTTCGGTGATCGCCACGCGGTGTTTTTTGCCCGCTGCAGTGACGGGCGACAAGGTCTGGCGGAAGAAGTCAGCGATGCCGGCGGGGATGGCGTCGTCAGTCAGCCCGGTGAGGTAGTAGGTGGCGTTGGCCTGCGGGTCGAGGTCAACCAGCAGCGTGCGATAGCCCTCGGCGGCACTGGCGGCGGCCAGGTTGCACGCGATACTCGATTTGCCGACGCCACCTTTCTGATTGAAAACCACACGACGCATGAGACGCTCATCCATGAAGAAGGGAAATGTCAGGTTGGGGTCAATCCTATGACCGGAAGACGACAGTTTTATGACAAATATTGTTACAACCAGCTTTTTGACCGATCAATTCTGAACGCCTGCCACGCACACGCGATTGCGGCCGCCTTGCTTGGCCTGATAGAGCGCCCGGTCCGCCGCGCTGAGCGCATCCGCAGGTTCGCGATCGCCTTTTGCCTCCCAGTACGCCACGCCCAGCGAAATCGTCACAGCGCCCACCGGTTCAATGGCCGTGTCCTGTACCGTTACCCGCAGCCGTTGCGCCACCGCGGTCGCCACGCTCAGGCCGGCGTTCGGCAGCAGCATCAAAAATTCCTCGCCGCCGGTGCGGCACAGCAAGTCACCGTCGCGGCAACACCCGCGCATCAGCCCGGCCAGGCGCTGCAGCACCTGGTCACCGACATCGTGCCCGTGCCCATCGTTGATGCGCTTGAAGTGGTCGATATCCAGCACGATCGCAGAAAATGCCTGCCCCTCAGCCTCCAGCAGCGAGCGCTTGAACTCCAGGCTGCGGCGGTTGCCCAGCCCGGTCAGCGGGTCGGTCTGGGCATCGTGGTTGAGCCGGCCTATGCGTTCTTGCAGCAAGTTCAGGCCGAACAACAACGCCCGCTTTAGCTCGGCCGCCTCGAAATACCAGGCGCGCACCCGGTGCAGGCGTTCGGCGGTCCCGGCGCGGTCCATCGAGCGGGCGCCGGCGGCCAGTTGCCAGAGCGGCCGGGCGATGATCAGCGCCAACCACCACAGCACCAGGCTGCCAAGCAGCGCCAGCGGCGTCGAAAGGCCGATCACGTTGAGGATCAGCTGGTTCAGCGGGGCCGTGGTCTGTGCCAGTGGCTGCTGCGCCACTACGCCCCAGCCCGTGCTGGGGACCGTCGCATAGCCTGCCAGCATGGCGACACCTTGGCTGTTGACCACCTGCCGTGTGCCGCTTTGCAGGTCGGCCAACTGGTCGATCAGCCGATTACCTTCGACCACCGTGCCCACCCGCTCGGCGTCAGGGTGATAGAGCAGGCGCCGATTGCGGTCGACCACGTAGAGGTACGAGCCGTCCTGGTAATAGTGCTCGCCCAGCAGGCTGTTGAGGAAATTGCGTTCGCGCAGGTACAGGCTGCCACCCACATACCCCAGGTAGCGGCCGCTGGCATCGAAGATCGGCTGCGACAGCGCCACCACCAGGTTGTTGGCGGCCGACAGGTAGGGCATGGATACCAGAGCCCGACGTTCGTGCAGGGCCTCCACGGAGCCGGGCGTCTGCACCTGGGTGCCCAGGTAGTGGCGCAGCGCAGCGGGAGACACCGCCCGCACCACCCCTTGAGCGTCGACGACGAACGTGGAGTTGAATGCCATGCTCTGCTGCAACAGGCGGTCGGTTTCAGCCTGCAACGCCTGGGTATTACCCAGTTGCCGGCCCTGCACGCCAGCGCTGAACGACAGCTGCTGCAAGGCATTGCCGATGAACGTCTCGGTGATCGCCGCCAGCTTCGCTGCGTACACCCGGTTGGCTTCCAGGGCATGGTCGATCAGCAACTGGCGTTGCACTCGGTAGCTGGCGAAATAACTGGTGCAGAGCATCACCAGGGCGGTGAGGGCGCAGAGGATCAGGATCAGCGTACGCAGGTCCAGGCGCAGTCCATGCTTGGCGTGTGGCAATCCTGACCTCACTGGCGCAAAAGGAAATAACCTTACTCGTTATAGGCTTGAGCGGCTACGGGCGGCATGGCGGGTTGTCGCAAAGCGTCAGGAACCGGCGTTTTCAAGCGCATTCAGCTCGTCTTCCACCTGTTGCAGGCGCTGCTTGGCCAGTGCCTGTGCCTTTTCATCGCGCGCTGTTTCACGCATCAGCCGGGTGAGCTTTGCGCTCAGGCGCTGACCGTCTTCGGTCTCTTCCATCGCCTTGGCCTTGGCCGGGTCGCGGGTGACTGCGACGATGGTGGCGAACTCGGTGTCGCTGAAGTTCTTCTCGCTGTAGAGCTTGAACAGGTCCTGGCGCTGGTCCTCCACCGTGAGGTGCTTGCGCAGCACGCCGCGGATGGTGTCCTCGGCCAGTTGCGGGTGGGTGCGGGTGAGGAGCGACGCCATGCGCTCGATGTTGTGCTCGTAGGCCTCCTGCAACGGCAGGTTGGCCAGGATCTGTTCCTCGCGGGTGGGCTTCTGGTCGCAGGCGGTGAGGGCGGCGATGAACAGCAGGGGCAGCAGCAACGTGGGAATGCGGGGCATGGGGTGGCCTTGGGCGCGCGTTTCAGGTGAGGGATTATAGCGAGGTCGGCCCGCTGTCGACGAGCCATTCGCGGCGCTGCATTGCACGGCAATGTGCGGTAGGGTGGTCGGCCCGTTGCCCAAGCCAAAGCCTGCAGCCCCATGCCGAACTGGATCATCCAACCGCCCCGCCGTGAAGCCGTGGCCGAACTCGTCACTTTCGTCGACAGCGCCCGACGCGCGCTTTTCCCACTGCTGGCCCATTCGCCGTTGCCCAAAGACCTGGCCCATTTCGAAGCCACTTACCTGGACGGCGACGGCCACTTTCTCGAAGCCCGTGACCAAGGTCGGTTGGTCGCTGGCATCGGTTACCTGCCGTACGATCATCGCTTTCGCCAACTCGATTATCACGGCAAACACGTCGTCGAAATCGTGCGCCTGTTCGTGCTCCCTGAATACCGCCGCCACGGCCTGGCCGCTGCGCTGTTCTCGGCCTTGCGCGAGCGGGCCATCGACGCCGGCGTCGAATGCCTGTACCTGCACACTCATCCGTTTCTGCCAGGGGCGATCCGCTTCTGGGAGCGCCAGGGCTTCGCCGTGATCGATGTGGAAGACGACCCGGTGTGGCGGACCACGCACATGGAGCAGTGGCAGGCCGTCTAGGACTTTTCCTACTTTTCAGCGGCGCGCAGCGACAACGGGTTCATTTTCAACCCCCGGCCATTTGCTTACCTTCGGGTTTCTGACGATGACGAAGAAGGCATGCTCATGGCGCACTTGGCACTGTATAAACTTGACCTGCTCGATGAGTTCGAGCGGCGCACTGATAGCTGGAACTTCGGTGACTTCGAACGACGGCTTGCCGAGCTATGGCCGAGGGCCAATTACCAGGATGCCAAGGGCATCATCAATGCGGCGCACAAGGAGGGTCGCTGGCCGAACACGGTGAAACGGTACTTGCTGACCAATTACCAGGTGCACGGCAATGTCAGTTCGGAGTTCAACCACACCTTTGCTGATGTGGTGGCTGCGATGTCCGAGCAGGAAAAGCACGATTGGCAAGTCGCTTAGCAGGGGCCTGTGGGGGCAGGTTTACCTGCGAACCAGGGCATGGCCCTGGCCCTGCACCGCGGTGCCTTCTTCGCGGGTAAACCGCTCCCACTGGAGCAGCGTTGGCCTGGCAAACAGCTCTGTGCCTGCAGGGGTAAGGTGCCTGATTGGCTGTCAGAATCCGCCCGTCAACGGCCATTCCACCGCCAACCGAATCTGATTCCCATCCAGCTCCGCCTGCGCCGTATCCCCGCGGTGCACGTTGTGCCTCAGCGAAAACGCCGTGCCCTTGGCCTTGCCACTCTGCACCACATACCGCGCCTCAAGGTCCCGTTCCCAGTGTTTGCCGCCCTTGCCATAACCCAGGTACGCATACCCGCCAGTGGGGTCCACATGTGTGCCATCGATATCGAACCCGCGCACATACAGCGCCGTCAGGTTCAACCCCGGTACGCCATACGCGCCCATGTTCAGGTCATAGCGCGCCTGCCATGATTTTTCGTTCGGGGCGTTGAAGTCGGACATCTGCACGGCGTTGGCAATGAAGATCGCGCCGCGGGTCACGTAGTCGAACGGCGTGTTGCCATCCACCTGCTGCCAGCCGAGGCTAACGCTGTGCGGGCCTTGGCTGTAGCGCGAGACCAGGCTCCAGGTGGTGTTGTCGATGCGCCCGGACAGGGCCTTGCCGGTGTCGGTGGTGCGGTACAGGTTGAGGTCCAGGCTCAGGCTGCGGCGGTCGTCCAGGGCGTGGGTGACGGTGCTGCCGAGGTAGTGCTGGTTCCAGTTGTCTTCGTAGCGGGAGGTGTACAGGCTGCCGCTGAAGGCGGCGCTGGGGTTCCACACCAGGCCGGCGAGGTCGAAGCTGTTGCCTTGTCGGCCGTTGGAGTAATTGACCACGAAGCCCTGGTTGTGGCTTGAGGCGTTACGGTCGGTGCTTTCGTTGAAGTGCCCCGCGACCAGCTTCAGCGTGTCGATTTCGTTGCTGGTGAGGAAGAACCCGGTCGCGGTTTCAGGCAGCAAGCGGCTGTCGGAAGAGCTGAACACGGGTGTCTTCACTCGCTGCTCACCATAAGAGAGCACGGTGTTGGACATGCGCAGCTTCAACGCTGCGCCGCCTCGGCTGTATTCGTTCTTCGGGTGGCCGTCATTGTCCACGCCGAGCAAGCGCGCTTTACCGACCCGGCCGCCGCCGCTGTCGAGTTGCACGCCAAGGTAGGCGTGGGCGTCGACGCCAACCCCGATCAGGCCTTGGGTAAAACCGGACTGGAACGTGCCCATCAAGCCGTAGGCCCATTCCTCAGCCAGGCCGTTGCGTTCGTTGCGGGGTTTGTAGGCATTGCGGCCAGCGCTGTTGCGCCCGCCGTGCTTGTAGTCACGCTGGTCGTACACCGTGCGGTTGAGGAGGCTCCAACTGCTGTCCTCGACGAAGCCATTGCTCTGTGACTGTGCAGATTCAGCCAGCGCCAAGGGCGCGAGGCCCAGCAGCGGCAGGGCCATTAGCAAGCGGTTCATTGCCCGGCCTCCAGCTGCTGCAGTTGCGCCGTGAAGCGCGCTTGTGCCCGGGCTGGCAAGGTCGCTGGCCATTCGACCGGGGCTGTATCGCCCACCTGGATCAGCATCACCATGCCCATCGCCAGGTGCGGAATGCACTGGATGCCGTACAGCCCAGGGACGGTGAAGGTCTGCTCGAACGGCTGGTTCAATTTGCTCTTGAACGCCTCGGCGCCAGCGGGCAGCAAGCCTGGCAGGCTGGCGACATTGTGGCCGCTCTGGGTTGGCAGAAAGCGCACGGTGTCGCCCGGTGCGATGCGCAGGTGGTCTGGCTCATAGACCATGGCGCCCGCCGGCCCGCGGTTGAGCATCTTCACTTCATGCACTTCAGCCAGCGCGGCAAAGGGCAGCAGGGCGCTGGCGAGCAGCAGGGCGGTGGGGCGCAACAGCATGGCGGGAACTTCCTGGTTCAGGGGGCGCGAAAGCGCAGGATGCGCGCGCCGTCGAAGGGGTCGGTGAGGTAGTGGGCGTGCACGCCGAAGGTGCTCAGCAGGCGCTCGGGGGTGAGTACCTGCAGCGGTTTGCCGAGGGCCACCAGGCGGCCGTGTTCGAGCACCGCCACGCGGTCGCAGGTGAGTGCCTGGTTCAGGTCGTGCAGGGCCACCAGGGTGGTCACTGGCAGCGCCTGCACCTGTTGCAGCAGGCTCAGCTGGTGCTGGATATCGAGGTGGTTGGTCGGCTCGTCGAGCAGCAGCACCTGCGGGCGCTGGGCCAGGGCACGGGCGATGTGCACGCGCTGGCGCTCACCACCGGACAGCGAGCCCCAGATGCGTGTACGCAGGTGCGCGGCATCGAGGTCGGCCAGGGCTTGCTCGACGATGGCGCGGTCCTCTTTGGAGAACGGCGCGAGGGCCGATAACCACGGCGTGCGGCCCAGCGCCACGGCGTCGTACACACTGATGGCGTCGAGGGTGTCGGCCTGTTGTTCGACCAGCGCCAGGGCCTGGGCAATACGCCGGCGCGGCAGGTGCGCGAGCGGCTCGCCGAGCAGCCGGACGCTGCCACTGTGCGGTGTACGCAAACCGGCCAGCAACTTGAGCAGGGACGATTTGCCGGAGCCGTTGGGGCCGACGATGCCGAGGGTTTCGCCCGCGATCACGGCCAGGTCGATGTCGCACAGCACGCTGTTGCCTGACAGTTGCAGGCTCAGGCCCTGGCAGGCGAGCGGGGCGACGTGCAGTGGCGCCATGACCGTCATGCGCGCCTCCGTCGGCTGACCAGGATCAGCGCGAATACCGGTGCACCGATCAAGGCCGTGACCACACCCACCGGGATCACCTGGCCAGGGATCAGCGTGCGCGACAGCATGTCGGCGGCGATCAGGAACAGCGCACCGCCCAAGGCGCTGGCCGGCAGCAGCCGGCTGTGGCCGGGGCCGAGCAGCAGGCGCAAGGCATGCGGAATGACCAGCCCGACAAAACCGATGGCGCCGACGATGGACACCATCACAGCCGTCACCAGCGCCGCACAGCTGATCAACAGCAGCTGGCTGCGGCGTACCGGGATACCCAGCGACGCCGCCGAATCGGCGCCAAAGGTGAAGGCATCCAGCGTACGCCGGTGCCACAGGCACACCACCAGCCCGCACAGCGCCACCGGCAGCGCCAGCCACACCGATGGCCAGCGCACGCCGCTGAGGTTGCCCAGCAGCCAGAACAGGATGCCGCGGGCCTGCTCGGCAGTGGCCGACTTGGTGATGAGGAACGCGGTCAGGGCGGTGAACAGTTGCGAGCCGGCGATGCCCGCCAGGATCACCTGGGCGTTGTTGCTGCTCGGCCCGGCCGCACGGGCCAGTACCAACACCAGCGCGAACGCTGCCACGGCGCCGACGAAAGCGCCGCCGGACATGCTCAGGGCCACGCTGCCCAGGCCTAGCAAACCGACCAGCACGGCGCCCGTCGAGGCGCCGGCCGACAGGCCCAGCAAGTAAGGTTCGGCCAGCGGATTGCGCAGCAGCGCTTGCAAGATCACCCCGCAGGTCGCCAGCCCCGCACCGCAGGCCGCGGCGACCAGGGTGCGGGTCAGGCGGTAGTTCCAGATGATCCCGGCATCGATCGGGTCGACCGGGTAATCGGCTTGCCACAGGTGGTTGGCCAGTACCTGGTAGACCACCCGGGGCGACACGGTGGTTTCGCCAATGGCGGTGCCTGCCAGCAGTGCGGCGAGCAGGGCGAGCAGGGCCAGGGCCGTGCAGGGCAGCAAACGCTTCATCACTGCGCCGCTTTACCGCTGGCGAAGGCCGCAGACAGGGTCTGCAGGCCACGGAACAGGCGAATGCCGGCCTGCATGGCGTCGGCGTCGAGGATAATGATGCGGTTGTTCTTCACGGCATCCATGTGCTGGGTGACGGGGTCGTTGTGAAGGAATTCCAGCTTCTTCTGGTAGTCGTCGGCGGGGAAGCGGCGGCGGTCCATGCGGGCGATGATCAGCCAGGTCGGGTTGGCCTTGGCAAGGGTTTCCCAGCCTACGGTCGGCCATTCTTCAGTGGACTCGACCACGTTGCGCACGCCCAAGGTGCGCAGCATGAAATCGGCAACACCTTGCCGCCCGGCGACATAAGGGTCGATGTCCAGGTCGGCGCTGGAGAACCAGAACAGCGCCGACGTTTTGCTCAAGTCCTTGCCGGCCAGTTGCTGCTTGGCGCCGTCCAGGCGCGCCTTGAGATCGGTATTCAGCGCTTCGCCACGGGCCTGCACGTCGAAGATTTCAGCCAGCTGGCTGACGCTCTTGTAGATGCTGTCGACCTGGAACGCCTGCAGGCGCGTACCGTCGGCACCGACCAGGTTGTCCTTGCCTTCGCAGTCCGAAGGCAGCAGGTAGGTGGGGATCTTCAGTTCGTTGAACTGCTCGCGGGTTGCGACCACGCCCTGGGCGCCGACCATCCATTCGAACTGCACCGCCACCAGTTGCGGGCGCTTGCCGACCACGGCTTCGAAGCTCGGGTCGTTGTCGGCCAGGCGCGGCACCTGGTCATTGAGCGCCTTGTACTCCGGCAGCACGTTGTTGAACCACAGCGAAGTGCCCGCCAGCTTTTCGCCCAGGCCCAGGGCATAGAGCATTTCGGTACCGGCCTGGCCGATGGTCACCGCGCGCTCGGGGGCGTGGGCGAAGGTCTGCGGCATGCCGCAGTTGTCCACGGTCAGCGGGTAGTGGGTGGCGGCGGCATGGGCCACGCCGGTGAGGCTCAGGCCGGCGAGCAGGGTGGCGAAACGAGGCAGCATGCTGGGCGATCTCCTATCGGACAGTTCACGGAAGGAACGCACGGACAGGCATCGCCGAGCCCCTGCAGGCGGCAGGGGCAACACTGATGGCCAATCCCGGACACCCCGCCGGTTGGTGAATGTAAGCCGGCAGGTCTCCTGACTGGTGCTTCATCACCCGGCTCCGGCCTTCCCGGATCATGGGACCCAGTGGCATTCATGGAGCGGGCTCGGCACCTACAGTTGCGGGGGCAGTTCCGTTTGGCGCGCCTGGGCGGCCTGGGATTCCCTATTAATTCCGTGGTGGAAACCGGCGGCCCGCATGGTAGACCATCGGGCGCCGGGTGAAAACGCTAAATCAGAAGTACTTGAGCCAGGCGATGTCGCGCCGGCGGCCCTTGAGCCGGGCGAACCAGCGCACCGGCACGTACAGCGCCGCTGCCAGCAACACAGCACCCAGCCATACCGCGCCAATGCCGTCGAAGCCGAAGTAGTCGCCGTGGTTCAAACCGAACAGCGCGACGCAGGCCAGGTACAGCAGCTTCAGCACGTACAGGTGCAGCAGGTAGAAGAACATCGGCGCCGCGCCGAATACCGCCAGGGCACTTATCCAGCGTGCCTGGCCGGCGCGTTCGAAAGCGCGCAGCAACAGCAGGCCGCAACCAAGTGTCAGCGCCAGGAACAGCAGTGAAGGCGGGTATTTGGTGATGTTGAAGAAGCTCATCAGCGTTTGGGTCAGCGTCGGGTAGCCACTCCACGGCGCTTCGCCGTAGCCGTTGAGCATGCGTAGCACGACGAACCCCAATACGGCGATCACGCCCGCCAGCAGCAGCTGATGCTGACGCTGGTGCGCCTGCGCACCACGGCCGAACCATGGGCCAAGGCCATAGCCCAGGGCGATCACGCCGATCCACGGCAGCACCGGGTAGGAGGTCCGCAGGCGCAGGCTGTCGGAAACCTCCAGCCAGCCACGGTCATGCAGGATCGCCCAAGGCACGTGCATCGCCGAACCGCTGCCAAAGTGCAGGCCATCGAGCAGGTTGTGGCCGGCGATGAGCACGCCAGCCAAGGCCAGCAGCGCGGGGCGCGGCAGCCACACCAGCAGCGACAGGGCGATCATGCTGACACCGATGGCCCAGATCACCTGCAGGTAGATCACGCTGGGCGGCAGCTGGAAGGTCCAGGCGAAGTTGACCAGGGTGAACTCCAGCACCACCAGGAACAGGCCGCGCTTGAACAGGAACGCCGAGACATCGCTGCGGCCTTGGTACTTCTCGCCGTACAGCCAGGCCGACAGGCCGGTGAGCAGCACGAACACCGGGGCGCACAGGTGGGCCAGGGTGCGGCTGGCGAACAGCGTCGGGTCGGTGGCGTCGATGGTCATCGGGTCGCTGACCTGGCGGTGCAGGAAGAACGTCTCGCGAACGTGATCGAGCAGCATGAACAGGATCACCAGGCCGCGCAGGGCATCGATGCTCTGCAGGCGCTGGGTGAGCAGGGTGGGGGTGGCGGCGGCGCTTGTCATGGAAGAGGGTCGCAGGCAGGAATGAATGTCAAATGAAACGTTATCTTATAACTATTTAATGAAGGCCTGGTAGTGGTTTTTTGGGTGTCCATACCGGCCTGTTCGCGGGACCAGCCGGCGCCCACAGGTTCCACACATTTCTGCAGTCACTGTGGGGGCGGGCTTTTTGCGCGAACAGGCCGGACCTGCTGACTCAAATCAGAAGCTGTAATCCACGGTGGCAAAATACGAGCGCGGCACGCCCATGATCCATTGCGTGCCACTGAAGGCCGAAGCCACGTACTCCCGGTCGAACAGGTTGTTCACCTGCAACCCCAGCCGCACGTCCGGCAGCACCTGCCAGCCAATGTTGGCATCGACCACGGTGTATCCCGGCGCACTCTGGGTATTGGCGGTATTGGCATAGCGCTCATCCACAAAGCGCGCGCCAATGCCGGCGTCCACTTGCTGGCCGAAGCCTTTGCTCAACCACAGGTTGGCCGTGCGCCGGGGCACGTTGGCCGGGCGGTTGCCGCTGCGGTCGTGCGCCACGCCGGCGACCATTTCGTCGAAGTCGTCATACCGGGCGCGCACCACCGAGGCATTGGCCGCGACCTGCCACTGTCGCGGCAAGGCCAGCGCCAGGGTCGCCTCCAGGCCATCTGAGGTCTGCTGCCCGGCCTGCTGCTTTTCGTGGGTCAGCGGGTCGTCCACCAGCAGCTTGTTCTTGACGATGTGGAAGGCGGCCAGCGTCCACTCCCCGCGCCCGTCCCAGAAGCGCTGTTTGACGCCCAGTTCAGTCTGCTTGGACTCGGTCAGGTCGTAGTTCATCTGCGCCGGGCTGAGGCTGATCAGGTTGTTCACCCCGTCCTCGCTGGTGGAGTACTGGCCGTACAGCGACAGGTTGTCCGTGGCGGTGAACACCAGCCCGGCGCGCCAGTTGCCGCCTTGCAGGCTGCGGTCGTTGCGGGTGCCGTCGGTGAGGTTGTCGCGGTCGATGTGGTGCTGGTCGCGGCGCACGCCGGTCACCAGCGACAGGCGCTCGGTCAGTTGCAGGCGATTCTCGGCGAACAGGGCGAAGGTGTGGGTGCTGGAGAGGGTTTGCGGGCGCGTCGGCGAATCGCTGTGGAAGTACCCAGGTGTCGGCTGCCACGGGTCGATGTAGTCGCCGCCGACATCGTTGTACGGTGTGTTGCTGTCGACGTTGAAGCGCACCTTGTTGTACTCGGCGCCGAGCACGGTCTTGCTGGCCAGGCCCAACAGCGAGTGGTCGAAGGTGAAGGTCTGGCGGTCGCCGATCTGCTCCTGGTTGTGCTTGATTTCCAGGTAGCTCTGGCGCAGCAGCTGCTCACGGTTGGCGTCCCAGCTGTAGTCTTCGGCATTGCGCCAGTGGCGGCGGCTCTTGATGTAATAGAGCTGGTTGCTGGTACTGAGCTGGTCGTTGATCGTCCAGTCGGTGGTAAAGCGGGTCCATTCGTCGTGGTAACGCTGCACGTCGTTCTGGATGTTGTAGTTCTTCTTGCGCAGGCTGCTGCGGTAGTGGCCGTCGATCAGCGGCGTGCCGTAGTCGTTGGCAGGCTGGGCGTCGCCGCGCTCATGGGCCAGGGTGAAGCTCAGGTCGCGCGTGGCGTCAAAACGCAGCGCGGCGCTGAGGCTCAGGCTGCGCGAGTCGGTGCGGTCGACCCAGCCGTTGCCCGCCTGCTGGTTGAGGGTGAGGCGGTAGCTCAGCCGCTCGCTGAGGCTGCCGCCGCTGTCCAGGCCCAGCTGCTGGCGGTCCCAGGAGCCATAGCCCAAACGCACGTGGTTGCGCAGGTCACCGCTGAAAGGCTTTTTCGGGATCACGTTGACCACAGCGCCCGTGGCCCCTTCGCCATACAGCACCGAAGCCGGGCCCCGGAGCACGTCGATGCGCTCGACCATCCACGGGTCGACCGGGAAGGTCTGGGTGCCGGCACCGGTATACAGGCGTGTGCCGTCGAACAGCGTCATCACCGAACCGTGCCCGGTAAAGCCACGGGCCGAGAGCCCCGTGCCGCCGTCGCCTGGGCTACCGATGAAGGTGATGCCCGGCGAGCGGGTCACGGCGTCCTGCACGGTGAGGTTGTTGCGCTGCTGAATGAGTTCGGCGGTAATGCTGCTGGTGCTGGCCGGCGTTTCCAGGGCACTGAGGTTCAGCCGTGAGCCGGCTTGGGTCGGCGTGGCCAGGTCGACCGTCTGTTCATCGCGGGTGTCGGTGATGGCCGTGGAAGGCAGCGCCAGGACGGGGCTGTCATGGTCATCGGCCAGGGCTGGCAGGGCTACGGCCAGGCAGGCCGCCAGAGGGGGAAGCTTGAAGAAACGGGACATGTCTTTCCACTGACTGCAGGAATGAATGGATCCCGGTGGAAAACACGCAAAGGCACAACCACGCACGCAGGCGCGCACGCGGATACCGGCCTGCGCCCGCCCACCGCGGGTTGCCAAGTGAAGCTTCAGGCCGGTCTCCGGGCTTGCGAGGGTCATGAGGCCTTCACCTTCCCATGCAGGTGCACAGTGGTGTGTCGAAGGCATCGCTCGCTTACCGTTGCGGGGGCAGCGCCGGACTGGTCGTGGAACACGACGCACCGGCTTCCCGTTTCACCCTGCGCACGGCGGCGCAGGACACCTGAAACTGGCGCGCATCTGACCATTGGTCGGAGCGCGCGTCAATCGTTTACCTGTGGCTGGCGGCTAGTGCGCGCCGGCCGATTTGCTCAGGTCGCTTTGCGCCCACTCGGTGTAGATGCAGGCATCGGCCACCGCCCAGCGCACCTTCACGGTATCGCCCGGTTGCATCGGCATGCCCGCAGCCGACAACGCTTTCACGGTCAGTTCAGTACCGCCTGGGGTCATGACGTGGCAGGTCTGGCTTTCGCCGAGGAACAGCACTTCGCCGACCTTGGCAATGACCTCGTTCCAGCCTGTGGGCAACGGTTCGCGCGCCGCCTGTTCGGTGGTCAGCGCCAAGGCCTTTTCCGGGCGCACCATGATCAGCGCATCCTGACCGGCAGCCAGGCCAGGCGTCAGGCGGATGGCGACCGGCTGGCCCTCGAAGCTGCCCGCGCCTTGGCTGCTGGCCTTGATATGCAGGAAGTTCGAGTTGCCCAGGAACGAGGCCACGAACGCATTCGGCGGGTTCTGGTACAGGTCATAGCCGGTGCCCAGGCCGACGATCTTGCCGTGGCTGAAGATGGCGATGCGCTGGGACAGGCGCATGGCTTCTTCCTGGTCGTGGGTCACGTAGACGATGGTGATGCCCAGGCGCCGATGCAGCTGGCGCAGTTCGTCCTGCAGGTCTTCGCGCAGTTTTTTGTCCAGCGCGCCGAGCGGCTCATCCATCAGCAGGATGCGCGGTTCGTACACCAGCGCGCGGGCAATGGCCACGCGCTGCTGCTGGCCGCCGGACATCTGCGAGGGCTTGCGGTGGGCGAACGGCTCCAACTGCACCAGCTTGAGCATGGCGTCGACACGCTTGTTGGTCTCGGCGGCGCTGAGCTTGCGGATGGCCAGCGGGAAGGCGATGTTGTCGCGCACGTTCAGGTGCGGGAACAGCGAGTAGCGCTGGAACACCATGCCGATGTCACGCTTGTGCGGCGGCACGTTCACCAGCGACTGGCCCTCGACCAGGATCTCGCCGCTGCTTGGGGTTTCGAAGCCGGCCAGCATCGACAGTGTGGTGGACTTGCCCGAGCCGCTGGAACCGAGGAAGGTGAGGAACTCGCCGTCCTGGATCTCCAGGTCGAGGTTGTCCACCGCGGTGAAGTCGCCGTAATGCTTGTTCAGGCCGCGCAGGCTGACCAGTGTCTGGTTGTGCGCGTTGTCTTTGATCACTGCACTCATTGTTGTTCTCTCCGCGCACTCAGGCGTTGACTTCGGTGCGCCGGCGCAAGGCGGCGGCAATAACCATGACCAACAGCGACAGGCCGATCAGCAGCGTCGAGGCGACGGCGATCACCGGGCTCAGGTCCTGGCGCAGGGTGGTCCACATTTTTACGGGCAATGTCTGCAGGTCGGGGCTGGCCATCATCACGCTCAGCACCACCTCATCCCACGACACCAGGAAGGCGAACAGGCCGCCGGCGATCATGCCTGGGCGAATGGCCGGGAAGGTCACCTTGAAGATCGCCTGCAGGCGCGAGGCACCGCAGATCACCGCAGCATCTTCGATCGACTGGTCGAACAGCTTCAGCGAGTTGATGATCGAGATGATGGTGAAGGGCAGGGCGACGATCACATGGCTGACCACGAAGGCGAACAGCGTGCCGGTGTAGCCCAGTTTGAGAAACAGCGCGTACACCGCCACGGCGATGATCACCAATGGCACGATCATCGGCATGGTGAACAGCCCGTAGAGCATCTCGCGGCCGGGGAAGCGGCCGCGTACCAGCGCGAATGCGGTGGGCAGGCCCAGCAGCACGGCGGCGAGGGTGGTCAGCACGGCCACCTTGAGGCTGGCCAGGGCCGCGTCCATCCACTCCGGGTTGGCAAAGAATTGCACGTACCACTTGAAGGTCCAGCCCGGCGGCGGGAACACCAGCCACTGCGAAGAGCCGAACGACAGCAGGATGATGAACACCACCGGCAGCAGCAGGAAGGCTGCTATGACCCCGGTGGTCAGGTACAGGCCCGTGCGCAGCGGGCGCCCCATGGCATTGGGAGACAGAAGCATGGCGGTTTACCTCGCGTTGCCGACCGGGGATTCCGGCTGCAGCTTCAGGTACAGGTAGAAGAGCACCAGGGTGATCACCACCAGCAGTGCGGCGGCGGCACTGGCCAGGCCCCAGTTGAGGAACGACTGCACCTGCTGGATGATGAATTCGGGCAGCATCATGTTCTGCGCACCGCCGAGCAGGGCTGGGGTGACGTAGTAACCGAGCGACATCACGAACACCATCAACGCGCCGGAGAACAGCCCCGAGCGGCACAGCGGCAAAAACACCTTCCAGAAGTTGGTCCACGGGCTGGCGCCGCAAATGGAGCCGGCCTGCAGCACCATCGGGTCGATGGCATGCATGGTCGCCTGCAGCGGCAGCACGATGAACGGGATCATGATGTAGCTCATGCCGATCACTACGCCGGTCAGGTTGTGCACCATTTCCAGCGGCGCATCGATGATGCCAAGCGCCATCAACGCCTTGTTGATCACCCCCGAGCTCTGCAGCAGCACCAGCCACGAGTAGGTGCGCGCCAGAAGGCTGGTCCACATCGACAGCAGCACGATGTTAAGCAACCAGCGGCCCCAGCCGTTGGGCACCAGGGTGATTGCCCAGGCCAACGGGAAGCCCAGCAGCACGCTGATCAGGGTGACCACGCCCGCGACCGAGAAGGTGTTGAACAACACCCGCGCATAGGCCGAGTTGGCGAAAAGTTGCTCGTAGTTGCCCAGCCCTGGCACCGGCTCCAGCACGCCGCGCAGTAGCAGGCCGATCAGCGGGGCGAAGAAGAACAGGCCAAGAAACAGCAGGGCCGGCAGCAGGTTGCGGCTGCCTTTCCAACGGCGGTTCAGCGGTTCGCGGCGGGGGGCCGTTCCCGGAGCGCCGGTGCCCGTGGGGGCACCTTGCGCGTTGTGCAGGGCGTTGATGGCGACTTTCATTTGACCAACCACTCATTCCAGCGCGCGGCGATGGTCTGGCCGTTCTTCGCCCAGTAGGCAAAGTCCAGCGTGACCTGGTCCTGGGCGTAGGCAGTCGGCAGGTTTTGCGCGAGGTCTTTGTCGAGCTTGGCCACGCTGTCGACGTTCACCGGCGCATAGGCGGTCTTGTTGGCGAAGTCGGCCTGGCCTTCGGCGCTGCTGGCGTTGGCCAGGAACTTCATGGCCGCGTCCTTGTTCTTGGCGCCTTTGGGGATGACCAGGAAGTCGGCCATGACCAGGTTCTGCTTCCAGCTCACGCCCACTGGCGCGCCATCTTGCTGCAAGGCGTAGACGCGGCCGTTCCAGAACTGCCCGAGCGAGGCTTCACCCGAAGCCAACAGCTGCTGCGACTGGGCGCCACCGCCCCACCAGACGATGTCTTTCTTGATGGTGTCGAGCTTCTTGAAGGCGCGGTCCAGGTCCAGCGGGTAGAGTTTGTCGGGTGCGACGCCGTCGGCCAGCAGGGCCAACTCCAGCACGCCGGGGCTCGGCCATTTGTATAGGGCGCGTTTGCCGGGGAAGGTCTTGGTGTCGAACAGCGCGGTCCAGTCCACCGGCTTGTTGGCACCGAGCTTGCCTTCGTTGTAGCCGAGCACGAACGAGAAGAAGAATGAGCCGACGCCGTGGTCGGAGACGAAACGCGGGTCGATCTTGTCGCGCTGGATGGTGTTGAAATCGAGGGGTTCGAGCAGGCCTTCGCTGGCGGCGCGCAGGGCAAAATCGGCTTCCACGTCGACCACGTCCCACTGCACGTTGCCGCTCTCGACCATGGCCTTGAGCTTGCCGTAGTCGGTCGGGCCATCCTGGACGACTTTGATGTTGGTCGATTTGCTGAACGGGACGGCCCAGGCTTCTTTCTGGGCGTCCTGGGTGGTCCCGCCCCAGCTGACGAAATTGAGACTGTCGGCAGCCTGCACGGCCTGACATGCCAGGGTCAGCAGGCTGGCGGACAGCACTGCGGTTACACGTTTGCTCAACAGCATGGTTACGCCCTCGTTGCTTTTGTTATTCGAGGCGGGGCTGGTAGTGCGCCCGCCAACAGTATTCGGGGAGCAGCTAAAACAAAGTGTCGGTGGCCGTTTGTGATTGTAGGTGCCGGCCTGCGATTTTAAGGTCTACGGGATATCATATTATGGTATTCCAAACTTTTGGCAAGAGGGGGAGGCGACCGGCCATCACTCCGCCCCTGCACAAACGTCACGCCCCTTCGACTATCCGCTGATCGGCTCGAACGGGATGCTCTGGACCACTTCCAGCTCATACCCCGCCAACCCGGCATACTTGAGCGGCGGCCCCAGGTGGCGCAGCTTGCCCACGCCCAGGTCCTGCAGGATCTGCGCGCCGGTACCGACCTGCGAATACACCTTTGACTGCCCGCGCTGATAAGGCCGTACCGGCTGGGTAAGCTGCGGCACCCGCTCCAGCAGCGCCTGGGATGACTCGTGGTTGGCCAGGATCACTACCACCCCGGTGCCTTCTTCGGCCACCTTCTGCAGCGCCGCCCACAGCGTCCAGTTGGCCGGCCCAGCATATTCGGCGCCGACCAGGTCGCGCAGCGGGTCGATCACATGCACACGCACCAGCGTTGGCTGCTCGCGGCGGATATCGCCCATGACCATGGCCATGTGCACGCCGCCTTCGATATGGTCCTCGTAGGTGACCAGGCGGAAGGTGCCATGCACGGTTGGCAGTTCGCGTTCGCCGATGCGCTTGATGGTCTGCTCGGTGCTCAGGCGGTAGTGAATCAGGTCGGCGATGGTGCCGATCCTGATGCCGTGCTTGGCGGCGAACACTTCCAGGTCGGGGCGGCGGGCCATGGTGCCGTCGTCGTTGAGCACCTCAACGATCACCGAGGCCGGGCTGAAACCTGCCAGGCGCGCCAGGTCGCAACCCGCTTCGGTGTGCCCGGCGCGGGTCAGCACGCCGCCTTCGCGGGCGCGCAGGGGGAAGATGTGGCCGGGCTGCACCAGGTCATCGGGGCGAGCATTGGCGGCCATCGCTGCCGCCACCGTGCGCGCTCGGTCAGCGGCGGAAATGCCGGTGGTAACGCCCGTAGCGGCCTCGATCGACACGGTAAAGGCAGTGCTGAACACGCTGCCATTGGCCGGTACCATCTGCTCAAGGCCCAGCCGCTGGCAGTGTTCGTCGGTCAGCGTCAGGCAGATCAGGCCACGCGCTTCGCGGGCCATGAAGTTGATGGCCTGGGCCTCACAGCGCTCGGCGGCGATCAGCAGGTCGCCTTCGTTTTCCCGATCCTCGTCGTCCACCAGCAGGACCATCTTGCCTTGCCGGTAGTCCTCGAGGAGTTCTTCGATGCTGTTGAAAGCCATGCTGCACGCTCACTGTGGTAGGGTGATTATTATGGTATACCATCATACATAAATAATCTGACAACAGGAGAGCAGCGGATGAAAGCGTATTGGATCGCCCACGTGGACGTGACCGACCCCGGGCAGTACCAGCAGTACACCCAGCGGGCGCCTGCTGCCTTTGCTGCATTTGGTGGGCGCTTCCTGGCACGGGGCGGGCGCAGCGAGGCGCTGGAAGGGCGGCCGACGCCACAGCGCAGTGTGGTGATCGAGTTCGACTCGTATGAACAGGCGGTGGCGTGTTATCGGTCCGCGCTGTACCAGGAAGCGTGCAGCCATCGCCAGGGGGTGGCGAAGGCTGAGGTCATCATTGTCGAAGGGTTCGAGCCCTGAGTTGATGGTAAGGGCGCCATCGCCAGCAAGCCGGCTCCCACAGGGTTCGGTGGGAGCCGGCTTGCCGGCGATGGGGCCATTGCAGTCACCGCTGAACTTCAAGGCATACCGGGCAACTCATGCGGCCGCAGGTCAAGCACCAGCACCTCGGCATCATGGCCATTACTCAGTTGCAACAGCCTTTCCTGCCGCACCCGCACGCCATCCCCCTCATGCAGCACCTGCCCATTGAGCTCGATGCTGCCACGCGCGACATGCACATAACCATGGCGGCTCTCCGGCAAGGTCAGGCTCGCCTGCTCCGCGCCATCGAACAGCCCTGCATACACCCGCGCATTCTGCCTTACTTGCAATGACCCCTCGGCACCATCCGGCGAGATGATCAGCCGCAACTTGCCGCGTTTTTCCTCGGCACTGAAGTGCTGCTGCTGGTAACGCGGCGTGGCGCCTTTCACGTTGGGCACGATCCAGATCTGCAGGAAGTGCACCGGCTGCGCTTGGCTGTGGTTGAACTCGCTGTGCGCCACACCATGCCCGGCGCTCATCAGTTGCACGTCGCCCGGGCGAATCACCGAGCCCGTGCCCAGCGTGTCCTTGTGCTCCAGGGCACCTTCAAGCACATAGGAAAAGATTTCCATGTCCCGGTGCGGGTGCTCGCCAAAGCCCTTGCCGGCGATGACACGGTCGTCGTTGATTACCAGCAGGTCGGAGAAACCCTGTTCGTCCGGGTTGCGGTAGTGGCCGAAGGAAAAGGTATGGAAGGATTTCAGCCAGCCATGGAAGGCCAGGCCGCGGTCTTGGGCGTTACGGACAGTGAGCATGGTGATTCTCCTTGAAAGCCGGGGCCGGGAGGGCCATTGGCCCGTTGATGGCGATAGCATCACGGCTGGGGCGATCTCTTACGTGGGCAGGACCCGCCTAAGCGGGTCTTTTCAATGCTTGGCTAGTTACTGCAAATGCACCTTCAACTCCCCAGCCGCCTGGCGCATCGCCGCCTTCACCTCAGGCACCTGACTCAGCGGGTTGAGGAGCCCGTAGTCATGAATCATCCCGTTATAGCGCACCGAAGTCACCGTCACCCCAGCCGCATCCAGCTTGCGTGCATACGCCTCACCTTCATCGCGCAACACATCGAACTCGGCCGTCTGCACCAGCGCAGGCGGCAACCCTTTGAGCTGCTCGCTGCTGGCCCGCAACGGCGAGGCGTAGATCTGTTCCCGTGCCTTGGCGTCAGTGGTGTAGTTGTCCCAGAACCACTTCATCATCCCGGTGGTCAGGAAGTGCCCCTCGGCAAACCGCTGGTACGACCCGGTGTCGAAGCTGGCATCGGTCACCGGCCACAACAGCAACTGGAAGCGCAGGTTAGGTGTACCGGCTTCTTTGGCCTTCAGTGCCACCACCGCAGCCATGTTGCCGCCGACGCTGTTGCCGGCCACTGCCAGGCGCTTACCGTCCACGCCGATCTCCTTGCCATGCTCGGCTACCCAGCGTGTTGCGGCGTAGGCCTGGTTGATCGCGGTGGGGTAGTGCGCTTCTGGCGACGGCGTGTAGTCCACATAGACCGCCACAGCACCAGAGCCGACCACCAGGTCGCGGATCAGCCGCTGGTGGGTTGGGAAGTCGCCCAGGACCCAGCCGCCACCGTGGAAGAACATGAACACCGGCAGCTCGCCCTTGACGTTGGCTGGGCGCACGACCTGCAGCTTGATCGCCTCGCCGTTGGCCTGGAGGGTGTGTTCTTTCACTTCGATGCCAGACAGGTCGACCTTGACCGAGGCTTGGGCACCGGTCAGCACGGCGCGGGCGTCTTTCGGGCTGAGTTGTTCGAGCGGCTTGCCACCGCCTTTTTCCAGGGCTTCAAGGAAGGCCTGGGTGTGCTGCTCGACGCCCGGGCTACCGGCAGCGAAGGCGCTGGAGACGGACAGGGCAAGCAGGCTGGCGGAGAGGGTTTTGTGGACAATGTTCATGCGCGAATCCTTTTCTATGCAAATGCGGTTAGTGGGCGTCTTGCCTGGCCTTCAGGGCCATCGCTGCGACTTGTGCGTAGATTAGGCGGATGCATGGATGGGAAAAAGCCGCTATAAAGCGTATGACTGTCACCAAGAGCGAGACAATGAACCCCTACGAAGACATGCGCATCTTTGCCCAGGTGATGGAAGCCGGCAGCTTCACCGCTGCCGCCGACCGCCTGGGCATGTCCAAGCAATCGGTCAGCCGGCGCCTGATGCAGCTGGAAGAGCGCCTCGGCGTGCGCCTGCTCAACCGCTCCACCCGGCGCTTGGATGCTACGCCGCTGGGCCAGCATTACTACCAGTCGGCGCTGCGCCTGCTGGGCGAAGTGCAGCAGGTGGAGCACGACATCAGCGGCCAGGATCAGGCCCTGCGTGGCACCCTGCGCCTGAGTGCACCGCTGTCGTTCGCGATGTCCCATCTGGGCTGCCTGCTGACCGAGTTCCTGCGCTTGCACCCGCACGTGGATGTGGAAGTGGACCTCAGTGACCGGGCTGTGGACCTGATCGGTGAAGGGTATGACCTGGCCTTGCGCATCGGTGCGCTGGAAGACTCCAGCCTGATCGCGCGGCGGATTGCCAGTGTCGAGCGGGTGTATTGTGCGAGCCCGGCCTATCTTGAAGCGCGGGGCGTGCCGCAGTGGCCAGAGGCCCTGGCTGAGCATGACTGCCTGCCCTATGGGCATTCGCGGCAGGTGCAGTGGCAGTTCAGGCACGGCGGCAAGGCGCAGGCCATTGCGGTGACCGGGCGGATGCGGGCCAACAATGGCGAGCTGCTGCGGGATGCTGCAATTGCCGGAATGGGGGTGACCTACCTGCCGACCTTCATTGTCGGCCAGGCGCTGGCCGATGGGCGCCTGGTGAGCGTGCTGGACGACTGGACGCCGCCGGCGTTGCAGTTGTCGGCGGTGTACCCGCAGCACCGGCAAGTCGCCCGGCCGGTGCAAGGGTTTGTCGAGTTTCTGCGCGAGCGGCTGGTACAGCTATAGTCCCGCGCCAGACTGTTCTGGCCCTTCGCGGGTATTACCCGGCAGCGCTTCCAACGCGATCGGGCCACCCTCGAATTCGGTCATGGAGTCGAGCATTGCCTCCCGGAAGTACGCCAGCGACGCCCGATCGAAGAGGATCTGCAACGCTGGCAATTGCGCACTTGCGGTATTCACCACAATCACATTGATCCGCGCCGCCGAGGTTTGCGCCACAGCCCCGACCGGGAACGCCTCGGCACGCAGGTCAACCCCGCACAGTTTGGCCATCACCGCGCTGCAATGCTCCCCCGACAGCTGCAGCCACGCATGGCTGTCCTGGCGCGGCAGCAGGTAATTGCGTTGGGCATCCTGCGTCCAATCGGCCTCTTCGGCCGCGACCCTTGCACACGGGTCACTCAAACTGCCCAGCAGCAGGTATTCACTGGCCGACAACCGCGCCACCCACCCCCCGTCGTCCTGGCGTAGCGCCTGGTTAGGTTGTGGCGGCAAACGGTAGCCACGCGCTTGCAGGTAGGCCGCAGTGTCGCCGCCACGAAAGCCAACGCGCGGCACATCGGTCAGGTCGGTCAACGCGCAGCGGTGCAACAACTCGGCCAGCGGGTCGGGTGAGAAGAAGGCTTGGGTCTTCAGGCTGGTCATGGCTCAGAGCTCCTGGCGCAGGTTGTCGGGGTCGTGGAAGGGCAGTGACACTACCTTGGCATGCACCATCACACCGCCCTCCACGCGGATCGGAATGTGCATGCCAGGGGTGGCCTGGTGGGCGCCGGCGTAGGCCAGGCCGATGACCTGCCCCAACGTTTGCGAATACTCGCAGGAGGTGACGTTGCCGCTGATGTCCGCGCCGTCCAGCACCAGGTGGCCCTCCAACGGTTGCGGGCTGCCCTGGGGCAGGGTGAAGCCGACCAGCTTGCGCTTGAGCGGCTGCGCTTCGAGGATTTCGATCGAGCGCTTGCCGACGAAGAACGGCTTCTTGCGGCCGATCGCCCATTGCATGTCGATCTCTGCCGGGTGGGTCATGCCGTCGGTGTCCTGGCTGATGATCACATGGCCCTTTTCCAGGCGCAGCAGGCGCTGAGTTTCGACACCGAACGGGCGTATGCCCAGCCCGGCGCCGGCCTGCATCAACGCGTCCCACAGGCGTTCGGCATGGCGTGCCGGCACGTGCACCTCGTAGCCCAGCTCGCCGACGAAACCGACCCGCAGAATGCGCGCCGCAATGCCGGCCACCTTGCCAAGGCGCACGCCCAGGTAGGGGAAGGCTTCGGCCGACAGGTCCACACCTTCGCAAACCTTGGCCAGCACCTGGCGTGACAAGGGGCCGGCAAGGTTCACGGCGGCCAGTGCAGCGGTGACATTGGTGATGTCCACATCCAGGCGCCACTGCGCGTTCCACTTGAGCATCTGCTGGTAGATGCGGTCGACGCCGCTGGTGGTGGCGGTGACATAGAAGTGCTGCTCGGCCAGGCGTGCGCAGACACCGTCGTCGATCACCACGCCGTGCTCGTTGGTCATCAGGGCATAGCGGGTGCGGCCGACAGGCAGCTTGGCGAAACCGAAAGTGTACAGGCGTTCGAGCAGTTCGGCGGCGTCGGCGCCGCGCACATCCAGGCCGCCCAGGGTGGAGACGTCGATCAGGCCGACCTTCTCACGCACATGGCGGGCTTCTTCCTGCATGCAGCGTTCGCGTTGGTCCGGCTTGCCGTAGAACGCCGGGCGTTGCCAGATGCCGGCGGGCATCATCTTGGCGCCCGCTTCTAGGTGGCGGCGGTGCATGGGTGTCTGCCGGTAGGGGTCGAAGGCGCGGCCCGCCACGTGGGCCAGCTTCTCGGCCTGGAACGGTGGCCGTGCGGTGGTCACGCCGGTTTCGCTGATGCTGCGCCCCGTGGCCTGCGCGACCAGACGGGCGGTAGGCAGCGCTGAGTGGCGGCCTTGGGACGGGCCCATGCCGACCGTGGAGAAGCGCTTGACCAGTTGCACGTCGCGGTAGCCACTGCGGGTGGCGTTGACGATATCGCGCACCTGCAGGTCTTCGTCGAAATCGACGAAATCCTTGCCCTTGGGGTGCGGGAAGATCGGCCAGGGGAAATTGACCTTGGCCTCGGGGCTGAAGGTCGCCAGTGCCGGGGCAGGCAGGCCCAAGGCCGCGACTGCGTCGGCGGCGCAGCGGGTAGCGTCGGCCAGCACATTCTCCAGGCGATGACGGCCGTTCACCGAGCCCGCGATGGCCAACCCGGCAGGCAGGTTGCTGATGGCGAACTCATCGCGGTTGACGTCGTAGGCCAGCTTGCCGCCCGCCTGGCACAGCAGTTGATACACCGGCATATACCCGGCCGACATGCACAGCAGGTCGCAGTTCAGGCGCAGGCCGTGGTCGCCAACCTTGCCCTGGCCGGTGATCGGGCGGATGTCGACGCCGCTGACATGGCGCATGCCCTGGTCGTGCAGCGCTTCATAAACGGTGCTGCCCAGGTGCAGGGGAATATCGCGGCGCTTGAGCTCGCTGGCCAGGGCGGCGTCGGCTGGCGCGGCGCGCATGTCCACCAGGGCGGCCACGGCCACGCCTTGCTCCTGCAGGTCGAGGGCGGCCAAGTAGCCGTCGTCGTGGCCGGTGAGGATCACCGCGCGCTGCCCAGGCTTGACCGCGTACAGCTTCATCAACCGCTGCGCGGCACTGGTCAGCATCACCCCGGGCAGGTCGTTGTTGCGAAACACCACTGGCTGGTCGAACGAACCGGCTGCCACCAGGCACCGCGTGGCACGCACCTTGTACAGGCGCCGGTGCTGGATCACCGGCAGGTAGTTGTCGGTGAACCAGCCGTTGCAGGTGGCCTCGAGCAGCACCTGGATATTTGGGTGGCCCTCGACGGCGCCGAGCAGCTCCTGGCGCACGCTGGCGGCGCGGGTGCCGGCGATGTCGAAGCGGGCGTAGGTCAGCGAGCCGCCGAGCACCGGCTGCTGCTCGACCAGCAGCACCTTGGCCCCGGCATTGGCAGCGTCCAGCGCCGCGCGCAGGCCGGCGGGGCCACCGCCAATCACCGCGACATCGACGAACAGATAGGCCTTGTCGTAGTACTGTGGCTTGAAATTCAGGTCGAGCACGCCGAGGCCGGCTTTCTTGCGGATCAGTGGCTCCCAGACCTTCCACATGCCCTTGGGCTTGTAGAAGGAGCGGTAGTAGAAGCCCACAGGCATGAAGCGTGAAAACTTGCCCAGGTAGGCGTCGCGGTCGTGCTCCAGGCTGCCGTTGAAGTTCTGCCCTTCGACCACCTGGCCGTCGTGGGCCGCTTGCATGTCGGCCAGCACGTTGGGCTCGTCGGGCAATTGCACCAGCGTGTTGGCATCCTGCCCGGCCAGGCTCAGCGGCCCGCGCGGGCGGTGGTACTTGAACGAGCGCGACAGCAGCCAGCGGCCGTTGCCGAGCAGGGCACTGGCGATGCTGTCACCGGCAAAACCCTGGCAGGCCTGGCCATCGAAGATGAAGCGCAGCGGCCGCCCGCGGTCGATCAGCAGGCCCATGGGCGCGGGGAGGCGAGTGAGGCTGTTCATCCGGCAATCTCCGGGGTGGCGGGGGTGAAGTCGACACGACGGTCGAAGATGTCTTTCGGGTCGAAGGTGCGCAGCACTTGGTCGCTGACGGTATGGCGCTCGGCGAGGAACCAGTAGCTGGAGGCGTTGTGCAGCCACCACTCGGTGACGACGCCTGCGTGGTTGTCGCTGTTGAACACGTAGTCGGCCCACTCGGCGTCGCTGCAACCGGCCGGGTCAGGCATCGGCTTGAACTCGCCGCCGTAGGTGAATTCGCTGATGTTGCGCGGGCCGTTCAAGGGGCAGGTCAGGAGCTTCATCGTGCGTTCCTCTAGTGGCTGGCCGCGGTGGCGCCCATTTCGTTGACTTGCTGGAAGCGGCTGAAGCGCTCCAGGGCGAACGGCGCGATCATCGCCGGTACCTTGCCGCCGCTGGCCACCAGCTCGGCCATGGTCTTGCCGCAGATGGGCGTTGCCTTGAAGCCCCAGGTGCCCCAGCCGGCGTCCAGGTAGTAATTGTCGACCGGCGACAGGCCCATGATCGGGCTGTAGTCCGGGGTCATGTCGGTGATCCCGGCCCACTGGCGCATCAGCTTGGCGTTGGCCATGAACGGGAACATCTCGATGGCATGGGCCAGCAGGCTTTCCTTGAGGTCGAGGGTGGAGCGGGTGTTGTACAGCGGGTACGGGTCGGAGCCACCGCCGAAGACGATCTCGCCACGGCTGGTTTGCTGCACGTAGCAGTGCAATGCCGAGGAGCTGACCAGCGGATCGAGGAACGGCTTGAACGGCTGGGTGACCATGGCCTGCAACGGGTAGGTGTGGATCGGCGCGCGGATGCCGGCCTTGGCCATCAGCAGCGAGCTGGCCCCGGCCACCGCCTGCACCACGCAACCGCACTGGACGGTGCCTCGGTTGGTCTTGACCGCTTCGATTCGCCCGTTGCGGATCAGCAGGTCCTGCACCTCGGTCAATGGATGGATCTCCACGCCACGCTTGGCCGCCTGTTTGGCATAGCCCCAGGCCACGGCGTCGTGGCGTGCAGTGGCGCCGTCGATGTGCCACAGCCCGGCCAGCACCGGCAGGTGGCCGGGGTCGAGGTTCAGGCTCGGTACCAGCTCGCGGATCTGCTGGCGGTCGATCATCTCGGTGCGCCCGCCGAAGTGCTTGTTGACCTCGGCGCGCTGGCGGAAGGCGCGCACGGTGGCGTCGGTGTGCGCCAAGGTGAGCTGGCCGCGCTCGGAATACATGATGTTGAAGTCGAATTCGTTGGACAGGTTCTGGAACATCCGCACGGATTCGGCGTAAAAGCGCACACCTTCACTGGTGAGGTAGTTGGAGCGGATCACCGCCGTGTTGCGTGCGGTATTGCCGCCGCCGAGGTAGGCCTTTTCCAGCACCGCGACGTTGGTGATGCCGTGGTACTTGGCCAGGTAGTAGGCAATGGCCAGGCCGTGGCCGCCGCCGCCGATGATCACCACGTCATAGCGCGGCTTGAGTTCGCAGGGCGGTGGCAGGTCGACTTCCACCGGGTAGTCGGCGCTCAGGCCGTATTTCAGCAGGGCGAAAGGCATGCGGTGCGCTCCTGTTGGGCGGCCTGCTGTTGCAGGTCGAGGGCGAGCAGGGTGTTTTTCATCAGGTAGGCGATGGTCATCGGGCCGACCCCGCCGGGGACTGGGGTGATGGCGGCGACCTGGGGCAGGGCGGCGGCAAAGTCGACATCGCCGACCAGGCGGCTGCGGCCGTCTTCCTCGATACGGTTGATGCCGACGTCGATCACCACAGCGCCCGGCTTGAGCCACTCGCTACCGATCAGGCGCGGTTTGCCAACGGCCGCCACCAGAATGTCGGCCTGGCGGCACAGCGCAGGCATGCCCTGGCTGCGCGAATGCACCAGGGTTACCGTGCAGTCGGCCTGCAACAGCAGGGCAGCCATGGGCTTGCCGACGATGTTCGAGCGGCCGACCACGACGGCATGCTTGCCACGCAACTCACCGCAGGCATCGCGCAGCAGGCGCATGCAGCCGCTGGGCGTGCACGGGGTGAGCACGTCGCGGCCCTGGGCCAGGCCACCGACGTTCTCGCTGTGGAAGCCGTCCACGTCCTTGAGCGGGCTGACCGCCTGCAGCACCCTGTGCTCGTCGATATGCGCCGGCAACGGCAATTGCACGAGGATGCCGTTGACCGCGCTGTCGCCGTTGAGCCGGTCAATCAGGGTCAGCAAGTGGCTCTGGGTGGTGTCGGCAGGCAGGCGATGCTCCAGGGAGCGGATGCCGACTTCACCGGCGCGCAGCACCTTGTTGCGCACATAGACCTGGCTGGCAGCGTCCGCCCCTACCAGCACCACGGCCAGGCCTGGCTGCACACCGCCCTGGCGCAAGGCCCGGACCTGCTCGGCAACTTCGGCCAGTACCCGGGCCGCCGTGGCCTTGCCGTCGATCAGCTTGACGCTGGGGATGGCGTTCATTTGAAGATCACCGTGCGGTCGTGGTTGAGGAACACCCGGTGCTCGAGGTGGTATTTGACCGCGCGCGACAGGGCGATGGTCTCGGTATCGCGGCCGATGGCCACGAGGTGGTCGGGCGCATGGGCATGGTCCACACGCTGCACTTCCTGCTCGATGATCGGACCCTCGTCGAGGTCGCTGGTGACGTAGTGGGCGGTGGCGCCGATCAGCTTGACGCCGCGCTGGTAGGCCTGGTGATAGGGCTTGGCACCCTTGAACCCGGGCAGGAACGAGTGGTGGATGTTGATTGCTCGGCCCGACAGCTGGCGGCACAGGTCGTCGGAGAGAATCTGCATGTAGCGCGCCAGCACTACCAGTTCGGTGCCGGTGTCTTCGACGATGCGCATCAGCGCCGCTTCCTGCTCGGCCTTGGTGTCCTGGGTCACCGGGAGGTAGACGAAGCGAATGCCCTGGCGCTCGGCCATGGGGCGCAGGTCCAGGTGGTTGGAGACCACGGCGGTGATGTGCATGTCCAGCTCGCCCTTGGCGTGGCGGTAGAGCAGGTCGGACAGGCAGTGGTCGAACTTGCTGACCATCAGCAGCACGCGCATGGGGCGGGCGCTGCTGTGCAGGCTCCAGTCCATGTCAAAGCGCTGGGCGACGTCGGCGAAGCCCGCTTGCAGTTGTACGGTGTCAGCGCTGACGCCGATGTTGTAGCGGAACACCGCGCGCATGAAGAAACGGCCATTGTCCTCGTCGTCGAACTGCGCCATTTCGCTGATGTAGCAACCGTGCTCGGCCAGGTAGGTGGTCACCGCGGCGACGATGCCGGACACGGCCGGGCAACTGACGCGCAGGATGAAGTGATCGGGAGCGGGGTGCATGTCGGGGCCTCGTGGTGAAGTGGGGCAGATCGGGCACAAGGGCGAAATGGTGTTTCTTGTTAGGAATATAAATTTCCTTTAGGAGATTTATAGGCGAAGACGGGGGGTGCGGTCTAGCTGTTTATGAATTTTTTTATCCTGACAGGAAACTTTTTGGCCGGCTTGGATGGCTCATGAAAGGCTATGCTTGGCCCATGAGCACAGCACCCACCCTCCGCCAACCCTGCCCGCCTGGCGCCTGTGACTGCGGCCGCGAACAGCTGGCCGAGCAGCCGCCCGCGGCGCAGCGTATCCTCCTGCTGACCCGGCAGGAGGAAAAACGGCTGCTCGAGCGCCTGGAAAACCTCAAGGACCTGGAGGACTTGCAGCATCTGCAAACAAGAATGTACGAGAACCTCGGTATCCGCGTGCACGTCGCCCCTGGCTACAACGAAGTGCGCACCATGCGCGGCATCGTCATCGAACTCGACGCCCAGCCAGGCTTGTGCCGCAAGACCCGGCAGTCGATTCCGGCGGCTATCCGGCGCGGGATGGAGCGCAATCCGCAGGTGGCGTTCCGCTTGCTGGATGCGCATGACCTGCTGAGGGATGCATGAAGCCGCAACGTTTAGGCAATCCTGTCCTAATTTTCCGGAAGTTTCCTACGTTTACCTGAGAGCCGCCCTGCGCCGGCGCGCAGCGGCACCCATCACTCAAGGAGACAGGCAATGACTTCCGTTTTCGACCGCGACGATATTCAGTTCCAGGTAGTGGTCAACCACGAAGAGCAGTATTCCATCTGGCCCGACTACAAGGCGATCCCTAACGGTTGGCGCGCTGTGGGCAAGAGCGGCCTGAAGAAGGACTGCCTGGCCTACATCGACGAGGTGTGGACCGACATGCGCCCGCTGAGCCTGCGCCAGAAGATGGCTGACGCTGCCGCACAGTGACCACGCTCAACCTGCTGTGCCTGCCGTATTCCGGGGCCAGCGCCATGGTCTACAGCCGCTGGCGGCGCAAGCTGCCGGCCTGGTTGCACGTGCGCCCGGTCGAGCTGCCCGGGCGCGGTGCGCGCATGGGTGAGCCCCTGCAGACCGACATGCAGGCTCTCGCCCGGCAATTGGCGGCCGAACAGCGCGAGGCCGCCGCTGCGCCGTATGCACTGCTCGGGCATAGCCTGGGCGCTCTGCTGGCTTTCGAGCTGGCCCATGAACTGCAGGCGCTGGGCTGCCCGCCACCCGTGGCGTTGTTCGCCTGCGGTACGGCAGCGCCCACCCGGCGTGAAGACTACGACGGCAAGAACTGGCGCGACCCAAAGACCGACGACGAACTGAGGAACGAGTTGCGCGAACTCAATGGCACGCCGGAGGAAGTGCTGGCCAATGCCGAGTTGATGAGCCTGACGCTGCCGATCCTGCGCGCTGATTTTCTGCTCTGCGGCCGTTATGCCTACCGCCAACGGCCCACCTTGGCGTGCCCGCTGCACGTGCTCGGGGGGGAAGACGACCGGGCCAGCGAGGCGCAACTGCTGGCCTGGGGCAAGGAAACCCAGGGCGCTTTCACGTTGCGGATGTTCCCTGGCAGGCATTTCTTCATCCATGACCATGAAGATCGCGTACTGGCCGCGCTGGCCGAGTCGCTGACGCTCCATCGGCACTGCGCCTGATTGACGCCGCCGCTTGCCTGGGGGAGGCTACGGTTTTCCCCAGGCAAGAGCCAGACCATGCTGATCGATCCTCACAAGGCCACGCTACTGGCCGTCGACATCCAGGAAAAACTCATCGGCGCCATGAGTGACCCCGCGGGCACGCGCGCCCGTGCGCGCTGGTTGCTGGCCGCCACTGCCGAGCTGGAGCTGCCGGTGGTGATCTCTGAACAGTATCCCAAAGGCCTGGGCCACACCTTGCCTGAGCTGCTCGCTGCTGCGCCAGCGGCCGACGTGGTGGAGAAAAGCCATTTTTCCTGCGTGGCGGCGCAATGCCTGCCCGCCAGCCTGATGGCCCGTGAGCAGGTGATCGTCTGCGGCATGGAAACCCACGTCTGCGTGCTGCAGACCGTCCTCGGGCTGTTGAGCCTGGGCAAGCAGCTGTTCGTGGTCGAGGATGCCTGCGACAGCCGCTCCCCGGCGAACAAGGCGGCCGGGCTTGCGCGCATGCGACAGGCCGGGGCGCATATCGTCACGCGGGAAATGGTCCTGTTCGAGCTCATGGGCAGTGCCAGCCACCCCCAATTCCGCCACATCAGCAAGACCTACATGGTCGGTGACCAGCCCTGAACGGCCGGCTGCTGGCGGCAGGGTTGATGGCCCTGGCGCTGCTGCAGGGGTGCGCCGGGCGTCGTGAGGAAGAGCCCGAGGCCGACCCGGCCAAGGTGCGTGCCCAGCTCGTGCGGCTGTTGCCTGCCCAGGCCAAGGACCGCGAAGGCTGGGCCAAGGATATCCAGGTGGCGTTCGAAGCCCAGCGCATCACCCCGAGCAAGAGCAACCTGTGCGCCGTTTTGGCGGTGACCGAGCAGGAGTCGACGTTCAATGCCGACCCGCAGGTGCCCAACCTGGGGCGTATTGCCCGCGCCGAGATCGACCGCCGCGCGGCAAGCCTGCATGTTCCGCGCTTGCTGGTCGACGGTGCACTGAAAACCACCTCGGGCAATGGCCAGACCTATCAGCAGCGGCTCCTTGCGGTGCGCAGTGAGAAGCAGCTCAGCGCGCTGTACGATGAGGTGATTGCGCGTCTGCCTTTGGGCAAGACCTTGCTCGGTGGCCTCAACCCGGTGCATACCGGTGGGCCGATGCAGGTCAGCGTCGAGTTTGCCGAGCAACATGCCAAGGATTATCCCTATACCTACGACGGTACGATCCGCCAGGAAGTCTTCAGCCGCCGTGGCGGTATGTACTTCGGTATTGGTCACCTGCTCGGCTACCCGGCGCACTACGAGCGTCAACTGCATCGCTTTGCCGATTTCAACGCCGGTTGGTACGCCAGCCGCAATGCCGCGTTCCAGGCTGCGTTGAGCAAGGTCACGGGAGTGGAGCTGGCGCTGGATGGCGACTTGATCGCGCCAGGCTCGATCATGCCCGGCAGCACCGAGCAGGCAGCGCGCAAACTGGGTGTGAAACTGGGGCTGCGCAACCCGCAGATCCGCAGCCAACTGGGGTTGGGCGACAGCCTGGCGTTCGAGGACAGCAAACTGTACAGCGGGGTATTCGCCCTGGCTGACGCGGCGGCCGGCAAGCCGGTACCCAGGGCGGTGCTCCCAGGGATCGAGCTGAAGAGCCCGAAGATCACCCGCAAGCTGACCACCGCGTGGTTTGCCGGGCGGGTGGATGAGCGCTATCAGCGGTGCATGAAGCGTTAGCGCTGCTTTGTCAGTGCCGGCGCTTTCGCGGGCTTGCCCCGCGAAAGCGCCAAGCAGGCAGCATCAACTTTCGCTCAGTGCCCCGACCACCTGATCAACACTGGTCTTGAGCCCGACCACCGCATCTTCCGGGTCACTCTCCACCACCAGCAGCTTGGCCCCGGACGCCTTGATCACCTCGGCCACCGCCGCATCGGGCTGGCGATGGTCCAAGACCAGCGCCACATCCTGCTCCTTGAGGTGCTCTGCCAGCGCCTCGAGCGCCGCCTCATCCCATTTGCCATCAGCCGGTAGCGCCTGTTCCACCACATCCAGGTTCAGGCCGCTGGCCAGGTACCCCAGGCGCTCGGACAGGCTGACCACGGTCAGGTTGTCGGCTTTGGCGAGCGCTGTCTGGCTGTTGGCGGTCAACGCCAGCAACTGGCGCTTGAGGCCCGCCAGGTTGCCCTGGATCTTCGCCTTGTCGGCAGGCGCCAGGCGCTCCAGGTCATTGGCCAGTACATCGGCCATGCGCCCGAGGTTGGTCGGGTTCAGCCACGGGTAGGCGGCGTAGGCGTCTTCGCCACTCACCGCGATACCCGGCAGCGCGCCGTCCACTGGCCGCGCGGCATCGATTTCGACGATACGGATGTTGCTGCGTCGGGCCATCGGGTACAGCGGGTCGTCGCGCCAGATCGAGCGCACACCGATCACCGCATCGGCCTGTTGCGCCGCTTTGGCCAGGCTGGCGCCGCCGCGGCTGCTGAAGTACGAAGGCTGGCGGCTGGCCGGCAGGTTGGCCGGGGCGGCGCGCTTGAGCTGCACCGAGGTGCCGTCGAGCAGGGCAGCGGCCAGGCTGTGGGTGACGGGCAGGGTGGTCAGCACTTGCGTGGCGAAGGACAGCGAGGGCAGGCCCACCAGGGCCATGGCCAGGGTCAGCTGTTTGAGGGTCATGCCGGGTTTCCTTGCAGGCGGGGGACGAGGGCGCGGGCCAGGGCGGCGAGGGCGAAGCAGATGCCGGCGACCAGAATGATTGCGGCGCCGGATGGCACCGGCAGGTCGAAGACGATCGGCAGCAGGATACCCAGCAGCGTGCTCAGGGTGGCGATCAGCACCGAAATGAAGAAAAAGCCCTTGAGCGACTGGCTGACCAGCCGTGCGGCGGCGGCCGGAATCACCAGCAGTGCGCCGACCAGGATCGCCCCGATCACCTTGACCGAGGCCACTGTGACCAGCGTCACCAGCACCACGAACAGGTAGTCCAGGGTCTTCACCGCCACCCCGCGTACCGCTGCCAGTTGCGGGTTGAAACTGGCCAGCATGATGCGGTTGTACAACGGCAGGGCTAGCGCCAGCACCAGGGCGGCGACAATGCCGAGCACCACCAGGTCTTGCGCGCTGACCGTCAATACCGAGCCGAACAGCACGTTTTCGAGGATATGCACGTTGATCTTGCCGGCCAGCATCAGCAGCAGGCTGGCGCCCAGTGCCAGTGACACGGAAAGGAATACCCCGATCAGCGTGTCCGGCGACAGCCCAGTGCGGTTGCGCAGGAAGTTGAGCAGGATGCCGAACAGCAGGCAGTAGCCGAACAGGCTGCCGTAGGGGCCGGTGTAGGGTTCGCCGAGCAGGATGCCGATAGCCACGCCGGTGAGCGCGGCATGGCCCACGGCCTCGGAGAAGAAGGCAAAGCGCTTGACCACCACCAAGGTGCCCAGGCCGCCCAGCACCGGGCCGATCATCAGCCCGGCCAGCAGTGCATTGATCACGAAGCCGTAGGCCAGGGCCTCCGGCAGGTAGCCAGCGCCGGCCCATTCCTGGACCAGTTGGCGGAATGCTTCATAGCTCATCAGGCGAGGCTCTCGCTGCGCGGGTGGACGGAGAACAGGCTCAGCAGGCGCTCTGGGGTCAGGGCCTGGGCCGGTGGGGCGTCGAACAGTACCTGGCGGCTCAGCCCGGTGACCCGGTCGGCCAGGCGAAGCACGGCTTGCAGGTCGTGCTCGATCCACAGCACGGTGGTGCCAGCCTGGCGCCATCCCTGCAGCAGCTGCTCGAACACCTGGATACCGGCTTCGTCGAGCGCCGACATGGGTTCATCGAGCACCAGCAGCTGTGGCTCGGGGATCAAGCCCTGGGCCAGCAGCACGCGCTGGCGTTCGCCGCCGGACAGCGCACCCATGCGGCGCTTGCGTTTGTCGAGCATGCCCACGCGGGCCAGCGCCGCGTCGATTGCCGGCTGCACACGGCGCGACAGGCCAAGGAAGGCCGGGCGCCGCTGACACATTGCGGCCATGAAGTCGTCCACGGTCATCGGCAAGCCACGGTCGAACTCCAGGGCCTGAGGCACGTAACCGATCACCTGTTGTTCACCCGGCCAATGCAGGGTCAGTTGGCCTTGGTGCGGCATCTGCCCGAGCAAGGTCTTGATCAGCGAGCTCTTGCCGCCGCCGTTGGGGCCGACGATGGCGTGCACGCTACCGGCGGCGACGCTGAACTGGACCTGCTCGAGGATGCGCGTGCGGCCCAGCGTCAGGTCGATGCCGGCGAACTCGATGCGTGGCCCGCCGGCCACCCTAAGGTTGGCGGCAGCGGTCATGCGCGGTTCTCCTGGATGGCGCGGACCACGGTGTCGAGGTTGCGCTGCATTTCCACTTCGTATTTTTCCTTGGTGTATTCGCCGTAGGAAATATGGGTCAGTGGGTACAGGCGCACGCCCGACTCGCGCTGGATGGTCTCGACGTAGGCCGAGGGGAAGTCCATTTCCGAGAAGATCACCTTGACGTCCAGCGCCTTGAGCTGGTCGATGGTTTTCTTCAGTTGCGCAGGGCTGGGTTCGATGCCGTGGGCCGGCTCGACCACCGCGGTCACTTCCAGGCCGAAATCGCGCACCAGGTAGTCATAGGCGGCGTGGATGGTGGCCACACGGAAGTCGGCGCCGGGTGCTTCGGTCACTTTGGCCAGTGCTTCGGCGCGCAAGGTGCGTAGGCGCTTGGCGTAGGCACGGGCGTTCTGGGTATAGAACTTGGCGTTGTCCGGGTCGAGCTTGCCCAGTTCGCGGGCGATGTTGTTGACCTGGGCAATGGTGGTGCTGATCGACAGGAAGGTGTGCGGGTTGACCACCTTGCCGGCGCCGCGCGCGGCGATGCCGGTGGCTGCCAGCAGCGGCACGTTCTGGTTGGCTTCGATGGTGTTGATGTCGGGCTTTTCGCTGGCGGCGATCATGCGGTCGGCGAAATCGTCATGGCCCACGCCGTTGAGTACCACCACATCCAGGCTGCCGATGCGCTTGATGTCTTCGGCCCGCGGCTCGTAGGCGTGCGGGTTGAAACCTGCCGGGATCAGCGGCACGACTTCGGCCTTGTCGCCGACGATGTTGCTCACGTAGCTGTAATACGGGTGCAGGGTGATGCCGATGCGCAGGGGTTTGCCGGTGTCGGCCAAGGCCAGTGACGGCAGGACACAGGCCAGAAGCAGGGCGAAGACGGAGCGGAACATGGAGGAATTCCTTGGGTTCAGTGACGGTGTTCGCGGGTGACCCCGGCGTCGTAATGGCTGACCACTTGCTGCCAGCCGGCGGCCACCAGGGCAGCTTCGCCAAGGTCGTCCGGCACCACGGCGGCGCTGTCGCGGCGCAGCCAGACATCAGGCTCGCCGCTGCTGTCAGCGGGCAGAATCAGCAGGAAGCTGCCGGCGACCTGCGGTGCCTGGCTGCGGCCCAGGTAGGCACCGGCCGGCAGCCACTGCCACTGGTGGCTGCCGCGGCTCTGGCTGCCGGCATCCACCACGAACGGTGGCAGGCCTTCCTCGGCCATGGCCTGCACGCTGGGCGCGGCGGCGGTTTCTTCGCGCAGCAGCTGGATCTCGTCAAACGCTACCCGCAGGTCGGTGAAGAGGCCCTGTTCGGCGGCGGTGAGGTCGCGGCGGGCGTCGATCTGGTGGCTGGCGATGGCCTGCTCGTCTTCGCGCTCACCGCGCAGCAGCACTACCGTGGCCGCGACGATGACGATCAACAGGCTGACCAGCAGTACGTAGAGGGTTTCATGCCCGGCACCGGCGGGGCGCACCACCTGGGTGCGGCTCAGGGTCGGGCTGCTCATGGTTGCGCGATGTCGGCGTGGTCGACTTCCACCACGTGGCCTGGGCCGGCATCGAACAGCACGTAGAACTCGCCGTCCGGGCGCTTGAAGGTGAGGGTCGAGTCCTGGCCGAGCTTGCCACCTACTAGCACCTGCTCGTCATAGCCGATCACGTCCAGGGTCACGCCCGGGGCACCGCTGCCGTCCGAGAAACCGCCGGTGCATTTGACCTGGCCGCCGTCGATCGCTTCACAGTCGCACATCGGGTTGTGCGCCAGGGCCGGGCCAGCGGCCAGTACCAGCAAGGGCAGGGCGAGCCTGCGCATCAGATGTTTCATGGTTTGCCTCCTTGTTTCTCGAGCCAGGCCACGGTGGCCGGCGAAGCCTTGGCCAGGGGGACCGATGCCTGGTGCATGCTGCCATCCCAGCCTTCGAGGGTGATCCAGATCTGGGCGTCTGGCTGAGTGCGTAACGGGATCGGCAGGTTGGTGCCCATGCGGTACGGCGCGCCGAAGAAGATGGTGCCGGCTGCGCGCAGGCTGCGGGGTTTGCCGATGCGCAGGTAGACGGCCTTGACCTCGTTGATGCAGGCCTTGCACAGCGCGGCATTGAAGCTTTTGAAGTAGCCCGCTGGGCCGTCGGCACGAGGCGGCTGGTCCCTGACCTCTGCCAGGTCGAGGCTATAGGGGCCAACTTGGATATTGCTGATCGGGTTCGCGCCCAGCCCAGCGTCGCCGCGAAACAGCTTGGCGTCGGCAAAATACTTGGGCATGAACCCCAGTGGGATGAGGATCAGCAGGATATTGAGGTGGAAGCGCCACTTCAGCCAGAACTGTTTCAGCGCGCTGGCGGGCACGGCCTGGGCCTGGCTCATGGTTGAATCTCCACGGTGGTGTTGCGGGCCCGCGTGCGTGGCGAGCGCTCGCTGCGCTTGAGCGCTGCGGCGGTAGCCTGTGCGGTGCGTTTGGTCCAGATCAGCAGGCCGCTCATCACCATCAGGGTGAGGACCAGGCCGAAGAAGAACCAGATCAGCTTGATCGGCAGGCCGCCGAAGTCCCCGGTGTGCAAGGGGCGCATCGATTCGGTGACGAACTCCAGGGCCGAGCGGTCGCTGATCAGGAACTGGCTGTCGACGTTGCGGGTGTAAGGGTTGACTGCGGCGCTTTGGAACATTAGCGGGTACCAGCCGCGCCCACCCATGTCGATGTGGCTATAGGCGGTGGCCGGCAGCGAGACGAAACTGATGTCCAGGCCCGGGATGGCCAGGCCTGCGATACGCGCGGCCTCGTCCAGGTCGATGCGTGGCGCGGGGCCGCCATCGCTGCTCTGCGGCACTTGCTCGCGGGCGATCACCGGTACCACCGGCTCGCTGGAAATGGTGATGTGGTTGTCGGCGAGGATCGCCTGGATCAGGAACCAGAGGCCGGTAACCGAGATGACCGCGATGAACCAGATCGACCAGACCCCCGCCAGGCGATGCAGGTCGCCCCAGAAGATGCGCGAGCCGTGGCCGGTACGCACCGGTTTGAAAAAGCCTTTCCAGAACTTCTTGTAGACCACAAGCCCCGTGACCAACGATGCCAGCATCGGCAGCCCGAGCAGCGACACCAGGTACCAGCCCCAGCTGTAGCCATTGGTGAACGGCACCAGCCACCAACCGTGCAGGGCGCGGGTAAAGGCTTCGAAGTTGAAGTCGGGTACCTTGCCCTGGATCGCGCCGGTGTACGGGTTGACGTAGAGCGTCGGGGTGGTGCCATCGGGCAGGGTGACGCGCGCGTTGAGGGCAAAGTGTGCCCCGTCCGGTTGGCTCAAGGAGCGCACGGCCATGTCAGGCTCGGCCTGGTGCAGGGCGTCGAGCACTTGCTGGAAACTCAGGCGCTCGGCAGTGTCGTCGGGCTGGCTGGCGCGTACGTCCGGGTTGGCCAGCCAGACGATTTCCTGGCTGACCACGGCAAGCATGCCGGTGAAGCAGACGATCAGCACGAAGAACCAGATTGGCAGTGCGAGCCAGCTGTGGACCAAGAACCACAGCTTGGACTTGGATTTTTTCGGTGATTTGGCCATCGGTCGGTCTTCTGAAAATGAGGGTCGAGCAAATGCCCAACCACTGGGGCTGCATTTATAAAGACGAATGAGAATGGAAATCCTGCCGTTTTAAGTGCAAGCAAATGTTTCAAGAAGCAAAAAGCCGGCAGGGTGCGCGAGGCACCCTGCCGGCTTGATGTGCAGCGCAAAGGCGTTAGGCGCTGGTCAGGGCGACCGCTGGCTGGGCACTGGCGTGTTGTTGTGCCAGGTCGTCATACAGGGCTTGGCCGATCTCTGCGGCGCGCGATGGCAGCACCGACAGCAGGGTGTCGCTCAGGCCGTGGCTGTTCTCGCAGAAGCCTTGCAGGTACACCGAGGCCTGCAGGTTGGGGCTGGCCAGTACCCGGTAGTTGCGGTCAACGGCAAAGTCTTCCAGGTAGCCTGCGAGTGGTGCCAGCAGGTCGCGATGCGAGCGGCGTTCATAGCCGGTGGCGAGGATGATGGCATCGTAACGGTGAGTCTGCTGTTGGCCGGTGGCCAGATCGCGCAGGGTCAGCTCGATGCCTTCGCGGGTCGCCACCACAGCCTCTACCTGGCGACGGCACAGCACGTTGTGACGGAACTGGTGCGAGACCTTCTGGCGGTAGAGGATGCCGTAGATGCGCTCGATCAGGTCGAGGTCGACCACCGAGTAGTTGGTGTTGTGGTACTCACCCAGCAGCTTGGTGCGCTGGTCAGCCGGCTCGTTGTAGACCAGGTCGGTGTAGTCGGGCGAGAAAATCTCGTTGACGAACGGGCTGTCGTCAGCGGGCTTGAGCGCGGAGCCGCGCAGCACCATGTCGACTTTCACCGAGGGGTAGCTGTCGTTGAGGTCGATGAAGGCTTCAGCGGCGCTCTGGCCAGAGCCGATCACCGCGATGCGCATCGGCTTGCCTTCGGCGCAGGGCAGTTTGTTCAGGCTGCGCAGGTACTGCGAGTGGTGGAAGACGCGGGGGTCATCCTTGAACGCACCGAATTTTTCAGGAATTTTCGGCGTGCCACCGCTGCCGACCACCACCGAGCGGGTGCGTCGGCTGTACTCGCGGCCTTGGCTATCGCGCGATACCAGGCGCAGGTGTTCGACGCGCCCAGCTTTCAGCTCGGGCTCGATACGCAACACTTCCTCACCGTAGACGGCCTGGGTGGCGAAATGCTCGGCAGCCCAGCGCAGGTAGTCGTTGTACTCCAGGCGGCAGGGGTAGAAGGTGCCGAGGTTGATGAAGTCGGCCAGGCGTTGCTTCTGGTGCAGGTAGTTGACGAAGCTGTACGGGCTGGTGGGGTTGCGCAGCGACACCAGGTCCTTGAGGAAAGAGATCTGCAGCTCGCTTTGGGTGGCCAGGGTTTCGCCGTGCCAGCGGTAGTCCTTCTGCTTGTCGATGAACAGCGCATCGAGGGCGTGGCCCTGGGTCTGGGCAAGTTCTTCCAGGGCAATGGCCAAGGCCAGGTTGGAAGGGCCGAAGCCCACGCCGATCAGATCCTTGATGGTTTCCGGGTTTGAAGACTGGCTCATGGCTGCGATTCCATAATGGTCGAATGTGGGCGCCCGCCGGGGCTCCGGCGCCTGCGCGAGTACATTGGTTGGAACGAGCCACGTTGTAGGGAATTTACTGATGCTCAGCGTAGGGGGTGCGCTGCGAGCCTAAAGTTTTGCGCAAGGTCGCCGATAGGCAAGTCAATGCAAGGACCCATTTTCAAGGCAGGGACAAGAACATGACCGCTATCTCGGCAATCACCATCAACAACGTATCGGCACAGGCCGTCAGCGCAACCCCGGCCACCAGCAGCGAAGCGGAAAAAACCGAGGACGCGCAGAAGAGCGGGGCGACCGCGACAGCGGACACCAGCAAGGCACAGGGCGGCGGCGGGGCGCAAGGCGCACAGCAAAGCGACGAGAGCTCCGAACCGGCACACATCAAGCAATTGCGCGAGATGATCAAGAAGCTGCAGAAGCAATTGGCCGATGAGCAGAAACAACTGGCCAACCTGATGGCCCAGAAGATGGACGAGACTGCCAAGACGGCTGCAGTGAGCGCCAAGCAGTCGAGTATTGCCACGATCAATGGCGAAATCATGACCGCCACCGCGCAGTTGCTTGAAGCTTTGCAGGAGACGGGCGGCAGCAGTGCCGGCACGATGGTCAGCACGCAAGCCTGAAGGTGTCAGGGCTGGCCCGTTCGCCGGCTGGCCAGCCCTGCTGGTGCGTTAATCGGAAGCCAGGCGGCCTTTGTTCTGCCGGTCCGACTTGTATTGCATCGCCACCGCCGGTGCCGGCTTGGCTGTGCCGGTCTCCAGCCACTGGCGCATGCGGCTGGCATCGGCAAAATGCGTGTACTTGCCGAAGGCGTCGAGGATCACCATGGCCACCGGGCGGTTGTCCATGCGCGTCAGCAGCACCAGGCAGTGGCCGGCTTCGTTGGTGAACCCGGTCTTGGTCAGCTTGATGTCCCAGTTGCTCTTGTTCACCAGGTGGTCGGTATTACGGAAGCCCAGCGTGTAGTTGGGCTTGCGGAAGGCCACGGTCTTTTCGCGGGTGGTCGACAGCTCGCTCAGCATCGGATATTTACGCGACGCCATCAGCAGCTTGGCCAGGTCGCGGGCGTTTGATACGTTCTGCGTCGACAGGCCAGTCGGCTCCACGTACCGGGTATGCGCCATGCCCAGGCTGCGGGCTTTGGCGTTCATCGCCTTGATAAATGCCGGGTAGCCGCCCGGATAGTGGTTGGCCAGGGTAGTGGCGGCGCGGTTTTCCGAGGACATCAAGGTGATGAGCAAGGTTTCACGACGGTTGAGTTCACTGCCCAGGCGCACGCGCGAGTAGACACCTTTCATGTCCGGGTTGTTGGCGATGGTCATGGTGAGCATTTCATCCATGGGCAGCTTGGCGTCCAGCACCACCATCGCGGTCATCAGTTTGGTCACCGAGGCGATCGGTACCACACGGTCGGCGTGGCTCGAATACAGTTCCTGGTTGGTGTTCAGGTCGATCAGCAGGGCGCTGCCGGAAGCCAGATGCAGCTTGGAGGGGTCGCGTTGAATCTGGGCTGGGGGTTGTGCAGCAGCGGTCGACGGTAGGGTCGCTGTACCTGTGAGCAACAGCAGCAGGCTGAGGATGGACAGGGATGTTTTCACGTTGAGGCTCACTAAAAGTTGGTATGTCGTTGGCTGTGCAAGGGTTTTCCCCCAAAAAACGCTCGCATTGTGGAGTATGGCTGAACGGCTGTCGATTGCTCGTTACACCACCCCATCGATATGAAAAAAGCTTCATGCTGTAACGGTTTTGCCGCATCCGTTCGTCGGTTTGTCCGGGCAAAAAAAGACCCGCCAAGAGGCGGGTCAGAACAGGCGTAGGGAGCAACGCACAACAAATTCGGTCAAGCGATCAGGCAGTCGGCCTTGAGCTGTTCGGCAAGGGCCTGGGCAGAGGCGCGAGTGGCCAGTGGGCCGCTCACTGGTTCGCCATTGCTAACCAGGTACCAGCAAGCCAGCAGGCCCTTTTCACGCAGGGTAGAAGGGACGGCGCTGCCGACAACGGACATGATATGGATAGTGGCCATGTGGACCTCCTGTAAAACATGGCCCTACCTTACGCAGCAGCCGGCCCGGTTTGAAATCAACTTGCTCAATAGTGCTCATTAGCTTTATCAACAGTTACCAGCGTGGCGGGCCGTAGTACACCGGTGGCGGGCCATAGGTGCGGTAGGCCGGCGGCGGCGGAGCGGGCACGTAATAGGGCTGGTAGTACACCGGCGGCGGTGGTGCCTGCACGTATACCGGGGGTGGCGGATAGTAAGCGGGCTGGCGCTCGACATATACGGTACGGTCGTGGCCGCCGGAAACCGTCGCCCCGACCACTGCCCCAACCACAGCAGCACCCAGCAGGGGGCCTGGGCCATACCAGCCACCGCCGCCACCGTGGGCGGATGCTTGCCCACTGATGGCCAGGGCACCGACCAGCAGGGCGATTCCAGGGATAAGACGGTTCATGTGACTACCTCGTGATAAAGCCCCGCGCTTGGGGCCTTATTACTATGACTCTGCAGTCTGTCAGCTGAGCGCAGGGAAACGGTAAAGGTTGTGTAAGGGACGACCAGTGGCGGCCTCTGCTAGGCTGAATAAACGTTTCAGTTACGAATAAGGAGCAGGTTATGACGGTAACTCCCAGCAGAGACACGCTACTGTGCATTTCCCTGGCCGGCAGGCCGGGCACCTTTGGGGTGCGCTTTCATAATCATCTCTACCAGCAGTTGGGCCTGGATTATTACTACAAGGCGATGAGCACCACGGACCTGCCCGCTGCTGTGGCGGGCATCCGGGCGCTGGGCATTCGGGGGTGCGGGGTCTCGATGCCGTACAAGGAGGCCTGCCTGGCGTTGGTCGATGAGGTTGACCCGTCAGCCGCAGCCATCGAATCGGTCAACACGCTGGTCAATTGCGACGGCCACCTCAAGGCCTATAACACCGACTACCTTGCGGTGCGGCAACTGCTCGAGCAGCATCGTGTCGACCCGCACACTGCCTTTGCCCTGCGCGGCAGTGGCGGCATGGCCAAGGCGGTTGCCAGCGCGCTGCGCGATGCGGGGTTCAAGGAGGGACTCATCGTGGCGCGCAACGAGCAGGCCGGGCGGCAACTGGCGGATGTGTGTGGTTATCGCTGGGTGGCTGAGCTGGGTGATCGTTGCCCGCCAATGTTGGTGAACGTGACGCCAATTGGCATGTCTGGCGGCCCGCAAGCGCAGGAGCTGGCCTTCAGCGAGGCCGCCATAGCAGCAGCCGAACGGGTGTTCGATGTGGTGGCGATGCCGGCCCTGACGCCTCTGATTCGCCGGGCCCAGGCGTTGGGCAAGCCGGTGATCACCGGCTTGGAGGTAATTGCACTGCAGGCGCTGGAGCAGTTTGTGTTGTACACCGGGGTGCGACCGACGCCGGAGCAGGTTGAAGCTGCCGTGGCTTACGCGCGGGATATCTAGGTCGCCTGCGCCAGTCTCTTCGCGGGGCAAGCCCGCTGGGGTTCCCACTTCCTGTGGGAGCGGGCTTGCCCCGCGAAGAGGCCAGTACCGCCAGTGCCCCTCAGAACGCTTTATGCCCTTCGTCCAGCCGTTGATCCACCAAGGCCCTGCCATGCGCCAAGGACACATGCTGAGCGTGTTCAAGGTCTGAGAAGAACTTCATCGGCATCGATAATCGCTTGCTGGTATGCCCTTCAGGGTCGGTGATCAGGCAGCCGGCCGCATAGGGCAGAGGGGAGTCGGGGTGAGGCATCACGCTGGCGGTGATGGTGTGGTCGCGGTATTCACAGTGAAGAGATTGCATCGTCCTTACCTCGCTGTGGCTAGTGAAGCGCTTACCTTCATATACCACAGCAAGGGGCCGGGAGTTCCCGGCCCGACGAGCGCGAGCCGACGAGGCTCGCAACGCGTGCTCAGCCTTTGAGTTCGGCTGGCTGGATCACTTCGACCCAGTAACCGTCCGGGTCCTTGACGAACGCCAGGTGGTTCATGCGGCCATCGGCCAGGCGCTTCTGGAACGGTACATCCAGTGCCTCGAAGCGTGCACAGGCAACGCGCACATCCGGCACCGAAATGCAGATGTGGCCAAAGCCGCGTGGGTCGGTGTTGCCGTTGTGGTAGGCGAACTCCGGGTCGTTCTCGGTGCCGTGGTTGTGGGTCAGCTCCAGCACGCCAGGGATAGATTTCATCCACTGGTGGCGTGCTGCGTCATCGGCAGGGATTTGCGCCGGGTCGACCAGCGCCAGGAAGTACAGGCTGAAGGCCGCTTCCGGGAAGTCACGTTTATCGACCAGGCGGAAGCCCAGCACGCGGGTGTAGAAATCCAACGATTTCTCGATGTCCTTGACCCGCAGCATGGTGTGGTTGAAGACGAAGTTGGCGGTAGCGGCGTCAGGCTGTGCGGTGACACCTGGCAGGGTTTGCAGATCGTGCAGGCTCATGGGTACTCCAGAGACGAGGCTGGCAGCGGGGCCAGCGGAACAGACAGGGGGCCATGATACGGCAGTGAAGCGATTGCGCAAATGAAAGCGCCCTGCACAAGGCAGGGCGCTGGAAGAGAGGCCCGCATGTGCGGGCGCGTGATGGGGTCGCTAGTCCTTTAGCTGTCTCGATACTGAGCCAGTTCTTGTGAAAAAAGTGTGAAGCAAGCGTTGATGTTTCATCAGCGCAGCCAACTTTCCACAGTGCCGGCCCCATACTGTTCTTTCCAGGCCTTGAGGCCGCGGTGGTTGCCACCCTTGGTCTCGATCAGCTCGCCGGTGTGCGGGTTCTCGTACACTTTCACCACGCGTGCGCGGCGTTGCTGTTTGGGGGCGCTGGCTACGCCGCGGGTCACGGCCTTGGGGTCGAGGATGGCGACGATATCGCGCAGGCTTTTGTCATAGCTTTTCATCAGGCCGACTAGTTTCTGCTCGAATTCGATTTCGCGTTTTAGGCCGGCATCCTTTTTCAGCGCTTCCAGTTGAGCCATCTGTTCCTGGAGCGCTTTTTCGGCAGCACGAAACTCTGCAAGTCTGGACACTGTACTCACTCCTGTACGTCATCCGTGGCGGGGCGTGACGAACATGGGAAAGAAATAACGCCGGCCACGCGGGTGGGTGAAACTGTTCGCTGATATCGAGTGTAGACATTAGTAGCAGTTGGGTAAACTGCAAACTTTTCCAAGTAAGGCGGGAACTTTACAAGTTTTTCGAACGGTAATTTCCAACGTACTTGGTGGCCCATTCAAGTCTTTGTAGACCATGGTCCAATGGCCCATGCCAGAGCCTTCGGGCGATAATTTCAGATGATGGTCGAGTGTTCTTCGGCCGCCTCACCTCAGCGTGGCACAGGTTCGCCACACCGTGTTTATTCGCCTTACTTTGGATGTTCCCTCGCATGTTTGCCCCCCGTAATCTCGCCCCCGGGTGCCGTGTTGCCGGCCTGTTCCTGTTGTGTGCCGGCGCGCAGGCCCAAGCCGCCGGCTTTCTTGAAGACAGCCGTGCCAAGCTTGAAGCACGCAATGTCTATTTCAACCGGGATTTTCGTGACGGCCACAGCAGTTCCAGCCAGGGCGCGTCCAAGCGGGAAGAGTGGGCGCAAGGCTTCATCCTCAATGTGCAATCCGGTTATACCCAAGGTCCGGTAGGGTTTGGCGTGGATGCCCTGGGCATGTTGGGTTTCAAACTCGATTCCAGCCCGGCGGACAGTAACAGTGGTTTATTGCCTGCTTCCGGCCATGACCCGCGGCGCTCCGCAGACCAGTACGCGAAGATGGGCCTGGCGGCCAAGGTCAAGGTGTCCAACACCGTGCTTAAGTACGGTTCGATGATGCCGGACGTGCCGCTGTTGAAGTACAACGATGGTCGCCTGTTGCCGACCCTGTTCCATGGCGCCATGCTCACCTCTGAAGAAGTGCATGACCTGAAGTTCACCCTGGCCCGTCTGAACCAATACACCGCGCGCGATTCCACCGATCGCCAGGACATTCGCGTGCACTGCAAGAACAAGCGCTATGCCTGCGACATCGAAGCCGACCACTTCGATCTGGCCGGCCTGGACTATCGTTTCAATGAGCGGCTCAGCGCCCAGTACCAGGTGGCCAAGCTGGAGAACATCTACCGCCAGCATTTCCTTGGCCTGGTGGCCAGCCAGCCGCTAGCCGTCGGCAGCCTTTCGGCCGACCTGCGTTTGATCAAGAGTGACGACATCGGCAACGCCCGCGCAGGAGAAATCGACCATCGCGCGTTCAGCGGCATGCTCGGCTACAGCCTGGGCGGGCACAAGGTCAGCGCGGGCTGGCAGCGCATGTATGGCGAAAGCGCGATGCCGTACCTCGATGGCAGCAACCCGTACCTGGTCAACTATGCCCAGGTCAACGATTTTGCCGCCGCCCAGGAGCGCTCCTGGCAGCTGCGTTACGACTACGACTTTAAGGCCCTCGGTGTGCCCGGCCTGACCTTCTTCACCCGTTACATCAATGGCGACCACATCAAAGTCCCGGGCAGTAACGCCGAAGGCAAGGAATGGGAGCGCGACACCGAGTTCAAATATCAGGTGCAGAGCGGCACCTTCAAGGATGTCAGCGTGCGCCTGCGCAACTCCACCTATCGCAGCAACTACGAGCAATGGGCGCGTGACATGGATGAGACGCGGGTGATCGTCAGCTACAACTTCTCGATCTTCTGAGCGCACTTTGCCAAAGGCCAGCGGCCGGCTGACAATGGCTGCTGTTTCCAGCCCAAGGCTCTGTGATGAAAGACCTGTTGCTGATCGGTATTGGTCCCGGTGATCCGCGCCAGGTGACCTATGAAGCCGTCGAAGCGCTGCGCCGCGCCACGCTGTTCTTCGTGCTCGACAAGGGTTCGGGCAAGGACGAGCTGGTATGCCTGCGCAAGGCCATCCTCGACCGCTACCGGCCCGAGGGCGGCTACCGCCTGGTGCAGGTGGCGGACCCTCGGCGCGATAGCGCGGCCACCGACTATGTGACAGCGGTGCAGGACTGGCATTGCCAGCGTGCTGCGCTGTATGCCCGGCTGATCACCGATGAAATGGGCAGCGAGGATATCGGCGCTTTCTTGCTGTGGGGCGAGCCGGGCCTGTATGACAGTACCCTGCGCATACTCCAGCGGGTCCGCGACCAGGGGGTATCGCTGCGCTTGCAGGTGATCCCCGGGATCAGCAGTGTGCAGGCCCTGGCGGCGCGGCATCAGGTAACACTCAACCGGATCGGCGAGCCAGTGCTGGTACTGCCGGGTCGTCGCCTGGCGGAGCAGGCGCGGCTCGACAATGTGCTGGTGATGCTGGATGGGCAGTGCGCATTTGCCGCGCTCGACGACCCTGAGCTGGTGATCTACTGGGGGGCTTACCTGGGGACCGAGGACGAGGTGCTGATCGCCGGGCCGTTGCAGGCGGTAAAGGCGCGGATTCTGGCGGTGCGGGAGGAGGCGAGGCTGCGCAAGGGGTGGATCATGGATACCTACCTCTTGCGCAGGGAGCTCTGACTGCGCCTACACGGCCGTGCCCAGGATGCCCACCACTTTGTCACGCAGCTGATCGATGCTGAACGGCTTGCCGATCATGTGCATCCCTTCAGGCACGTTCAGGCTTTCGGCATAACCGCTGGCGAACAGCACCGGCAGCAAGGGCCGCAGCACACGGGCCTTGGCCGCAAGCTCTTCGCCGCGCATGTCCGGCAAGCCAACGTCGGTCATCAGCAGGGCCAGGGGCTGGTTGGGGTCTTCGAGAATTTTCAGCGCAGCGCTGGCGCACTCCGCCTCGATGGCCGCATAGCCCAGTTCGTCGAGCACTTCGACCATCAGCATACGGACGATGTCGTCATCTTCGACTACCAAGAGGTGCATTGTGTGATCCTGTCCCAAAAGAATGTCTTTATTCTGTGCGCCAGGCGGCAGCAGAAGTTCCCTGAGGATACCGATCGTTGCAACACGATGGAACGTTTGACGATCGCCACCTTCAAATACTGGCTAAATGCCCTGCCGAAGCCGGCAAAGCTGGTTAGACTGGCTTGTTAACCGGTGAGCGCAGCGGCATGCAATGACAGGCTTCAGCCGCCACACTGTTCAATGGATTTTTTTCGCTCGGGCGTTTCCACATGATTCAAGCAGCCTCGATGGACCAGCAAAGCTTCCGCAAGCTGTTGAGCCGCAACATCGGCCTGCCCCTGGGGGTGGGCCTGCTCGGTGCCGTGGCCTTTGTCGCGGTGATCAATTACCTGCTGTCGGCCATGCAATGGGTCGAGCACACCGATCGGGTGATCGGTAATGCCAACGAAACGGTCAAGCTGTCGATCGACATGGAAACCGGCATGCGCGGGTTCCTGATCACCGGTGACGAACGTTTTCTCGACCCCTACGAGGTGGCCAAGCCGAAGATCCTTGGCAGCCTGAACAGCCTGCGCGGTATGGTCGAAGACAACCCGCAGCAGGTCGACCGCATCGACCGCCTGATTGCCCTGCAGCAGGCCTGGAACGATTTCGGCAGCGAGATGATCAGCCAGCGCCGCAATGGCGGCGCTTACCGGGAATCGGTGGGCAACGGCCGCGGCAAGCGCATCACTGACGAGATTCGCAAGGAGTTCGACGGCCTGATCGGCACCGAGCAGCAGCTGCGCATGGCGCGTAACGAGAAGGTCAGCAGCGTCACGGTGACGGCCATTTCGGCCTTCGTGCTGTTCATCGTCGGCCTCAGCGCGTTGCTGGCGTACCTGGGGCGTCGTGACTTGCTGGCGTTGTCGAACAGTTACAACGACAACCTCCAGGCCCAGCAACGCTCGGCCGAGCGCCTGGAAAACCAAGCCTGGCTGCGCAACGGCCAGACCCAACTGGCTGAACAGGTGCTGGGCCAACTGACCCTGCCGATGCTCGGCGACAACATCCTGCGCTTCTTCGCCAGCTACCTGGGCAGTGTGGTGGGCGCGGTGTACGTGCGCGATGGCCATGGCCGCCTGGTGCGCGTGGCCAGCTACGGCCTGGATGCCGAAGAGCAGGCCCGCGAACAGGTGCTGGCGGCCAATGATGGCCTGCTCGCCCAGGCGGTGCGCGAAGGCCGCCTGCTGCGCCTGGAGGACTTGCCTGAAGACTACTACCGCCTCAGCTCCGGCCTGGGCAGCGGCCTGCCGCGCAGTGCCTTGTTGATGCCGGCCATCGATGATGGCCAGATCAACGGGGTGATCGAACTGGGCTTCCTTCGCCCGTTGCAGGCGCGTGACGACGAGCTGCTGGAACGGGTCGGCGGCAACCTGGGCATGTCCATCGAAAGCGCCCGCTACCGTCAACGCCTGCAGGAGGTGCTGGCCGAAACCCAGCAGCTCAACGAAGAGCTGCAGGTGCAGCAGGAAGAGCTCAAGACCGCCAACGAAGAGCTCGAAGAGCAGTCGCGCGTGCTCAAGGAGTCTCAGGCCCACCTGGAAACCCAGCAGGCGGAACTGGAGCAGACCAACGAGCAGTTGTCCGAGCGCACCGACGCGCTGGACCGCAAGAACGACGAACTGAGCCAGGCCCAGGCAGAACTGCAGGCCCGCGCCGACGACTTGCAGCGTTCGAGCAAGTACAAGTCCGAGTTCCTCGCCAACATGTCCCACGAGCTACGCACGCCGCTCAACAGCTCGCTGATCCTGGCCAAGCTGCTGGCCGAGAACGGCGAGGGCAACCTCAGCGCCGAGCAGGTCAAGTTCGCCGAGTCGATCTATTCGGCCGGTAACGATCTATTGAACCTGATCAACGACATCCTCGACATCGCCAAGGTCGAAGCCGGCAAGCTTGAAGTGCGCCCCGAGACCACCCAGCTGGAGCGCCTGGTCGAGGGCCTGCGTGGCATGTTCCTGCCCCTGGCCGAGCACAAGGGCCTGGCCTTCGAGGTCAAGGTCGAGCCGCAGGTTCCGGTCACGCTGTTCACCGACCGCCAGCGCCTGGAGCAGATTCTCAAGAACCTGCTGTCCAACGCCATCAAGTTCACCGACCACGGCCAGGTCAGCATGGCCATCAGTTACCAGGCCGGTACCGGTATCGTCTTCGCTGTGCGCGATTCGGGCATCGGTATCGCCGCCGACCAGCAGCAGGCGATCTTCGGCGCCTTCCACCAGGTCGACGGCAGCAGCAACCGTCGCTACGGCGGCACCGGCCTGGGCCTGTCGATCTCCCGTGACCTGGCGCACTTGCTGGGCGGGCAGATCAGTGTCGACAGCAGCCCGGGGCAGGGCAGCGTGTTCAGCCTGATCGTGCCGGAGCGCTACGAGGCCGAAGCCGATGAGGTCGAGGCCCTCAGCCTGCGCCCGGCGGTCGACACCCTGCCGCCAGCACCCAAGGTCGCCTTGGCGGTGGCGCCGAAACTGCCGGCACCGGCCTTCGCCGACGACCGCGAGCGGGCACCGTTCGACAACCGCTGCATCCTGGTGATCGAAGACGAACCGAACTTCGCCCGCATCCTCTTCGACCTGGCTCATGAACTGGGCTACAGCTGCCTGGTGGCCCAGGGCGCCGACGAGGGCTTCGCGCTGGCCGCGCAGTACATCCCCGATGCGATCCTGCTGGACATGCGCCTGCCCGACCATTCCGGCCTTACCGTGCTGCAGCGCCTCAAGGAACTGGCCGCCACCCGGCACATTCCGGTGCACATCATTTCGGTGGAAGACCGCGTCGAGGCGGCCATGCACATGGGCGCAGTGGGCTATGCGGTCAAACCGACCAGCCGTGAAGAGCTCAAGGAGGTGTTCGGCCGCCTGGAAGCGAAGCTGACGCAGAAGCTCAAGCACATCCTGCTGGTGGAAGACGACGACTTGCAGCGCGAGAGCATCGCCCGCCTGATTGGCGACGATGATATCGAGATCACCGCCGTGGCCTTGGCCCAGGATGCCCTGGCGCTGCTGCGCGAAAACATCTACGACTGCATGATCATCGACCTCAAGCTGCCGGACATGCTCGGCAACGAGCTGCTCAAGCGCATGACCGCCGAGGATATCCGCGCATTCCCGCCGGTGATCGTCTACACCGGGCGCAACCTCACCCGCGAAGAAGAAACCGACCTGCTCAAGTATTCGCGCTCGATCATCATCAAGGGCGCCCGCTCGCCAGAGCGTCTGCTCGACGAAGTGACACTGTTCCTGCACAAAGTCGAATCGCAGTTGTCCCATGAACGCCAGCGCATGCTCAAGACCGCGCGCAGCCGTGACAAGGTGTTCGAGGGCCGCAAGATACTGCTGGTGGATGATGATGTGCGTAACATCTTTGCCCTCACCAGTGCCCTGGAGCACAAGGGCGCCATCGTCGAGATCGGCCGCAACGGGCGCGAGGCCATCGAGCGACTGGAGCAGCACGACGACATCGACCTGGTGCTGATGGACGTGATGATGCCGGAGATGGACGGCTTCGAGGCGACCCGGCTGATCCGCCAGCAACCGCGCTGGCGCAAGCTGCCGATCATCGCCGTGACCGCCAAGGCGATGAAGGATGACCAGCAGCGATGCCTGCAGGCTGGCGCCAATGATTACCTGGCCAAACCGATCGACCTGGACCGCCTGTTCTCGTTGATCCGCGTGTGGCTGCCGCAACTGGAGCGAATTTGACTAGCGAGCGCAACACCGACATCGAGATCCGGCTACTGATCGAGGCGATCTACCTCAAGTACAGCTACGATTTTCGCAATTATTCCGGCGCTTCGATCAAGCGCCGGATCCTCCATGCCCTGCGCCAGTTCGACTGCCTGACGGTGTCGGCCCTGCAGGAGCGGGTGCTGCACGACCCGGGCATGTTCATGCAGTTGCTGCAGTTCCTGACCATCCCGGTCAGCGAGATGTTTCGTGACCCGAGCCACTTCCTTGCCTTGCGCAACGAAGTGGTGCCGCTGCTGCGCACCTGGCCGTCGATCAAGATCTGGATCGCCGGCTGCAGCACCGGCGAAGAGGTGTATTCGATGGCTATCCTGCTGCGTGAGGAAGGCCTGCTCGAGCGCACCATCATCTATGCCACCGACATCAACCCGCACTCGCTGGACAGGGCCAAGCAAGGTATCTACTCGATGCAAAGCATGCACGAGTATGAGGAGAACTACCGCCTGGCCGGCGGGCGCCGCGACTTTACCGAGTACTACACGGCCGCCTACGGCAACGCCATCATGGACGGCAGCCTGCGCGACAACGTGACCTTCGCCGACCATAGCCTGGCCACCGACAGCGTGTTTTCCGAAACCCAGCTGGTGTCATGCCGCAATGTGTTGATCTACTTCAACAAGGACTTGCAGGACCGGGCTCTGGGCCTGTTCCACGAGTCGTTGTGCCACCGTGGTTTCCTGGTGCTGGGCAGCAAGGAATCGGTGGACTTTTCCGCTTACAGCGACCGCTTCGAGCCGCTGGTCAAGCCCGAACGGATCTACCGCAAATCATGAACGGTATCCGTGCGGTGGTGATCGGTGCCTCGGCGGGCGGCGTGCAGGCGTTGTTCCAGGTGCTCGGCGATTTGCCGGCGGCGTTCGCCACCCCGGTATTGTGCGTGCTGCACCTGCCGGATGACCGCCACAGCCACCTGGCCGAGGTGCTGCAGCGGCGCCTGCACCGGCCGGTGCGCGAGGCCAGTGACAAAGAGGCTATCGCTGCGGGCCAGATCTACGTGGCGACGCCGGGTTATCACCTGTCGGTGGAACGCGATTTGCGCTTGTCGCTGAGCCAGGAGGAGCCGGTGCATTTTTCCCGCCCGGCGATCGACTTTTTGTTCATCTCGGCGGCCGACGCCTACGGTGAAGGCCTGCTCGGCATCTTGCTGACCGGGGCCAACGAAGATGGCGCCAAAGGCCTTGCCTACATCAACAACAGCGGCGGCCGGACCGTGGTCCAGGACCCCCGCGATGCCCAGGTGGCGCTGATGCCGGAGGCCGCATTGGCCCTGCACCAGCCCGACCATATTCTTTCTCTGAGTGGTATCGGGCAGTTGCTCGCTACCCTGGAACCCAGCGCATGCTAAGCCTCATCACCGCCAAACTGCTGATCGTCGACGACCTGCCGGAAAACCTGCTGGCCCTCGACGCCTTGATCCAGGGCGAAGACCGCGAGGTGCACCAGGCCCAGTCTGCCGAAGCCGCCTTGTCGTTGTTGCTGGAGCACGAATTCGCCCTGGCCATCCTCGACGTGCAGATGCCGGGGATGAACGGCTTCGAGCTGGCCGAGCTGATGCGCGGCACGGAAAAGACCCGCAATATCCCGATCGTCTTCGTCACCGCCGCCGGGCGCGAAATGAACTATGCCTTCAAGGGTTACGAAAGTGGCGCGGTCGACTTCTTGCACAAGCCGCTCGACACCTTGGCGGTGAAGAGCAAGGTCTCGGTGTTCGTCGACCTGTTCCGCCAGCGAAAAGTGCTCGACCGGCAGTTGCAGGCCCTGGAACGCAGCCGCCAGGAGCAGGAGCAGCTGTTGGCCCAGTTGCAGGTGGCGCGCGGTGAGCTGGAGCATGCGGTGCGCATGCGCGACGATTTCATGTCCATTGTTTCGCACGAGGTACGCACGCCGCTCAATGGCCTGATCCTGGAAACCCAGCTGCGCAAGATGCACCTGGGGCGCGGCAACCTCGACGCGTTCAGCGTGGACAAGCTGCAGGCCATGGTCGAGCGCGACGAACGGCAGATCAACAGCCTGATCCGGCTGATCGAGGACATGCTCGATGTTTCGCGCATCCGCACCGGCAAGCTGTCGCTGCGGCCCAAGCTGTTCGACCTTGGCCAGCTGGTGCGTGGCCTGGTGGAAAATTTCGCCGCCCAGGCCACGGCGCTGGGCACCCGCATCGACCTGCAGTGCTGTGAGCCGCTGTACGGTGAGTGGGATGAATTTCGGATTGAACAAGTGGTGGCCAACCTGTTGTCCAATGCCTTGCGTTATGGCGAACGCCAGCCGGTCGAAGTCCGAGTGTTCGAGCGTCAGGGCATAGCCTGGGTGCAGGTTCAAGACCACGGCATCGGCATCAGCGATGCCAACCAGCAGCGGATCTTCCAGCAGTTCGAGCGGGTAGCCACGCAGCAGGCCAGCGGTGGGCTGGGGCTGGGGTTGTATATTTCGGAGCAAATTGTCCAGGCCCACGGTGGGCATATTCAGGTCGAAAGTGAAGAGGGCAAGGGCGCCACGTTCAGCCTGCAATTACCGCTGACGGGGCTGACAGAACAAAACGATCAGGTGCGGGCAACCTCTGCCTGAGCCTGGGGTCAGATGGCCAACTGTATGAATTTCAAGGCGTTGTTGTCATGAGTGAAGATGCACAAGATGTGGTTCTGGTCGTCGAGGATGAACCGGCGATTCGCATGATCCTGCGCGATTACCTGGCAGGCGAGGGCTACCACGTGCTGGTGGCTGAAGACGGTGAGCAGGCGTTCGCTATCCTGGCGAGCAAGCCGCACCTGGACTTGATGGTCACCGATTTTCGATTGCCCGGTGGCATCTCGGGGGTGGAGATCGCCGAGCCTGCAGTGAAGTTGCGACCGGACCTGAAGGTGATCTTCATCAGCGGGTATCCGGCGGAAATTCTAGAGTCGGGCAGCCCGATCGCGCGCAAGGCGCCGATCCTGGCCAAGCCGTTTGATCTGGATACCCTGCATCAGCAGATCCAGGCCCTGCTGCGCTGAGTACACTGGGCTCTTCGCGGGGCAAGCCCGCTCCCACAGACGTGGCGGTGCATCTGTGGGAGCGGGCTTGTCCCGCGAAGAGGCCCTGAATGGCTACCGAAGCGTCCGCTCTATTCCACCCACGAGCAAGCTCTCCATCAGCCCCAAGCCCTGTTCTTCCGGCAAGCCCTTGAGCATTCCCGGCAACTGGTTCAGCAACGTCGCCACCACATGCGCAGTCGCCAGCAGCGCATCCCCCGGTAATTTCGCCTGCGGCGCAATCAACCGTAGCAACCCCGACTCATAGCCCTTGCGCAACGACGCCAGGCGCCCCTGTTGCGCTTCGGTCAGGCAACAGAAATCCCGCTCCGCCAGCCGAAACTGCAGCGGCCGCTCGGCGTGCAACTGCCAATGCGCCGCAATCAGGCACGACAGCGCCGAACCGCCCCGGGCCATGGCCCGGCGGCCAAGCTCCAGGGTCGCCTGCAGTTCCTCGTACAACTCCTCGATCAAGTCGTACAGCAAGTCCTGCTTGCTGGGGAAGTGGTGATACAGCGAGCCCGCGGTCAACCCTACATGCGCCGCCAGCTCGCGCATGCTGACCTGGCCGAAGCCTTTCTCGGCAAACAGTGCCATGGCCCGGTCGCGTCGCTCTTCAAAGTTGGCACAGCGCATCGCGGCATTGACCGGGGGCATGCTGTTCGCTCCTCAGTAGGTGAAGAAGCCGCGGCCAGTCTTGCGTCCCAACCAGCCGGCGGCGACCATTTCCTTGAGCAGCGGGGCAGGGCGGTACTTGCTGTCATTAAAGCCTTCGTGGAAGGCCTCCATGATCGCCAGCAAGGTGTCCAGGCCAATCAGATCGGCCAGGGCCAGCGGGCCGATTGGCTGGTTGCAGCCCAGGCGCATGCCGGTGTCGATGTCCTCGGCGCTGGCCAGGCCTTCCTGGCGCACGAAGATCGCTTCGTTGATCATCGGCACCAGGATGCGGTTGACCACGAAGCCTGGGCGGTTGCCGGCGGTGATCGGGGTCTTGCCGAGCTTTTCGGTGACCAGCAGCGCCTGGGCGTAGGTGCTGTCGCTGGTCTGCAGGCCGCGGATGATCTCGACCAGGGCCATCATCGGCACCGGGTTGAAAAAGTGCACGCCAATGAAGCGCTCGGGGTGCTCGATGCTGGCCGCCAGTTGGGTCACCGAGAGCGACGAGGTGTTGGTGGCGATCAGGCAGTCGGCCGCGACGTTGGCCGCCACCTGCTGCAGGATGCGTTGCTTGAGCTGCAGGCTCTCGGTGGCCGCTTCGATCACCAGCTGCGCTGTGCTCAACTGGGCATAGTCGGTGCTGGTGCGGATGCGGGTTTTGGCCACTTCGGCACGCTCGGCGTCGAGCGTGCCTTTGTTGACCTGGCGCTCCAGGTTCTTGCTCAGCGTGGCCATACCGCGCGCAAGCGCAGCGTCGGCAACGTCCACCAGCAGCACCTGGTAGCCGGCCACCGCGCACACCTGCGCGATGCCGTTGCCCATGGTGCCAGCGCCGATCACGGCGATGTGTTCAATGTTCATGGTGCCACTTCCCTCAGACGCGCTCGAAGACAACGGCGATGCCTTGGCCGCCGCCGATGCACATGGTGGCCAGCGCGTAGCGGCCCTGGGTGCGCTGCAGTTCATGGATGGCCTTGGTGGCGATGATCGCGCCGGTCGCACCGACCGGGTGGCCCAGGGAAATACCGGAACCGTTCGGGTTGACCTTCTCCGGGTCGAAGTCCAGGGCACGCGCCACGGCGCAGGCCTGCGCGGCGAAGGCTTCGTTGGACTCGATCACGTCCAGGTCGCTGATGTTCAGGCCGGCCTTTTCCAGCACCTTGCGCGTGGCCGGGATCGGGCCCAGGCCCATCAGCTCTGGCTCGACGCCGGCGTGGGCGTAGGCCACCAGGCGTGCCAGCGGCTTGAGGCCCAGGCGGCGCACGGCGTCACCGGTGGCCAGCACCAGGCCGGCAGCACCGTCGTTGATGCCGCTGGCGTTGCCGGCGGTGACCGTCCCGTCTTTCTTGAACACGGTCTTCATGCCGGCCAGTTGTTCGGCAGTCACATCGCCACGCACGTGCTCGTCCACGGCGAACTCGACGGTGCCTTTGCGGGTTTTCAGTTGCAGCGGCACGATCTGGCTGTCGAAACGCCCTTCGGCGAGGGCGCGGGCGGCGCGGCGCTGGCTGGTCAGGGCCAGTTCATCCTGCATCTCGCGGGTGATGCCGTGCTTGGCAGCGACATTTTCTGCAGTGATGCCCATGTGGAAATGCTCGAACGGGTCCTGCAGCACGCCGACGGTGTAGTCGATGCCTTGCAGGTCGCCCATGCGCGCACCCCAGCGGGCCTGCGGCAGCAGGTAGGGGCCGCGGCTCATGGACTCGGCACCGGCGGCCAGTGCCACGTCGGTGTCACCGAGCAGCAGGCACTGGGTGGCCGAAACGATGGCCTGCAGGCCCGAACCGCACAGGCGGTTGACGTTGAAGGCCGGGGTTTCCTTGGGAATTCCAGCGTTCATTGCGGCCACCCGGGCCAGGTAGGCGTCGCGCGGCTCGGTGGGGATGACGCTGCCCATGACCACGTGGCCGATCTGTTCGGCCGCCACACCCGAACGCTCGACGGCGGCGCGGCAGAGGGCGGTGGCGAGGTCTGCCAAGGGCAGGTCCTTGAGCGAACCGCCAAAACCACCGATGGCGGAACGGACGGCACTGACGACGTAGATTTCTGCGCTGCTCATAGAGGCTCCGATTGCGAAGGCATGGCGGGAGCGGGCCAGGCTCTGCGAGAATGGCCGGCGATCCCGGATGGGGTCCGAGTCTAGGCAAAGGCACTGTTGCAGCCTATGCCGGATCTGTTCAGTCAACCTGGCACTTTTTGCCACTTAGCATAGACAGCGAATTCCGCCATGCGCGATAGCGATACGGTCGCCGTGTACTTTCTCAACGCCATGCTGCATGCCCTGCGCGATCAGCCCGAAGCGCGTGATGTGCACCTGCGCGCAGTGGGTATCGACCCGGCGCAGCTCGGCCAGCCCCAGGCCCGCGTACCGGCCAAGGCGTTCGCTCAGCTCTGGCTGGTGCTGATCCACCTGCTCGATGACGAATTCTTTCGCCTCGACAGCCATGGCATGCCGTTGGGCAGCTTCGCGCTGATTTGCCGTGGCCTGATCCAGGAGCCGAACCTGGAAAAGGCCCTGCGCCAATGCATGGGCAACTTCGGCCTGTTCCTGCGTGACCTGCGTGGCAGCCTGACGGTGCGCGGTGGCCGGGCGCTGATCAGCGTACAGTCGGCCATTGCCAACCCGCAGACGCGGGTCTACGCCGAGGAAACCTACCTGGTGCTGGTGATCGGCCTGCTGTGCTGGTTGGCCGGGCGGCGCATCGCGATTGACCGCACTGAGCTTGCGGTGGCGCGCCCGGCCCAGGAGGACGACCTGCTGCTGTGGGGGCCAGACCTGCGCCTGGGCAGCGGGCGTACCGAGGTCGAGTTCGACAGTGCTTACTTGAAGCTGCCCGTGGTGCAGGACCTCGGCGGGCTCAAGACCTTCCTGCGCAGTGCACCGCAGGGCCTGGTGATCCGCTTTCGCAACCAGAATGGCGTGGTCGCCGAGGTATACCGCCATTTGCGCGCGCGGCGCTACGGGCAGTGGCCGACCCTGGAGGCGCTGGCCAATCTGCAGGGTATCAGTGCCAGTACCTTCCGCCGGCAGCTGGAGCGGGAAGGGCGTTCGTATCAGCAAATCAAGGATGAAGTGCGCCGTGCCATGGCCTTCGAGCGCTTGCGTGAGGGGGTGATGAGTATTGCCGAGATTGCCGAGCAGGCAGGCTTTCAGGAGCCCAGTGCGTTTCATCGAGCGTTCAAGAAGTGGACAGGGCAGAGCCCAGGCAGCTACCGGGCGAAGTTGGTTGGGCGGTAGCCAGCGCTCGGCATCGGCCCTTTCGTGCACGCAGCGCACGAAAGGGCCTGGGCTAAAAACCTCAGTCCTCCAGGTTGGCCGCCAACGCCTTGACCCGGCTCAAGTCGCCCTTGGCGACCTTGGTCACCCCCGCGCCATACTCGGCATCTGCCTTGTACAGGAACGAAAGCATGATGTGCTTGCTCTCGGCGTCGGCCCCGGCGAGCGACTGGCCAAAGCTGTTCACCAGGTCCTGTTGCTCGCTTTTGCTATATGAGCGGTACAGCTCACCGGCCTGCTTGAAGTTTTGCTGCTTCGTGATGCCCTGTTGCTGGGTGGTCCCGCTTACCGGTAGTTGGCTGTAGCGTGCCGACTCCGTGCTGGTACGTGGCTGCAGGCGGCTGGGTTCGTAATTGACCATGCCACGGGTGCGGTTGGGGTTGAGTGCGCCATCCTGGTTGCCGTTGTTGACAGCCACCCGTGGCTGGTTGATTGGCAGGCTGCCAGCATTGGCACCGACCCGGTGCATCTGCGTGTCGGCGTAGGAGAACAACCGGCCTTGCAACAAGCGATCTTCGGAGGGCTCGATGCCGGGGATCAGGTTGGAAGGTGCCAGGGCAACTTGCTCGGTTTCCTGGAAGAAGTTGTCGACATTGCGGTTGAGTACCATCTGGCCGACCCGGCGTTCAGGCACATCAGGCCAGATCTTGGTGGCGTCCAGCGGGTCGAACTCGAAGCGCGTCAGTTGCTCCGGGCGCAGGGTCTGAATGTAGAGGTCCCACTTGGGGTAGTCGCCACGGTCGATGGCGCTGACCAGGTCCTGGGTCATAGGGTTGAAGTCCTTGCCCTGAATGTTCTCGACGGCCTTGGGGTCGAGGTTTTCCTGGCCCTGCAGGCTCTTCCAGTGGAACTTCACGTAGGTGGGCTGGCCCTGGGCATTGACGAACTTGTAGGCATGGACGCTGTTGCCATCCATGTGCCGGTAGCTCTTTGGCGTCCCTTCGTTGGAGTAGAGCAGCGTCAGCGTGCGGGTGGCTTCCGGCATGTGCGACAGCAGGTCGAAGCGCCTGGCGTCGTTGCCCAGGTTGCTGCGCGGGTCGGGCTTGAAGGCATGCACCATGTCCGGGAACTTGATCGCGTCGCGAATGAAGAACGTCGGGAAGTTGTTGCCTACCAGGTCCCAGTTGCCGGTGCTGGAGTAGAACCGGGTGGCGAAACCACGCGGGTCACGCAGTGTCTCGGGCGAGTGCAGGCCATGTATCACCGAGGAGAAGCGGACGAACACCGGAGTTTTCTGCCCTGGGGTGAACAGCGGCGCCTGGGTCAGTGCGCCAAGGTCTTCGAAGGCGGTGAATTCACCGTGTGCGCCCGTACCGCGGGCATGCACCACACGCTCGGGTACGCGCTCGCGGTCGAAGCGCTGGAGTTTCTGCAGCAGTTGCACATCTTGCAGCAGGGTAGGGCCAGCAGCGCCAACGGTCTGCGAGTGCTGGTTGTTGCCGACCGGTGCACCGTTGTCGCGGGTCAGGGGCTCGGCGTGCAGCACGGAACTGGCAACCAGGGTGGCGCACAAGAGCACCGAAGCAGAAGAGGTCAGGGGTGTTACTCGCATGGAAAGCGCTCACGGTTGAGAGTCGGAAGCCGATGCTAGTAACGCCGCCCGCAATTCACTGTCAGAAAAACCGCCATCTATGGCGGTATTTCGTTGTTTGTGGTTTATGCCGGCACCATGGCAAACCCCACGCCGAACCGGTTCCAGGCATTGATGGTGGCGATCGCCAGGGTCAGGTTGACCACCTCGGCTGGCTCGAAGTGCGCTTGCAGCGCGTCGTATTCCGGCTGTGGCGCACCCCGCTCAGGCAGACGGGTGAGGCTCTCGACCCAGGCCAATGCTGCGCGCTCGCGCGGGGTGAAGTAGCGGGTTTCCTGCCAGACGCTCAGCGTCTGCAACCGCGCCTCGGTTTCGCCGGCCTTGCGTGCGTCATTGGCATGCATGTTCACGCAATAGGCGCAGCCGTTGATCTGCGACGCGCGCAGGCGCACCAGTTCCAGCAGCGAGTTCTCCAGGCCGCTCTTGGCCAGGGCCTGCTCCAGGCCGACCATGGCTTTGTAGGCATCAGGTGAGTGCTTGGCCCATTCGATACGGTTGTGCATGACGATCTCCAAAGACGGTGGGGTGGACATGGCGCTACCTTAGCGCCGCCCGCCCGACTGCCCGATAGCCAATCCTGCGCATTGCCAGGAGGCCAATTGCACCATTCAGGTGCGCACTGACGTGCATCCAATCTCTTCATTTCTGTCCGGCCCGGCGAGTCGGGATAATGAAGCGGTCTTGAATCAGGAGAATTGATCGATGTACGAAGTACGCGTTATGCAGTGGATGCAGGCAAGTCGGCCATGAGAGGTGCGTTGAATCTACTGCTGGTGATGTTGCTGGCGCTGAACCTTCGGCCGATCCTGACCAGCATCGGCCCGTTGCTCGAACCGATGCGCACCAGTACCGGGCTGGGCTACCAGCAGGCCGCGCTGCTGACCGCGTTGCCGGTGTTGTGCATGGGCCTGGTGCCGCTGCTGCAACCCTGGCTGCGACGCTGGATCAGCGAACACGGTGGCATGCTCGGCGGACTGGCGGCCATTGCTCTGGCTTGCCTGTGGCGGCTGCAACTGGACAGCGCCTGGGCGCTGCTTGCCAGTGCGGTGCTGGCCGGGCTGGGCGTAGCGGTGGTGCAGGGCATGATGCCGGGGCTGGTCAACCGCTGGTTCGCCAGCCGTCTGGCTGCAACCATGGGCGTGTACTCGGCGGCCTTGATGAGCGGTGGTGGGCTGGCAGCAGTGCTCGGGCCGCATATCAGCGGGTACTTCGGCCACTGGCAGGCCGGCCTTGGCCTGTGGGCGATTCCGGCGCTGCTGGCGGTACTCGCCTGGGCCGCGCTGCACCCGCGCGACGCAACACCGAAACTGGCGGGGGCTACCGGTGGGCACTGGTTCGGCACGCGCCGGGCGTGGCTGCTGGCGCTGTACTTCGGCCTGATCAATGGTGGCTACACCAGCATGGTTGCCTGGCTGCCGGCCTATCACCTGGAGCATGGCGGCACAGCCCAGGGCGGCGGTGATCTGGTCGGCCTGATGACCGTCTTCCAGGTGGCCGGCGCACTCGGTTTGCCGTTGCTGCTGCGGCGTTGGGTGGACCGTCGCCCCGGGCTATGGCTAGCGTTGTCGATCCAGCTGGCGGGCTTTCTTGGCTTGCTGTTGGCGCCTACCCTGGCCATGGCCGTGTGGGTGGCGATGATCGGGTTTGGCCTGGGGGCCTGCTTCAGCCTGAGCCTGACCTTGACCCTGGAACACCTGAAAACACCCGGCGAGGCGGGCAGCCTGGCGGCGTTCGTGCAGGGTATCGGTTTCATCATCACCGGCACCGTGCCGTACGTCACCGGCTGGCTTCGCGATGTCAGCGGCGATTTTCAGGCGTCGTGGACACTGTTGACCATCACCGTGCTGGCCATGTTGCTGGTGACCACGTGCTTCGCGCCGCGCAGTTACGCTGCCGCCATTGCCCGGCCAAGGCAGGCAAGCCAAACGTCGACCGTCAGCTGAGGCGTTGCAAGGTATCGCGCACGCGGTCCAGCGCCGGGTCGATATCCAGCAGTTCGATGGCGCCAAAACCGAACACCAGCCCTGGGCGCACGGGGGCCTCGCTGAAGAACGGGGCCAGGGAGTAAAGGCCGACTTCAACCTTGCGGGCAAGCTTGGCCAGCAGTTCGACATCGACCCCCGGCTGCGCCAGCGCGCTGAGGTGAAAGCCGGCACTGGCCGGTACGGCATTGAACCAGGGCGCCAGGTCGCCCTCCAGCCGTGCCAGTAGGCGCGTGCGGCGGGCGCTGTAGATGTCGTGGCAACGGCGGATGTGCTTGCTCAGGTGGCCTTCGCTGATAAACCGGGCAAGCGCCCACTGCAGCAGCGTGGGGCTGTGCCAGTCGCTCAGGTGCTTGGCCACGCAGGCGGCGCTGAGCACGGCCGGTGGCAGCACCGCATAGCCCAGGCGCAGTTCCGCCAGCAAGGTCTTGGAGAAGGTCCCGACGTAGGCCACCAAGCCATGCTGGTCGAGGCGCTGCAGGGCGTCGCAAGCCGGGCCCTGATATCGGAACTCGCAGTCGTAGTCGTCTTCGATGATCAACGCACCCAGCGCGGCGGCCCTGTCCAGCAAGGCCTGGCGGCGCGGTGCGCTCATCGGCATGCCGAGCGGAAACTGGTGTGACGGCGTCACGTAGATCAGCCGGGTGCCCTCGGCGATCTGCTCCACGCACATGCCGTGCTCATCCACCGGTACCGACTGCAGGCGGGCGCCCAGGGCCAGGAACAGTTGGCGTGCCGGCGGGTAGCCGGGGTCTTCCATGGCCACCGGGCAGCCAGGCTCGATCAGTACCCGGGCAATCAGGTCCAGGGCCTGCTGGGCACCGTTGCACACCAGGATATCTGCAGCACTGCAGTGCACACCGCGGGCGTAGGCGATGTGGTGGGCGATGGCTTCGCGCAGTTCGGGCAGGCCCTGGGCCGGGAATTGCCGTTCGGGGTGGCGCTGGCTGCGGCGCAGGGCGTAGTTCAGGCAACTGCGCCAGTGGTCGAAAGGGAATTGCGACTTGATCGAGGCACCGCCCACGAAGTCATACCGCGATGCGGCTTCCTGCGTGCGTCTGGCCAGGACCGTGGCGCGTTGTTGCCAGCGCTCAAGCGAAGCGGCTGCGGCCAGCGGCACGGCTTGCACTTCACTGCTGCGCACGGATTGGCGCGGGCTGATGAAAGTGCCGCGGCCGACCACGCCGCTGAGCAGGTTGTCGTAGGTCAGCCGTGAATAGGCTTCGGCCACGGTCTTGCGCGACACCCCCAGCTGTTCGGCCAGCAGGCGGGTAGGGGGCAACTGGGTGCCGGCGGCCAGGTGGCCGCTGTCGATGCCGGCGCGCAGCTGCTGGTAGAGCTGGTCGGCCAAGCCTTTGCGGCCTTCCAGGCGAATGTGCAGTTCCATGAGGGAGTCCAGGACGCAAGAGTGCTGATGATAGCGGATCTTTGCTAAATTCTACCGCTGCCCTCACGCCAGCCACCCGGAAACACCATGCCCAAGAAGCCCGGCACCTCCCCCCAGGATGCCACTCACAAGTCCAGCCCGACCCTGATCGATGTGGCCAAGGTCGCCGGCGTCTCGCCGATTACCGTATCGCGTGCCCTGCATCGCCCTGAGGTTGTGAGCAAGGCCGCACGGGAAAAGGTGCTGGCCGCGGTGCGCGAGGTCGGCTATGTGTCGAACATGCTTGCCGGTAGCCTGGCCAGCAACAAGAGCCGGCTGGTGGCGATCCTGCTGCCCACCATCGCCAACTCGATCTTCGCCGACACCGTGCAGGCGCTGATGGACCGCCTGACGGCCGCCGGCTACCAGACCCTGCTTGGCCTGACCGGCTATTCCGCCGAGCAGGAAGAGAAGCTTATCGAAGCCTTGCTGGGCAGGCGCCCCGATGGAATCGTCCTGACCGGCACCCTGCATACTGAAGCCAGCCGCCAGCGCCTGGCCCAGTCAGGCATCCCGGTGGTGGAGTCGTGGGACCTCAGCGAGGACCCACTGGACATGCTGGTCGGCTTCTCCCATGAAGCCGTCGGCGAGGCCATCGCCCGGCATCTGCTGGGCAAAGGCTACCAGCGCTATGCCGTGGTCAGCATCGGTGACCCGCGTGGCCTGCGCCGTTGCAATAGCCTGGTGGCGGAACTGGCCAGGCATGGCTGCCAAGGCATCCCCACACAAATCCTCACGCCGCCGGCGACTCTCGAAGTGGGCCGAACTGGCCTGCGCCAACTGCTCGACCAGGGCTACCAGCCCGAGGTCGTGGTGTGCAGCTCCGATACCATCGCCCAGGGCGTGCTGGCCGAGGCGGCCAGCCGTGGCCTGCGTGTGCCGCAAGACCTTGCAGTGATGGGCTTCGGCGACTTGAGCAGCGCCGCCCAGGTACACCCACCGCTGTCCACTGTGCGAGTCGACGGTACGCTTATCGGTGAGCAGATCGCACAGGCCTTGCTTGAGCGCTTCAGCTATCCCGCAGGTAGCGCCGACCCCGTGCGGGTCGACACCGGCTTCACCTTGATCGATCGCCAGAGCACCTGATTTTTTCGCCGCACCGACGAATGTCCACTTGAATGATTGCGCAATCATTGTAAGATCAATTGCACAGCCACCTGCTGCCTTATTGCTGATGGCTGTTTTTTTGAGCTACGAATGATTGCGCAATCATTCATCGGTCAGAATCAGTGCCGAACATCACAACAAGGAAAACAACAGTGATCACTTCAACCCAAGAGGCAGCCAGGACCAACGTCCGCTACCTGATCCTGGCGATGATCTTCATCGTCACCGTGTTCAACTACGTCGACCGCGCCACGCTGTCGATCGCCGCCCCCGCCATGCGCGCCGACCTCGGTTTCGATGCCGTGACCATGGGCATTGCCTTCTCGGCTTTTGGCTGGGCGTACACGGCCATGCAGTTGCCGGGCGGGGTGATCCTCGACCGCTTCGGCTCGCGGCTGGTATTGGGCATGAGCCTGATCATCTGGTCGACCTTCACCTTCCTGCAGGGCTTTGTCGACCTGTTCAGCTCGGCCTTCCTGGCGCTGTTCGTGCTGCGCTTCATGATGGGCGTGGCCGAGTCGCCAGCATTCCCCGCCAACAACCGCCTGACGGTGATGTGGTTCCCGCGCCACGAGCGTGGCCTGGCCACAGCGATCTTCCAGTCGGCGCAGTACTTCGCCCTGGCGGCGTTCACCCCGCTGATGGTATTGCTGCTCAACAGCTTCGGTTGGCAGCATGTATTTTTCTGGACCGGCGGGGCCGGCATCCTGATCGGCCTGCTGTGGTTCAAGTGCGTGCATGAGCCACGCCGTGACAAACGCGTCAATCAGGCCGAACTGGATTACATCGAAGCGGGCGGTGGCCTGCCCGACATGGGCGATATCAAGACCCCGTTCAGCTGGGCACGCCTGCGTGGCATCGCCGGCAACCGCATGATGGTCGGCATCTACCTGGGCCAGTTCTGCCTGACGTCGATCACCTGGTTCTTCCTCACCTGGTTCCCCACCTACCTGATCGAGGCCAAGGGCATGACCCTGCTCAAGGTCGGCCTGGTGGCGGCGATACCGCCGGTTGCCGGTTGCCTGGGCGGGATGATCGGCGGCGTGTGGTCGGACTGGATGCTGAAGAAGGGCTTCAGCCTCACTGCCGCGCGCAAGACCCCGATCATCTGTGGCTTGCTGTTGTCGAGCAGCATCGTGGTGGCCAACTACACCCAGTCGATAACCTTGGTGATCCTGGTGATGTCCATCGCATTCTTTGCCAAGGGGGTCGGCAACCTTGGCTGGTGCATCGTCGGCGACGTCTCGCCCAAGCGTGCCATGGGCATCAGCGGGGCGATGTTCAACTTCTGCGGCAACATCGCCAGCATCGTCACCCCTATCGCCATCGGCCTGCTGGTCAGCAAGGGCTCGTTCGACGCCGCGCTGATCTACGTCGCCGCCATGGGCCTGCTGGGCGCCTTCGCCTACCTGGTCATCGTCGGGCCGCTCAAGCGCCTGGATGTCGATGGCCTGCAGGACCCGCTGACGCCGCAAGCATCCACCCCCGCGGCGGCCACCAGCCCGCTGCGCTGAACCTTAACCTCGACCCTCAGGAGAGCCCCATGCTCGCACAAGAACAACAACGCCCCTCCGCCGACAACGACCGCATCGCCTACGTGAAGGTGTCCTCGGTGTTCCTGCCGCTGGCCAACCCCATCAGTGATGCCAAGGTGCTCACCGGCCGGCAGAAGCCGATGACCGAAATCGCTATTCTGTTTGCCGAGATCGAGACCGAGGATGGCCACCAGGGCCTGGGTTTCAGCTACTCCAAACGCGCCGGTGGCCCCGGCCAGTTCGCCCATGCCAAGGAAATTGCGCCGGCACTGATCGGCGAGAACCCCAGTGACATCGCCAAGCTCTGGACCAAACTTTGCTGGGCGGGTGCCTCGGTGGGCCGCAGCGGGCTGTCGACCCAGGCCATCGGTGCCTTCGACGTCGCGCTGTGGGACCTCAAGGCCAAGCGCGCCAACCTCTCGCTGGCGCGGTTGCTGGGGGCGCAGCGTGATTCGGTGCGTTGCTACAACACCTCGGGTGGTTTCTTGCACACGCCGTTGGAGCAGTTGCTGAAGAACACCGACCTTTCACGCGAGAAGGGCATTGGCGGCATCAAGCTCAAGGTCGGCCAGCCTGACTGTGCGATCGATCTGCACCGGGTCTGCACGGTGCGTGAGCACCTGGGTGACAGCTTCCCGCTGATGGTCGATGCCAACCAGCAATGGGACCGCCCGACCGCCCAGCGCATGTGCCGACGCTTCGAGGAATTCAACCTGGTATGGATCGAGGAGCCCTTGGACTGCTACGACGCAGAGGGCCATGCGGCCCTGGCCCAGCAGTTCGACACGCCGATTGCCACTGGCGAGATGCTCACCAGCGTGGCCGAGCATGCCGAGTTCATCAAGCTGCGGGGTGCCGACTACCTGATGCCGGATGCACCGCGGGTTGGCGGCATCACGCCGTACTTGAAAGTGGCCGCGATGGCCGAGCAGGCCGGGGTGATGATTGCGCCGCACTTTGCCATGGAGTTGCATGTGCACCTGGCGGCGACGTACCCCACCGAGCCTTGGGTGGAGCATTTCGAATGGCTGGAGCCGTTGTTCAACGAGCGGCTGGAGACCCGTGACGGGCGGATGCTGGTGCCCACCCGGCCGGGGCTGGGGCTGTCGCTGAGTGAGCAGGTCAAACCCTGGACGGCCCAGGTAGCAGAGACAGGCCGCCGCCCCTGATATCGGCTGCTCTTGCTCCCGCTGTGAGGGTGGAAACGTGAATGAGCGCCTGCATGGCAAATGGATTTCATCTGATCTGATCTGAACGCCAAAGCCAAAGCTCAGGCGTTGGTTCATATGAGTTTGAACATATCCAGTTTTGAGGGCGACACTCACTCACCATTCCGCCCTTACGGCGGGTCACTTTTTGGCAGACGCCCCAAAAAGTAACCAAAAAAGGCTGGCTCCTGTCATCCGGCCCCTACGCTTCGCTTCGGGGTTCCCTCGCTTCGGCCTCCTGAAGTCGCAATTGGTGGCGCCTGAGACATTGCGTTCGAAGAGCAAGAGCAAGAGCAAGAGCAAGAGCAAGAGCAACAGCAACAGTCTGCGTTGCGATTTAGAAGCGTGCGGTACTCACCGTGATATAGCCCTTATCCTGCAATGCAATGCGGATCACCGTCTCATCAGCCGGCGCCTTGCGCTTCTGCTTGATGCAGACCCCTTCGACCGCAACCGCGCGCAGGCGCGGGCCAATGGCGCGGCCGCAGGGGTCGAAGAACACCTCGCTGGCCAACAACTCGATGCGCTCGATCAACTGCCGTGTGCGTTCGTCGGTGGCGCAGAAAAACAACACGCCCGACAGGTGCGGGTCGTCGTCCGGGTTGCTGACGTCATGGGTCAATAGCTGGCGCAGGCTTGCGCGCAGTTCGGCAGTGGTGCGGGTATGTGGATGCATGGGCAGCTTCCTCGGGATCGCGAGTACCGATCATGTTTTCGCTGGCCGGGCTCGACAAGTAAGGAGTTTCCGAGAGAGTGGGTAGGAATTTTCTGAAGATACAGAATGAGTGCCGCAGGTTCATTGATGCGGCACAATTGCCCGGCTGATTGCGTGCTGACCGAGGACACCGATGAACAGCCACTTCCAAGCCGTCGACCTGCAAAAGGCCTACCGCCTGCTCAATCACGGGCCGACCGTACTGGTGTCAGCCAGCCACCAGGGCGTGGACAACGTCATGGCCGCCGCCTGGGCCTGTGCGCTGGATTTCGACCCGCCCAAAGTCACCGTGGTGCTGGACAAGATCGCCCGCACCCGGCAACTGATCGAGGGCAGTGGCGCGTTCGTGATCCAGGTGCCGACCGCCGCCCAGGCGCAGTTGACCCACCAGGTCGGCACCCGCAGCCTGTTCGACCACCCCGACAAGCTGGCCAGCATAGGCGTTGAACTGGAGCACGTCGAAGGGCATGCCGCGCCGCTGGTCAAGGGCTGCTCGGCCTGGTTGATGTGCCGGGTGATCGACGAGCCGCACAACCAGAGCACCTATGACCTGTTCATCGGCGAAGTGGTGGCAGCCTGGGCTGATGACCGGGTGTTTCGCGATGGGCACTGGGCCTATGAGCAGGCCGACCCGCAATGGCGCAGCCTGCACTATGTGGCGGGTGGGCATTTCTATGCCATTGGTGAGCCGGTGGTGATTGATCCGCAAGAATAAGGCAATGGGCCGCACAGCGGCCCCTCGCAACATCAGCCCTGAATCTCCTGCTTGAACCGCAACCGCCACCCATGCAGCAACGGCTCGGTATACCCGCTCGGCTGTTCACGCCCCTTGAACACCAGTTCCCGCGCTGCGCGGAAGGCATGGGACCCGGCAAAATCAGCCGCCATCGGCCGGTACGCGGGATCACCGGCATTCTGCTGATCGACCACCTTGGCCATCCGCTGCAGCGTCGCCTCCACCTGGTCGGCCCCCACCACGCCATGGTGCAACCAGTTGGCGATGTGCTGCGCCGAAATGCGCAGGGTGGCGCGGTCTTCCATCAGGCCGACGTCATGAATATCCGGCACCTTCGAGCAGCCGACGCCTTGCTCGACCCAGCGCACCACATATCCCAGGATGCCCTGGCAATTGTTGTCCAGTTCGGCCTGGATGTCGTCGGCGCTCCAGGGCCTGTCCGGGCTCACCGGAATGCTCAGCAGGTCGCGCAGCAATGGCTCGCGCTCGCAGGCCCATTCGACTTTCTCCAGTTGCTGCTGCACGGCCGGCACGTCGACCTGGTGGTAATGCAGCGCATGCAAGGTCGCGGCAGTGGGTGAGGGCACCCAGGCGGTATTGGCGCCGGCGCGAGGCTGGGCCACCTTCTGCTCGAGCATGGCCGCCATCAGGTCGGGCATTGCCCACATGCCTTTGCCGATCTGCGCCTTGCCACGCAGGCCACAGGCAAGGCCAACCAGCACGTTGCTGCGCTCGTACGCCTGGATCCAGGCGCTGCCTTTCATGTCGCCCTTGCGCAGCATGGCGCCGGCCTCCATGGCCGTGTGCATCTCGTCGCCGGTTCGGTCCAGGAAGCCGGTATTGATGAACACCACGCGCGCAGCCGCGCTGGCAATGCAGGCCTGGAGATTGACACTGGTGCGTCGCTCCTCGTCCATGATGCCCATTTTCAACGTATTGCGTGGTACGCCAAGCAGTGCTTCGACACGGCTGAACAACTGGTCGGCGAAGGCCACCTCGGCCGGGCCATGCATCTTCGGCTTGACGATGTACAGGCTGCCTTCACGGGAGTTGCCGCGGCGTTTCAGGTCGTGCAGGCCGATCATGCTGGTCACCACCGCATCGAGTATGCCTTCGGGGATTTCGCGGCCGTCGCGGTCGTGGATAGCCGGGTTGGTCATCAGGTGGCCGACATTGCGGATGAACAGCAACGAACGGCCAGGCAGGGTCAGCGGCTGGCCGTCCGCGCCCTGATACTGGCGGTCTTCGGCCAGTGCGCGGGTGAACGTCTTGCCTCCCTTGCTGACCTGCTCGCTGAGGTCGCCTTTCATCAGGCCCAGCCAGTTGCGGTAGACGTTGACCTTATCTTCGGCGTCCACCGCCGCCACCGAGTCCTCGCAGTCGATGATGGTGGTCAGTGCAGACTCGACGAGGATGTCCTTGACCCCGGCGAGGTCCGCCTGGCCGATGGCGCTGGTCGGGTCGAACTGGATTTCCAGGTGCAGCCGATGGTGTTGCAGCACGATCGCCTTCGGTTTGCTCGGGTCGCCTTGGTAGCCGCGCAGTTGGCTGGTGTCCTTGAGGCTGACCTGGCGTGCATCCTTCAAGGTCACTTGCAGCGCTCCTTGGTGGATGGCATAGGCCGTGGCCTCGGCATGGGAGCCCCCTTCGAGCGGCACGCACTGGTCGAGCAGGCGCCGGCCGAAAGCGATCACGCGGGCGCCACGGGTGGGGTTGTAGCCTTGACCGCGCGCAGCGCCGTCGCTGTCGGGGATGGCGTCGGTGCCGTACAGGGCGTCGTACAGCGAACCCCAGCGGGCGTTGGCGGCATTGAGGGCGTAGCGGGCGTTGCTCAGCGGTACCACCAGCTGCGGGCCGGCTTGTTCGGCGATTTCGCGGTCCACCTGGGAGGTGGTGATACGCACGTGCTCCGGTGTGTCGACGAGGTAGCCGATACGGCGCAAAAAGCCCTGATAGGCCGCCATGTCGGCGATCGGGCCTGGGTGCTGGCGGTGCCAGGTGTCCAGCTCGGTTTGCAGGCGGTCGCGTTCGGCAAGCAGTTCGCGATTGCGCGGGGCGAGGTCGTGGACCAAGGTGCTGAAGCCTTGCCAGAAAGTGCTGGCATCGATGTTTGTGCCTGGGAGCACTTCGTCTTCGATGAAGCGTTGCAGGAGGGGGGCAACCTGAAGTTGGTTCATGCTTGTCTCGCTGTTCACGTGGATTCAAATGAGGGGCTCAGTACCGGCGTCTTCGCGCGGCAAGCCCGCGAACAGGCCGATACTGTCGATCACAAGGCCGCCGCCCCAGCCTTGGCCACCTGGGCATCCTGTTCGGCCTTGACCCCGGACACACCGATGGCACCGACTACCTGGCCATCGATCAGCAGTGGCACGCCACCCTCCAGGCTGGTCAGCAGCGGCGCGGTCACGAACGCGGTGCGCCCGCCGTTGACCATCTGCTCATAATCACGCGTTTCCTTGCGCCCCAGCGCCGCGCTGCGGGCCTTTTCCATGGCGATGTAGGCACTGGCCGGCGCGCAGCCGTCCATGCGTTCCAGGCCCAGCGGGTGGCCGCCGTCATCGACCACCGCGAGGGTCACGTTCCACTGTTGCGCCAGGGCTTCCTGGCGGGCGGCTGCGAGCAGGCGGGTAACCTCGGCCTGGCCGATCACGGACTTGCTATGCATGGCGGTTCTCCTGGTTCAGGGCGGCTTCGACAATTTCGATCCAGTGGCGCACCGGCGTGCGCCCGGCACCGTCGAGGTGGGTCTGGCAGCCGATGTTGGCGGTGGCGATGACCTGCGGTTTGCCGCTTTCCAGCGCGTTGAGGCGGTTGTCGCGCAGTTGCCGCGACAGCTCGGGCTGGGTCAGCGAATAGGTCCCGGCCGAGCCGCAGCACAGATGGCCGTCCAGCACCGGCGTCAGGGTGAAGCCCAGGCGGGTCAGCAGGCTTTCCACCTGGCCGCCGAGCTTGAGGGCATGTTGCAAGGTGCAGGGGCAATGGAAGGCAAGACGCTGTTCGGCGCACAGGCCCAGCTGTTCGACCGGCTCGTCGCGCAGCACTTCCACCAGGTCACGCGACAGTGCGCTGACCCGGGCAGCCTTGGCGGCGTATTGTGGGTCCTTCTCCAGCAGGTGGCCGTAGTCGCGCACGAAGGCGCCACAGCCGCTGGCGGTCTGCACGATGGCTTCGGCGCCGGCCTCGATGGCTGGCCACCAGGCATCGATGTTACGCCGGGCACGCTCAAGGCCCCGGGCCTGTGCATTGAGGTGGTAGTCCACCGCGCCACAACAGCCCGCTTCGAAGGCCGGCGTTACACTGATGCCAAGGCGGTCCAGCAGGCGCGCGGTGGCGGCGTTGGTGTTGGGCGACAGCGCCGGCTGCACGCAACCTTCGAGCAGCAGCACGCGGCGGGCATGCCGCACTGCCGGGCGTTCGCCGGGTGGCGCTACGTGGGCGGGCAACTTGTTCTTAAGTGTTACCGGCAGCACCGGGCGCAGGGCCTGGCCGGTGCGGGTCAATGCCTTGAACAGCGCCGGGCGTGGCACCACGGCGCGCAGGCCCTGACGCAACAGGCGCTGGCCGAGCGGGCGGGGCACCTGTTGTTCGACCACGGCGCGGCCGATGTCCAGCAGGTCATGGTATTTCACCCCCGACGGGCAGGTGGTTTCACAGTTGCGGCAGGTCAGGCAGCGGTCCAGATGCAGCTGGGTACTGGCGGTGACCGGCTCGCCCTCCAGCACTTGCTTGATCAGGTAGATGCGCCCGCGCGGCCCGTCCAGCTCATCGCCGAGCAGTTGGTAGGTGGGGCAGGTGGCGGTGCAAAAGCCGCAGTGCACGCACGCGCGCAGGATGCTTTCGGCCTCTTCGGCGCGGGCCAGGCGCTTGGCGGTTTCGCTCAGGTTGGTTTGCATGGCGTGGCCTCACAGGTCCGGGTACAGGCGGCCAGGGTTGAACACACCCTGGGGGTCGAGTTGCTGCTTGAGGGCGCGGTGGTAGCGCATCAGCGCGGCGGGCAGCGGTGCACTGCTGTCATCGCCCGGGGTGTAGCCGGTGGCGTGGCCGCCGACGTTGGCCACTCGCTCACGGATCGCTTGGGCGGGGGCGGTTGATTTCAGCCAGCGCTGCGCGCCGCTCCAGTCGACCAGTTGGCGCCCCGGCAGGTCGAGTTCCCCGGTAGCGATCGGCACCGACACACGCCACAGCGGTTCAGGGCCCTCGAAGAAGGCCAGGCGCTGCTCGCGCAGGTCGCGCCAGAAGCCGCTGTCGAGCACCTCGCCGCCCAGGCGCTGGCGGGCCGACTGCACCGAGCCCTCGCCGCCTTCCAGGCGCAGGTACAGGGCGTCGCCGTCGTGGCAGGCGGCGCTGATCGGCAATGGCTGCTGGCCCCATTCGGCGAGCTCGGCCATGGCCTCGTGGCGGCCCATCGGCAGGCGCAGGCTCAGGCATCCACGTGGCCGTGGCAGCACCTTGAGCGACACCTCGGTCAGCAGGCCGAGGCAACCGAAACTGCCGGCCATCAGCCGCGACACGTCGTAGCCGGCAACGTTCTTCATCACCTCGCCGCCGAAGCGCAACAGCTTGCCGTGGCCGGTGATGACCCGTGTGCCGAGCACGTAGTCGCGCACCGACCCGGCCCACGGCCGGCGTGGCCCGGACAGCCCGGCCGCGACCATGCCACCTAACGTTGCCTCGGCGCCCAGGTGCGGCGGCTCGCACGGCAGCATCTGCCCGGCCTCGAACAGCGCCGCCTCGATCTCCACCAAAGGCGTGCCGGCGCGGGCGGTGAGGACCAGCTCGGTCGGGTCGTAGCTGACGATGCCGCGGTGGTTGCGGGTGTCGACGATTTCCCCGGCCACCGGGCGCCCGAGCATGGCTTTGCTGTTGCCGCCCTGGATGCGCAGCGGGGTGTTCAGGTTCAAGGCCTGGTTGACCTGTTCCAGCAGGTCCTGGCTCATGTCGCGGTCCATGCTCATCAGAATCGCTCCAGGTCAGGGAAGGGCAACTGCCCGTGGTGCACGTGCATCGCGCCGAACTCGGCGCAGCGGTGCAGGGTGGGGATGTTCTTGCCGGGGTTGAGCAACCCTTGCGGGTCGAACGCCGCCTTGACTGCATGGAACAGAGTGATTTCGTCGCTGTTGAACTGCGCGCACATCTGGTTGATCTTTTCCCGGCCGACGCCGTGCTCGCCGGTGATGCTGCCGCCCACCGCCACGCACAGTTCGAGGATGCGCCCGCCGATGGCTTCGGCGCGTTCCAGCTCCCCGGGCAGGTTGGCGTCGAACAGGATCAGCGGGTGCATGTTGCCGTCGCCGGCATGGAACACGTTGGCCACGCGCAGGCCGTATGCCTCGGACAGCTCGCTGATGCCTTTGAGCACCCGTGGCAGCTCACGGCGCGGGATGGTGCCGTCCATGCAGTAGTAGTCCGGCGAAATACGCCCCACCGCCGGGAAGGCGTTCTTGCGCCCGGCCCAGAAACGCACGCGCTCGGCCTCGTCGCAAGCCAGGCGCACGTCGCGCGCGCCGGCTTGCCTGAGCACATCGGCCACCCGGTCGCAGTCGTCCTGCACATCGGCCTCGACGCCATCCAGTTCGCACAGCAGGATCGCCGCCGCATCCACCGGGTAGCCGGCGTGGATGAAGTCTTCGGCGGCGCGAATCGCCAGGTTGTCCATCATCTCCAGGCCGCCGGGGATGATGCCGGCAGCGATGATCTCGGCCACGGCACGGCCGGCGTCCTCGACGCTGCCGAAGCTGGCCAGCAGCACGCGTGCCACCTGGGGTTTGGGCAGCAGCTTGACGGTCACTTCGGTGACGATGCCGAGCATGCCTTCGGAACCGGTGAACAGCGCCAGCAGGTCGAAACCTGGGCTGTCGAGGGCGTCGCTGCCCAAGGTCAGGCGCTCACCTTCGACGGTGAGAATCTCGACCTTGAGCACGTTATGCACGGTCAGGCCGTATTTCAGGCAGTGCACACCCCCGGCGTTCTCGGCAACGTTGCCGCCGATGGAACAAGCGATCTGCGAGGAGGGGTCTGGCGCGTAATACAGGCCGTGCGGCGCTGCCGCCTGGGAGATCGCCAGGTTGCGCACGCCCGGCTGAAGCCGGGCGAAACGGCCTTGCGGGTTGACCTCCAAAATGCGGTTGAAGCGCGCCATCACCAGCAGAATGCCCTTGGCCAGCGGCAGGGCGCCGCCCGACAGCCCGGTGCCGGCGCCACGCGCCACCACCGGCACGCCACGCTGGTGGCAGAGTTTGAGCAGCGTCTGCACCTGTTCAAGGCGCTCGGGCAGCACCACCAGCAGCGGTACCGTGCGGTAGGCCGAGAGGCCGTCGCATTCGTAGGGCTTGAGGTCTTCGGCGCGGTGCAGGATGTCGAGGTCGGGCAAGGCGTCGCGCAACGCCTGCAGCAGGGCGGGCAGGTCCACTGTGGGCAGCGCGCCATCGACCCGTTCGTCGTAGAGAATGTTCATCAGGCTCACTCAACGGCAGTTATTGTTGTTGTGGGCAAACCAGTCACCCTTGCAGCCTGCGCGCGCTGGCTGGCCAGGTCGAGTGCGTTGTGCACTGGTCCTACCAGTTTCTACACAACGCACTGGTTATTTGTGCGCTCGGCCGGCTAGATTGGCGCAAGCTGTAGCAGTGGTCCTACCAGTAGGGGTGCGTGCATGGGTACTGAAGGCAAGGCCAAGGTCGCCGATCAGGTGGCGGAGCGTGTCGAGCGGCTGATCGTCGAAGGGGTACTGAAGGTGGGCCAGGCGTTGCCATCGGAGCGCCGCCTGGTGGAAAAACTCGGCTGTTCGCGTTCGGCACTGCGTGAAGGCCTGCGCATCCTGCGCGGGCGCGGGATCATCGAGACCGAGCACGGTCGCGGCTCGTTCGTCGCCGACCTCACCGGGCAGCAGCACGGCGCCACGCCGTTGATGCACCTGTTCAGCTCGCAGCCGCGCACGTTGTTCGACCTGCTCGAAGTGCGCGCCCTGCTGGAGGCCGAGTCCGCACGCCTGGCGGCATTGCGGGCCACGGATATCGACCGGCTGCTGATCCGCCGCCGCTACGAAGACATGCTGGCCGCCCACGCCGCGCCGGAAGGGCTCGATGCGCGCGAGCACGCGCGGCGCGACCATGCCTTTCACCGGGCGATCAGCGAGGCCTCGCACAACCCGGTGCTGGTGCATACCCTACAGTCGCTCAGCGACCTGACCTTGAGCACGGTGTTCGCCTCGGTCAACAACCTGTATTGCCGCCCGGCGCAGAAACGCCAGATCGACCGGCAGCATGCGCGGTTGTACCAGGCGGTGATGGAGCAACTGCCGGAGCAGGCGCAGCGGGCAGCGCGCGAGCATATCAACGGGATTCGCGACAGTTTGCGCGAGATCGAGCAGGAGGAGCAGCGCTTGGTGCGGGCGACGATGCGCATGGATGGTTGGGGGTGATGTTGCCTGAACCTGACTCTTCGCGGGACAAGCCCGCGAAGAGGGAAAGCGCAGGGGCTACATCACTGCGCCAGATGCCTGATCATCGCCACTGTCAGATACAGCCGGGGCGCGACACTGGCGAGTTCGATGTATTCATCATCCCCATGCAACCCAGCACCGACCACACCCAGCGTTTCCAGCACCGCCGGCTTTTCGCTGCCCGGCACATAGGCATACCCGGCATCGGTACCGAAGCGCATGGCAATCGGTTCGATCGTGTGGCCGACCTCGCCGTATAGCTGCTGCGCGGTCTGCGCCAATTTCGCCGAGGCATCATTGCGTGCCAAGGGCGGCCGGCCTTTTTCGACGGTGACGCTAGCCTGGGTATCGGCCACCCGCTGCTTTTTCACGATGCGCTGGGCATCGGCCTGCACGCGGTCGGTCTCGCCCAGGTCGGAATAGCGCATGTCCGCTTCGGCCGTGGCCAGCGCCGGGATGATATTGGCTTTTTCACCGGCCTTGGCCAGGGTCCAGTTCACCGTGGTGCCTTTGCTGGCATCGCCCAGGTCGTTGAGCTGTAGCAGCTGGTGGGCCAGTTCGGTCAGCGCGTTGCGCCCCTCTTCGGGCGCGGAACCTGCGTGCGAGGCACGGCCTTTGACTTCCAATTTGAGACGGTTGATGCCGTTGGTGGCGACCGTGACGGCGTCTTTGTCCGGCGGCTCGTACGAGAACACGTAGTCATGCTTGCGGGCCAGTTCGGCGATGATCTGCTTCGAGCCGGCCGAGCCCATTTCTTCATCCGGGTTGAACAGCACGGTGAGCGTACGGTAGCCCTTGAATTCCTGCTGCTGCAGTAGCTTGAGCGCATGCAGGATCATCGCCACACCGCCCTTGGCATCGGCAACGCCCGGGCCATAGGCGCGCGGGCCGTCGACGCGGAACGGGCGTTTGGCCACGGTACCGGGCACGAACACGGTATCGTAATGCACCATCAGCAAAAAATCCTTGCTGCCGGTACCCTTGAAGGTGCCAACGATGTTGTCGCCCACGGACGGTTTGGCGGGGTGGGTCTGCACCTCGGCGCCCAACGCCTTCAGGCGTTTGACCAGCTCGGCGCTGACCTGCGTCAAGCCAGGTTCCGTGCCGGTGCCGGTGTCCACCGAGACCAGGGTCTTGAGGGTTTCAAGGTAGGCCGATTGTTCGCCTTGGGCCTGTTTGAGCAGGTCCTGGGGAGAGGGTTCGGCGGCGGTTGCCTGGGTGCAGGCGATCAGAAACGCCAGGCCGATGGCGTGGGGAGGGCGGGGCAATGGCATCGGTTCTTCCTTGTTGTGGTGAACCGTTGAGCCTAGTCCCTCGGACGTGACCTTGCAGTCTCAATGCCAACCCTGTCGCGGGCAAGGCCCGCGACAGGGTTGCAAAGGGGGTCAATGGTGCGCGACCGGGTCGTCCTGGGACAGTATCGCCCGGGCCAGTTCTTCGTCACTGGCCTGCAGGCCAGGGTTGTCCTTGCGAGCTTGTTCCAGCGCCGACTCCACATAGGCGCCACGAATTGCACCACCGCTGGCGACGAATGCAGACAGCTCGTCTCGGGCGGGGATGATCCGTTTGTCGTCCTTGAAGGTCGAATACAGCGAGGCGGAGACACCGGCCGAGGTGGCGACGTCGCCCGCATCGACGCGGGCCAGCGCCGCACCGGCAGGCAGCAGGAGCAGCAGCGCAGGGGCGAGCAATAGGTGGCGCATATCGTGATCTCCAGTAGCGTGAAGCCCAAGGGAATTACCACTCAGTGTTTAAGATGGCGCTAACGCGCGGGTAGTTCCCTTGGAACCGATCACGCCAACTGGTAAGTGGTCTTCACCCGGGTGAAGAACTGCCGCGCATGGCTGCCTTGCTCGCGCGAGCCCAGGCTGGAGGCGCCGTTGCCGCCGAACGGCACGTGGTAATCCACCCCCGCCGTCGGCAGGTTGACCATCACCATCCCCGCCGAGCTGTTGCGCTTGAAGTGCTCGGCGTGGCGCAACGAGGTGGTGACGATCCCGGCAGACAAGCCAAACGCGGTGTCTTCGGCTGCAGCGAAGGCGTGCGCATAGTCACGCACCTTGAGCACGCTGAGCACCGGGCCGAAAATTTCCTCGCGGTAGATGCGCATGCCTGGGGTCACCTCGGTGAACAGCGCCGGAGTGAAAAAATACCCGCCAGCCGCGTTCTCGATGCGCTCCCCACCGCACACCAGTGTCGCCCCCTGCTCGCGGCCGCTGGCCACGTAAGCCAGATTTTGCTCCAGCTGCCGGCTGTCGACCACCGGGCCGATATCCGTGCTGGCCTGCAAGGCATCACCCACCGTCAGCGCCCGGGTGCGCTCGGCCAGGCGCGTGACGAAGGCGTCATGTATACCCTCGGTGACGATCACCCGTGAACTGGCCGTGCAGCGTTGCCCGGTGCTGAAGAACGAGCCATTGAGCGCCACCTCCACCGCCTGCTCGATGTCGGCATCGTCGAGGACGATCAGCGGGTTCTTGCCGCCCATCTCCAGTTGCACTTTCTTCATGCCCTCGGCTGCCAGCCGGGCGATCTGCCGGCCGGTGTTTTCCGAGCCGGTAAAACTGATGCCGTCGATCAGCGGCGAGCGGATGATGGTGTCACCGACACTGCGCCCCGGCCCGATCAGCATGTTGAACACCCCGGCAGGTAAGCCTGCGCGCGCGATGATCTCTGCAAGCGCCCAGGCCGAGGAGGGCACCAGCTCGGCCGGCTTGAACACCACGCAGTTGCCGAAGCACAGCGCCGGGGCGATCTTCCAGGCCGGGATGGCGATGGGGAAGTTCCACGGGGCGATGATGCCGACCACGCCCAGCGGCTGGGTGAACACGTCGATGCCCACGTCCTGGCGCACCGACTGGTATTTCTCGCCCTCGGCGCGCAGGGCTTCCTGGGCGTAGAACTTGAACGAACGGCCGGCGCGGTCCACTTCACCCATGGCTTCGCGAACGACCTTGCCTTCTTCGCGGGCCAGCAGGGTGGCCAGTTCCTGGCGCCGGGCGAGGATCTCGCTGCCGATGAAATCCAGGGCATCGGCGCGCTGTTGCGGGTTGCTGCGCGCCCAGGCTGGCGCTGCGCGGCGAGCAGCTGCCAGCGCCTGTTCGGTCAGTGCCTGGTCGGCGCGCACGAAGCGCTCGACCACCTCGGTCGGGTTCGACGGGTTACGGTTTTCCAGCACATCGCTGACAGTATCGGGCGCGACGAATGCACCGTCGACGTAACTGCTTTTGGTGACGAGGGTCATGCGCTTCGGATCCTTTGCTGGGCCCCTTGGCGGGCGACGAAATCGGTGATGTTGTCCACGGCGCTGTCCATCAGCTGCTGCATGGCGTCTTCGCTGCTCCAGGCGATGTGCGGGTTGAGCAGGAAGTCGTCGCGGTCGATCAGCTGAAACAGCGGGTTGCTCGGGTGCAGCGGCTCGTGCTCGACCACATCCAGCGCCACGCCGCCCAGGCGGCCGTTGCGCAAGGCATCGATCAAGGCGGCCTCGTTGACCACGCCACCCCGGCCGGTGTTGATCAGCAGGGCATCGGGCTTCATCAGCGCCAGCTGTGCGGCATCGATAAGGTTGTAGGTTTGCGGGGTCAGCGGGCAGTTGATCGACAGCACGTCACAGCTGCGCAGCAGGTCGCCCAGCGGCTTGCAGTCTGCGCCACGGCGCTTGCCGCCACGGTCCTCGAACCACACGTGCATGCCGAAGGCGCGCGCCAGCTCGGCCAGGCGCATGGCGATCGGGCCACTGCCGATGATCGCCAGCTGCTTGCCACGCACGTCGCGGATGCGGTGGTCGAAGTAGATGTTCTTGTACTCGGCCTCGCCGGCATGCACCTGGCGCATCAGCCGGGTGAACGCGGCCGGGCGGCGGAACAGTTCGAGGATCATCGCCAGGGTGTGTTCGGCCACTGTATTGGCGGCATAGCCCGGTACGCTGGCGACTTCGATGCCGTGCGCGTCGCAGTAATCGACATCGACGATGTCGCGGCCGGTCAGGGCCAGCGAGATCATCTTCAGTTTTGGCAACTGGCGCAGGTGTTCTTCGCGCAGCGGCACGCTGCAGGTGAAGGCGATGGTCGCGTCCTTGAGGTGTTCCAGCACGTGCTCCGGGTGGGTGTAGGCAAACTGCTGCCAGGTATGTTCGCAGGCCGGGCGCTTGAGGCGGGTGGAGGGTGCCAGGCCCTCGTCGTCGAGCAGTACGATGTGTTCGCTCACGGTGGGTTCCTTATTTTTTCTGCGCCGGGACGTACCCTGCCGGTGCCATGCCGACCAGCTGGCGGGTGATGAAGCCCGCGTTCTGGTCGTGGTCTTCCAGTGATTCCTTGCGCACCAGGGCATCGCGCACCATGTGCGCGCCGAAGAAGCGGAACGGCTCCGGCGGCAGCATTTTCATCTTCTGGTTGACCAGGCCACAGTTGGCCCACTCGTCGTTGGCATGGGTGGCCAGCGACTTGATGATGCGGCTGGCGAACACTGTGGTGGCCACGCCATTGCCCGAGAAACCGATGCCATAACTGACCGTCTGGTGGTGGTCGAGGTAACCGAAATTCGGCAGGCCTTTCATCGCGCGGTCGATCGGGCCGGTCCAGCTGCTGACCACCGGTACGTCCTCCAGTTGGGGGTACAGGCGGCGCAGTTCGGCGGCAACCTTGTCGGCGGCCGGGGAAGGTTTTTCATACAGGTTGCCGATGCGCCCGGCGTAGGCGAACTGGCCCAGGGGCTTGCCGAACACCACGCGGCCGTCCGGGGTGTTGCGCCAGTAGTTGAGCACGGTGCGCGAGTCGGTCATGCATTCGCCACGGCTGAATCCGATGGCGTCGAGCTTGGCCTTGACCGGCGCGGTGGCGACCATGTCGCTGGACATGATCGCGATCATGCGGCGCAACTCGGGGAACTGCGCGCCCCAGGCATTGAGCGCCAGCACCACGTGGCTGGCCTTTACATGACCTTTGGCGGTATGGACCACCGGGTTGTTGCCGCGTACCAAGTGGGTGAACGGCGATTTCTCGTAGATTTTTACCCCCAGCTTCAAGGCCACCCGGCGCAAGCCGCGGGCCAGCATGGCGGGTTGCACGGTGGCGGCATTGGGGTCGTGGATGCCGCCCAGTACCAGTGGCGAGCCGACCCGGCCGCGGAGGGTCTCGCGGTCCAGTTCCTGGAACGGGTTGACGTCGAGCTTCTGCAGGCCGTCGGTCAGCACCCGCCAGGAATTCATCTGCCGCTGGTTGGTCGCGGTCCACAGCCAGCCGTCCTTGCGGTACTGGGCATCGATGCCGTGTTCCTGGCAGAAACTGCCGATCTCGTCGATCGCCGACTCGGCGGCTTCGCAGATACGCCGCGCTTCAACGTCGCCGCAGATGGTGCGCACCGACAGGTACTTGCCCCACCAGTTGGTGGCAATGCCGCCGTTGCGGCCGCTGGCGCCGGAGCCGCAACGGTCGCGTTCGACAATGACGATGGTCTTGCCCGGGTGCGCCTGCTTCAGGCGGATGGCCGACCACAGGCCAAGGAAGCCGCCGCCGACGATGCACACGTCGGCTTGAATCGAGTCCTGCAGGGCAGGAGCCAGGTCGCTGTCCAGGTCCAGCGCCTGGGCATACCAGAATCCACGGTACATGAGGGGTGCCTCTGAGCATGTTGTTTTGTGCCTACATGATGCTCAGCGCGGCTGGGTGGCCGATATCATAGTCATGACAATTGATAGAACGGCCACGCCTTTTGTCATGGATTTACTATTTGTCGTGCCGCATATGATATGCCGGACGTACGCCACCCCCTACAATGGCGCTATTCAGCAGGTCATGAGGCCCACGTCCATGGTTGCCCAACAACAATTACAACAGCCGCAAACGCCCGTACTGCCACCCCAGGTAAAGCCCGAACTGCGCGTCGGTTTCGTGCTGTTGAACCAGTTCACCCTGGTGCCGGTGGCCGGGTTGGTGGACTCCCTGCGTTTTGCCGCCGACAAGTCGTTCCGCAGCCAGCAGGTGTACTGCCAGTGGGACTGGATGACCCTCGACGACCAGCCGATCAGCGCCAGTTGCGGCATGCCGATCTCGCCGACCAAACCGCTCAACCTGTTCGCCCAGTACGACTACATCGTGCTGGCCGGCGGCCTGCTGGGCGAAACGCGCAACCCGCCAGACTGGCTGCTTGATGCCCTGCGCGATGTGCACGCTGCCAACATTCCGATCATCGCCCTGTGCTCCGGCTCGTTCGTACTGGGCAAGGCCGGCCTGCTCGATGGCCGGCGCTGTGCGGTTCACTTCACCTTGCGCGACGAGTTCCGCGAGCGCTTCCCGCTGTCGACCATGGTCATCGACAAGAGCTACGTGGATGACCGCGGGATCATCACCTGCCCTGGTGGCACCGCCATCGAGCTGGCCGCCAACCTGATCCGCCGCCACTGCGGCGCGGTGCGCGCGCAGAAGGGTCTGGAATACCTGCTGGTGGAAGAGCGCGCCGAAGCCGAGGGCGAGCAAGCCGCCAGCGACAGCGTGTACCACAACGACCGGGTGCAGCGGGCGATCGCCTTCATGCGCGCCAACCTCGACGCTTCGATGAGCCTCAAGGCGGTGGCCGAGGCGGTGGGCACCCACCCACGGCAATTGCACCGCGAGTTCGTCGCCAACACCCAGGAGCCGCCGGCCAACTACTGGCGCAAGTTGCGCCTGGACCATGCGCGGCGGCTGCTGGTGAACACCAGCCAGAACATCACCACCATCGCCCTGGCCTGCGGCTTTTCTGATGCGTCGCACTTCATCCTGTGGTTCCGCAAGCAGTATGGCGAGACGCCGTACAGTTTTCGCAAACGGCGGCATGAAGTGGAGCGTTTCGACTGGCAGGGTGACAAGGTCGGGTTGGATCCGGAGTTGTAGGTCACGCGGCAGGGCTGGCGCAAGTTACTGTGGATAATACGTCTTTGACTGGGCGTAGGTTTGGTTGCGACTATCGATAAATGGCCCTTTGAAGCCGCTCAGCCGCTTCAGGAGGCCGATGTTCTCGGTGGGCAGGTTGTAATCATTGGAGCGCTCACTGAGACAAGCATGTCGTAGATAATGAGGTTGTAAAACGTAAATCCTGTGTTTAAAACCTTCGACGGGGCGCCGTAGCACCGTTGCCACCACTTGCGCGGCGCCCGATGAGCCAGCTAGGCAGGCGAGGAGAATCATTTCTTTCCCAGGAGGGTAATTTATCCGCTGCAACCAAGGGCGGATATCCGTCTCTGCAACCTCCCGCGCGCTTCGGTATTTTCCGCGGCTGTTCATCAATACACTGTAAAACGGCACACCGTGGGTTTCAAAAGCGGCAACCCCGGTACCCAGAAAGTTCTCATGCAATACAACATCATGATCACCTGGGTTTTTTTCGTACAAGACAGTACTGCGCCTGACTTGATACGGCGATAAATTGTTAGGCTTGCTTAAAAGCAAATTCAGGCTGGAAAGATAAGTTTTCTTTAACATCAACCGCCTCCAGCGGGTCTGATTTCAGTGCCAGCGATGCTATGTCCCAATAGCTGGAGGGGTGATGTATATAGTTAGCGCCTGTCAGGCCATTTGCCCGTATGCCTGAATCTCGATGCGGTACTCCGGCGCCGCCAATGCGGCCCCTACGCAGGCACGCACCGGTGGCAGGGCCCCCACCCAGGCGTCATACACCGCATTCATCTGTGCAAACTCGCCCATGTCGGCCAGCCAGATCTGCACCCGCGTGAGGTTACCCTTGTCGGCACCGATCTGTGCCAGCCACTGCTCCAGCTGGGCCAGTACGCAGCGCGTCTGGGCGGTGATATCCCCGGGCTCCAGGGCAACGATGCCTGAGGTCTCGATGCGCCCATCGACCAGCACCATCTGGCTGGCCCGTGGGCCTGGGTTGATACGTTCGATCATCAGCGCGTTCCTTAAAACAGCACGTAAGTCTTGCGCAGGGTCTCGCGGATCTCCCACACGCCTTCGCAGTTCTCCGGGAACAGCACGGCATCGCCGGCACGCAGCTCCACCGGCTCGCCGCCGTCTGGGGTAAAGATGCAGTTGCCGCTGATAATATGACTGAACTCACGGTTCTTCAGGTGGCGACGGAACACGCCGGGGCTGCTTTCCCATACACCGATGCTGGCGCCCACGGCTTCATCGGTCTTGTCCTGGGCGGTAGCGGCTTGGGCAACCGGTTCGCCAATCGGCAGGCGGGCAGGGGCCGGCGCGCCCAGTGGCGAGGCGGCGGCATTGCAGACAACGGTAAGCACTTGGCTCATGAATCAGCTCCTTCAGGCTTTACGGGCAACGGTTTGGTAAGCGGAGGACGGTGCCGGCGATGACGTGCCGAGGGCTGCGGCCTGTTGCAGGTCGAGCTTGCTGGTCTCGGGTGCAAGCCACCACGAGATCAGCGCACCGAAAAGCGAGATCAACGCCGCAGCGAACATGGTGTTGGCAATGCCATAAGTGGCGAGCGAAATCGGCACCAGGTAAGTACCCACGGCAGCGCCGATGCGCGACAGCGACGTGGCAAGGCCCACGGCCGTGGCGCGGATTTCAGTGGGGAACAGTTCGTTGGGGTAGACGTATTCGAGCACCTGGGCACCGCCGATCAGCACTGCATAGGCACCAAACAGCACCAGCACGGTGGTGGGCGAAGCGTCGGGGAACACGCCCAGCAGCACCAGCGACAGGCCCGACCAGAGGAAGCTGTGGATCAGCATCTTGCGCCTGCCCAGGCGGTTGATCAGCCTGGTCGCCAGCAGGCACCCGAGGGTGAACAGGACGGTGATGGCGATCGAGCCATAGGCCGCCCAGTCACCGGTCAGCTTCAGCGCCTGCAGCACTTTCGGGGCGAACGCGTAGATGGCGAACAGTGGCACGATGGCGCAGGTCCAGAACAGCGTGACGAAGGCCATGCGCTTGCCATAGCCGGAGTGGAACAGCGACCACACCGACGCCGGTTTCTGGTTGGCCGGCTCCGGCAGGTCTGCGATGGAGTAGCCAGGGCCGTAGACCTTCTTGATTACTGCGTCTGCTTCAGCCGTGCGGCCTTTGCTCAGCAACCAACGTGGCGACTCCGGGGTGCCGCTGCGGGCAATCAGGAACAGCGCACCGGGCACCAGGGCACTGGCCAGTACCCAGCGCCAGCCCTCTTCGCCACCCACGCGCAGCAGCAGTTCGCCGACCAGGTAGGCCACGGCGGCACCGGCGAACCACATCAGCACCATCGCGGCGAGCAGTGGCCCACGTTGTTTGCGCGGCAGGAACTCGGCCAGCAGCGAGGTGGCAATCGGGTAGTCGGCCCCCACGGCGATACCGATCAACAAACGCCAGGCGAACAATGCCCAGGCCGACTCGACCCAGAACTGCGCGACCGAAAAACCGACGATGGCGATCAGGTCGACCAGGTACAGCACCTTGCGCCCGTACTTGTCGGTGAACCAGCCACCGAGAAAGCCACCCAGGAACACCCCGATCAACGCCGAAGCGGCGATCAGGCCTTCCCAGAAGGCAGTCAGTTGCAGGGCGTGGGTGATCTGCAGCATGGCCACGCCGATGATGCTCAGCACGTATCCGTCGAGGAACGGGCCGCCGGCGGAATAGACAGTGAGTCTGCGGTGAAAGGCATTAAGCGGGGCATCTTCGACAGAGCGTTTTGCAGCGGTCATTCGGCTTACCTCTTGTTGTTATTTGATGCACTAGCGTTGCGGCACTATCGCACCGGCCCGGTGCGGGCCCATATAACGGTTGGGACGGGTCATGGGATGCTGTGGCGGGCTGTGCCGAAGCGATGTCGCATCGTCACGCGGCGACGGTAGCGGGCTGGGTGGCAGATGCGGCGGCAAGAGGAGTTGGAGTGCTTCGAGGGTGAATAGACAGCTTTGGATTGATGCTGCGAGGGCTGGCCTCTTCGCGGGTAAACCCGCTCCTACAGGGGCCTCCATCGTTGTCAAAGGCGGTGGAAAATCTTGTGGGAGCGGGCTTGCCCGCGAAGAGGACGGGACTGGAGAAAACTATCGTGACCGGGTCGACAAGGCATCCAGCACCACCTCGCACGCCGCCCCCCAGCTGGCAACCACTGGCTGATGGTTCAACACCGCCAGCCCATCGGCCGTGAACGTTCCAGGCGTGGCAATCGCCTGCCCCAATGCCTTCAAGGTGCATGCTGGCTGTTGCTGGGCACTGGCGACACAATCCTGCAGATTCCCCAGCACCAACGCCCTCGCCTCGGCCGCCGGCAGCCCTTTGTCGGTCAGCCACTGCTGCAGGTCGTGCAGCAAAAAATAGAACCAGCCATTCATGCACGCGGCCACCGTGGCCAGCTCGAACGCGGCTTCGTCCTGCAGCACCACCAGGTTGCCCAACGGCCCCAGGCTTTGCTCGATGAGCGCATCCGATGGGCAGACCACCACGGTGGACTGGTTGTACTGCGCCGCATACGAGAGCATCACGCGCACGCAGCAGGCACCGGGGAAGGCGGTAGTCAGTTGTTCCAGCCTCACGCCGGCGGCCAGCGATACCAGGCGCTGGCCAGGGCGCACTTGCACCTCGCGCGCCAGCTGCGCCAGTGATTCAGGGCGCACGCCAATGATCAGCCATTCGGCCTGATCGACTACCGCCTGATTGCTCTGCAGCATCACACAGCGCTGCCCATCTACCAGCGCCTCGGCACGTTCGGCGTTGCGCGGCGACAGCAAAATCGTGCCGTCAAAGCCACTGCGGCGCAGGCCGATCACCACTTTTTCGGTCAGCTCGCCGACCCCGAGAATGCCCAGGCTTTGCATGATGCCTCCTTGTCAGCTTTCCAGGCCGGCGCGGCGCTGGCCCCAGTGCAGGTTGAGGTTGACGCCCACGCTCAGCAGTGGCTCCGGCGGGTTGCGGTTCGGGCCCTCGGAGCCCAGCAGAAAATCGATCAGCTCGTCACGCTCGCCGCACAACCAGTCCGCCAGCAGGGTGCCGGTGGCCGTGCCGCGGGTGATCCCGAGGCCGTTGCAGCACAGCGCCGCATGCACGTTGGGGGCGAGTGTGCCGAAGTGCGAAAGGTGGTTGCGCGACAGGCACATCGAGCCACCCCAGGTGAACTCGAACGGCATGCCTGAGAGCATCGGGAAGCGCCGCTCGAACGACTCGCGGTGCTGGCGCCCGGCGCGTTGCAGGTGGCGTTGGTTGGCGCGGCCGTCGGCGTTGAAACTGAAGCTGTTGCGCATCAGCAGGCGCTGGTCCGGGGTGCGCCGCAGGGTGCTGCCGAACGGGTCGGCGGGAATGATGCCCCAGGTCGCCTTGCCGCCCAGGCGCGCCTGTTCGTCCTCGCTCAATGGGCGGGTCATGCTGGCGTAGGTGAAGATCGGCAACAGCCTGCCTGGCAGGAAGCCGAAGTGCGAAGCGAAGGCATTGTTGGTCAGCAGCAACTGGTCGGCAACGATCTCGCCGTTCGTGTGTTTGAGGGTGATGCGCTTACCCTGTTCGATGCGGGTGATGGTCGTGTGTTCGTACAGCGTGACGTTGCTCGGCAGGCTTTCGGCCAGGCCTTTGGCCAGTGCTGCTGGCTGCAGCAGTTGAGTGCCAGGCGTGTACAGGGCCTTGCGGTAGAACGAGGTGCCGAAGTGCTCGGGCAGGTCGCGGGTGTCGATCATCTGGTACGGCTGGCCGAGTTTTTCCAGTCCGCTGCGGTACGCTTCGAGCACCGCCAGGCCCTTGTCTTCGACGGCGGCCTGGTATTTGCCATCGGGACGGATCTGGCAGTCGATGCCGTGCTGGTTGATCAGCCCACGCAGGATCGCCTGGGCGCGCAGGTTCAATTTGAGGTTCATCCGCGCGGTCGCCAGGTCACCGATGTAATCGGGCGCGCCGATGTCATGCGGCAGGTCGATGGCAAAGCCCGAATTACGCCCCGAAGCACCGAAGCCCACCTCCTGTGCCTCGACCAGAATCACCTCTTCGTCAGGGTGATGCAGCGCCAGCTGTCGCGCTGCAGCAAGGCCGGTGAAGCCTGCACCAAGCACTACCCAGCGCGCCTCGCTCTGCCCCTGGTGCGCCGCACGTGGCTGGCGCTTGGGGCTGAGGTGGAACCAGCCGCAACCGTTGTCGTCCGCGGGGGTAGAGGTGTTTCTGTACATGAAGAGGTTATCCCTGTTGTTTTCTCCACTGTCGCATGGTGCATGCGCCGGGCATATAACAACGGGGACAGGTTGTGGGAGGTTTGGCCTGCGCGGCGTCAGGTGCTGTCAGACGACGTGACCCTCGGCCCGAGCCTTTACTGGCAGGCGGCGATACAGGGGCCGCGGTGTGCTCGGGTCAAGTTCGGTCAACAGGCTCCCCGCCCGCTGAAAACCTGTACGCTCTGCCAGGCGCTGGCTGGCCTGGTTGTCGATGTCCGTGGTCAACCACACTGGGGTGTCGATGGCGTCCAGCAGGCTGGTCAACGCTTCGCGCATCAGGCCCTGGCCGCTGAAGGCTTGGCTCACCCAATAACCCACTTCGTATTCATCATTGCCGGGGCGCAGGCCGATGCAGCCGATCACGGCGTCATTGTTCGGTTGCAGTACGAAAAAGCGCTTTTCGGCGGCCGGGTCAAGGAACTCGCTGGCGCTCAGTTGCAGGCTCTCGCGAACCTCTTCCAGCGTCCAGTCGGGCTTGGCCCAGGCGAGGAAGGGTGCGTGCAGGGCATAGCTGTCGACCAAGGCTTGTTGCAGTTGCTCGGCAATCGCCGGGGCCGGTCGGGCCAGGCGCGTACGCGGGGTAGACAGGGTGTGGGGCAGAGTGGGGTAGGGCATGGGGCCATCCTGGCTGGTGTTTAGGGAATCTAACCACATTTTGCCGGCGTACAGGTTTGAGTTGACCGCGCTTTGCCGGGCGTGATTTGCTCGGCTTCACGGCCAACCCAGGGAAAATGAAGGACCACCATGCCCGACTATAAACTGCATTGCTTCGCCGAATCCGGCAACGCCTACAAAGCTGCGTTGATGCTCGAACTCACCGGCCAGGACTGGCAACCGGTGTTCGTCGACTTCTTCAACGGCCAGACCCGCGAGCAAGCCTGGCGTGACGAGGTCAACGAACAGGGTGAGGTGCCGGTACTGGAACACGCCGGCGAAACGCTCACCCAGTCGGCGCTGATCCTCGAATACCTCGCCGAACGCACTGGCCAGTTCGGCCCGCGCGATGAGCAGGAAAAGCGCGAGATCTGGCGCTGGATGCTGTTCGACAACCACAAGTTCACAGCCTACTACGCGGCGCTGAGGTTCATCTTCTGCCTGAAGAACTCCGGCGAGACGCCGGTCACTCAATTTCTTCGCGAACGTGCCACGGCCGCCTACCGCATCGTCGATGCGCACCTGGCAAAGACGCCGTACATAGTCGGTGGCCGCCTGACCATCGCCGACCTGTCGTTGGCGGGCTATGTGTTCATGCCGGAGGACACCGGCATCCCGCTGGCAGAGTTCAGCCATATCGAGGCGTGGAAGGCACGCATCCAGGCTCAACCCGGCTGGAAGCACCCCTACGAGTTGATGCCGCGGGCCTGATTGGTTGTTAGCTGAATAAAAACGCGGCTGGGTGAAAACTACCCAGCCGCGTTCTGCTTTGGTGCACAATGGCGTCAAATTGAGTCATCAAGCACATAAAAATCCAATCAAAATGCTTAATTTTGTTCAAGTTGCATATCCTTTCCTATGCTGTCCGCCTGCTTTCACGCAGTGCAACACCGGGCTTGAAGCGGCCCGCATATTGCTCTTGCTGCTCCAACTTCAACCCGGAGCACCCGAACAATGAGCTCACCCTCCGAATTCCCGCTGTGCGAGGCGCCGCAGCACGCCCGCAAAGGCCTGTTGCCGATCGCCATGGTCCTGTTCAGCTTTACCTTCTTCACCGGGACGATGTTCGCCGGGGGCAAGCTGGGCATGGCCTTCAACTTCGTCGACATGCTGTGGATCGCCACCATCGGCAACACGCTGCTCGCCCTTTACGCCGCCGCGCTGGCCTTCATCGCTTCGCGCAGCGGGCTCAATACCGTGCTGATGGGGCGCTTCTGCTTCGGTGAGGCCGGCAGCCGGCTTTCGGACTTTTTGCTGGGCTTCGCCGAACTGGGTTGGTACGCCTGGGGCACCGCCACCGTGGCGATTGTGCTGGTCAAGCTGCTGGGGCTGGCCGAAGGCTTCACGGTGCCGTTGATGGTTCTGTTCGGGCTGGGTTTCAGCCTCACGGCAATCGTCGGCTTCAAGGGGCTGGACCTGCTGTCGCGGGTGTCGGTGCCGCTGATGTTCGTGCTGCTGATCATCTCGATGGTCATCGCCACACGTGACGTCGGTGGGCTGCAGCAACTGGCGGCGCTGGTGCCGCATGAAACCATGACCTTCTCGGCAGCGGTGACCATGGTCTTCGGCACCTTCGCCAGCGGCGCCACCCAGGCCACCAACTGGACGCGCCTGTCGCGCAGCGGGCGGGTAGCGGTGACGGCCAGCGTGGTTGCATTTTTGCTCGGCAACGGGCTGATGGTGGTGGCCGGGGCCTGGTGCGCGATGGTCTACCAGCAGGCCGATATCGTCGACGTGATGATGCTGCAGGGGCTGTCGTTCGCGGCGGTGGTGATGCTCTGCCTGAACCTGTGGACCATCCAGGGGCCGACCATCTACAACGTCGCCGCCGCGGCCTGCCACCTGCTGCGCAGCGAGCGCCGGCGCACGGCGACGCTGGTGGCGGCGGGCGTCGGCATCGTGCTGGCGATCGGCGGCATGTACGAATTGCTGATCCCGTTCCTGGTGTTGCTGGGTTCGATCATTCCCCCGGTGGGCGGCGTGATCATGGCGGACTTCTGGTACCGTCATCGGGGCAAATACCCGGCCTTGGCCACGGTCAGCCTGCCGCGCTACAACGTCAGGGGGCTGTTCGCCTACGCCATGGGTGCCGTTGCGGCCTATGCATCGCCCTGGGTGGCGCCACTGGTGGGCATCGGCGCCTCGGCGCTGTGCTACATCCTGCTGGTTGAACTGAATGGCCGGCGCCGTGCGCTGGGCCAGGCGCGGGTCGAGCCGTGAGCCTGGCGCTGGAAGAAATCCTGCACCTGCCCGGGCTGGAAGACATGACGGTGCGCGCCGGTGCGCGCAACCTGCAGCGGCGGGTGCGCTGGCCCTATGTGGCAGAGAACGAAGGCATCGCCGAATGGGTGATGGGCGGCGAGTTGGTGTTCGTCACCGGCATCAACCACCCGCGCGGCGAGGGCAACCTGCTGAGCCTGGTCGAGGATGGCGACGCGGTGGGTATCGCCGGCTTGGTGATCCTCACCGGCGGCAGCTTCATCCAGGGTATTCCACCGGCGGTGATCGAGCGTGCCGAGCAACGGGGGCTGCCGCTGATCGAGCAGCCCTATGCGCTGAAGATGGTCGTGGTCACCCACCTGATCGGCACGGCGCTGGTGCAGATGACCCAGGTGCGCCGCTCGCACAACGACATCCTCGGCCAGCTGCTGACCGGTGATTACCCCAGCCTGGCCATCGCCCGGCAACGCGCAGCGCATCTGCACCTTGAGCTGGACGGGCCGCGGCGCCTGGTGGCGCTGCGCCTGTCGGCGGTGGACGGGTTGTTCGAGCGGCATGGGCTGGCCCAGGGCGAGCGCCTGTGGCAAGGCACCCGCCAGGCGCTGGAAGACCAACTGCAAGCCTGGTGCCGCGCCCACCCAGGGGCCGTGACGGCGCAACTGGCAGGCGACCTGTTCGTGATGCTGTTGCCAGATGCGCCGGGCCTGCGCGCCGCCCTGGCCGGGCTGCACCAACAGCTGGTCGCGGTGACGGGGGAGATGGGCCTGTTCATGGGGCTGTCGAGCCTGGCCGAAGACTGCGGCCACTACCGCCAGGCCCTCAACCAGGCACGCCAGGCCCTGGAGGTGGCGCAGAACCTGCGCCCGGCCACCGGCTTGTGCGACTTCAGCGAGCTCGGCGTGCTACGCCTGCTGCAGGGCATCGTCGATCGTTCGCTGCTCGACGACTTCGTCACCCAGACCCTCGGCCCCCTGCGCGCCCCCGGCCGCAAGCAGCCCAACGCGCTGCTGCACACCCTCGATGCGCTGCTCAAGGAAAACGGCAACGGGCTCAAGGCCGGGCAGCGCCTGGGTGTGCACCGCAACACCATCAACCAACGGATGCAACGCATCGAACAATTGAGCGGGCAGTCCCTCGACGACCCGCTTTTTCGCATGAACGCGGCGGTCGCTATGCTGATATGGCGCATGACCGAAGCCCAAGGCAAGGAGTAACCCATGAACATCATCAACGCACGCCTGCGCGGCAAGGCCGGCCTGTTCCGCATCGAGCTGGACGGTGATCGCATTGCCGCCATCGCGCCCCAGGCGCAAGTGGTCTCGCTGATCAACGCCGATGACCTGGACGCCCAGCAGAACCTGGTAGTGCCGCCCTTCGTCGAGCCGCACATTCACCTGGATGCCACGCTGACCGCAGGCGAGCCGAAGTGGAACATGAGTGGCACGCTGTTCGAGGGCATCGAGCGTTGGGCCGAGCGCAAGGCCATCACCACCCACGACGACATCAAGACCCGCGCCAAGAAGACCATCGGCATGTTGGTAGACCACGGCATCCAGCATGTGCGCACCCATGTCGACGTCACCGACCCCAAGCTCACTGCGCTCAAGGCGATGGTCGAGGTGCGCGACGAGGTGCGCGACCTGATCGACCTGCAAATCGTCGCTTTCCCCCAGGAGGGCATCGAGTCGTACGCCAATGGCCGCGCGCTGATGACCGAGGCAGTGGCCATGGGCGCCGATGTGGTCGGCGGCATTCCGCACTTTGAAAACACCCGTGACCAGGGCGTGTCGTCGGTGAAGTTCCTGATGGAGCTGGCCGAGCGCACCGGTTGCCTGGTGGACGTGCATTGCGACGAAACCGACGACCCGCAATCGCGCTTCCTCGAGGTGCTGGCCGAAGAAGCGCGGGTGCGTGGCATGGGCGCGCGCGTCACGGCGAGCCACACCACGGCCATGGGCTCGTATGACAATGCCTACTGCTCCAAGCTGTTCCGCCTGCTGAAGATGTCGGGCATCAACTTCGTCTCGTGCCCGACCGAGAGCATCCACCTGCAGGGGCGCTTCGACACCTACCCGAAACGCCGCGGGCTGACCCGCGTGGCCGAGATCGACCGGGCGGGGATGAACGTGTGCTTCGGCCAGGACTCGATCGTCGACCCGTGGTACCCGCTGGGCAATGGCAACATCCTGCGCATCCTCGAGGCCGGGCTGCACATCTGCCACATGCTGGGCTATGAAGACCTGCAGCGGTGCCTGGACCTGATCACCGACAACAGTGCGCGCACCCTCAACCTCGGTGAGCGCTACGGTATCGAGGTGGGGCGCCCGGCGAACCTGCTGCTGCTGTCGGCGCCGGATGATTACGAGATGGTCCGCAGCCAGGGGCATGCGCTGGTGTCGGTGCGCCACGGCAAGGTGCTGATGCGCCGCACACCGGCGCAGGTCGAGCGGTTCTCCTGAAGTGTCGAGGCAGCCGATCCCGATCAGCTTTGGCGTGGCGAGTTGATTGGGGTTGCTGTTGCGGTGCCTCTGAGCGCTTGCCTGGCGGCGCTTAACTTGGCACCCTTTGGAGCCCTTGAACCGTCCATGCCGTGACAGAAGGAACACACCGTTGAGTTGGGACAAAATCGGGAAACTGCTCGTAGCCCTGTTGCTTGGCCTGATGGTCATGCTGGTGGCCTATGTGGCGCTCAAGGGCAACGCCCGCCTTGAAGCTTCCCTGACCTACGCCTACCTCACCTACCCGAGCCAGTTCAGCGAGCGCATCAGCAAGGCCAGCGAACAGCTCAAATACGAGCGCTTGCAGCCGCGTATCAACAGTATCGGGCAAGGGGCGTTGAGTCAGGACCAGGTCGACCGGCTGATCGACCTGGCCCAGGCGCCGTATGCCCAGCTGTTTGCCAAGCCTTTCGAGGCGGGGCTGGTCGACCACCGTACTGGCTTGCTGATCGACCTGCGCAACACCGGCGACACCGAGGTGCGCGAGGTCAAGATCCGCCTGCCGGCCAAAGGCCTGGTGCAGGTACGTGATGCGGCTGGCAATGACACGATTGTCGAGGCCGCTACGCCCGTGGTCGAGATCCCCGCCATCGAACAGGGCGGGGAGTGCAAGGTGTGGGTCTACTTCGATGCCGATTATTCCCAGATCCGCCAGGGCGGCATCAGCATCAGCCATGCCGGTGGCGTGGCGGATGTGCGGGTCTACCGTGAGTTCGTCGGTTTTCCCGCGTGGGTGGCGCGCTACAGCCGCGAGCTGATGATGTTGTTGGGCGTACTGCTGTTCAGCGTGATGGCGCTGGGCTACGCCTGCCTGGCGAGGGGCCGCCGAGCCACCTGATCACTCGCGTCGCTCAAGAAGCGTCGTCATGCAGGGCCAAGCTCTCGCGCAGTTGTTCGACCATGGCCGTGCGCAAACCTTCGGGTGCCTGTACGCGGATGGAGCCCGCCTGAGACAGCAACCAGCCCATCAGCGCGCGGCTGTCGTCGACCGTGGCATCCAGCGTTGCGCCACCCGAACCCTGCGGGGCCAGGCGCATGTCATCGGACAATGGCTGCTCTTCCAGCCGCCGGGCTAAGGCATCATCCACCCAGGCGCGCAACTCGATCTGCTGGGCAGGAGACAGTACATCCGGTTGCAGCTGCTGGGCCTCGCCCAGGCTCAGGCCCGGTTGCCAGTACCAGCCATAAGGCATGCCCTTGTTGTTGCAGCGCAGCGGGAACAGCACCGCAAGCTCGTTCAGGTCGCGCTCGACCGTACGTTTACTGGTCTTGTGGCCAGCCTTGGCCAGCGCAGCCTGCAACTGCGTGGAGCTCAACCCGGGGTGACGGTCGGGCAGCAGCTTGAGTAATTGCCACTGGCGGGCGATGGTGTGGCGGGTAGGGTGGCTGGGCAAGGGGCTCGTCCTTGAGGTCCATGCGCAGGGTGCGCTCGGATGGTGGCAATTGGCTATTGCCGCGAGCATACCGTGTTGGCAGATCGGATCCAAGTTTTAGGGCGATGCAGGGGCTTCCTGCAAGCAATCTGCGATGGACGGTCAATGCCGCTAGGACGTGCATCGCTCAATTGCCGGAGCCTCATCAGATAGCCAGGCTGTCGACCACACCCCCGTCGACCCGCAAGGCCGCGCCGGTGGTGGCTGAGGCATAAGGGGAGGCGAGGTACACCACCAGGTAGGCCACCTCATCGACCTCGGCGACGCGCTGAATGATCGAACTGGGCCGGGCGGTGCGTACGAAATGGTCGGCTTCTTCACGGATGCTGCGCCCGGATTGCTTGGCGGCATCGGCCACCATCGCGGTGACGCCGTCGGTCAGCGTCGGGCCGGGCAATACCGCGTTGACCGTTACTCCGGTCCCAGCCAGGCGCTTGGCCAGGCCATGCGACACGGCCAGGTTGGCCGCCTTGGTCACGCCGTAGTTGATCATGTCTGCCGGAATCGCAACCCCCGACTCGGAAGAGATGAACAGGATTCGCCCCCAGCCTTGCTCGACCATGCCTGGTGCATAGTGGCGGGCCAGGCGCACCCCGGACAGCACGTTGGTTTCATAGAAACGCGCCCATTCGCTGTCGGGCACTTCAAAGAAATCCACATCGTCATAGATGCCCAGATTGTTGACCAGAATGTCGGCCCGGGGGTGGGCGCTGAACAGGGTTTCTGCACCGGCTGTCGAGCTCAGGTCGGCTACCACGCCGTGGACCTGCCCACGCCCGCCCTGGGCTCGGACGTCGGCCAGCGCCACATCGAGCGACTGTTGGCTGCGGCCGGCTATTACCACGTCGGCATGGGCACGGGCCAGGCCGCGGGCGATGGCCAGGCCGATACCGCCGGTCGAGCCGCTGATGATGGCGGTGCGCCCGCCGAGGTCGATATTCATGGGGTGGCTCCTGTGAGTGCGTTGATGCAACACCGAACCATGCTAGTAATGAGTCTAAAGTCTGTGAAAGACGGAATCAGACTGGTTTCAGGCCTGAATAGAAGGGTTGTGAGTCGAGGCTCGCCTGCAGCGCCTCGATAAACAGCTCCTCAGCCCGGCTCAGGCGTTGCTCCCTGTTCCACAGCACGTGAATATCCACATCCGCAATGCCTTCCTGCGGCGGCAACTTCCACAACAACCCCGCCGCCACATCCGGCGCCACCACATGCTCCGGCAGGCAGCCAATGCCAAACCCGGCGATCACCAGCCGGCGTACTTCCTCAAGGCTTGGCGAAGACGCCACGATCCGGCCGGAAAACCCTTGTTGGTCGCGGAAGATGGTCAGCGGCGAGAGCATCCCGCCAATCTGGTCGCTGGTGAAGCTGACAAAATTCTCCCGCTGCAAATCGCCCTCTGCCTGGCCGAACAGGGCATGGTGCTTGCCACAGAAAAACGCATAGCGCTGGCGCAGGAACAAGCGTTGCTCCAACCGTGGCTGTGCCCTACGGTTCAGGCTGAGCCCTGCCGTGGCGGTCTTTTCCTGCAGGGCCGCGACGATATCGGAACTGCGCATCACGTCGATTTCCAGGTCCACGCGCGGGTGCTGGCGGTGAAAGTCGGCGAGAAAATCATCGAAGCGTTCGCTGACGATACGGCTGATCATCAGCAAGCGTACCTTGCCCACCAGTTCGTCCGCCGGTTGCTCCAGCAGGCCGCCGATCTGCGACATCTGCCCATACACCTCGCCGGCCAGCTGGAACAGCTGCTCGCCCATGTCGGTGAGCACGAAGCGCGGCCCGCGACGGGCGATCAGCTGGCGGCCCAGCTGTTCTTCCAGGCGCTTGAGCGCCTGGCTCACCGCTGGTTGGGTCAGGTGCAGGCGCGCAGCGGCGCGGCTGATGGAGAGCTCCTGGCCGATCACCCGGAAGGTGCGCAGCAGGTTCCAGTCGAGGCGGTCGTTGAGCAGGCGGTCGGACATGGCGAGGCTCGATCATAAGCATGGCTAATAGTGCGCATAATAAATAGAAAATTGACTAATCATACCCCCGAGACGATAAATCGCAGTCAGGCGCCAGCAGAGCGCCACCGTGACCCGATCAACTCCTGCCAGAAAAACAAGCAAAGGAGCCCCCATGAAGCCCATCGCTTCGCCCCAGCCGCGCCGTGCCGCCGCCGCCGCGTTCATCGGTACCATGATCGAATGGTACGACTTCTATATCTACGCCACCGCTGCCGCGCTGGTGTTCGGCCCCTTGTTCTTCCCCTCCGACAACAGCCTGTTCAGCACCATGGCGGCGTTCGGCACCTTCGCCGTGGGCTTCTTCGCCCGGCCGTTGGGTGGCATCGTCTTTGGCCATGTGGGCGATCGCATCGGCCGCAAGAAGTCGCTGGTCATCACACTGTTGATGATGGGTATCGTCACCGTGTGCATCGGTTTGTTGCCGACCCATGCGCAGATGGGCGCTGCCGCGCCGGTACTGCTGATCATCCTGCGTGTTATCCAGGGCATTGCCGTGGGCGGCGAATGGGGCGGGGCGGTGCTGATGGCTGGAGAGCATGCGCCCAAGGGCCGGCGCAACTTCTTTGCCTCGTTCGCCCAGCTGGGCAGCCCGGCGGGCTTGATCCTGTCCCTCCTGGCGTTCGGCGCCGTCACCCGGCTGCCCGAGGAAGACCTGATGAGCTGGGGCTGGCGCGTGCCGTTCCTGGCCAGCGCATTGTTGCTGCTGGTGGGCCTGGCGATTCGCCTGGGGGTCAACGAATCGCCCGAATTCCTCGCCAGCCGCGAGCAGGCGGCCAAGGCGCAGCGCAAGGAGCAGGCGCCGGTACTGGAAGTGCTACGCACCGCCTGGCGCCCGCTGCTGCTGTGCATCGGCGCCAATACCTTGGGCATTGCCGGGGTGTATTTCACCAACACCTTGATGATCAGTTACACCACACAGCAGCTGCACCTGGAGCGCTCGCTGATCCTGGAGTGCCTGTTCTTCGTGGCGATCATCCAGTTCTGCGTGCAGCCGCTGGCCGCGTGGTTGTCGGAAAAGATCGGTGCCACGCGCTTCCTGGCCCTGGTCGCTGTGCTGGCGATGGCCTCGCCGTACCCGATGTTCGTGCTGGTCAGCTCGGGCCAAGGCCCGCTGATCGTGCTCGGCATTGCCCTGGCGGCGGCGTGCATGGCCTCGTTCTACGCGGTGATAGCAGGTTACGTCAGCGGCATGTTCGAAACCCGTGTGCGCTACACCGCGATCTCCATGGCCTACCAAGTGTGTGGCGCCATCGCCGGTGGCCTGACGCCCCTGATCGGCACCTGGCTGGCCCATACCTTTACCGGCCAGTGGTGGCCGATGGCGGTGTTCTACACCCTGATCGCCACCATTTCCCTGGTTTGCGTGCTCGCCCTGGCGCGCCAGTACGCCCATAGCCAGCGCCTTGAGCTGGCCTGATTGATCCGCTTTGTTTTGGAGTACCCGCACATGTTGAAAAGCAATGGCGAACGCCTGTGGGCGAGCCTGATGGCCATGGCCGAAGTCGGCGCCACCGCCCGCGGCGGCAGCTGCCGCCTGGCCCTGAGCGACGAGGACAAGGCCGGCCGTGAATTGTTCAGCCACTGGTGCCGCGAGGCCGGCCTGAGCTTGAGCGTGGATGCCATCGGCAACCTGTTCGCCCGCCGCGCCGGCAGCGACCCGAGCGCCGCGCCGGTGATGATGGGCAGCCACCTCGACACCCAGCCCGAGGGCGGCCGCTTCGATGGCGTCTATGGCGTGCTGGCGGGCCTTGAAGTGGTGCGCCGCCTTGACGACCTGGGCATCCAGACCCGCAAACCGCTGGAAATCGCCGTATGGACCAACGAGGAGGGCGCCCGTTTCACCCCGGCCATGTTCGGCTCGGCGGTGTTCACTGGCACCCTGGCCCTGGACCAGGCCCTGGCCATCCGCGATGCCGAAGGCGTCAGCGTGGCCGCTGAACTGCAGCGCACCGGTTACGCCGGCCAGCGCCCACTGGGGGGCAACGTCGATGCCTATTTCGAGGCGCACATCGAACAAGGCCCGATCCTCGAAGACAATGCCAAGGCCATCGGCGTGGTTACGGGCGGCCAGGCCATCCGCTGGCTGGACGTGACCGTCGAAGGCACGGCGGCCCACGCCGGCACCACGCCGATGCCGCTGCGCAAGGACGCCCTCTACGGCGCCGCACGGATGATCCAGGCCGTCGAGCAACTGGCCGCCGACTTTGCCCCCGAAGGCCTGACCACCGTGGGCGAGCTGTCGATTGCCAAGTCCTCGCGCAACACCATCCCTGGCGTACTGCGCTTCACCGTCGACCTGCGTCACCACCGCGACGAGGCCATCGACGCCATGGAGCGCGATCTCGGCCAAAAACTGCAGGCCATCGCCGCCCAGCGCGGCCTCAAGGTGCGCATTGAGCGCCATTGGGTTAGCCCCGCAACCCCGTTCGACCCCGCGTGCGTGGCGGCCGTGCAACAGGCGGTGGACGGCCTGGGCTATGCCCAGCAAGCCATCGTCAGTGGCGCCGGCCACGACGCCATCCTGTTGGCCCGCTATTGCCCGACGGCCATGGTGTTCATCCCCTGCGTTGGTGGCCTGAGCCACAACGAGGCGGAAGATGTGTTGCCCGAAGACGCCCGCCAGGGCGTCGATGTATTGCTCAACGCCGTGCTGGCCCGCGCCGGCCGTGCAGAAGGAGAAGCCTGATGCGTTGCTACTTCCACCCCGAACAGCTGTTGCACCACCCGCGCAGCTACTACTCGCGCGGCGCCATGCGCACCCCGCAGGAAGTCCCCGAGCGTGCCCAGCGCCTGCTGCAGGCAGCCAAAAACCTGGGCTTTGACATTCGCCAGCCCAACGATGCCGGCCTCGACCCGCTCGCGGCGGTGCATGGCGAAGCCTACCTGGCCTTCCTCGAAGAAGCCCATGCACGCTGGAAGGAAGTACCCGAAGACTGGGGCGATGAAGTCATGTCGAACATCTTCGTGCGTGAGCCCAACGCCCTGCGCGGCATCCTTGCTCAAGCCGGCCGCTACCTGGCCGACGGCAGCTGCCCGGTGGGCGAGCACACCTGGCACTCGGCGTACTGGTCGGCTCAGAGCGCACTGGCTGCGGCCAAGGCCATCCTCGACGGCGAGCCTGCGGCCTACGCCCTGTGCCGCCCACCCGGGCACCATGCGCGCTACGACGCCGCCGGCGGCTTCTGCTACATCAACAATGCCGCTGTCGCGGCCCAGGCGCTGCGTAGCCGTTACCGACGTGTAGCGATCCTCGACACCGACATGCACCACGGGCAGGGCATCCAGGAAATCTTCTACGCCCGCAACGACGTGCTGTACGTCTCGACCCATGGCGACCCCACCAATTTCTACCCAGGTGTGGCCGGGTTCGAGGATGAACGCGGCAGCGGCGCGGGGGAGGGCTACAACCTCAACCTGCCAATGGCCCATGGGGCCAGCGAGGCGGATTTCATGGCCCAGCTGGAAATCGCCCTGGATGCGGTGAAAGACTTCGGCGCCGAGGTGCTGGTGCTGTCGCTCGGGTTCGATATCTACGAACTGGACCCGCAGAGCAAGGTGGCCGTGACCACCGAAGGCTTTGCGCTGTTGGGTGAGCGGATTCGGGCCTTGCGCCTGCCGTGTGTGATCGTGCAGGAAGGGGGGTATCACCTGGAAAGCCTGGAAGCCAATGCGCGGGCGTTTTTTGCTGGCAAGACGGATTGGCGATAGCGGTCACACTTTGTCCCAGTTTGCCTAGTGCAGGTGATTAGGATTCTCGTTCACAACGAATCCACAGGGTCACCTGCATGTCCGCAACACGCCGTCTCATCTGCTGCTCCTCCACCCTCACCGCCATCCTCGCCGGCCCATTGCAGGCCGAAACCGCGCCTGTTCAGCCGGTACCGCTGACCCTGGAAGAGGTGGTCGTCACGGCCTCGGGTTTCGCGCAACAGGTCGAAGATGCGCCAGCTTCGATCACCGTGATCGAAGGCGAGGACCTGCGCCGCAAGTCGTACCGCGACCTGGGCGATGCGGTGCGTGATGTGGAAGGGGTGACAGTCAACGGCGGCGCCAACGAAACCGACATTTCCATCCGCGGCATGCCAGGTGACTACACGCTGATCCTGGTCGACGGCAAGCGCCAGAGCGCGCGCGAGTCGCGGGTCAACGGCAATGCCGGTTACGAACAGAGCTTCGTGCCGCCAGCGGCTGCCATCGAACGTATCGAGGTGGTGCGCGGGCCGATGTCGTCGCTGTATGGCTCCGATGCCATTGGCGGTGTGATCAACGTGATCACGCGCAAGGTGGCGCCGGAGTGGGGCGGTTCGATCGGTTATGACTACTCGCTGCGCCAGCACAGCGACCAGGGCAATGCCGGGCAGACCACGTTCTACCTGGGCGGGCCGCTGAAAGAAGACTTGCTTGGGCTGCAGGTTTGGGGCCGTGCCCTGAACCGCCAGGCCGATGACGACCTGGCGCTGACCAATGGCCACAGCAAGGCCGACCACAAGGACCTGACCACGCGCCTGTCCTTCACCCCGACCATCGACCACGACATCCTCGTCGAGGTGGGTGCGACGCGGTTGAAAAACGGCGATGGCCTGAGCGCCAACTGGGCCACCCGTGAGCAGGAAAACAACCGCGATCACTGGTCGTTGTCGCACCAGGGGCGCTGGGGCTGGGCCACCTCTGATCTGGCGCTGTACCAGGAAACCACCAGCCGTGAAGGCAAGGCCACGCCCGACCAGACCGACATCTACGGGCGCAAGCCGGAAATCCGCAACCGGGTGTTCGATGCCAAGCTGGTGATCCCGACCGCGCATAACGTCACCAGCATCGGTACGCAGTGGCAGGAAAGCCAGGTCACCGACTGGAATCAGGGGCTTGGCGACCGGGTTGACCGTACGTTCAAAGTGACGCAAAAAGCCGTGTTCGCCGAGAACGAGTGGTCGGTCACCGACAGCTTTGCGCTGACCGCCGGCCTGCGCCTGGATGATCACGAGCAGTACGGTAATCACTTCAGCCCACGGCTGTACGGCGTATGGCGCGCGACCGATCAATGGACCTTCAAGGGCGGTATTGCACGTGGTTTCAAGGCGCCAGAGCTGCGCGCCGTGGTTGAAGGCTATGCCTACCTGCGCCGCAACCGTTTCGTGATGCTGGGTAACCCAGACCTTAAGCCGGAGACCAGCACCAACTACGAGGTCTCGGCATTGTGGTCGAACCGCGACAAGCTGCAGGCGAGTGCCACGCTGTTCTACAACGACTTCCAGGATAAGCTCTCGACCGTCACCACCGACCGCCTGTGGAATGGCTACATCGTCATGGACCGGGTCAACGTCGACAAGGCGGTGATCCGCGGCGTGGAGCTGACCGGGCAGTGGGATATCAGCGCTGATGTGCGGGTCAAGGCCAACTACACCTACACCGACTCGGAGCAGAAGAGCGGAGCGAATGCAGGTGCGCCGCTGGCCTTGACGCCGAAGCAGAAGGCCAACTTGCGCGGCGAGTGGCGCGTGAGCGACCGTGCCCAGGCTTGGGCTGCTGCAAGTTACTACGGCGAGGAGTACGGCAATACCATCACCGCCCAACGTGCACCGGGCTATACCACGGCGGACATTGGCGGCTCGTTCGATGTGACCGATGCGCTCACGCTCAATGCTTCGCTGAACAACATTACCGACAAGCGCCTGGATGACGAGACTTATGGCACGGTGAACTACGGGCGCACATTGTGGATGGGGGCTACTTACAACTTTTGAACCTTGGGGCGTTTTGCGCCCCTTGTGTCGCGAAAGGGCTGCAAGGCAGCCCTGAAGGTTCATTGGCAGCCGGCAACCTGACTACCGCACACAACCCTGCCGGCGGACGATTCTCCAATACCAGTTCACCGCCGTGAGCCTGGATGCACGCCCGCGCAATCGCCAACCCCAGGCCTAACCCGCCGCTCCCCGGTACCCGTTGCACAAAGGGCTCGAACACTTTCTCCAGCCAGGCGTCGGGCAGCCCCGGCCCCTGGTCGAGGATTTCAATCACGATCAGGCCATCCTCGACGTGCGCACTTAACCGGGTGGCGCCGCCATGCTTGAGCGCATTGTCGATCAGATTGGTCAATGCCCGCTTCAACGCCAAGGGCCGGCAATGCAGGCGCGCACCTGCACCGCTGGCCCAGGTCAACGGCTGCCCCAGCAAGGTGTAGCGCCGTCCAAGGTCATCGAGCAAATCGTCAAGGTGTCGTACGCAAGTGGCTTCCTGCACGGCATCGCTGCGCACGAACGCGAGGGTTTCGCGGACCATCGCCGACAGCTCGTCGAGGCTTTCCAGCATGTCGTCACGCGCCTCGCCCGGCTCCAGCAGTTCCACCTGCAGGCGCAGTTCGGTCAGCGGCGTGTTGAGGTCGTGGCTGATTGCGGCCAGCAGGCGCGTGCGGCCTTCCACATGCCGCGCCAGGTTGGCCTGCATGGTGTTGAAGGCATGGGTCAGCTCCTGCGCTTCGGCAGGGCCGGCCAAGGGCAGCGGGGCGATCCATTCACCGCGGCTGACCCGCTCGGTGGCCTGGGCCAGCGACTTGACCGGGCGCACCACCCGGCTGATGCAGAAGATCACCACCAGCAGCACCGGCAAGGTGGTGACTGGCAGGCTGTAGGCCAGCACGCTCCCCCATTGGTAGGCGCCGCTGGGGTGCTGGAGGGCATTGAGGTACAGGCCATTGCCCAAGGCCAGGCTGCTGCGCAGTTGCAATGGCGCCCAGCCGGCGGGGCTGAGCAGGTGGCTGCGGGCGTCGGCGCCGTTGACCCGCTCCAGTTGCAGGGTCAGCCCGCTTTCGACAGCCAGGCCAAGCCGCGCGCGCAGGTCATTGGCCAGCCGCTGTTCCTCGGCGCGTGCCGCGAATGGCTCGACCTCGGGCCGGGCGCCCACCCAGAAGCGTGTTTCGCGGTTGCCCATGTACGCCAGTAATGCCGCGCTCTGCTCGGGCGCCAAGTCGCGCGCTGCATGGTAGGCAGTGGCCAGGCGCTCCAGGCTGGCGTTGCGTGACAGCGGGTGCAGCAGGCTACCCTGGTGGTGCAGCAGCAGGATGCCGATCAGGTGCGAGGCCAGCAGGGCCAGGCACAGCAGCAGGCTCAACTGGTGCAGCAGGCGCCTGGGCCAGAAGCGCTTGAGCCTAGGCATGCTCCACGTCCGCAGCCAGCAGGTAACCGCTGCCCCATAACGTGCGCAGCAGTTCGGGCGCTTGTGGGTCATGGGTCAGCTTGCGCCGCAGGCGGCTGACCTGCCGGTCGATGGCGCGCTCGCTGATCTCGCTGTCGTGGGCGGCAGTCAGGTCGACCAGGCGTTGGCGGGTCAGCGCGGTGTGCGGATGCTGCAGCAGCACGTGCAACAGCTTGCCCTCGGCGGTGCTCAACTGGGTCGGCGGCAGGCCGTCACGGCTCAGGGTGGCGCTGCTGGCGCAGAACTGCCAACCAGCGAAGTGATAGCGCTGCGGCTTCTCTGGGGGCGTGACGGGTTGCAGGCGTGCCTGGGTCGCCTGGTGCCGGCGCAGCACACTGTTCAGCCGCGCCACCAGTTCGCGAGGCTCGAAGGGCTTGGTCAGGTAGTCGTCGGCGCCCAGGTCCAGGCCGCGGATGCGGTCGGCGGTGGTGTCGCGGGCGGTCAGCAGGATCACCGGCAGGTTGCAGCGCCGGTGCAGTTGCTGGCACAGGTCGAAGCCGTCACCGTCGGGCAGCATGACGTCCAGCACCACCACGTCGAACGCTTGCTGCTTGAGCAATTGCCACATGCCGGCGGCATCACCGGCGCTGCGCACGTCGAAGGTGTGGCGGCGCAGGTAGGTGGCCAGCGGCTCGCGGATCTTGCGGTGGTCGTCGACCACCAGCACTCGGGGGGCTAGAGCGGGCATGGGCGGGGCGGCAATGAAGGTGGCTAGGGCTATGAATGGGGGATATTACTACGAGTCATTATCATTTGTATCCTTTGTGCAGAGCTGCCTCAGGGGTGGAACGTCCGCCCCAGCGCATCCAGCCGTGTCGCAATCGGTGGCAACCGCCGGCTGCTGGTGGCCAATGTCTGCACATCCTGCGCCGTGCCCTGGGCGATGCCCTGCACTGACTGCAGTCGCTCGGCTATCTCCAGGCTCACCGCCGACTGTTCGCGGGTCGTGCTCACGATCCGCCCGTTGAGCGCATCGATCTGCGCGATATCGCTGCTTACCGCCTGCAGCATCGCCGCCGCCAACTGGCTGTCTTCGACACAGCGTGCCACCCCTTCACGGCTGTGGTGCATGGCCTCGACCGCTTGCCGGCTGCCGTGTTGCAGGGCTTCGATGATGGTCCGGATCTCCTGGGTGGAAACCGCCGTGCGCTTTGCCAGGCTGCGCACTTCGTCGGCCACCACGGCAAAGCCGCGGCCCTGATCGCCTGCGCGGGCGGCCTCGATGGCGGCATTGAGCGCCAGCAGGTTGGTCTGGTCGGCAATGCTGCTGATTACTTCCAGGACCGTGCCGATCTGCTGGGCCTGCCCGGCCAGCGCCTCGACCGTGTCGTGGGTGCCCTGCAGGCGCGTTGCCAGCTGGACGATTTCCTGTTGCGCGCGGTTGACGCTGTCCTGGCCGCGGCCGACTTGCGTGCTGGCCTGGCCGGCATGTTCGGCGGCATGCTCGACATGCACGGCGATATGCCCCATGGCATCGCCCATCTGCCGCATGCAGCCAGTCACCTGGGCGATCTCGGTCAACTGATGCTGAGCGCCTTTTTCCAGCGTACTGCTGGTTTTCGCCAGCTCCTGGCCCAGCTCACCCAGCCCCTGGGAATCACGGACCACACCGTCGACCAGGTCGGTGATCTGTGTCAGGAAGCGGTCGAAGCGCTGGGCCAGCGACACATGTGCCGCGCCCTCGTTGACCGCATCGGTGGTGAACTGCGAGGTGGTGGCGAGCATCTTGTCCAGCATGTCCTGGCTCTCTTCTGCATCGGCGCGGCTGTGCCGGGCCAGGTAGAGCAGGGCGATGGTCTCCATGACCACGTAGAAGGCATGCACGAAGACCATCGCCCAGCCACCGTGGTGAGCCATGACATACACGGGGAAGCCCTGGTGTTGCAGCACATGGAAGCCCACGTGATGCACCGCGATGGTGACCGCCGCTACCAGAATCGGCAGCCAGTCGCGGTAGAAGGTCAGCACTGCCAGCAGGGCGAAGATGCCGAAGTGCGATTCGATCACCCCTTGGGCCTGGTTGATGTGCAGCGCCGCCATGACCATCAGGCCGAATGCCAGGCAGCAGCGCATTGGCCGTGTGCCACCCATGGCGCGGTACAGCACCGTCAATACCCCGCAGGTACCGCCGCCGACCGCAATGGCCTGGATGAAGGTGTCGTGCCAGAACCCCAGGGCCAATGAAAAGAGGAACATCAGCCAGTTAAGGCCCAGCATGATCCGGTCGGCTTTGCGGTAATGCTCGAAAAAGCGAGGGGAGAGGGGCATGCTGCGGCGCTCCATGGGGGTCATGAAGAGCGTAGCCGTTTGCCATCACTGTTCCAGGCAATCCATGCAAATGGATGCAGGGTCAGCGGGTATCGCTAAATCGCGCCCCTGCGCACATGCTTCACCAGCACCTTCTCCAGCAACTCCCACATCGCCGGATCCGTACTGAACGCCACATTGAAGCGCATCCACCCGGTCGGTTTGGCATCGACCATGAACAACTGCCCAGGCCCGAGCATGATGCCTTTTTCCAGCGCGTCATCAAGCAGCGCCGCGCTGTCCGGGATGGCCGGGTGACGGGTCCAGATGTACATGCCTTCGTCCGACTCGATGAACAGCTCGAAGCCCAGCCGGTGCAGGTGCCGGCCGACCTCCTGATGCGCCTCGGCCAGGCGCTGGCGCAGGCGCTTGAGGTGTTTGCGCCAGCGGCCGTCGATGATCGCGGCGTACACCACGCGCTCCATCACCTGAGAGGTGGTCAGGCCCGAGCGCATCTTCAGGTGCAGGAGCTTCTGTGCCAGTTCCGGGTTGGCCAGCAGGTAGCCGACCCGCACATTGGGCGAGATGCTCTTGGAGTAGCTGCCCACGTACACCACCTGCTGCAGGTGGTCGAGGCTGGCCAGGCAGGGCTGCGGCTCGGCGACCATGTCGGCATACAGGTTGTTTTCCACCAGCCGGAAGCCGTGTTGGCTGGCCAGTTGCAGCAAGCGGTGCAACTGCGCCAGCGGCGTACGCGAACAGGTCGGGCTGTGCAGGTGCGGCTGGGTGAAGAAGGCCGTCGGGCGGTGATGTGCCAGCAGTTGCTCGAGGTGGTTGAGGTCGTAGCCGTTGGGGGTGCGCGGTACGCCGATCAGCGTGGCACCCTGGGTGCGCAGGATGCTCATCAGATTGGGGTAGCCGGGGTCGTCCACCAGCACCACGTCACCCGGGCGCACCAGCGTGCGCACGGCAAGGTCCAGGGCCTGGCTGGCGCCGTGGGTCAGCATCAGCTGGGCCGTGTTGGCGACGATCGACAGTTCCTGCTGCACGTTTTGCGCGGTCAGCGCGCGCAGCTCTGGCAGGCCCATGGGATCGCCATAGCCCGACAGCTCCAGCGGGCTGCCGGCCACCTGGCGCAGGCCGCGGCGCAGGCCCTCTTCGTACATCCAGTCGTTGGGCAGCCAGCCGCAACCCGGTTTGAACGGCAGCTGGCGGGTTTCGAAAATCTGCTGCAGGTACCATTCGGAGTTGAACGATGGTCGACTGGCATCGGCCTCGGCCGTGTGCGTGTCCAGCAACTCCGCCACCGCGCGGTTGACGAAGAACCCGGCATTGCCCTTGCTCACCAGCAGCCCCTGAGCCACCAGGCGGTCGTAGGCCTCGACCACGGTGAAGGTGCTCACCGAATAAGTCGCGGCGAACGCGCGGATCGACGGGACCTTGGCGCCCGGCTTGAGGGTCTGGTTGTCGATCAGCTCGCGCAGCCCGTCGATGATCTGGTTGACCAACGGCGTTGAGGAGTCTGGATGTAATTCAAGCATTCGGGGGCCTTGAGGGGTGCGTAACGCCTGGCGCCTGCAGGGTGTATTGCATTGGCGGCCTGTACAGTGCAGTGCGAGATTCATGCCACTGTGCATGGCTCTATGTGTCGGACATTTTTACATTAGGTGTCAGATATCGCCAGATAAAGCATGTTCAGTTCGCCCGAAGGGCATACCTTCGGGCGTGCAAGCAGGCCGCCATGGATGGCCTGCGTGTGTTTGCGCACACCTTCCTGCCCGCATTAGCGCTGATGTACAGGTGAAACCGATCGCCATCATGGTTTCACGCATTTCCTTGGATAAAAAGAAGCACGGGGTACACAACTGATGGGAGCAACATCCACAACCACCACCGCGAAAGGTGAGCACGAGAGCAAACTCAGTGCCTCGCTCAAGTCGCGCCACCTGACGATGATGTCGATCGCCGGGGTTATCGGCGGCGCCTTGTTCGTCGGTTCCGGCAGCGTGATCCACAGCGCCGGCCCGGCTGCTGTCCTGGCGTACCTTGCCGGCGGCATCCTGGTGGTACTGATCATGCGCATGCTCGGTGAGATGGCGACGTCCTCGCCCGACACCGGCTCGTTCTCCACCTACGCCGACCGCGCGATTGGCCGTTGGGCCGGTTTCACCATCGGCTGGCTGTACTGGTGGTACTGGGTCATCCTGATGGCCTGGGAAGCGTACGTGGCGGGCAAGATCCTGCATGGTTTCTTCCCGGACGTGAGCGTCAACGTGTTCGTGCTGGCCACGACCCTGTTGCTGATCACCGTGAACTTCTTCAACGTCAAGCACTACGGTGAGTTCGAATTCTGGTTCGCGCTGATCAAGGTGATTGCGATTGTCTGCTTCCTGATCGTGTGTACCGCGGCGGTCATGAACGTCTGGCAGTTCGGTGAAGTGCGGGGCATCACCCACCTGACCGCCGAAGGCTTCATGCCCAATGGCATTACCACGGTCATTGGTGCGTTGCTTGGGGTGATGTTCGCCTTCCTCGGCGCCGAAATCGTCACCATCGCGGCCTCCGAAGCCAAAGACCCGGCCACCCAGATCGTCAAGGCCACCAACTCGGTGGTATGGCGTGTGTGCCTGTTCTACGTCGGTTCGATCTTCCTGATCGTCTGCCTGGTACCGTGGAACGACCCTCAGCTGGGCGTCTCCGGCTATGGCGCCTACCGCCGTACCCTGGAACTGCTGGGCGTGCCGTATGCCGAGCTGCTGATGAACTTCGTGGTACTGACCTCGGTGAGCAGCTGCCTGATCTCCGGCCACTACACCGCTTCGCGCATGCTGTTCTCCCTGGCCCAGCGTGGCGACGCACCGTCGTTCTTCAAGATCACCCGCGCCGGCACCGGCGTACCGGTGTACGCGATCATCGGTTCGTGCGCGGTGGCTGTGGTTTGCGCGCTGATCAACTTCAGCGAAACCCTGCGCCCGAAAGACGTGCTGGACACCCTGATGAACACCACCGGCATGATCGCCCTGCTGGTGTACCTGGTGATCGCCTTCTCGCAGCTGCGCATGCGCCGCAAGCTGATCGCCGAGGGCAAGGAAGTACGCCTGAAGATGTGGCTGTTCCCCTGGTTGACCTACCTGGTAATCGCCTTCATCGTCGCCGCGTTGGTGACCATGGCCTTCATGCCTGACTACCAGATCCTGGTGATCTCCACCGGCATTGCCGCGGCCGTGGTGGTGGCCATGGGTGTGGTGCACCAGATCCGTAGCGCCAAGCGGCACTAAGCGCTAGTGGTGGTTCGAAACGGCCGGCTCCCTGGGGGACCCGGCCGTTTCGCGTTGTTGGGCCGGTTTTTTGTCTGCGGGCATGTGGAAGCGCCCGTTCATCCACGGTGAGCCGAGGAGGGCGGCGGCGGCGATCAGCGCCAGGAGGGCGAAGGCCAGGAATGGTTTCATGGGCATGCGCATAATGAGACTGACTTGAAGCATAGGCTGACAGTTCCATCCGCTTCGCAGGCACATGGCCTATTATGATGGGCACTTTGCCCGCCCAAAGGAGCCCCCATGGCTTGGTCCGCCACCCAGTACTCCCTGTTCGAAGATGAGCGCACGCGCGCGGTGCGCGACCTGCTCGCCGCCGTACCTCCGCGCCCCGTGCGCCATGCCACCGACCTGGGTTGCGGCCCGGGCAACTCCACCGAAGTGCTGCTGCAGCGCTGCCCGGATGCCCAGGTGAATGCACTGGACAGCGACCCGGACATGATCGACAAGGCCCGTGCCCGGCAACGCCTGCGCATCCCCCGGGTACACTGCGAGATCGCCGACATCGCCCACTGGCAGGCGCCCCAACCGCAGGACCTGATCCTCGCCAATGCCTCGCTGCAGTGGGTGCCCGACCACGGCTCGCTGTACCCGCACCTGGTGCGCCAGCTGAGCGAAGGGGCGAGCCTGGCAGTGCAAACCCCTGACAATCTCGACGAGCCCGCCCACCGGCAGCTGCGCGAGATCGCCAGCCGCGGTCGCTGGGCCGACAAGTTCGCCGACTTCAGCCTGCCGCCACGGCACAACGCGGCGTTCTACTATGACCTGCTGAGCCCGTTGTGTACGCGGGTGGATGTGTGGCGCACCACTTATCACCACCCGCTGCCGGGCGGTGCCGAGGCCGTGGTGGAGTGGTTCAAGGGTTCGGCCCTGCGGCCTTATCTGGCCAAGCTGGATGAGCAAGAACAAGAGGACTTCCTGCAGATGTACCTGCAGGCCATGCAGCATGACTACCCGGCGGCCACCGACGGCAAGGTATTGCTGCCCTTCCCGCGGCTGTTCGTGGTCGCTACCCGCTAGGTGTGGCGCCTTCGCCAGATCACGTAGCCGTAGATGCCGAGGTTGAGCAAGAGCACGATGGTGCCCAACAGCCATTGGATCTGCGGCGTCAGCCCGGCCGGGTAGATCAGCGGCCAGATGTAGTGCTCGACGAAGCCGCCGTGGTAACCGGCATCGCCCGCGGCGAAGCGCATGCGGTTTTCCCAGTCGGTCAGCGGGCACTCAAGGTGCAGGCCCTCCACTGCCAGCCCCCAGGCCAGGGCCGGGAGGTGGATCAGCAGGGCGGGGCGCCACTTGAGCACCAGCAGGCCGCCGAACAGCACCAGCAGGATGAAGGCCAGGTGCAGCAGCACCAGGCTGTCGGCAGCTAATCGCAAGAGCATGGTAAATGTATTCGAGGTTGAGGTACTGCCAGCATACAGGTGTTGCAAGTACTGACCTCTACAAGGCTTCCTGGACCATTTGCAGGAACGTCGCCACCACCCGCCGCGTGCGCTGCTCGCTCAGGCACACCAGGGTCTCGGTAAGGTGCCGCTGGCAATCGACGATCGGCAGCGCACACACCCGCGCATCGGCGCCGAATTCGGCCGCTGACACCACCCCCACGCCAATGCCCACCACCACCGCCTCACGCGCCGCCTCCCGGCCTTCAACCTGGATCGCCGGGCGAATTCGCAGCCCGGCGCGCTGCATCTCTTCTTCCAACGTTTGCCGTGTTACCGACCCTGGTTCGCGCAATACCAGCGGCGTGTCGTCGAGGTCGGCCAGGCTGATCGAGTCACGGCGGGCCCACGGGTGGTTGTGCGATACGAACGCCACCATCGGGTCGCGGCGAAGCGGTACACAGTACAGCCGCTCATCGTCGACATCGCGCCCCAGCAGGGCCAGGTCGGCCTGGTAGCTGAACAGGCGGGCCAGCGATTCATCGGTGTTGCCGGTCTCGACCTTGACCTGGACGCCCGGGTAGCGCTGGCAGAAGCGCGCGATCTGCGGCAACACGTGCACGGGCGCATCCACCGCCAGCACCAAGCTGCCAGTGTGCAGGGCGCGCGAGTCGTGCAGCAGTTCGTGGGCCTCGGCCTCGCAGGCGAACAGGCGCTGGCTGATGCCCAGCAGGCGTTCACCCAGGTCGGTCAATTGCACCGAGCGCTTGTTGCGGTGGAACAGCAATACACCGAAGCGTTCCTCCAGTTTGCGCACCTGGTCGGACACCGCCGGCTGGGTGAGAAACAGCTTCTCTGCGGCGCGGGTGAAGCTGCCGTGCACGGCCACCGCGTGAAAGGCCTTGAGTTGAGCGTGGGACACCGACATGACGACTCCAGTAACAAGCTGGGCTTATGTGTGTAATACGATAAATCGATTTTATTTATCAGTCAGCAGCTGTTTCCATACCGATCAACCCAATGCCGCCGCCACAAGCGGCGGACGGGCCATGGCGCGCACCTTGCGCCATCTGACCAATGACGAGCCCACGTCATGCAGTGCGCAACACAACAACAAGACAGGCGTTTTTTAACAATCTGCCGGCACACTTGAGCAAGAGGTCAGAGTCAACATGAATCAATCCCTAGCCGCGTTGAAACGCTGGCGCATCCAGATTTTCGCCATTACCTGGCTGGCTTACGCCGCCTTCTACTTCACCCGAAAGGCCTTCTCGGTGGCCAAGCTTGGCATCGGTGAAGACCCGACCTTCATGCTCGACAAGGCCGCCATGGCCAACCTCGACGCCATCTACCTGGCCGCCTATGCCGTGGGCCAGTTTACCTGGGGCATGCTCGCGGACCGCTTCGGGCCGCGTGTGGTGGTGCTCGGCGGGTTGCTGATTTCGGCGGCGGCGGCGGTGGTGATGGGCAGTTACGCGACCTTCCCGATCTTCGCCACCTGCATGCTGATCCAGGGCCTGGCGCAGTCCACCGGCTGGGCTGGGCTGTGCAAGAACATCGGTAGTTTCTTCCCGGCTTCGCAGCGTGGGCGGGTACTCGGCCTGTGGAGCTCGTGCTACGCATTCGGCGGCCTGGTCGCCTCGCCGTTCGCTGGCTGGTGGGCGTACACCCTGGTCGGCAGCTGGCATGCGGCGTTCTTCTCCAGTGCCGTGGTGGTCGCGGCGGTGGCAGTGCTGTTCTTCTTTCTGCAACGCAACAAACCCGAGGACGTCGGCCTGCCAGCGGTCGAACCCGAGCCGCAGAGCATGGCACCGGCGGGCAACCTGTGCAGTGTGTGGGCGCCGCTGCGCGAGATCCTGCGCAACCGTACGGTGCTGACCCTGGGCCTGGCGTACTTCCTGCTCAAGCCGGCGCGTTACGCGATCCTGCTGTGGGGGCCGGTCATCGTCTTCGAGCAGATGCCTTCGGTGGGCAAGGTTGGCGCGGCGATCATCCCCACCGCCTTCGAACTCGCCGGCCTGCTCGGCCCGATCATCATCGGCCTGGCCTCGGACAAGTTGTTCGGTGCCCGGCGCCTGCCGGCCTGCGTGATCAGCCTGCTGCTGCTGACCGTGACGCTGGCACTGTTCATGGCCGCCATGCACAGCGGCAGCATCGTCATGGTGGTGGGCCTGTTGTTCGTCATGGGCCTGACCTTGTATGGGCCGGACTCGATGATCAGCGGCGCGGCGGCGATCGACTTCGGCACGGCCAAGGCCGGTGCCACGGCGGCCGGCTTCGTCAACGGTTGCGGTTCGGTGGGCGCGGTGCTGGGTGGTCTGCTGCCGGGCTACTTCGACAGCGTCACGGTGTTCATCGTGTTCGCCGGCTGCGCGCTGTTTTCGGCCCTGGTGCTGCTGCCGCACTGGAACAGCCGCCCGGCCAGCGCCGCCCAGGCCAATGACGTGGCACCCAATACCAGCATGGCGATCAAGCCACTGCGTACCTAAAGGAAAGCGAACGAATGAGACCCTTCTGGCTGCAACAGGCCCTGGATTCGGAGCAGGACGCGGTGTGCCCGCCGCTGCATGGCGATGCCCGCTGCGACGTGTGCATCGTCGGCGGTGGCTACACGGGCCTTTGGACTGCGCTGATGCTCAAGGAGGCGGTGCCGGCACTGGATGTGCTGCTGATCGAGGCGGACATCTGCGGCGCTGGCGCCAGTGGCCGCAACGGAGGGTGTGCGTTGTCCTGGTCGGCCAAGTATTTCACCCTGGAACGCCTGTTCGGGGCGGCGGAAGCGGTGCGCCTGGTGCGCGAGTCGGAGCGCAGCATCGGCGCAATTGGCGCGTTCTGCGCCGCGAACGGCATCGACTGCGACTACCGCCTGGACGGCACCTTGTACACTGCCACCAACCAGGCCCAGGTTGGCGCCACCGATGCGGTGATCGCGGCGCTGGAGCACAAGGGGATCAATTCGTTCGAGCGGCTGGCGCTCGATGATGTGCAGCGCCTGGCGGGTTCGGCGCGGCACCTGGAAGGCTGGTTCTCGCCCGCTGCCGCCACCGTGCAACCGGGGCGGTTGGTGCGCGGCCTGCGCCGCGTGGCCTTGCAGCGGGGCGTGCGCATTCATGAAGGCACGGCCATGACCGGCCTGGAGCACGGCGCCCCGGTGCAGGTGCGCACGGCCCATGGCACGGTGCGCGCAGACCGCGTGGTGCTTGGCCTGAATGCCTGGATGGCGCGCGCCTTCCCACAGTTCGAGCGCAGCGTGGCGATCGTCTCCAGCGACATGGTCATCACCGAACCGTGCCCCGAGTTGCTGCGTGACATCGGCCTGAGCAATGGCATCAGCGTGCTCGACTCACGGATCTTCGTGCACTACTACCACAACACCCCCGATGGCCGCCTGATGCTCGGCAAGGGTGGCAACACCTTTGCCTATGGCGGGCGCATGCTGCCTGTGTTCGACCAGCCCTCGCCGTACCGGCCGCTGCTGCGCGAAACCCTGGGCGAATTCTTCCCGGCGCTGGCCGAGGTGCCGCTGGCGGCCAGCTGGAACGGCCCGTCGGACCGCTCGGTGACCGGGCTGCCGTTCTTCGGCCGGCTGGAGGGGCAGGGCAACGTGTTCTACGGCTTTGGTTATTCCGGCAGCGGGGTGGGGCCGTGCCACATGGGCGGGCAGATCCTTTCGTCACTGGCACTGGGGCTGGACAATCCGTGGACGCGCTCGCCGCTGGTCAAGGGGCCGCTGGGCCTATTCCCGCCGGAGCCGATCCGTTATCTGGGGTCGCTGATGGTACGCAATGCCATCCGCCGCAAGGAACGGGCCGAAGACCGCGGGCTGCGGCCACGCCACCTGGATGTGCGCCTGGCGCGCTTCGCGGCGGCGGCGGGCAAGGCCGACAAGGCGTGAGATTTGTTGTCGATCACAGGCGCGAGGGCGTATAAACTGCTCCCACTTTTGGCCGGTCGCTTCCTGAACTGGCCGTTGAAACAAGAGAGTCGCACATGGGCGCACAGTGGAAAGCCAAGCATAGAGAAACAGCTGCCAATGCCAAGGGCAAGATCATGGGCAAGCTGTCCAAGGAAATCCAGATCGCAGCCAAGTCGGGTGCCGACCCCGACATGAACCCGCGCCTGCGCCTGGCCATCGTGCAGGCCAAGAAGGCCTCGATGACCCGCGAGACCCTGGACCGCGCCATCCGCAAGGGTGCCGGCCTGGACGGTGATGCCGTGCAGTACCACGCGGTGAGCTACGAAGGCTTCGCGCCGCACCAGGTGCCGCTGATCGTCGAGTGCCTGACCGACAACGTCAACCGCACCGTCGCGCAGATCCGCGTGCTGTTTCGCAAGGGCCAGTTGGGTGCCAGCGGTTCGGTCGCCTGGGACTTCAACCATGTCGGCCTGATCGAAGCCACCCCGGCAAGCGATGACGCCGACCCGGAGATGGCCGCGATCGAAGCCGGTGCGCAGGACTTCGAAGAAGGCGAAGAAGAGGGCTCGACCCTGTTCATCACCGACACCACCGACCTGGACGCCGTGCAGAAAGCCCTGCCGGAACACGGCTTCACCGTCACTTCGGCGAAGATTGGCTACACCCCGAAAAACCCGGTGAGCGCTGCCAGCCTGAGCGCTGATGCCCTGGCCGAGGTCGAGGCGTTCCTTGAGGCGATCGACGAGAACGATGACGTACAGAACGTCTATGTCGGCCTGACCGACTAAACGCCAGGGCCGCCTTGCGGCCCTTCGCCGGCAAGCCCGCCCCCACAGGTACTGCACAGGCCTTTAGAACTGTGGTGTACCTGTGGGGGCGGGCTTGCCCGCGACTGGGCCGGTGAACTTGATAAAAGGGGAGCCTGCATGAACCCAACCTTCGCCTCCCTCAGCCTCGCCCACCTGCGCACCCTCGACTGCCTCCTGCAGCTCAAGAACCTCAGCCACGCCGCCGAACGCCTGGGCGTCAGCCAGTCCGCGCTGAGCCGCCAGCTGGCCCACCTGCGAGAAGCCTTCGACGACCCGTTGCTGGTGCGCCAGGGCCGTGGCTACGTGCTGAGCGAGTACGCCGAAGCCCTGGTCGAACCCCTGCGCCAGGTGCTCGAAGAGCTCCAGGCCCTGCGCCAGCCCGCTGCCTTCGACCCGGCCCGCTGCGAGCGGCGCTTCTGCCTGGCCGCTTCCGACTACGTCGCCGAGCACATGCTGCCGCTGCTGGTGGCCGCGCTGGAGCAGGAAGCGCCCGGTGTTTGCATCGAATACCGTACCTGGCAGGCCGGCCAGTACGCCTTGCTCGCCAGCGGCGAGATCGACCTGGCCACCACGCTGTTCGATGAGTCGCCGCCTAACCTGCACGGGCGCCTGCTTGGCGAGGATCGCGCGGTGTGCCTGATGCGTCGGGAGCATCCGCTTGCGCAGTGCGGCACGCTGAGCCAGGACGATTACCTGGCCTTCAAGCATGTGCGCATCTCCGGCGGTGGCGACAAGGACAGCTTCATCGACCGCCACCTGCGCGCCCAGGGCCTGCAGCGGCGGGTCAGCCTGGAGGTGCCGTTCTTCTCGGCTACCGTGCAAGTGATCGCCAACAGCCAGGCGCTGGCCACTGTGCCCGAGCATATCGCCCGCCAGCTGTGCCGCCTGCATGACCTGGCCTGGCGGCCGCTGGGTTTCGTCGAGCACACCCAGCGCTACTGGGTGGTATGGCACCAGCGCCTGCAGGCGTCGGCCGATCACCGCTGGTTGCGCAACCGAGTGTTCGAGCTGTGGCGCCAGTCGCAGTTCGGCGTACAGGGTGGGCATGCGGGTTTGCCATAGCAGGTATGCGCGTAGCGGGGTTATTCAACGGGTAGCAGGGGCCTAGACTGTGGGCATTGCAGTGTTCATGCCGGCCCCTTCGCGGGCAAGCCCGCGAAGGGGCCGGTGCCGACACCCGCCAACCCACAGGAGACCGCGCGTGACCCCCGAACAATTTCGCCAGTACGGCCACCAACTGATCGACCTGATTGCCGACTACCGCCAGACCGTTGGCGAACGCCCGGTCATGGCCCAGGTCGAGCCCGGCTACCTGAAGGCCGCCTTGCCGGCAGGCGCGCCGCAGCAGGGCGAGCCGTTCGAAGCGATCCTCGACGACGTCAACAGGCTGGTGATGCCTGGCCTGTCGCACTGGCAGCACCCGGACTTCTACGGCTACTTCCCTTCCAATGGCACTTTGTCGTCGGTGCTCGGCGACTTCCTCAGCACCGGCCTGGGCGTGCTGGGCTTGTCGTGGCAATCCAGCCCGGCGCTGAGCGAGCTGGAGGAAACCACCCTCGACTGGCTGCGCCAGCTGCTGGGCCTGTCGTCACAGTGGAGTGGGGTGATCCAGGACACCGCATCGACCAGCACCCTGGTGGCACTGATCAGTGCCCGTGAACGCACCACCGACTACGCGCTGGTACGCGGAGGCCTGCAGGCAGAGGAAAAACCGCTGGTCGTCTACGTCAGCGCCCACGCCCACAGTTCGGTGGACAAAGCCGCGCTGCTGGCCGGTTTCGGCCGCGCCAACATCCGCCTGATCGCCACCGACGACCACTTCGCCATGCGCCCGGACGCGCTGAAGGCCGCCATCGAGCAGGACATCGCCGCCGGCAACCAGCCCTGCGCGGTGGTCGCCACCACCGGCACCACGACCACCACAGCGCTCGACCCACTGCGCCCGATCGGCGAAATTGCCCAGGTCCACGGCCTGTGGCTGCATGTCGATTCGGCCATGGCCGGTTCGGCGATGATCCTGCCCGAGTGCCGCTGGATGTGGGAGGGGATCGAGCTGGCCGACTCGGTGGTGGTCAACGCGCACAAGTGGCTGGGCGTGGCCTTCGATTGCTCGCTCTACTACGTGCGCGACCCGCAGCACCTGATCCGGGTGATGAGCACCAACCCCAGCTACCTGCAGTCGGCGGTCGATGGCGAGGTGAAGAACCTGCGCGACTGGGGCATCCCGCTGGGCCGTCGGTTCCGTGCGCTGAAATTGTGGTTCATGTTGCGTAGCGAGGGGGTAGAAGCGCTGCAGCAGCGCTTGCGGCGTGACCTGGGCAATGCCCGTTGGCTGGCGGAGCAGGTTGAGGCGGCTGCAGGGTGGGAACTGTTGGCGCCGGTTCAACTGCAGACGCTGTGCATCCAGCATCGGCCTGCTGGGTTGGAAGGGGAGGCGCTGGATGTGCATACCAAGGCGTGGGCCGAGCGGCTCAATGCTTCAGGCGACGCTTACGTGACCCCGGCGACCTTGAATGGGCGGTGGATGGTGCGGGTGTCGGTGGGCGCGCTGCCGACCGAGCGTGAGCATGTCGAGAAGCTGTGGTTGCGGTTGCAGGAAGTGATCACGGGCTGACATTGCTGGGGCCGCTTTGCGGCCCCAAACGGTCTATCAGTGGCTCACAGCCTGAAAGCTACCCTTGAGGCTGGCCTCATAAGCTTCCTTCTCCATCGGCTTGGCCTGCGGATTGCCCAGGTCTTCCATCGCCAAGCGGTGGGTCTCCGGCGCGATATACGCCGCCAGTGCACACACGCAGGTGATGAAGAACGCCAGCCCACCGACCACCAGCGGAATGTTGTCCGAACCCGGTGGTGCCACCAGGGCGAACAGCGCCGGCAGCATGGCGGTCAGCATGGTGCCGACGTTCTGCGCGATGGCCATGGCGGAGACGCGGTAGCGGGTGTGGAACAGCTCTGGGTAGAAGCTTGGGAACACCGCGTTGTAGCCCTGGTAGACCATGCCCCACATGACGATGGAGGCGGCGAAGGCCAGCGGTACGTTCTGGATGCTGATCGCATACAGGTAGACGAAGGCCAGCAGGCCCGAGCCCAGGCAGCCGGCGATCATGGTCGGGCGACGGCCGATCTTGTCGGACAGGTTGCCGACAAAGGGGATCACCAGCACCGCGACGATGTTGCCCACCACCGGGATCCACAGGTACACGCTCTTGTCGAAGCCGATGCCATACGCCGGCTGTACCGCGTAGGCCGCGCCGAAGATGGTGGCGACCACCGGGATCACGTTCATCAGCGCCATGAACATCACCAGCACCATGTGCTTCCAGCTGTGGCGGAAGGCCTCGCTGATCGGCGATTTGGCGACCTTGTCCTGCTTCTCTTCCTTCACGAACGCCGGGGTTTCGTGCACTTCCTTACGGATGATGAAGCCTGCGATCAGCACCACCGCACTCATCAGGAACGGAATGCGCCAGCCCCAGTCGTTGAACGCTTCGCTGGGCATGAAGTAGGCCAGTGGCAGGAACACCGCCGCCGCCAGCACCTGGCCGGCCTGCACGCCCTGCAAGGTGAAGCTGGCGTAGTAGCCTCGCCGGCCGAACGGCGCGTGCTCCATGATCATCGAACTGGCGCCGGAGATTTCACCGGCCACCGCAAAGCCCTGCACCAGGCGCAGCAGCACCAGCAAGGCCGGGGCGAGCAGGCCGATGTCGTGGTAGGTCGGCAGCAGGCCGACGGCCATGGTCGACAGGCCCATCAGGAACATGCACAGCAGCAGGACGTTCTTGCGCCCGCGGGTATCACCCCAGTGGCCAAGCACGAACGCGCCGACCGGGCGGGCCAGGTAGCCCACGCCGTAGGTGGCCAGCGAGGCGATGATGGCCATTTTCGGGTCGGTGTTGGGGAAGAAGATCTGCGGGAAGATCAGTGCCGCAGCCTGGGCATAGATGAAAAAGTCGTAGTACTCGAGTGCCGAGCCTATCCATCCGCTGGCGGTCGCTTTCTTGGCTTGAGAGCTGGAGTGGGCCATCGTTGTCTCCGTTGTTTTTGTTGGTCGCCGCACAGCAGGCGCCGCCGGGCGGCAGCCAGTGGGTGTGCGATCGCTATCGGGAGTTTTCGGTGCGCTTAAACGGCGGACGATCGCGGGCGGAGTCTGCCAAGGGAGAACAAAGGAGCTGGTGCGGGTTGCAAGGCGAGGGAGGTTTGCATAGGTCGGTACCCGTTTTATTGAACTTATTATGTCGTGGCGTTGGGCTTGTAAGCGCAAGTTTTGCCGAGCGGCCATCTGGGCAGAAAGGGGCGGTCGGTGTGCTTGCGTCTGAACCCATGGTTGCCCACGGGTGGCAGTGAATCAATTCGCCAAAACGGGTTTTGTGCGGTAATCGAACGCAAAACTAACCGTTCCGTACAAAGTGATTGCTGACGCGACTGCACCTGCGAATAATCGATAATGCCAAGAAGTCAGAAGGTCTGTTGCCCGCGAAGAGGCCGGTACAGACGAACCACGGACTTCCAGCCCCGTAGCCCCCATAACAAGGAACTCCCCCATGCAGCGTTCGATAGCCACCGTGTCCTTGAGCGGCACCCTGCCGGAAAAGCTCGAAGCCATCGCCGCCGCCGGTTTCGACGGCGTCGAGATCTTCGAAAATGATCTGCTCTACTACGCCGGCAGCCCCCGCGAAGTGCGGCAGATGTGCGCCGACCTAGGCATCGCCATCACCCTGTTCCAGCCGTTCCGCGATTTTGAAGGCTGCCGCCGCGACCGGCTGCAGAAGAACCTCGACCGCGCCGAGCGCAAGTTCGACCTGATGCAAGAGCTGGGCACTGACCTGGTGCTGGTGTGCAGCAACGTGCAGGCCGACGCGCTGGGTGAAGAACAACTGCTGGTGGACGACCTGCGCCTGCTTGGCGAACACGCGGGCAAGCGCGGTTTGCGCATCGGCTACGAAGCCTTGGCCTGGGGCCGCCATGTCAACACCTACCAGCAAGTGTGGAACCTGGTGCGCCAGGCCGACCACCCGGCGCTGGGGGTAATCCTTGACAGCTTCCACACCCTGTCGCTCAAGGGCGACCCGGCCGCGATCCGTGACATCCCCGGCGACAAGATCTTCTTCGTGCAGATGGCCGACGCGCCGATCCTGGCCATGGACGTGCTGGAGTGGAGCCGCCACTTCCGCTGCTTCCCGGGGCAGGGTGAAATGGACCTGGCCGGTTTCCTCGCGCCGATCCTCGCCACCGGTTACCGCGGCCCGCTGTCGCTGGAAATCTTCAACGATGGCTTCCGCGCCGCACCACCCCGGCAGAACGCCGCCGATGGCCTGCGTTCGCTGCTGTATCTGGAAGAGCAGACCCGCCTGCGCCTGCAGCAGGAAGGCACCGCCATCGAGCCCGGCGTGCTGTTCGCACCGCCCGCTGCCAGCGCCTATGACGGCGTGGAGTTCCTTGAATTTGCCGTCGACGAAGCTGTCGGCGCGCGCCTGGGCGGCTGGCTCAAGCGCCTGGGCTTTGCCGATGCCGGCAAGCACCGCAGCAAGGACGTGCGCCTGCTGCGCCAGAACGACATCAACATCGTGCTCAACGCCGAGCCGTACTCCTTCGGCCACAACTTCTTCGAGGCCCATGGCCCGTCGCTGTGCGCCACCGCGCTGCGGGTCAAGGACGAGCATGCCGCGCTGCAACGCGCCACCGACTTTCGCGGCCAGCCGTTCCGCGGCCTGGTCGGCCCCAACGAATGTGAAGTACCCGCCGTACGTGCACCGGACGGCAGCCTGATCTACCTGGTGGAGCAGGGCAAGGAAGGCCCGTCGCTGTACGACACCGACTTCCGCCTGGACCCGGCCGCCACCGCCACCGGTGGCCTGCAGCGCATCGACCACATGGCGCTGGCCCTGCCGGCCGAATCGCTGGACAGCTGGGTGTTGTTCTACAAGAGCCTGTTCGATTTCGCCGCCGATGACGAAGTGGTGCTGCCCGACCCTTACGGCCTGGTCAAGAGCCGCGCCTTGCGCAGCCAGTGCGGCAGCCTGCGTTTGCCGCTGAACATCTCGGAAAACCGCAACACCGCCATCGCCCATGCACTGTCCAGCTATCGCGGCTCGGGCGTGCACCACATTGCCTTCGATTGCGCGGATATCTTCAAGGAAGTGGCGCGGGCCAAGGAAGCCGGCGTGCCGTTGCTGGAGATCCCGCTGAACTACTACGACGACCTGGCGGCGCGGTTCGATTTCGACGACGAGTTCTTGAGCGAACTGGCGTACTACAACGTGCTGTACGACCGTGATGCCCAGGGTGGCGAACTGTTCCACGTCTATACCGAGTCGTTCGAGGACCGCTTCTTCTTCGAGATCATCCAGCGCAAGGGGGGGTATGCGGGGTATGGCGCGGCGAACGTGGCGGTGCGTTTGGCGGCCATGGCCAAGCGGCGCAGTGGCGCGGCGCGCAAGCCCGTCCTGTAGCCGCGCTTTGCGCCATAGCCAGCCGTGCTGGCATACATAGCTGGCACGGCCCCTGTCGGGGCCGCTGATCACGCATTCAGAAAGTCGAATTCTTCAGCGTAACGGAACACGCCCTGTAGTCCTGATCAACCAGGGTGATAACGCCCGTGACCTGAGTGGTCTTGCCAACCGACAGTGCGCTCACCTGGCTGGTGTTATCGGTGCCGGCGAAAATCTCGACCGCACCATTGCTCATGTAGACCCTGTACCGAGGCTGCATGCCTTGGTTGATCATTTCGACTTTCCCGCTCACCGACAGTGTTTTGTTGCGGTAAGTCTCGTTGGCGCGAACCTTGTTGGCCTTGACGTCCTGGCAAATTTGCGCCAACGACTGGGTGACCGGCGCCGGTGCAGTCGCTTGCTGGACTTGTTGCAGGCCCTGTTCAAGGGTAATGCAACCGGACATGGCCAACATGGGGAGCGCCGCGATGAGGCCGTTGCGAAGGACTTTCATATCTACAAAACCCTTAGAATCATTCGAGAAAGTCCTCAAACTTGAAAGGCCGTGAACGGGCGCTCAGGGCGCCGGGCATCATCTTTCAAGCAGTCGGGACTGTGGCTTCGGTCAAAGGAGTGAAGGTGGGGAGTCAGGGCGGGGCTGTTGCACGGCGTTCACTCCATTGAACAGGGCGCAGGTTATATCAAAATCGATGTCACCACGCAAAGCCGCACTGGCCGGCCTGCGACCTGGTTGGCAGCTGAGCCGGTTGATCGACTGCAGCCGCTATCAAGCCCAACCCGCAGCGGGCCAGCCAGTTCCAGTACCACTTTGGCACTGACTGCGCCATCGAAGGCGCTCAGTACCTTGCCGGCCAGGCAATTGCGCGCGCAGAGGCGGATGTCGCTGGCTTCGATCATCAGCAGCAAACAACCCTAGCGTGTTCATGACGCTGAATACCGAGGGGCTCGATCCTGACCACTCGACCAACAGCGCGCTTCCCCCCAACCCCCCACTCACGGATAATCGCTGGCAAATCCCAATAAATATCCCGTGAGCACCCATGAGCCACCCCGTAGCCCCCCTCGGCCAGCCCGAGATCGAAGGGACACGCAAGTCGCGCAAGAACAACCCTGAGAAAACCCGCGAGGACATCCTCCAGGCCGCCATCAACGAGTTCGTCCAGCAAGGCCTGGCGGGTGCGCGGGTGGATGCCATCGCCGAGCGCACGGCCACCTCCAAGCGCATGATCTACTACTATTTCGGCAGCAAGGAGCAGCTGTACGTCGAGTGCCTGGTCAAGCTGTACGGTGACATCCGCAAGACCGAGCACCGCCTGGACCTGGAGTCGTTGCCGGCCGAGCAGGCGATCCAGCGCCTGACCGAGTTCACCTTCGACCACCACGATCGCAACGTCGATTTCGTGCGCATGGTCTGCACCGAGAACATCCACTACGGCGAGTACGTCAAGAAAACCCCGGCCATCCGCGAGATGAGCAGCCTGGTGCTGCAGGCCCTGGGCCGTACGCTGGAGCGGGGCGTGGCGGAGGGCGTGTTCCGCCCGGGTATCGAGGTCATCGACCTGCACATGCTGATGAGCGCGTTCTGCTTCTATCGTGTGTCGAACCGCCACACCTTCGGCGACATCTTCCAGATCGACCTGCTCGACGAGCAGATCAAGTTGCGCCACAAGGCGATGATCTGCGAAGCGGTGATGCGCTACATCCAGGCCTGAGGGCCGGCTATTCGCCCAGCCGTTGCTCGCGCGACGGCGGGTAGCCGAAGTACGCCGCGTAGCACTTGCTGAAGTGCGACACCGAGACGAAGCCGCACGCCACAGCCACTTCCATTACCGACAGGTCGGAATACTGCAGCAGGCGGCGGCTCTTGGTGATGCGCAGCTCCATGTAGTAGCGCCGCGGCGAGGTACCCAGTTGGGCCTGGAACAGGCGGTCGATCTGCCGGCGCGAACGGCCGCTGTAAGCGGCCAGCTGGTCGAGGCTAAGGGTTTCCTCGAGGTTGTTCTCCATCAGCTCTACAATCGTGCGCAGGTGCAGGCTCATGGACTTTTTTGCCCCCGGCCCGACCTGGCGATAACGCGCGCCGGAGAACGACAGAATTTCTTCGACACCTTCGGCCAGGCCGTCGCCGTACAGGCGGCGCACCAGGCCGAGCATCAGCTCCATGGCGCCATTGGGGCTGGCGGCGCTGAGGCGGTCGCGGTCGAGGGTGAAGCTGGCCGGGGTGATGCGTGTTTGCGGGCTGCGTTCGGACAGGCTGGCGCGCTGTTCGGGGTGGATGCTGCAGCCGTAGTCATCCAGCACCCCGGCCCGGCCGAGGAACCAGGCGCCATTCCACAACCCGCCCAGGGCCATGCCGTGGGCGGCGCAGTCGTCCAGCAGGCGGTCGAGCTCCGGGTACTTCAGCGGGGTGCGCAGGCCGCCGCAGACGATCAGCAGGTCAAGGTCCTTCAATTCGCTGGCGGCAAGCTCGGTGGCCACCAGCTCCAGGCCCAGATCGCTCAGCACCCGGTCGCCGTCCAGCGACAGCGGGGTGAACTGGAAGCTGTCGGCGCGCAGCAGGTTGGCGGTCACCAGCACGTCCATGGCCACGGTGAAGCTGGCCATCGAGAAGTGTTCAAGCAGAACGAAGTCGACCCGGTAGGGCGCCTGCGGGCTGCCGGCGGCGCTCTTGAGGCGCAGCATGTTGCTGGTGCTGGTCTTCTTGCTGAACTGACGTGGGGTGGGCACTCTGGACTCCGCTTCCTGGCTGGCCCGCAGAGTGTGGCGGGTGGCCGGGGGAAAGACAATCGCCAGGGTGGGCGTGTCGTGTTCGGGGTCGTATTGAGGCAAGTGGGCCACGCAGCTGCCGATGCGCCGGCACAGGCCGTAAATCCGAATGAACCCTCACCGCTGGCGGGCACCCAACCCAGTACATGCCAATGGGAGAGTGCTCATGGAAATCGGAACGATCTGGATCATTGTCGCGGCCTTGGTCATCCTGCTGGAGATCTTCGCCATCTGGCACATCATCGGCAGCGACCGGCGCGCCGAGCGCAAGATGCTGTGGGTCGTCTTCGTCGTCTATGCACCGTTCCCCGGGTTGCTGTTCTGGGCGTGGCGCGGGCCGCGGGCGGTGAAGGGCAGGGCGGTGTTGCAGGAGAAATGACCGGGCAGGCATCAGGGGCATGGCGCCTGATGCCTGCTATGACGCTCAGGGGACCTCAACCTCGATGGCGTCCTTCAGGTCGCTCACCATCAAGCTGCCGGTGAAGGTGACAAGGTGGTCGACATCGAGCGCCTTGAAGGCATCCCTGATCTGCTTGCGCATGAGGTTGCGTGCCTCGCGACGCTTTTCTTCGAGGGTGCCGGACGCGAGCTGAATATCGCCGAGCAACGTGGTCTGGAGGTCGTCGGCGGGCGTCCAGCCCATTTTCTTGCGCATGTGCGCGCGTGCCGTGTCGGCTTCCGGTTCGTGAATCTTCTTCAGTGGGTTGATGGAGTAGGCGAGCTGGAACGCGTGTGATTTGCTCATGGCATTTCCTGTTCAGGGGCTTTGGCCTCCATGCCGGGACTTGCAATCTAGCGAGCATCACGCGCTGGGAAAACATACGCGATGTTCAGCCGGTGTCGCTGCCGTTGCGAAAATGCCTACAGCACACTTGACCTCTACTTAACCTGAGGTCGCAGGCTCGGGCGCTCATTCACACGACGGAGCGTCCCATGACTGAAGCCTTCCAGCTGTCCAACCCGCAAGGCCTGTATGACCCCAGTGGCAATGCCTACTCCCACGTGGCCGACGTGCACGCCGGCAGCCGGCTGCTGTTCGTTGCCGGGCAAGGGGGTGAAAATGCTGCGGGCCAGGTGTCGCCGCTGTTCGCCGAGCAGGCTCGCCAGGCGCTGGCCAATGTGGAGACGGCCCTTGCCTCGAAAGGCGCCAGGCTTGATCAGGTGTGCAAGCTGACCTTGCTGATTGTCGACCACAGTGAGGAGCGCTTGCGCCAGTGGGTGGCTGAAGCTGATCGCGCCTGGGGTAAGCACATGAAGCCGGCCTGCACCCTGATCCCGGTGCCGCGTTTGGCACTCGACGGAATGTTGGTTGAGATTGAGGCGGTTGCGGCGATACTTACAGAGCTGAAGCCATAGACTCTCACTTTTTCCGAGCCCCCCATGCTACCTATCGAACTGCTCCCGACCACCGCCGACCAGGCCGAACTGATCCGCAACCTCTATCAGTTCTATGCCTACGAGTCCTCTGACTGGGAGCAGGAAGATGTCGAGGTGGATGGGCGTTTCTACGTCCACGAAGCGCACCTGCAGCGCTACTGGGCGTCCGCAGGCTGGAGCGCCAACCTGGTGCTGGTGGACGGTTTCATCGCCGGCTTCGTGCTGGTCGAGCGCAGCGAACTGCCAGGCATCGATGCCAGTGAACTGGCCGACCTGTTCATCCTCAAGCGCTACCGCCGCCAGGGCGTTGGCCGGGCCGTGGCGCAACAATTGCTCAGTGCCCCGGGTGACTGGCTCCTGCGCTGTTACGCCCTGGACCCTATAGCCGTCGCTTTCTGCAAGGCCGTGGTGGCCAACCTGCCACGGCGGGTGCAGCAAGTCGATCTGGATGACGACGCGGATCTGCTGACCTACAAAGTCACCGCCGCACTCCATTGAGGGCATGGCTTCACCTGGTGGGCCATTGACCTGGCGTAGCAAAATTCTGTGACCCACTTCACAAAACCTGCTCACGCGGCATAATGCCAGCACCTCCAAACAAGACCCGACCGCTCTGGTCCGGGGTTCCTTTTCGTGCGCGTCGCAGGTTCAGGGAAATTTCATGTCGCTAGTCGCAAGCCCCGACATCATGTACCGGCTGTTGATTCAGAGCGTGGTGGACTATGCCATCTACCTGCTCACCCCCGACGGTATTGTCGCCAACTGGAACCCCGGCGCCCAGCGGGCCAAGGGTTACCTCGCCGATGAAATCGTCGGCAAGCACTACTCGCTGTTCTACAGCGAAGCCGAGCGCGCCGCCGGCCTGCCCGAACAGAACCTGGAGCAGGCGCGCGACACCGGGCGCTTCGAGGAGGTCGGCTCACGCCTGCGCAAGGATGGTTCTGCCTTCCACGCCCATGTGGTGATCGATGCCGTGCGCGACGACAGCGGCAACCTGGTCGGTTTCGCCAAGGTCACGCGCGACATTTCCGAGCGGCGCCAGCAGGAACTTGAGCTGCTGCAGGCCAAGGACCTGGCGGAACAGTACAGCCAGGAAATGGCCAAGCTGTCGCAGTTCCTCGACTCGGTGATCGCCAACATCCCCGCCAGCGTGATCGTCCAGGACCTGGAGAGCCAGCGCATTCTGCTGGCCAACCAGCAGGCCGAGCGCCTGTTCGGTGGGCGTGGCAGCAGCATGATCGGCAAACTGCCCGGCGAATGCCTGGCACCGGCGGCCGCCGACTACCTGGAACAGCAACTCAGCCGCGGTGCCCGCAATGTCAAGGGGTATGCGGCCGAGACTCGGGTCGATACGGTCTGCGGGCCGCGCACCCTGCGCAGCCGGGCGTTGCTCAGCCAGCGCCGAGAAGGGCAGGCCGACTACGTGCTGTTCGTCGCCGAAGACGCCACCGAAGAGCTGGCCGCGCATGCCCAGATCCACCACATGGCGCACCACGACGCGCTGACCGGGTTGCCTAACCGCACGCTGTTCAACGAGCGCCTGAAGCAGGCCCTGGTGCGCGGCCACGAGAGCGAAAAACTGACCGCCGCCTTGTGCCTGGACCTGGACAATTTCAAGAACATCAACGACTCCCTCGGCCATGCCTTCGGCGACAAGCTGCTGCGCGCCCTAGGCAAGCGCCTGCGCCGCGAACTGCGCGAGCACGACACCCTGGCGCGCCTGGGCGGTGACGAGTTTGCCGTGGTGCTGACGGGCCTGGACAGCCGCGAGGCCGCCTGCAGCACCGCGCAGCGCCTGATCGAGGCGGTCTGCCCGCCGTTCCAGATCGAGGGCCACCAGTTCACGGTGGGCGTGAGCATCGGCATCGCCCTCGCGCCCGATGACAATGAGCAGGCCGAGCAGTTGCTCGGCTATGCCGACATGGCGCTGTACGAAGCCAAGCGTAACGGCCGTAATCGTTACGAGTGCTTCCACGTCGAGCTGGATGTTGCTGCGCGCCAGCGCCGCCTGGTGGAAACCGACCTGCGCACCGCGCTGCACCTGGGCCAGCTGCACCTGCATTACCAGCCGGTGGTGGACCAGCTGACCAGCAGCGTGACCGGCTATGAGGCGCTGTTGCGCTGGGAGCACCCGACCCGCGGCATGGTCATGCCGATGGACTTCATCCCCATCGCCGAGGAAACCGGGCTGATTCACGAACTGGGCATCCGCGCGCTGAACCTGGCGTGCCAGGAAGCGGCCAGCTGGGACAGTGAGCAGACGGTGTCGGTCAACCTGTCGCCGGTACAGTTCAAGAACGCCAACCTGGTGGATACGGTGTCACTGGCCTTGGCCGACTCTGGCCTGCCTGCGCGGCGCCTGGAGCTGGAGATCACCGAATCGGTATTGCTCGGCAACAGCGAAGAGAACGTGCGTACTTTGCGTGCACTGAAGGACCTGGGCGTGTCGATTTCACTGGATGACTTCGGCACCGGCTACTCGTCGTTGGGTTACCTGCGCTCGTTCCCGTTCGACCGCATCAAGATCGACAAGTCGTTCGTGCACGACATGTGCGAGAGCCGTGAGGCGATGTCGATCATCCGCGCGATCACCGAGCTGTCCAACAGCCTGATGATCAAGACCACGGCAGAAGGGGTGGAGTCGGAGGAGCAGATGCAGCGGCTGAGGGCCGAGGGCTGCTCGCACTTTCAGGGGTATCTGTATGGGCGACCGGTGCCAGCGGGGGAGCGGTTGAAGCAGGTGGCGGTGGGGTGAGGGCCAGTGGGGCTGCAATGCAGCCCCGCATGCTCAGCGGTTCCAGTCCGGCGCAAAGTCTGGGTTCACCACCCGCAGATCCTTCGGCAACTCGGCAATCAGCGCCCGGTCCTGATCATCCAGCTGCACGTCGAGCGACGCCAGGTTGCTCAACTGGTTCTCGCGGCTGCTGGCCTTGGGGATCACCGCCACGCCGTCCTGGTCCAGCAGCCATTTCAGTGCTACCTGGCTGGGCAGCACGCCATGCTTGCGTGCAATTGCCTGGATCACCGGCTGCTGCGCCGCTTGCCCGCGGGCCAGCGGGGTATAGGCGGTGAGCAGCAGGTCGTGTTGGCGGGCGTAGTCGAGCAGCGGTTGCTGGCCGAGCAGCACGTGGTATTCGACCTGGATCGCCGATAGCGGCGCCCCCAGCGCTTCGATCACCTGGCGCAGCAGGCCGAGCGGGAAGTTGGCCACGCCGATACTGCGTACCTTGCCTTCGTCACGCAGCGCCACCAGGGTTTCGATGCTGCGGGCCAGGTCCCAGTCCTTGCCGGGCCAGTGGATGTGGAACAGGTCGACCTGCTCGGTGCCCAGGGCGCGCAGGCTGTTCTCCAGGGATTGGCGCATGGCCTCGGGCGCCAGGCGGTCCCACCAGACCTTGGTGGTCAGGTGAATCTGCTCGCGCGGCACGCTGCTGTCGCGCAAGGCCTGGCCGACGGCGGCTTCGTTGTCGTAGGCAGTGGCGGTGTCGATGTGCCGGTAACCCAGCTCCAGCGCCTGGTGGACTGCACGCGTGCACTCGGCGCCGGTCATCGGCCAGGTGCCCAGGCCGATGCTGGGCAGGTCGAGGCCGTTGCGGGTGGTGAGCCTATGCATGAAAACTCCTTCTTCGGGTTCAAGGGTCCGTAGCCGATGGTGCGCGTTTAGCCTGCCAGCGACCATGCGCCGGGCGCAGAAAGTGGTCGATCAGCGAACGTTAAATAAGGCTTCCTGCAGCACGATGGCATTTGACCTTCCTCAAGTCGTCGTATCTCTTCTAGAATCCCAGCTGTCGCACCTGCCTTCACCTGGCGCAGCATGCCGCCGCGCCGCCATCGAGAACGCCATGAGTTCCAGCACACCGCTGTCCGGAGTCAACCACCCCCTGCGCGGCATCGTTCTGGTGGTGGTGGCGACCTTCCTGTTCGCCAGCCACGATGCCTTGTCCAAATTCCTCGGTGGGCTGTACCCGATCGTCATGGTGGTGTGGGCCCGCTATGTGGTGCACACCCTGCTGATGGCCGGGATCTTCCTGCCCAAGTCCGGCCTCAACGTACTGCGCACCCGGCGCCCGGTGTTGCAGACCTTGCGTGCATTGAGCCTGCTCAGCACCAGCCTGCTGTTCACCACCGGCCTGCAGTACCTGCCGCTGGCGGAGGCAACGTCGGTCAACTTCCTCGCCCCGGTGCTGGTCACCGCGTTGTCGGCGCCGCTGCTCAAAGAGCGGGTCACGGCGGGGCAATGGGTGGCCGTGGTGCTGGGGTTCATCGGCGTACTGGTGGTGGTGCACCCCGGTGGCGCAATGTTCACGCCGGCGATTCTCTACCCGTTTGGCTCGGCGCTGGGGTTCTGTTTCTATCAGTTGCTGACGCGAATCCTGTCGGCCTACGACAGCCCGACCACTAGTAACTTCTACGCAGGGCTGTGCAACACTGTGGTGATGAGCGCGCTGGTGCCGTTCTTCTGGGAGTTGCCGCGGTGGGATCATGCGTTGCTGATGCTGGCCTTGGGCGGTTTCGGCATGAGTGCGCACCTGCTGCTGACCCAGGCCTTCCGCCATGCCGCGCCGGCGTTGCTGGCGCCGTTCAGTTACTGCCAGATCGTCTTTGCCGGGTTGCTGGGGCTGTTGATCTACGGGCAGGTACCGGACAGTGCGAGCCTGGTGGGGATTGCCATCATCTGCTTGAGCGGGTTAGGGGCAGCATGGATGCAGCGCAGGAAGTGAGGCTACGTGCAGGCTCACGCTAGCTGGCCATGAACTGCAGGATCCGTTCGCGCAACCAGCGCTCGGCGGGGTCGTTGTCCTGCGCGCCGCTCCAGACCATCGACAACTCCGCCTCGGTGATTTCGAACGGCGCCGGGTCGGCGCGCAGGCTGCCGTCGTCGGCCAGGGCGCAGGCGGCGTAATCGGGCACGGTGGCGATCATTTCGGTATTGCGCAGCAAGGCGCGCAGGCTGCCGAACTGCGGCACCGCCAGCACCACCTTGCGGCAACGGCCGATGCGCGCCAGGTCGAGGTCGATGTTGCCACTCATGTCGCCGGAAAATGACACCATCACATGCGGCCTGGCGCAGTATTCGTCCAGTGTCAGCGGGCCCGGGCGGTTATCGGCGCGCAACACACGCACACCGATATCGCGCAACTTGCGGCGCTTGGCAGTGGCCGGCAGGTCGGTGGTATAGCTGACGCCGACCGAGATCTCGCCGCTCGCCAGTAGGCTCGGCATCAGCAGGAAGTTGGCCCGGCGTACCACCACGCTGATGTCTGGCGCTTCTTCGCGCAAGGCTTGCAGCAGGGCGGGGAACAGGCCGAACTCGGCGTCATCGGACAGGCCCAAGCGGAACACGTTGCAGCTGTTGGCCGGGTCGAACTCGCGGGCGCGGCTGATTGCCGAAGAGATCACGTCCATCGCCGGGCCCAGTTCGGCGAAAATCTGCATCGCCCGTGGCGTCGGCTCCATGGCGCGGCCACTGCGGATCAACAGCGGGTCGTCGAACAGTTCGCGCAGGCGGGCGAGCGCGGCGCTGACGGTGGACTGGGTGATGAACAGCTTTTCGCCGACGCGGGTGAGGTTGCGTTCGATCATCAGGGCTTCGAAAAGCACCAGCAGGTTCATGTCGACGCGGCGCAGGTCGTTGCGGTTCATGGGGCTTGGCTCACGGAGGGTGGATGGGTTGGCGGTGTATTGAAGCACGGCGCTGGCCCTTGTGCCTTGTATGGATGTGCGGGCCGCTTTGCAGGCAAGCCCGCGCCTGCAAGAGCCACGCTATCGCCCCCTAATAGCCACTCTATTAGAAGTCTGCCCAAGCTCGGCTAGTCTTGACCGTGGCCCCGCGAGTTCCGCGCGCGGATGGCGTGTCAGCACCTGTGTGCAAGACCCCGCCGCCTCGCCATGACAGTTTCGTGAGCCCTGTGTCGGAACGTGACCGACCTGACCTGATGAGGGGTAGGCATGAGCCCATGTGCTCGGCTGAAAGCACACCTGGCATAGACCGGAAATCTGGATAACCGACCCAAAGGTAACAGCAGATGTCGAACGAATCGAAATGCCCGTTCCATCAAACCGCAGGTGGCGGCACCACCAACCGTGATTGGTGGCCCGACCAGCTCAACCTCAGGATCCTCCACCAACACTCGTCGAAGTCCAGCCCCGACCCGGACTTCGATTATGCCAAGGCGTTCAAGAACCTCGACTTCAATGCCTTGAAACAAGACCTGACTGCCTTGATGACCGACTCTCAGGAGTGGTGGCCGGCCGACTTCGGCCACTATGGCCCGCTGTTCATCCGCATGGCCTGGCACAGCGCCGGCACTTACCGCATCGGTGATGGCCGCGGCGGCGCCGGCTCCGGTCAACAGCGCTTCGCCCCGCTCAACAGCTGGCCCGACAACGTCAGCCTGGACAAGGCCCGGCGGTTGTTGTGGCCCATCAAGCAGAAGTACGGCAACAAGATTTCCTGGGCCGACCTGATCGTCCTCACCGGTAACGTCGCCCTCGAATCCATGGGCTTCAAGACCTTCGGCTTCTCTGGCGGTCGCGCGGATGTGTGGGAGCCGGACGAAGACGTGTACTGGGGTTCGGAAAAAGTCTGGCTGGGCGGTGACACCCGCTACGGCAAGGAGCAGGTCAAGGCGCAGCCGCCTGGCCAGGGCGACCTGGTGGCCGAACCCGCCAAGCATGGCGAAGAACAGAACCGCGACCTGTCGGCCGAGCGCAACCTGGAAAACCCGCTGGCTGCCGTGCAGATGGGTCTGATTTACGTCAACCCGGAAGGGCCGGAAGGCAACCCGGACCCGGTGGCTTCGGGCAAGGACATCCGCGAGACCTTCGGCCGCATGGCCATGAACGACGAAGAAACCGTGGCGCTGATCGCCGGTGGCCATGCCTTCGGCAAAACCCACGGCGCCGGCCCGGCCGATAACGTCGGCGCCGAACCGGAAGCCGCTGGCCTTGAGCTGCAAGGCCTGGGCTGGGCCAACAAATTTGGCACCGGCAAGGGTGGCGACACCATCACCAGCGGCCTGGAAGTGACCTGGACCTCAACCCCGACCCGCTGGAGCAACGAGTACCTCAGCAACCTGTTCAACTTCGAATGGGAACTGACCAAGAGCCCGGCCGGCGCCCACCAGTGGCGGCCGAAAGAGGGCAAGGGCGCAGGCACCGTACCGGATGCGCACGACTCGAGCAAAAAACACGCACCGTCCATGCTCACCTCCGACCTGGCGCTGCGCTTCGACCCGATCTACGAACCGATCGCCCGGCGCTTCAAGGACAACCCCGAGCAGTTGGCGGACGCCTTCGCCCGTGCCTGGTACAAGCTGATCCACCGCGACATGGGCCCGCTGGCGCGTTACCTGGGGCCGGAAATGCCCAACGAAGAACTGCTGTGGCAAGACCCGTTGCCCAAAGCCGAGCCATCTTCGCTCAACGAGCAGGATATCGCTGGGCTCAAGTCCAAGGTCCTGGCATCGGGCTTGAGCGTGGGTGAGCTGGTCTCCACCGCCTGGGCCAGTGCTTCTACCTTCCGTGGCTCTGACAAACGCGGCGGTGCCAATGGCGCCCGTTTGCGCCTGGCACCGCAAAAAGACTGGGCTGCCAACCAGGGTACGGACAAGGTGCTGGCGGCGCTGGAGAACATCCAGCGCGAGTTCGGCAATGGCGGCAAGAAGGTCTCCCTGGCCGACCTGATCGTACTGGCCGGTACCGCCGCCGTGGAGAAGGCTGCCAAGGACGCCGGTTACAGTGGCAGCGTGGGCTTCCGGGCGGGCCGCGTCGATGCTTCCCAGGCGCAGACCGATGTCGAGTCGTTCGCTGTGCTCGAACCGTTGGCCGACGGTTTCCGTAACTTCACCAAGGACCGCTACAGCGTCAAGGCCGAAAAGCTGCTGCTGGACAAAGCCCAGCTGCTGACACTGACCGCGCCTGAGTTGACCGTGCTGATCGGCGGCCTGCGCGTGCTGGGCGCCAACCACGGTGGCAGCAAGGACGGTGTATTCACCGACAAACCTGGCACCTTGAGCAACGACTTCTTCCGCAACCTGCTGGACATGAGTGTGGAGTGGAAGCCGACCTCGGGTGACAACGAAACCTTCGAAGGCCGCGATCGCACGACCGGGCAGGTGAAGTGGACGGGCAGCCGTGTTGACCTGGTGTTCGGCTCGCACGCTCAGTTGCGGGCGCTGAGCGAGGTGTATGGCAGCAGCGATGGCGATGCCAAGTTCGTCAAAGACTTCGTGGCGGCTTGGGTGAAGGTGATGGAGCTCGATCGTTTCGACTTGAAACAGATGTAGTTCCTGCGGCTGCTGTGCAGCCTGTCCGCAAGCAAGCCCGCCCCCGCAGGTGACGGTGGGGCGGGCTTGCGCGTATCTGCTTCAATGGATGCTGGACCATTGCGCTGTTCCTGTGCAAGCTGAGGCATTCAGGAATGGACCTCGATGCAGACAGAAGGTGAACCCACGTGAACCCCGAATCCATGCTGGCGGCGCTGCCAGGCTTTGCCATGGCGCCGCAGGCCATCCAGGTATTGCCCGATGCCGCGGCCTACCGTACCTGCCTGCTCGAGCGCATCGCCGCGGCAACTCGGCGCATCGTTATCGTCGCCTTGTACCTGCAGGAGGATGAGGCCGGTCAGGAAGTGCTCGATGCCCTGTACCAGGCCAAGGCCGCGCGGCCGGGGCTGGAGATCGTCATCGTGGTCGACTGGTTCCGCGCCCGGCGTGGGCTGCTGGGGGCCGGGCGCCAACCTGGCAATGCCGCCTGGTACCAGGCCCAGCGCCAGCTGCGCGGGTTGGATGTGGTGATCCATGGCGTGCCGGTGCAAACCCGCGAGCTGTTTGGCGTGCTGCACTTGAAGGGCAGCGTGATTGATGATTGCGTGGTCTACACCGGCGCCAGCCTCAACAACGTCTACCTGCACCGCTTCGACCGCTACCGCCTGGACCGTTACCACCTGTTCGAGTCGCCCGCGCTGGCCGATGCCATGGTCGACCTGGTGCGGCGCCTGCTGCATCACACCGCCACGCCGCGCCTGGACCTCCCTGCGCCTCCCCAAACCCGCAACCTGCGCGGCGATATCCGGCGCCTGCGCGCCCGCCTGCGGCGCATGGCCTATGAGGTACCGGCGGCTGCGCCAGGCCAGGGCCTGCGGGTAGTGCCGCTGCTGGGGGTTGGGCGGGGCAATCCGCTTAACCGCGCAGTGTGCGCACTGCTGGCCGCAGCGCGGTCGCAGATCATCATCAGCACACCGTATTTCAACCCGCCACGGGTGGTGATGCGCGAGATCGACCATGCCCTGGACCGCGGCCTGCGGGTCGAGCTGATAGTCGGCGACCGCACCGCCAACGATTTCTATATCGCCCCGGGCGAGCCGTTCAGCGCCAGTGGTGCCTTGCCCTACCTGTACGAGGACAACCTGCGCGCCTTTGCCCGGCGGCGTCAGGCCGGTATTGCCAGTGGCCAGCTGATGGTGCGGATCTGGAATGACCCGGGGCACACGTTTCATGCCAAGGGGGTGTGGGTCGACCAGCGTTATTCGCTGCTGACCGGCAACAACCTCAACCCCCGCGGGTTCAACCTGGATCTGGAAAACGGCCTGCTGATCGACGACCCGCGCGGGCAGTGGACAGTGCCCCGCGAGCTGGAATTGGAAGGTATTCGTCGGCATGCGCCGAAGATCGGCTCGGCGGATGAACTGGGGGTCAAGGCAGAGCACCCCAAGGAAGTGCGCAAGTTCTTGCGGCGCCTGCGCTTCAGCCGCCTGGAACCGTTGATCAAGCGGGTGCTTTGAGCGCTCTTTACCTCTCTGAAAAGTCATGGCAAACGAATACAATCAGCCGTTTTCCACGTTAACCAGATAGGCCAATTCATTCATGGTGCTTGATCCACCCACGATGCTGACCATCACCATCGCCCTGGCTGCCGCCGCAGCGCTGTACCTGGCGATCGAGTGGCGCAGTGTCCGCGAACCCTCGCTGCTGTTCTGGAGCGCGGGTTTCGCCACTATCACCATCGGTTCCACCCTGGCCCTGCTGCGTGGCATCGGCCTGCTGTTGATCGGCATCTGGTTCGCCAATGGCCTGCTGGTGGTGGCGCACACGTTCTTTTTGCTGGGTGTGGTGCGCTTCACCCAGGCCCGGCTGTCGCGGGCGTGGCTGTTGATCGTGCCGGTGTGGTTCGCCTTGCTGCTGCTGCCCGCCGGGCCGCAGTGGTCGAAGGTGATGCTGATGGTCAACTCGTTGCTGGTGGCGCTGCTCACGCTCAAGGGCAGCCTGCTGCTGCGCCCGCACGGCAAGTCGTTGAGCGTAGGGGCGGTACAACTGCGTTATGTGCTGCTGATCCATGGTCTGTTCTATGTGGCCAAGGCGATCATTGCAGTGACGCCCGGCACGCTGATCGATCTGGCGACCTTCGGCGGCCTGATCATCCAGATCTCGCTGGTCGAAGGGGCCATGGCCATCATGCTGATCGCCTTGTCGATGACCGGGACCGTGCGCTACCGCCGTGAGGCGCGGATTGCCCGGCTGGCCGCGCGCGACCCACTGACGGCGCTGTACAACCGCCGCGCCCTGGAGGTTCGCGCCACGCACCTGCTCAAAGATGTGAACCCGCGCCGGGCTGGGGCGTTGCTGCTGATCGACATCGACAATTTCAAGCTGGTCAACGACCTGCACGGCCACGCGGCCGGTGACCGGCTGCTCGTCGCGCTCAGCGAAATGATCCGTGCGGTGCTGCCGGAACGTTCACTGGCGGCGCGGCTGGGGGGCGATGAGTTCGTCATCCTGCTCAGTGATGCCAGCAGTGAGCGGGTGGTGGAGCTGTGCAGCCTGTTGCGTGGCCAGTTCCAGCAATTTGCCGAGCAGGCCATGCCGACCCCGCAGGCGGTGACATTGAGTATCGGCGCCAACCTGTTCGACCAGCCGCCGGCCAGCCTGGCGGCGTTGATCGAGCAGGGTGATGTGGCGCTGTATCAGTCCAAGCGGGGTGGGCGTGACAGTATTCGCCTGGTAGATCGCACCGAGGCCAGCCCGGTCAGGTAAGGGCCGTTCACGCTGGCCTCTTCGCGGGGCAAGCCCGCGAAAGGGTCAACTAAGTTTCAGGTCACAACCTGGTAGCAAGGCACATAGGCCGCGCCACCCGGCAGCTTCATCCGGTGCTGGTCGACAAACGCCTGCAACAGGCGCCCCAGCGGCTCCAGCACCGCACTGTCGCCGCGGATCTGATACGGCCCGTGCTCTTCGATCAGGCGGATGCCCTTGTCCTTGACGTTACCCGCAACAACCCCGGAAAACGCCCGGCGCAGGTTGGCCGCCAGCTCATGTGGCGGTAACTCGCGGCGCAGGGCCAGTTCGGCCATGTTGGCGTGGGTCGGGTCGAACGGGTGCTGGAAGCCCTCGTCGATCTTCAGCAGCCAATTGAAGTGGAAGGCGTCATTGCGCTCGCGGCGGAACTGCTTGACCTCCTTGAGCCCTTCGACCATGTGCCGCGCCACTTCGGCCGGGTCATCGATGATGATCTGGTAGTGGCGCTGGGCGGCCTCGCCGAGGGTGGCGCCGACGAAGGCGTGCAGCTGCAGCAGGAACGCCTCGGCGCTGCGTGGCCCGGTGAGCACCACCGGGAAAGGCAGGTCCTGGTTGTCCGGGTGCATCAGGATGCCGAGCAGGTAAAGGAACTCTTCGGCCGTACCAGCACCACCGGGGAAGATGATGATGCCGTGGCCGACCCGCACGAAGGCTTCCAGGCGCTTCTCGATGTCCGGCAGGATCACCAGTTCGTTGACGATCGGGTTGGGCGCCTCGGCGGCGATGATGCCCGGCTCGGTCAGGCCCAGGTAACGGCTACCGTGCATGCGCTGCTTGGCATGGGCGATGGTCGCACCCTTCATCGGGCCCTTCATCACGCCCGGGCCGCAGCCCGTGCACACATCCAGCTTGCGCAGGCCCAGTTCGTGGCCGACTTTCTTGGTGTACTGGTATTCCTCGGTGCTGATCGAATGCCCGCCCCAGCACACCACCATTTTCGGCTCCACGCCCGGGCGCAGGGTGCGCGCATTGCGCAGCAGGTGGAAGACGTAGTCGGTGATGCCCTGGGAGCTTTCCAGGTCGATGCGCTGGCTGGCCAGCTCGCTTTCGGTGTAGACGATGTCGCGCAGGGCGCTGAACAGCATTTCGCGGGTGCTGGCGATCATTTCGCCATCGACGAAGGCGTCGGCTGGCGCGTTCAGCAGCTCCAGGCGCACGCCGCGGTCTTGTTGGTGGATGCGCACCTCGAAGTCCTTGTAGGCCTCGAGGATGGTCTTGGCATTGTCGACATGCGCGCCGGTGTTGAGGATGGCCAGGGCGCACTGGCGGAACAGGGTGTAGAGGCTACCGGTACCGACTTCGCTCAGTTGCTGGACTTCACGTTGCGACAGCGTTTCCAGGCTGCCTTTGGGGCTGACGGATGCATTGATGACATTGCGTTGGGGCATCTAAGTCTTTCCTGTGCAGGTAAAACATCCTTCTCTGCCAACACCATAAGTCATGCGAACAGCTTTTGCACACCCAGCGTAATCGCCATCCCGCCACCCAGCAGCCACAGGTTGAGAATTGCCCCGGTGACCAGTGCCCGTGGCCCGGCCTGGCGGATCTGGCTCAAGCGGGTTTCCATGCCCAGCGCAGTCATGGCCATGGTCAGAGCGAAGGTGTCGAGGCTGTTCACCGCCTGGGTCACGCTGCCCGGCAGCACCTGCAGCGAATTGACCAGCACCAGGCCCAGGAAGCCGAAGGCGAACCAGGGCATGGCGATACGGCCGTTGCCCTGTGCCTGGCCTGCCCGTCGTGAGCGGCTGATCCACAGGCCCACCACCAGCAGCACCGGCACCAGCAACATCACCCGGGTCATCTTGACGATGGTAGCGATGTGCGTGGCTTCAGGGCTCACGTTGCTGGCCGCGCCCACCACCTGGGCCACTTCGTGGACGGTGCCGCCGAGGAACAGGCCGGCACCCAAGGTATCCAGCGGCAGCCAGCCGGCATTGATCGCCAGCGGGTAGAGGAACATCGACAGGGTACCGAACAGCACCACGCTGCCAACCGCCATGGCGCTCTTGTGCGGCGCGCTGCGCAGCGCCGACTCGAACGCCAGCACCGCAGCGGCGCCGCAGATCGCGCTGCCGGCGGCGGTCAGCAGGGCGGTGTCGCGGTCCAGCTTGAGCAGTTTCATGCCGCACCACAGGCCGATCAGCAGGGTGCTTGTCACCACCAGCAGCGACACCGTCAGGCCCGACCAGCCGACCTCGGCGATTTCCTGCAGGCTAACGCGCAGGCCGAAAAAGGCTACGGCGATGCGCAGCAACCCGCGGGCCGAGAAGTTGATGCCGGCTGCCCAGCTGGCCGGCACGCCGTCGCGCAGGGCGTTGCCATACAAAGCACCGGCGACGATGCCGACGATCAGCGGGCTGATACCCAGCTGGGCGATGGCGGGCAGGGCCGCCAACTGGGTGACGGCGAGTGCGAACAGCGCGACGAACAGGATGCCGTTGAGCCGCCCTCGGGTAGAAAGGGTAGGGGCAAAGGCTGGGTTGGACGGAACCGTGGCCATGTGAGTCCTCCGGAAAAGGTGTTTCGACACGGCCTACTTTATTTTGGTTATAAGCTTATAAAAAATCGTAATTCAGGATGCCAAGTATCCATTTAGCTGATATTTTCACATCATGACCCCGGAACAGCTGATAACCTTCGCCACCGTTGCCGAGCACGGCAACATCAGCCATGCGGCCCTGGCCCTGCATTTGTCGCAGCCGGCTGTCTCTGGCCAGCTCAAGCTGCTGCAAGAGGCGTTTGGCGAGCCCCTGTACCAGCGCGCCGGGCGGGGTGTACGCCTGACCGCGGCAGGCGAGCAGTTGCTGGCCCACGCCGAACACCTGCGTGAAACCTTTCGCCAGGCCCAGGCGCTGCGCGAGGCGATGCGCGGGCTTGAGCGCGGCACGCTGCGGATCGGCGCCAGTACCACACCGGCCAGCTACCTGCTGCCGTACCTGATCGCTGATTTTCATGCGCACCACCCTGAAGTGCTGGTTTCCACTGCCCACGGCAACACGGCGGAAATCGTCGCGGCGTTGGACAGCGTCGATATCGCCCTGATTGAAGGCCCTCCGGGGCAGGCGTTGCCGCTCGGCACGGGGGTAATACCGTGGCGGGAGGATGAGATCGTCGCCATCGTGCCCAGCGGCCACCCGTTGGCGGCCGATGAGCAGCAGACCCTGAAAGCGCTGGGTAGTTACCCGCTGGTACTGCGCGAGAGTGGTTCGGGGGTCCGGCAGGTGGTCGAACGGGCCTTTGCCCGCAGTGGCGTGGCGATGCGCGTGGCGTTGGAGATCGCCGGGGTGGAAGGGGTGAAGGAGGCCGTGCGGGCGGGCATGGGCATCGGCTTCGTGTCGGCGATGTCGATCAGGCACGAGGACGGTGCGTTGCAGCGTTTGCACATTGCCCCGCAGGCACTGGTGCGTCGCTTTTCCATATTGCTGCCGCATGCCGCCACGCCCTCCCGGGCGGCGGCGCGGTTCATGGCGTTGTGTGTCAGCGTCACAAGGCCGGGATGATCGGCGGCTGTTGCACGCAAGCGATGAGCGGTGATAAACGAGAGCTATGATCGAGTGGCACGCCCAACAGCCCTGGAAGATCCCCATGCAAGAATTGCCACCTGACGAGACGATCCGCGCTGCATTGCGCAAATCCCATGCTCGGCTGCACAGGCAGCACGAACTGGTGGTTGAGTACGGCGTGAAGTCATTGAAGTCGGCTGATCTCGATGCCTTGCTAACCCACGCGTGCGAAGTGGTTGCGCAGGGCATGCAGACTCGCTTCGCCAAGGTGCTGGTACCGATTGCGGACAGCGACCAGTTTCTGCTGTCGCACGGGGTAGGGTGGGATGAGTCGGATATCGGCAGTGCCACCGTCGGCGCTGATGAAGCCAGCCCTGCGGGTTATGCGATTTCCACCTACCGCCCCGTGCTGTCAAACCATCTGGGCCAGGAGCAGCGCTTCAGAACCCCCGAGTTACTCAAGAAGTACGGCATCGAGCGGGCCATCAACGTGCCTATCAGAGGCGCCTTGACGCCCTTTGGGGTGCTTGAGGCGGACAGCAGCGAGGGTGCTGACTTCATCGAAAGCGATCTGGTCTTCCTTGAAGGGATTTCCAATGTCATCTCCATGGCTGTCGAGCGGTTGGCCAATGCGGGTGCGGAGTTACCCAATCCCTATTCGGAGAGCATGCTCAATGCAAGCCCCGACTGCGTGAAGGTCCTGTCGACAAGCGGCCAGATCGAATTCATGAACAATGCCGGGCTATGCCTGATGCACATCGGGGATCTGTCACAGGCGCAAGGGCTGTCGTGGTCGCAACTGTGGCCTGAAGAATCCAGGCCAATCGTGCTGGACGCCATCAGCAAGGTCACCGCAGGCGAGTCGACCCGGTTCGAGGCGTATTGCCCTGCCGGCCCGAGTGAACCGAAATGGTGGGATGTGACGGTTGCGCCTATCTTGAGCCCGGACGGCCGTGTTGAGAAAATCATCGCAGTGTCCAGGGACATTACGGAACGTCACCATCATGAAGCTCGATTGCTATCGCTGATCGAGGCGCAAAACTCCAGAATCAGTAGAAGCGACCTGCATCTGGAAGAGATCCATCACCGCGTCAAGAACAGCTTGCACCTGGTGAATACGCTGCTGCTGCTGCAGGCGAACCTGACGCCCGACGAGGCGGTGAAGCTGCAGTTGGAAACTGCAGCGGGGCGCGTGGTGACCATTGCCAGTGTCCATGAACGGCTTTATCAGACAGCCGAAGGCATTGACGTCCTGGCGTGCGACTACCTGAGTGCCCTGCTGGGGGACCTGGGAAAAGCCCTGGCCGACCGCAGGATCACCCTCGAAGCCGACAGGTTCATCTTGCCTCCAGAGCGCATGGCGCCGTTGGGCATGGTGATCTCCGAGCTCATTACCAATGCCTTGAAATATGGCAAAGGCACGATCGGGGTGTGCGTGAAGGATGCGGGTGACCATGCTTTGATTTCGGTAACCGATGAAGGCGAGGGTTTCCCCGACAACTACCCGAAACCCAGCGGTACCGGCCTTGGCATGCGCATTGTGAAAAGCTATTCCGGGTACGGTAGCACGGCCGTTTCGGTTGACAGGCAGGTTGAAAAAAGCACTATTCACGTGCGGTTCAAGCTTTGAGCTGCGTGGGCCAAGGCGTTCCTTCGCCTGGCCCGAGCAATCAGCGATCGTCCTTGTTCATGCCGCTGTCTTCTTCGTCCTCGACCTCAGTGCCGGGCTCCATCTCTGCTTCACGCTCGCCGTCCGAGCGACTTCCGGACCCATGGCCGCCCATCCCACCCTGTTGACCCGCGCCACCTGAACGCTGGGTGTCATTACCCCATTTGTCTTCTGGCGTCTGGCCACCCTGTTGTCCGGGCTCGGAGCTGTGCTGAGGGTCATCCCTGCCAGCGGCCCCCCCTTGGCGGCCTGATTCCCAAGCCTTGTTCGGGTCGTTGGTGACCTGATCCGGGTTTTGTTGCGGCATGCCGCCTTGTTGTCCACCTTTGCCTTGATCGTTAGCCATGATCGTGCACCTCGTGAAATTCACACAGAAAGGCTGTGTACAGTTCCGACGTTGCCGGTGAGTGGCTTGCTCCCTGTACTTTCGTATTACCGGACGGGGTGCACGAAAGGATTAGGCCCTAGACGTGTTGCGTCGTAAAAGCCTCTCGGCCAACAACCCGTGTGCAGTACACCGCCGCTCAGGCCACCTTGAACACATGTTTGAGGTAGGCCACGAAGTTCTCGTCCCGGCACTGGGTCTTGCCGGGGCTGTCACTGATCTTCGCCACCGGCGCGCCATTGCAGGCCGTCATCTTGATCACCATGTTCATGGGCTCGACCCCGGGAATGTCGCAGGTCAGGTTGGTGCCGATGCCAAAGCTCACATTGATCCGCTCGTGCAGGGCGCGGTACAGCCCCAGTGCCTTGGCGAAGTTCAGCCCATCGGAAAAGATCAGGGTTTTGCTGCGTGGGTCGATGCCCAACTTTTCATAGTGGGCGATGGCCTTCTCGGCCCACGCCAGTGGGTCGCCGGAGTCGTGGCGCAGGCCATCGAACAGCTTGCCGAAGTACAGGTCGAAGTCGCCCATGAACGCATCCATGGTGATGCAGTCGGTCAGCGCGATACCCAGCAGCCCCCGGTACTCCCGCACCCAGCATTCCAGTGCGGCAACCTGGCTGTCGACCAGGCGTGGGCCTAGCTGCTGATGGGCCATGAACCATTCGTGGGCCATGGTGCCAATGGGTTTGAGCTCATGTTCGCGGGCCAGGTGCACGTTGCTGGTGCCAACGAAGCGGCCGGGGAAGTCGCGCTTGAGGGTGTGCACCACGGCTTCCTGCACACGGTACGAGAAGCGCCGCCGCGTGCCGAAATCGGCCAATTGCAAGCCTGCCAGTTCCGCGGCACTGGCCTCGGCCTTGAGCCAGTCAAGCTTCTGGTACAGCCGCTCGCCGACCTGCTCCATCACCACCTCGCGGTAGCGGTAGCGGTTGCGCACTTCGCTGATGATCGCCAGCAGCGGGATTTCGTAGAGGATCACATGCAGCCACGGCCCCCGGACGCGGATCGCCAGTTGGCCGGCGTGGTCCAGGCCAACCTGCACATAGCGCAGGTTGAAGCGGAACAGGCTGAGGAAGCGGATGAAGTCCGGCTTGATGAACGGGATTTTCTCCAGGTATGCCAGTTGGTCGTGGGTCACGCTGACCTCGGCCAGTTGCTCCACCTGGTAGCGGATTTGCGCAAGGTATGGGGAAAGGTCCTCGCCGTTGCGGCAGCGGAACTCCCATTCCACCTCGGCATTGGGGTAGTTGTGCAGCACCGCCTGCATCATGGTGATCTTGTAGAAGTCGGTGTCCAGCAGGTTCTGGATGATCCGTGGGCCGAAAACGCTGTCACTCATGGGCGAGCTTCCTTGATCAGGGTGAGCTGGTGGTCGAGCGCGGCCTCGTCGCCGCAGAGGATGACGCCTTCGGCGGCCAGCGCCCCGCAGGCGGCGATGGCGCCTTCCTGGGTCAGGGCGCGGCAGGCGGGCAGGTACAGCAGCACCTGGAACCCGGCCTGACGCAGCTGGCGGGCGGTGGACTTGACGCAGTAGTCCAGGGCCAGGCCACCGACGATTACCGTGTCCACCTGTTGCACCTTGAGGTATTCGATGGCGCCGGTGGAGCGGCGCTCGGCCAGGTCGTGGTAGCAGGCGCCATAAGGGTGCAGGTCGGGTTCGACGCCTTTCCACACGTTTTGTGGAATGCACCAAAAGCAGCCATTTCCTGTCAACGTCGCCTGTCTATCCCCTTCACCCCTGAAGCCCCTGATACAACAGGCCACCAGCCCTTTAATGCCTTCAATGGGAATACCTCAGCCATCTCAACCTCGCGGAGAAAGCAATCCAACATCGCGCTTGGCGCGTCCCAGAACCACACCCCCGGTAGATGCCACGATCTCGAAAATTCCATCCAATGCATCACCGGAAATCCTCCTCCACCAGCGCACCGAGCGACCTCATTCGCCGCTGACCTCGCTACAATAAATGCCCAGGAAGCCGAAATACATTCTCATCCAACCTGCAAAAGAACTACCGCCCCCGGCTGAACAGATCATCGATGTCCATCGCTTCAAGCTGACTCTGCTCTCCTCGCGGTGACACGTAACTCTGCTCCTCTGCTTCAAAATAACGCCGCATACGGTAGGGTATGTCATAGGCGTCAACGATTCCGTCGATCAGTGCCTCGGAGGGCGCTACATGCCAACTGGAAAATTTCTCGTCAATCATATTGGTTAGAATTCGGTTAGCCGCAGAGATATCGTCGCCATGTCCGAATACCTCGCTTTCCTCGAACATTTCATCAAGCGATTCGCTCATGGTGGTGTACGCCAAGTCTGCGAACGGTTCCGTTGCTTCAGTGATGCCATAGGCTTCAAGCGATCTGACTAAATTTCCAAGTGCGGATATTTCTCTCTCTGGTAGTTCAACTTTTGTTATCTCCAGTACGAAATTAACTAGCAATGATGCTGCAACTATCTCGTCATCTATTGCATCTGCTAACGTTTCCAAGCAGTGCTGATAATTCTCGCTGATTGGATGTTTCAAAATCACATCAGTAGTCTTTGCTAGCCGTTCCTCGCCTTCAGATTCACTGAGCCCGAAAACAGTCTTCTGATACAGCTTTGCAACATATTCCGGCTGACTGCCCTCAAAGTCCAGAAGCTCCTCATACTCGTAAAGAAATTGGAATATCCTTTCCACGCACGCTTTAGGAAGCAGCTTGTTGCGCCGCATATCTTCGAGCATATTGAGAGCGCTAAGACTGCGCAGACAGCTGCAGACAGTTCTTAGCAACAGCGCGTCATTCGCGTAGCGATGAATCAAATAGTCCCCAAGGGATGGGTTGAAGAGTTTGTAATAGCGCTTCTCACCTGCTATCACGCGCGTCAGCAGGGAGTTTGAGAGATGCCGAACTAGGAAGCCAAATTCCCGTTTGCCCTTGAAGCTCGCATGCTCAGGCATGCGTAAAGCCGTGGCATACGCTTTGGCCAGATCTTGCTCTAAAATGTCGTTCCCATTGAACGTTACCAAGAGCACCAAGAATCGACCGAAGTCATCGAGCTGGGCGTCGAAGGGATGCTCCCAAATTTTCGTTGGATTGTTCAATAGGTCGGTAATATGAGCCCAATATGCTTCTGCGGGTACATCAATCAGGCGCTGAGGGTCAGTTATGAACTGTATGATCCGTGGATTAAAGTTGCGGTGTCCGACCACTTTATGGTAGCGCTTATTGACGTAAAATGACTCTACATACTGAGGGCTTAGCCCCGAATGCCAAATATGATTATACAGGATGTGGGCTTTATCGAGGCTTGATAACGACTGGAGCTTGATCTCCATTTCGTTCCGGTTCACGTTGCCATTATCAAAGGCATCGTTCAGGATCCGGCCTTGATTCAAGATTGTAGATCGTGATGTCAGTACAAATTTCTTCGTCGCCCGATCGCGATGAATTCGCTTGATGAAGTTGACGATCTGGCTACCTTCGTGACCTGCGAGCGCCTCTAAGTAGTTTCTCCCTAGAAAATCGTCGAAATAGAACAACTGCGGCCTGTCAGGCACGTAAGCTTGCTCAGCTTCATGAACGTCATTGCTAATGGACAGAAATTCGAATCCATTTTTGGCGTAGAGCAAGATGAGCTGCTCGGCAAGTGTGGTTTTTCCGATTCCTGCTTGGCCAGTGATGATGACCGTTCCGAGTTGGTTGAGCTTATCGACAGCCCATTCGTAGTTACGGGTCTGCACAAAGATCTTAGATTTCTCAATGATCTCGCTCATCATCGCATCGCTACGACCCATGATGGCGTTGTTGAGCAGGTGGACAAGCACGGTAGCGCTGCTTATCCAGAGCTTGAAATGCCTCTGCTCAACCCTGGGATGCCGAGCAAGCAAGTCGTTGAGATCCTCTTTGCCGTAAACGCTCACGTGGCAAGAGGTGCCAAGCGCAGCAAGCAGCTCCTCCTTGTTTAACCTCGAAAGCGGATGCGACACCACTAAGATGTACCATTCGGGTTGAAGCGCAGCGATCTTGGGCGATTCCGATGACCGCAAATGCGCAACAAGCCGCGCGAAAGGAGTAGCTGCCCAGTGCTTGGCCTGAAGGATCCACTCGCCACCGTTAGGGCTGAAATAACGGCCATCAACCCCACCATCTCGACCGGTTTTGAAGCGCTCAAAACGAACGCCTTCTTCGTCGCCGATCAGATCGGTGCAAAGTACCTCGAATTCTTTGTCGTTGAGGCGCGAAAAATCGTAGTCGTTCACTCGGACACCCACTCCATGTCAGAGGGCTACGATAGCATTTAGCTAAGCAGGGAAGGGTGTAGGAAAGGACTGGCGTAAGCTCCGCCTGAGCTTTTTCCTCCGTGCGTAGTGTTTTGCGAGGGAAAAACGGCCCTTACGGGCTGCTTCCGATTCAAAGGCATGGGCGGCAGGCGTCAATGAAATGGAGCGCCATAGGGTATCTGAGCGCCGTAACGGGAGACAGTTCTGACGGGGTGATATTGTTCCATGCCGCGATAACACAGAAGATCCGAAGTGGGTGCATTGCACATTGCCACAGCCTCGCTAGTTAGCAGCCACTACCTCGTCTGAGATTGATTCGTACTGGAATGGCGAGTCAGTGACCTCGCTCTGAGAGAGGCGCGGCGGTTGCAAATTGCATCTGTCCGGATTAGAGAGCTAAGGCGCAACCAGGAGAGAGAAAAAATGTAGCCATGCAAATTCTTAAGAATTTCGTCAACACCATGCCAGGCCATGTGATAGCGTCGCGCCATTTTTCGCAAGGAGCGGACGGTGCAGCCACTTAAAACCCTCAAGTATGTGCATACACATGAGGATGACGACTCGGTTCGAAAGCTCCTGAACGCTTGGACGAAGGCGGTCGAGCGGTACACAAATACGTTCAAGGATAACCCTTGGTGGTACAACGAACGTGCGTCCCTGAGTGTGTTGGCCGGCGCAGCTTGGACATTGAAGGACTGGTTCGCTCTAGAAGAATTCAGTACCACCAAGCGTATGCGAACCCTTGCACCTGGCGTGGATGCTGGGCAACTGCGCAACGGGCGATGTGACCTGTTCATATGCAGTCCGAGTGAAAGCTTCGCCATCGAGGCTAAGCAAGCCATTCAGTCGATAGGCCTGAAATCGGATGGCGAAAGCTACATGCACAAGGCGTTGAAAGGTGCATGGGAGGATTCTGGTGACCTCGGTCACTGGGAGGCAAATCGCCGTTTCGCAGTTACATTCGTCGTGCCTGCTATCCCGTTGAGCGAAGTCCGGATGGGGGAGGGCAAACAAGTTCAGATTTGTCCCGACAAGGTGAATGCATCGCTGAGACGGTGGCTCACAGATGAGCCTTACTTTATGGGTTGGTCACTCAAGCCTACTCAATTCGCTTACATATTCCCCAAGGTAGGCAGTCCGAATTACGTCGATGAGCACCGGTATTTCCCGGGGATCGTTGTGATCTTCGACGAGCGACACAGGGCAAGCCAGCAGCGTGCGCAAGCTGAGCCAAAGGCCGCGGGGGCAGCGTTGGCCTGATTTGAGACCGGGCAATTCATTGGATAGCAGATCGGGATCTGGACTGTCATGCGCTGACCGCCCACCTCACCCAAGGGTGGGGAAGGGCGGTGACGGTGGATTCAGTTAGTTGAACGCTTGAGCGGCTCAACGCGGCTAATCTGCGTTTTAAGCGCAAGGTTGAGCATGAGTCTGCGGTTGGTCAGCGTTTGGAAACGCCCTCCTTGCATCGGGGCAGATCTTGGTGCTGCGATGGAGTGTTTCCATATCCCGAGAATCACGACCTCATCGTCTACAGCAAAGTCTTTGAACCAGTCGGGCTGGTTCGACCAGATGCTGACTTCGAGCCCGATTCCGTTGGTCGAGTCATTAGGGTCGCTGCGGAGCTTGTTCCTCACCAAGTTGATGACATTACTCGATGGCTTGTTCTGAACAGCGTACCGGATGCTCTTGATCTGCCCCTGCAGCGCGATGGGGTGCTGCACTGTGTTCTGTGAGATCGCGTGATAGGCATGCATGTGCCGGTCTTGGTCAAAATAGAATTGATCCCAAGAAACAGTGACGTTGCCTTCAAAAACCAGCTCCAGGTGCTGCTCCATCTCAGCGTTGCTCTCACACATCGCTCTGAGCTTGAGCACCCTGTTCGCGGAGTTGATGTAGGCTGGCAAGTGACCAGGGCGAGACGAATAGGTGCGGCCAGCCTTGGCGCGATCTCCGTCACCTTGCTTGGGTTTGCTCGTCTCAGCGCCCAGGGCCTCCTGAATCATGACAAGACGCAGGCGGTATTTGTCGTGTTCGAGGCTCTCGATGAGGTCTTCGGAAACCTTCGCGATCTTGTTGATCTCTTCATCAACGCCAAGTTGACAGCTGGGAGCATGGGCACGTTTGGGCATCAGTCGGAAATACCCAGGGACGAACACTGGCTTGTCGTACATCTCCTTGGGGTAAGGAGGGTTGTGAGCCACCTGTGTTTCACAATGCATGCACAATAGAGGCTCGGCACCGCGCCCTTTTTGATAGGTGTCGGCGTCCCAGATGTGTCCCTTCTGGTCTCGAGCCTGGCTCATCTTGATGCCCATTGTTTTTCCTTATGTGCAATAGGTGCAGTGCTGGCTGGCCTGTTGGACTTTTCCCCAGTCTCACCCTGGTGCGCACTCCAAAAGGTGGAAGCGCGTCTTAGGTAGGCTCTCAGCAGCTTTATGGCTGGTTAGAGTTCGAGCGAGCGCTTACAGATCGAATTCAAAATGTACCAACGTGACAGTTCGAGAAACAAGCCCGAATGTCCACGCGAGTTATCTAGCATGCTGGATCTATCGATGCAGTGTGTGGGGGCAGGAATCTAGAAGTGCTCTGCGTCCCGTAGCCGAGGAGGTAAGGGGCGAGCGATCCTGATATCAGGTCGTGCCGACTTGCGGCGTTGCATTGTCTAGATATGATCCGTAGCATGGGTAGCTGACTACGTAGACAGCAGAAAATTTGTCGGCGGTGCTGCGCAGGCCCTTTTGTTGTGGGTCATATGAAGGGAAATTGGGAGCACATGGGTTGTTCTGCTTCAGTGCGGGAGACTCGCTTTCGAGGCCGTCCTTCCTCCGTAGTCACGAAATGCTTCGAACCTTGGCCTCCGTTGCGTGAAACGCTGTGACGGGGGTCAAGAATCTCCTGCCGTTTTCCTGGCAGACCCTCACAACGGCTACCGCGTGGTACCTTGTGGCTCCGACCGTCACCTTGCGCCCAGCATTGAAGAAAATAGCTTGAGCATTCTTGGGTTTGTTCAAGCCAATCTGGCTGTGGCTGCAGTAGGCGCTGATCAGAATGTCGGCTACCTCCTCAATCGTGCAACCGTCCTTCAACTGCCGAGCCATCAGCGGATGCGCGACAGCTTCCAGGTCAAACCTGATACCCCGACAATTTGGCATAGGCCAATTCTGTTGCCGGCAGATCTTGCGAATGCGGTCGAACTGCTTGGGCGTCATCAGGTAAGTGAACTCAGGGGCGCGGCCTGCTTGATCAAGGCGAAGCCCGTCTTTTTGATAGCGTACCGCGTGATCGATCAGTGCCTGGAACGCGTCGGCTACGTGACAATCAGAGCATTGGTTGTGCTGCATAGCCTTCCTCCCCGCGCGTTCGCTGCTGTCTGATTAAACCGATTTAGGTGCGCGTGCCGGTTTCTTCCGGCTACTCGCTACCGCTTTAGCTTCGCGCTCTGCGATCATCTGCTTTGCATAGACGCGCGCTTTTTTGATGAGTCCATTGAACGAGTAGCTGTTGCTCATGTTGCCGCCACTTTTCCCGAAGCGTTGTGTGCGCTCGATATAGCCCATGGCTTCCAGTTCGGCGATCGCGCGCTGAACTGTACGAGGCTGCACCCCCATTTTTTGAGCAAGCGTTGCCTTACTTGGGAAGGGGTCATTGCCTTTGCGCCACCAATAACCGGCCAGGTGCAAAATCACCACAATGTGAGCCGTTTTCAGCCCTAGGTCTTGAGAGTGCTCAAACACAGCGTTGGGGATAGCAGTCCATCCAGCGGCTGTGAGGTCTTTGCCCCAACGCTCCGCAATCGACTTGTCCTCCGCGGGTTCTTTCTGGGTCTTCTTGGCTTTGGTGGAGGGCGTCGCGGCTGTCGCGGCTTTAGGGGATCCGGTACCGCTTTCGGCAGTATTTTTAACCTCATCCGCAGCATTGGGCTTCTTGCGCGTTGCCTTGGGCTTAGCTGCAGTTGTGGAACCGCTACTAGGGGTGGTAGAGGCAGTGGCCATGGTGGGCTCCGATTGAAGTGGTTGTGTCGGAGCGGATTATGAGAGCGCTAAAAGCAAGGTGGCAATGGGGTGGCTAGCGACAAAACTGTCTCCCCGTCCCTTGTATGCTGCGTGTGACGGTTAGCTGGCTGTGCTTAACGGTGATGTACTTAACGGTGGATATGTTTAGGAGGACAGAATTGACCTCCGGCAGGGTGTCTTTTATGTCTACCGCCCGGGGGTCTTTTATGGCTCCGGGGGAGGTCGTGAATGTCCTCCAGGTAAGCAAAAAATATTTCTCTTTTTTCGTTTGCCCAATAGTTGGAGGTGAGACAGGCAAAGGCTCTTCAGTTCACCACTCGTACACGGCACATGCCCGTAAGATTGCCCGGCCAATGCCTGTTGCAAGACTGCGAGTCTTCACGCGATTTTCACAACATGCGACGTACGGTGGTCTTACTCTTTTTTTACGAGTCTCCTGGCCCGCTCCCCCATCGCGGGCCTTTGTTTGCCTGCCGACTAGATGCTGCCACCAGTATCACTCATACGGCAGCTCTCCAAACAGCCCGATCATCAGATCACCCCGCAGCACTTCGAAAGATAGTTCGACATGTTCATCAGGGTGGCGTGGTAGCGCTTTCTTGTCGTGGCTCGAATTTTTCGTATGACCCTGCACCTTCTGGCCGCTGGCTTTGATGTAAGGGAGTACCACAATGCGACCATGGTTTTTGGAAATGATTGTCCCTTCGTGCCACAGGGTGTCGCCATTTTCGCCGGACGATGCACTGGCCGTTGTCTTGATAATCCACCCTGGCGTACCGCTCTCCTCATACCAGAAAACAAAACCGCCCATCACGACGACGCGTTGGCCGCGGGCTTTGGCCTCAAGTAGTATTTTCTGAACGCTTGCCAGCTGCAGAAGCTGATTGGCCCGAGGCAGTAGCTTTGCACGGATCTCCGCCTTCGTTTTGCCCCAATGATCCGTTCCTGAGAAACCGAACCCCCTGGCGATCTTTTCACGAGCACAATACATCGCGCATTTTTTGGTTGCACTGAGGCGACGTGACCAGTCGAATTCTCCCGTGCGAGCCAGAGCGGTATTGAAGATAGGGGAAAAAAACAACTCAAGGTATGGCATCTGCTTAAGCTGCTCGAAAAGGGTTTCCCTGAGAGCTTCAGAACCAGAAGGCAGGATAAGCTTCTCGCGCGCAGGACGCGCAGTTGAAGCATGACGTCTCAGTGCCTCTTCCAACATCATCTGCTCCTCATCGGCCAGACGGGCCTGAACAGTCACCTCTTTCGTGGCTTTAAGAGTCAGTGAGACACGCTGCGCTTCGGTCAGATCCAATACGCCCACCTCACTGGCGATCCCATCATTGAACTTGGCGGCAAAAGCACGCCCTTCCTGGTAGGTAGCGAAGGCCTGGGCTTTAGCATGGCCGTTGTGCTCAATGCAGTGGTACATCCACTTCACCTCGCCCGAAGGAAGCGCCTTCAACGCGCGAATGATCCAGCTTCCAGCTTCGTACCAGCGGAAGGGAAAAATAGCCACTGTGGGATATTCGTAGCCTGGTATTTCGCTCAAGAGCATGTGCGGTTTCCTATGGCAAGGCGACAGGGCAGGTACGGAGCCGGGTGTCAGATTACGTTTTGTAAGCTTTGAACAGTTTGTCCGGTGCTATGTAGACACCTCCGCGTGCGCGGGAGAACGCTACGTAGAGTTTGTTTCTTGTCTGGGCCACGGACTCATGCAGTTTACCCTCCAGGTATTGCTTCCACGCTTTGCTGCCCAGGATCACGCACACGTCCTGGTAATGGTCTTGGCCCTTGCTCGCACCCCAGTTCTGCGAGTAGCAGCCGTAAGCGTAATGCTGCTCGTAAAACAGCTTCACGATGGTCTGATCGCCATGCAGACGATCTGCCATTTCCTGGTTGTCCACGTTGATAATGTTGCCTGCCCGATCCTCATGGGCTTGGATGTCGATCTGAAGATGAACCCGAATAAATTCGCACACTGTGGTGCCGCATCGCCAGCTGCTGCTCAGGGTTTCCTTGTCAACGAAGATGCCAGCATCGGTAAATTTCTTCTCATAGCGCAGTAGGTCGTCATGCAGGGTTCGGTTTACGTTTCCATCGCGACTGGTGTCGAAAGTATGCTGATAGAAATCGCCCACGAACATCATTTCAGCGTTGGTTGCGGATAGCTCTATCAGCAGGTTGAAATCATGACCGGCAAAATCCTGCACTTCGTCAACGTACACCGCGTCGTAGAAACGCTCGATTCGTGCTCTCACCAGGGGTAGCAGTCCCTTGATCTCTATGAGCTTTGCCAAGCGGTTGTGGTAGAGCCAGCTCTTGGAGTCGCAGTACCGCTTTCTATCAGCAAGCGGCAGCCGTGTATCTGGCGGTCGACGGAAATTGAGGCCGCGCGTTCCCATTTGCATCTGCGCAAAGGGACGGAAGCAAAAACCGTGAAGAAACGCAAAGTACGTCATCACGGTGATGTTCGACGGGAGGGTGCCGAACTTCTTGAGTATGCTGCTGCGCAGATGGCTGTAGTTGTTCTCCGTGTAGGTGATGATCAGGGCGCGCTTCTCAAGGCTGAGCTTGCTGATGAGGTGGGTCGTTTTGCCTGACCCAGCCACCGCAAAGATCACTCGTTTATCCATGCGATCGCATCCTTGATGTACTGGGGGGCCACGAGTGCTGCTGACTTTTTCGTGAGCAGTTCAAACGCGGCGTCGGCCTTGTTCTTGAGCATGTACTCCTGGACAGTCAGCTTCTTGCGTCCGGCTGCGAACAGCTCATCGCAAGCTTCCTTATTGTCCTGGTACAACCCGATCTCGAATGTCGAGCGCGCGTTATCCTTGTCAGCGAAGATCTGGGCGCCCTTGTACAGGCTTTCTTTGTAGTTCTCCACGCAGTGCTGCTGGTAGTCGCCGTCGTTGTCACGGATCGCAGCGACTCGTATTCCCAGTAGCTTCCCGAGCTCCAGATAGCGTTTGAAGCTCGTACCACCAATCGAAATGATGTGCACCTGATCGGCGTGCGGCGTTCGTCCGTTGGAGTGCTTCTTGTAGAGTTCTTCGATCAGGATGAACTCGGCATCACCTTCCACCAGAATGACCTTCTTGGAGAGCGCGAACTCCAGGACATTGTTATCCGGTGCCTTCATGAAGAAGCTGGCGGTCGGCTCGGTGAGCGCCTTCAGACGACCAGCCTGCTGATCGCTACCCAAGAGGAGAGCATGCCGGAGGTCGAGTCGCGAACAGATGTGACTACTGTGAGTGGCGATGAAGAGCTGCGTGCCTTCCGTGGCTGCCAGTTGCTCAACCAAGAGTTTCATCTTGGTGTGGCTGAGGTGGTTCTCAGGTTCTTCCAGGAGGAGGGCATGCAGTTCGCCCTTCGCTTCATGCCGGCGCAGCGCGAACTCGGTTTTGATGAAGCACTGCTCGCCCTTACCTCGATTCTCGATCGTGATCCCATCCTTGGTTATGACGAGGTCGGTTTCGAGATTGGAGCGGATACTAGTTCTCACGCCAAATTGGTAGGCACCCAGGCGAGCATTGAGTGCGGCCAACTCCTCATCGCGAAAGGCTTCCTTGCCACGGCGATAGCGATTTTCCAGGCTGTAGCGTTGTGCTGGTTCGGCGTTTAAGCTGAATACTGTGCGGGTGTACTCCCTCGCCGCGTACTCACTGTCGATGCGGGAACTGTCCAAGAGGAGGTGCTTCACTGGACGCCGATAGCTGACATGGGGCCCTCCAGAGAAGGTGTAGAATTTCACCCCATAGTATTCGTATGGGAAGCCTTCCGGATCGTCTTGCAAGAGCTGATGGATCGTTGCACCGAACTCCTCAATCAGCGGAGCAATCTTCATCCCAATGCCGTCAGTCATGGCGCCGGCTAGATTCTGCGTGCCGTAGTAGCCTTGATCATCGCCTTCCTCGAGAAACACCTCCACGACCAATTCCGGCAATAGGTCGACCGTACGGGGGCCTTGTTGAAATGCCTTTACCGCAGATTGCGCCAACAGGGACTCGTACCCGATGGTTTCAACGTGACTACGACTGGCACTGAGCGCGAGATCGAGGCCAAGCAGTACGCTGCTTTTCCCTGTCTCATTGTCACCGATCAGAACGTTCACCCCCGCATCGAACTCAAGCGTCAGCGACTCGAATTTCTTGAAGTTTTTGAGCATCACTTTCTTGATGGCAGGCATCTCAAATCATTCCCACAGTGTTTGAGTTCAAGGTTGGCTAGCGGATATCGAGTGGTCATGCCTTCTCGGCTAGGCGATTGGCATCACTCTTTCGGCGCATTTCCATGATGGGATGGTCGTTGGCGATCTGGGCCCCCAGGTGCATGGGGCTTGGCAGTTTGAGTTGACCGTCCCACAAGGGAGCATTACGGCAGAGCAGGGCGACTTGTTCCGCGATCGCGGTTGCGGAGGCAAAGGAAGCCGGCTCTATGACGGTGATCTCGGTAACGCCTAATTGCTGCCAAGGATCCGCCAACAAGAAGTCATCTACCTGGTAGCGGGTGTTTTTACGCTGACCTCCAGCCTTGCTGTAAATTTTTGAAGGCGAGACGAAGTAATAAACGGCAGGGCTTCGAAGAGACTGGAAGACGCCGATTTTCTGCCCAATGTACTGGGGCTGGGTAGGATGCTCGGAGTGGTTGCCGGACATCTGAGCGATGTCCTTATCCACCCTGACTCGCACAATGGCCGCATTGGCCGGGACGGGGGGCAGGCCGCTGTCGGGGCTGTCCTTCAACCCCCGATAGAATGTCCGCAAATTGCTATCGAGGCAGACAATCAGTGGGGTATCTGCCTCATCCGTAGCCACCAGCATCGACCACGTCACAAGCTTGTTGATGGCCTCAGGGTTAATCAGCGAAGGCGTGGCATGAATGGCAGCGACGCCCTCAGTGAACGGATACCATTGCCCGCGCCTAGGGTCGTTCTTGACGAACCAGTAGACCTCGCATTTCTGAGTATCAGCTACCGTCCTGGTAATGACTGGTAGGTAGACCATGTCACCCTTTTCGTTAATGCGATCCAGGCGAATGGACAAAATCGTTGTGCCTGTCGGGATGGTCTTCGCCTTGACAAAAGCGGTTGGGAAGTAACCTGTTAGGCGGATCGCCTCAGTGACAGTGTTGAGTGCCTTGTAGTCCCGCGACTCTTTTTTGGGCTTCGGTTTGTTGGGGTCTGGTACCTCATGCATGATGAACTGAGTAACGATGCCATGCTCGGCCAGTACCCTGCGGATGTAATGCTTTGGGTCTCTGTCGGATTCGAGTGCTGCAGCTACGGTGCTGGTTTCAACGATCAGGATCGATGTGCCGAGTTTCCTGATTTCGGGGACAACGCTCTTTCGAAGCCACCCATCGAGTTCAATGGAGGAAGCGCTGCCCTCCAACATGGAGCTTGCGCCTTCGACAGCCAGGCGCGTCAGTTGAATTTCTGGCGGGGCGTTCTTCTTGAAGAATGGCATGGTCGTGCCCAGGATCTCGCTGGCTTTGACCAGTCGCAGTATGATTTCGGAGTGTGCTGCCAGCACCGCAGCATGCACCTTCACTGGCGTTGAGGGCTTTACAGTCTTTGCCACGCGAATACTGGAAATGGCTTTGCGAGCGAGCAGCGGCTTCGAGCCTTGGAGGCTGCGCAGTAGGTGGAAGCAAGTTTGGTCGAGGAAGAGGGGGCCAGGGCCCGAACCGATGGCGGGCATGAGTGGTGGCGTGACGTAGATTGGCCTAACAAGACTGTCGACGGGTATATCGCCTTCAAATAGATCGGGAAGAGGCTGAACGCCCATGAAAGCGAGCAGCTTGTTGGTTGGGAAGTCGTAAACCGTCTGCCAGCCCGTCTCAGTCTTTTTGCTTCGAATACCCGCTTTCACAATTGATTGGCCAGTGTGCACCCAAGCGTGTCGCTTACGCCCGATCGAGTTGGGCATGATCTGGCTTAGCTTCACGCGCAGGTGGATGAAAGGCTCAGTACAGTCGCGAAGTAGCTTCAGGGTGGGCTCGATAACATGCAGGGCGCTGGCATTGCGATCACCCGCGGGCATGATCGGATCGTTCCAGGCAATCAGCGAGCCGTCGGAGGCTTGCTGCAAGGGAATGAGTTTGGGGATGGGATCAGGGTTTCCGTTCTGGGTCGAGTCTAGAGGAGTCGAGCACATTGCCTGGCCAACCAGCCACGGAACAACGGTGTAGGCCAGGGGCGAAACTCCGTCGGGATTGATCAAGTCGCCTGATAGCAGGGGATGAAGCTCCGTGACTGCGAGCTTGGCCTCCAGTCCCTCAACCTGCTCATCCCACATACGCATCACTTCGAGCGACCAGAGATACAGGATCTGATTGATCGTATCGACGGGCAGGGGCTTCAGCATGAGGATTGCTGATGCACCTTTGTCTTTGTAGGGGAACAGATTGACTTCAACGGGCCCGCCCGAGACCGCGGCCAGCATTTCTTTCAGCGCATTCGTAGGTAATCCAGGGTGATGCTTTTTCCCCAGGTTCTGCAGGACTTGCCAAGCAGCAAGGTAGTGCTCTCCGATCTGGGCACGATAGGCATGCGCGAGCGCTTGCGGGTCGAAACTGAAGAGGCTGGTGCGCAGGTCAAGGTTCTTCATCGAGCTTCCTTAGCTGATCGATCAATGTAGTGCGTGATAGCACTCGCGATGCCGTTGTGGTGCAGGAAAAACTGATTCCAGCTGCCTTCATTTTTTAGTCTTTGGACGGACTCCGAGAGCAGTTTTGCCCAAGGCGTACGGCCATTGGTGAACGCTGCATCTGCGAAGTAGCAGGTCACCGGTGTGCCGCCGCGCCGGCCACGCCCGATCAACTGAGTCAGGGTCACCAGTATGTTCATCACGGTGTAATGGCGGATGTTGGCAGGCTGCTGGCCAAAAGCTGGCGGAGCGGTGCGAATCTCGTTCAGAATTGAGTTCGCGATAGCACGTTCTTTGTGCAGCACATGCTGGAGGCTGGGCTCGGGACGCATCCGGTTCCAGGTTTCGTAGCTGATGTGCGCAAGGTTGTTTTCGGGGCTATCGGAGGCCGGTAATGGGCGCACGCAGATCACCACGCCACCGATTGCTGAGAGGCCATCTTTGTTTACGATATTGTGGCCGCGAGCCATGGGGTGGAGGGCGCTGACCAGAATCGTTTTGTCCCGGTGCGCCCCCTCAATGAACTGCGCAAGATCGTCGTACACCAGCGTGTGTTCAGCGTTTAGCAATGTGGGCTTGTACTCGCTAGCTCGACCTCGCACCCAGCCAACGGTTGGGCTGGGAGATAGGCTAGCAAGCGTGATTGCCAGTAGCTCAGCATCGGCGTCGCTGCTGGCGACCAAGAGCAATCGAGCACGATCCGCGGTGACCGGATCCTTGGCCAATGCTTTCAGGCGTTTCTCAATCCAAGGCCATAGCTCCGCGGCAAGTTGCTTGATCCGATCCTTCCGCTCGAAGAAAGGTGCCCCTGAAACCGTCGTGGTGAGTCCTACATTCTCGAATGCAACCTGGCCAGCAGCGTCGGGCACATCAATGAAGTCCTTGGCCTTGAGGTCGTATGCACTGGCACCAGGGAAGTAAGCAGTGGCCGAGAAGCCCATGAAAATGCGCCTGACGCCGGCATACCCAAGCGACGCGAGCTCAGGAAGAGCCAGCAAGGTGCCGTGGGGATCACCTCGCATTGCCACGACGTTCAGTGATGATGTCGCTTCGCTGGCCGGCTTGCGTTTGAATCCAAAGACGGTGCGATGCAGTGGGCCGATGGGACTGAACGAGAGTGGCTCGCGACCCTTCAGATTGCTGTAGACCTCCTGTGCATAAGGGACTTCGGCATTGGCAAAGCTGGGCAGTTCGATCTGCAGATTCCGTAAGGCGACCTCAAGATTGTCCAGGATGCCGCGCAGAATCAGTGCTGCTTTGAGGCGCTGCAGATCTTTCGTGTTCAGTTTTGCCTTCAGGTGACCGCTACCCGCAAGCGTTGTGAGCAATCGCCCCAGTTCCATCGCCTGATTTTCAGGCCTGCTGGCCATCTCATTCGTTTGCCAGTAGATCAGGTTTTCTCGCAAGCTACGCAGGTGCTCCGGAACGCTGGCATTACCGCTGCTGTACAGGGCCTTAAGCGTCTCGTAGTCAATCTCCAGCTTGGTCATGATGTAGCCGTCTTCTGCCTCTGCCCAGGTTGTTTCCTTCTTGGGCCAGTCGAAGTACTTGCGTTGTTGAAGGTTCATCAACTGATCGACGTTGGTACAGCAGAAACCGAGGGCTAGGGACAAGCGAATTCGGCTGCTTTCTTCGATGCCTGGAATATTCAGGCGGCTGAAAATCGCCGTGAAGAGCTGAACGAGCGGGCTTGCCTCGCCCGTGTTGCCTAACTGGAGGCTGAAGGCGCTTGTGTCGATCGCGGTTTTGAGCAGCCCGTCGATCTCATCGATCAAGAACACGGGTGAGATACGTAGCAATAGCTCGATGAAGCTACGAGGGCCCGGGAACTGTTCTGAATCGTTGAGCGGTATGCGCGATGTTCCGGACAGTAAGGCATGGTGATTGATGACGATGATGTCAGCATCCAGCGCTTGCGACAGCAACTTTGTCCGACCGCAAGAGAACAGGAAAGGGCAATGACTTAAGCGCTTTGTCTCTTCCTTCGCATTGCCTTTGGAGGACACGACATGAAGCTTGAAACACGGCTCTGAGCCTGCCGGCATAGCTTCCAGCTCGCTCGAGTAGGCGTTTAGCAAGCACGCGTAGTCGTAGGGATGATCCTCATTGCGCTGCTTGAAATGTACGCCTGCGCGCTCATGGGTTCGAGAAAGAGAATGTAAGGGCGCAACCTTCAGGCTTGGCGTTACGACTGATGCCGCCAGTCGCATGATCCTCACGGTATTGTCCAACTCTACGTAGCCAGGCACAGCGATAACTAATTTGTGACCGCGACTAGCTGCATCGAGCGCCATCAATGACATCACCACCGTCTTGCCAGTACCGGTGGCGGCGTTCACACGATAAAAGTTTCCCGAGCTTGCCGATCGCTGGCTGCTGTTGCCCCAGATGTTGTGAAGGGACGCGCAGTGTTGCGTATGCGGCGTCGAGGCGGCGTCTAGTTGTTCGGCTATCGACCGGAGATTTTCGTAGTCCCAGCTGATGTCAGGGATCGCTGGCGTATCGGAAATCTTGAGGCATTGACCCGAGGACGGTAATCGCTTCCTCTCGTTGGCTGGGATGCTGAAGATACGGGTGCGTTCGGCGGTGATGTACTTGAAGACTAGGTTGCCAGTGTCAGGCAGTTTTGCGACGGTAGAAGGCTGATGCCAACGTTTCAAAGCGTCCAGGCTTTCCTGGATCACCTGGTCGACGTTCAAAATCTCTTTAACGCGGTAGTGGTCACCCTCGGCCAGCTTGGCGCGCAAGGATTCCGGTTCAGTTAGCTCAAACGGGCATAGATCGTCTGTGAGAACGATCGTCGCAACCTCGACGAACCGCGCAGGCTGTGCGAGCGATGAGGGTCGGAGCCGAAGCCCTATCGCGATCGTGATCTGCTGCTCGTCAGTGAGGCTGTCCCACGTGCTCCATTTGTGGGTGCGCCCTGCAATGAGTGCAGCTGCATCTGCTAAGCAAGGCGTGCCTTCAGTGTGGCGTGCCGCCAGTGCCATGAACAGCGTGGTTGCGACGTCAAAAAGGGTTCGCACGAGTGGTCAGTTCCTTGATGCATTCGCTTTGGGTGAAGACCTGCAAGCCTGGGCATACACTTCTGAGCCATTGGACATGAGCCTGCTGGTAATCCGGGATAACGAACCAGCGCGTCGTTGTTGGCTGCATTGATTCCAAGTAGGCGCCCAAGGCACGCGGTGATATCCAGACCTTCGCATCAATGTCGAGCGTCACGCCGCCGTAGCTGACTCGCAGATCTGAGCGGTCTACGTCTGGCCACAGGGTGACATCGAGTCCATGCTTTGAGAGTTTCTCGGCCAGCTGAAGCTCGAGCAGCCCGGGCAGCAATGTGTACTTCCAAAGTGCGCTTTTGAGCATGTGACGCTTACCAGCAGCTTCGCCTTCCAGTACCTGGTCGGTGACAACATTGACCAGTCGTCCTTGCATCCATCGGTACAGGCTGCTTTTTTCTCTGCACCAGGCCGAGTCGCACTGAACCTCTCGTCTTTGTGGGTTCATGGGCCATCGGCATTCTGGGCAGTGATAGAGCTTTCCGTTGTGAGCAAGGTGCTCCGGAATGGGCTCATAAAAATCATCGAGACTCCTGCCAAGCGGGATGAAAACGCTAGCCGCCCGCACAGGATCGATCACGGCGTTCTCGATCAGGAAGCGTCTGAAGCGTCTGTACAGTTCATCACCTTTTGAAATTACACGGCACAGATCGCGCACTTCTCTGACGACAGACTGGATTTCTTCCCAGAGCTGATGCACATCGAGCTCGAGAAGCATCTCGTTGCAGGTTTGGGTGGAGATACCAGAAGCGAGGAGGGGGCCGGTGTAATCAAGCCGTACGGACTCTGGAAGCCATGACTCCAGTGGAAGCGACAATTGACGTTCCAGCTGCATGGCTGAGCTGATGGGGTCAGCGGGAGAAAGGCGCCAAAGATGCGCCTGAGCCTCTCGGAACAGCAGCAGTGCGGCGCCTCGATCCGACTCGCACAAGGACGCTGCTTTTGACAGAAGCCTAAGTAAGTACTCCGATCGTTGGGTGTCCACGTGTCCGTCCCTTGCACCTTATTCCATGAAGGCCAGGCTTGCTCGCAATTGTGCGAAAGCCGGCAACGGCAAGCAGTCAAGGAGTGAGGATGAGGCCACCACACGTCAGGTCTACCTGTTCCGAGCCTTGGCTTGCTTCACCCGATGATCTAACAATTGATTTTAGTTTGCCACTACTCAAGGTGTGACGTTTTGTGTGGGAATGGGCTGGTGGGGGCGGAAAGAATTCAATTGGATTGTTTGGTGCTCAGCGGGGCATTCATCAGCATACGCCATGCATAAATCGGCGCCTGGGCCGAAGGCCGCTGCTCTTTGTGAGTTTTCCTAAAAGAGGCGTCGCCGGAAGGTAATGACCAAGTGTCTTTTTTGCCCACAGTTAGGCACCCCGCGAATGGCGGGGGCACGTATGCGAACACATAAGTGGTCAAGCGGGTGGCTCATTCCTCTGCATGCTTGAGCGAATCGAGCAGACGACTACTTATCAATTTTCTGAGAATGGGTGGATAGCCGATCAGTAGTGATCTCTGATTGACCTAGCGGCGAAGCATTGATTTTTGAAGAGCACCACGCACTGGATAAAGACATCATTCCTTTCGCCAGTAACGGCTGACACTGGAACGCGAGATCCCCAAAAGCTTCATCACCTCAGCCTGGGTCTTACCTTCAGATTTCAGCTCGCGTACTTTCTTCAGGTTTTCCTCGGCGCTGCGAGTACGGGGATGCGCTTTTTTTGCCGGTGCCAGGGGAAGGGGTGCGTCGAGAAGCTCCGTAGCCTTGAGCTCTTCTAGCACCTGTTTGAGTATGTCCCTAGGCGTCTTCTGCTCATCTGACGCATGTACGAGCGTCAAGAAGGTCAGCGGGTGCACACTCAAGGACTTGGCGAGGGCTCGATTCGTTTCCAGTGTGGGATTGGATTGGCGGCCTTCTAAGCGGCTGACCTGCGACTGGGTCACCCCGCCGGCGACATCGTATTGAGACAGCTGCAGCTGCTCTCTCAGCAGCTGCAGAACCGCTGCATAGGCTTCACGCAGGCTCATTTCATCCGCCCTGATAAAAGCGGACGGTATGCCGCGTTTGCGTGCTCTCACTCAAATGTATATATTCATCTCTGTGGGATTTGGCTGGCTTGTCAGCCACCTGCTTGGCGCTTGTCTTTGAGCAGAGTGCTGGAAGGCTGGTGTCCGAAAACCCATTCAATATACGGCTAACTCCCAAGGATGCACCCTTGAAGTCCAGCGATTTTGAGCTGTTGGCTAGCCAACAGTCCCCCGCAGAGACACCGCCAGGGCCAGTGCCTACCACCGTGGAGCGGGCGATGACCATAAATTTTGGCATCGCTATAACAGGGTTCCTCTGCTGCGCTCTGTATGACCAGTCAATCAATTGCCTGGTGGGCATTGTGTATCGCGAGAGCCGCGGCCGATTTCGAGATGGTTCAACAATCCGTACCTCTACGCTCAGGCGGCGTATTGAGCATGGTGTACACCATCTGTTTGAGACGAGAAATGGAAGCGTTTATGTCGTGTGCGACTGGGCGCAGGAAGGTGGAAGCCCTCAGTTCGAAGGCGCCCTTCACTAAGGCAGGCATATCCCGCAACGAAGCGATGCAAGATGTAGCGCGCTAAGAAGAATCAGGTAGGCACAGTGGAAGCAGCGTTGGTAGCAGATTTTTTATCCGAACACGGCCTTCCCCTAGAGGGGGACTGCCAATCAGATGAGCTTATCGTCGAGACTGCGTGGGCAAATAATCAGGGCCGACCATTTTATGTTGTCCGGGATTGGCTCCTACTCAACATCATGGTACCTAGCGCGGTTGAGGATGATCTCAAGGCTATGGGTCTACAGCCAACGGTGGTTTTTGCTAATACCGTGGTATACGACAGTAGAACCCAAGGCTCCCGAGTAGGTGCCATTCGCTCTAGCTTTCAACGCATGCAAGATGGCTGCATTTTTGAGAGCATGCACGCAAGCTTTGTTTTAGCCGGGCCTGGAGTGCGAAAGCATGTAAGTCTTCCCGCGCTGCTGGCCTTGGAAAATGCCTGAACTCCATCAATGCGCCATTCGCCCAAGAGAGTAATGATGAGGGCGAAGGAGTAATGTTTCATGATAACGGAAACGAATTTTGAGGAGCTGATTCGACGTCAGGCCGAGCAGGTGTTTGGCAGCAAAGCCAAGGCCAACATCTGGTTGTCGCAGCCTAGGACTGATTTCATGGGCGTCACTGCCTTGGAAAGCGCGTGCGATGAGGCCGGGTATCGGAGAGCCAAATGTATGATCGAGCGCATCGAACACGGGTACGTCTGTTAGTGAATCTTCGGGGGTGCGGTTAGCAGAGGGGCCTGAGCCTTATGCAATCCCACCTAAAAATTGCGCGTTGGACGATGGCTACTCGGATACAGACATCAGGGCAAAACTTTCATTTGTTGAACGCTGTGCCATTGAATTCAACGCGCTCATCACTTCCGGAGGGGCGGCATGAATGATGTATATGCCGAGTGGGGCCGTTTTTGTCTGAGGTGTCGACAGGTGACAGAAACCTCAGAATTTGCTTCTGCTCGGGTTGATCTTCCCCAGTTTGATGGGGCGGCGGAATTTCGAATTGCAGCTAATTTTTCTGGCGGTAAGCTGATGATTGGCACCCTATTTTTTGTGCCTTATTACGAAGTCGACCCGTTACCCATTACCTTTCACTACGATGAGGCCGTTGCGAGCTTAAGGGAAGGGTATTGCTTGCTGGCTCCTGTAGCCGTTGATACGGATTGGTCGGAAGCCGTATGGCCTAAAACAATGGCCGAGTTAGATAGCTATATTGCTTACTCGACCGGCTATCCACGACTTCTCGAAGACTGGATTATGGGAAGGCGTCACGAGCCTAATAAGCTACTGATAGTTGTGCTAGTGAAAGGCAATATTTGCTACGGATATTTATTAGGCTCACCGAGAGAGGGGGGATTCACTGAGATTCGTGTTGTACCTGTTTTCTTCGATCGAGTTGAGGAGTTTTCATTTGAAGAGCGCGTGTTGATTGAGCTGGAGCTCAGTGTGAAGCATCTCCAAGCGCTCATCATGCACTCTCGCCAGCTACAAGCCAGTTCTGGTGACACAAAGGAGGATCAAGTGCTGCGTTATGCACTCAATGAGCTGGTGAGTGCGTTGGAAAAGGGCGTAAGTCGTTCTCGCCTGACCTGACCTTGGGGCTTTGTTAGCCAGACCCATTGATCATCAGGTGCGCCGTGGTGCGATCTCACCTGGCAACGACCTGGTGACCGGCGACGAGCAACAGTCGTATGTCTGAAAGGGCCATGATTTTTGAACTGTGCTGGGCGATCCGGCTGGGCGCAGCTTCGTGAGTCAACCTGCCACCACGACCCTCGCCAATGCAGCGTGTCGAAGCATGGCGGGGCTTAATGCTCAAACCTCATGGCTTCCCCGGAACTGTGAACGAGCGATCTCAAAAATGCCGCTCGGAGCACAAGTGAGCTGATGAAAATTTTGATCTACTCAGATTTGCACATTGAGTTCAAAGATTTTGAACCGCCCCAGGTCGGTACGGATTTGGTTGTCCTTGCCGGCGACATCTCGGTGCGGGGCAGAGGGGTAACCTGGGCTAACGAAACCTTCGAGTGCCCAGTCGTCTATGTGTGCGGTAACCATGAGTTTTACAAAGGCCACCTTGACCGAACGCTCATCAAAATGCGCGAAGCCGCAGCAGAGCATGTGCACGTCATGGAAAACCAAACTCTCATCATCAGTAGTACACGGTTTTTGGTTACGACAGCGTGGACGGACTACACGTCTACGCAGGATTACAATGCTGCCATGAGGGACTGCGCCGAGTTGATGAGCGACTTCAGGAGAATCAGGACAGGAGAGGATTACAGAAAGCTTCGACCCGTTGACCTCATAAGTCGAAACATCGCCGCTCGTGAGTTTCTCGTCACTGAGCTCGCTAAACCCTTTGAGGGAAAGACGATCGTGATTACTCATCACTGCCCAATCCAAGACGTTGCCGGCGAGGGGCATGAAGGTCATCTAGGCGCAGCGTATTTCAATCAGTGGCACGACCTTGTGGCCCAAGCTGACGTGTGGATTTTTGGACACACCCATCACGCGGTAGACACAGTCCTGAAGGGCTGCCGGCTTGTGTCGAACCCACGTGGTTATCCAGGAGAACGTACGGGCTTCTCAGCTGCCCTTACCATCGAAGTTTAGGCATATCTCGAGGATGCAGGGCTGAGGCGGTTTAGTCTTCTGGGTAGTGCCAGAGGCGGCCCACCGTTGACTTAGGAATACCCAGGCGCGCACTAACTGAGGCTTGTGATTCTCCCGCGGCTTTTGCAAGTCGAATGGCTGCCAGCTTCTGGGGATCAATCTGTTTCCCTGGTCGCACCCGGGTGACCTTGCCCTCTTGGAAGTGATCAGCAATGCGTTCGAGCGCCCCGCAGCTGTTGAGACCTTGGCATTCCTGTTGGATCACTTCCAGCAGTTGCTCATCGCTCATCCCTTTACTAAGCGCAGATGCTAGGACAATGAGCGTGGCGGGATCGACCTCCAGTTTTGCAGCCACTGCTTCAAGGCGATCGATCGTGATGCTGGAGCGGGCATTTTCAATATTGTGCAAATGACGCGCTTCGACTGAGCCGGACATCTGCTCTTGCGTCAGCCCCTTGGCATGTCTGATCACGCGCACCAGGGCGGCTAGTGCCGGCATGAGTGACATTGACCATCCTCGCTAAAAACGAGGATGAAGCCACGTTGATGACCCCCGCTCTATGCAATATGGTGCCGATTGCGAGATATCATTCTGACATCTCAGTTGGTAAGGCCTGCCTCACATGCATGGCCAAGGAAAATACCGTGGCGAGGGCATGCCCCCGCTGCACATCGCAGTCCGAATGGACGAATGGGTAAGCACGCTGCGTTTGGCGTGTGGACGTATGGAGAGGTTGAAATGTCGGATGCGAGTGTTCTGAAGGGTGTGCTGGAAGTGGTTGGCCCTCACCGAAATCTTCCGGAAGGAAGCGAGTACGACTATCTGCGTCTCAAGGAGCCAGGGGGTGCTGTGCGTTTGGTCAAAAAGGTTGGGACTGGTCACTACATCGCGTCATACCTCAAGCCGGGTATGGAAGGTGAGTTCCACTTCGTAAAGCTTGGGAAGCTGGGTTTCATTTTGTACGCAATCAAAACGGCAGCGGGAGAGAAGCTGTATGAGGCGGACGGCTTTACCTCCTGGATCAAAAAAATGCGCGTCATGGGCGCTTTTCTCGGGTTGCTGTTCATCCCGTTGAGCCTAGTCGCATTGCTGTTTGGTGGCTTCTTCGGGGTCATTGTCCCAATCGGCTTCATTTACGTTATGTGGAAATTGATCGTGAGTTTTCCTAAGGTGCTCAAGGACAGTTTCCTGAGGTCTCAGCTCGCATCTCGCGGGTTCAGCATCTAACTCCGCCAGAAAAACATGTCCCTGAGCAAATCGGCGCGAGGCGACCCGCAGGCAGCTTCGCGCGCTCGTCAGTCACCGATCCGATTCCCAAGCTCAATATCGAGCTGATAGAGAATTCGGTCTGCCAGGTGGAAAGGCAGCTTTGCTGAAGCAATCTCGTGCATGGCGTCGAGGTAGCTAAAGTACGTTTCTACCGAATTGTTTAGATAGCTGACAAGGCTGCCGCCGCTGGCGGGCTTGTCTGGGTAGCGACGCTGCCCTGGCATCAGGACTCTGAAAACCCGGTCATCGATGATCTGAAACACCTCTGGGTTCAAAAAGCGCAGAATGGTCGAGGCCATTGGCAGTCGAATGCCCTGAGAGGACAGTAGCTTTCGCAGAAGCGCATCCGCCTGTCGATGTTGTCGTGGCTGCAGGTCACCGAGCGTTCGTAGCTCATCCATCAGGTCAGGGTGTAGTTGGGGATACCGGTTGACCTTCCACAGAACGATCTCCAGCAAGGCCTGCTCGGTGAGCTCCTTGGCATCCAGGTTATCAAGCCTCTTTGTAAGCTCAGGTTGGTATTTGTATTTGTCCAGCAGGCCAATGGGATTTGACCCCCACACATGCTGGAATCGCTTAAGAATGTCCATCAAAACGAGCTCTCATTGCCAGCGTAGATTGTTGTACGAGTAACGCATGCATATCATGCCTACGGTATACAGAGTAGGGATCAAGTAATTTTCGGATATATTGCTACCCGTTTTCCCAGCAGGGCCATCGTGGCTCTACGGGCAGTTGAGCGCTGCGAATGGATAGCACCATCACTACTGAAATCTGGAGCCGCGCCTCGGCTTGCTGCGGTGATGAGTTCGTTCATGTTCTGAGCGGGTTGCTCGACGAATATGACCGCAAACCAGGCAAAGACGAGCCCGTCAGGATTACTGGCGAATGGATAGGCAGCGATGGCTACTTGTCCCTCCTCGCAGCTCTGAATGCAAAGTCCCGTCGGGATGTCAGGTACTACGAACATGGCTGGCATATCGAGCTGCGCTCGCGTTTATGGGCGCACATATGCCGGGGCATACAGCATCGACTGGTGATGAGTGGGATGGCGCCGGAACCGATTACTGAGGATCTCCTGGCTTTCGACATCGGCGTTTGATGCGATCCATTCTGTGGGAGGCGGTTTTCATGCCCCCTCTAAGCGAATCGTCGCCAGGCTCAGAATTTGTTGTCTGTCACCGACCGGGAAATTCAGTCCATTGTGAACGGATTCATCCATCGAGCGCTGCGCGCCTTGGCGTTGAACGCAAAATGAAAAGCAGCGGCCTGCGGCCAATGAAGCGATTGCCCCGGGCCCCCAAGGGGCCTCTCTGCGTCAGCTCTATTACCGAGAAACGATCCGAAGCAAAACTGCACAGAAAAGCATGTGACCAAGATTGCGGAAGAGACGGAAGAAATGGAGCGGCGCAGATTTCGCTTTTCTTTAGCTCTCAAATATAAAGCTCCGTCTCCCAAAAAAAAATGACAGACCAAAACGGGGACTTATTTGCAAAATGTGATGGGTGTCACGCTTTTCGGACGAAGTCAGCCACGGCTATGGGATCGCCGGAGAGCCGGCCTACCGACATGCCCCAGAGTTGTCGCGTTAGCTCACCTGCCTATCTTGGCTGTTACATGGAGTCAAAATTGCCACGCCTCAGTGGGAAGTCTTCAGCGCTCAGTGGCTACGCGTGTGGTGCTAAGCGTGCCTGGCAGCTGACGTCAGCGGTTTGGGGCGCCGGGGCGCGTGAGCAAATACGGCTGAACCCGGTGATCGTCTTCACTCGAGGGCACGCCTTAGCGGGCCCGTGGATGAAGCCAGAAGAGCTTACAACTGCGCTGGTGGATGATGTGACCGCGGTGCGCAAACGGGTGAAGCTACGCGAGCTGGTATTTTTCGAGAGCACCCTCGTTACTCAAAACCATGCTTCGTCTTTCTCCGACGCTGTCGAGCGCGGAACGAAGCAGATAGCCGAAGACACCGACAGCGACTTAGAGATGCTGCTCGACATTCGCCGGGCTCGCTTGCAGCGGATCAAACCGCTAGCGAGCTCCGAGGCTCAGATTGCATGTGTTGCTTTAGAGATGTCGAACGATCTCCCCGCTCATCGCTTCGAGCTTGGATTGCAAATGCAATGCCTGCGCAGCCAATGCACGAGCAATAGCTTGGTCAACCTTGGCCCGGTGGGCGGACAAACCTGCGTGCGGCTCCAGCCGCTGGTCAATGAACTACGTGAAGCGGAGCTAAGTCAGTGAGGATTTACACCGATGAAAAGCAGGTGTAGACGTTTGCGCACGTCGAGACGGTGTTACCGGTTTTACGCAGGTGAATGATGAATGCGAGGTGATCGCCGTTCAGTTCTTGCTCCCGTACATTTGGAGTGCTTTGAGTCCGCAGGGGCGTTCACCGAGAGCAACGCGCCCATTTGAGGTAGGCTCGTCTAGACGGTTTCTAGAGAAGGAGAGAAGGATGAAGGGTTATTGGATCATCTTCGGCGGTGAGATCGTCGACCAGGAGGCGCAGGCGGAGTATGGACGCCTGTGGGCACCTATCGGTGAGAAATACGACGCGAAGTTCAGGGTGCTGAATGGTGGGGCCCTGGTCGAAGCATTGAACACTGTCCGGGTGCTGGTGGTTGAATTCGCCAGCCTGGAGCAAGCTAAGGCCTGTTACAACGACCCTGCATATGTGCAGGCCATAGAGTTCGCTGCCAAAGCGTCCCGGCGCGAGCTGATTATTCTTGAGGGGGATATACAGTAATCGCTCAGCGCCGCACTAGCGATAATTACAGCTTTTTGGGATAGGTAGGGCTACTCAGGATGTACATACCGACCCCTAGAATCCCCCTACCTATTCGGGGAATGCGCGTTGAGCGCTCGCCCGTACTCTCTCCCGAAAGCTGTATTGGTAGCTGTCTTGGCGTTTCACCCCCTCTGCTATGGTCGGCGGCAGGCTACTAGCAATTAGTAAAGTATCGTTCGGTCACCGGTAACGGGATCGCCTGCCTAGCAAACGACGCGACCGCAGGCGACTGGGCATGGGCCCCACTTCAAAGTCCCGCTGGATTCACCGCACGGGCATACCTACAGCCCGATGTCGCCTAGCCCAATCGGGGCCTGGCCATAATTTCCGCCTCATCCGCAGGAGCTGGGAAGCTCCCAGACGGCTGGACATCCCCTCCGGTCAATGAAGGGTTACGTATGCCTGGCATACCACGACTGAGTCAGTCCCCAAAAATGAGTGTTTTCCGCTATAGCAGGATACCGTCCAATGATAAACAATTTCACGGCCATCTAATTCTCGCTTGGCGAAAACAACAATAAGGGCCCTATTTAATGAATTTATCCGGCAAAGTAGCACTCATTACGGGCGGTGGTAGTGGGATAGGTTTAGCTATTGCACATGCTATCGCGCAGCAAGGGTGTAGTATCGTACTGGCCGATATTCAGAAAGAAGCATTAGTCACTGCAGTTGACTCCATAAAAAAACTTAATGTTAAAGTGCTTGGAATTCAGCTTGATGTCGCGGATCGTGATGCGGTGTACTCTGCTGCCGAGCAAGTCGATGAACATTTTGGTCGGCTAGATTTTCTTTTTAACAATGCAGGCGTTGGCGACGCCGGTACGCCCTTAGATCAAGTGTCGGATACGTTATTTGACTGGATTGTCAATGTAAATTTATTTGGCGTAATGAACGTCTTGAAGGCTTTTGTGCCCAAGATAAAAAAGTCCGGCCAGGGCGGGCATATTGTAAATACGTCATCAATGGCGGGTCTTGTTATGATTCCAGGATGGAATGTGGGATTGTACTCGGCTACTAAGATGGCAGTATTGGCGCTCTCCCTAGATCTTAGAGATGTCCTTGAAAAGGATAATATAAGAGTCTCCACGTTGTGTCCTGGCTTCATCCAGACAAATATTGAAAAAAATGCTATTGCTCTTCGTCCGTCGGAATTAAAAGATGCGGCTCCAAGCTTTCCAAAGGAATTGGCGAGTAGTGGCATGCCCGCAGCCAAACTTGCAGAAATCGTCATTAAAGGCATTGAGAATAATGATCCAATTATAGTCACGCATCCAGAGTTTCTTCCTGTGGTGACTGAATACCATGAAAAGATTCAGCGGGCGTTTCGAGCTAATTATGCTTAACGAATTCATTGTCGCAGGTGCCATGGACGCCACTTAACGCTGTGCTCCACCAGGTGTCGCTAATCTGATATAGTGTGTCGTCGAAAGCTGGGTTTTCGCTGCGCCGGGCCTCAATAATTTCGCATTAAGGGGCGCTCTGCTCTGAACCAAAACGGTGCGCAGCGAAACAGTGCTTTTTTGGAGGAGGCCGCCTCGCGGCTTAAGATGAGTAAAGGAAATACGCAGAGTCGCTGATAGGTATCTTGGGCTAAAAATAATGCAATAGTACGGAAATTCGTGCGGAGGTTGAGAAATGAAAATGTATTCCGCCAGGAATAAGAGGTCTGAGATATATGAGAGTATATGCTCGTGTGACTCTTATGAGACATTGGGGAGAAAAATTCTCGGCCCCGTTGCGGAGTACATTGGTGCGCAATCTTCTACTTTCTTCCAAGTGTCATTGAGTAACTCAAAGCCCGCAGTTATTGAGCGCTTTTATCAGTGGGGACTTTTCTCAGACGTCGTCCAGCAGTACTCTCGGGAACTGTTTTTGCATGATCCACTTTATCTCGAGGATCCTATCAAGCCCACCACTTATCGTGCCCTTCTGGAAAGGCATCAGCGTACGCGTTCACCGAGGTTTCGCGCCTATTTTCAGGCTCTAAAAAAGTCAGGGATAGGCGATGTTGTTGGTTTCTACTTTAACACTAAGAGTGTAATGGGCGATCACGTAGTTCAGGTTGGATTCCCTCGCCATCATCACATGAACGATTACTCCCTGGCTGAGATTGAAACCTTCGCTGATCTATCCCCTCTAATACAATTGGCAGTGACCAGCCTTATATATAGACAGGAAGCTCTGAATCTAGGGCGCAAAGTATTAATGTTGTCAAGTCAGTTGGGTGAGCCGATTGCGGTGCAACCCGCCGCAGGTGACTTTGCTCAGCATGATCGGTCTCTGAGGGTTGTTGCTGATTCACCTACAGAGACCTTAAAGAGTAAAATAGCACGTCTGAATGCCGAAGCTTTAGGTTATGTCGCTCTAAAATCTAATGATCATGCATTCGCCAGTTTAACAGTGCGCGAGTGGGATGTTGTTTTTGCCGTCTGCGCTGGTCATTCCAATGCCTCAGCTGCAACTGATTTGGGAATAAGTGTTAGGACGGTTGAAAACCATCTACGGTCGATCTTCTCAAAGGTTGATGTCGTGAGTCGAACTCAGTTGATTGCAAAATTGGCGCATACCAGTTAAGTGAGGGATGGTTTGCGGCAGTTTTTCTTGAGCTGACTCAAATAGTAAGCGCCAACTCAGTGATAGGTATTTAACTGGAAGCAGGGAGTTCATACGAGCATTGGGTAGCCCTGTGCATCAGAAAAATATGGAAAACAATAATAATAGGAAAGTCTTATGTCGCCTTCAAGATGGTGCTGTGGCTTCTTAGTCCCTCTCTTGTTTTCAGGTGCGCCATTAAGTATGGCTTCTGAGGGCGGGGGTTCTAATGCTCCACTTGGTGTAGGAACTCTAGCTCCGGCAATTTTACCTCCGCAGGGCGCATACCAGCTTTACGGATATATCCTTCATTATTCATCAAGCAGCATCCGTAATCGGGATGGATCTAATTCAACAGCCAACGTTGAACTTAACTCATACGCTCAAGCATTGCGCATGGTACATACTTGGGATAGGGAAGGGGATAGCAACGTAAATTTCGGCACAGGGATAACTCTCGCGATGGGGCGGGGTGAAATAGTGACTCAATCATTGAGTGAGGGGAAAAATGGCTTGAGCCAAGTCTATTTCACGCCGCTCTACGTCTCTTGGTCGCCTATGGACACGCTTCGCCTTTTGACAGGATTTGGTACCATTATCCCTGTCGGAGACTATGACAAAAAAGATGCGATGAATGTCACGACCAATTACGCGTCCTATGTTCAGGATTTCGGTCTGACGTGGTTTCCGACAAAGGATTGGGAGATTTCCGTAGCGCCGAGTTTTTATTTTAACAGCAGAAATAACGATACCGGTTATCGCTCAGGTGTACTGATGAATGCAGACTTTGGGGTGAATTATCGCCTGCCAAAGTATTCAAATTTCCAGCTTGGAATCGGGGGGCATATCACAAGGCAGCTGACGGACGATCAATACGACGGGCGCGATGTGCCTGGAGGATATCGGCTCAGCAAGATCGCGGTAGGGCCACAATTAGTGTATTTTTTTAACCCTGCCACAGCTATTTTGTTCAAATGGTTAAAAGAGACGGAAGTGAAGAATGGGCCAAAGGGTGACTCTCTGTGGTTTGAATTTACACTCCCGATTTGAGTTGAAATCATTTTTGGAATTTTCGTTCGTGCTCTTGCACGCTCAATGGGCTTAAGAAAAGTTATTGAGCTCGGTCGCGCACGATGCAAACATTGCAGTTAACTACTAATGTGCCGGTGGGCTTGGTGAGTATTAAGGTTTATGTGTGCGCAGGAGGTTCAGCCTGTGTCTCGCATTAACGTGCGTATAACTATCATGGAAATCGGGAGGTTTAAGTGGCGTTTGTTAACGGTGGTGAGCTTGTCGTAAGAACTCTGCAAAAGGCTGGGGTGTCGACTCTCTTTGGGCTGCATGGAGCGCATATAGATACTGTTTTTCAGTCTTGTCGCAATCACGGTATTTCTATAGTTGACACTCGACATGAGGCGGCAGCTGGTCATGCCGCTGAGGGTTATGCAAGAATCTCACGTGCGTTGGGTGTTGCATTGGTGACTGCTGGCGGCGGATTCACCAATGTGATGACACCGATCGCCAATGCGTTCCTCGACCGCTGTCCCGTCCTGTTTATCACCGGCTCCGGCGCATTGCGTGATGACCAGACGAATACATTGCAGGCAGGTATTGATCAGGTTGCAATGGCTACTCCAGTGACCAAATGGGCCCATCGCATCACCGCGACGGATCAGATCCCACGCCTGGTTGGGCAGGCGATCAGAATTGCAACCAGTGCTCCTCGAGGGCCGGTGTTGATCGATATCCCTTGGGATGTTCTGAGCAACGAAGTTGACGATGCTAACATTGTGTATCCCGAATTGGCCGAGCACCCCGACGGTAGCTCGATTCGGCCAGAGCATCTTGAGGCCACCCTTGAAATACTTTCCAAAGCTGCTCGTCCAATCATAGTTGTAGGTTCCGAGGCAAGTCGCGCCGGAGCTGCGGATCAGATTGAGAAACTCGCAAAAACTACTGGCATTCCAGTATTTGCCGACTATGAAGGTTTAAATTTGCTCTCTAATCTGCCCGCGAAGCTTCGTGGTGGCTTAGTGCAAGGGTTGTTTGGGCTTCACAAGATTGATGCGCAACCAGATGCGGTACTCATGGCGGGAATTCGGTTCGGTTTGAATACGACGCATGGTACAGGGGCTTTGATACCACATAGCGCGAAGATTATTCAGATTGACCCTGATGCGCGAGAGATCGGTCGTCTACAGTCTGTTACCAAAGGGATCGTTTGTGAAGTTGGTGGAGCTCTGGAAGCGCTTGCAAGTGCTGCGGGAAATCGTAATTGGATCAATCACTCGGAATGGCAGAACACAGTCTCAGAATTTCTAGACCATCGTTACCGATTCGTTGCAGAAAACGCCGTGGCAGGCGATGAGTTTCACCCTTTCCATGCATCGGCTGAAATCGCGAAGAAAGCCAATAAGGACACCATTATGGTCGCCGATGGCGCATTGACGTACCTTTGGCTGAGCGATCTTATCGCTCGCTCTCAACTTGGTGGATTCCTTTGCCATGGCTATCTGGGCTCCATGGGCGTCGGATTTGGTGTGGCGGTGGGCGCCCAGAAGGCAGCCCTATCACTAGGCCGAAAGGTCATACTCGTCACCGGTGACGGAGCCGTTGGATACAGTTTAGGCGAGTTTGATACCTTAGTACGTCATGGATTGCCGCTGATCGTGGTCGTAATGAACAATCAGAGTTGGGGTGCAACGCTACATTATCAGCGCGTTGCAGCAGGCCAAGACCGAATAACTCATACGCGCCTCGAAAATGGATCCTACCAGGCCGTCGCTGCTGCACTCGGAGCGGATAGCTATTCAGCCCACGATGCTGCGTCGCTCGCAAGTGCGCTTGAAAGCGCTTTGGCGAAAAATCGACCGGCTTGCATTAATGTGCAGGTTGCACTTGACCCGGTGCCTCCCGAGGAAATGATTCTGTTCGGTCAAGATCCTTTCTGAGGCAAGTTGAACTGGACTATCGCTAGTTGCTCTTTGCGGCAGGGCTTATCTAGAGGTAGTTTGAGGTGCACTGAATCTCGTACTGTTTTTGTTTGGTAGTTAGGCTGGCTCCGGCGAAAGCATACAATGCTAATATTTGTGTAAGTAAGCAGCGGCAGTTGCTGAGAATAAGAATCTCAAGTTTTTAGTAAGCACATTTACTTCAAGGGGTTAGGCAATGTCAAAAATGTTAGCTGGCAAAACGGTAGTTGTTACCGGGGGATCTAGTGGCATCGGTCGAGGCATCGCACTGTCGGCCGCGCTACACGGCGCTAAGGTAGTGATCGTGGGTGACTTAAGCGAACAACCCCGTGAAGGGGGGGCTTCAACCACCGTCATAATCGAGCAAGAGGGAGTACAGGCGCTGTTTGTTAAGACCGACGTAACCTCTCGCGATGATGTTGAAAAATTGCTTGAAAGTGCTGAAGCCTTTGGCGGAGTTGATCTTATGGTCTGTAATGCCGGGATTGCGTTGCCCGGCGATGGCCCTAATATAAGTGAAGATGACTTCGCCAAGCTCATTGCCGTTAATCTTAACGGCGTGTTAATTAGTTCGCAGTGTGCAGCTAACCAGATGATACGCCTGCAGAAAGGTGGCAGCATTGTTGCGACGTCCAGCATGGGTGGTTTACGAGGTACATCTTTTACAACAGGCTATTCCTGTACCAAGGGCGGCGTCAATCTGATGGTTGCATCGCTCGCAGATGCGCTTGGCCCATCTGGCATTCGTATCAATGCCGTCTGCCCGGGCCTCATCGACACGGCTCTGATGCAATCGTCGCCGGCAGTCGCTGCTGTGGCCGAAACGTTTCGACAACGCATGCCACTGCGTAGATTGGGGTTGCCTCGCGAAGTTGGCGATGTCGTGTGTTGGCTTGGGTCTGATTTCTCGTCTTTTATAACTGGTGTTGCTCTACCAGTTGACGGTGGGCAAACGGCAGTTATTTGATAATTGAGCACCGCCCTGAACGCAATACACCGATCAGGATATAGCGGTTCATCATTGAGCTTACTCAAAATCCTCATGCCGATCATCCCCGAATGAGCGCGTTGTCGCGCCCGCTGACTACTCTTGCAGAAGCGGGTGACGGCGGCCCGAAAGAGCTGGGCCAACTGAGCCAACCTTGGCTGCTGAGTTGGCTTCAGCACCAAATCGCACCGCTCCACGGCTTTGATAGTGTCCTTGATGAATGTTGAGCCTGAACTGATGTCTGTGGCGGTAGTCCTGTGTCTGTTCTCTCGCCAAGCGATTGCTTGGGCAATGACGTCCAAGTCGGTGCAACAACCCGGCAAGCGACGCGTTGTTCATGGCCATATGACGACGCAAGGCTATAGGAGCGCTTGAGGGTTCACCCTGACATAGTTAGTCAGCATATATGAACCAGCAGGGCTTGTTCAGCCAGCTGGCTTATGGTCGCCAGATCGAAAAGCTTGCGACGGGCGAGCGCCATAGAGCCGATTTTAGTGATGCCTTGCTCTAAGCACGCTCTGGGTCGAGATCTGAGCCAGCTCCAGGGCGATCCGGAATTAGAGGCAGGAGATCGTCTCTTTCAGGAACTCACAGAACCACAGCTGCGCGGTGCTATCGCCGCTGTGCTCATGCCAGTGCAAGCTGACCTCGAATTTAGGTACGGTAAACGGGAGCTCCAAGGTCTTGAGAGCATTTCGCTCGATGTACATCTTCGCCACCCGCTCTGGCAGCGTCACTAACAGATCGCTGGATGAAATGATTTCTGGCAAGACACTGAAGTGCGGCACTCTCAAGCTCACGCTGCGCCCGACGCCTGCCTCTCTTAAGCGATCCTCCACGAAATGATGGCCTGTTCCTGCAGATACCACGACGTGGCGTTCTTTCAGAAATTGATCCATTGAAAGCTTGTTGCCGATGCGTGGGTGGTCAAGCCTGGTCATGCACACGTAGCGTTCCTCGAACATCAGTTCACATTTCGCTTGAACTGGCAGGTAGCTTCGATTGCAGACCGCAGCATCGATTTTGCCTGTCTTCAGCCACTCATCCATGCGGTCAATCTCGATCTGGATCACTTCAAGCTCTACGAGTGGAGCTTTTGCCTGAAGCCCGCGCAGAACGTGGGGGAGGAAAAACACCTCGCCCAAATCCGAAAGCGCCAGGCGAAATCGACGAGTTGAATGCTCGGGCTCGAATCTCTTCGTGATGGCTACGGCACGCTCGATATCGGTGAGCGATGGACGGAAGGATCCGTAGAGCTGAGAGGCGAGCACTGTTGGCTGCATTCCGTCGCGAGAACGCTTGAAAAGCGGGTCTCCCCACTGATCGCGCAGCCGACCCAACGCATAGCTGACAGAGGGCTGGGTGACATGCAGCCGCTCTGCCGCGCCGCTTACGCTGCCCGTTTCGTAAATGGTAACGAATACCCTGACTAAGTTGAGATCAATCATATGAAAATAGAGGTGGCTTATTTTATTTTCAAAAATATATCTATTTGATCTATTGGGCAAGTGCCCATAACGTGTTCATTGAACGGATCAGAGAAATTCACCTGCCGCTTCGATTCTCGAAAACAACAACAAGAGTACATGCCATGCAACGCATCAGCGCAGTCGGTATCCTGGATACCGCGAAGCTCAGCAGCTTCCATCTTCTCCTGGTTTTTTGGTGCTCGTTCATAATGATGTTTGATGGCTACGACCTGGTCATCTATGGTTCGGTACTTCCGCATCTGATGACAGAATGGAATCTGACCCCTTCAGAAGCTGGGATGCTCGGCTCCAGCTCAATGCTGGGTATGATGGTTGGGGCAGTGCTCCTGGGTACCACTGCTGACCGATTTGGGCGGCGCCCGATCATTCTGTTCTGTGTCGCGCTCTTCAGCGTTGCGGCTTTCGTGAACGCTTTTGCTGTGGATGCAATCACTTTCGCAATCTGCCGCTTCCTCACAGGGGTCGGCTTGGGCGGGGTAGTCCCAAACCTCGTCACCATCCTCAAAGAGATGGCGCCTACGCAGTATCGCAACCGCCTGATTAATTTGATGCTGAGTTTCTTTGCTGTAGGCGGGCTTTTATCAGCACTGGCCGGTATCTACCTGATTCCTCTGCTGGGCTGGCACTCGCCGTTCTATGTGGCTGGGCTCTCCTTGCTCTGCCTGCCGATCCTGTACAAGACGCTGCCAGAGTCCGTTGCCTACCTGGTGCACAAAAATCGCCATGAGGCGGTTGGCCATTTGCTGCAGCGAATCAACCCTACCCACCATCACAGTAGCGACATGCACTATGAGGTCGAATCGGTGGCGAACAGTGCGGGCTCATCGATGGCCTCGCTTTTCAGTGATGCTCGCGCCTTCGCAACGGTGATGGTCTGGATTGCCTTTGGAATGTGCATGCTCATGGTTTACGGTCTCAACACTTGGTTGCCGAAACTGATGAATAGTGGTGGCTATCCGCTTGGCTCAAGCATCACGTTCCTCTTGATCATGAACATTGGCGCGCTGATGGGGCAGCTCGCCAGCGGCTTTGTTGCTGATCGTTGGGGTTGCAAGCCAACCCTGCTGCTGTTCTTCGCGCTTTCTGCCATTTCAATCTCCTTGCTGGGTATTCGGCCTGGCCCGATGACACTGTACGTGTTGTTGCTTGTGGCCGGCGGAGCCACGGTGGGCTGCCTTTCTGTGGTGCACACGTTGGCAGCTGATATCTACCCTGCAAATGCCCGTGCAACAGGAGTGAGCATGGCTGCTGCTGTTGGGCGCTGTGGTGCTGTGGCCGGGCCCTTGCTCGGAGGTTATCTCTATAGTCTGACCCTTCCCTTTGAACAGAACTTCCTTCTGTTTGGACTCCCGGGTGTGGTTGCGGTTATCGCTGTCATGATGATTTCGCAACGCCACTCCAACAACTCGGCCACAGCTGCCCACCTTAAGCAAAACGCCTAGATCTTCAGCTTCGCCCCGTACAGGTTCAAAGCTCGCCTGCTAACGGGTTTCAGCGCGGCGTTCGCGTCGCGCCTTTTTAATCCCGCAAATTGAACGGGTTACCCATCGGTAACCCCACTGCACCGTTGAAAAACTCGCGTACAAGAATAATTCGGAGTGAGTTAGATGAAACAGATTAGTCGGATGGCCTGGGCTGTGACTGGCTGGGCGTCAGTGTTTGCCGTTCCTGGTCATGCGGATGTGCTGAAGGACAGTCATCTTACCCTGGGGCTTCGCAATTTCTACTACGACAGAGATTTCAAGCAAAGCAATGCTCCAAAATCGCGGGTTGGCAGTTGGAGTCAGGGCTTCGATTTGCAATTTAAGTCCGGGTACACGGATGGCCTCGTGCAGTTCGGTATAGATGCTTATGGGCAATACGCCCTCAGGCTGGATGGCGGAGGTGGGCGAGGGCCGGACACCGTACTACCGTACGACGACAGCAAAGGCCGACCGGTGCACGACTACGGACGCGGAAGTATGGCTGCGAAAATCAAGTTCTCAAATACTGAGGTGCGCATCGGCGAGCATCGTCCGATGTTACCGGTAGCTTATTACGACGATTCGCGGCAGCTCATTACGACCTACGAAGGGGCTACGATCGAATCCAAGGAATGGTCGAAGCTCACGCTTAACGCGGGTCGGTTCTGGAAGACGGCGACGCGAGAATCATCCGATCGAGAGGATATCTACCTGTTCGGTGATACACCGGCTCAGAGCAGCGACGGACTTAATTTTGCCGGCGCTCGCTATGACTTTACGCCTGCCTTTAATGCTACCTATTACGTCGCTGAGCTTGAAGACATCTACCAACAGCACTACGCGGCGGCAGCGTACACATGGGGCATAGGAAATGGCTACACGCTGAAATCGGATCTCCGTTACTACAACACCCAAGACGAGGGAGCCAAGCTTTCTGGTGATTTTGATAACAAATCGATAGGGTTCATGACTGCGCTCAATAAGGGTGGCCATACCTTCACAGCTGCGTACCAGCGGATGAGCGGAGACGATGCTTTCCCATTGCTCAATGGGTATGCACCTCAACCCTTTCTTGTCAACTGGTCGACCATTGCGTTCTACAAAGCGCAGGAGCGCTCTTGGCAAGCCCGCTACGATTACAACTTCGCCGCGATGGGCATCCCCGGCTTGAAGCTCATGACCCGATACCTTCGTGGTACCAACATCGACCGTGGGCCAGGCCTCTCCGACAATGTTGAGAGTGAAGCAAACCTCGTCATGTCCTACGTCATCCAGAGCGGGCCAATTAGCGGTTTGGCGATTGAAGGGCGACATACCGAGGTCAAAACTCGATATGGATCGGACTTTGATGAGAACCGCTTGATCACAAGTTACACCTGGAAATTCTGGTGACCAGCAGGGTGACCGGTGTCTTTAGGCTCAGGTCACCGCTTTCTTTATTAAGAGGCGTTATGACCATCATATTATTGAGCGAACGCAGTAAGGTCTTCGAGCTCGCTGACCCGCGTGTGGTATCAGCTTATGTCAATCAACATGTAGGCAACCACTCGATCGCGATTGCTGACGTTCGTAGTGAGGCGATGCTGATACACAGGCAGGTATCTGAGCTGGATTTCTGCCGTATTAGATACGGCAGCGAAACACATGTGACCTCGACCGCGCTGCGTGACAAATATCACATCCAGATCATGCTTAGTGGCACATGTCTGCAACATGCTCCCAGCGGTTCACGAACGCTTTTTGCGGGCGATGTGGTGGTCATTAATCCTGAGGATGTCGTTGACCTGACGTATTCAGACGACTGTGAAAAATTCATTCTAAAGATCCCTGTTGCTCTGGTGAATCAGGTGTGTGAGCAACAGCATTGGTCTCGCCCAGTCGCCGGCGTATGCTTTGCGGATAAGGTTTATACGCTCACTGAGCTTGAGTGCATTGCTCAGTTATTGACTTTGGTGTGCAATGAGATTGAAAGTGAACATACAGATCCGGCAGTGCACCAGCATTATGTACAAATCATCACGATCAAGATTTTGACCTCACTTCTGACAAACCTCGACTGGAGGGGGCAGCACGTTCAGAGCCGCATACTATGTAAAGTCCTGCAGCACATCGAAGCGAATCTAAAAAACGACATTACGCCTGAAGCGTTGGCCAAGTTCGCCAACGTGAGCCTTCGAACTCTGTACAGCCTTTTTGACCAGCATGTAGGAGAGCCGCCGCGACGCTACATGATCCGGAGAAAGCTGGAAGGCATACGCACAGCGCTGCGGGCGGCTAATGGGCGCACGAAGATTGTGACGGAGCTGGCGATGGATTATGGGTTTACGCATCTGGGGCGATTTTCGGCCGAATACAAGTCGCTCTTCGCAGAACTCCCCTCTCAGACAGCGAAGAAACATAAACCTCTTAATAGAAAAGGCTCGCCGAAGCGAGCCATGTAATTTTTTTCCTTTCACACCAAGTACTGTTCAATCTCCTTTTCGCGCCAGATGATGCCTACTCCTGGGAGGTCTGGGGCAATCGCGTTCCCATTTTCGAATGTCAATGCGGGCTCGATCACGCTACCGGCCAGATCCAAACGCTCGAGCCAATGAGCCGTTGGGGTGGCAGCCAAGAGGTGGACACTGATCTCCTGGAACAGGTGACTAGACATAGGTGTGTTGAACTGCTGCGCGAGCGCACTGGCTCGCAACCAGCCGGTTACGCCACCGATCTTCATAGCGTCAGGCATTGCCAATCGGCAAGCCCCAGCAGAGAGCGCCTTGAACATCTCCTCAGGGCCCAGCCAGTTTTCGCCCATTTGTACAGGAGTATCCAATACGTTCTGAATGCGGCAGTGGCCCGCATAATCGTGCTGAAGCGTTGGCTCTTCAATCCATGTCACGCCCTCGGCCTGGAGAGCCTGGCTACGTTTGATAGCTGTGGGTACATCAAGGCTCTGGTTGTAGTCGACCATGATGCCGAAGTTGTCTCCAACAGCTTCCCGGATACTGCGCACAACAGCCAAATCCCCCTCCAAGGTTTCGTAGCCGATTTTGGTCTTTACGGCGCGGAATCCTGCGGTTGCGGCTATTACGGCTCGTTCGGTTGCCAATTTCACGCCGTCCAGGCTATGGCTATCGTAACTCTGAATCGGCCGCGGACTGGCACCGAGCAAGTTCACCAATGGCGTCGCATGGACTTTGCCGAGCGCATCCCAAGCTGCCATATCAATACCTGCAGCCGCCATTCGTATCAGCCCGGTATAGCCTGCCAAGCAAAAGCGCTTGGCGAGCGTTGCTTCCAGGTCTACCGGGGCAAGCGGCATATTGACAATCAGCTGAGCCATATCATCAAGCAGCTGCTTAAGAGATTTAAGCGCTACCGGTGTATACGCGAACAGGTACGAGTGGCCCACCACCCCTGCATCAGTCGTCAAGTCGATCAGCACCAGGGGGGCTGTTCCAACGGTGCCAACTGCGGTATGGACTGGGTAGGCCAGGGGGACGTTGACGGCGCGAGTGCGCAGCTGAGTGATCAAAACTTCGCTCATGCGTGTGTTCCTTTACCGGTAATGCGACTGATTGAGGAGGCTTCGCTACCTCCATCATTAAGCAGATAGGCAGGCGACAGCGATGCGATGTCAGGGCAACCAATCTGAGCGAGGGTGCGATCGATATCCGCTTTCATCAAGGACAATACTTCGCTAACCCCAACTTCCCCGCGAGCCGCGAGGCCATACAGCGTGGCTCGTCCGAGCAGTACTGCCTCCGCGCCCAATGCCAGAGCCTTTACGATGTCTGAGCCTCGACGGAAGCCGCTGTCGATGAGCACAGGCTTGCCAGTCTTGGCGACCGTTTCGCCCAGTACCTCCATCGGTGAGATCGCACAGTCCAACTGGCGACCGCCATGATTAGACAAGATCACACCATCTGCGCCTTCCGCGATGCAGCGATCAGCGTCCTCTGCACTGAGCAGGCCCTTGACGAGCAGCTTGTGGGGCCAAAGGTCGCGCAGCCATCTCAGTGCGCTCCAATCAAAGCTGGCATCCATCTGACGGCTCATCAGCGCCGCTTGCATTTCAATGTTAGCGGCCTCGCTGCTGACAAAGTTTGAGAGTTGCGGCATGCCGTTGCGCACCAGGTCGAGTGACCAGCGCGGATGGAGGCAGCCATCAAGCATGACCTTGGGGGTGTAGCTCATGGGCATCTTGAAGCTGTTGTGAAGGTCTCTTTCCCGATACCCGTTGACCGCTACGTCCGTGGTGAGCACCAAGGTGGTATATCCTGCGTGCAACGCCATGAGCACCATGCCCTGAGCGATCTCACGATGAATGACATACAGTTGGAACCACAAATCACCGTCGCACTGTCGGGCGAGATCCTCGATCGAAATGTTCGAAGCGGTAGAAAGCACGAATGGTATGCCTGCTTTGGTCGCCGCCTTGGCGAGGGCGAGGTCACCATGTGGCCACAATGCACCATTCAAACCGGTCGGGCCGATGAGCAGTGGCATGGTTTGGCGTTTGCCCAAGACCTCAGCACTGATTGCCCGGCGACTAACGTCTACCAACCGCCTGGGCTTGAATCTCCACTGCTGAAAAACGTCGCGATTATGTTGTACGCCGTATTCGTCTTCTGCTCCGCCTTCGAGATAATCGAACACCATCTTGGGCAACCGTTTCTGCGCGAGCTTTCGATAGTCCTCGACGCTAAACAAATTCTGCTGGTTCATAATCAGAACCTCACTTCACAGGGCTTACAGTGCTGATTTCGATCAATACCGGGCCATTGGCAGACAACGCCTCCCGGAGCGAGCCCTGGAGCTGCTCAAGGTTGTCCGCTTTGAGCGCCTTGACGCCGTAACCTTTTGCGAGCGCGCCAAAGTCGATGTCGGGAACGTCGAGTCCCGGCACATTCTCCGCTTCGAGCACGCCGGCGAACCAACGCAGAGCGCCGTATGTGCCGTTATTCATGATGACGAAGATGGCCGGGATGTTGTATTGAGCAGCCGTCCACAGCGCGCTGATGCTGTAGTTGGCAGAGCCGTCGCCGATGACAGCAATGACCTGTCGATCCGGCTCTGCGAGCTGAACGCCAATAGCGGCAGGTAGGGCGAACCCAAGTCCGCCGGCGGCGCAGAAGTAGTAGCTGCCGGGATTACGCATGTTCAAGCGCTGCCACATCTGAGCGGTGGTGGATGTGGATTCATTGAGGTAGATCGCATCCTCGGGCGCCATCTCATTGAGCGTATCGAACACCGTTTCCGGGTGAAGCCGCCCCGCGTCCTGACTGACCTTCGCGGGTTCGGCGGCGGCAATAGGCAGAGGGCGGTGGCTGTCGCTGACGAGGTTCGCGAGCGCCCCGGCCATGGCACCAATGTCGGCAACGATCGCGTCGCCCATTGGAGCCCGGGCTGCTTCGAGCGGATCACAGGTCACCGATATCAGCCGAGTGCCAGGTTTAAGGTATTGGCCAGGATCGTACTGGTGGTAACGGAACACCGGGGCCCCGAGTACCAGTACGAGATCATGGCCTTCAAGGAGCTGGGAAATGGCGGCAATTCCTGCGGGCATGAGCCCACGGAAGCAGGGGTGGCGAGTGGGGAATGGGCAGCGAGGAGCTGACGGCGCGACCCATACAGGCGCCTTTAGACGTTCAGCCAGGATCACACAGTCAGCGTTGGCGTTCGCAGCGTCCACGTCAGGGCCAAGGATAATGGCCGGGTTGGATGCATTATCGAGCAGCTCCACCAACGCTTCGAGTTCGTCATCATTCAAGCGCACAGAGGAGCTGACGGTGCGATCAAACAGGTGGTGAGACTGCGGATCTGCCTCTCTGTCCCAATCATCGTAGGGCACGGAAAGATAGACAGGGCCCCTAGGGGCCATGCTCGCCATGTGAATGGCTCTGCTCATAGCATGCGGTACTTCCGCTGCGCTCGCCGGCTCGTAGCTCCATTTCACGAGAGGTCGAGGGAGGTTTGTTGCGTCCACATTCGTGAGCAGCGCTTCTATACCGATCATGGCGCGTGTCTGTTGACCGGCGGTTACGATCAGTGGCGAGTGGGAGTTCCAGGCATTGCTCAATGCCCCCATCGCATTGCCAGTCCCTGCGGCTGAGTGGAGATTGATGAACGCCGGCTTCCGGCTGGCTTGAGCGTAGCCATCAGCGATACCAACCACACACGCTTCTTGAAGGCCCAGGATGTAGCGGAAATCTTTTGGAAAATCCTTCAGAAAGGGGAGCTCGTTCGACCCCGGATTACCAAAGACAGTGTCGATTCCCTGCCGGCGAAGAAGCTCATAGGTGGTGCTGTGTACCGTAGCCATGGTGTGTCCTCGTTTTCAAATGCTGAGAGCCACGATAAAATCGGCATACAAATAGATCAAATAGATAGATCATGCATTTATTTATAGATGAAACTTATATGGTTGCGCATTGATGGCGCCGCAACGCTTACAGAGGCATCCCATGGCGGACATCCTCCCTGGCATCAATGTCGACCACGTTGCCGAACTCGTTTGGTTGCTTGCAGAATCGAGAGGGAAGCCCGACGCACGGGCGGCGGTTCTCGAAAGCGTAGCCACTCTGCTTGCCGCTGAGCATGCAGCGTCCTTCGTATGGGACGAGTGCGCGCATCGCTCTACAAGACCCTTCGCGTTCAATATTGATGATCATCGGATCGCGGCGTATGAAACGCATTTTCATCAAGTTGATATTGTGACTCCAGCCATGCGCAAAGTGGGGCAGGCGGCGTCTGTCGATGGTCACTTGTCACGCTCAGCGTTGCTGGGCAGCGAGTTCTATAACGAGTTTCTGCGGCCCGGGGACATGGAGTACGGCCTCAATGTCTTTTATTCAAACGATGGACTGGACGTGGGCGATTTGAGGATCTGGAGAAGCAAAGGGCGGGTGCCATTCGGCGAGCGCGAAGTATATTTGCTCCAAGCTCTTGAGCCCTATTTTCTCAGAGCCTTCAGCGGCGTGGGCAAGCAGCGCGGTCAGTTGACTCTGCGAGAGTTAGAGGTGGCTGGGATGGTGGCAGGCGGAGCCAGTGATAAGGAGGTAGCCCGCGAGCTGGGCATTGGCTTCACCACAGTGCGCACGCATCTCAAAAATGTGATGGCTAAGCTCGATTGTCGAAACCGAACTGAGCTCGCCCGCTACTTTTGACGTTAAGGGATAGCAATCCTCAAATTTGAGGAGACACTTCGCCGCAGCCCCGCATTACCTTCAGCAGTGGACAGCATTGCCAGTGCAGCTAGGAGAAGTAGAAATGCGCGAAGAGGTGGGTAGCCAAGTAGAACAAATCCAGCAGGGCGCGTACGCGCCATTCCCCGACGAAAGGCTCCGGGAGCTTACGCTTACCGAAGCCTCGGCCCTCATCCGAAGTGGAGAAATCACCAGCCGAAAATTGGTCGAGCTGTACCTCGCGCGGATCGCCGGCCACGCGCATCTCAACGCCTTCATCAGTGTGGTGGATCCCGCCACCGCCCTGGGACAGGCGGATGCGTATGATCGATACCTTGCAGGCGGTGGAGAGCCGCTTCCGTTGGGGGGCGTGCCCATTGCTATCAAAGACAACATACAGGTAGTAGGTTTTACTAACACAGCAGGAACACCTTCCTTAGCCAATTTCTTTCCCAAGCGAAATGCTGAAGTGGTCGAACCTTTGCTCAAGGCAGGCGCAATCGTGATCGGAAAGACCAATATGCATGAATTGGCTTTTGGTACATCCGGGTACAACACCGCATTCCATAGTCCAGATGTGGTGGGTGTTCGTAATGCTTTCGATCACACACGTATTGCCGGGGGGTCATCTTCGGGTAGCGGTAGCGCGGTCGGCGCTCGCCTCATACCGGCAGCATTGGGAACCGACACTGGAGGCTCTGTCAGGCAGCCCAGCGCCCTCAATGGTTGCGTAGGTTTCAGGCCCACCCTCGGTCGCTATCCTACTGAAGGGGTCACGCCTATCTCCCCTACACGAGACACTCCAGGCACCATTGCGCGCTCTGTTGAGGACGTTATCCTTCTAGATTCAATCATCACAGGCCTAGCGCCCAGTCCAGTACCTAGCGCTTCGTCGATTCGTCTAGGTGTACTCAAGGAGTTTTGGACAGATCTCAGTGAGCCCGTGCACGAAAAGGCCCTAGAAACCTTGCACAAGCTGGAGCAGAGCGGAGTGCAGCTCCTAGAGGTTTCCCTTCCAGAGATCTTCGACCTCAATCGGGCCGTCAGCATGCCTGTAGCCTTGTATGAGTGCAGACCTTCGCTGACGGAATACCTTTCAGCAAATGAGACCGGAGTTTCGTTCGACGAGCTTGTGGCGGCGATAAGCGGCCCGGACGTGCGATCTATTTTCGAGCGGTACATCCTGCCTGGCCATCTTGGTGTAGTGGATGGTCAGGCTGTCGATTTAGAGGAGGCTTACTTGAGCGCCATGCAGCATGGTCGACCAGAGCTGATCAAGTCTTTGCAGACGCTACTCAATGAGCATCAGTTGGACGGCCTCATCCATCCTACGACCCCAGACCTGGCAATTAAAAGTGAGCCTGGCGCGACTCGCTTTGAACTATTTGCTCGCATGATCAGGAATGCGGATCCTGCTAGCAACGCGGGTATGCCCGGCATCAGTCTGCCCATTGGCCACTCAGAGGAAGAAGGCTTGGCTGTAGGCATCGAGATTGATGGATTGGCTAGTAGTGACGCACGCCTGCTCAGCATCGCTTCACTGGTTGAACACATCTTGGCCCGTGGGCCGACCAAATCATAACCCAGGGGACTGTTTCCTTTTCTGCGGTTTGTGTTAGCGACGGCTTCCGTGTCGCTAACACACGCGGCCAATTCTAGCGTGCCACCTATATCGGTAAGTAGTCAGGCGACAATCCGGACGGATTTTTTATGGGTGAACGCCAAGAAGCTGTAGTGGCCATGATAAACGCCCATCCCAGAAGCACCAACCCCACCAAACGGGAGGTATGGCGAAAAGGCATGCATGAGTACACCGTTTACCTGAGCGTCGCCTGACTGGATATGGTCGATTACTCGTTCCGCCTCGGGATAATTCTTTGAAAAAACATAAACAGCCAAAGGCTTAGGATGGTTGGCGTTTATAAGAGTGATGGCATTGTCGATGCAATCAAACTCCAGTACGGGCAGGATCGGCCCAAAAAGCTCCTCTGCCATGAGTGCATCATCCCAATTCACTTCGTCGACTACGGTGGCGCTAAAGCCCCGTTTTTCTGCGTCGGCAATCCCGCCCACGAGCACCCGGCCACTCGTCTGGTCTAGAAGCTCTTTAAGTCGATTGACTTGGCGCGCGGTGACCATTTTTCCACTGGAGTTTACGTCCGGGAGTTGTCGCTTTACGCGGTCAACCAGCGTTGAAACCAGGGCTTGTTTTATGTCCCGGTGTGCGTAGAGATAATCCGGTGCGATGCAGGTCTGGCCACTGTTCAGGTATTTACCAAACATGATCTGATCTACAACTTGATCTAGATCGGCATCTGGCAGAACGAGGAGTGGACACTTGCCGCCTAGTTCAAGCACGAACGGTGTGAGATGCTTGGCTGCAGCCTCCATCACAACTTTGCCGACATTTGGGCTTCCGGTGAAGAATAGGAAGTCGAACGGTAGGCTCAAAAGGTACTGGTTCTCGGTGCGGCCTCCTTGAACTACGGCAACATAATCCACGTCAAAAGCGGCTGAGATGATCAGGCCCAGTACTGCAGAAGTTTCGGGTGTGGTTTCGGAAGGTTTAATGATGCAGGTGTTACCACCCACAATGGCCCCCACCAAAGGCGCTAGCGTGAGGTTCACTGGATAGTTGAATGGGCCGATGATGTAGGTCACACCAAAAGGCTCATGTGTCACGTGACATTTAGAAGGCGCAATTATATTTACCGTCGGCACCTGCTCAGGAGCCATCCATTGGTCGAGGTGCTCTAGTGCGAAATCAATCTCGTGAATGACCTCCCCAATCTCAGCTAGGTCGACCACTTCGCGCGTCTTTCCGAGGTCTGCTTCGAGGGCTTTGTAAAGCAGTTCCTTGTGATCAAGAACTGCCTCTTTGAGCTTTACTAAACTGGATTTTCTGAACTCTCCGGAGCGGGTAGCTCGTGAATTGAAGAAGCCCCGCTGCTTGGAGAAGATCTCTTGGATGTATTCAAGCGATGTCGAGTTGATCATTGAAGTGTCCTCTGGAAAACTTGCGCAAATCGCAGGCTTGTTAGTCCGTTGCCTAAAATCGGATTCCCTGTGGGTGAAGCGCCCCGACGGGTAAATTTTTAAATGGTAGCTACATGAGCTGTACTGGCAGCACTACTTGGCCCTGGGGTACTCTTTCAATAGACTGTCCGAATCATTGGTGGCGTCAGAACATCGCTGTTGTCAGCCAGGAGGGCAGTCACGACCAAGCTCGCAGTGACGCTGCTCGCAATCTTTAAATCTAAGTTATTGATAGGCATATAGAGATACCTTGTCTAGCACTTGGTTATGTACATACATGTACTCTCTTCACAGTGCAATTTATCCAGCCAGGGTATCGACTTCCACGCCCAGCCCTAGTCGGGGAGCGTTTTTTTTCTTAGATTTGTTACAGATGTGGACAGGGGGAGGGCAGACTGATGCATCACCGGTCGACTGCACTATTCTGGTGCGGGGCGCAAGTGCGGGAGGGTGGTGGCTGTCTAGGTTCGTGAAATTCGGGCTAACAAACCGGCGGCTTCTGTCGTTGCTGTACGCGGTAGAGTGTCGTACGGGACAACCCCAGTATTTCCGCCGCCTTGCTAATGTTTCCGCCGCACTTCCTAATTGTCTCCATAATATGGAGATCTGAGAGTTCGCGCACCGAACCACCCGAACGCACCCCATATTTTTCCACCAGATCAGCATCCTGCTTGTTTTGCTGGCTCTGGATATAGAAAAATACACCATTGCGCATGGTCGACTTTAGAAGATACGACCCTGTAGCGACAATCTCGCTATGGAAAATATCATTGATACTGTAGCGCTTCAAAATAGGATCGATATCTTCTAGCATTTCAAGTGCATTTTGGGTCGCAGATAAAATATCCCCATATTCGTTGACAGCAATAAGACCGGCCAGGTGGCTCGTGATGAAGTCTACGTCGAAATGGATTCTCAGGATGTCGCTGTTATCATGTGCTTCTAAAAACAGTCGATTCTCAATTTTCATTGCGGCGGTCGCAATTTTTTTTTCAACTAGCCGTGATCGAAAATCCTCACTTCCTGTGATGTTCAATGTGCCGATGATTTTTCCCCATGGGCCCCAGACCGGAGCCGCACAACAGAACATATCCTGGAATTCGTCCAGGTAGTGTTCAGATGCGGTCAGCGTTATCGACTGTTTTTCCCTGAGTGCCAGTGATGGTGCCGTTGTGCCAATGTCGACTTCTTGTATTCTACGCCCAACCTCAATAGCATAACTTTTGGAGGCAGAGTTAGCTCCGTGCTTGGCTTTAATTATCAGCGCTTGAGCGTTGGTGCAATACACAACCCAGTTATCGCCTCCAAAAGATTCCCATATAGACTCAATCTCGTCACCAACGACAGATGCCAGGTTGCGATCACCTTCGTCGAGCATGAAGTCTTGGCCGGTTGGGGTAAGTTTGTTATCCGTTTTTAAAATGCCATGTGAGCGGCTACGTCGCCATGATTGCAGGATGTAAGAAGGAATTTCAGATGAAGAAAAGTTAAGACCGATCTCCATGCAGCGCCTAGCCTCGGACAACAGAAGCTCATAATCATCTGCTTTTTTTTTAGATATAGGCATGCACACCTCCCTCGCAAAGAATATTTTTATAACAGATATTTCTTGACTTGACAATTAACAGTCTGGCATGCGTTTTTTGTAGATTTGATGAACGGATGCTTCGATACTTTTGGATCCCTCAGTGATCTGTAGTCGATCAAAGGCCGTTCCGAGGTTGTGCACAGGAATCCAGTTCGAAGGCGAACTGCAATCTTCACTCGCGCTACGCTTTAGTCGTCGGGATATCGTTAGCCTAAGTGCCCCTCAGGCGAGCCCACGCTCGACCACTCATCCAGCTGTCCACGTGACGCCGCGACGTGTGCATTAGATCAATTGACTCAAAGGCCACGCTCCGGGCAGGAGAGTGAGTCGAAGGACGAAAACCGTTGGGGCGGAAAGACGGCTATGAGGTGGTGGGAGGCTGTTTGTCGTGATGACGCTTCAGAGTGATCCCGGTTTCCAAGGAAGGGGGTTGTTGGCACGGTTTCGCGGTGTGATCAATGTAATAGCTGCACAGCGTCATAACTGGCAGCTGCGTTTATGGAGTCTTGCTCGCGTTAGAACCTCCTCCGAATCCAATTGTATAGGCTCAGCCCCTCACGGGACAGCTCACCATCTGTACGACGGCATAAGTAATAGGCGCGCCCATCGTCAAGCGCGTGATCAAACAGTTTGACGAGTTCTCCACGGTCTTTTGCATCCGCAACCAGCGGTTCACGCAGCAAGGCGCACCCTAGTCCCTTCAAGGCTGCCGCCATGGTCAGCTGGCCATCTTCGAACAGCAAGCCTTGTAACGCAGTTGGATGACGCACCTCGTTTGCTTGAAGCCATTGTGTCCAGGTACTGCGCTCTTCATCGTGAATCAAAGGCAGGCGAGCCAGGGCTTGCGGATCATCAACGGGCCCTAATCGGTTGATCAGGGCAGGGCTGGCCCACGCCGTTACGGCCCCAGGAATGAGCGGTTCGCTGTGATAGCCCGACCAGTGTCCAGTACCAAAACGGATGGAGATATCTGCCGCATCGCTGGGATAGCTACGGTGGTTGGCGTAGGTGACGTTGACATCCACACCGGGATTGTCATTCAAGAACTCCGTCAGATACGGAATGAACAGGTTCAGCCCGAATGTCGGAATCAAGCTGATCGTAACTTGGCGCATGGCGCTCTGTTCGCGCACGTGGTCAGTGGCGCTGCGCAACACAGCAAATGCCGAGCGGATGGCGCGGTAATACTCACGGCCGTGTTCGGTAAGGATCAGATTGCGGCCCTGTCGCACCGTCAATGCTTGGCCCAGAAATTCTTCTAATAGGTGCAGCTGATGGCTCACTGCCGAGGCAGACACGGTCAATTCTCGGGCCGCAGCGGTTACTCCTCCCTGCCTGGCAAATGCCTCGAAGGTGCGTACTGCCCGGAGTGGAGGATCGCTAGACAATTGTTCTAATAAATTCATGTGTTGATTTCAGTTTGAGTGTTTATGCTAGGAAAACCCATTTTTGAGCCATAATCAAGCCGTTCTAGGCCGATTATAAGGTTATGAAATTAAGATATTTGATTTAATTAGAATGTTTCCATAAGGTTCGCCGCCTGCCACCTCCCAACTTTCCAGGTCTGCTTGCTTCATGGAACTCTTCACTCAACAACTGCTCAACGGCTTGCTGTCGGGCAGTCTGTACGCGCTGATCGCCTTGGGATACACCATGGTGTACGGCATCCTGCGAATCATCAATTTCGCTCACGGCGATGTACTGATGGTTGGCACGCTTGTTGGCCTTACTGCCATCCACGGACTGCAGGCGGCGTTTCCCGCTTTGTCCTCCGTATGGGTCTTAATAGGTTCGATCGTGATTGCCATGGCTGCAAGTGGCCTGCTCGCGATGCTGATAGAGCGAGTTGCTTATCGGCGTCTGCGGAACGCGCCACGCCTTGCCCCCCTTATTAGTGGCATCGGGGTCTCGCTACTGCTGCAGACCCTTGCGATGCTGATTTGGAGCCGAAACCCGCAAGTCTTTCCGCAACTGTTGCCAATGACGCCGATTGAGGTTACCGCTGGCGATGCTACCCATGCGCCTGCGATTACCAACGCCACGGCGCTGGCTACCATTGCCGTAGCTGTCGGGGTCATGTTTGGGTTGCTGTTGCTGGTCAACCGCAGCCGGCTGGGTAGGGCGATGCGAGCCGTCTCGGAAAATCCGCAGGTCGCGAGCCTAATGGGCATTAATCCCAACGCCGTGGTTGCTGTGACATTCGCAATCGGCGGCTCGCTGGCCGCCTTGGCCGGAGTGATGATGGCCAGCAACTACGGTAGTGCTCATTTCTACATGGGCTTCCTGCCAGGCTTGAAAGCATTCACGGCAGCGGTGCTGGGTGGCATTGGCAATCTTCAAGGCGCCATGCTGGGTGGACTGCTGCTGGGCTTGATCGAAGCCCTCGGCACCGGTTATCTGGGGGAGTGGACTAACGGTATCTTTGGCAGTAATTACCAGGATGTCTTCGCATTTCTGGTGTTGATTGCCGTTCTGGTTGTCCGCCCTTCGGGTCTGCTCGGTGAGCGATTGGCGGTGCGTGCATGAGCTGGGCGATCGCATTCACACAACCCACCCACCGTGCCCGATTCGGTATAGCGCTATTCGCCGTTGCGGTTCTTGTGGCGCCCTGGGTGGTCGGCCACTCAGGGGGGAATGCCTGGGTTCGTATGCTCGATTTTGCGCTGCTGTACCTGATGCTAGCGCTTGGCCTAAACATCGTGGTGGGCTATGCCGGACTCTTAGACCTTGGGTTTATTGCTTTTTACGCGCTCGGCGCTTACCTCGCCGCCTTACTCGCATCGCCTCATCTGGTCTCTCAGTTCCCTGTTTTGGCTGCAGTGCTGCCAGCGGGGCTTCACACCTCGATCTGGATCGTCGTACCGCTAGCGGCCTTGCTTGCGGCTGGCCTGGGCATGCTGCTGGGGGCGCCAACACTGCGACTGCGGGGTGATTATCTCGCTATCGTTACGCTTGGTTTTGGCGAGATCATTCGCATCGTAATGCGAAATTTAGATCGTCCGGTGAACATTACTAACGGCTCCAAAGGTATCGCGTCAGTCGATCCAGTTCACCTGTTCGGCCTCAACCTAGCGCGCACTCATGAGTTCCTAGGTATCAAGGTTACATCGGTATACCTCTATTACTACCTCTTCGCTGCATTGGCCGTCTTGATTCTTCTGGCGTGCCTGCGTCTGCAGCATTCGCGCATCGGTCGTGCATGGATGGCAATTCGCGATGACGAGGACGCTGCCGAGGCTATGGGGTTGGACACGCGTAAATTGAAGCTGCTTGCGTTTGCGATCGGTGCCAGTTTTGGTGGAATCGCAGGCGCAATGTTTGCTTCGTTCCAAGGCTTCGTGTCGCCTGAATCGTTCACCCTCAATGAATCCATCGCGGTACTCGCCATGGTGGTGTTGGGTGGTATGGGCCATATCCCTGGTGTTGTGCTGGGTTGCTTATTGCTAGCTGCATTGCCGGAAGTCCTGAGGGCTAGCATGGGGAGTATGCAACAGTGGCTTTTCGGTCAGGTGTTGGTTGATCCCGAGATCGTTCGCCAGCTGTTTTATGGCTTGGCATTGATTTTGGTGATGCTGTACCGACCTACCGGCCTGTGGCCGGCACAGAAGGAGGCACTGCGATGAAAGGCCAATTGCTCAAGGTCGAAGGAGTGATCAAGCGTTTCGGTGGTGTACATGCACTGGACGACGTAAGCCTTTACCTCGAACCTGGAGAGGTGCACGGCCTGATTGGGCCAAATGGTGCCGGCAAGACCACATTATTCAATGTCATGACTGGCCTTTACCAGGCTGACGCGGGAACATTTTGCCTCGACGGTCAGCCCTATCAGCCAGATGCTGTGCATCGTGTAGCCCAAGTCGGCATTGCCCGTACCTTCCAGAATATCCGTCTGTTCGGAAGCATGACGGCACTTGAAAACGTGATGGTGGGTCGCCACGTGCGCACCGCAAATGGAGTGTGGGCAGCCCTGACACGCCATCGCCGAGCGCGCGAGGAAGAGCGGCGGACACGCGATTGGGCATTGCAGCTTTTGCACTACGTGGGTATCGGAGAGCTTGCAGATCAGCGCGCCGATACGTTGTCCTACGGCCATCAACGCCGACTTGAAATCGCCAGGGCCCTAGCCACTGAACCTCGGGTTTTGGCGCTGGATGAGCCTGCCGCAGGTATGAATGCCGTTGAAAAACAGCAACTGCGAGCACTGCTGGATCGTATCCGTGCCGATGGCCGCTCGCTGCTGCTCATCGAGCATGACGTAAAGCTGGTGATGGGGCTTTGTGACCGACTCACCGTACTCGACCATGGTCGTGTGATCGCCCGTGGCAACCCGCAGCAGGTTCGCCAGGATCGGGCTGTGATCGAAGCCTATCTCGGAGCGGGCGCTCATGAATGAACCCTTGTTGGACATCCGCAATCTTGGGGTGCGTTACGGTGCCATCCGTGCCGTGAAATCTCTCGACCTGCGTGTAGAAGAGGGTGAGCACGTGACGCTGATTGGCGCCAATGGCGCAGGAAAGTCCTCGACATTGCGCGCACTCACAGGACTGATTACGGCTAGTGAAGGTGACATCCGGTTCGCCGGGCGATCGTTGAATGGCGTGCCGGCACATCAGCGCTTAGCACAAGGCCTAGTCATGGTGCCGGAGGGCCGGGGCGTATTCGCCCGCATGAGTGTTGAGGAAAACCTGCTCGCGGGGGCCTACCTTCGCAGCGACCATCGGGCAGTGGCTGAACAGATCGAAGAGATTGTGGAGTGGTTCCCTCATTTGAAGCGCCGCTTCAGGCAGCCCGCCGGACTACTGTCCGGTGGCGAACAACAAATGCTTGCCCTTGGCAGAGCGCTGCTTTCGAAACCCCGCCTGCTAGTGCTTGATGAACCGTCAATGGGCTTGGCACCGACCATGGTCGAACGCATTTTCGAAGCCATCGCCGAGGTATGCAGGCGCGGTATCACGCTGCTGTTGGTCGAGCAAAACGCTCGCCTGGCGCTACAGGTCACCGAGCGCGCGTACGTGCTCGACAGCGGCTTGATCACGCTCACTGGGCAATCTTGCGATCTTCTCGATGACCCTCAGGTTCGCGCTGCGTACCTGGGTGATTGACTCCGAGCGCTACCGGGCTACCGGCGTGTGTCCCACTGCCAAGGCCTGCTTTGGCGCCCTTACAAGGACTAATTTAAGTGTTCATACCCTTTAAACGCTCCATCCTGGCTAGCTTGGTGGTTGTCGCAGTTGGCAGTACCAGTGCTTATGCCGACCAGGAAGTCCTGATCGGTCTTGCAGCGCCGCTCACCGGCCCCTCGGCGCGAATCGGCAAGGATCTGGAAAACGGCGCTCTGCTGGCCATCGATGCAGCCAATGCCCGACACCCCAAAATTGGTGGCGAGAATGTGACCTACAAGCTGATCGCAGAGGATGACCAGTCTGATCCCAAGACGGCGGTCAGCGTTGCGCAGCGCCTGGTAGACGCGGGTGTTGTCGGTGTGGTGGGTCATTGGAATACAGGCACTAGCATTCCAGCCGCCCGGGTTTACAACGACGCGGGAATTGCTCAAGTAGCACCGGTAGCTACCGGGCACGCCTACACACAGCAAGGTTTTGACACCAGTTTCCGAATCATGGGGCATGACGACGACGGCGGTCAGGTGGCTGGACAGTATGCTTTGCAAACACTGAAGGCACAGCGAATCGCCGTCATCGACGACCGCACTGCGTTCGGTCAGGGGCTTGCTGACCAGTTCATCAAATCTGTGGACGAAGATGGCAATAAGGTCGTTGCCCGCGAGTATGTCGACGACAAGACCGCCGATTTCAGCGCAGTGTTGACCAGCATACGGGCCAAGAATCCCGACCTGATCTTTTTCGGCGGTGTAGATGCGCAAGCCGCGCCGCTCGCGCGTCGCATGAAGCAGCTGGGTATCAAAGCGACCCTGATGGGTGCCGGCGGTTTCGTCAGTCAGACGTTTTTGACGCTGGCACAAAAGGAGGGTGAGGGGGTCACCGCTCTCGAGCCAGGACTCGCTATCGACCAAATGCCTGGTGGCAAGGCGTTTGCCAAGGAGTATCAGGAACGCTTCAAAGCCCCTATTGAATTGCACGCGCCGTTCGCCTACGACGGTGTCGGCGTGTTGATCGCAGCGCTGGAAAAAGCCAACTCCACAGATCCCGAACAATACCTGTCAGCCCTGCGGGCCAGCGCCTTCCAAGGGGTCACCGGCACCATCAGTTTCGACACTGAAGGCAATTTGAAAAACCCTACATTCACCGTTTACCAGGTGAAGGACAACCAATGGCAGCCCGTTAGCGTCGCTGGCGGCAAGCCCTGATTTGAAAGTTAGTGGGCTCTGCAAATAGAGCTCGCTCACACCGTGATTAGAGGACGAATGATGAGCGCAATCGAAGGTGAACTGGGCATTCTTGCCCGCCGGCGTATTGAGGCCGAGATCATCAAACCAATTTACGAGATCCTCGTGCGAGACTACGGCAAGGAGCGTGCCCAGGCGGTCATCGGCGAGGCTGTGTCCGGCGCCGCGATAGCAGCCGGCCGACAGTTTGCTGCTCGCGCACCGCAAGGGCCAAGCCTCGAGGGCTTTGTTGCCTTGCAAGAACTGTGGGAAAAGGACGACGCGCTGAAAGTCGAGATTATTGCCAGTGATGCTACGCGCTATGACTACGATGTCCACCGATGCCGCTACGCCGAGATGTACCAGGAAATGGGTCTTGGGGAGATCGGTCATCTGCTGTCCTGTAACCGTGATGAAGTGTTCATTGTCGGTTACGATCCCGGTGTCAGCTTAGAGCGGACTACTACCATCATGGGCGGAGCGGCGCGTTGTGATTTCCGTTACCGGCTCAAGGAAGAACATGCATGAGCCAGGCTCCGAGAATCAATGCGGATCGGCTCTGGGCCTCGTTAATGGAAATGGCCCAGATCGGTGCGACTTCGGCTGGTGGTGTAAGCCGGCTTGCACTGACGGAGCTTGATCGCCAAGGCCGTGATCTGTTTGTAAGCTGGGCCAAAAATGCAGGGTGCACCGTACGCATAGACGCGATGGGCAATATCTTCGCCCGTCGTGCGAGTCTGCAGGATCACCTTCCACCGGTGGTCACGGGCTCTCATGGTGACTCCCAGCCGGCGGGTGGAAAATTCGATGGTATCTATGGTGTTCTTGCCGGAATTGAGGTGTTGCGGACGCTCAATGACCTGGATATTCAAACCGAGCGTCCTATCGAGGTCGTGAACTGGACGAACGAGGAGGGCTCTCGCTTTGCACCAGCCATGATCTCTTCGGGGGTATTCGCAGGTGTTTATGACCTAGAGTACGGTCTGTCACGTAGCGATGCCGAGGGCGTTACCATAGGCCAGGCGCTCCAGGATATCGGGTATGCAGGGCCCCACCCGGTGGGGGGGCAAGCGATCCATGCGGCATTTGAACTGCATATCGAACAAGGCCCTATTTTGGAAAATGCCGGGATCGATATCGGTGTCGTGACCGGCGCTCAAGGGCAGCGCTGGTTTGAGGTCGAGCTAGTGGGGCGTAGTGCGCATGCCGGTACCACTCCCATGAATCACCGGCTTGATGCGGGGCTGGGCATGTCCCGCGTCATGGAACTTGTCAACCGAATCGGCTTGGATCAAGGCGAGGAGGGTCGTGCAACAGTGGGATGGGTCAACCTGTACCCCAACTCACGTAACGTAGTACCTGGTCGCGCGCTCTTCAGTGTTGAATTCCGCCATCCGGAAGAATCAGCGTTGGAGAGGCTGGAAGCCAAACTTCGCGAAGGCGTCCAGTCGATTGCTAGCGGCATCGGGTTGGGGCACGGGGTACGCAGAATTTTCCAGTACTCGCCGATTGCCTTCGACAAGGATTGCGTGGGCAAGGTGGCCCAGGCTGCAGCGGATTATGGTTACTCCCAAAAGGACATGATCTCTGGTGCCGGCCATGATGCGTGTTACCTCAATCGCGTTGCCCCCACGGCGATGATCTTCATTCCATGCGTAGATGGTTTGAGCCATAACGAGGCCGAGCACAGCCATCCTCACTGGTGCGAAGCAGGAGCCAATGTGCTGCTCGGAGCATTGCTGACCAAAGCAAACGAAGTACCAGCGTGAAGGCTAGTCACCAATACCGCATATCCGCTGTACAGCTTGGCGTCGGTATGAGGATTACTCAGAGGCGCTAGCTAACGTGGGCTATCAAATAAATGCCTGATAACCAAGCCTGGCATGCTTCCGAAAGCTAATCGAGCAAGTACCCAGCTTGAGAGCCATGGCTGAGAAGCCAATTACCCTCTATGGGTAATTGCGGGCCGTACTATTGGGTTGTGGAGATTGCTCTGGGGCCCAATCCCTGCAGATGTGCCGCCGTATGCAGGTTGTTTGGAGCATTCCTCGGCCATACAGAAATCGACCTCCGTCCCAAGCTGGCCGGGATGAGGTGCGACAGCCCCGTTTTGAACACCTCGGCGATAAGGAGTTCGTTTCAGCGACTAGCGTTGGCGCGGCTGCGTCGCTGAGCATTCCCCGCTTTCCCAACTGAATTTTTCCCAGCGCCCTCAGCTCAGAGAGACAAAGGACGGGAGGAATTCTTGTGGCCGCTCATGAGCTGTATGTTATCGAATACCTGCTCCACAGTGAGCAGCGCTCGTTCATCATCCGCCTCGAGAAGATGGATAACGCTACTGCTTGGCACTGGGCGAGCTGCGATGCTGGTGTCGGCATCATTCCCAGATTTGGTCAGCACAACATCAAGCTGGTGAGCCCGCCTTTGGCCGAGCGCTATGGCATCTCCGAGGTGAGATGGAGGTTAGCGGGGCAGGGGCCGGAGTTCATACCTCCCCCTGTGGATTTCAAGAAGTTCTCAGAAGGGGCAGGTGGCGCGTAGCGCCATGCAGATCAAACTGGAGGTTAGCTATGCAACCTAAGACTGAGAGCCCGGAAGAAAAAGGGCCAAGCGATGTCCCATTTCTCAACGACCCGGAAAAGCCCACGTCGCCGCCTTTGAATGATGCCGATGCTACGGACGCAGCAGAGGCGGAGGAAGACATTCAAGACGACGCAGAGTCGATCTAGATCCGAGGAGCTACGCATGGATACCTATCACCTGAGCCCAACCGCCGATGGCTGGGAACTCAAAAAAGCCGGCGCTGAACGTGCTTCGAAGCGTGCCGCCACCAAGCAAGAACTGGTTAGCTCACTGTCCGACTTCTTTCACGGCAAAACAGCATCGGTGAAGATCCATAAGGCAGATGGCACCATCGAAGAAGAACGCACCTACCCGCGTTCTGCTGATCCGAGGCGTTCAAAGGGGTGATCCCAGTTACCGCTAGTGACCTTGGGATTGAGCTCAGCGACACGAGCAGTCAGGGTTTGTACAAGTGGCTGCTCGCAAGCTTTCTCATCGGTAAAAGGATTCGCTCAACTGTCGCGGTGGAGACCTATCGGAGCTTGGTTGATCGGCATGGCCTGGAAACACCCGCCAAGCTTGCCCGATGCTCTCACCAGCAACTGGTCGTATGGCTTGGCCAAGCGGGTTATGCCAGATATGACCAGTCCACTGCGAGACGGCTGCATGCGTTGGGAACTGGGCTGTCCAGTGATTTGGATGCTCAGCTCAGCAGCTTACGCCACGGTCTCATTGAGCTGCCCACATTCCAACGCTGGCTTTTAAGTTTTGAGTGAATTGGCATTAAAACTTTGGAGATTTTCATGCGAGAAGCTGCCGCACTGCTCGATAACGAGCGGCTGTAAGGACTCCTGGAAGGCACGACTGAGACCGCCGCCCCAGTCTATCAGTGCGAGCCTAAGTGCATGCCCACGTTGGAACTTTATGCAATCAACTGCCACCTCCAGGGCGAGCCCGGCCGATACTATCGGTTCCATACTATCCTCAAGGTAAACAGACCCAACGGCAGAGCTCTATAGCGTTTCCGCAGTGCGGAGGTGCGTTTCGAGCGGCGTATCCTCATGATTGTGGGCGGATGGCTATATGCCTTCATCGACCCGATGCCTTTGACATGGAACACTGGAAGATCTCAGGACGGGAGGTTCCATGAAGCTCGAGGCCGAAGGACTATCGCTACGCGGACACACAGTGCTGGTCGTGGAAGACGATGTAACACTCAGAACGCTGCTCGTAGACATCCTGATTGAGCTCGGTGCTCATGCGTGTGGTTTTGGTAATGCGGAGGATGCCCTCATCCATCTTCTTGAAAACCACGGCAACTGTTCGTTGATAATCGCCGACCACGGTGTGCCTGGCACACTCAAGGGAGTGGAGTTCCTGCAGATGGTGGGGGAAAAATGGCCCGACATTCCCACTATTCTGACTTCCGGTTTCCAGTTGGAGAGCTTAGGTGAAGGTCTATCCAGTGAATTCTTATTCAAACCATGGTCGGTCGAAGAGCTGACTGCGACAATCGCCAAGGCCTTGGTTCGCAAGCCCGGTATTACGCAGCAGGACGTTGATCAACATCCTGCATGAGATAAGGCTTCACGGACTCTATGAAACGTTCTAGCGGCCAGGGTTTTTTGGAGGAAGTGGATGCCTTGAGGTAGTGCCTCACTCATTTCAGGATGATAGCCGCTGGATACGATGACGTCGGTGTCTGGCAGTTCCTTACGTGCGATCCAAGCCAGGTGCAATCCTGTCGAGGCTCCCGGAGTCCGGACATCGGTAATCACCAGTGACCATGGTTGCAGTCCCAGCATCGCAATGCCTTCATCGGCAGTCGCCAGCGCAGTCACGGCTGCGCCTAGATCTTCCAGCAGCATCGTGATCATTTCTCGGAGGGCGGGTTCATCCTCCACCAGAAGAACGGAGTGAGGCATATCGGGGAGTTGTGGCTCAATCATCAGGGTAGTCTTATCCAAGCGCACGTGAATAAGGCCATCCATCTTTGAACCGCCGCAACGGCATGGCGACGCGCGATATCATTCCGACATCGCTTTCGCCGGGAAAATTCACTCTATCTGAAAGAAATTTCACATCACTTTATAGCGTCTTCGCTTGGGGCTTGAGCGGGATCGGCGTCGGCCGTAGGTACTTCCTGATCACATTTCTCGCCCATCGCCCGGTACTCCTTTCGCAGCGCATGCAACTGCTTGTTGTCCAGTGCTTCGAGGTCAAGGACGGATCGCTTGGCAGACTTTGTCGCCCGGATCAGCTCGTCCAGCTTGAGATGGATGATGTCGTTGTCCCGGTTTTGAGTGTTCTGAATTAGGAAAACCATTAGGAATGTGATGATCGTGGTGGAAGTGTTGATAATGAGCTGCCACGTATCGTTGTAATGAAACCAAGGGCTGATGCAGATGAGCACCGGTTGGATCGGTAATCTGAATGACGTTGCCGTGCTGCCAGCCATCCGCCTTGAGATCTGCCGCAGGGATTTGAATGTCAGCCCGCTGAGTTTTCGTTTCTGCCGCGTCCACTCTCAGGCGTCGATTCCGCTGCTCGACCATCGTTGGATCAGCCTGGCCATCCGCTGTGAACCCCATCATCAACTGCGGGACGCCCACCGGTAGGGCTTTGTCCTGGTCGGTATGCCACGTGTGCCATGTCTTCCCGTAGGTATGGGCAAGCCGCTCCATCAAGGCATGTTCTGCAGGTGCAGGAATACCGGGCGCGATCAACTGACCCGTATCGGCATCGAGCCACTCAAATGGGGTTGGCGCTGGGGATAGATCAAAAGTTGACGATCCGTACAGAGCGACACCTCAAACATAGAAAATGGACGCTTTCGCCCCCATTTTTCAAAAAACGTTGATGGGAAACTCTGTAATGAACCTAATCTCGTCGATGTCGAGGTACCGATAACCGCTGGTTGCGCGATGAGTCGACTGCCTGAGCCGGAAGGACATATCTTTAGCTGGGCCAGACTGAATCACATAGCGAATATCGAAGTTTCGCTCCCAGTGCTTATTGTCTTTATCAGTGTCGTAGATGTACCGAGCGGTATAGTAGGGGTTATTGCTATGAGAATTGTCCATGTTGTCCCCCCTGACGTACCTTGCCATAAATGACAGTCCCGGTATTCCTTCTGCTGCGAAGTCATAGTCATAGCGCACCTGCCAAGAGCGTTCATGTGCTTCGGTGAAGGTGGCATATTGAACGGCATTGCCGATCGTAATGGTTCCGCCCATGGTGCCGAAGCCGATCCAGTCCAGAGGTTCATCTCCGTTAATCTGTTGACGAATCAAGGAAAGAGTATGCGCCCCAGTGGTATATCCTGTTGAAAGTGACCATGCCGTATTGTTGATTGGGCCGGCAAGGCTACGCCCATAATTCAAAGTTCGATAGATGTTAAAGTCGAATGCAATGCGCCTGCCTGAATCGATTACATAGGTGTATTTCGTGTTGGCGTAGTATTGATGCCATGCATCTTTAAGCTGCCCAGCATAAAGCGCAAATGACAAGCTGTCGTTCTGGTAGCGGCCACCAACGAAACTCGCAGAATCGTAGGTGATCGCCGTACCACCCCGGCGAAGCGCATAGTCAGTAGTGAATTTGTCGTCGCTGTTGGATGAGTCAACTCCGGTCTGTTTAGTGTAATGCCCTGCCTCAAAGGCAAAGTGCTCGAATTCATTGACGTTGAGCTGTAGTCCAGTGGCTGCGCTGGGAAACAGGCGCACCGTATTGACTGCCAGCACTGGCGTCATAGGCATCTGCTCGCCATATTTCAAGGTGCTTTTAGATGCGCGGAGCTTCAAGGCTCCCCCAATCCTTGAGTACACATCACCTGGTTTTCCATCGCTGTCGATGGGCACTAGGCGCAGCCCTGCAGTGCCTCCTCCGCCATCCAGTTTCAAGCCCAGCACTGCATTGGCATCGACTCCCAATCCTACGAGGCCCGGTGTATACCCCGACTGGTAGTCCAACAGAAATCCTTGAGCCCATTCCTGCGCATAGCCGTTCCTCTCACTGGCTGGCTGGAAGGCGTTCGTGCCAGTTGCGCTGGAGCTGCTATTGCGAAAATCACGGTGGAAGAAGAAATTTTTGTTGGTGATTTTCAGCTTGGAGTCTTCGATCAAAGAGCCCGCTGCCGCGTTTGCTTGCAATGCCATCACGCAGACGGCGCCCAATACCATTGCACTTTGGCGAGGCATGATTGTACCTTCCTTATTGTTTTTGTTGGGGTAGGTTGCGCGTTGTCTTTTTCTGGAAAACTGAGCTGTATAAGCGTTGTCAGTCTTTAGTCAGTTTTATATTTCAAAGTTCTAGGAAGGCAAGGGCGAACATGCATCCCTGCCTTCTGGGTGGCGATCACTGTCAGCTTCGGTAGTGGCTTAAAATGAACGTGGCAATCCGAGCCAGCGTTCCCCAAGGAGGTTTGCCAACATGTCGTCGGTCAGGGGCGCGAAAGAGTAAAGGCGGATATCGCGGTAATACCGCTGCATCGGGTATTCGAGATCGAAACCGGCGCCGCCCATGGCTTCCATGCCGACCCGCACAGCGTCATTCGCCGCTTTACTCGCGGCCAGCTTGGAAATGGCGCTGGGAACTTCGAAGTTCGCGTGTCCTTGTTCCTCAGCGATTGCTGCCATCTGAGTGGTCAGCCAAGCCTGCTCGAGCGCGACCCCCGTATGCACGAGGCGATGCTGCAGCGCTTGGAACTGACCGATTGGACGACCGAATGCTTTGCGATCCTTGGCATATTCGACAGCGAGTTGTTGTGCGCCTCGTCCGATGCCTGTAGCCACCGCAGCGGCGTTCAGACGTTCTGAATTGAGCGTGTTCAGTACCTGGATGAAGCCTTGGTCGACTTCGCCGAGCACGGCTGTTTCGGCGAGACTCACGTCGTCGAAAGCTACAGAACAGGTATCGTAGCTGTTGATTGCAAAAGTGTTGATCTCGGTGGCGGATACACCTGGGGCTGTTTTGTCGACCAAGAACATGGTGACCCCGCGGGAGCGATGATCGCTCGTGCGGGCCAGCACGATGAGCAGGTCGGCGTGAATAGCGCCACTTATCCAATATTTGCTGCCTATCAGTCGCCATCCTTCGTCTACACGCTTGGCCTTCGTCCGCATCGATTGGAGAATGTCGGTACCTCCACTTTCCTCCGTAAGACAGAACGATGCTTTGATCTCTCCGGCGCAAAGCCTGGCCAGGTACCGTTCTTGCTGTTGCGGGGTGCCGTACTGGCGAAGCAGGCGGGTGGCCATGAACTGGACGACGCCAAAAACCGCCATCGATGTGGCCATGCGGCCGAGGGCTTCTAACGTTAACACCTGCAGCTTCGGGGTTCCGCCGGCTCCGCCAAATTCCTCCTCGATACCAACACCCCATACACCTAGCTCGGCTAAAGCCTTGTGAAGCTGAAAGTCGAACATTTTCGCGTTGTCGAGTTTCTGTACGTGCTCCACGGGTGCCACGCGTTTGATTGTTCCTTCGACGGCATCGCGGTACAGGTGCTCTTCTTCAGAAAGATGCAAGAACATCCGTGTCTCCTTCGGTCGTTGTAGTTCGTGTAATCGAACTCGGGTCTTGAGTCCGGTCGTTGGAGAGAAAACGTTACTCAGGCTTGCCTACGGCCAGGGCATGTTTGGGCATGAGCGTAAGCATGCAGACGGCAGCAATTATCATGATCAGGCTGATTGCGTACATGCCGGCGTGGTCTTTGCCGGTCAGGTCACGAGCCACTCCGATGATGGAGGGAGCAGCAAACCCACATAGCGAGCCCAATGAGCTCACCAGGGCGATGCCTGCCGGGGCACTTTTGCCCTTGAGGTAGGTGGCCGGGATAGCCCAGCACACGATGATTGCGCCGCTGAACCCGAACGCCGCCCCGCCCAACAAGGCAAGGGACAAGGGGAGGGAGGTCGACAAGGTGGACAAGGACAGCATCACAGCACCGAACAGAATGCTAATGCAGTAATGCAGCCGGCGTTCTCTGCGCAAATCAGAGCTTCGACCGATCATGATCATGCCCAGTGCGGCGCATGTGAAAGGAATCATCGCGTAAAGCGAGATGTGGGTAATGCTTGAAACACCCAATTTCTGAATGGTGGTTGGAAGCCAGAAATTGAATGCGTAGGTACCCAGTGCAGAGCTGAAATACAGAAACGCCAACACGTACACTTTAGGGTCAGTCAGGGCACTGAAAATCGCCTCGCCGCTGTGCGGGTTGACCTTCTCAGGATCTAGTGTCGCGCGGTCACGGGCCATCAGTTCGGTATGCAGGGTCTTTTCGTCTTCATTCAGCCATTGAGCCTGCTCCGGCCTATCGCATAGCAGAAGAAAGCATGCAATCCCGATGAAGATAATCGGTACTGCTTCCAGCAGAAACAGCCAACGCCACCCTGCTAGCCCCGATACACCGTTCATGGACTCCATGATCAGCCCCGAAATCGGGCCTCCGAGGATCGGCGCGACGAGTGTCGCGAGCAGCAAAGTTCCGGTAACACGCCCCCGCATGTAACTGGGGAACCAGTAGCTCAGATAGAGGATTACGCCAGGGAAGAACCCCGCTTCGAAGATGCCCAGAAGGAGACGCAAGATGTAGAGCTGCTGGGCGGTGGTGACCAACATGGTGGCGGCCGACGCGAGGCCCCACAGCACCATGATCCTTGTCATGGTCTTGCGTGCACCGATCTTGTCGAGCAGCAGATTGCTTGGGATCTCAAACAGGGCGTAACCGATGAAGAAAATTCCGGCTGCAAAGCCATATTGGCCTTCTGTCAGACCCAGATCGGGAAGCATTTGCAACTTTGCATAGCCGATATTGACTCGGTCTAGGAAAGCGAAGATGTAGGCCAAAAAAATTAATGGAATGACACGCAGAGCTATCTTTTTGAACAGCATTCGGTTGATAGCGGATGACCCTGGATGGCTCCAGGTAGAAGCATCAATCGTCGATTTCATGGTGAGTCCAGTGTTGTTATTGTGCGGACTTCGAATGAAAGGCGCGCGTGGACGCCTTTCACCATTTAGGTCTTACTCGGCATTGACGGTATTTTTGAGTGTTCCGATTCCCTCCACTTCCACTTCAACAACATCACCAGGTTTCATCCAGAGCGGCGGAGTTCTGAACGCGCCTACGCCGCCGGGGGTTCCAGTTGCAATCACATCGCCAGGCAGCAGCTCAGTGAAGGTCGAGATGTACTCGATCAGATCCGGAATCTTGAACAGCAGGTCATCGAGGCCTTCACGCTGTACCACCTCGCCGTTGAGGCGGGTTTCCAAGGCAAGACTGTTGATGTCGGTAATTTCGTCCGTGGTGACAAGCCAAGGGCCGAAGCTTCCGCTACCAACAAAGTTCTTCCCGGCGGTGAATTGCAGGGTGTGTTTTTGCCAGTCACGGATAGAGCCATCGTTGAACAGGCTGTAACCTGCGATGTGCTCCAGAGCGTTAGCCTTGGAAATGTGCCGCCCGGCCTTACCAATCACGATGGCCAGTTCGCCCTCAAAGTCGAAGGCGGTGGAAGCCTTAGGCAGAATCAGCGGCTGATCGTGGCCCACCTGGGCGCTCGCAAATCGAGTGAAGAGGGTGGGGTACTTTGGCACCTCCCGTCCGGTTTCAACGATGTGCTTGAGGTAGTTCAGGCCGACGCACAAAACTTTGTCCGGGTTTGGAATAACCGGAAGCCATTGAACCTGCTGTACGTTCAAGACCGGGGCGTCGCGCAAAGAAGCGAGGTCGGCCAGACCCTCTCCGGAGTTCAGCAAGGATCGTAAATCGGCGTAGCGATGACCGAGCACTGCGCCGGCGTCCGACACGGTGTCGTCACGGACGACACCGTACGAACTGCGCCCGTCATGGATGAAGGAGGCAATTTTCATGGACACTATCTCTCAGGATTATCCAAGGATGATGAGGACGTTCCCGTCATCAACGGTATCGTTCTCGGCGACCTTGATTTCTTTAACGACGCCGGAGTCATCGGCCTCAACAGGAATCTCCATTTTCATGGACTCCATGATGATGACCTCGTCGCCGAAGTTGACCTCTTGACCGACCTGGACGTTGATCTTCCAGATGTTGCCGGCCATAGGAGCTTTGATTTCGCTCATCAGCTAAATCCTTTCTAATTGTCTGGGGTTAAACCGGATAGATGCCGTTGCGACGATCGATCCGTGGAATTTCACGGCGGCTGTAAAGGGCGAAGCGCTTGATCAGTTCATCACGCAGGTCATCGGGATCGATGACTGCCTCGAAGGAGAATTGGTCAGCGGGATCAAAGGCGTTGATGTCCTTGGCGTACGCCTTCTGCTTCTCATCGATGAATGCCGCGCGCGCCTCGCCCTCCAGCGCTTGGATCTCGTTGTAGTGAATAGCGTTGATCGCAGCCTCTGGGCCCATGAGGGCCGGCATGGCGCCTGGCAGTGCCAACTGAGCATCCGGCATGGTTGGGCCGCCGGACATGCCCAGGTAACCGCCGCCATAACCCTTCCGAACCATGACGGAAATGCGTGGGACTTTTGCCTCGCAGACTGCATGCAGCAGTTTGGCGCCATGGCGGATGATGCCGGCCTTTTCTACAGCGCTGCCGATCATGTAGCCGCTGATGTCCTGCAGGAAAAGGAGCGGTACGTTGAATGCGTTGCAAGCCCATATAAAGCGGGTTGCTTTGTCGGCGCTGTCGTTGAACAACACACCGCCTTTGTTCTTCGAGTTGTTCGCGATGATCCCTACTGGTCGGCCGCCCAGGTAAGCAAAAGCGGTGTAGATCTCTTTGGCAAACAGTGCTTTCACTTCGAAGATCGAGCCTTCGTCCACGAGCGATTCGACCAGCTCTTTCACGTCAAACGGACGGTTTTGGTCGGGTGGAACAATTTCGGTGATCGAGCGCTTCGAACCGGGCAATTTTGGTTCCCGCAGCGGCGGCAGCTGGCTGTTATGGCTCGGGAAGAAACGCAGGTAATCCGCGGCGGCTTTGAGCGCTTCTTCTTCGTTCTGCGCGAGGTAGTCACCCAGGCCACTCATGGCACAGTGCATGCGTGCGCCGCCCATCTGCTCCTCGGTTACTTTTTCACCGATGGCCGCTTCAGCTAAGCGTGGCGAGCCAAGGTAAGCGGTAGCTTGCTTGTCGACCATGATGACCAGGTCGCACAGCGCCGGCACATATGCGGAGCCGGCAGGAGAGGGGCCAAACATCACACAGACTTGTGGTACCACGCCCGAAATCTGCACTTGGGTGTAGAAAATATTGCCCCAGGCGATACGGCCCAGGTAGCAGTCGAACTGGCTATCGATGCGTGCGCCGGCGCTGTCCACCAGGTAGATGATGGGCATTTTGGCGTCGACGGCAATTTCTTGCATACGCACGATTTTGCGGAAGGTGTGATAACCCCAGGTGCCGGCTTTGACCGTCATGTCGTTTGCAATGACCGCGACTTCCTGGCCATTGATCTTGCCGATCGCAGTGACCACAGCGTCACCTGGCATCCCGCGGGAAGCACCAACCAGCAGGCCGTCTTCAAGGTATTCGCCATTGTCGAAGAGCATGTTGAGGCGATCGCGAACCAGGATTTTGCCCTGAGCTTGATGTTTTTCTTTAGCTTTGTCGGAACCACCAGCGCGTGCGATTTCGACGCGACGTTGCAGTTCTTTCACATTCTCGTAACCGCTCATGCCTTCACCTCTTTTTTGGCAAAAAATTTCTCGATACCGCGGCGCAGTTCTTCTGAGCACATGAATGCTGGGCGCAGGCCGCGGGCCAGCTCCAAGCCTTCGATAAGGCCAACGGATGAGATCTTGTTAAATGCGTGCTTGCCGCGGCGGACAGTGGCCGGCTCCAGGTGCGTGAAACTTTTCACCTGTTGGTCTACCAGGTCGTCAATCTCATTAGCCGAAGCGACTTGATTTACCAGGCCCATGCGGTAGGCCTCTTGCGCATCGATGGTGCGGCCGGTCAGCGCCAGATCCAGCGCATGACGATCTCCCAAACGGCTCAGAAGCGCCGGAAGGATGAATAGAGGGAAGAGGCCGATCTTCACTTCAGGCGAGCCGAACTTGGCCCCTTCGGTGCAATAGGCGAAGTCGCACGCGGCTACCAGGCCGCACGCCCCGGCCATTGCCGGGCCAACCACGCGAGCGATCACTGGCTTGCTCAGGGTTGGAATCACACTAAACAGACGTTGCCATGGCTCGCCTGTTTCCCACAGTTGAGTACCACCTGCGTCGACAGTCGAAAGGAACTCGTCGAGGTCACCACCGGAGGAAAAGCAGTCGCCTTCGCCTGTGATCACAATGACACGGATGTCCTGTTCACCATCCAGCTTCAGCAAGGTGTCGACCAGCGCGCTGGCAGTGGCGGTGGCGATCGCATTTCGCTTGGCAGGGTTGCTCAAGATGATGGTAGCGCGGGGGCCTTGGCGCTCGACCAGAAGCTGCGTTGTGCTCAAGGGATTCTCCTTTTTTGTTTTACTAACCGTTGTTAGTTTTCGAGAATATAGCTAGGCTTTGTTTCCAGCACAAGCCTGGCTGCATTTTTTCCGATATCTACCAAATGTTCCTGTACATGGGGCTTGTAGGCGGAATGGATGTGGTGCGGCAGGTGACTTACAACTGTTAGTTTTAGGAGATGATCGTGACAGAACAAAAACTACTGATCGCGAATCGCGGCGAGATTGCCTGCCGTGTGATTCGCTCCGCCAAGGCTCTCGGAATTTCTACCGTTGCGGTGTACTCCGAGGCAGACGCGCAGTCACAGCACGTCAAAGCTGCTGATGAGGCGTTTCTGATTGGCCCGTCCAAAGCGGCGGAAAGCTATCTGGATGCAGAGAAGGTGCTACGCGTAGCTAAAGAGAATGGCGTGACGCTTGTGCACCCCGGCTATGGCTTTCTCTCGGAAAATACCGACTTCTCCGACGCGTGCGCCGCTGCAGGCATTACCTTTATTGGCCCAACCGCCGAAGTCATTAAGGCGATGGGAGACAAGCAGCGCTCTCGCCACTTGGCGATCAAGGCGGGTGTCCCGGTTCAGCCGGCTGCTGAAAACGTGACTGCAGAAGATCCCGAAGCGTTGGTGAATGCCGCGCGAGTTGTGGGATATCCGCTGTTGGTGAAAGCGTCCGCCGGGGGAGGGGGGATCGGCTTGAAGCCTGTGCATTCGCCAGCCGACCTTGTGGATGCTGTGGCTGCTACTCAGCGGATGGCAGAGCGTGCATTCGGTGACGGCACTGTGTTCCTGGAAAAGCTGATTGAGAGTGCGCGGCACATCGAAGTGCAGATATTCGGGTTCGGCAATGGTGAGGCGGTACACCTTTACGAGCGCGATTGCTCGATCCAGCGCCGCTATCAGAAAGTATTGGAGGAGTCCCCTGCGCCCAATGTGCCAGCCGAGGTTCTGGCGCACATGGCTGATGCAGCGGTGAATCTGGCTAAGCTGTGCCGTTACGATGGCGCCGGCACAGTCGAATTCCTGTATGACGAGAAATCGAAATCGTATTTCTTCCTGGAGATGAATACGCGGATTCAGGTTGAGCATCCGGTCACTGAAGCGGTGACCGGCGTCGACTTGGTTGAAGCGCAAATTCGTCACGCGCTGGGCGAAGATGTTGCCTGCGAGCTGACGCAGCAGTCGATTCAGCGCAATGGACACGCCATCGAGGCACGGTTGTACGCTGAGTCGCCGGAGAAGAAGTTCATGCCTGCGCCTGGCCTAATCGAAGAGCTGGAGGTGCCCCAGGTAGAGGGTGTGCGGATCGATGGTGGTTTCGTTGCGGGTGATCGGATTACTCCCTTTTACGATCCGATGATCATGAAGATCATTGCTCACGGTAAGGATCGTGCGCAGGCGATAGCTCGCCTGGAAAAAGCACTGACCGAACTCAAAATTTCCGGTCTCAAGACGAATCGCCACTTCTTGCTTCGCGTACTGGCTGAGCCAGCGTACCTGGAGGCGAAAGTCCACACCCGCTTTATCGATGAGCACAGCGACAGCCTCTTCGCAGTCGCCGCTGAACAGACAGTTCAATAGGAGATAGCCATGGCTGTTACCACCCCAAACGTGCCAGGAATCGAAGGTCTGTCTGAGCTTGCCTCGCGCTATATCAGTGTTGAATCGCTCCCTTGGAAACCCACCCCAACGCCCGGGATCGACATGAAAATCCTTCTGCAGGACAAAGAGAGCGGCCTGCTCACGGCGCTTTTCCGCTGGGCGCCTGGTACGCGCCTGCCGCTGCATGAGCACGTCGAGGTTGAACAGACCTACGTGCTTGAGGGCAGCATCGTCGACGACGAAGGTGAGGTGGTCGCCGGTGATTTTGTATGGCGCCCGCGCGGCAACCAGCACCTGGCCCGCTCGCCGAATGGCGCGCTGGTGCTTTCTTTCTTCCTTCGCCCGAACAAGTTCCTGGAAGGCGAACACGCAGGCCAGAATCTGGAGTAATGCAATGAGTGACCTCCCCAAGAAAATTTGGATCAATGAAGAAGGGCCTCGTGAAGGTTTCCAGATCGAGGCGACTCCCATTGCGCTTAACCGCAAAGCCGAGCTGATCGAAGCGCTCGCGGAAACCGGGCTGAAGCAGATCGATTGCGTTTCGTTCGTGAACCCCAAACGTGTTCCAGGGATGGCGGATGCCGATGAGTTGGCTGCCGCCATCCGCAAGAAGCCGGGGGTGCGCTATACCGGCCTGTGGTTGAACCAACAAGGGCTGGAGCGTGCTTACAAGTCTCAGCTAGATATCATCGGTGCCATTAGGGTTACTGCGTCGGAGAGCTTCTCCGTCAACAACACCAACAAGAACATTCAGCAAACGCTGGATGAGCAGCGCGCTTGGTTGAAGTCGTATGCCGAACATGACGTCCCGGTGGAGTGGGGCTACGTCATGACAGCGTTCGGGTGTAACTACGAGGGGTACATGCCGATTGCGCAAGTGGTGCGAATGGTGGGCGAGGTGCTGGATCTTGCAAATGAAGCCGACGTGCAGCTCAAGGGTGTCTACCTGGCTGATACCGTGGGTTGGGCTAATCCGCTGATGATGGAAAAGACCATCGGTGCGGTGCGTGAAAAATGGCCTGATCTTCCGCTGGCACTCCACCTCCACGATACCCGTGGTACTGGGCTTGCCAACGTCTATGCAGCGCTCAAATTAGGGGTGGCGAAGTTCGATAGCTCTTGTGCAGGGTTGGGCGGCTGTCCATTCGCGGGCCACCGCGGCGCTGCCGGAAATATCTGCACTGAAGACTTGGTGTTCATGTGTGAGGAGATGGGGATAGAGACCGGTGTTGATCTAGACGCCCTGATCAAAGTCGCCCATCTGGCCGAAGACATTTTCGGTCGACAGCTGCCGGGTAAGGTAATGCACGGCGGTAGCCTGAATCGGTACAAGAAGACTTAAACCTTCCAGGTACAAAAAACCCACCATCGCAGGTGGGTTTTTTTACTTCAGGTGGACTTGAACCCGACCATCCTTAGCGACAACTCGATGTGCTGTCGCGCGAGCTCTTCAAGCCCGAGCTTTCCACCAGGCTGATACCAGGTACAAATACCGGTCAGCATGGAGATCAGTGCTTTGGTCGTCAGGTTGCAGTCCGATACGCTGAAAATACCCTCTTGCACCCCATCCTCGATGATCTGCCGTACCCGTCGCTCGTACTCGGAGCGAAGGCGGGTCACCATCCGGTAATTGTCCTCATCGAGGCTGCGAAGCTCCATGTTACCGATGAAAACCTCTTTGCGGCGGGCGGTATGAAAATGCAGATGCACACCGACCATTGCCTCAAAACGCTGATAGGTAGTGGGCTGAAGATCCACCTTTTCGGTGAACTCCATCAGCAGGTCGCGCATCACGGCCTTGAGGACGGTGGCCAGGAACTCTTGCTTGTTGCTGAAGTAGTTGTAGAGCGAGGCAGCTTTGATACCCACCTGCTCTGCAAGTGCCCTAAGCGTCATCGCCTCGTAGCCATAGGTGGCAATCAAGTCCACGCCGGCTGTGTGGATGGCTAATTCGGTGACTTCTCGTTTCGCGCCTACGGGTCGCATCAGGTAAATGTCTCTATCAGGGAGGGAGGGCGGCTCAGCGGGTCAGATAACCACCATCCACAGGAACCATCGCGCCAGTAATATAACTTGCCAGGTGCGAGGTCAAGAACACTGCCGGCCCAACCAGTTCATATGGTTCGCCAGTGCGCCCCATGGGGACATGGCTGAGGAAAGCCTGCAGCTTGGTCTTGTCCTGACGGGTCTCTTCTGACATCGCTGTCGGGAAAGAGCCTGGTGCAAGCCCATTCACGCGGATGCCGTCTGCGGCGAGCTCGGATGCCAATGCTTTGGTGAATTGCAAGACCGCGCCTTTGGACGTCACGTAACTCGACAGGGAAGCCAGGCCGGAAGTGAAGCTGTGAATGGAGCCAATGTTGAGAATGGAGCCTTTCGTTGCTTTCAAATGGGGCAGAAATGCGTGAGTCGTGTTGAACATGCCCGTAACGTTTACAGCAAGGGTTCGACGCCACTGCTCGGGGCTCTTGTCGCTGGCAAATGGTGCGCGGAACAGTAGCCCTGCATTGTTGATGAGCACCGTGATATTGCCGATCTCGCGCTTAACAAGGTCAGCCAGAGCGCGGCAGCCTGCCTCGTCGCATATGTCCAAGGGGAATGCGTGAGCTTTACCACCATTGTCGGATATGGTTTTGGCGGTCGCTGACGCAGTGTGCAGATCAATATCGGTTACGATCACGGTAGCACCCGCAGCTGCAAAGCCATGGGCTAGAGAGGCGCCATTTCCTCGCCCACCTCCTGTGATCAACACGATTGCATCGTCAAGACGCAGTGACAGGTCGAACATGATGAATCCTCTCTTGTTTTTGGAATGGGAAACTAACGACCGTTATTTTTAGCGCCTTTTGCTTGAAATACAAGGGCTATAGCCTTATTGCGGCTGGTTTTTCACCTTGCCCTCAGCGCATTTGCAGGCAATTCTGTTCTGAAAAGCCTAGTTCTCCCCTCTTGCAAACTAACGTAGGTTAGTTATTCTGAGCGTCCAGACAGCTCGGATGCGACGTGGATCTCCGCGTGCCAGGGGCTTCAAAACAATTACAAGAGGAATTTTCATGTCTAGCCGTATGCTGCTGGGTGGTCACATCACCCATAACGCCAAGCGCTTCCCCGACAAGGTCGCCCTCATTGACAAGGCGGGGCGCACTACCTACGCCGAGTTTGAAGTCGGTGCAAATCAGGTTGGCCACGCACTTCTGGTCAAAGGGGTAGGCCATGGCGACAAGGTAGCGTTTCTAGCCAGCTCCAGCCGTGAGTGGGTGGAAGCGTTCTACGGTGTCGTCAAGATCGGCGCCGTTGCGGTTCCTTTGAATTACCGAGAGACGCCTGAACAGATTTTGATGATGCTCGAGGACAGTGGCTCGAAGGTCTTGTTCGTTTCCGACCAGCACGTCGAAGCCTTTGGTTCGCTGCTTGAATCTCTTGCCCTGCCCGTGGTGAAGCTCGAGTCCTTGGATGCCTTCAAGGGCCTTAGCAGTAACCTGCCGCACACCGCCGACGCCCTCAGTGAACATGACCCCGCCGTGATTCTCTACACAGGGGGAACCACCGGTCGTTCCAAAGGGGTATTGCTGAGTCACTCCAATCTTTTCTGGAACTCCCTCAACGAGATCATCGACACCAATATGGAGGAGGGCGACAACACGCTGATCGCCACCCCTTTGCATCATTCCGCAGCCCTCAACTGCTGGCTGCTACCGCACCTCTATCTCGGTGCTACCGCCACGTTGTTGGAGAAGTACGCAACTGAGGATGTCTTGCGTGTCATTGATAGGGAGCGTGTCACCAACACATTCATGCCCCCCTCCCTCGCGCGCGAGTTCGTGCTTCACCCATTGGCGAAAGAGTTGGATATCAGCTCGATGACTCGGTGGTATGTCGGCAGCGGCATTCTGACCGCGAATGACCGAAGCGCTATGAAGGCGTGCATTCCCGGCGTGAAGATCTTCTATCAATACGGTCTTACTGAGGCTGGCCCGATCGCCACGGTGTTGAAAGAGGAAGACTACGACCGCGCTCGCGGCTCCATCGGCCGAGCGTTCCAGAACGTGGAAGTGGCGATTGTCGACGACCAAGGTAACGTCGCACCGCCGGGTGAGATCGGTGAAATCGTACTGCGTGGGCCGACGATCATGCTTGGCTATCACAATCGCCCGGACGCGACCGCTGATGCCATTGATCAAGATGGCTGGCTGCATACGGGTGACCTTGCCCATATGGATGCGAACGGCTTCGTGTACTTCTACGACCGCTTGAAAGACATGATCAAGACTGGCGGGTTGAACGTCTATTCGCAAGAGGTGGAGGCGGTACTCGCCAAGCATGATCACGTGCGCGAGGTTGCAGTGATCGGCTTGAACAATGAGCGCTGGGGAGAGGAGGTCACCGCGATCATCGTCCTGCATGAAGGGGCTTCCGGCAACGCGGAACAGCTTGTCGCACATGCCCGTGAGCACCTGGCCAGTTACCAGTTGCCCAAGCGTGTCGAATTTATCGCTTACGAGGAGATGCCGTTCAATCACAACGGCAAAATTCTGAAGCGCGAGCTCCGTCAACGTTTTGAGCCCCAGGGCTGAGGGTTACCATGGCTATCGAATTCGAAAAGCAAGGTCGTGTGGCATTGGTGACCATCAATCGTCCCCAGGCGATGAACGCCATCGATCTGAACACGCATTTAGCCTTCCGGGAGATCTGGGCAAGGATCAACCAGGATGACGACATTCATGTGGTCGTGCTCACAGGCGCCGGCACCAAGGCATTCTGCTCAGGTGCAGACATTGGAACGTTCCTGCCGTACCTGCGCGAACGAGCAGTGAAAGAAATCGATGACGGCGATTTCTGCGGTATCAACCGAGGCTCGCCGACGACCAAGCCGATTATCGCTGCCATCAACGGTCTGGCTTATGCGGGGGGGCTTGAAATTGCCCTGGCCTGTGACCTGCGCATTAGCGTGGACTATGCGAAGTTTGCCCTCCCTGAGCCTCGCTGGGGCGTGATTGCAGGTGCTGGCGGCGTTACTCGCTTGTCGAGGGTCATTCCCAATGCATTGGCGACTCACATGGTGCTGACTGGCGAGCCCATTTCGGCTGAGCGAGCACTGGCAGAAGGCCTGGTCAGCGAGCTCACCAGTTCGGAGAATCTCTTGGCTCGGGCCTTGGAAATTGCTCACAGCATTACCAGAAATGGCCCCTTGGCTGTTCGCGCGTCTCTGCAGGTGATCCGCCGCGGCGCTGACTGCGGTTTGGATGCTGCGCTGGAATTGGAGCGTACAGCGTTCCGCCGAATTCTTCTGAGTGAAGATTTCAAGGAAGGCATTGCTGCTTTCACAGAAAAGCGCGAGCCCGTTTACAAGGCGCAATGAGTTCGGGTTGTAAGCTGCGTTGCATGGACGGCGGATAGGCGCATGGGGGCTTTCGCGAGGCAGTCGTCTCGCGGATAACCAACCACCGAAGCTGTTCATGCACACGCTTTGCGAGGCGAGTGTAGATGAGCACACCGGCACAGAAATTAGCCGCCATTTTCGCGTTGACGGAGGTGGAGGCCAATGTTTTTAGAGGCGAGAGTCAAGACCTGCGGTTACCTCAGCTTTTTGGGGGGCAGGTCTTGGGTCAGGCTTCAATGGCTATGACGCGAACCGTCCTGGCGGACAAACGGCTGCATTCTCTCCACGGGTATTTTGTTCGCCCCGGGCGCGCCAATGCGCCTGTGATGTACGAAGTTGAAACTGTCCAGGATGGTCGAAGCTTCTGCCGAAGGCGTCTGACAGCCTGGCAAGACAGCAAGGTTATTTTCGTAGGGGATGGCTCGTTCCATGTCGTAGAGGACGGGATGCATCACCAGCGTGATGTCCCTGTGGTTCCGCCCCCGGAAACATTACCGACCGAGCTTGAGCTGCTAGCGGGCGACACCGATCTGATGGCTGAAATCCGATCTCGTTACGAGGTGGCAGATGCCATTGAAATTCGCCCGGTTGAGCCAATTGATCCCAGCAGCCCGACCAGGCATGCGCCGAATAAGAGCTTCTGGTTCCGAACGGGTGAAATCGGTACTCAAGATGCGGACGTGCATCGCAGCCTCTTGGGTTACGCCAGTGATACTGCATTATTGATCACGTCGCTGCTGCCCCATGGTGTATCGGACATGCAACGAGACATGCGGGTGGCGAGCCTTGATCACGCCATCTGGTTCCATGGGGATTGCGTTGTGGACGACTGGCTCCTGTATGTCACAGACAGTCCGTGGAGTGGTGCCGGAAGGGGCCTTGCACGCGGGTCGATATTTGATCGTCAGGGGCGCTTAGTCGCGTCAGTGGCGCAAGAGGGGCTTATTCGCAAACGCTAGATTTCTCCAACAGCGGCCAGGCAATGTGGGGCGCTGTTTTTTCATTCCAATATGCTCTTCTGACTTCAAAAATAATAATTGGCATCTGCGGGATGTCATTAAAGAAGGGAAATAAAATGAAGTTTTCTTCTGCGCCTTACAGTGTCTGCGCAAGTGCTGCCTGCGTGTTGCTTTTTTCTCATCCGAGCATTGGCTGCGCTGCCGATTCAAATGCCTCACCCTGGATGGGTGGGGATTGGGGTGGCGTCAGGAACGGCCTGCATGAGCGCGGCTTGGACTTTGATGTGAACTATCGGAGTGATAGCTCATTTAATGCCCATGGCGGTTTTAATAAAGACAAAAAGCTTGCCTACGCTGATCAATACATGGTTTCAGCTAGCGCGGATCTCGACAAGCTGTTTGCCCTGCCCTCATTAAAGTTTGTCGTGACTCTGATCGACCGTAACGGCGAAGAATTGGCTAAAGAGCGATTGACCGATCCGCGTTCGGGCTCTTTGACCCAGACACAAAACGTATATGGGCGGGGTAGCGTTACTCGGTTGTCTCAGCTTTATCTTGAAGAGAGCCTGGGTAAGCCTAACTCGTTTTTCCGAATGGGCCGCTTCGGCCCTGAAGCGTTTGGTCAGTTTGACTGTGATTTTCAGAACCTGATTTTCTGCGGGAACTCGGGCGGAAATTGGCACGGTGATGATTGGTACAATTTTCCTATCGGCCAGTGGGCTGCCGCCGTCAAGTATCAATTGCTCGACGAGTTAGCTTTACAAGCGGGTTTATTCGAACAGAACCCGACTCTTTTAGAGAATGATAACGCCTTCAAGATGAGTATGAGCGGAGCGGACGGGGCTCTCATCCCAGTCGAGGCTATCTGGACACCGAAAAACGCGCTGTTTGGTCTTCCAGCCGAGCTGAGGGTAGGAGCTTTCTATAACACCACTGATGCAGACGACCTCCGCTACAACGATGATGGCCAAGAACATGCGCTTGAACCCGACGCCCGCTATCGCTCCCACCGTGGCCGCAAAGGGTGGTGGTATGTTGCAAGGCAAACGGTAGGATACGTCGCTGATGACCCACATCGCAAGATCGAGGTGTTCTCAGAAGGGTTCTGGAACGATCGCGAAACCGGCTTCGTCGCCAGGCATTACAACATTGGACTCATCATCAATGGCCCATTCTCTTCTCGACCTAATGATGCGGTGGGGGTGGCGGTGGGTGGCTTGAGTGTCGCCTCGAATGTCACAGAGCACCAACGTCACATCAACCTGTACAACCACCTCACCGATTACGATGATCCGCGCTATACCCCGATACAGACCGATGAGTACAGCAGCGAGATCTATTACGGCGTAAAGGTGACGAACTGGTTAACCGTGCGTCCCAACCTGCAATACATTGTTCATCCAGGGGCAGTGGAGGAGGTAGACAATGCCTTCCTGCTTGGTTTGATGGTCAGAGCGAGTTTCTGACGCTGTGCGTAAGCAGAGCTGAGTCGGGGTAGCTGGGGGGGGGTTCGCGCCACGTTGCCCTGACGCTTGTATCAATCAGCCTCGATGTGAGCAGCCTGGTGCAAGTGACTCAAGAAGCTCTGAAGTTCACGGCTCCTGCCCATTCCCTTGCGCAGGATGATGCCATAGGGCGGTAATCCTTCAATGACATGGCCCTTCAGTACGGTGACGAGACCTGTTCGAACGTGGTCATGAATCACGGCTTCGCTGAGCACCATGACCGCATCTGTAAGCTGGACAAGCTGGAGCATCGCCCAGATCGAGGAGCACTCGATCGTCTTTGACGGAGGCAAAAGATCTTGATCAGCCCACCAGCGTTCCACGGCTTTGCGACCTGGGCTTGCCGCGGGCTGCAACAACCACGTCCATTTCTGAATGAGCTCCTCCATCTTCGCAGGTGAGTGGGTTGCAAGGGGGTGCCCACTTCGAACTGCCATAACCAGACGATCATTACCAAGCGGTTCAAATTCAAACCTGGAGCGGTCGCTCGGAGTGCCAAGGCGCGCAATAGCGACATCCAAGCGCTCCTGCTCAAGCATTTCGATTAAAAGATCGCTGGTGTCGCTCATCATCCTGATTCCCAGGTGAGGCGAGGCACTCTTCATGGTGGCGATGGTTGATACGACTCGGTCTAGCGCGCTTCCCATCACAACCCCAACAGCTAGATGACCGTACCCTCCCTCGGCTCTGGCCGTCAGATCTTCTACACAACGATCAAGGCTATTGAGCGCTGAGTGGGCAAATTTCAAAAGCTCTTCGCCAACGGGAGTGGTCACAACGCCTCGGGGTTGCCGCTCAAACAGCGCGCAGCCAAATGCATCTTCCACTTCTTGCAGCATGCGGGTGAGGGTGGGTTGAGACATATTGAGGGTCTCGGCTGCTCTATGCAGGTTCTGGCAGTTGCCAAGGGTCACCAGCATGTGCAGATGTCGATACTTTAACCGCTTGAAGAGGCTGTAGGTTTTTGGGTTCGGGCTAGCAGCTGAAAGATTCATGGCATTCTGATATTTGTATTTGTGATTCGTTTTACGTATCAATAAAGCAAAAAACTCTATTAGTCAAACATCGCAGGGGTGGCTAGGGTTGCTAGACGCTTCCGGTCTGCTCCGTCAAGCCGTGGGCCAAACGCGTTGATCAAGGATGCACATCGTTGGATTACCAATAACAACAAGGAAACGCCACCTATGTCGCCAAAACACTTTAGTCTCGAGCAGCGTCTTGAACGTCTGGAAGACCGCGAGAAAATTAAAGAACTGAAATTTCGATATGCCTACCATTTAGACAATGGTTACGATCCTGAAAAAGTCGCCGGACTCTTTGCCGAGGACGGGGAGTGGATTATTAAAGGTGTGGGCGGTGATGTTCGCGGTCAGGGTGCAATTAAAGAGCACTGTAAGAATTTGAGTCGTGGTATTTCGTGGAGTCAGCACGATATATTCGCCCCACGTATTGAGCTTAGCGCCGAAGGTGATCGAGCTGTCGCTCACTTCAACCTTGTCTGTTTGCTGACCATGCGAAACGAAAAGGCCGATTCTGAGGGCGAAGCGTTCTTACTCGCCGGCAACTACACGGATCACTTGGTCAAGGTGAACGGTGTGTGGCTCTTCCAGTCCATGACAGGGACTATAGAGCAGTCATCACCCTGGACGAAAGGCTGGGTTGAAGCACCTTTCAAAAAAGAGTCTTGGTAAGCCTCGCTTACCATTGCATGAATCCGCTGAGGTATAAGATGACGCTGTTAACTCCATATGATCTCGCTGGCACTCCATTGACCTCCCGCGTCGTCATGGCGCCAATGACTAGATCAAGAGCCAAGGACACGGTTCCGAATGCTAGTACCGCTGAGTACTACCGTCAGCGAGCCGGTGCAGGTTTGCTCATCACTGAGGGGGCTCAGATATCTCAAGAAGGGCAGGGCTACCTTTTCACCCCAGGTATCTTCTCCCCGCAGCAAGTGACGGGCTGGAAGAATGTCACCGACGAAGTTCACGAACTGGGCGGTAAGATTTTCATCCAGCTCTGGCATGTCGGCCGGATCTCTCATACCTCCCTACAGCCTAATGGGGACAATCCGGTTTCTTCGGTTGATACCTTGGCAGAGAACACAACATGCTACGGTTACGACGCCAATGGCGAACCGGGTCAGGTTCAAGTCACACGGCCACGAGCTCTGCCAACGGCAGAGGTTGCTCGGGTGTCGCAAGATTTCGTCAAGGCAGCTGAAAATGCGATCCTCGCAGGTTTCGATGGGGTCGAGATCCATGGTGCTAATGGCTACATCCTTGAGCAGTTCATCAATGGCGGATTGAATACTCGCACTGACCAGTATGGCGGTAGCATTGAGAACAGGTTGCGATTCCTGCTTGAGACAGTCGATCTGATCTCCGCCGCGATCGGCAGCCACCGCGTTGGGCTACGGGTGGCCCCGTTTGGTCGCTTGTCTGCGATGCCGGCATTTTCCGATGAGCGCGAAACGTGGTTGGCCGCTGCTGCCGCGCTGAGCTCGCGAAAACTTGCGTACCTCCACCTTAGCGACCAGGACTCTCTTTGTGGAAACCTGATGAATCGTGACTTTCTACGAGAGTTCCGAAACGCCTACGAGGGTACATTGATGTTTGCCGGCTCGCTCACCGAGGAAACCGCGCAAACTATGCTTGAGGAAGGGCTTATAGATCTCGCTGCTTTTGGCCGTCCGTTCATTTCTAACCCTGATTTGGTTGATCGATTCAGGCGGGGACTACCGCTCACTCCCTTTGATCGGGCCACTTTCTACGGGGGAGGAGATGAAGGGTACATCGACTATCCGCCTTACGGTGGGCACGACTGACGAGCGAATGTCTCAGGCTGCATAGGCCTAAGGAAAAAGGTGGTGGTGCTTTATGGCCCACTGCCTTTTTTCATTTTCGAGGGCTCCCATTCTTGGCATCGAGGGGGTAACTCCAGCGATTCGTTTTATGTATCGAACATGGCGCTTTTTCCATTGGTCAAGCATCGCAAGATTGTTTAGGTTCGGTAGCGGCACCCACATTACAACATGAGGTTTCCTTGAATCCTCTAGAGCCGGAGCAAGACGCTATGCCTGCGCAGAACTTGATCGACCTTTCACGTCCAGACATTACGGCTGAGACCACAAGCTTTTTGGGAAAAGCCCATCGACTCTTCATTGGTGGGCAATGGAGTGACGCCCTGAGCGGTGAGAGAAGAAAGGTGTTCGACCCCGCCACTGGAATGATCATCGCCGAAGTGGCTGATGGTGATCAGGCGGACGTGGAGAAGGCGGTTCTCGCCGCTCGCAAATCTTTCGATATTGGAGCTTGGCGCAAGCTTTCTGGGTCGGAGAAAAGCAAGGTGCTTTGGCGAATTGGAGAACTGATCGACAAATATTCGCAGGAGCTTGCGGAGCTCGAGGTACTTGATGAAGGCTCCCCCTACGGAATCGTCAAGGACGCTTACGTTCGCAATTCCGCTGAGCATTTCCGCTACTATTCGGGATGGTGCACCAAGCTCAATGGGTTGTCGGTGCCGGTGGGCCTAGCCGGAGAGTGGCATGCTTACACAACCCATGAGCCTGTGGGGGTTGTCGGGCAGATTATTCCCTGGAACGTCCCACTGTTGATGGCCGCTTGGAAGTTGGCTCCGGCATTGGCTGCCGGCTGTTCAATCGTGCTCAAGCCTGCTGAAGATACTCCGCTGACTGCTCTGCGCCTGGCGGCTATCTGCGAGGAGGCCGGCTTGCCCGCCGGAACATTGAACGTCGTCACGGGCGATGGGCGTTGCGGTGCTGCGCTGGTTAACAGTCCACTGGTGGATAAAATTGCGTTCACAGGTAGTACTGCCACTGGTAAAGCTATCGCAGCCGCGGCAGCTAAGACCCTCAAACGCGTGACGCTGGAGCTCGGTGGTAAGAGCCCTGTGATCGTGTTCCCTGATGCGGATTTGTCTACCGCGATACCGGGTGTTGCTCAGGCTGTGATGCTGAACAGCGGCCAGGCATGCACAGCGGGTTCGCGGCTCTATATCCATGAAGATGTTTATGACGACGTAATCAATGGAGTTGCAGAGTTCGTTTCCCAGATGAAGCTAGGCCATGGGCTGAATCGTGCCACTCAGCTGGGCCCACTGATTTCGCAGCGACAGCTTGGACGGGTAAGCGATCTCGTTCGCGCGGGAGTGAGTGAAGGGGCGAGAGTCGTCTGCGGGGCGAGTGAAATTGGCGGGGACGGCTACTTCTACAAGCCAACGCTATTGGCCGACGTCAAGCCAGGCATGACGGTTTACCGCGAAGAGATTTTCGGCCCAGTAATTTCTGCGATGAAGATTTCGAACCAGAGCCTGGACGACCTTGCCCGCGAAGCCAACAACACAGAGTACGGGCTAGCTGCCAGCATCTGGACTCAAAATGTCAGCCAGGCGCATGCGCTCGCAGCGCGTATCCGTGCGGGGATTATCTGGGTGAACAGTCACAACCAGATTGACCCTTCGCTGCCTTTCGGTGGTTTTAAAGAGTCCGGTATCGGCCGAGAAATGGGGCTCAGTGGGCTTGAACACTACACCGAAACCAAGTCGGTAGCAGTTCTGCTCAAGAGCTGATGCAGCTGGCGGTATTCGAGAACGAGAAAAACGACTAGACGGCGACCTGCTCCAGGCCTCATCGCTTCGGCGGCGAGTACTGGGGCCATAGCTGCGTACGCTTGTCAGCGCGAAAAAAATAATAGGTGCGCAAAAATGCAATTTCAAAAAGATGTCACTGATGAAGTGAACTCCCGAAACCTGTCTCAATTACCGCTCTGGTTGGGAGGGCTACTCCTGCTGCTCGCACTGCCTCTTTTGGCTGGCGGCCTGTATCTCGCCTGGCTGGGAGGTTCATTCTTTTACCTACTCACCGGCGTGATCCTTACGGCCTCCTCGTACGGTTTTTTCAAAAGAAGGAAGCTAGGCGTCTGGTCTTATCTGCTACTGACTACCGCAACGATTCTGTGGTCAATCTATGAAGTAGGCTTTCAATTTTGGCCGTTGGTACCAAGGCTGGCGGGCATTCTCCTTGTTCTGGTTCCTGTCTGCCTGTTGGCTTCCAAGGTAGGCTTTGAACGCAAAAAGGCGGCATGGGGCGGGGCAGCAGGCCTGACAGCCGCTGTGTTGGTTGCCGGCTTCGCTGCTATGTTCTTCCCGCACGGCGTGATCAAGGGGGCGGCGCGTCCACCATTGGTTGGCGGAGCTCCGGACTCGGCAGTGAATGGTAACTGGCAGCATTACGGGCGCACCCCGACAGGGACGCGTTTCGCACCGCTTGAGCAAATTACGCCTGAGAACGTGTCCAACCTAGAAGTCGCATGGACGTTCCGTACGGGTGAGATTGCTGATGTTGGTTCTGAGAATCAGAACACGCCCGTCCAGGTCGGTGACACGCTCTTTATCTGCACACCGCTGAACAAGGTGTTTGCGGTGGACGCCAACACCGGTAAGGAAATCTGGCGCTACGATGCCAAGGTAGAAAACCTTAAAGTCTGGAACCGTTGCCGTGGCGTCAGTTATTACGATGCGACTGAAGTCTCGGACTCTGTGCGGAACGCTTCAGCTGCTGTGCAGGATTGTCCCCAGCGTGTGATCCTCTCGACGCTGGACTCACGATTGATTGCCCTGGATGCCAAAACCGGTCAGTTGTGCCAGAGCTTCGGCAGCAACGGTCAAGTCAATCTGCAAGTAGGTATGGGGGAGGTCAAGCCTACGTATTACATGGGCACCTCTCCAGTAACGGTTGCAGGCAATCTGCTGGTGGTTGGTGGCTGGGTGTATGACAACCTGGAAACTAATGAGCCCTCGGGGGTTATCAGGGCCTTCAATGCGGCCACCGGGGCATTGGAGTGGGCGTGGGATCTCGGCAACCCATCTATCACGAAGTACCCGCCGAAGGGGCAGACCTATACGCGCGGTACACCCAACATGTGGTCGACGGCCGCCTACGATTCGAAACGTGGCCTGCTCTTCATCCCGCTGGGGAACTCAACACCCGATTTCTGGGGTGGCCATCGGACGGATGCTGCGAATCGCTATGCATCGTCGGTTGTGGCTCTCGATTACAAGACTGGGCGTGAGCGCTGGGCTTACCAGACCGTGCACCATGACATCTGGGACTACGATATCCCTGCCCAACCTGCCTTGTATGACGTCTCGGACGGTAAGGGCGGAAGCGTCCCAGCGCTGATCCAGACAACCAAAACCGGCAACATTTTCATGCTCAACCGGGAGACGGGGAAGCCGATTGCCGATGTGGTCGAGCGCGGTGTGCCTCAGCAGGAACTGGCCGGAGACAAGACCGCTCCTACCCAGCCCCATTCAGTAGGTATGCCCTACATCGGTCAGGAGAAGCTTACTGAGTCCGACATGTGGGGGGCGACCATCTACGATCAGCTCTTGTGCCGAATCCAATTCAAATCCCTGCGGTACGATGGTGCGTTCACCCCTCCAGGTACTACTGCAAGCTTGCAGCATCCGGGCAACTTCGGAGGGATGAACTGGGGGAGTGTATCGATCAATGAAGATACCGGGACAATGGTCGTCAATGACATTCGGATCCCGCTTCGAGTGCAGCTTGTACCTAGCGAGCATCACGAGATTGCCGGCAATGGCAAACCGCATTCCGAGTTTGCTCCTATGCGCGGGACGCCTTTTGTGCTGACCAACTCGTCGTTTGTCTCTCCCATCGATGTGCCATGCCAAGCTCCACCCTATGGCACCGTCACTGGTATCGATCTGAATACTCGCCAGATCATCTGGCAGCGGCCTGCTGGCACTGTTCAAGACACGGCAATCGCCGGAGTGAAAGTCCGAGCACCTTTCCCGATAGGTATGCCGACTATCGGCGGTACCGTCTCTACTCGATCAGGGTTGGTCTTCTTCGCGGGTACTCAGGACTATTTCCTGCGAGCTTACGATCAGGGGACTGGTGAGGAGCTCTGGAAAGCACGTATGCCCGTGGGCTCACAGGCTACTCCGATGACATTCGTTTCTCCGTCGAGCAACCGGCAGTTTGTTGTTGTCAGTGCTGGAGGGGCACGGAGTTCCATGGATCGAAGCGATTTGCTGATTGCCTACGCGCTTCCTAAGAAGTAGAGATACATGAGAGTCCACTCCTTTTCTGGGGTGGACTTTCCGCTGCAATCCCCTTCAGTTTGCGCGAGCCTGGGAAGCCAGGACTAGCCACCCCTCGTCATGCAGACGACCTTGCGTCGTCCTCCGCTTCATCATGAAAACCCTAGACGCCCATTCTTTGAGCCTTAGCAGGTCGATTCGATCCTGTGATTCTCAAATGCCTGGAACAAAAGCCTGATTATCTTTTGCCTTTTCCTAATTAAAGTAGGGGCACTACTGATTCGAGCGGGTCTGCAGAAGGCTAGGTACCTATGAGTATCGCCATCTACGGCACTCACTAAGCCGACGAGGTTAACCATGGAACAGTTTTCTACTGAGCACAGCGGCTCAGGCAATTCACAGCTGAGGAGCGCTGGGCTGATGTATCCAGGTGCAGACGGCAGTCATTCGACCAAGTCCGACAAGCTCAAAGCCGCAGGTCAAATTGCTTCGCTGCGTGATGAGTTTTTCCATGGATGGAGACATGGGAGCTGGCAGAGCCTGAGCTGTTCGTTGACAGACGATGCGGTACTGAGGAGTAGCCAGCACGGAGAGGGTAGAGGCCTAGAAAGCTGGCGTCGGCTTCTCTTTGAGGACGCTCTTCAGTTGGTCTGGATGCGCACCAGTAATCATGCCTCGGTGGTTGGGAGAGACGGGCGAGCAGCCAGCAGTTCCTATGTCTACGGCCTGTTAGGGCACGGAGAGAAGCGCTTTCTGTTTGGGGCCACGGTGATACTGCGGTTTGAGTCTCGAGATGACGATGATCGCTGGTTCCTGGCTCGCGCACTCATTGGGGTGAACTGGTGCAAGGGTGATCTTGCATTGGTTGAGCACTGGCGCAAGCCGCCGGCGGACACCGGCTGGGAGCCAGGAGAAAGTGCCCCAACCATTGTTAGCGAATTGGATTCGCCATGGGTGGATGTAGGCGATGTTATCCCACATGAGCCAGAACAAGCGGTGCGCGAGCTCTATAGCAAATACTCCTTCGCCATCGACCAGGGGGATATTGCCTTGCTGAGTGATTGCTATACCAACGACGCCGCAGGAGGTTTCACGCCTCTGGGGCCGTTGCAGGGCCGGCACGCAATCGTTGGCCAGCTAAAAAGCTTTCGGCGCCTCTGGCCTTGGATGCAGCACTTTGCAGATGTCGTGCGAGTGGAGTTCGAACCCGATGGCCAGTATGCGCGAATGATCGTTGCTCGAATCATTCCCGACAGGGCATTGGATACGCAGGACAAACCTTTGTACGGCGCGCACTACCAGATCCGGGCTCGGCGTGAGGATGATGGGGAGTGGCGAATCTGCTGGAGCGATTACCGGCCAGGTTGGTTTACCCACGCAGAGCTACCTGAATTCGAAATTGGCGTCACGTACGCCTGATAACCGCAACTAAGCGAGGCTTCCAGTGTGGATCGGAATCTCGCGCTCTCTTCTCAGTTCTAACATTAGAGGAATCAACCATGGACAGTGCTACCCAACGCCTTCTTGATCGTGAAGAAATCCGCGACCTCAGAACCCTTTATGCCCATCACCTGGACAGCAACAACATCCAAGCGCTCGACCAAGTTTTTTCAGCCGATGCAGTGGTAGAGGTTACTGTCGGAAAGATGGAAGGGATTGATGCGATTCGCGCCGGGCTGAACGACGCCTTCAAGCTCTACGACCGTGATCAGAAGGGCAGCTACCCCTTCATGCACGCGATCACCAACCATTGGATCAAGTTGACCGGGCCCGATACTGCTGAGGGGCGTTGCTATCTCATCGACTTCGAAACCGCTTCCAAGCCTGATCCAAACCCATTATTGCTCCTGGGCCTCTACGCCGATGAGTACAAACGTATCAATGGCGAATGGCGCATCACGCGTACTCAACTGGAAGTGGTATGGCCTGATCGGAGCAGCCCTCAGCAAGCATCCGGCCAAACGGAAGGAGCGTGAATATGTTGACGCCATTAAAGCTGAGCATTCTCGACTATTCCCCGGTGGATGAGGGGCTTCTACCTGTCGATGCGCTGGCGGCTAGCGTGCGCCTGGCTCAGTGCGCGGAGGAAAGCGGATTCAAAAGGTTCTGGGTCTCGGAGCACCATGGTGCACCGGCGACAGCCAGCAACTCACCTGAGATCCTCATGTCGCGTGTTGCATCGGCAACCCAGAAGATCAGGGTCGGTTCCGGCGGGGTGCTTCTACCTAACTACAGCAGTTTGAAGATCGCGGAGAATTACCAATTGCTTGAAGCGCTGTTCCCTGGCCGCATCGACCTCGGTTTCGGTCGAGCACCTGGGGCTGACAGGCGAACGAGCATGGCGCTCAACGATGAAAAAAGCGAGTCGATTCCATATGGCCGCAAAGTCGCCGATTTGCTGGGGTTCGTGACCGGTAACCACATGCCTAACTCGCGTTATGAGGGCATGCGCGCTCATCCAGAAACCCGCGACAAGCCTCAGCCTTATGTTCTAGGCGCTTCGGGAGCAACGGCGGAAGTCGCTGCTCAGGCCGGCCTGGGGTTCACCTTTGCCCATTTCATCAATCCTCGTGGCGATGGGCCGCATGCAGCTAGTGCGTATCGCCAGGCTTTCAAGCCGACTGATTTTTCGAAATCTCCATCGGTTGTCGTAGCGGTCTTTGTGGCTGTCGGAGAAACGCCGGAAGAGGCGAAGGATTATGCTGCTGCCTTCCACCTCTGGCTTACCTATGCAGAAAGCGCGAGCCCCTTTGATCGTGTGCCATCGATCGAGACTACACGTGCACATCGCTGGTCTTCGGATGAGCTAGCGATCCGAGAGCGCAACAAAGGGCGGCTCATCTATGGGACAGCTGATCATGTCGTGGCTCAGCTCCGTGAGCTGGCCGATGCCTATGGTACTGATGAGGTAATGATCAACATCATGATGCCAGGTGAGGTGTCTCGGCTTAAAGCTCTGACTGGCATTACCAGCTCCTTGAGGAAAAGTGAGACGCAAAGGGTAACGTTCGCTCAGCTAAGTGAACACAAGGAAGGTGTGCATGAGGCCTGATGTTCTTCCGATTGAGCCCATCTCTAGGTCAAACCATGTAGCGCTTCACTTGGCGCATCGCTGGTTCGCCTATCTGGAAGCGCCTGGAGGTGATCTCAATGAACACCTGAATATATTTCATCCAAACGTTCAGCTCTCCGGCCACAGGATGAATCATATCTTCGCCCATGATCATCAGTCGCTTGTGGCCTGGTTTGCATCAATACCTGATGAAATCAGCTCCCATCACGTCATCCACTCAAATTACTCGACTGCAGAAAATGGGGATGGCTTGCTGAACATGGTTGTTGCCTACCAGGCGCCAGGGGCGTCGCGAATGCAAGGCTCGATCATCAGCTATGAAACGCGAATCGAGTTTTCGCCGGGGGCACCGCGCTTTATCGCTCTGGGCAAAACGCCAATCCTCTCGAACAGAAGGTCAAGCTACGAGACTTCTTGGTCAACCAACCGTGTCCTTGCGCGGGTGCATGCAGAACTTGGAGGACTCACTGGAGCCAGCGATTCAGTACGGCGCGTTCTGGGAGATGAAGTGCTTCAGCTCTCCGCTCAGGTTACTGCGCCCGAAGGAAGTTCTGAATACGATGCGGTGGTAAGCGCAATCATGAATGACCCTGCTGGAGTGCGCGTGGTACAGATGCGTCTGATTGATGATGTCGGGCAATCGATGCCTTCCATCGAGGCTGCTCAGGTAATCCGCTGCAGTGATACGTCTCTTTGAAAACAGACCAGCCTGCTGGGCGCGGCTCTGCGTTAGATGTGGTTTGCGTTCCAAGATGAATAGAGGAGGAACAGCAGCCACATCCGAGTCTTGGCGGCTCATCGATTGAGGTCTCGCGCCAGGCAGTCTAGAGCCTCGCACTCGATATTCCTTTCAACACCTTCCAAGTCCTCCGGTTCCTGCACTAACTGCGGAGCAGGACAAGCGCCTACATGCTCCCACTCGGCAGCCTACCACTCAGCTGATCGCATCCGCGTGCCCGGGTGCTGCCTGAATTCTATATTGGAATATGGGGATGAAATGACTGGAATTTTACCTGATTAATTAAAGTCAGGATGAGCCTTAGAATTTTCTCCAAGCGATGGCGCCTGGGTTCAGCCCCTGTCGACATCATCATTCGCACCAAAATTCTACATGACCGGCTATGCGAGCTTGGGCATCCAGGCTCGTGCGAGCACGTGCGTGTCCAAGTGGTCAAGTAGCGGAGTTTTTATGAACAGATCGTTTTCCAAGGCCGCGTTAGGGGTACTGCCTCTCTCTGCTGCATTGCTGTTGGCTGGGTGTAATTCTGCGGAAGATCAAGCTGCGAGCCCCGCAGCCCTGAAAGTGGGATATTACGAGATCCAGGAGGCGCCACTAACCCTCAGCACTGATCTTCCTGGACGCACATCCGCGTTTCGAGTCGCAGAAGTCCGCCCGCAAGTTGCAGGCATTCTGGATCGCCGACTGTTTACAGAAGGGACTGAGGTCAAGCAGGGCCAGCAGCTCTATCAAATTGACCCGCGGACATATTTGGCTCAGCAAGCGCGAGCTGAGGCCAATCTGCGCAGTGCACGTAACCTTGCTGAGCGTTACGAGCGTCTGCTGAAAGCTCGCGCGGTAAGTCAGCAACAGCATGATGACGCCGTGGCTGCGTGGAAGCAGGCTGAAGCCGACAAGCGTGTAGCCGACATTAACGTCCAGTACACCAAAGTGCTTTCACCTATCACTGGCCGGATTGGCCGATCCGCTGTCACTGAAGGTGCGCTTGTGACTGACGGCCAGAGCGCTGCTATGGCAACGGTCAATCAGCTCGATCCGATCTATGTCGATGTCACTCAACCCATCACCCGCATCCTTGCCCTCAAGCGTGCAATGAAATCAGGTGATTTGAAGACCTCCGGCACAGACCAGGCTGAGGTCAGCCTCACTTTGGATGACGGCAGTGCCTACCCACTAACCGGTTCCTTGAAATTCTCCGAAGTGAGTGTTGACCAAGGCACCGGCTCGGTGACTTTGCGCGCCGTTTTCCCCAATCCTGAACGGGCTCTTTTGCCTGGAATGTTTGTTCATGCCCAGGTGAAAGAGGGGGTGCGGGAGAACGCGATGCTGGTGCCTCAGCAAGCCATTGTCAGGGACAGTAGGGGTGTCGCGACTGCATGGGTAATCACTGCCGACAATCATGTGGAGCTGCGCGATCTCGAGACTGTGCGAACCGTAGGGAACGCATGGCTCGTAGACAGCGGAGTGCGCCCAGGTGAGCGGGTTATTACCGAGGGGCTGCAGTTCGTTCAATCGGACTCGGTTGTCGAAGGACAGCCTGCATCGAACGTCCACGTAAACACCGCTTTGACGGCAAACTGAGAGGTCGACGATGTCTCGTTTCTTTATTGATCGGCCCATCTTCGCCTGGGTGATTGCGCTGGCGATAATGCTGGGTGGAGCACTGGCGATCCACAGCCTCCCTGTCAACCAGTACCCCAACATCGCGGCGCCGGCTGTTCAGATTACCGTAACTTACCCAGGCGCTTCTGCGCAGACCGTTCAAGATACTGTGGTGCAAGTCATCGAGCAGCAGTTGAACGGCCTGGATGGCTTGCGCTACATCAGCTCAGCAGCGAACAGTGACGGTAGCGTTGAAATCACAGTTACGTTCGACCAGGGCGTCAATCCTGATATCGCGCAGGTTCAGGTGCAGAACAAGCTTCAGCTTGCAACGCCTAACCTGCCGGCGGAGGTGCAGCGACAAGGGATCCGCGTGGTGAAGTTCCAGGTGAATTTCATGCTGCTGGTCAGCATTTATTCGAAGGATGGGAAGCTGAGCTACGGTGATCTGGGCAACATCATTGTCTCTAACTTTCAGGATCCTTTGTCCCGCACCCAAGGCGTAGGCGACTTCTTCGTCTTCGGCTTCCAGAACGCGATGCGCATTTGGCTGGATCCCGCCAAACTCAACAGCTACCAGTTGATGCCTAGCGATGTTACAGCAGCCATTTCGGCGCAGAACGTTCAGGTATCGTCAGGATCTGTTGGCGGGCTGCCGACTCGAAAAGGTGTTGAGCTGAGCGCGACGGTAATCGGTAAAACCCGGTTGAAAAGCGCTGATGAGTTTAAGGAAATTCTGGTCAAGGTACAGCCAGACGGCTCTCAGATCCGCTTGAAGGATCTCGGCGAAGTGGTATTGGGCAATGAAACCTACTCTTTCGACGTGAACTACAACGGTAAGCCTGCCGCAGGTATTGCACTGCGCTTGGCCACCGGTGCGAACATGCTTCAGGCCGTCGAGCGCGTCAAAAATACTGTCGACCAGCTCAAGCCTTACCTGCCGCCCGGAGTAGAAGTAGTTTACCCCTACGATACCAGTCCCTCTGTGAACGCCTCGATCGACTCGGTGGTGCACACCCTGTTTGAAGCAGTGGTGCTGGTATTCCTGGTCATGCTGCTGTTCTTGCAGAACATGCGTGCGACCTTGATTCCAACCCTGGCGGTGCCGGTGGTGCTGCTCGGTACCTTTGGCGTGCTGTACGCCTGTGGTTTCACCATCAACGTTATGACGATGTTCGCTATGGTTCTCGCAATCGGCCTGCTCGTGGACGATGCCATCGTGGTCGTGGAAAACGTCGAGCGACTGATGGAGGAGGAGCATTTATCGCCACGTGAAGCCACCTACAAGTCGATGCAGCAGATCTCCGGGGCGCTGGTAGGGATCGGCTTGGTCATTAGTGCTGTCTTCATGCCAATGGCTTTCTTTGGTGGTTCTGCAGGCATTATCTACCGGCAGTTCTCTATCACTATCATCACCGCGATGGGGCTCTCTGTACTGGTCGCTTTGGTTTTCACCCCGGCACTTTGCGCCACCATGCTCAAAGCCCATGCCGGTGGCGAGAAGAAACAAACTGGTTTCTTCGCCTGGTTCAACCGTGTCTTTGAGCGCAACACCGATCGCTACGCCTCTTCAATCTCCAAGATCTTGCGCAATCCCAAGCGTACCTTCGTGATTTACGCATTGCTGCTGCTTGGCGTAGTCGCCATGTTCCGCAATCTGCCGTCTGCTTTCCTGCCGGATGAAGACCAAGGGTTGTTGATTGTGCAAATTCAGACGCCGCCCAACAGCAGTGCTGAGCGTACCCAAGCTGTCATCGACCAAGTTCGAAACTATCTGTTGGAAGATGAGAAAGAAGGTGTCGTCTCCGCGTTCAACCTTAGCGGCTTCAACTTTGCAGGCCGGGGGCAGAATTCTGCCGTGATCTGGGTTCGACTCAAGCCATTTGAGGAGCGTACTTCCAGCGAAAACTCAGCCTTTGCGATTGCTCAGCGGATCACACGTTTTGCCAGCACTGTCCGTGATGCCCATGTCGTTTCGATCGTTCCTCCTGCAATCATGGAAATGGGCAACGCAACAGGTTTTGACCTCTTCCTTCAGGACAACGGCGCACGTGGCCATGCTGCGTTGATGGAGGCTCGCGACCAGTTGCTCAAGCTGGTGGCCAAAGAGCCTGCGCTGGCCATCGTGAGACCTAACGGCCTCTCTGATGAAGCTCAGTACCAAGTGACCATTGATGATGAGAAGGCGCGGGCACTGCAGGTTTCGATCGAGTCGATCGATGACACGATGTCTGTTGCTTGGGGTTCCACTTACGTTAACGATTTCATCGACAAAGGGCGTGTGAAAAAGGTTTATGTCCAGGGAGAAATGGACGCTCGGATTTCGCCTGAAGACTTTGACAAGTGGTACGTTCGAAATGCGGCTGGGCAGATGGTGCCATTCTCCTCATTCGCGAGCGGTCAGTGGGTCTATGGCTCACCCAAGCTCGAGCGCTATAACGGTGTCCCTTCCGTTGAATTGCTTGGTCAGCCAGCGCCTGGTTACAGCACAGGTGATGCCATGGCAGCGATAGAACGCGTCGCTTCGCATCTCCCAAATGGCTTCGGCGTCTCCTGGACGGGGCTCTCCTATGAAGAACGAGCTGCAGGTTCTCAAGCGACGACACTTTATGTGCTCTCACTGATGATCGTGTTCCTCTGTCTTGCGGCGCTTTACGAGAGCTGGTCTGTGCCTGTATCGATCATGCTTGTCGTTCCACTGGGTGTGTTTGGTGCTGTCGCTGCAACTCTTGGACGAGGCCTGTCCAACGATGTGTTCTTCCAGGTTGGCATGCTGACAACCATGGGGCTTGCAGCGAAGAACGCCATTCTGATCGTTGAGTTCGCAAAAGACCTCTACGAGAACCAAGGACGTACTTTGGTGCAGGCTGCAACAGAGGCTGCACGGCTGCGACTGCGTCCGATCATCATGACCTCCATCGCGTTTGTGATGGGCACGCTCCCTCTTGCGCGCGCTTATGGGCCGGGCAGTGGAAGCCAGCATTCGATCGGTACAGCGGTGGTCGGCGGTACGCTGGCAGCGACATTCTTGGCCATCTTCTTCGTGCCGTTGTTCTACGTGGCTGTTACGAAAATGTTCAAGTCCAAGCAATGTGGGGCTGTGCGCATAGCTACCCCAAAGGAAGCTAATCATGACGCATAAACCTCTCCTCCTCGTTTTGGCGATGACACTGGGTGGTTGCAGCCTCATCCCAGAATACCAACGCCCCGAATCGCCGGTTCCTAATACATTCCCTGAGGGCGCCGCGTATGCGGCCCCTTCTTCAGGGAGCGTATCGAAGATCGATTGGAAGACTTTTTTCAAAGAACCCGATTTGCATCAATTGGTGGATTTGGCTTTGGCCAACAATCGAGATCTGCGCAAAGCGGCGCTGAATGTGGATGCGTACCGCGCACTGTACCGCATCCAAGATGCGGCGCTGCTGCCTGAGATCGGGATTGCTGGGAGCGCAGGACGTTCCCGAACCCCGGGTGACCTTTCAACAACGGGTCAACAAACCACAGCGGGAGATAACAGTCTTCAGGTAGGGCTAACGAGCTACGAGCTTGACGTTTGGGGCCGCGTACGTAGCCTTGATCAGAATGCGCTAGAAACGTATCTCGCGAGCGAAGAAACGCAACGGAGCGTGCAGTTGGGCTTGGTCGCCAACGTTGCGATCGCCTATTTCACATGGCGCACTGATCAGCAGCTTCTGGAGGTCACGCAGACGACACTGCAGAACTACCGGCATAACCTGGATCTGGTACAAGCCAGCAGCGAGGCCGGGACTGCTTCGGATCTCGATGTACGTCAGGCGAGGACACTCGTAGACAGCGCGCGCGGGCAGGTACACGCATTCACCCGTCAGGTTGCCCAGGACGCAAATGCTCTGCGGCTTCTACTGGGAACGGACATTCCGGCCAACCTGAGCGGCGTGGATCTGGACGCAGCCTTGCTCGCAGACATACCAGCAGGGCTGCCCGCGGAGCTGATACAACAGCGTCCAGACATCCGGGCCGCCGAGCATCAACTGCGCGCGGCCAATGCAAATATTGGCGCTGCCCGCGCGGCTTTTTTCCCGAGTATCACTTTGACGGGAGGCGCAGGGACTGCCAGCAGTCGACTCAGCGGCCTGTTTGATTCAGGTTCGGAAAGCTGGAGCTTCGCCCCTCAAATCAATCTCCCCATTTTCAATGGCGGGCGACTCAAGGCGAGTTTGGACTACGCGAAAATCCAGAAAGATATTGGAGTTTCGAACTATGAGTCGGTTATCCAGACCGCCTTCCGCGAAGTGGCGGATGGCCTGGCTGCGCTAGGAACCTGGGGCGAGCAGCTAGAGAGTCAGCGTGACCTGGTGAGCACCGCCGAGGAGTACAACCAGATGGCGCAGCAGCGTTACGACGAAGGCGTGGATAGCTACTTGGCTTTGCTTGATGCCCAACGTCAGCTCTTGTCGGCAAGGCAACGACTGTTGACCGATCACCTTGCTCAACTTACGTCCCAAGTCCAACTGTACAAAGCGCTGGGGGGAGGGTGGTCTGATATCTCCCATAAACCGCCTGTAGCAAAGCAGTAAAACTCCCGATCTCCTTTGGTGGGAGTCTCTTTAAGGCGCCGCGGGGCGCCTTCTTTTTTGCTCTCATTCGCTAGGATAAATCGTCGCTACCTCCCGCCTGGGATGGGTTGAGTGCGGGTTCAAGGTTGCAGAATTAACCTTCAGGCTAATGCTTAGCAGGCTAAGCATCGGTATAGTCAATCCATCCCCGACTAGCGAAGTGGTTAACTCGTGTCTGCACATCACTCTTTGGCTAAAGCTCGCTTGCTTGTATCCCTGGCCATTTTGAGCGCGCTCGTAGGCAGTACAGCACCATCCCCCTTATACGGTCTTTATCAAGCGACCCTGCATTTCTCGTCGACAACCCTGACCTCGCTCTTTGCCGTTTACGCCATCGGCGTCTTGCTGGCATTGGCAGTCCTGGGAAGGCTTTCCGACCGTTTGGAGGATCGCCGCTGTGTCTTGGTGCCGGCACTGTTTGCTGTGGCGGCAGGGTCATTGGTGTTCGCATTTTCAACGGAGCTTCATGGGCTCTTCCTGGGACGCTTTTTGGCCGGGGTAGGGACGGGTGCACTTACGGGGAGCGCCAATGCGGCGCTGGTAGGTTTTGATGCTCAAGACCGCAAGCGGCATGCAGCGGTATTGGCCACCGTTTCTTTCACATCCGGCGCAGCTTTGGGGCCCGTTCTGAGCTCAGCTGCCATAGGCGTCGATTTTTACCCTACGCTCAGCCCATTTGTACTTAATGCTTGCCTGGCCATGTTGACTGCAATTGGATTGTGTCGCGTGCAATGGAGCGAGGAGGTTGTTCATCACGCTCACAAAGTAAGCGACGCAAGCGTGCGCTTGACCCTCGACGAACAAATGCGAGGCAGCTGGCGGACGTTCACTCGGATCTCATTGATCTTGGTGGTCGCATGGTCAGTCGGATCGGTTTTCGTCGCACTAGGGCCTTCGATGATTATCAGCACGCTGACGGAGGTCTCAGCGCACAGCCACGCCTCGGCCGGTTTACTTGTTACCGCGTTCCAGGCGACAGCGGGGATAACGCAATTCTTCTGCCGACGCATCAGGCCTGAACTCGCCATGAGAATTGGTGGGGCGTTGATTTGTGTAGCCTGGGTGGGATGCCTGGTCGCCCTGTACGTGCATCAGCCATCATTATTCGTACTTTTTACCGTCCTTGCAGGAGTGGGATATGGCGCTACGTTCGTGGGCGCAATGGGTGTTTTTACATCGCTCGCTCCTGGTACTCACAGAGCGGCTTTGGGGTCGCTTTTCTATCTCGCAGGATATTTGGGGAGTGCCATCGGCATCATCGGTATGGGCGCGGCGGTGGATGCATTAGGTATGGAGAAGGCTTCAGCGGTAATGCTGGTGGTGGTCGCCATGTCGCTGGGGTATCTGTTAGTGGGCAAGGCCAGGGTGGTAGTGCCTAAGGAGTAGCCCGCCGCGGCCCTTCAGGGCAACGCCGTTGAGGCATGTAAACCTTACATGGCTACAGGAGCACGGCTCCCGCGCAATGGCTGAATTTTGCGCGACAGCAATGAAATGATAATTCTCTTGTCTCATTACATCAGATCACGGGTGTGCCGTGATGTGTTTTGTGAATCGATTTCAACTATTTTTCTATTGGTTAACGTTCGGGATCCTGTCTAGTTTCGTAAGCGGCCCCAACAATAACAAGAAGCTTCATTGAAGCCTCGCAAGCCGGAGCAAGACGCTATGCTTACGCAAAAATTCAATATAAATCCCCGCGCCACACCGCCAGGGTCTTAACGCGTGGCGGCCTCGCTGATGTCCTTCGGCCTGTCGTGACTCAACGGCGTGAGCCTTATCCACTCGCTAGATACGCTGGCGCCTGCATCTTAGATGCAGGATTGATCTGATACGTATCACCTCATTCAAAGTGCGTCGCAACGACTCCCCTATTGCTACAAGGCCAATCGCTGGGGGATGGGGTGCGGCATCAAAGCAATCAACAAGATGTTGTTGAATTAAAGAGATTGGAAGGGAGGCGATCGTTTATGGACGTGAATGGCAAAGTGGTATTGATCACGGGGGCTGGTCAGGGCATGGGGGCGGAGGAAGCTGTTGCCTTCGTCGCGGGGGGAGCGAAGGTCGTCCTGGCTGATGTCCTCGACGACCAGGTTCAACTTCTTGCCAGCGAACTTGGAAGCGATGCTATTGCGGTGCATCTCGACGTGCGGAGCACTCAGGAATGGGAAGGGGCCGTGGCCGCAGCCAGGAAACGATTTGGGCGCATCGACGTGTTGATAAACAACGCCGGTATCCTTCGTTTCACGCCGGTTGATGAATGCTCTGACGAGGAGTGGGAGCTCGTAACCTCAATCAATCTTAGCGGTACGTTCAAGGGGATACGCGCCGTAGCGCCCGTTATGAAGGATGCGGGAGGCGGTTCAATTATCAATGTGTCATCGACCTCCGGGCTCAAGGCCTTTTCTTCGGTTCCCGCCTATGTCACATCGAAATTCGGTGTACGCGGCCTTACAAAGGCAGCCGCGCTAGACCTTGCCCCTTACAACATACGTGTGAATTCGATCCATCCCGGCAACATCCAAACGCCAATGATTGACGGGCTTTACCAAGCGTTTAAACACGTCCCCATGAATCGTGCGGGCCACCCATCAGAGATCAGCAACTTGGCTTTGTTTCTGGCCAGCGATGCAAGCTCTTTCAGTACCGGGGCTGAGTTTATCGCCGATGGTGGCGAAACCGCTGGGCTACCAGCACTGTTTTAAGTGCTGTATCACTCAAGGTCTGCGTATTCCTGTACAATTTCACCATCAAGGCGCATGAACTCAAACCATTTCAGCTCAGGGTTCCATAATGGCGGTTAACACGTTTGACGGAATCAGGGAGTTTGTCACCTCAGCTCAAACGCTCAGTTTTACCGCTGCAGCGCTGGAGCTTGGAGTCACCAGCTCTGCAGTAGGTAAAAGTGTTACGCGCCTGGAGGCCCGCCTCGGTGTGAAGCTTCTGCATCGCACGACTCGGCGTCTTATATTGACGAGTGAAGGAGAGGCATTTCTCGCCAGTTGCCTTCGGGCAATTGACGAGCTGGCAGAATCGGAAAGCTTCCTTACTACCGGTCAGCAGGAGCCCGTTGGTCGGCTGCGCATAGATCTACCCGCAGCGTTTGGCCGCCGGCACATTTTGCCGACACTGATTGATCTTTCGGTTCGATATCACAAGCTTGATCTGTCAGTGAGCTTCAGTGAGCGGCTTGTCGATATCATCAATGATGGGGTCGACCTGGTGGTAAGGATTGGAACGCTCAAGGATGACGGTGAGATTGTCGCGCGAAAGCTCGGTAGCCAGAGTTTGCTGATTTGCGCCACACCCGATTATCTTGAGCGGCGCGGTGTCCCGCAGACCCGTGAAGATTTACTGGCCCACGACTGTATAGTCGGTTGGCGAAACGGCACCCGAAAGACCTGGATGCTGCTGGATGATAAAGGGCATGTCAGCGAGCAAGAGGTGTGCGTTAAGCACGAGATGGGTGACGGAGAAATGTTGTTGGAGATGGCACTTGCGGGGGGAGGGCTGGCGCAACTTCCAACCTGGCTCGTTCAAGATCAGATCGAGCAAGGTCTCTTGATTCCTGTCCTTCAGCAATATGAGGGGGCTGAAATGCCAATCCATGTCATCTGGCCGCGGACACGCTACATCCAGCCCAAGGTACGGATGATCGTCGATGCGCTACTCGAACTCGCTCAACAGCAATCGAAAGTTTTCCGCCCTGACTGATGATCTGTCACTTCATAGATGAAAAGGCGACCCACATCGAGGTCGCCTTTTTGTCATCGCCCAGCATGCTTGTTGGCCGGCGTCTGCCAGCATCTGCTTGACTCTCGGCTCAGGCAGCTTCAGCGCGCAGATGCACCTCAGGCTGGGTTGTAGAATGGATAATCTACATATCCTTTTTCGCCGCTGTTGCCGTAGAACGTCTCCCGGTCAGGCGTAGCAAGTGGCCATCCATTCTTCATGCGCTCAACCAGATCAGGGTTGGCGATGAACGGGCGGCCGAAGGCAATCAAATCGAGCTCGCCGGCCTCGAGAGCGGCTTCAGCGGAGTCGCGATCAAACCCTCCCGCGGCGATGAGCGTCCCTCTGTACGACTCTCTGAAATTCTTGGCGAATCCTTCAGGCATCCGTTCCGCACCGATGGTCAGTTGGTCGCTCAAATGCACATAAGCAATGCTTCGCTTCTGCAGTTCGGCCGCCACCGTTACCCATGTTTCGGCTTCGTCTTCGAAGGGCGCCATGTCGAAAAGCCGTCCGAATGGGGAGATACGTACACCCACCTTGTCTCGGCCAATCTCCGCCGCGACTGCATCGATCGTTTCCAGGAGAAGCCTGATTCGGTTTTCGATCGAACCACCATACTCATCAGTACGGTCGTTCACGGTTGGATTGATGAACTGCTCGAATAGGTATCCGTTGGCGCCATGAATTTCGATACCGTCGAATCCTGCTTCCATAGCCCTAGATGCAGCACGGACGAAATCAGCTTTGATGTCAGCAATCTCAGGGACTGACAGGGCACGCGGCTTACTGGCTTGGATCGGGCCAGGCTGATGGTTGTCATCGTAAGCGTACGCGTTGGAGTTAGCTGCCAGCTTGGCGCTCGAGGAGACAGGCGCTTCACCGTTGGGTTGCAGGCTGGTGTGTGATACACGGCCCACATGCCACAACTGGGCGAAAATGCGGCCCTGTTCCTGATGGACGGCTGCATTGACCCTTTTCCATCCTTCGACTTGTTCTTGCGTATACAAACCTGGGTTGAACAGGTAACCACGACCTTGCATCGAAACGGGTACACCTTCGGTGATGATCAGTCCGGCACCTGCGCGTTGCTGGTAGTACAACACGGTCAGTTCATCGGGAACTGTCGTTTCAGCGCGCGCGCGTGTCATGGGGGCCATGACCACGCGATTCTTCAACGTGAGGCCAGGCAAGTTATAGGGGGTGAAAAGCATGCTCATTAGGATCTCTCTATGGAGCGCTCCGATGCGCTGATTAGGAAAATATACGCGCGTTGATTCTGCAGATAACCGCCTGCTGGTTCCAGGCATTGTGGAATTTGATTCCATAATGCGAGGTTGTGCTGAGGGTTGCTCGCATGTAGCCTGAGATACAGTGAGTATATTTGGCGCCAATCATCACATTGCCGCTATTGTTAAATTTGAGTACGATCTATTGAGGGTAGCTGGTTGTCTACTGGATATTGTGATTTTGACTTGGCGCGCTTGCGGGGTTTTGATCTTAATAAATTAGTCGTATTTGTTGCCGTTCATCGGTCAAATAGCGCAAGTGCCGCAGCAAGGATGCTTGGGGTGACTCAGCCTGCAATCAGTAACACCCTAAGCGACTTGAGATCTTTTTTTGGTGATGTGCTATTTATTAGGCGGGGTAATAGACTTCATGCAACGAGACAGGCAAATACCATCGCGGCACACCTTGAACGCTCGATGCATTTGCTTGAAGAGATATTTACGGAGTTTGCACCGTAGCTGCTGTGGAGTAGTTGTGTCTAATGCTCAGCTTTTGCACAGATCGCATCTTACAGGCGTGGAAGCTTTTAGGTAATTGATGCGCTTTGAGCACTTAGCTCAATTTGTGTGGAAATAGATGGCATGCGATTCGTAAAATGGATCGCAAAATGGTATTTTTGCAATGGTCGCACCTGATTGTTCGAGGTATTGTTAGGCCTATCACGCTTCGCCAATGATGGGATTGCATGAAAGTCGCACCTCTGACAAATAATGACCTTGCCTTTGCTGATCTCAGTCTCAACCTCCATAAGAGGGAGGCTATTTGTAAAAACAAGCGCGTAGTGGTGAAGGGCACTTCGTTCAGGTTGCTGGCGCTTTTGGTCAGCAATGCCGATGATATCGTTACCCGCCAAAGTATCTTCAAGGATGTCTGGGGATTCCATTTTGATCCCGGTACCAAACGAATTGAAGTGCAGCTCAACTACTTACGAAAGGTGTTGCGATTACTGGAGTCAGTGACTGTAATCGAAACGCATCGTGGTAAAGGTCTCAGGTTGTACGAAGCACCAAAGTAACCCCCCTGGAATGTCAGGAGACCTCGCGGCAGACAGAATCGACAGCGCCCAGAGTACGCCGTCAAGCATCAGGCGGCCCAAGCCGAAAGGATCTGCGGACAAAAGAAAGCCCGCTGCTAGGCGGGCTAATGGAGCTTCTATCACACGTAGGGATAGGAAGAGTGTCGGCTGGGTGTCGTGAAAATTGGGTGAAAGAAAAGTCCCTACAATATCATCAGGGGATTCTCCTAACACGAAGCCAGCCATATGCACGTGATCTGCGGCTGAGATTTGCGACGGTTCACGTGGTTGAATCTTGTGGTCAAAAAGGGCAAGCGGAGCGCGCCGGCCCACTGGGCCAGAGGCGTGAGGATGGAAGCCCGTTTGGGCCGACCCCTGGCTGCGCCAGGGATCGGTTCACGACAGCCGTCCCCGATTAGGGGCACGCCCAGGGGCATGATTAGATCAAGCAGTTTCACACAGGCCTGAAGCTACCGTCTGGGTCGCATTTATGATGCCAAGCGGATGCCACTAGGGTGGGGGACTTCTTCCAAGCGAGGTAAGCCACCATCACGCTCCAAGTTCTCAATTTCCAAGCGAAGATCATCGATAAGCTCCGCTGAGGATTTCCCAGATTCCAAGCTCAAGGTCAGTGTCAGCAGTGTCAGTGAACTCACCTCTAGCCGCTGACTCACCTGCTCGAGCTTATCTAGCGTCAGGCTGGACTTGCCGCCTTCGAGCTTTGAAAGAAACGTCCGACTCGTGTCACCAAAGTCCCGCTGCGTGATTTTCCGCTGACTGCGTAGCGCCCGAAGGACTAAGGCGAAAGACGATTTCAGTGACATACGCGATATCTCCGCTTGAGCGTGTCTCCGGTGAAGTCCACGTGGGATTTCCGCGCAGCCTCGAAGCCTGTGGGTTGGGCTAGCCCTGCGGACAGGAGGAGCTACCGTTCCGTCGAAACACTGTTGATGCATCCAGTATATCTCGCTAAGCTCGTCAGGAGAACATTTGTACTACTCTCGGTGATAAGTGCTATGAACAAGCCCGACCAGACCCCTGATGATCGCTTTACGTTTTTCTCGCGCGAGGAGCTGCTCGAGCAGCAGTGCCTGTTGCTTGAGAGCGAGTTGGCGGTGATGGGCGAGGAATTGACGGCCTCTCGCGAAAAGATCGCAACGTTGGTTTTGATGTGGACGGGCGTCAAAGCTGAGCTGCAGCAAGCGGAGTCAGAATTGACACAAGCGAGGTATGAGCTTCAGGTCAGCAGCTTGGCTCATTGAGCATACCGCACCCCTAAATATCGCTCCGCACGTTACCCGGGTTTAGGGCGGATTCAGGCTGCCCCGGTGCAGGTCAAGCTCACGGTGTCCAAGTAAGGGATATGGGAGGGGCAACTGCGTGCTGGTCGAGTCCCCCGGCAAATCAGTCATAGGTGAACGCGCCATACCGAACTGACGATACGCGTTTGCTGACAAAGGCGGCGAAGGAGGGCGTGGAGCGGGTGCACCGGGAGGGCTTCCGTTACAGCAAGCCAGAGCTTCGGCTGCTCGACCTCAGCCAACTGAACGAAATCACGGGTGATCTGTTTGCGGCTGCACAGCCGGTGGCAAGTGAGAAGCGGGTAGGCGTGCTTGATGCGGTCAATGGGAGATGGGGCAGGGGGACGATACGTTTAGCGAGTGTCCCGGTCAATCCTAGCTGGGGCATGCGCCGGGAGATGATGAGTCAGCGTTTTATAACGCGGGTCGACGAGCTGTGGTCGGGGTATTGCAGATAGGTTAATGGGCAAGGTCAAGGCTTCCATTTTCCATAGTCCTGAGCAACCTCGCGATTGTCTTCAGTCATCCCGCGGACTTCGTCTTGTACCGCTTGCGAAGCTTCGTCAATGTTGCTCTGGTCATTGTCGGATTTTGGCCCAGGGGCGCCGCCACCTGTACCGCACTGATGAGCTGCACCACCTGCATGTGGAGGGACGGGAAAATAGCTTCGGTTGGAAAATCTAGCGCCGACCATTGCCGTTAATCCAAGTCGTGTAAGCTGACATCAAGCTCTGCGGAATACTCGGAAAGGGCCGGACTGTAGAACGCAGCATTGAATGGTTAGCAACACAGAGGTAAGGAGATGAAACGAACTCTGCTGGGCATGGCGGAAGCTGGTGAGCCTCTGCTGAAGCAAGCGCTGGAGGCTATCAGAGCCTACAATGAGGCAATGGCCCAACAAGGCCGATGCGAAGCTGATGTCGAGCGCCTTCGCATGGAGGCGGATCACCTGTACCAGACCGTGATCGACTATCAACTGCACAAAGCCGGTACACTAGGCGAACCAGTACACTAATTCGGACTGTGCCGTCGTCAGGCCGTTTGAGTAGCAATCCTGATTGCGAGGCTGTCCTTAATTAGATCTCACCTCCGCGAGCCCATACTGCCACCGCAGAAGCTGACGTATTTTAGGCTATTGTTCAGCTAATCCCATAGGCCCAGAGGACTATCACGATGGCGAAAGATCTCAACAGCGTTCTGCCTCCTGATCATCCAATGTACTCGGACGCTGTGATGGCTATGGAACGGTATCACCAGGCACAAGCCGAAGGTACCAACGGGGCGGAGATCGAGCGTTTGCGGCTGCTGGCTGAACAGCAGTTTCAGGCCGTTACTGACTATCAGCTTTGCGCCCTTGGCGGCCCAGCGAAGTCCAACCATTAGCGATAAGTTAAACGCCATAGCGCCTGTTTCTTCCAGATGCGAGGCAGTACCGGCCGCCTCTTGGGCCTATGCAGACACGACTAGAGGAGCAGGGGCGATAAAGGAGTGCTCCTCTTATAGGGCTCATGCTGTAAAAAGGCAGATCGAGATATTCTTCGTTTTCTTCGACAAAATCGGCAGGCAGAAGTCTATCCCTAACGACTGGTTGTCTAAGCTCATGCAAGGCATGCTGGCGCGAGCATCGACGCCAGCGCAGCTTTCCGGCTACCGCATGCGGGAAGTTACGATTCTCAGGTGGCTATTTCAATTAACTTTTTGATGACTATTAACAATGCAGTAGAAATGTACTGATTGAGTGCGATATTCCTTTTAAGATGGCTCGAATGGTTGAGCCTGCGCTTGCTTAGCCGTTTGTGTAGTTATTCGAAAAATAATAATGGCCGCTATTGCAGTGAGGCCTGCAAGTGCTGACGAAAATATAAAGGGGGTGGCTCTTCCGAAATTTGCGATCAAAAAACTCCCTGCTGTTGGGCCAGTAACGATGCAAAGCATTTGTAAGCTGCGGAGAGAAGATGATACTCGACCTAGCTTAGTGGCCGGGCACAGATCCTGTAGGATGACATTGGACGAGATTATTAGAAGCTCATAGCCAAACCCATTGATTAGCCATGACATCAGAAAATAAAGGTATTTATCATGCGGATCTGTCCAGATGATCGTCAATGCCGATATCACGCCTGCACTGAAAAGGCAAAGGCCCAGCACCCTAAGTTTGATAGGGTCGCAAGAGAAGATTTTAAGCTTAACAAATAACGCAGCAAGCACGGCGCCGACTGCAGTAGAGGAAACGATCCAGGAAAAAACCGTCGGAGCGTAACCGAGCGATGCTATAAATGACGCAAGATGTGGGTCGTAGCATGCTAATGCAAGTGCTGTCAGTGTGGAGTAAATAAAGCCTAATTTTAGCTGCGAAGGTAGCGAGCCAAATAGTTTGAAACCGTCGCCTAGGTCAGAAAGTACCATTTTTATGCTGAGTTCACGCGGTCTCTCTTGGGCATCCTCTAGGACTGACCACACTGACTTTATGAAGAAAGCGGAAAACGAAAGCGATAGTACGGATACTAAAAAAATATAGTTAATTGGAAGTAGTATGGTAAGCGTGCCGGCCAAAATAGGCGTGGTGATTTTGGTAAGTTGATCAAGCAGGCTTGAATAACTGAAGAAATCCAGTTTTTTGTCAGTGTTGATAATTTGCTTTATGGCTATTGTAATTGCTGGAAAATATACAAGATTCGAAAACCCCTTTAATACAGCTAGAACGATAAAGATTTCAAAGCTCGGCGCGAGAAAAAGCCCAAAAGTGGTTAATGTTCTAGCTAAAATGCCAAGGGGAATGCTTAGTCTGATAGTTGTGCGGTCTAAAATCGTTCCGGCAATAGGGCCAAGAAATAGTGCTGGAGCTCCAAGTGAAAATGCAAGAATAGCGACGGATGAGGCTGAAATATTCCAAGAAAAAACGGGCACAGTGAAGATCAGAAAGAAGTCAATCCATAATGAAAGAGACGAAAATCCTTGTATATAAAGTAAAGCCTTAGCTGGGGTCGTCATCGGGCGTTCGCCTTGCGTAGATATAGATCATTCATAAAAATGAATCCATCTAAGTTGTGTTCGATGGAAAATGACCTCAGATCGGATATCCTGTTTATGAATCCGTAGCCATTAAAATTTAACGAAGTGTTGCAGAGGACGGCAATACCGGTTATGCGCTTAAATTCTTCGAGGAGTTCATAGAGTCGGGGGTTTTGCTCCTCATTAACTGATTGTGGTCGCGCTGATCGGTCAATGTGCGTGACTGCTGGTATATCATGGGAAATAACCTTGCGAAACTCCAACATGTAAGGTGAAGGGGAAGAGGGGTAGAAAAATCGGTGCATTTCACTTTCTATGCAAACAGGGGCTATAGGTCTGAAACCCTCTCGACGCTTGATGCTGTTCAACCTAGTTAAATTTTCGTACGGGAAGGGAGCTGCCAGGATCGAACGGTTGCCTAAGGCGCGTGGGCCGATTTCGTATCGACCTTGTATCCATCCCAATATCTTACCTTGGCTGAGTATATCGGCTACGCGGTGGCTGCTAAAAGGCTCTCGATAAAATCCATCTATACATTTGATATCATGATAGGGCTGCTCGCCAGAATAAGTAGACCAAGAGATTTTTGCGACGCCGTCGAGTTGGAGTTGAGCGTCAATTGCTGTGCCAATTGCTGACCCGCTGTCATTTGTACAGGGAGGGATAAAGACGTTCGAAAATATTCCACTGTCGATCCATTTGGTGTTCCAATCACAGTTTAAACCGCACCCTCCGGAGATTAGGAGCGGGATCTTGCGTGGTAGCATTTCTTTAGCAAAATCTAAAAAGATATTGAATAGTCGATTTGATAGTTGATATGCAAGGGCTGCGAATCTAGGATGCTCGACACCTATATTGTAGTAGCTGCTCCCTTCGAAGCTATTTTTGGAGAGGGTCGTGAAGTCCGTTGATTTGGCAAGTAATCTAGATACTATTTCCTCACCTTCACTATCGAGTTTCTCAGTTATTCCGTAGGCGGCAATAGCCATCAGCTTGCCTGCGTCACTCAATCGGATTTGGCCTGGGCCAAGTTCGAATGAGGGGTCAGCAAGTCCGTACAGGAAAGCAAAACGATTTCCAGGATGATCTAAAACATTCCCAATTTTATGAATTTTAACATGCTCATCAATATAGTAGAATGCGCCAAAGTGTCCCTCCCATAGCAGCGCGTAGCAAGGTTCTCCTTGAGGGTACGGTGATAGGCCGTAGGCACAAAGGAGGTGAGATCGTTCATGTGATGACGAAAAAAAGGTTACTGGCCTACCGAAAGCGATCCTATCTTTTTCAAGGAAGTGATCGAGCCCTGCGTATCCTGCACCAATAGATGCTCCGCTAGGATCTGTACCTTTGCTCCAGCCGCTTAGAGCAACGACATCGGGCATTTCAGGGCATAGCTCCAAGGCTTTCATGAAAGTGCTTGGAGATGCCCAGCCATATCGATAGCCATTATCCTTTTCTGCCTCAAGTGAAAAAACTAACTCGCGGTTTTTTATCAAGGCAATCGCGCCATCATGACCCTCTTTCATGCTAAGTACCGTTGAGCAGTGCTTGTTATGCTTCTCATGTTTATGCTTCATCTAATAAATTCCTTACGATGCGGTCATATGCGCTTCCACTACCCTTCCCTGCGCCCATCAAGAAAATTACTTGCTCCTGCGGTGTGCGTAACTGCAATAATTCATTAATTTCTTTATCGTGAAAGTATCCCGTAATCCAACTTTGCAGGCCAAGTGCATTAGCGAGAAGGTTAAAGGTTTGTGATAAATGTCCTGTATCGATAAGCATGGGGCGATAAGCCCTAGAGTGAGGGTACTTCCACCACATTATGTCCATCTTGGAAACGAGAAAAATCGAAAAAGCCATGTCGTCGCACCAATGCTGATTGCAAAGGTACGTCGATAAGGGCTCACTCGGGAGATTGGAAATTTTTTCCAAGTAATGTTCGCTACTAACGTAGTGGTAGATGCCTTGCTCAACACCTTTGACTTTCCTGATCCACACGTATCCATCAGTTGCTTGAAGTCCGCCGGCAGCTGGAGATGTCCGTTTGTATCCGAAGCGTTGGACACTGAAAGGCGCGTCATAGTCCTCTCGATCTACAGCGCCAAGTGTGCCAGCTAGCAATGCAGATAGTGCATCTAAAGGAATTTCTTCGTCATAGAAGTCCCTGCAGGTGCGTCGAGATAGGAGTGTGTCCCAAAGGCTAGCTTTCCGAACGATGGTAAAATCGGGGGCAGGGAGCAATGTTTTTATTCCGCCTTTCTTTATCTGAACCTCGGGAGAGGTATCTGCAATTGATTGGCAGAACTCTAAATAGCTTTGCGCATATTCAATGTGCCTGGCAGGATCTGCCGGTGTAGGAGCATTTGGATGTGAGGTGCCAAGGTGGAAGATCTTTGAAAGGATATCCCAGCCCCATGAGTTTCGCGGTGCGCTGTCAAACAATAATTCAGCTGCGTTAATGGAGCGATCTTCCGGGCTGTCAGTCAGCACCGCGCCCTTCGCAAACTCACTTAGCCTATGGAAGTCGCTCGTGGTGATTTCAAATTGTTGATGCTTAGCATAGTCCCAAAGGTACGGTGTGTTGTCCTTGAAGAAAATAAATATGTCTTCGGAAAGCCATTTCTTAGTGCTGGTATTGTCCATAATATTCTCAGTACAAAGTTAACCGTGTGACGGTGCGCCTGGAATGACCAGGCGCTGGTAAGGCTTTACGGTACGGTGGCCTGCTTGTTGCTGGAGGCAGCGGTGTGATCTGGATTAGGAGTGAACTGATAGCGTGGTACTTTTACTTTTACAATAGAGAACATCGGATTGGTGTAGGCACCGTTCGATTGGTTAAGCAGTGTCGGTTCGATTGCAACTCGCTTCATTGCGATTCTCCTTTCGCGTCTATAGAGGTGTCGTAGAGGTACGACACACGAAGCCTATTCTGTTTAATCAGAAACTCAAGGATGATTATTAAGCTTATTTCACATAAGCTTATGCGTAACGCTGATGGGGTATGTGGCGTAAGGCTCCTATGTTGCAGATTGCTCTAGCCTCCAACAGTAAGTGTTGCTGAGGTGTTGGTAATCCAACACTTGCGATCTTTCGGCTGCTCAATGTAGGCTTGCCAAAACAGGTGCTTCAATTATCCCAGCCAAAAAAAGTGTCGATTTCGTTCCGCTTTGATTGCAATATATCCACTTGCGAGTCTCGAAAGAGACAATCTATGCGATTGGAGGGGTCGAAGATGATAGCTGTAGGTGGCGTGTGGGTGGATTAAAGGGAGACGTCCTTTGAATTTATCCAGCACGAACTTTGCTATAGCGGCGCCTGATAGGACTCACCTTCAAAGTACTACGAAGCTTTGTACATCCGCGTCAGGGTCTGATGTTTCCAGGTGGATAACAGACAACAGGGTCTGCCCAACTACATAGATCGAACTCCCAACGCTGCACATCGGGACTCTCACAGCTCGCGCAGTACTCCGGCTCATCTCCGTCGTTGTAAATCGTGATCAGCCAGCTCTCTACACCGACCTGGAAATGGCTGGCGTACAGCTACTCCATGAACTGGCTGCTTACGTTAGCCATTGTCCGACGCCCGAGCACCATCTCTCGCAACACCTGGTTGGCATCTCGGGCCGTTAACGCGCCTGATTGCATGTCGTGCCGGCTATGTTCAGTCATAAGCTGCCGGAGGATCTCAGTCATCAGCCATCGATAATACCCAGTGTCTAAGGTGCTCTGGAAAACACCCAAGGGTCGGGGGAAAGTGAAGTGACAGCAAGAGGCTGGAGTACAAATGTGCTCCGTGGCGCTAGTGAAGGGTGACTTGCTACATTCGTGCATTCAGCCGGCAGGCTGCGCTGCCTGCACGAATGACAGTTCAGGTCATGTGGCGATCCATTCCCCCTACAAGCAGCCAATGAGTCATGTCTGGTGTCTTTGATGCATCGATTTGCGCTATGCATCCAACGACACCAGACGGACGCTATTTTGTTGTCAAAGGTCAGCTCTGGCGCTGCATGAACCCTTTACTGAGTGAATGCGAGCGGCAACGCCTTGTGCATGACCTGATGGATGCTCGACGAGATGTCAAAAGGGCCAAGTGCGCTGACGATTCGAACATGTTTAGCTCAGCACGTGCGCGAGTGAATGCTGCCAAAGTGGGACTGGGCGACCGGGGGCCGGTTTGGTGGGACGACGGCAGCCCTGACTACAATCGTTGTCGAATAGAGCTTACGCCTTACGCTGACTGGTACAACGCTTTGGATGCCACAAGGGGTCAGTAATGTATGTCGAAAAGAGCTTCACACCTCAACAGCTATTCGAAATGGCCTGGGAACGACCCATTCTCATCATCGCAAAGGAAATAGGTGTCTCGGATGTGGGCTTGTCGAAGGCCTGCCGTAAAGCGGGGATCACGTTGCCTACCCGGGGTCACTGGGCCAAGCCGGTCTCGAAGCGTCCTCGTCGTCCAAAGCCCCCAGCCTCTACCACGCCTGTCACGTTTCACGTTCTGAATGTCGAGAAGGCTGCGAGGCTGAAGCCAGAGAATGTGGTCAAAGAAGCTAAGATGTTGATCGCGCCAACGGAGTTATCTGACCCCCATCCGTTGGTAAAAAAATGGCTTGGTGCAGCGAGCAAGGCCAAATAGCTCAACAATGTACTGCTATTCGACAAAACAAAGGTATTGAACTCGCACATCTCCTGGAATGAGGTGGAGCGCTGCGCGCTTCTCTACGACAGCTTGATCAAAGCCAGTGAGTCGTTGGGGTACACCTGGGGTGTTGGTAGTAAAGGTGGTTTCGTGCGTGTCGGCGGGGAAGAGCTACTGATCACGATCCAGGAGCGCATAAAACGCTTCGATATTCCACCGCCCCCTCCCAAACCTTTCCAGCCTGGGCAGCGATGGGAGCCTGATTTTACCGCAATGAGGGCCGCTCGCTTTGGGTGGGAGCCAACGGGCGTATTTTCCCTCATCGTGGATGCAAGATCCGAGGTTCTCATTCAAAAGACTTGGACTGATAGCAAGACAGGGAAGCTTGAGTCAAAGATTGGTCAGATACTCACGGGTTTCGTTCGTATTGCCGCTTCCGTGATAGCCCAACGATTATCCGATGAAGCTAGTCGCCGCCGATGGGCAGAAGAGGAGCGGGTGCGCAAAGAGGGAATTGACCAGCAGCGTCGGTTGGACAAGCTGCGCCAGAATTTGATGAAAAATCTAGAAAGCTGGGAGTGCGCTGAGCGGCTGCGAGCATTCATCCGGGCTACAGTCGAAGCTTCGCGTGAGGATGAAGCAACTCAAATGGCATTGGCGATGTGGGTTAGCTGGGCTAGACAACAAGTTGAGCTGCTTGATCCATTAAAAGTGGATATTTCTAAAGTTATTGAGCTGTCCGTGGATTTGCCGAACTCAGAATACGGCTGCTGGAGCAGCAGTAAGCAAGCAGATGACTGGTGGCCCTGATTTTCATTTGGTTTTGAACTTGAACTGCGTTAGGATTATCTTAAGATCATCTACACATTACGGAGTATGTACATGTCGCGTCTTGCAGAGTTTAGACAGCTTGAACAAAAATTGGCTGCCCAGTTGGCTGAGCTGGAAGCTATGAAGGGCAGCAGTGAGCTTCAAAAAGAGATCGAGTTTGAGACCAAACTGCGTGATTTGTTGAGTAAGTACGGATTCAGCCTGCGGGACATTATTAACCTTCTGGATCCCCAGGCTGGTCGCCGTACCGCTGCTCCTGCGGCCGTGGAGAAGGCACCGCGTCGTGCACGCCAGGTGAAGCAATACAAGAATCCGCACAACGGTGAGATCATCGAGACTAAGGGTGGCAATCACAAGCTGCTGAAAGAGTGGAAAGCGCAGTACGGTGCTGATGAGGTTGAAGGCTGGGTAGCCAAGTAAGATCAAGGCTGGCCATCGAAAGCCCCTGAGAGTAGGGTTTTGGGATGAGGTTACGGTTCCTGCCCGGAGAATTTGCTCAATGCACCTGCTTACGCGCGTTAGTGCGGCTGATCTGGGCAGGCTTTGGGTGCTGCGCAGAGCGCGCGAGCGTCGCCAATTCTCATTCCAGAAGTAACAATTCTGACTGAGTTGATCGCGCTCCAGTCGAAAGCCTGCGTGGAACGGATGACGCGGGAGGCGCAATTATCCGGCGCCTTTCATGCAGGCTAGTGGCTCCACTAGGCCGGTCAAACTGACCACTGCAGACCATTCCAATGCACATCGTTGTTGATGACGTGCGCCAGGAACTCGAGGTGATTGACGGCCAGGCCCGGGGAGACAATGCTCGTTTTGTCACCTGGCCTGAGTATCCCAAAGTAGAAGGCGGATGTTGTGTTGATCATATGTCCAGTGGGCGGCATCTTGAGCTCAAACTCCTCCTTCCATCGCTTGTTCATGATCGACTTCATCAGCGATGTTGCTGCTTCCGGGCGAACCAGCCAATAGCATTCCACCCCATACCGAGCGTAGCGCTCTTGTCGACGGACATAATCGCGCAGGTGTTGGTACGATCGCTGAAGCTCGATCGCTATCTTTCGCTCCCCAACCTCAAAATAGATGTCTGCCTTCCATCGATCTTTAGCTGTACCGCCAGGCACCTCACTTCTTGGGTTCACCCCAAAAAACCTCAGGGCGCCGAAGACTAAATCCTTCCCTTCAATGTGCCAGACCGTTTCGGGGGCGGTGGGGCACTCGTCAGAATAGTGCGCGAAGAACTGGAGACCATTGATGCTGGATTTGAGCACTGCTCTGGCGTTGCAGCAGGCCATCTTGAATGCAAAAGGGTCAGTAAGGCTCCGGGCTTTCAGGCCTTCCCATTCCTCATGGCTGAATTCGTCAGCCCAGACGGGCTCCTCGTTACGATTTAATGCATCTGGAAGTACTGTTGATATCCTGTTCCGTGGAGCATTGGCGTAGTTGGGCATTCCAAGGTAGGTGTTTCGTTCAATGAGGCGCTTGGCCACCATTAGAGGCCGTAGTTAAGATGAGCTTGGCCGATCGTTGGCGACATGAGAGGATGCCCGCGATCTGTCGGGATAGCTGACCGATGTAGTGGTTAAGGTTTGAGGTGGGTTTGATGATGGATATGGCTGCAGCCGAACAGCACTATGAAGAGCTTCGCTCGGACTACTTCATCGCGTTGTCAGACTTCCTGGATCTGGTCGATGAGGTCGGCTTTCCCAATGAGGTAGAGGGAGAGCGCAAGCCTTGGCTGGTGTGCCTGGTTCCTGAAGCGGCTCAGCAGCTGATCCTGGTCGGAGGGGTGCGCAGTAAGCTTCCGATTCGGACGATTGATCGAATTTGGCGCATGGCTGCAGCTCAGTACACAGGGCTTGAGCTTAAGGCGTTTTTTGTCGAGTCGATTCAAGGTCTGTCGTTGGAACCAATCTTTAGTCCTTCGATGCGTAAAATAGCTCGACTGACCTTGGAGGAGGGGAGCAGCGAGGAGGCTTACGATCCTGTCATAGCGCTTTGCGCGGCGCTCTTCGAAGCCAAGGTAGGGCAAAGTGATCTCGCCGTCTCAGGCGCTGGCCTTCTTCCCGCGAGCTGGGGGGATTTCACTCAGGCTCTCATGCGCAAGCTAACTGCGGATGGTCATGCTGGTGATGAAGATCGCGAGCTCACTCTGGCTCGCGATCTGGGCTTGTGAGCATGTGGCTATTCGTCCTCTAGGTATGTCGCTTCAATCGCCTTAAGTGCCTCTGTACCTGGCTTGACCTCTTCGAGCAAATCCGCCTTACGCTGACGCTTAAGTTCTTCGAGCCTCATCACGTATTCCGCCGTATCAAGCCCATTCTGGAGTTGCTCCAGCAATGCCTCTTCAGCGCGGTCGTAGGTTCGGTTCACGCGAATAATGTGTACAGAGCTGGATGTCTCCTCGTAGCCATCCAGTCGCGCAAATGCGAGGTTGATGTAGCGTTCGACAGACGCTGCGCTTCGATGCCCCGTCCACATCATGACATCGGTCATAAATTGGGCGGTGTTGAGGAAAGCATTCCGGAAGTCATCCTGGTTCTTGAATCTGTGGCGCTTGATGAGCAGAACAAACAAGTTGGTGATGAACGCATGTCGGAACATGTGGCCGCACACCTGGTGCTCAATGCCGGCATGCTCTCTAAGCATCGCGATTTCCTTGCTGAAGGTCTCGTAGTGCAATGGTTTACCCGTCAGCTCTTGGACGAACAGAAAACCATGGTCTTTACCTCCATACTTGCGCAGGGACTTAGCTCTGGCCATCTGGATATACTTGTTGGCTTCGGTCAGCACCGCGCGGGAAATTGGGATATAACGTTCTTCTGATACACGGTTTTTTAGCGTGATCATGCGAAGCATCGGCTTTTTAAGGCGCAGTGCATTCTTGATATCTTCGACACGAAGCTCTCCAATCTCTCCGCGCCTTGCTCCAGTATGCTCGTAGAGTGAAAGCATCAGGTTGCGTCTGAGCTGGACATTCCTGGTTGACCCTATGCTGTTCACAGCATTCCGAAGTTTCTGGATATCCGCTTCGGTAATCGGGCTTCGGTTATGCTTTCGCCGCCCAGTGTGTGGCAATGAGTGATGATGGAGGTAGGTCTTTTTGACTGCCTGGCCGTTTCTGCCTGTGTTTATTAATTGCTTTTCTTCTACCCGAATTGTCCCGCCCTCTGCGACAAAATTAAGATCACCATACAGGCGCCCTACAAACTGCAGGAAATCAATGCAAGCACGCCCTATTTCTAAAAGAGTTGTTTCAGTGCGTGCTCGAGCGTTCGGGTTTTCAGGAGAACCCTCTGTGCGCATTTCACGAATGAACTCTGTAAAATGCCCATCATTGAAGTCAATGAAGTTTGTATCTGTGCGAAATGCGTACCGTATCAATGGGCTAATTTTTGAGGCGTAATCCCCAATCGTGCCGCCGCCATCGCCCCGTCGGGACAGACCTTGAGTGCCATTTCTGCCTGGTCGGTTGAGTAATGACAACATGTAGAGGTTGGCGACAGAGCAAGGTGAGCCGTCTGGCCAGTTAATAAATGGCAGGCCGGAGCCATCTTTGGTTACTAGCTTGTCAATGGCGTAATGGCCATACAGAACCAGAGGATCCAGTGACTTGAACAGCTTTCGCTTCTGAACTTGTTTCATTTGCGATAATCATCCAGGTCTGCCACGTTGCCTTTGCTATCCGGTTGAGCGTCAGAAATTTGCACTCGTGTATCAAAGGAGGGAGTGTTGTGCGGCGCCGGGTTAATGGTCAGCAAGGCTAACAATGCATCAACCTGATCTTTAGCTCTCTTTTCCATCAGGAGCGGTTTCACGTCTTGCCGTATTGTGCGCAAGGTGCTAATGGCATTGGATATGCCCTGCAGAAGCACCATGTTAATACGCTGTTGATTCTGAAGCTGCTCTTGCAACTCAGCAGTGCGATGAGTGAGTCCCTGTTTGGTTCTTTTGTTTGAGGCGCTCAGTCGCTCTTTGAATTCTTCGATCTTTTCGAGTGCGGCGATTCGTAACGAATCCAGTCCCTCAAATCCCTGTTCGAAAACATTGGCGCTGTGGGACTTCAGCGTATTGACGCTCATCCGTTCCTTCTGCTTGATCTGCCCGTCATCCTCAAAGCTGATTTCAAAAGCAGCAATCCCGTTTTGGCTCTTCAGCGCTTTTTTAAGTACGTCATTCTCGGCAAAAGTCGCTGGTTGCCTGATGATGAGCAGCAGCAGATCACGAAGTGCCAACAGAGAATTGGCGTTCTTGGTGAATGAAACATTAGATTTACTCATCTTGGTCACCTAGTACTTTGACAATGACACGCATTTGCTCGCCAGTCGCATCTTCAAAAAACTCTGGCTCAATGGTAACACTACCGTCCTTCAAAAGCTCGGTGATCTCATCTTCCAGTTCATCCGCATCAACAAGTGCGAAGTCCGATGCGCCATACCGCTCGCGAAGCAATTTTTCAAGGCTCTGATAGCTTTTGTCCTCGCCGTGCTGGAGTTGCTCTGCAACATACTGGGCTTTTGCCCCCATCAATGCTGCCCCATCCATACTCTCGGTGATATAGTGCCAGACGTGGCTCTTGTCGGTATGAGCCAACATCCACCGTAAAGTTTCAAGTCCACCAAAGCTGTTGGTGTGGAAAAATAGCATCGCAAAAAACCTCCTTAGCTGATGTTGTCGAATGTAATATCGCTGCCCCTCGGAGTTCAGCGGTATTTCAAAGAAATCACAAAACATGTCTAGGTTTCTTGTGAATATTTGTTTAGTGGAATTGTAGAAGTTCTTCGAACCCTTATGACACGGACTCGAGAAGAGTGTGGTTGCAGAATCAATGTAACCAATGCGCACCAGGATTTTTTGCATGCGAATCAAGTTTTTGACCATCTGCGCCGCAATCGGGTCGATGGGGCGTGACTTGAGTTGGCGCAGTCCATATAGCCCATTTGTGCTTTTTCTATTGAGAAAGATCAGCCAGAGGTCAGATGAATCAAGGCACTCCAAAGTCTTCAGATCCTTAAGCTCGCCCATCCGGCGAGCCATCAGAGCTCCAACAACGATCTGAACTGATCCGATATAAACCCTGATAAGGTCGATAAGGCTGGGGTTCTCTCGAAATCTAGAGTGGTACTCCTCAGCGCTGAGCCTCGTCGTGGGTATCGCCTGAGCAGCGCGGTTGACACCTAGCAGGGTGATTTCCTTGCGGATGATTTTTGCAAGAGCGTCGTGCTTGAAGTGAAATGGTGATTTTCCCGTGCGTACGCTGTGCAACGCCAATAAGCAAAAACTATCTAACAAGTGTTGGCTATGCTGCAAGTGAAACTCGATGGCCTTCCTCATTGCGCCGAGCGCTACAGCGCTTGGAAGTGAGCGATGTCGGCCTCCCTTGGTAAGCTTATGCTCATAAAGCAAAGTTTTCCTCAAGCCTGTAATCGGGGGGGCAGGAAGCGCTGCCTCATGCAGGACGCCGAGCTTGTAAATCGTCCGCTGATAATTCGCCAACCTGTCGTAAACGGGGAGATCTTCGTCACGGGTCGACCAAGGTACTGCTGGATACTCGCGCATCACCCTTGAAGATTTGCCGCCGAAGCACAGTGCTTCGATTGCACCTCGCTGGCGAGACTTAAGCGTCAATGTGTTCTGGTATAACTTTTTTGTAAGTAGAGCCTGATTTGGCTTCCATGCGCCTTCGACCTTGTGCATGTAGCCGTGAACCAATAATGCGGCTCGTGCGCGCGGCAGGTCGCTCGAGGCGATGCCCAAGAGATTCTCATCCTCCTGCACAGGGGTGACCTCCTCAATGCCAGGAATCTCTTTAAGCATCTGCTCAATAGCCTCCGGCGCTGTGCGGTTCATCAGCTCCAGCGCAAGTTTGCCCACTGACGGTTGCCACGCAAAAAAGCCCTCCGGATCGCCAAAGTCGCAGATGCGTTTGAGGATGGAAGTAAGGTGGTCTTGGTTCAGTGCTTCCAGTCCATACTGCCCAAGCTCGTAGTATTCGCTATTGAGCAGCAAGTGATCAATGATATGACAGGCTCTATCAAATTCGACACGCTGAAACTTAGCTGAGTTGGTCTCGATGGACATATCACTCGTATTTCTGGTCACGGCCACCAGATAAGTTCGAAGGCCTGCAAGCAACCCTGCGTTTTTGGGGGTCAGTAGGGTGGAGCCATCTTCGAGCATTACATCCCAATCAATGAACTGATTGGCTTTGGTATCAATGTTGATTTCCCAGGTAGGGGCGTCAAAGTCCGACAGTAACCATCGCGTGTGCCGGAACATTGTCGCTGGATCTGCCAGGTACTCAGAAAGGCGATCAAAGTGCGTATCAGCATTAGGCCGCATACATCAAGGCCTCCATACGGGTGGGGTCGGCATTGTTTTTGGCAGTGTGCAAGTGAGCTTTCAGCAGGCCATCGTTATCACGGTCGATTTCTGCGCACACCATTTTTGAGAACTCGGCCCAGTAGCGGGCTTTCCCGGATACCCTGGAAGGCTGCTCTGCTTTGTCCACGGCTTGTTCCAGCGATAGCAGGGTCGTCAGCATACCGGGGTCAACCTGAATATAAAGCTGTTGTACTTTCATAGTGCTATGCCTTGGGATTCCGTTATCGATATGCGCGCGGCGTTTAGTGACCTCTCGGATGTGCTCTGGATTCTCAAGGTGCGTGGGGATCTCCTTGATGGCATGGTTTTCGAGGAAGGTATGGAGTTCTTCCATCGTTGCGAAACCCATTGCCTCAATGAAGAAAGGGCTGCCCTCCATTGCCAGGCAGATCATTCCGCGCTGAAAGATACGCACCCATCGGGACTCAAAAAACGCGAGGATTGGTTCCGGCAAGTAGTGCGCAAGCAAGTCCGCAGAGTGTTTGGCATGTCCAAGTGCCTTCGCCATTTGCTTGACATCGCGAGATTCGAGGTAGATTGCTACGCCACAGGATGCCCTGATCCGAGACAGACAGATGCGTGAAACGAATTCCTTCAGATCGTCGCCGCGCAGATCCACAAAGGGCTCAAATTGATTCAGCACGCGTTCTGCGAGCTTAGGATGGTATTTGATTGCGCTCATGTGTTTTAAGTTTGTGTCGGGCGATGGATTTCTGAACGCTGCGCCGGTGGTCAGAAAGAGCATGCGCCATCTGTCGTCATTGCGGTCACGGAGAAACGTTCGCAGTGGTGTTGTAATCTCGATGATCTCTTGAACCCACTTTGCACTTTTTTCTGTCAGATCAATCTTGATTTCACTTAATTCAGGGCCGCGGCGATCTTTGAATCCAATAAGCTGATGTCCGTTGTCGGTGGGCAGGAAGCCGCTTAGTACGCCGCGTTTGTTATATAGCTCCAGGCCATACAGATAGTGTGGTGTGATGTTCGGGTGCTCTGACACCAGTAAGCATTGGTAAGGCAGTAGTGTTGACTTGGTCGGGATGCCTAGGTCGAAGGCCAGCTTCTCTTTGAGTGTAGCGTAGCCAAAGATTTCTCGCAGCCGATCAGTGCTATCAGTAAAGCCACAATGCTCAAAGGTTGCGCACTTATCATCAAGAAGTTCGGGAAAAATACCATCCCTCTTGCCGTGTAGTAATACCTGGCCTCTTTTTGCTAGATTAATGCGCCGATGCGCGCGACTATATAAATCGTCAGCTTGCGCTTGCGCCCAGGATCTTACGGCTTGGATATCACCTTTGAGCTTTTTGAAGATAATCTCAATTGCTTCGTTGTCAGTGACGTGCAATGGCACTTCCGTCAATAACTGATCTTGAACTAGTTCGTCGCGTTTGTTCTTTCGGATTTTGGTTCCGAAATTCTCAACTGCGCTTCCGGTATAGCGTGGCAAAGCAGTGAAAGGCGTTGCCCAGAGTCCGGGCTTGATGAACGCGCTTTCAATTTTGCTGACGAACATGTTCCAGATTTCTTGCAGCATTTTTCTGTTTTCTTTGAGTCCGACAGTCGCGTACTCTTTCTTCCATGTGATAAACATGAATTTGAGCTTTACAGGATCTTGGAATGCCTCTGCTGGCCAAGCCTCTTTATTGCGTGCAATGAAGTCTACAAAGCGATTAAGCTCTGTTGATGGCGTAATCGAATACTTCGCGGTCATGTTTCTCCAGCCCACATAGAAGTCTTCTGTGAATTGCGGGCCGTGAGAGAACCACAGCGGTTGGAGAACGAGGGCGTTAACTGTGCCGTTGCCGTACGTGACCTTCCAGCCTTGCCAATAACGCACTGCCATTGGATCCAGGTGTTGGAAGTTTTTGCCAGCTTGCTCGCGCCAAATACCTTTGCAGTCGTCGTAGGCATCAGATGCAACGATGGGATCTGGCATGCCGGGAATATTTCTTCTTAAAAAATTCAGCGTGTTCGTGATGGTTTTAATCCAGCGATCTCTGGTGTAAAAATTCCCATCTACGAAGTCGCTTGATAGTAGTGCGCCGACAAATCCCATAATAATCTTTTTGAATTTTTTCTGTGAAAGGGTCGTGAACTTAAACGGGGTCTGCGTGATCTCGCAATAACACTCAAAAAGTTTCAGGGCTGTCGAGCCGTTTGGCTGTTTGTGAGCAAGCGCCTGCTCCTTCATCAAGTCCAGGAAAGCTGCCGGTAGGATGCGGTGTTCATAGGCCCTCACTCGTGCAATCGCTTCGATGATCAATTTTGTGTTCCTTCAAGTTGGGTGCACGGGAGGGCGTGCCATGCAGGCAGCGTGTTTCGGCCAGCACGACAGGGCATGTCACGCAGGCGCTCGTCCCGAGCAGTGCGCGGCTTGAGGTTCTAAGCCGCTGGCAGAAATTTCCGGGTGCGATCAGTGGGAAGGGCGTATGGAGCGGCGGGGGTGTGTGGCGAGGAGGGTGGTAGGCAGGGTGGTTGCGCTTGTGATTTGGGCTGGGCGCAGGGGCGGATTGGTCGGGAGGCCGGGGAATGCTAGGGGTTGGGGGTGGTTGATGGTTGTCAACATTGAATCGCCTGGAGATGATGGCTTAAAGTCATTGCAGGGTAAAGCATTCACTAGTCGTTGACAACATAGTGCATTCCACAAAATCGCCAAAGTAGTCGTAGTCGATGGGGGCGGGCAGGCCGGGCAGCAGTTCGAAGCCCGGGGTACCCGGCACGCAGTGGCTGACCCAAGTCAGGTCGGCGTTGGCCAGTGTCAGCGGTTGCAACATTTGCCCAGGTTCGGCCACCACCCAGGCGGCGTTGGCCGGGTGGGCGTCCTTGCTGCCCAGCCTCAGGTCGGCACGCAGGGCCATGGTGTTGAGGTCGGCGGCGATTTCATTGCCCTCGGGCACCGGCAGTTCCTGTGGGGCATTGGCGGTGAAGCCGTTTTGCGCGTCGACATCGAAACTAGCGATTTTCATGCGGCTCTCCTCGCTGGAATGGCTATATAATTCACCTGGTGTATTAAGTGTGTCAAGCGCTTTATCTTTATGGTTTTGAGCTTGCTGTTACATAGATGCTCTGGTGGAATATGATGTAATCACGTCATGGAGCCCCCTGGTGAGTACAGCCGAAGTCTTGGCCAGCGTCGATATCGTCGCCTTGCGCCTTGCCCCCGAATCCCAGCACCTGCAAGTGCTGCTGCACCGCCGTGAGCGCGAGCCGCATGCCGCCCAGTGGGCGCTGCCGGGCGTCATCGTCAATGGCCGCACCCCGGACACCAGCCTGGAGGGCGCCGCCGAACGCGCGCTGGGCGAGAAGGCTCGTGTGCTGCCGCGGTACCTGGAGCAGGTCGGCACCGAAGGCAATGCCTTTCGTGACCCGCGTGGCTGGTCGTTGAGTACCTATTACCTGGCCTTGCTTGACCCGCAGCAGCAGGTCGAAGGCGACCAGCTGGCATTTTTCGACTTGGACAGTGTGTTGGGCCGCAAGGTACTGCTGCCGTTCGATCACAACCTGCTGGTGGAGCGCGCGCACGAGCGGCTGGCCAGCAAGACGGTGTACAGCAGCTTGCCGTTGAACCTGCTAGGCGAGAAATTCACCGTGCTCGATGCGCTGTGTGCGGTGCAGGCGTGCCTGGGGCAGGCGGTGAACAACACCTCGCTGCGCAAGCGCCTGGAGCGCTTGCGCGAGTTGGGTTGGGTGCGCGATACCGGGGAAAAGAACCAGCCGCGCCTCGGCAGGCCGCAGCAGTTGTATCAATACACCCCGCAGGGCGAGCGGCCGTTCATGTTCGACCGCAGCTTGTTGCCGGAGGGGGCGTGAGCTACCGCACACGCAAAAGCTGAAGCCCAGCGGAGCAAACCCCCTCAAACCCTGTTTTGGGTCATTCCCATGCGTTGTCTTTTCCCCTATTGTCGAGGCTTCCTTTTCCAAACGCCTGGCAGACCCATGGAGAAAGTTATCGTCATTACTGGCGCCAGCCGTGGTATCGGCGCCGCCACCGCATTGCAGGCCGCCCGTCAGGGTTACCGCATCTGCATCAATTACCACGCCGACGACCAGGCCGCCGAAAGCATCCTCGCGCAGGTCCGCGCACTCGGCGCCGAAGCCATCACCGTGCGCGCCGACGCCAGCGTCGAAGACGAGGTGGTGCAGATGTTCCATCGGGTTGACCAGGAGCTCGGCCCGGTCACCGCGCTGGTCAACAATGCCGGCACCATTGGCCAGCAAAGCCGTGTCGAGGACATGACAGAGTTTCGCCTGCTCAAGGTGATGAAAACCAACGTCGTCGGCCCGATGCTCTGCGCCAAGCACGCCTTGCAGCGCATGGCCCGTCGGCATGGCGGGCAGGGAGGTGCCATCGTCAACGTGTCTTCGGTCGCCGCGCGCCTGGGTTCACCCAACGAATATGTCGACTACGCGGCCTCCAAAGGCGCCCTGGACACGTTCACCGTTGGCCTGGCCAAGGAAGTGGCAGGCGAGGGCGTACGCGTCAATGGCGTGCGCCCGGGTTATATCCATACCGGCTTTCATGCCTTGTCCGGCGACCCGGACCGGGTCGCCAAGCTCGAGCCTGGCCTGCCCATGGGGCGCGGTGGGCGCCCCGAAGAAGTGGCCGAAGCGATTCTCTGGCTGCTGTCGGAAAAGGCCTCGTACTCCACTGGCAGTTTCATCGACCTGGGCGGTGGCCGCTGAGCGCGGCCCTCAGGGCAATTCATCCGCGAGCAGCTGGCGCACGCGTTCGGCCAATGCGTCCAGGTCAAAAGGCTTGGTCAGCACGCTGGTTCCCTTTAGCAGTTGGCCGTCACTCAGCGCCGCGCTCTCATCGTAGCCGGTGATGAACAGCACCTTCAGGTCGGGATACTGCAGGCGACAATGTTCGGCCAACTGGCGGCCATTGGGGCCATCGGGCAGGCCGATGTCGCTGAGCAGCAGCTCCGGTCGCTTGCCCTGTTGCAGGTAAGCCAAGGCGGCCGCACCATTCTCGAAGGCCTCGACCTCATAGCCCAGCTCTTCCAGTACCTCGCTGACGACCAGGCGCAGGGCCATCTGGTCCTCGACCAACAGGATGCGTTGGCCGCTTGAGCGGCTGCTCTCCAGCAACGTCCGTTTTGGCCCTCGGACCTGCTCCTTGGGCTGTTCATGATGACGCGGGAGGTACATTTTGACCCAGGTGCCCTCGCCGGGGGTGGAGAGCAAGCGCACTTGCCCGCCCGACTGGCGCACGAAGCCGTAGGTCATCGAGAGCCCAAGGCCAGTGCCCTGGCCCATGGGTTTGGTCGAGAAGAAGGGGTCGAAGGCCCGCGCCGCCACCTCGGGGCTCATGCCGCAGCCGTTGTCGGCCACACTCAGGCGTACGTAGTCTCCGGGGGGCAGTTGCAGGGGCTGTGCGAGCTCATTATCAAGCACGATGTTCTCACCTTGAATATCGATTGCACCACCGGCAGGCATCGCGTCGCGGGCATTGATGCACAGGTTGAGCAGCGCACTTTCCAGTTGGGGTGGGTCGATGAAGGTGGGCCACAGTTCGCTGTCGAAATGGCTGCGCAGTGAAATGGACGGCCCGATGGTGCGGCGGATCAGTTCTTCCATGCCGCTGACAAGCGCCGTGACCTGGGTGGCGAGGGGTTGCAAGGTTTGCTGGCGCGAGAATGCCAGCAACCGATGCACCAGCGATGAGGCCCGCTGTGCAGAATTGCTGGACAGCTCCAGCAACGGGTCCAGCTCCTCGTAGCGAGCCTGGCCCAGGCGTTGGCGCATCAGCTCCTGGGCGTTGAGGATACTGCCCAGCAGGTTGTTGAAGTCGTGGGCGATACCGCCGCTGAGTTGGCCCACCGCTTCCATCTTCTGGGCTTGACGCAATGCTTGCTCGACTTTGACCAGGCGCTGCTGCTCCTGCACCCGCTCACTGATGTCATAGGCGAACAGGTAAGCCCCCTGCACGACACCCTCTGGGTCACGGAGGGCATTGAAGCGCAATTCGAAGTGACGCCGGTTCGGCTCCTGGCCGAAGGCTGCGGTCGTGGTGAACTGCTCACCTGCCAGCGCGCGTTGCCACATTGGCAGCATCTGGCCGAAGTCCGGCGTATCGTTACCCATCAGTGCCGGCAAGTGGTCGCCGACTTCCGGTGTGTGATCGTACAGGTCATGAAAATCCTGCCGCGCCTGGCGATTGACTGCCAGCCAACGCAGGTGGTTGTCGAGCACGTGCACGTTGACCACGCTGTGGTCGACCAACTCGGCAAACAACCGGCGCTCGGCCAGCGCCTCGTTGACACGCTGCTCCAGTTCTTCGTTGAGTTTTTGCAGCGCTTGTTCAGCCTTGCGCCGCTCGGTGACATCCTTGAACAGCACCGCGACCTGGCGCCGCTCGGGCGGTTCCACGCGGAACGTGGAAACGGCAAGCACGTGGCCGGTGGCAATCAGCTCCTGCTCGAACTGCAGAGGCTGGCCGGTACGCAGCACCGCACCATAGCGCGCCACCCAATCGTCGGCCTCGTCGGGGACCATTTCGCGCAGCTTCTGCCCGACCACGTTGGGGATCCCGGCGTGCTTGGCATAAGCGGCGTTGGCCACGATGTGCACATAATCACTGAGTGGCCCGTGGGGGCCGTCGAAGAACTCGATGACACAAAAGCCTTCGTCCATGGTGTCGAACAGGAAGCGGAACAGGTCGTTACCCAGGCCCTGCTGGTGTGCCTGGACAGATTCAAGTTCAGCGTTGCGCCGTTGCAGGGCTTCCACCTGTTGGCGCAGCTTGAGCAATTCGCGGTGGGGCATTGGGGCGTCCGGCATAGAGCAGTGCACAACTTTAGCCTGCGCGCCCCGGCGGCGGCTAGAACGATCGCACGATGCGCCCGAGGGTTTCCATGGCGCGTTCGGCATCGTCGTGCCAGGGGCTGCCGTAATTCAAGCGGATGCAGTTGCCAAAGCGTCGGGTCGGCGAGAAGATCGGCCCCGGCGCGAGGCTGATGCCTTGGGCCAACGCCATGTGGAACAACTTCAGCGCATCCATCTGATCGGGCAGCTCCAGCCACAGGAAGTAGCCCCCAGACGGCTGGCTGACGCGCGTCTGCGCTGGGAAGTACTTGGCGATGGCGGCGAGCATGTTGGCCTGCTGGCCCTCCAGGGCATAGCGCAGCTTGCGCAGGTGTCGGTCGTAGCCGCCGTGTTGCAGGTAGTCGGCGATGGCTGCCTGGGCTGGCATCGAGGCGCACAGCGAGGTCATCAACTTGAGCCGTTCGATCTTCTTCGCAAAGCGCCCGGCGGCCACCCAGCCGATGCGGTAACCCGGCGCCAGGCTCTTTGCGAACGAGCCGCAATGCATCACCAGGCCTTGGGTGTCGAAGGCCTTGGCCGGCTTGGGCGCCTGCTGCGAATAGTACAGCTCGGCGTAGACATCGTCCTCGATCAGCGGTACTTGATGGCGCCGCAGCAGTTCGACCAGTGCCTGTTTCTTGGCCTCGGGCATGCTCGCGCCCATCGGGTTCTGAAAGTTGGTCATGCACCACACGGCCTTGATCGGGTGCTTGTCCAGGTTCTGGGCGAGCGCGGCCAGGTCCATGCCTTCGCGGGGGTGCACGGGGATCTCCACCGCCTTGAGTTTGAGCCGTTCCAGCACCTGCAGGCAGGCATAGAAGGCCGGCGCTTCGATCGCCACCAGGTCGCCGGGCTCGGTAACCGCCTGCAGGCACAGGTTCAGCGCTTCCAGCGCGCCGTTGGTGATCAGCAATTCCTCCATCGGCAACATCAGCCCGCCGACCATGTAGCGCAGGGCGATCTGCCGGCGCAGCTGCGGGTTGCCCGGCGACAGGTCGGTGACCACCATGCGCGGGTCCATGGCGCGGCTGGCGCTGGCCAGTGAACGCGACAGGCGCTGCAGCGGGAACAGTTCGGGGCTGGGGAAGGCCGAGCCGAACGGCACGGTGTTTGGGTCCTTGATCGACTCGAGAATGGAAAACACCAGAGCGCTGACATCCACGTCGGTGGACTCGCTCAGCGGCTCCAGCGGCTGGGGTTCGCTGAACTGGCGCGGCGCGTGGGCGTTGACGAAATAGCCCGAACGCGGCCGAGCACGGATCAGCCCGCGGCGCTCGAGCAGGTAGTAAGCCTGGAATACCGTCGACGGGCTGACCCCGTGGGTCTGGCTGGCATAGCGCACCGAGGGCACACGCTGGCCGGGGCCGAGCACCCCGGAGCGGATCAGTTCGGCGATGTCGTCGGCAAAGCGTTCGTAACGTTTCATGGTGGCTCGGCAAGCAAGGTGAACAGTGAGTGTAAGGGATCAGCGGTTGAGCGGTGCCACGAAGCGGCTGTGGGCCACGCTGCGGATCGCCGGTTGATCGCTGTCCTGGATTTCAAAGGCCAGTTCCTGCGAGCTGCTGGCAGGGCGTTCGGCGAGCATGGCGACCGACACCGGCAGCTCGCTCATCTCGCCTGCGGGGATGACCAACTCGGTTTTGCCCTGCAACTGGAAACCGTCGGCATCCAGTAGGCGCAGGTGATAACGCTGGTTGTGCTCGGTCTTGTTGATGACCTTGAGCAGGTAGATGTTCTCGATCTGCCCTTGGGCGTTCTCGCGGAACAGGCCGCGGTCCTTGATCACGTCCAGCGATACCATGGGCCGCAACTGCAAGGCCGCCACCAGGGCGCCGATCATCACCAACAGCGCGACCGCATAGCCCAGCAGGCGCGGGCGCAGCCAGTGGGTGGTACCGCCTTGCAGGCTGTGCTCGGACTTGTAACCGATCAGGCCGCGTGGGTAACCCATCTTGTCCATGACGTTGTCGCAGGCATCGATGCAGGCGGCACAGCCGATGCAGGCCATCTGCAGGCCTTGGCGAATGTCGATGCCGGTGGGGCAGACCTGGACGCACAGGGTGCAATCGATGCAGTCGCCCAGGCCCTGGGCATGCGCGTCGCTGCCTTTCTTGCGTGCGCCGCGTGCCTCGCCGCGGCGCGGGTCGTAGGCCACGGCCAGGGTGTCCTTGTCGAACATCACGCTTTGGAAGCGCGCATAAGGGCACATGTGAAGGCACACCGCCTCACGCAGCAAACCGGCGTTGATGTAGGTGGCAGCGGTGAAGAACAGTACCCAGAACAGTGCCACGCCGCCCAGTTGCAGGCTGAACAGTGCCTCGGCCAGTGGGCGGATCGGCGTGAAGTAGCCGACGAAGGTCAGCCCGGTGAGCACGCCAATCGCCAGCCACAGGCTGTGCTTGAGCGAGCGGCGCGCCAGCTTTTGCGGGCCCCAAGGCGCAGCGGCGAGCTTGATGCGTTGGTTACGGTCACCCTCGGTGACTTTCTCGCACCACATGAACAGCCACGTCCACACGCTTTGTGGGCAACTGTAGCCGCACCAGACGCGGCCGGCATACACGGTGATGGCGAACAGGCCGAAGGCGCAGATGATCAACAGCGCCGAAAGCAGAATGAAGTCCTGCGGCCAGAAGGTGGCACCGAAGATGTGGAATTTGCTGCTGGACAAGTCCCACAGCACCGCCTGGCGGCCATCCCAGTCGAGCCAGGCGGTGCCGAAGAACAGCACGAACAGCATGCCTGCGAAGCCGATGCGCAGGTTGCGGTACAGGCCGGTGAAGCTTCGGGTATGGATACCGCGGGTGGCCGGTCGCTTGGGCGCGGCCAGTTCGATGACTTCGATTCTGTCGTTCATGGCGTCGGTGCTCATCAGGCCTCGATCAGGCATGAGCACTATGGCCCCCAAGCTGTTTTCAGCACAGGCTCAGGTTAAACGATTAAAACCGTATCAGATTACCGCCAAGGGTGGCTGAAGCCTTAAATCACCGAGCCTGGAACACTGGCTTTCAGGTGCCTGCGGCTATCCACCGCACCTGCAACCGTCAGCGCATCAGCTTCCGTTTCGGTGATCGGGACACGCTGGCCGGCCAGCAGCGCCACCGACATGTGCAGTTGCTCATCGGTGATGATTTCGATGTCCGGGCCTTCGCCTTCAATGCGCAGGTCTTCGCCGATGAGCGTGCAGCGGCGGGTACTTTCTTCGATTTCGATGGGCATGGGGTGATCCTCGGGGTGCGGTTACAGGTTGTGACCACGGGTGCTCAGGGATGCTCCATGATTCCGCCGGGCGGGCACTTTGCCTGATAAGCAAGGGTCCACCAGAAAGACCAGCCGGTAACGGCGGCGCATGGGAACCCGTTCATGGACCTTATCTGGCAGACCCTCCAGGCAGAATTTTCCGACATCACCGACGAACAGGAAGTCACTCGCATCCTGCTGCGCCTGCTGATGGCCGCGGTACTGGGCGCCGTGCTTGGCTTCGAGCGCGAGCACAAGGGCAAGTCCGCTGGCGTGCGTACGCACATGCTGGTGGCGATGGGGGCCGCGTTGTTCGTGCTGGCGCCCAGCATGGCCGGTGCCGATGAACAGGCACTGAGCCGGGTGATCCAGGGTATCGTGGCGGGTATCGGGTTTCTCGGTGCGGGCACCATTCTCAAAGGTAACGGGCGCGACACCAGCCATGTCAAAGGCCTGACCACTGCAGCGGGGCTATGGATGACGGCTGCGATAGGCACGGCTGCAGGCATGGGGCGTGAGGCCACGGCGCTGGTCAGTACGCTGCTGGCGTTGCTGGTGCTGGCGACGATGCCGATGGTGGTGGACAAGGTCGAGGGGCAGGATGAGGAGAAACAGAAAGAAGAGGAGGGCGGGAAGCACTGAGGGGAGCCGAAGCTCCCCTCAAAGCGTTGTTGCCTGCTCTTTTCTTATTATTGAGGCGGCCTTTTGTTGTTTTTGTAGGCCTGCCTTGGTGTTGCGAGCGACCCCTAACCGGGGTCAAGGGCAAACGTATTTTTTTGAGCGCTGACCTGCTTTCATCCTGAGGATCCGAAGCTGACTGTCGCTACCTTGAGGTAGTTTTATTGTTCTGTGCCAGATCGCGGGGCGAACCCCTGAAAAGCCTGCCTACTCCAAAAAAATCTGCTTGCTGCGCCTCTGCCGTGTTGTTCTTGTTATGTCAGAGCCGTTACATGTTGTTTTTATTGGATGTCACGTTTTTTGTTGTTCTTGTACCAAAGATATAGCAGGTGCCGTGCCAACTTTTTAAAACCCTTTAAAATCAATGGCTTGATTAAAATACGTGAAATCGGGCCACCTGAAATTTTGTCGATTTGTTTCCCTGTTACCCGATTTTTTGCTGGGAACTGTGGGGGCGGTAACACACCGCCCACACCGATGTGACAGCCGTGTGAAATTCAGCGTGCGCTGCGTGCCCGTGCCACGCGTGAGCCATTGGCGCGCCCCAGCACGCTGCTGATGCGCTGCCCGGCAGCGATCAGGCGGTCGAGGTCGATGCCGGTTTCGATGCCCAGCCCTTGCAGCAGGTACACCACATCTTCACTGGCGATATTGCCCGTGGCGCCTTTGGCGTAAGGGCAGCCCCCAAGCCCGGCTACCGAGCTGTCGAACACGCTGATGCCTTCGAGCAGGCTGGCGTAGACATTGGCCAACGCCTGGCCGTAGGTGTCATGGAAGTGGCCGGCCAGTTGCGCGCGCGGCACCACGGTGGAAACCACGTCGAACAGCCGGCGGGTATCGCCTGCAGTGCCCGTGCCGATGGTGTCGCCCAGCGACACCTCGTAGCAGCCCATGTCATGCAGCGCCTTGGCCACCGGCGCGACCTGTACGGCACTGACCTTGCCTTCATAAGGGCAGCCCAGTACGCAGGAGACGTACCCGCGTACCCGCACTCCGTGGTTGCGCGCGGCGTCCATGATGGGCTCGAAGCGCTTGAGGCTGTCGCTGATCGAGCAGTTGATGTTGCGCTGGGAAAATGCCTCGGAGGCGGCAGCGAATACGGCCACTTCCTTCACCCCGGCCGCCAGTGCGTCCTCGAAGCCACGCAGGTTCGGCGCCAATGCGGCATAGGTAACACCTGGGCGCTGCTGGATGGCGGCGAACACGTCGGCAGAACCGGCCATCTGCGGCACCCATTTGGGCGAGACGAAACTACCCACTTCGATGTAGGCCAGGCCAGCGTCGGTCAGGTCGTCGACCAGCCGCACCTTGTCGGCGACACTGATGGGCTGGGCTTCGTTCTGCAGGCCGTCGCGGGGGCCGACTTCGACCAGGCGGACTTTTTCGGGCAAAGGCATGGCGGGAATCCTGTGGCGGGTCAACGGTTGTCGTTATTGTTCAAGGTGGCGGCCAGGGCCTGTTCGCAGCGTTCCTGGGCGGTGTCCAGTTCCAGTTGCATCTGGTGGATGTCGAGCATCTGCTGCTCAAGCTGGGCGCGGCGCTCGGCAATTTTGCCCAGCATGCTGTTGAGCTGCTTGAGGTTGCCGCTGGTGGGGTCGTACAGCTCGATCAGCTCTCGGCATTCGGCCAACGAGAAGCCAATGCGCTTGCCGCGCAGGATCAGCTTCAGGCTGACCTTGTCGCGTGCCGAGTAGATGCGCTCCAGGCCACGGCGCTCCGGGCTGAGCAGGCCCTGTTCCTCATAGAAGCGGATAGCGCGGGTAGTGATGTCCAGCTCGCGGGACAGGTCGGAGATACTGTAGGTCTGGCTGCTCATGCTTGGGCTCGGCGTGGGGTATGGGGGTATCCTGAATGCAGGTTGACGTAAACGTCAAGATGGGCGGCGAACGCGATGCCTCAATCAGGCTGCACCGAGCGTCGATAACCATTGGGCGTCTGCCCGCTCAAGCGCTTGAAAAACCGCGCAAAGTAGGTCGGGTCACTGAACCCCAGGCTGTCCGACAGTTGCCCGATGCTCATGCGCGTGTAGATAAGGTTGCGCCGCGCCTCCAGCAGCAACCGCTGGTGCACCACCTGCAGCGCGGTCTGCCCGCTCAGTGCCCGGCACAGCTGGTTGAGCTGCAGGCTCGGGATGTTCAGCCGTGCGGCGAATGCCTCTACCGACAGGTGTTCACGGAAATGCGCTTCGACCAGGCGCAGGTACTGCCCCAGCAACTGGCGGTCGCGTTCGTCGCGGTTTCGCGGTGCCTGGCCCAGTTGCTGGCGACGGCTGATCCACACCATCAGCGCCGTCACCAGGGCCTCGAGCAGAGGCGCCCGTGCTGGTGCATGGCCCTGGTACTCCTGCTGCAGCGTCTCGATCAGTTGGCGCAGGCGCAGGCGGTCCTTGCCCAACGGGTAGCACGCCGCCTTGGCCAGCACGCCCAGTGGCGCGCCAAGGCGCTGCTCCAGGTCGGCCACCAGCGCCGTGCCGAAGGTCAGCACATGCCCCTGGATATCGGCGCTGAAGCGAAAGCCATGCACGGTCAGTGGCGGCACCACCTGGATCGCGGCTTCGCTGATGGCGCTGCGCACGCCTTCGATCTCCACCTGGGCCTGGCCACGTTGCACATACAGGAGTTGGAACAACTCGGCGTGCTGGTGCGGCTTGATCTCCCAATGGTGCAAGCGGCTACGCGCCGGGATCGATTCGCAATGCAGCAGGTCGGTGCCGGGCCAGGCCTGGTTTTCGCCGTACAGCTGGAACAACGGCACGCCGGGGAGGGTGGATTTCATGCGCGGAAGGCCTGTCCGTTAATCGAACGGTTTTTGTAAAAGTGCAGGTTTTGCATGGGATATCACACTTAATTGCACGGTGCCGACAGTAAAAATGCAAGTGCGAACCCTAATAGCACGAGACAACAACAATGAAAACTCAGGTTGCAATCATCGGGGCAGGTCCGTCCGGCCTGCTCCTCGGCCAACTGCTGTACAAGGCCGGTATCGAATCCGTGATTCTTGAACGCCAGACCCCTGAATACGTGCTCGGCCGTATTCGCGCCGGCGTGCTCGAACAAGGCACGGTCGACCTGCTGCGCGAAGCGGGCGTTGCCGAGCGCATGGACCGTGAAGGGCTGGTCCACGAAGGCGTCGAATTGCTGGTCGGTGGCCGCCGTCAGCGCCTGGACCTCAAGGGCCTGACCGGCGGCAAGACGGTCATGGTCTACGGCCAGACCGAAGTCACCCGCGACCTGATGCAGGCACGCGCGGCCAGCGGCGCGCCGATCATCTACGCCGCCAGCAATGTTCAGCCGCACGAACTGAAGGGCGAGCGGCCCTACGTCACCTTCGACAAGGACGGGCAGACTCACCGCCTGGACTGCGACTACATCGCCGGTTGCGACGGCTTCCACGGTGTTTCCCGGCAGAGCATTCCCGAGGGAGTGCTCAAGCAGTACGAGCGCGTCTACCCCTTCGGCTGGCTGGGCCTGCTGTCCGACACGCCGCCGGTCAACCATGAATTGATCTACGCCCACCATGAGCGGGGTTTCGTGCTGTGCAGCCAGCGCTCGCAGACGCGCAGCCGCTACTACTTGCAGGTGCCGCTCGAAGAGCGTGTGGAAGACTGGTCCGACGAGCGCTTCTGGGGCGAGCTCAAAGCCCGTTTGCCCGAGGATGTGGCGGCGCGCCTGGTGACCGGCCCGGCGCTGGAAAAAAGCATTGCGCCGCTGCGTAGCCAGGTGGTCGAGCCGATGCAGTACGGCAATCTGTTCCTGGTCGGCGACGCTGCCCATATCGTCCCGCCCACCGGTGCCAAGGGGTTGAACCTGGCAGCCTCGGATGTCAATTACCTGTACCGGATTCTGGTCAAGGTGTACCGCGAGGGGCGTACCGATCTGCTGCAGCAATATTCACCGCTGGCGTTGCGCCGGGTGTGGAAGGGCGAGCGTTTCAGCTGGTTCATGACCCAGCTCCTGCATGATTTTGGCGGGCACAAGGATGCCTGGGACCAGAAGATGCAGGAGGCGGACCGGGAGTACTTCCTGTCGTCCGAAGCGGGGCTGGTGAATATTGCCGAGAATTATGTGGGGTTGCCGTTCGAGGACGTGGCTTAACGCGCCAGCAAGGCCACCATTTCCCGATAACCGCGCTGGCGTGCATGCTCCAGTGCGGTGACCCCGTCCTTGTCGGCGATCTGCCGGTCCGCGCCCGCCGCCAGCAGGCGCCGCACGATCTCCACATGCCGCGGCCCACCATCGCCGAGGATCACGGCTTCAAGCAGCGCGGTCCAGTGCAGGCGGTTGAGGTGGTTGACGTCCACCCCTGCATCGATCAGCAATTGCACAGTTTCGACATGCCCGCGCTCGGCAGCGGGGATCAACGCCGTGCCGCCGTAGCGGTTGGTGCTCTTGAGGTCGGCGCCATGGCTCAGGGTCAGTCGCAGGATGTCATTCAGGCCACGGGCACCGGCATACAGGTAAGGGCTGTCGTCGATGTTGTCCTTGGCGTTCACATCGGCACCGGCCTCGATCAGCGCTCTGGCCGCTGCAACCTGGTTGCCATGGGTCGCCACCAGCAGTGCCGTGCGGCCCTGGTCATCGCGTTTGTCCAACGCGCCACCTTGCTCGAGCAGTTGTTGCAGGGCCGGGACGTCATCATGCGCGGCGGCAGTGTGCAGCGGGTTGTCCATGGCGGTCGTCTCGGCGTGGGCGGCAAGGCTGGTGAACAAGGCGAAGCATAGGGCGGCAAGGGGTAAACGCATGGCGAAGGCTCCTGAACGTCATCCCTGCATCCTAGAAAAAAGCCGCCAGGGGTTGAAGTTAAGAATGCGCATGACCGACAGTGCCCAGCTTAATAGTGATAGGCAGGACGCAATCCGATGACATTCCCGACGCAGATGGTCGGCGCCTTGTGCTTGGCCGCAGCCACCCGTCTGGCCTGTGCCGACCAGCTACTGCCCCCACCCCCCGAACTGCAGTCCGGCTACCGCAGTGGCCTGCAACCCGTTCTCGCCAGCCGCCACATGGTCGCTGCCGCCAACCCCTTGGCCAGCGAGGCCGGGCGCGAGATGCTACGTGCAGGCGGCAGCGCCATCGACGCGGCAATTGCCATGCAGATGGTGCTCACCCTGGTCGAACCGCAATCCAGCGGCATCGGTGGCGGGGCATTCATCCTCTATTGGGATGGCAAGCGTGTGCAGGCGTTCGATGGCCGCGAAACAGCACCGGCAACGGTAACGGAAAACCTGTTCCTGCAAGCGGACGGCACACCGCTGCCGTTCAGGGCGGCGCAGATCGGTGGGCGGTCGGTAGGCGTGCCCGGTGTGCTGCGAGCCCTGAAGCTCGCACACGACCAGCACGGCAGGCTGCCGTGGCGTGAGCTGTTTGCCCCGGCCATCGCCCTGGCGCGCAATGGCTTCCCGGTTTCCGAGCGCCTGAACACCCTGGTGGCCGGCGACCCATTCATTGCAGGTTCTCCTGCCATGGCCAGGTACTTCCTGGATGATCAGGGGCAACCGCTGGCAGTGGGCACGTTGCTACGAAACCCCGAACTCGCGCACACCTTCGAGCGCATCGCAGAACAGGGTGTCGATGCGTTCTACACCGGTGACATCGCCGAGGCGATCGTTGCCCAGGTGCGCAGGCATGCCAATGCCGGGCAGTTGTCGCTACACGATCTGCGCCAGTACCAGGCCAAGGAGCGCACGCCGCTGTGCGGCCCCTACAAGGCCTGGCAGATCTGCGGCATGCCACCGCCGTCTTCGGGCGGGGTGACCGTGCTGCAGACCCTGGGCATCCTCGATGCGCTGCAGCGCACCACGCCGCAGCGCGACCTGGCAAACCTGCCACCGAGCGTCACCTCGGCCGCCGCCCGCCTGGAGCCCGCCCCTCTGGCCGTCCACCTGATCGCCGAAGCCGAGCGGCTGGCCTACGCCGACCGTACCCAGTACCTGGCCGACAGCGACTATGTGCCGGTGCCGCTCAAGGCGCTGACCGACCCTGCGTACCTGGCCGAGCGCGCCACCCACATCGGCGACTTCAGCATGAAATACGCGCGCCCAGGCAACCCGCAGGGTGCGAACCTGGCCTTGGCCCCGGACCGCTCGCCGCTGCGTATTTCCACCTCGCACCTTTCAGCCGTGGACGACAGCGGCCAGGCCCTGGCCATGACCACCTCGGTGGAGGCCGCGTTCGGCTCGCACCTGATGGTCAAAGGCTTCCTGCTGAATAATCACCTGACCGACTTTTCCTTTATCCCGCAGGAACACGGCAAACCGGTGGCCAACCGCGTCGAGCCCGGCAAGCGGCCGCTGTCCGCCATGGCTCCCACGCTGGTATTTGCGCGCGACTCGGGCGAACTGGTGGCCAGCCTTGGCTCACCCGGCGGTTCGCAGATCATCGGTTACGTGAACAAGGCGCTGGTTGGGCTGCTGGACTGGCAGCTCGACCCGCAGCAGGCCAGCAACCTGCCAAACTTCGGCAGCCGCAACGCCGGTACCGAAGTCGAAGCTGGGCTGACAAGCCCGGAGCTGATCCGGCAACTGGCAGCGTGGGGGCATGAAGTTACCCCGATGACCATGACCAGCGGCATGCAGATCATCCAGCGTACGGCTGCAGGCTGGTTGGGGGGCGCCGACCCCCGTCGCGAAGGCGTGGCGCTCGGTGATTAGCCGTGGTAGAAGTCAATCTTGACATTCAAAAGTTGAATACATAGATGTCTATCAGCGTGAAATCGAATAGAGCCCTCTTCGACCTCGACCTGTTGCGCGCCATTGTGGTGGTGGCCGATTGCGGCAGCTTTACCACCGCCGCCGCACGCCTGCACTCGACTCAATCGACCATCAGCCAGAAAGTCCGCCGCCTCGAAGAGATGGTCGGCCACCGCCTGCTGGTGCGCGGCAACCGTGACGTGCTGCCGACCGATGCCGGGCAGACCTTGCTCGGCTATGCCCGGCATATGCTGGCTTTGAACGACCAGATGCTCGAAGCCCTGGCCGGCGCCATGGTCGGTGTCACGGTGCGCCTGGGGGTACCCGAGGACTTCGTCGGCGGGCGTACCACCAACGCGCTGTCGGCGTTCAGCCGGCTGCACCCGCAGGTCAAGCTGGAAGTCACCAGCGGCCTGTGCCGCGACCTCAGCCAGGCCTACGACAATGGCGAACTTGACCTGGTACTGCTCAAGCAGCGCCGCAACACCCGCGAAGGCGTGGCCTGCTGGCCCGAGCGCCTGCAATGGATCGACAGCGCGCGGATGCCGTCCTTCGATCTCGACCCGATCCCACTGGTGACTTTCCCGCCGCGCGGCTTGTACCGCGAAGACATGATCAGCGCCATCGAAGGCATGGGCCGGCGCTGGCGCATCAGTTTCACCAGCTCCAGCCTCAGCGGCATTCAGGCGGCCGTGGCCGACGGCATGGGCATCAGCCTGCTGCCGCCCCGGGCGGCAACCCGTGAGCATCGTGTGATGGGGCAGGCGCAGGGGTTGCCGGAGGTGGACAGCTACGAGATCGTCATCGTCCACCGGCCGACGGCGGATGTGATGGTCAAGGCGTTGGCCGAGGTGATGACGGAGTTGCTGGCGGTGGGAGGGATTTGAACGGACTGCGCCGCCAGGCTAGAAGAAACTGCGCTGCGCTTTGAGCGTCACCACACTTTCGCAATAGGTGTTGATGCCTGCATAGGCATCACAGCCGCCACCGGTGAGCGTAGAGTTGCTGTAGATCAGGTTCAGGTCGATGCCCAGCCAGGGCCGCGACAGCTCCAGCGACCAGTCCGAAAACGCATCAACCTGGCTGCCATCGCCGATGGTGAAGGGGGTGCCCAGGCGATGGTGGGCGAGCTTGACGGTGAAGTCGACGTCGAACAGCGGCAGTTGGCCGAAGTCGGCGAACAAGGTGCCGGTACGGTTGTCCGGGTTGTCGCGCCAGGCACCGCCGATGCGGCTGCCCATGATCGATATGCCGCCGTACAGCGCGTAACTGTCAGGCCCGGCGATGTTCGGCTGGCTGTAGTGGATCAGGCCGACTTCGTAGCCCAGGGTACTGTCGAAATGGTGCTTGTAGCCCAGGTAGCTGTCCAGGCGCAGGGTGGAGTCGGGGGTCACGCCCATGCTCGGCGCGTACTGGCCGACGTACCATCCGCTGGGGTGGCTGAGGTCGAGCCCACCGTGAAAAGCGCCGAGCGCGCTCGGCGAAATCAGCCCTTGGGCCATGCTGCGTGAAGGCGTGGTACCGAGCTTGAAGTCGAAATCACCCAGTTGACGCTGGATCTGCTGCGCCTGCAGCACCGGGCTGAACAGCAGGGCCGCACTCAGCAACAGAAGGGGCCTGGTCATTGGTCACCGTCCTGGAAAGCTTGCGCTTGAGCGGCACAGGATACCTGGGTTGGCGAGTGGGGAAAACCACATGGCCGTTCAGAGGGGCTGCGATATCTCGATGAGGTTGAGGTCCGGGTCGCGCACGTAGACTGACAGGATCGGCCCGGTTGCACCTGTGCGCTTTACCGGTCCCTCCAGTATTGGCCATTGCGCCTGCCGCAGTTGGGTGATGACTGCTTCCAGGCTGACACGGGCGATAAAGCACAAATCGAGCGCCCCCGGCACCGGCAGGTGCGCCTTGGGCTCGAATTCCCGGCCGCGTTCATGAATATTGATTTTCTGGTTGCCGTAGCGCAACGCCAGGCGGCCGGTGCCGAAGGTTTCCAGCTGCATGCCCAGCACCCGAGTGTAGAAGTCCGTGCAGGCGTCAACGTTGGTGGTGGTGAGCACCAGGTGGTCCAAGTGATCGATCATGGCAAACTCGCTGACAGGGACTGAAGCGGTCAGTCCTCGAAGGGCCATGATAGTGCGCCCAGCCCGTCTTTCAACTCAGCCTTTGATCCCGGACTGCGTCTCGGCCACCTCGGTCACCACCTGTGGGCTGGCTGCACGCAGGATCACGCGCCTGCGCTGTTCGTATTCGTCCAGGGACAAGGCCTGGCGCTGAATGGCTTCGAGTTGCAACTGGCGGGTTTCTTCGGCGGTGTACGGGCGAAGTTCAGGATGGCTGGCGCAACCGCTGAGCACGGCGATGGCGGTGGCGGTGGCGGCAGCGAGCAGCAGGCGGGCCGTGGTGTTCATCGGGAAGCTCCAGGATTCGGGGTTGGGCAAGTGTCGAATCGATGGAACAAGGTTATTGGGCTGGCGCCTCCAGTAGAAATTGCCGCTTTCGATAGTGACTATTGATAGGAGCAGGCACCGTGTGCAAATGCCAGCCTTTGCTAGGCTTAAGCTCCACGCGGCTTCACCTGAGGGAACTGTGATGCGAGTGCCATTGCTATGCGTGGTGTCGGCGGTGCTGTGCCTGAGTGGAGCATCGAGTTCCGCGCAGGATGAAGCCTCCCCAGCGCCCGCGCCTGCGGCGGCCGAAGCTGCACCGGCCAAGCAGGCGGTGTTCAACCAGGAGCAGCTGGACCAGATGCTGGCCCCCATCGCGCTGTATCCCGATGCGCTGCTGGCGCAGGTGCTGATGGCCGCGACCTACCCCGGCGAGGTGGCCGAAGCCGTGACCTGGTCCAAGGCCAACCCCAAGGCCCAAGGGGATGACGCCGTCAAGCAGGTGGCAAAGCAGCCTTGGGACCCCAGCGTGCAGGCCTTGGTGGCGTTTCCGCAGGTGCTGGTGGTGCTGGGGCAGGACCCAGTGTGGGTGCAGCGCCTGGGCGATGCGTTTCTGGCCCAGCCGGATGACGTGATGGGCGCAGTGCAGCGCTTGCGCCAACAGGCGAAGGCTGCTGGCAACCTGCAGAGCAACCAGTACCAGAACGTCACGGTGCTGGCCGCACCGGCAGCTGCGGCCAGCAGTGCATCCGCCAGCACCATCATCATCCAGCCGGCCGACCCGCAGGTGGTTTACGTGCCCACCTACAACCCGTCCACCAGCTACGGCACTTGGGCCTATCCCGCGTCGCCGCCGGTGTATTACCCACCGTCGCCACTGTACTACGCCGGGACTGCGCTGATGGCGGGGTTGGCCTTTGGCACCGGCGTGGCCATCGTCAATTCGTTGTGGGGCGATTGCGACTGGGGGCGCGACGACATCGATATCGACGTCAATCGCTACAACAACATCAACGCCAACAACCGCATCGGCAACAACCAGAACACCTGGCAGCACAACGCCGCGCACCGCGACGGCGTACCGTACCGCGATAACCGCAGCCGCCAGCAATATGGGCGCCAGCTCGACGGCGCGAGCCAGCGCGCGGCTTTCCGGGGTGACGACGCCCAGCGTGCCCAGGCACGAGACCGCGCCCGTGCGTCGATGGACCGTGCGGGCATCGAACGGCCGGCCACCAGCAATCGCCAGGCCCGTGACCAGGTGCGAGAAGCCCAGGCCAACCGCCCGCGTACCACGGATCGCCAACAGCAAGTCAGGAGCGGCCGCGACAACCCACAGGCTCGCCAAACACTGCAGAACAGGCCGAACAACAGTGCAGGGCGGGCGCGCAACAATGCCTTCGAGGGCGTGCGTTCGCCGGCGCGCACCACGGCCCAGGTCAACCGTGGACGCACCAGCCAGTCGCTGGCCCAGCGGCCGAATACCGCGCGTGCCGCAGGGCACACTATTTCCCGGCCCAGTGCGCCGATGCGCCGCGGCGGTGGAGGAGGCCGTCGATGAACAACAAGACCATCCTCGCGGTGTGCCTGATCGCCCTGGGCAGCGCAGGGTCGGGCCTGGCTGCGGCTCAGCAGGCATTCCCGACGCCGGAGAAAGCCGTCGAGGCTTTCGTCGAGGCGCTGGGCACGGAGCATGCCGACCAGGCGCGTCTGGCGCAGTTGCTGGGCGATGACTGGCGTACCTACATCCCCCGCGAAGGCGTGCAGCGCAGCGACGTGGATGCGTTCCTGCAGCAATACCGCCAGCAGCATCAGATCGACAAGCAGGGTGATCGCCAGGCCATGTTGGCCGTCGGCAACGAGCACTGGACCTTACCCATCCCGTTGTCCCACAACGCCGACGGTTGGCGCTTTGACCTCAAGGCCGGCAGCGCCGAGATCCGCGCACGGCGCATCGGCCGCGATGAGCTTGCGGCCGTGCAGTCGCTGCTCGCCTACCACGATGCGCAGATGGACTACGCCTCGCAGGACCGCAACGGCAACGGCGCCCTGGAGTACGCCCAGCAGATATTCAGCACGCCGGGCAAGCACGACGGCCTGTTCTGGGAAGGGGAGGCGGGCGGCCAGGTCAGCCCGCTGGGCCCGCTGTTCGGCCAGGACGTGGTCGGTGACGATTGGTACGGCTACCACTTTCGCATCCTCGATGGCCAAGGCCCTTCAGCCCCGGGCGGTGCCTACAGCTACCTGATCGGTTCGCAGATGAGCCGTGGCTTCGCCATGGTCGCTTGGCCAGCCAAATACGATGACACCGGGGTGATGAGCTTCATGGTCAGCCATGACGGGCAGGTATTCGAAAAAGACTTGGGGCCGCAGGGCGACAAGCTGGCCAAGGCCATGCAGCGCTTCGACCCGGATGACAGCTGGCAAGAAGTGGCTGCCGACGCCAGTGACTGAGGCGCTCAGTGCGCCAGCAACTGTTGCACCAGCCATTGCCCGGCGGGCCCGAGTGGGTGTCGGCTTGACCAGGCCACATCCATGGCGACCCGGCGCGGGTAACCCGCCACCGGCAACTCCACCAGGCCACTGCCAAAGCGCGACACCAGCGCCTTGGGCAATTGCGCCCAGCCAAACCCGCGCACGGCGAACTCCAGCAACGTCAGGTAATCCGGCGCAGACCATGCCTGGCCGCGCCCATGGTGCAGGCTGGGGGCGTAGGTCTTGATGTACAGCTGACGCTCATTCTCCAGGTGCTGCGGCTGCACCGCCGCCCGCCTGGCCAATGGATGCCCGGTGCCGACATACACCGCGAACTCCGCCTGTTCCGGCAACCGTGCCACGGCAACGTCGGCGGGGTACTGCGGCTGCGCGGCGAGGATGCCGATGTGCGCCATGTCCTGCTGGATCATCTCGATCACATCGGCGTCCTCGGCCGGGCCGCAGCGCAGTTCGGTGTGCGGGTAGCTTTCGGCAAAGCGGCTGATCACCGCGCCCTGGAAGGTCACGCTGTAGCTGTCGGACATCACCACCGACACCAGTGGCTCTATCTGCTCGGCCAGGCGCACCGCCAGGGCATCGAGCCGGGCGCTGGCATCGAGGATAGCCTCGACCTGGCTCAGCACCTGCCGGCCCGCTGCGTTGAGCGTGGGGTGGCGGCCTGCGCGGTCGAACAACGGGCAGCCCACGTCCGCCTCGAAATTGGCGATGGCGATGCTGATGGTCGACTGGCTTTTGCGCAATTTGCGCGCCGCTGCGGAGAACGAGCCGAGGGCGGCGGCCTCGACAAAGGCGACGAGGGCTTCGGGCGAGTAGCGCATGGGTATTGATAAAACCGATAGGTGCTATGTGGTGAGTATCAGTTCCATCAAAGAAAATGTGAAGCACGAGGTCATTATCTGGATGGAAATTGCCATGAAAAAAGTCGCTTTCAAAGAACGCCTGGTCCATGCCGTTGGCTATGAAGTCTTTGCCGTGCTGCTCTGTGCGCCGCTGTTGTCCTGGATCATGGGCAAGTCGCTGGCCACGGCCGGCGGCCTGGCCGTCACCTTGTCGCTGATCGCGATGGGCTGGAACATGCTTTACAACCTGCTGGTCGACCGCTTCGTGCACACCCCACGCATCCAGTGGAGGGCGTCCACCCGGTTCGCCCACGGTCTGGGCTTCGAGGCGGGGCTGGTGGTGTTGTGCCTGCCAGTGGCGGCCTGGATGCTGGAGATTTCTTTGTGGCAGGCGCTGATGGTCGAACTGGGATTTTTCGTGATCATCCTGCCTTACACGGTGGTCTATAACTGGGCGTTCGACCGGGCCCGGCACGTGATGCTGCAGCGCCGGGCCGCCGCCTGAGCAGACAAACGAGCAAGTCGCATCAGGCTGTGAGAGGATGTCCACCATCCCAGCCATAAGGCCAGACAGGACCCCGAACACAAGCCTGATGAAGACGCCAAAACGAATCGAACCGCTGATTGAAGACGGACTGGTCGACGAAGTGTTGCGACCCTTGATGAGCGGCAAGGAAGCAGCCGTCTACGTGGTGCGTTGCGGCGCCCAGGTACGTTGCGCCAAGGTCTACAAAGAGGCCAACAAACGCAGTTTCCGCCAGGCCGCCGAGTACCAGGAAGGCCGCAAGGTGCGCAACAGCCGACAGGCTCGGGCCATGGCCAAAGGCAGCAAGTATGGCCGTAAAGAGGCCGAGGACGCCTGGCAGAACGCCGAAGTGGCGGCGCTGTTCCGCCTGGCCAACGCCGGTGTGCGAGTGCCCAAACCGTTTGACTTCCAGGACGGTGTGCTGCTGATGGAGCTGGTCACCGACGCCGATGGCGATGCCGCGCCACGCCTGAACGACGTGCACCTGGAGGCCGAAGAAGCGCGTGAGTACCACGCCTTCGTCATTCGCCAGATCGTGCTGATGCTGTGTGCCGGGCTGGTGCATGGTGACCTGTCCGAGTTCAACGTGCTGCTGGGCCCTGATGGCCCGGTGATCATCGACCTGCCGCAGGCGGTGGATGCCGCAGGCAACAACCATGCGTTCAGCATGCTGCAGCGCGACGTGGGGAATATGGCCCACTATTTCGGGCGCTTTGCGCCGGAGCTCAAGGACACCCGCTATGCCCAGGAAATGTGGGCACTGTACGAAGCGGGTGAGCTGCGCGTGGACAGCCCGCTGACGGGCGAATTCGCCGATGACGAGCACGAAGCGGACGTGGGCGGGGTAATGCGCGAGATCGAAGCCGCGCGCTTCGATGATGCCCGCCGCCGGGCTGCCCTGGCAGAAGCCGAGCATGGGCCGGTCAAGGGCGAAGAGCCACCACCGCCTTGGTTGCAGTAATGTAGTAGCAGTACTGGCCTCATCGCCGGCAAGCCGGCTCCCACAGGGTTGCGTTGCGATGCGGTCCCTTGTGGGAGCCGGCTTGCCAGCGATGAGGCCAGATCAGCCACCGCATATTCCGGCTATTACCCGCCACGCAAGACACAATCTCGTCACCTGGCCTTTTCACTGGCGCGCAACAGGCATAAGGTGTACGCCGTCCATATTTCCTGGAGCTGTCATGTCCAACCGTTTTCCTTCCGTTCGCCCCCGCCGCCTGCGCCAGAACGAGTCCCTGCGCACGATCTTCCAGGAGACCGAATTCCGCCTCGAAGACCTGATCCTGCCGATCTTCGTCGAGGAAGGCATCGATGATTTCGTGCCGATCTCCAGCATGCCGGGGGTTAATCGCATCCCTGAGAAACTGCTGGCCCAGGAAATCGAGCGCTATGCCCGTGCCGGCATCAAGTCGGTGATGAACTTTGGCGTTTCACACAACCTGGATGCCACCGGCAGCGACACCTGGAACGAGAACGGCCTGGTCGCGCGCATGGCCCGCATCTGCAAGGACAGCGTGCCGGAAATGGTCGTGATGTCCGACACCTGCTTCTGCGAATACACCAGCCACGGCCACTGCGGCGTGCTGCACGACCATGGCGTGGACAACGACGCCACCCTGGCCAACCTGGGCAAGCAGGCGGTCATCGCCGCGGCCGCCGGTGCCGACTTCATCTCGCCGTCCGCGGCGATGGACGGCCAGGTCCAGGCGATCCGTGGTGCACTGGATGCCGCCGGGTTCCATGACACTGCGATCATGGCGTACTCCACCAAGTTCGCCTCGTCGCTCTATGGCCCGTTCCGTGAAGCGGGCGGCACCGTGCTCAAAGGTGACCGCAAGGCCTACCAGATGAACCCGATGAACCGCCGCGAAGCCGTGCGCGAGTCGTTGCTTGACGAGCAGGAAGGCGCAGACGTGCTGATGGTCAAGCCGGCCGGTGCCTACCTTGACGTGATCGCCGACATCCGCGCTGCTTCGCGCCTGCCCCTGGCGGCGTATCAGGTAAGCGGCGAGTACGCGATGATCAAGTTCGGCGGCCTGGCCGGTGCCATCGACGAAGGGCGTGTGGTGCGCGAGAGCATCGGCGCGATCAAGCGAGCGGGTGCCGACCTGATCCTGACGTACTTCGCCATGGACCTGGCGCGCGACGGGATCTGATAAGAAAGCCGCTGCAACCGCAGCGGCTTTTTTTTGCCTGAAGCGAGCGTTTAAAGCACTGCCGCTTCCCTCAAGCTCAGCGACTGGGTCTCTGGCGCCAGCACCCGCGAGCCCCCACGCCCCCCTGGCCCAGCAGCGCCAGCCCCGACCACAGGGCCGGGAACAGCTTGGGCACGACGGCATACACGGTGGCCTAATACACAAAAAATCAGTAAGCGCTGAATTATTTAGTGTCCCGTTGTATCTGATGCCTTAGAGCCACTAGCCAGCCGTTTGCTGGTCAGGGGTGAACCGTCAAGTGAAGGGACACAGGCATGAAATCTCGCAAGAAAAGCGTCAAGCCGATCGGCTTGAAAGACATCACCATCGTCGACGACGCCAAGATGCGTAAGGCGATCACCGCCGCCGCGCTGGGCAATGCGATGGAATGGTTCGACTTCGGCGTGTACGGCTTCGTCGCCTATGCCCTGGGCAAGGTGTTCTTCCCCAACGCCGACCCCAGCGTGCAGATGATCGCGGCCTTGGCCACCTTCTCGGTACCGTTCCTGATCCGCCCGCTGGGCGGGCTGTTCTTCGGTGCCCTGGGCGACAAGTTCGGCCGGCAGAAGATTCTTGCCGCAACCATCGTGATCATGTCGCTGAGCACCTTCGCCATCGGCTTGATACCGTCCTACGCCTCCATTGGCATCTGGGCGCCCATCCTGCTGCTGCTGGCGAAAATGGCCCAGGGCTTCTCGGTGGGGGGCGAGTACACCGGTGCCTCGATCTTCGTCGCCGAATACGCGCCGGACCGCAAGCGGGGCTTCCTCGGCAGCTGGCTGGACTTCGGCTCGATAGCCGGCTTCGTGCTGGGCGCCGGTGTGGTGGTGTTGATTTCCACCTTCCTCGGCGAGGAAAAATTCCTCGAGTGGGGCTGGCGCCTGCCGTTCTTCCTGGCCTTGCCGCTGGGCATTATCGGCCTCTACCTGCGCCACGCGCTGGAAGAGACCCCGGCGTTCCAGCAGCATGTCGAGAAGCTTGAGCAAGGTGACCGCGAAGGCTTGGCCTCCGGGCCCAAGGTGTCGTTCAAGGAAGTCGCCACCCAGCACTGGCGCAGCCTGGTGACTTGCATCGGCGTGGTGATCGCCACCAACGTCACCTACTACATGCTGCTCACCTACATGCCCAGCTACCTGTCGCACAACCTGCACTACAGCGAAGACCACGGCGTGCTGATCATCATCGCGATCATGGTCGGCATGCTGTTCGTGCAGCCAATCATCGGCCTGCTCAGCGACAAGTGGGGCCGGCGCCCGTTCATCATCGTTGGCAGCGTCGGCCTGTTCGTGCTGGCCATCCCGGCCTTCATGCTGATCAACAGCGGCGTGCTCGGGGTGATCTTCGCCGGCTTGCTGATCATCGCCGTGATGCTCAACTTCTTCATCGGCGTGATGGCGTCGACGCTGCCGGCGATGTTCCCCACGCACATCCGCTACAGCGCGCTGGCCAGCGCCTTCAACATCTCGGTGCTGATCGCCGGCCTGACCCCAACCCTGGCCGCATGGCTGGTGGAAAGCACCGGCGACCTGTACATGCCGGCCTACTACCTGATGGTGATTGCCGCCGTCGGCCTGATCACCGGGCTGACCATGAAGGAGACCGCCAACAAGCCGCTGCGCGGCGCTGCGCCGGCCGCCTCGGACATCGAAGAAGCCCGCGAGCTGCTGCAGGAGCACCACGACAACATCGAGCAGAAGATCGAAGACATCGACACGCAGATCGAGGAACTGGAGGCCAAGCGCAAACTGCTGGTGCAACAGCATCCGCGTATCGAGTAGCGGTGGGCTACCCATCCAGTAGATAAACGATAGGGCCGCCGGCCCGATCAGACTTTCTGAAAGGCAGCTGGCGAGCCTGGCTGGCCAATAGTTTTTCTATCGTAAAGGCGAAGCTTTCCTGGCTCTCTGCCCACCCAGGCACGGTGCTAGTCTGGACCGATCACTCACGCACACTGAATGGTTGACCAGGAGGCTTCATGTCCATCGAAAAAGTAGCAATCGTGATCGCGGGGGGGAGCGGTATGGGCGCAGCGGCGGCGCGGCGCCTGGCTGCCGACGGCTTCAAGGTCGGCATCCTGTCGTCGTCGGGCAAGGGCGAGGCACTGGCCGAGGAGCTGGGCGGTATCGGTGTTACCGGCAGCAACCAGTCCAATGACGATATCCAGCGCCTGGTGGATACCGTGGTCGCCACATGGGGCCGCATTGACGTGCTGGTCAACAGCGCAGGCCACGGCCCGCGCGCGCCGATTCTGGAAATCAGCGACGAAGACTGGCACCAGGGCATGGAAACCTACCTGCTCAACGTGATCCGCCCGACCCGCCTGGTGACGCCGATCATGCAGCGTCAGCAGGGTGGGGTGGTGATCAACATTTCCACCGCCTGGGCCTTCGAGCCGAGCGAGATGTTCCCCACCTCGGCAGTGTTCCGTGCAGGGCTGGCGGCGTTCAGCAAGATTTTTGCGGACAAGTACGCAGGCGACAACATCCGCATCAACAATGTGCTGCCGGGCTGGATCGACAGCCTCCCGGCCACCGACGAGCGCCGCGACAGCGTGCCGCTCAAGCGCTACGGCAGCAGCGAGGAAATCGCCGCCACCGTGGCCTTCCTGGCCAGCGATGGCGCGGCGTACATCACCGGGCAGAACATCAAGGTCGACGGCGGCATCACCCGCAGCGTCTGATCAGGTGCGCGCCAGGGTACCTTTGATCGTGCGCTCGACCACGTCGACCAGCACCAAGGTCTGGTGGTCCACTTCGATGTTGATCAGCTCGCCGGCCTGGTAGCGGGCGAAGGTAGTCTGGCGCAGGGTTTCGGGGATCAGGTTGATGGTGATCAGCGTACCGTCCACGTCGGCCACGGTCAGGCTGCAGCCGTTGACGCCGAGGAAGCCCCGCGGGAACACGTACTTGGCCCACTCAGGCGGCATGCGAAACGTGATGAAGGCGCCGGTTTCCTTGATCGACAGCTCGACGATCTCGGCGGTGGTGGCGACATGGCCGGCCATCAGGTGGCCGCCGACTTCGGCGTTCATCTTCGCCGAACGCTCGATGTTGACGCCTTGGCCTGCCTTGAAGAAGCGCAGGTTGGTGCGGTCCAGCGTGGCGGTCATGGCGTCGAATCTCACCTGGGTGCCGTCGATTTCGGTAACCGAGAGGCAAGTGCCTTCGACACTGACGCTGGCGCCGATCTTCAGTTCTTCGAGCAGCTCGGGGGTGAGGTCGATGGTGAACTGGTTGTGGCCCGGGTAGGTGGTTACCGCAAGCAGAGGGCGAACGGCCTGGACGATGCCGGTGTACATGGAGAGGCTCCTGGGCTCGAAAAATGAATGCCCGGAAACTATGCCCGTAAGGCTGGGAATGCAAGTGTGCTTTCGGGCCCCTTCGCCGGCAAGCCGGCTCCCACAGAGTTCGCGGCGCTGCAAAACCTGTGGGAGCCGGCTTGCCGGCGATGAGGCCAGTCAGGACCTAGAGGGGTCAGAACCTCAACTGCCACTGCCCAACCACGGCATGGTTACGGCTATTACTGCCCAGCTCACCGCTATACCCCAACCCGAGGGTCTGCCGCGCACTCACCCCAAGGTCCAGCCCTGCCTCGACCAGCAAACTGTCGCGGTCGATCGCGCTCCCCTCGACACTGAACGCATCACCCCCTGCCAGAAACGCCTGGCGCGTGCGGCTATCGAGGCCGCCATACGTGTGCCGCCAGCCAAGGCTCGCGCGCGGGGTCAGGCTCATGCCGTTGTCCAGCTGGCCTAGATGCGCCACGCGCACCCCCAAGGAGCTGCTGAAGTTGTCCTGGGTATCGGCATCCACCGCCAGCGCGGCGTCACCGCCTTCCTCTGCGTAACTGTCGCGGTGATAACGCTGGTAGCCCAGGCTGGCGAACGGCTCGGCGCTCAGGCGGCCGCTGCCCATGGCATAGCCCAGTTCGACGAACGCCTGCTGGCTGTCGGCGTCGTAGTCACCCTTCAGGCGCTCGTCGAAGCCGCTGAAGGCCACCTCGCGCTTGCTGTCGCCGTCGTGGCGGCTGTACGCCGCGCCCAGGCGCAGGGCCAACGGGCCGCTTTGTCGTTGGGCATACACGCCGGCATGCCAGCTGCGCACGGTGCCGTCCAGGCCGGTGCTGTCCAGGCGGGTGCGTGAGTAGCCTCCCAGCACGCCCAGGCGCCAGTCGCCGCTCAGTGCCCAGTCGACACCCAGTACGCCGCCGCCGGTGCGTTGCTCCAGCGCGCTGGCACTGTGGCTGCCATCGACCTTGCCGTAGCTGCCCAGGGCCTGGGCCCAGAGGCGGCCCTGGGCGTTCGGGTCGTTGAGGTTGCGTGCCTCGCGTGGCACGCCAGTGGCGGCAAGGGCAGGGCTTTCGCCCTCGTTCAGGCCCACCTGCAAGCCAGCGCTGCTGCCCATCGATTGCAGGGCGCCGAGCATGCTGCTGCTCACCTGGGTGGTGCCGGCCAGGGTGGCAGCCGCCAAGTTGGCGGTATTGCTGCCGGCCAGTTGTTCGATGGCGTTACCGGCGCTGGCTGCGCTGCTGCCAAGCACCGCGTTGTACAGCCTGCTGTCCTGGCCGAGGCTGCCGACGCTGCGGGCCGCCGCTGCGCCGTTGCCAGTCTGGGCGTAGTGCTCGAAGGCAATGTCGTTGCGTGTGTAGGCCAGGCCGACCGAAGTGCTGGTGTAGCTCAGGGTCGGGGTGAGGAAGGCGTAGTCGCTGGTCACCTGGGCGAAGGTGCCGTTGACGGTGCTGGCAGTCAGCACCGTGTACTGGCTCTGCCACGGGTACTGGCCAGGGGTTGGCTGCACGCGCAGGGTGGCGCCGCCGAGGTTGGCGGTGCCGCTGACGGCGATCGGTGCGCTGCTGCCATCGGCATTCACGCCGTACACCAGGCCCGCGCCCTGGCCGAAACTCAGGTCGCCATTGACCTGGGCCACGCCAAGGCCCGTGTGGGTCTGCAGGGTGCCGTCAACCTGCAGGCCGCCGACCGCGCCGCCACCGGCATAGGTTGCACCCTGTTCAACGTGCATCTGGCCCAGGATGCTGCCCTGGTTGACCAGCGTCGCGCCGCTGGCTACCACGCCGCCTTGGCTGAAGTCGTCGACACTGGTCAGGGTCCAGCTGCCGCCTGTGACGTGCAGCGTCTCGAAGTTGCGGCTGTTGCCGAAGCTGCCGGTACCGTCGAGGGTCACGCTGTCATTGCCCTCACCGCCATCGACCAGGCCGTTGAACACGCCGCCGGTCTCGATCACCAGGCTGTCGTTGCCTGCGCCCATGCTCAGGGCCAAGCCATCGCCGCCGCTGATGCTGCCGCTGTTGATCACAGTGTCGTTGTAGTCGCCAATCAGCTTGATGCCGAAACCGCCTTCGCCTTCGATGCGGCCGGCGTTGCTGATCTGGGTGGCCGCTACGCCGGCGCCCTCGGCACCGTCGTCGACCAGGATGCCGTTGTCGACGCTGCGAATCACGCCGCTGGCGGTGTTGACGATTGTCCCGCCACCCATGGCGATGCCTTCGCTGCCGTTCGGCCGGCCGCCGCTGTCGACACCTTTGGCGCCCAAGCCCTGGATGGTGCCGGCGTTGTAGATGTGGCCGATCAGGTCGATGTCGACGCCATCGCCGTCACCGTTGAGCTTGCGGTCGGCGATGGCACCGGTGATGGTGCCGTAGTTGTACACCGTGCCGCTGCCGTCGGAGCCGAAGCCCGAGCCGTTGCGGCCGGTAATGCTGGCGCCTGCATAGTTGTAGAGGGTGGCGTCGGTCTTCAGGTCGACGCCATGACGGTCGGCGCTGATGGTGCCGTAGTTATGCACGGTGACGCCGGTCGAAGTGCCGATCTTGATCCCGTCGTACTTCTGGTCCAGCCCATTCTTGTCCTGCGCGGCGGTGTCGGTGTAGATCAGCCCGTAGTTGGTCACGGTGGCGTTGGAGCCGGTCTTGATCGCGTCGTTGCCCACCGCATGGATCACGCCGCTGGCCTGGTTGACCAGGGTGGTGGTGAAGGCCGGATTGTTCAGGGTTTCCAGGTCGATGGCCTGGCCTTCGACGGTCGATTCGATCGTGCCGGCGTTGACGATCTGCAGGCTGCCGCCCGCCGTCGGGTTGGTCTGGAAGCGCAGGCCATCGTTGGTGCCCAGAATCTGTGCACCCGCCTGGTTGGTGATCACATAGTGGCTGAGGTCTTCACCCTCGTCCTTGGTGTCGATGCCGCGGCCGTCGGTGGAGCGGATGATGCCGGCGTTGTCGACGCTGAGGGTGGCGCCGCTGGTGTGTTTGGGCAGGATCACGCCGTCGTCGTCGCGGGCCACGATGCTGCCCTGTGAGGTGACCTTGAGGGTGTCTGACTTTTTCAGTTCCAGCGTGTCGGTAGTGGCGCTGTTGATCAGATAGTCTTTGGCCAGTGCGGCAGGGGCGAGGGCGGCGCAGGCCAGTGCGATGCACAGGGCCAGGCGGGTGGGCGTGAAGGGCATTGGGCGACCGTGGTTATTGTTCAGGGGCGCCCAATATGGCCATTGGATATTACGGTTTTATGGAGTCAGTGCCGGCGTCTTCGCGGGCAGGCCCGCGAAGAAGGCGTAACCTGCTCAGACATGGCCACTGCTGTTCACGATCCTCAGGCACAGCGCTTCATAAGGGTCCAGGTTCACCACTAGCCGCCCATCCTCGGTCAGGTCGCCCTCGACCGTCTCGTTGATCATGTCCACCACCGTGCCCGGCGTGAAACCGGTCAGCAGCAGCTCTTCGGCGATCACCTCCTGGCCGAAGTTCAGCGCGCTAATCTGGATGCCGCGCCCGGCCGGCAGCTCGTGCACCATCACCAGCAAACCTGGGCTGCTGACCTCGGGCACCAGCACCTGGCGGCTACTGGCAATGCCGTAGGCCTGGCGCACGGCGAGCAGTTTCTTTACCTTGCTGGCGAACGAATCGGCGTTTTCCAGCTGGCTGTCGAGGCTGCCGTACAGCGAGCGGGCGCGGGGCATCCCGCGTACCGACGCCTCGGCCTGCGGCGCGAGCCCGGCCAGGTCGTAGCCGCCACGGTGGATCCAGCGGGTATCGCCATCCACCATCTTGTTCGCCACCGATTCAGCCGGCAGTGGCAGGGCGCCGACCAGGTCCCAGCCGGAAAACGCGAGCACACCCGGCTGCATGGCGTTGTACATCACCAGCAACAGGTGCACCTTCTGGATCAGCTCGATATCCGCCGGGCCTATCTGCTCCAGGTCGCGGATGCCCAGCGCGGCGGTGATCAGGCTGGCGGTCGTGCAGGAGATGCCATTGGTGACGAAGCGCAGGTTATAGGGCGCATGCTCACCGGACAGGCGTTCATAGATTTCTTCACGGATGTGCTCACGCAAAATATTGCCGGGCAGGGTCTGGCCCTTGAACAAATACATGTCATGGGCGTGCAAGGTCCAGAAGTGCACCAGCTCGACGGTGAGTTCATCGTGGTTCTGCAGGGCGTGAATCAACGACGCCGGGTCGATGCCCAAACCATGCATTTCCTTGAGCATCAGGCGCAGGAACTCGGTGTCACCCGTCAGCAGGGCATGCTGGTAAGCCGGGCGGGTGATGAAGTCATATGACAGGTCGGCGCCACCCTTGGACATCTGCGCGATGTCGTCCAGGGTCAGGTTGAGTTCCTGGAAGCTGAAGCCGCCGGCCTTGCGGATCATCCCGCCGATGATCTGGTTGCCAACGATCGACAGCGGGTGGCTTTCCGACCAGGCGGTACCGCTGGCGCGGGTCTCGACACCGAGAAAACCATTGGCATCCAGGCGCAGGCCGCGCGCGCCCAGGCAGTCGAGGGCGTGCAGGGCATCGCCGATGATCATTTGCTGGGCGGCAAAGCTTGGGTCGAGCCAGTTGAGCGACGGCTGGCCCTCCTTGAAATAGTGCAGGTACACCCAGCGCCGGGTCTTGCCGTCGACGCCGGTGATCGGCGGCGTGACACTCCAGTCGGTTTCCTTGACGCCAGGCTCGAAGAATATCACCCGCTGCAACTGGCCGACGATGTAGTGGCGCGCCTTGAGCTCATCGCACTGCGCCGGCAGCAGGTTGACTGCATCGCGGCCTGGCGGCACGTCGGGCAGCAGTGGCCAATCCTCCTCGCGTATCTCGACCATGTGGTAAAGCCCGGGGTAGGCACCACAGGCCAGCTCGGCCAGGCGAAAATCCGCGCCTTTGCCGGTGTGCGAGGGGATCAGGTCGTCGATGGTCACGGCATTGTGCGCGGCGGCCATGCGGCTCATCTGCACCAGCTCCTGCTCGCTGCCGTAGAGGGGGTCGATGTCGAAGCTGATGCGGTCGAAGTTGCCATCGACACTGGGCGTGAAGTCGCGCCCGCGCACGCCGCCGGATTGCTTGATGGGGCCGGTGTGAATACCCTGCACCCCCATTTCCGACAGGCGCTTCCACAAGGCTTCGTGGGCCAGTGCAGCGAGCACCGAGCAGCCTTCGGGCGCAATGATGGCGTCGGGGTAGACAGTCAGCCAGACCGAGGCGATATCGGTGGCGCGGCGCGGTTGGGCTTCGGCGTACGGGTTGAGCCACAGGCGTGACTGGCCGGAGTACAGCCGCGCCCGCTCCTGCGAGGCCTTGAGCATGGAGCGGTCTTCGAGCCACTTGACGTATGACGGGTCGGGTTGAGTCATTTCGCGTCCTCTCTGCGTGTCGGCACCGGCTCAAGGTATGACGGCATTGCACGCTGAACGTTCGGCTGACGTCAGTGACGGCCCTTTTGTGGGTAAACCCGCTCCCACCGCAACCGTGCAGCCACCCCTGATCAACGCCGGGCCGACAGCTGCTGCGGCGCCAGGAAGGCATCGTGGAAGTAGTTGCGCAGCGCCTGCATCGCTGGGCTGAACGCGCGCTCGCGGTGCCACGCCAACCCCACGCTCATGGGCGTTACCGGGTCGCTGATGGTGACGGTTTCGATGCGCTTGCCTTCCAGTGACCAGGGCCGATGCACCAGGTCCGACAGGATCGCCACGCCGCTGCCATTGGCAACCATGCTGCGCACCGCCTCTACCGAGCTGGTGCGCACGCGCACGCGGGGCCGTTCGCCGGCCAATTCCCAGTAACGCATGGCGCTCTGCTCGGCTTCATCCACGGTGAGCAGGATGAACGGCTCACGGGCGACATCGGCCAGGCTGACGGCTGAGCGTTCGCACAGTGCATGGTGGCTGGGCAGCCACAGCCGACGCTCGGAGTTGAACAGGGTTTCCGAGACGATGTCCGGGTGGGTGAGGTTGGCGGTCAGCACCACGGCCATGTCGAAACGGCCTTCCAGCAGGCCTTGTTCGATGGCGCTGCGCTCCTGCTCGTGGACCTCCAGCGTTACATCCGGGTGCCAGTGCTCAAGGCGCTGCAGGTGGTGCGGCAGGAAGTAGCCGATCACCGTGTAGCTCGCCGCCAGGCGCAGCAGGCCACTGGCGCGCACGTCGGGCAGCGGGCTGTTGAGCGCGTCGTCGACACTGCGCAGGATCACATAGGCACGGTTGAGAAAGTGCCGACCCGCGTCGGTCAGGTTCATGCCCTGGGCCGAGCGCTGAAACAACAGCACCCCCAGCATTGCCTCCAGCTCCTTGATTGCGGTGGTCACCGCCGACTGGGAAATGTTGAGGTGGATCGCCGCTTGTGAAATCTGGCCGATCTCGGCGGTGGCGATAAAATAACGGACTTGGCGCAAGGTCAACGACACGAAAATACTCCAAGGTATCTGTTTTTCAGAAGACACCCTATCTGTTTATAGATCTTCCCAAGGGGCTGGAGAGAATCTAACGTGGCCTTAACACCGTCACAAGTACCCGGAGAGCAGGCATGCAGGCAGTAGACTTCAACTCGGACATGGGCGAGGGCTTCGGCCCGTGGACCATCGGCGACGGTGTCGACAACGAACTGATGGCCTTCATCAGCTCGGCCAATGTCGCCACCGGCTTCCATGCCGGCGACCCCGGCACCATGCGCCGCACCGTCGAACGCGCCAAGGCACTGGGCGTGGCGGTCGGCGCGCACCCGGGCTTTCGTGACCTGGTCGGTTTCGGCCGCCGGCACATCAATGCCCCGGCCCAGGAGTTGGTCGACGACATGCTTTATCAACTGGGCGCGCTGCGTGAAATCGCCCGTGCGCAGGGCGTGCGTCTGCAGCACATCAAACCGCACGGTGCGCTGTACATGCACCTGGCCCGCGACGAAGAAGCCGCGCGGTTGCTGGTGCAGAACCTGCGAGTGATCGAGCCTGAGCTGCTGCTGTACTGCATGCCCGGCTCGGTGATCTGCCGCGTTGCCCAGGAACTGGGCCAGCCGGTGGTGCGCGAGTTCTACGCGGACCGCGAATACGACCTCAGCGGCTCCATCGTCTTTACCCGCAATGTGCGTGGCTACGAACCGCAGGCGGTCGCTGAGCGTGTGCTGCGCGCCTGCCGCGAAGGCGTGGTGCGCACGGTCGAAGGGCAGGACCTGGCCATCGCGTTCGATTCCATCTGCCTGCACAGCGATACCCCTGGCGCACTCTGTCTGGTCGAGGCCACCCGTGCAGCACTGGATGCTGCCGGCATCGCGGTGCGCACGCCGCGCTGAGTTTCACGGGCACCCGGTGCTCAGACACCGGTACCCCAGCACAGCATTGTTTTTGCCTGCCTTACGATAACGATTCCAAAAAAGGAGCAGACATGGCCGAGCCGCTTGCCAGTACCCCGATCCGCTACAGCTTCGGTGCCGACGAGCACCTGTTTGCCGAGGTCAGCGACAGCATGTCGCTGGAGGCTTTCTTCAAGGGCATGGCCGTCACCCGCGCGGTGGAGCGCCTGGCGCTTGAAGGCGTGCTCGATATCTGCCTGGCCAACGCCTCGTTCCAGATCCGTTTCGACCCCGACCGCATTACCCCCGAAGCCCTGCTCGAGGCCGTGCGCGGCGCCGAAGCCGGGGCTGTCGCCGAGCGCTCGTTGCACACCCGCATCATCGAGATCCCGGTGCTGTACAACGACCCCTGGACGCACGAAACCTTGATGCGTTTTCGCGACCGCCACCAGGACCCGCACAGCACCGACCTGGAATACGCCGCGCGCATCAACGGCCTGGCCGACGTCGAAGCGTTCATCGCCGCGCACAGTGGCGCGCCGTGGTTCGTGTCGATGGTCGGCTTCGTTGCCGGCCTGCCGTTCATGTTCCAGATGGTCGAGCGCGAGCGCCAGTTGCAGGTGCCCAAGTACCTGCGCCCACGCACCGACACGCCGAAGCTGACCCTCGGCCACGGTGGTTGCTTCGGTTGCATTTACTCGGTGCGCGGGGCAGGGGGCTACCAGATGTTCGGCGTCACCCCGGCACCGATCTACGACCCGCAGCAGTCCCTGAATTACCTGAAAGAGCACATGGTGTTCTTCCGCCCAGGCGACATCGTGCAGTTCAAGCCCATCGACCGCCAGGCCTACGACCAGGCGGTGGCGGATGTCGAGGACGGCCGCTTCGACCTGCGCGTTCGCCCGGTGGAATTCTCCCTGGATGCATTCCTCGCCGACCCGGTCGGCTATCCCAAGTCGCTGCAGGAGGTGCTGGCATGATCAAGGTACGCAAACCTGGCCTGGCGACCACGGTGCAGGACCTAGGCCGCGAAGGCTATTACCACCTCGGTATCCCACCGTCCGGCGCGCTCGATCAGTATGCCTTGTGCGCGGCCAATCAGTTGGTCGGCAACCCGGCAGGTGCGGCTGGGCTCGAGTGTGCGCTGGTGGGACCGGAGCTTGAATTTACCCAGGACGCCTTGGTGGCGGTCTGCGGCGCGCAGATGCCGGCGCTGCTCGATGGCCGTGAGCAGCGGCCTGATACCGCATTCGCCGTCAGGGCCGGGCAGGTGCTGCGCTTTGCCTTCCCCACGGCAGGGGCGCGTGCCTACATTGCAGTAGCGGGCGGTATCGATGTGCCGCAGGTGCTGGGCAGCCGGTCTACATACGCGTTGGGCGCGCTCGGCGGTTACCACGGGCGCAAGCTGGTGGCCGGTGATGTGCTGCCGGTCGGCGTGCCCAGCGGCAAGACCCGTGCCGGTGCCAGCTTGCCGATGGCCCTGCGCCAGGCATTGGGCGGTGAAGTGGTGTTGCGGGTGGTGCCGGGCTTGTACTTCCATCGCCTGACCGAAGCGGCGGCGAAAAGCTTCTTCACCGATGCCTGGACCGTCGGTTCCGAAGCTGATCGGATTGGTTACCGCTACCGGGGCGGTAGCGCATTGGGTTTCCAGCCGCGTGAGCAGCCGTTTGGTGCGGGATCGGACCCTTCAAACATTGTCGACAGCTGCTACCCGATCGGTTCGATCCAGGTGCCGGCCGGGCTGGAGCCGATCATTCTGCACCGTGATGCGGTGTCGGGTGGGGGGTATGCCATGATCGGTACGGTGATCAGTGCGGACCTGGACTTGATCGGGCAGATGCAGCCGAACCAGCAGGCGCGGTTCTTGCCGGTGAGCATGGATCAGGCGCTGGAGGCGCGGCGGTCGTACAAGAAGAAATTGGGGTGTCTGGGCAAGTTGTTCAGCTGAATGTGTCGCTTCACGGGCCTCATCGCGGGCAAGCCTTCCTACAAAGGCGGTAGGGCGCCTGTAGGAGCCGGCTTGCCGGCGATGGGCTGCAGGGCAGCCCCTGGGCCTTAGAAACTGTACTTGGCCGTCAGCATCATGTTGCGCGGTGCGCCCCAGGTGTCGCCCGCATAGCTCACCGAGCTGGCCACTGCCGAGTAGTACTTGCGATCAAACACGTTGTTGGCGTTGAGCTGCAGGTCCAGGTTCTTGTTGACCTGGTAGCCGGCCATCAGGTCGGTGACCGCATACGAACCCTGGATCAAGCGGTACTCGCTGCCATCGGCAACCGTGAAATCGTTGTAGATGCGGCTCTGCCAGGCAATGTTGCCACCGACGCGCAACTTCTCCAGTGGGCCTTCGAAGCGGTAGGTGGTGGTCAGTTTGAACATGTGCTCCGGGGTATCGGTGTCGAAGCGCTGGTTCACGTTGCCCGGGTTGGCAGCGTCCTTGATGGTGTGGGCGCGGGCAAAGGTGTAGCCGGCACCCACCTGCCAGTTACGGGTCAGTGCACCTTGCAGTTCCATGTCGATACCTTGGCTGCGCACCTCGCCGGAGGCGACGTAGCAGTTGGTAGGGTCGACACACCCGGCCAGGTCCGTCTGCGAGACGGCGCGGTTTTCCTGGTCGATACGGAACAATGCAATGCTTGCGTTCAATGCGCCGTCGAAATACTCGCCCTTCACACCGATCTCATAGTTCTTGCCGTCGATCGGCTTGACCGGGCTGCCGGAGGCATCCTTGTAGCTCTGCGGGTTGAAGATGTCGCTGTAGCTGACATACACCGAGTGGTGGTCGTCCAGGTCGTAGATCAGGCCGGCGAAGCGGGTGACATTGCGGGTGACCTTGTAGTCGGCGGTGGCGCTTTCCTTGTTGTCATAGTCGTACCAGTCCAGCCGGCCACCGAGGATCAGTTTCAGCGGGTCTGCCAGGCTCAGGCGGGTGGTCATGTACACGCCTTCCTGGGTGGTGACTTCGCGGGTGTTGCCGGTGTGCACGAAGTTCGGCTTGCCGGCATTGAGCGGCCAGTTGGTGTCGTATGGGCTGTAGTTGCGCGTGTCCATGTCGTAGATGCGCTTGCTGGCACCCACCACCAGTTCGTGGGTGCGGCCGAAGGCTTCGAATGGGCCGCTGACGAAGCCATCCACGCCGGCCTGGTTTTCCTGGTGCTTGGACTGGTAGGCGGTGCGCGACAGCGGTGCATCCAGCCCGGCCCAGCGCGACTGGTAGGAACCGGTGAAGGTGGCGTCCTGCTGGGAATAGTTGGCGTTGACCTGCAGCTTCCAGTCGTTGGCCAGGCGCTGGCGCACTTCGGCGAAGACGGTATTGATCTCCTGGTCCTTGTTCTCCCAGTCGCTGCCTGGGTTGTAAGAACGCGAGAAGCCCATGTGGTGTCCGTCCAGCGCCGTGGGCATGGCGCCCCAGAAGTAATTGGTCTTGTCCTTCTGATGAGAGAAACCGAGGGTCAGCGTGGTGTCTTCGGACAGGTCTGCCTCGGTGACGGCGTAGAACAGGCCGTGGTCTTCCTCCACATCGTCGACAAAACTGTTGGCATCACGGTAGGACGCCACCACCCGGCCACGCAGCGTGCCGCTGTCGTTGAGCGGGCTGGAGGCATCGATTTCACCGCGGTAGTTGTCCCAGCTGCCGGCGGCGCCGGTCAGGGTGACCTTCTGCTCGGCCAGCGGGCGCTTGCGCACCAGGTTGATCGCCGCCGAGGGGTTGCCGGAGCCGGTCACCAGGCCTGTCGCACCCCGCACGATTTCGACGCGGTCGAACATGGCCAGGTTGGGTTGCGCGCCGACCGTCCAGCCTTGGTAGCCACTGGGGATGCCGTCGTACATCAGGTTGTCGATGTCGAAGCCACGCGAAGAATAGGCCTGCCGACCAGGGCCATTGGAATAGTCGAGGTACAGCCCCGGCGTTGCCTTGACCACGTCGTTGATGCTGGTCATCGCCTGGTCGTCCATGCGCTGGCGGGTCATCACGGTGACCGCCTGCGGGGTTTCACGCAGGCTCAGCGGCAGCTTGGTGGCCGTTGACATGGAACCGGTGGTGTAGGATTTAGAGCCCTCGGTGGTGCTGCCCAGCTGGTTGGAGCTGATCTCGGTGGCGCCCAGTTCCAGGGTGGCTGGCTGGTCGTCTTCGGCCAGGGCCGGGGCGACGATGGCCATGCACACGGCCATGGCGAGGAGGTTGCGGGCGGGGAAGGGGCGCGTGGGCGCGAGAGACGACGGCATGAGGGGCGGGTTCCTGTGCGCTGCTAAACGTTATTGAAAGTATGTATGAGAACGATTAGCAATTAGTGTGTCAGGATTTGTCGCCCCGTGAAAGTCTGGTATGCCAGATTTTTTACGTTTTTTTCACATTCGTGGCGCGCAGTAGAGCAGCTGCCGCCAGTGGCGACCCCCTTCAGGGCGCCGAACGGGTGATCTGCTTGCCTCGCTGACCAGCGACTTCAACCGCTTGACCGTCGCGTTGCTTACCCTGACGGGCCAACCCTTCAAGCTGTGGAATCAGCATCCCCTCCGGCAAATGCCGCCAGAAGCGCCCGGGCATGTGCAGGCGCAGGGCATCCGGATTGAGGCGGGCGGGGTTGAAGGTATGTCGGTAGTAGGTACGCCATAATTCGGCACCCGGGTCATCGGCATTGCGAGCCCATTTCCGCCAATTTTGCGGACAATTGCGCTGATAATCGAAAGCCTGGCCATCGAATCGAATGCCGTCCTGCGGCGTGGCAATCAACCAGCGCTGGCGCCCCAAGCGGTCGGCGAAGTGCCCGCTGGCACTGTGCAGAATGTCATGGGCCGGCTCGTGATAAGCCACCAGGTCCAGTTGCAACTGCTCGGCAAGTGCGTCCGGTAACGGCACAAACCGCACGAACGCATGCAGGTGGTGCGCTTCGCGGCTGACCTGCTTGATGCGCCGGTGCAGTTCGCTGCCCAGGCGGTCACCGGCGAGCATCGCCGTGCGGTCTCCATGGGCCACGCGCCAGAGCACTTCGTACAGCAGGTTCCAGCGCTGCTCGCCACGGTAGCGCGCGGCCTGCTCCAGCAGGCTCAACAGCGCTGCTGGCACCTTGGCACGGAAAGGGCCAGGGGCGTCAGGCAGCGCTGTCGGTACCGCCAAGAGGTCGTCGATAGGGCCCTGTACCCAGCTCACCTGAGCCGGGTCGATGCCGTGGCCAAGCAGCGTACGGGCCTGGTCACGCCAGGTGGCGAAAAGGTCGTCGCACTCGAGCGCGATCACCCCCACAACCCCATCTGCACCGGGGCTTGCGGCTCACGCAGGCGCGCCCGCAGCAGGCCGCTGCGCAGTTCCCCCTGGGCCGGGCGATAATCGCTGGTGATGATGAACGGCCGCGCCTTGTCGAGCACGCAGCGCAGCTGGATCAGGTCATCGTAGCGCACCCGCCGTTCGCGGCGCAGCGCCACCAGCCGCTGCACGCTGCGCAGGCCGATGCCGGGGATGCGGGCCAGCAGCGCGGGTTCGGCGCGGTTCACATCCAGCGGGAACACCTCGCGGTTGGCCAGCGCCCAGGCCAGCTTCGGGTCTATGTCCAAGGCCAGGTTGCCGGCCTCGCCAAGCAGCTCGCCAGCCTGGTAGCCGTAGCCGCGCAACAGGAAGTCTGCCTGGTACAGCCGGTGCTCGCGCAGCAGCGGCGGGGCCGCCAGCGGCACGCTGCCAGGGCTGTCGGGGATCGGGCTGAAGGCCGAGTAATACACGCGCTTGAGCCCGTAGCCCCGGTACAGCGACTCGGCGTTGCGCAGCAGCGTGCTGTCGTCGGTGGCATCGGCCCCGACGATCACTTGGGTGCTCTGCCCAGCAGGGGTGAAGCGCGGCGCTTTCGGTTCACCGGCCACGGCCTGCTGGCCCTGGTGGATGACCGCCATGGCCTGGCGAATGGTGTGTGCGTGCTTTTCCGGGGCCAGGCGCTTGAGGCTGGCATCGGTGGGCAGTTCGATGTTGACGCTGAGGCGGTCGGCCAGGCGTCCGGCTTCTTCGATCAACAGCGGGTCGGCGTCGGGAATGGTCTTGAGGTGAATATAGCCGCGGAAGTTGTGCGTCTCGCGCAGCAGGCGAGCCACACGGATTAACTGCTCCATGGTGTAGTCGGCCGAGCGGATGATGCCCGAGCTGAGGAACAGGCCACTGATGCAGTTGCGCCGGTAGAAGTCCAAGGTCAGGCGCACCACTTCCTCGGGCGTGAAGCGCGCCCGCGGCACGTTGCTGGAGCGACGATTGACGCAGTATTGGCAGTCGTACAGGCAGAAGTTGGTCAGCAGCACCTTGAGCAGCGAGACGCAACGGCCGTCAGGGGTGTAGCTGTGGCAGATGCCCATGCCATCGGTAGCGCCCAGGCCTTCACTGCCGCGCGAGCTGCGTTTCGGTGCGCCGCTGCTGGCGCAGGAGGCGTCATACTTGGCGGCGTCGGCAAGGATCCCGAGCTTGGCGATGAGTTGCATGGGGTTGTCTCGCTGTACTGATTATTCATACAGTATTTTGAGACGCCGCTGATTGCAAGAGGCGGCGATCGACGGCGCCCGAACAAGGCCCATACCCGAGCAAATCCGTCAGCTAAGCTTGTGCTGGACTTTACGAACAGCAACGCAGCGGGAGAGAACATGAACATCACGCACAAGTCGAAGCTTGCCCTGGCTGGCCTGATGCTGACTTTCGGCATGCTCAACGCCCAGGCGGCCGAGAGCAAGAAGGTCGATGTGCTGCTGGTGGGCGGGGGCATCATGAGCTCGACCCTGGCGGTCTGGCTCAACGAGCTGGAGCCAGGCTGGTCGATGCAGATGGTCGAACGGCTGGACAAGGTCGCCGAGGAAAGCTCCAACGGCTGGAACAACGCCGGTACCGGCCACTCGGCGCTGGCAGAACTCAATTACACCCCGGAAAAAGACGGCAAGATCGACATCAGCAAGGCGGTGGAGATCAACGAGTCGTTCCAGATCACCCGCCAGTTCCTCGCCTGGCAGGTCAAGCAGGGCGTGCTGAAGAACCCGCATTCCTTCATCAACACCACCCCGCACATGAGCTTCGTCTGGGGCGATGACAACATCCGTTTCCTGAAAAAACGCTACGAGGCATTGCAAGCCAGCCCGCTGTTCAAACCCATGCAGTACTCCGAGGACCACGCGCAGATCACCAAATGGGTGCCGTTGATGATGGCGGGCCGCGACCCCAACCAGAAGCTGGCCGTGACCTGGACGCCGATCGGCACCGACGTCAACTTCGGCGAGATCACCCGCCAGTACGTGGGTTATCTGCAGACCCGGCCGAACTTCGACCTGAAGCTGTCCAGCGAGGTCGAAAGCATCAGCCGTAACGATGACGGCTCCTGGCATGTCGAGTACAAGAACCTGAAGGACGGCAACAAGGCCAGCACCGATGCCAAGTTCCTGTTCATCGGCGCCGGCGGCGCGGCACTGCCGTTGCTGCAGAAATCGGGCATCGATGAAGCCAAGGATTATGCTGGCTTCCCGGTGGGCGGCTCGTTCCTGGTGACCGACAACCCGGCCATCGCCCAGCAGCACATGGCCAAGGCCTACGGCATTGCCGCGTCCGGCGCGCCGCCGATGTCGGTACCGCACCTGGACACCCGTGTGCTCGACGGCAAGCGGATGATCCTGTTCGGGCCGTTTGCGACCTTCTCAACCAAATTCCTCAAGCAGGGCTCGCTGCTCGACCTGTTCGCCAGCGTGAGTGTGCACAACACCTGGCCGATGGTACGGGTGGGGTTGCGCGAGTTCGACCTGGTGCAGTACCTGATCGGCCAGGTGCTGCAATCGGATGACGATCGTTTCGAAGCCTTGCGCACCTACTTCCCGGAGGCGAAGAAGGAAGACTGGCGCCTGTGGCAGGCCGGGCAGCGGGTGCAGATCATCAAGAAGGACGACAGCCAGGGCGGTGTGCTCAAACTGGGCACTGAAGTGGTGACGTCCAAGGATGGCAGCATTGCCGGCCTGCTCGGGGCGTCGCCGGGCGCTTCGACGGCGCCGCCGATCATGCTCGATCTGATGGGCAAGGTGTTCAAGGACAAGCTGGCTTCGCCGGACTGGCAGGCCAAGATCAAACAGATCATTCCGTCTTATGGTCTGCGCCTGAATGATCATCCCGACGAGGTGCTGAAGGAGTGGGCGTATACCAATGAGGTGCTGCAACTGAACCCGGCGGGCGCGGGTATGGATGCACAGTAGCGTGGTCGCTCGTGGGCTCGCCTCGGTATTTTCATCGGTAACGTGAATCGAGCGCCGCCCGCGCGGCGCTCGAACTAAATCTAAACTTACAAACAGCCCACCGCTGCTCTCATTGCGGCGAGCCCCCACCATTCATCCGACCACCGCTACCCCGGACCGGACATCCCTCGCTGACGGTGGCCTTCTTGCAGAGGAGGGCAGGTCATGGACGAGGCAAGGCTCCACGATTTCATGGGCAAGCTGGTCGGCGACATGGGCGCTGCGGCGACCCTGGCCAATGTGATTCTCGGCGACGAGCTGGGGTTGTACCGTGCCATGGCCGACAGCCAACCGACAACTCCCGAAGCGCTCGCGGCCAAGACCGGCTGCCACCCGCGGCTGGTGCGCGAATGGCTCAACGCCCAGGCGGCGTCGGGCTACATGGTGCATGAGCAGGGCAGTTTCGTGCTGCCCGAGGAACAGGCCATGGCATTGGCGCTGGAGGATTCACCGGCCTACATGGCCGGTGGCGCGGCGGTGGTGGCTGCGCTGTTCCACGACAAGGACAAGCTGGTGGCGGCCATGCGCGGTGACGGCGGGCTGGCCTGGGGCGACCATCACCCGTGCATGTTCAGCGGCACCGAGCGGTTCTTCCGGCCCGGTTACCGCACCTTCTTGGTGGCGGACTGGCTGCCGGCGCTCGAGGGCGTGGTCGGCAAGCTGCAGGCAGGTGCCAAGGTGGCGGATGTCGGTTGCGGGCATGGTGCTTCGACGCTGGTGATGGCCCAGGCGTTTCCGGCATCGACGTTCATCGGCTACGACTACCACGCGCCGTCAATCGCCACCGCCAGCGAGCGCGCGCGCGAGGCGGGGCTGGCGCAGCGGGTAAGCTTCCAGCAGGCTTCAGCCAAGGACTACCCAGGGCATGACCATGACCTGGTGTGCTTCTTCGATTGCCTGCATGACATGGGCGACCCGGTCGGCGCTGCCCGGCATGCCTACCAGGCGTTGAAGGCCGACGGTACGGTGATGCTGGTGGAACCCTATGCCGAAGATTCGCTGGACGGCAACCTGACGCCGGTCGGGCGCCTGTTCTATGCCGCCTCGACGTTTATCTGCACGCCGAATTCGCTGTCGCAGGAAGTGGGGCTGGGCTTGGGCGCGCAGGCCGGGGAGGCGCGCTTGCGGGCGGTGTTCGAGGAGGCGGGGTTCAGGCAGTTTCGGCGGGCGACGCAGACGCCGTTCAACCTCATTCTCGAAGCCCGGAAGTAGCCGGTTCAGGCAAAAAGAAGGGGCGCCCTAATGGCGCCCCTTCGTCTTGCTGCTTAGGCCTCAGCGTCCCATGGACGATCGCCTTTTTCATCTTTCACACGGGTCGGCAGGCCCATGACGTCCAGCGCCTTGAGGAACGGCTCGGCTGGCAGCTCCTCGACGTTGACCATGCGCTTGGCATCCCACTCGCCACGGGCGACCAGCAGGGCCGCAGCCACTGGCGGTACACCGGCGGTGTAGGAGATACCCTGGCTGTCGGTCTCGGCGTAGGCTTCTTCGTGGTCGGCCACGTTGTAGATGAACACTTCGCGCGGCTGACCATCCTTGGTGCCCTTGACCAGGTCACCGATGCAGGTCTTGCCGGTGTAGCCCGGGGCCAGCGACGCCGGGTCTGGCAGCACAGCCTTGACTACTTTCAGCGGTACCACTTCCAGGCCCTCGGCAGTCTTGACCGGCTGCTCGGAGAGCAGGCCAAGGTTTTTCAGCACGGTGAACACATTGATGTAGTGCTCGCCGAAGCTCATCCAGAAGCGCACGTTCGGTACGTTCAGGTTCTTCGAGATCGAATGGACCTCGTCGTGCCCCGTCAGGTACAGGTTTTGCGAGCCAACCACCGGCAGGTCGTCGGTACGCTTGACTTCGAACATGGTGTTGCTGGTCCACTGGCTGTTCTGCCAGCTCCAGACTTGCCCGGTGAACTCACGGAAGTTGATTTCCGGGTCGAAGTTGGTGGCGAAGTACTTGCCATGCGAACCGGCATTGACGTCGAGAATGTCGATCGAATCAATGCTGTCGAAATACTGTTGCTGCGCAAGTTTTGCGTAGCTGTTCACCACACCCGGGTCGAAACCGACGCCGAGAATGGCGGTAATGTTCTTTTCTTGGCACTCTTCGAGGTGTTTCCACTCGTAGTTGCCGTACCAGGGCGGCGTCTCGCAGATCTTGCCCGGTTCTTCGTGAATGGCGGTGTCCAGGTAGGCGACACCAGTATCGATGCAGGCACGCAGCACCGACATGTTGAGGAAAGCGGAGCCCACGTTGATCACGATCTGCGATTCGGTCTCGCGGATCAGGGCCTTGGTGGCCTCGACATCAAGGGCGTTGAGCGAGAAGGCCTGGATGTCGGCGGGTACCTTGAGGCTACCCTTGGCCTTGACGCTGTCGATGATGGCCTGGCATTTGGAGATGTTCCGTGACGCGATAGCGATACGACCCAGTTCGTCGTTATGCTGCGCGCACTTGTGGGCCACCACCTTGGCGACACCTCCTGCACCAATGATAAGAACGTTCTTCTTCAATTTACCTTTTGCTCCTTACTTGGAAAGCCGGCCTTACGACAGGCTGGAAACGTAGTCTTCGAAACCGAACTCGCGGACGACTTCGACGCTGCCGTCGAGTTGCTTGACCACGATGGATGGCATCTTCAGGCCGTTGAACCAGTTTTTCTTGACCATGGTGTAACCCGCCGTGTCGATGAACGACAGGCGATCGCCAATGGCCAACGGGCGATCGAATTGGTACTCGCCGAAAATGTCACCGGCCAGGCACGACTTGCCGCAGACCATATAGGTGTGCTCGCCGTCGTTGGGGGCCATCTTGGCGTTGAGGCGGTAGATCAGCAGGTCGAGCAGGTGCGCTTCGATCGAGCTGTCGACCACGGCCAGGTGCTTGCCGTTGTACAGGGTGTCGAGCACGGTCACTTCCAGCGAGGCGCTGTTGGTGATGGCGGCTTCGCCCGGCTCCAGGTAGACCTGTACGCCGTATTGTTCCGAGAAGGCTTTGAGGCGCGCGCAGAACGCATCGACGGCATAGCCTTCGCCAGTGAAGTGGATGCCGCCACCCAGGCTGACCCACTCGACCTTGTGCAGCAGGTGGCCAAAGCGCTCTTCGATGTGCGTGAGCATCTTGTCGAACAGGCCGAAGTCACCGTTCTCGCAGTTGTTGTGGAACATGAAGCCGGAGATCTGCTCGATGACTTTTTCGATCTTCTCCGGGTCCCATTCGCCAAGGCGGCTGAACGGGCGGGCCGGGTCGGCCAGCAGGTAGTCGGAGCTGCTCACCTGCGGGTTGACGCGCAGGCCGCGCACCTTGCCTTCGGATTGTTCGGCGAAGCGCTGCAGCTGGCCGATCGAGTTGAAGATGATCTTGTCGCAGTTCTCGAGCATCTCCTCGACTTCGTCGTCGGCCCACGCCACGCTGTAGGCATGGGTCTCACCGGCGAACTTCTGGCGGCCGAGCTTGAGCTCGAACAGCGACGAAGAGGTGGTGCCGTCCATGTACTGCTGCATCAGGTCGAACACCGACCAGGTGGCGAAGCACTTCAGGGCGAGCAGCGCCTTGGCACCGGAGTGTTCGCGCACGTAGGCGATCTTCTCCATGTTGCTCAGCAGCTTGGTTTTATCGATGAGGTAGTACGGCGTCTTGATCATTTAAAGGCCCCCGGCCAGGCCGGCCAAAAAAAGGACACGCATTGTGCCTTCACTTGCCGCATATCGAAAGGGTGAGATATGCATTTCGTCGCGGTGTTTGCCGTTGGGCGGGAATTTATCCGTTTGCGGCGGGCTCATTGCAACAGGGCTGTGTGAACATCCTAATCACCGGCTGCGCAGAGGAAGGAGAATCCGATGAGTAGCTGTTACCGATCAGGCGCGTACAGGAGCGATGCATGAAGGTTGGCGTAATCTCCGACACCCACGGCTTGCTGCGCCCAGAGGCGGTAGAGGCGCTGCTCGGCTGCGAGTTGATTGTGCATGCGGGGGATATCGGCAAACCCGAGGTCATCGAGGTGCTCGAGGCACTGGCACCGTTGCAGATCGTGCGGGGCAACAATGATGTGAAACTGCCTTGGGCGGCGCAGTTGGCCGATGCGTTGCGCTTCGAGATGGGCGGCTGGCAGACGTTGCTGGTGCACGACATTGCCGATGTGCCGGCCGACCTGGATGAGGCGGTGCGGGTAGTGATTACCGGTCACTCGCACAAGCCGCTGATCGACTGGCGGGACGGGCGGCTCTATCTCAACCCAGGGAGTGCGGGGCCTCGGCGGTTCAAGTTGGCGGTGACGGTGGCGGTGATCGAGATCGAGGGGGAGAGGCTGGTACCGTGGATCATTCCGTTGCTGGATTGACAGTTCCGGCCTCTTCGCGGGCTTGCCCGCGATGAGGCCGGGACAGGTAATATCAGTCGACCTGCTTCAACCACGCCTGGATCTGCCCCAGCGTCGCCGTCGCGCCCCCGCAAACCACGATCAGCACATTGCTGTAATCAGCCAGCTGCTGCGCGTTGTAAGCCACCGCCAGTGCCGCCCCGCAGGCCGGCTCCACCAGCACCCGATGGTCCGCCAGAAACCGCTCGCACGCCTCGAGCGCTGCGCGATCACTGACCAGAACACTCTGCACCGGGTGTTCGCGCGTGCATGCCAAGGCCTGGTCGGCAACACGCTTGGCGCCCAGCGAGGTCGCTACCGAAGCCAGGCGTTCCAGCTCCACCGGATGCCCTGCTTGCACTGCAGCATGCAGCGAGGCTGCGCCTTGGGTCTCCACCGCCAATACCGGCACATCATCCCAGCTATTGCGCTTGAGCCCTTCGACCACACCACTGAGCAGGCCGCCGCCGCCCACCGACAGCACCACCGCATCGGGCTTGTAGCCGGTAGCGGCGACTTCATCGACCAGGCTCGCATGCCCCGCCCACAGCAGCGGGTCATCGAACGGGTGGATGAAGGCATCGTCCGGCCCGACCAGGGTTTGTGCCAGCGCGTTGGCCTCCTGCCACGAACTGCCATGCACCACTACCTTGGCGTCTTCCTGGTGCAATAGTTCCTTGGCCCGCGCCGTGGTGGTTTCCGGCACCACCACGGTCACCGGCACGCCCAGTTTGCGGCCTGCGTAGGCCACCGCCAGGCCGGCGTTGCCACCCGACGAAGAAACGAAGTGGCGCGCGCCACGGGCATGGTGGACTTCGCAGGCATGGCCCACCCCGCGCAGCTTGAACGAGCCACAAGGCTGCAAGGCGTCGAGCTTGAGCCAGACGGCACAGCCGGCGGCCTGCGACAGCGGGCGGGATTCGATCAGGGGGGTGTGGATATGCAGGGTCATCGTGTCGCTCCATGCTTCAGTTAGAGCTCGATGGTAACGCGGGCGGCGAGAGGTATGTCGTTGAATGTGCGGTGATGTTGAAATCGAGCGCCGCGCGGGCGGCGCTCGATATTCGCAACGGCGCAAATCTTCAGCGCAAAATCACCCCAAAGCAGGTGTACGCGGCGGGATCACGCGGCGCGAGCCGGTCGCCTCGAAGGCTGCGGCAAAGCGCAACAGGTTGTTGTCGCTGTAGGCGCGGCCAGCGAAAGTCAGGCCTGCGGGCATGCCGATGTCGGCCATCACACCCATTGGCACCGTCACGGTCGGCACGCCCAGGTGGCGGATGGCGAGGTTGCCGTTGGCCACCCAGATACCGTTGCTCCAGGCGATATCCGCCGACGCCGGGTTGACGTCGGCATCGGCTGGGCCCACGTCTGCCACGGTGGGGAACAGCACCGCGTCCAGGCCTTGGACGTCCATCCAGTCTTCGAGGTCCAGCTTGCGGGTTTTTTCCAGCCCGCGCAGGCCGTCGGGTAGGGTTTCGATCTGGTCCCAGGCCTTCAGGCCGCGCTTGGCCATGTTGACGTATTCGTCCATGCCGGCGGCCAGGTCGTCCTCACGGTTGGGCAGCGTGCCGGGGTCGTGGGGGAAGATCTGCGGGCCATCGACGTCGGCCAGACGGTTGAGCGTGGGGTCGTTGTTGGCGCGCAGGAAATCGTCGAAGCCCCAGCCGGAAAGTTCCCACAGCTCGTCGTGGAGAAATTCCTTGCTGACGATGCCACGGTTGTACACGGTCGGTGCACCCGGGCGGTCACCTTCGCAGTTGGACACCAGCGGGAAGTCCACTTCCAGCACCTCGGCACCGGCTGCTTCCAGGGCCTGGCGGGCTTGCTGCCACAGCGCGATGACGGTAGCGCGGGTGTTGATGCGCTGGCCGGTCGGGCCACCGATGCCGGGCTTCTCGGAAGTGCCGGCTTCAGGGTCGGCATTGATGTACATGCGCGGCACCCCGAAACGCTTGCCCTTGAGGGCGCTGGCGTCGACGGCCAGCGCCAGGTAGGAGGCCGGGCGTACCGAGGAGGCGGGCGGGATCGCTACCCAAGGCTGCAGGCGCCACAGGTCGCCGCGCTTGTCAGTATCGTCGGCGACCACGACATCGAGAATTTCCAGCAGGTCGGCCATGGTGCGGGCATAAGGCACCACGACGTCCATGGTCGGTGTCAGCGGCCAGTTGCCGCGCACCGAGATCACCCCGCGCGATGGGGTGTAGGCGCACAGGCCGTTGTTCGATGCAGGGCCACGGCCGCTCGACCAGGTTTCCTCGGCCAGGCCGAAGGCGCTGAAGCTGGCGGCAGTGGCGGTACCGGCGCCGTTGGACGAGCCGGAGGCGAACGGTGCGGTCAGGTAGTTGGCGTTGTACGGGCTTTCGGCACGGCCGTAGACGCCACGCTGCATGCCACCGTTGGCCATGGGCGGCATGTTGGTCTTGCCCAGGCAGATGGCGCCGCCGGCGCGCAGGCGCTCGACGGTGAACGCGTCGCGCTGGGCGACCAGGTGCTTGAACGCCGGGCTACCGGAGGCGGCAGTCAGGCCCTTGACCAGGTAGCTGTCCTTGGCGGTGTAGGGGATGCCGTCCAGCGGGCCGAGCAGTTCGCCACGGGCGCGGCGGGCGTCGGAGGCTTCGGCCTCCTTGAGCGCTTCTGGGTTGCGCACTACCACGGCGTTCAGGGCGGTGGCGGTGTTGGCTCCATCGTAGGCGTCGATACGCGCCAGGTAGGCCTGGACCAGCTCGACCGCCGTCGTGCGGCCCGCTTCGAGCGCGTCGCGCAGCTCGGCAATGGAAACCTCGGTTACCTCGATCATGCTTTCACCAAAAATTGTGCAGGTGGGGGCTTTTGCGAGGAGTGTACAAGAAGGGCACGGGGGAAGCAGGTTTGCGCGGGGGCAAATGGATTTTTGCAACGGGGCATTGTCGGGGCCGCACGGCGGCCCCTTTTGGTATCAGTCCAGATCGGCGGCTGAATGCCGTTCTGGCACTTGGCTGTGTTCGTCGCCCCAGGTCCGATTGACGCGTGTCCCCCGTTGCACGGCCGGCCGCTGGGCAATTTCCTCGGCCCAACGCTGCACGTGCGGGTATTCGTGCACCGCAAGAAACGCTGCGGCGTCATACAGGTTGCCGCGCACCAGCTGGCCATACCAGGGCCACACGGCGATATCGGCGATACTGTATTCGTCGCCACCGAGGTAGCGGCTTTCGGCCAGGCGGCGCTCAAGCACGTCCAGCTGACGTTTGGCCTCCATGGTGAAGCGGTTGATGGCGTATTCGATCTTTTCCGGCGCATACACATAGAAGTGGCCAAAGCCACCGCCCAGGTAGGGGGCCGAGCCCATCTGCCAGAACAGCCAGTTCAGGCTTTCGGTACGCGCGGCGGCTGCCTTGGGCAGGAACGCGCCGAACTTTTCGGCCAGGTACAGCAGGATCGAGCCCGACTCGAACACCCGCACTGGCGGCTCGACGCTGCGATCAAGCAGGGCGGGGATCTTAGAATTGGGGTTGACCCCCACGAAGCCGCTGGAAAACTGATCGCCTTCACCGATGCGGATCAGCCAGGCGTCGTACTCGGCGCCGCTGTGGCCAAGGGCAAGCAATTCTTCGAGCAGAAGGGTGACCTTCACGCCGTTGGGGGTGGCCAGGGAGTAGAGCTGCAGCGGCTGTTTGCCGACGGGCAGATCCTTGTCATGGGTAGGGCCGGCGATCGGGCGGTTGATGCTGGCGAACTGGCCGCCGGAGGCTGCGTCGTTGCGCCATACCGTTGGCGGGACGTAGGGATGCTTGCTCATGCCTGGAACTCCTTCAAGGGCGCAATGCGGTCACGTTCAGACGTTGACCTGCATCTATGCCATGGGTTCTGTGCGATGTGCAAATGCATTGGTTGCATCGAGCCTTGGCTGTTGTGGGCGCCGGTTTGCCGGCCCCCACAGCCAAGCAGCGGTAGTCAGGCCACCGGAATGGTCGGGTCTGCCGCTGCCAGGGCCGCCGCGCGGTCGTTGGCCGCCGGCGGGTAGATCCAGACCGAGTTGATCTGCGACTTCAGCGCCTTGGCCTCGGCCTTGTCAGTTGGCGGGGACACCGTGCGCTCCCAGCCCTCGGTATACACCGCGCCCCAGGCGCCAAGGTCGAGGCAGGTTACATACTTGGGTTGGCTGTAGGTCATCGGCGCCACGCCGATCAGCTCGGCCACGGCATTGTTGCCCGCATACCGGCCCAGCGGAATGGCATGCTGGCAGGACATCACCGCATAGTTGCCCGCTTCATCGCACGCCGCGTAGGCCACGTCACCGGCCGCATACACCGCATCGTTGCCTTTGACCTTGAGGTTGCCGTCCACATGCAAGCGGCCTTGGCGGTCGCGTTCGCCGTTGATCTGCCCGGTCAGCGGGTTGGCCTTGAAGCCCACGGTCCACACTACCGTGCTTGCCTCGATGCGTTGGCCGTTGTCCAGCAGCACCCCGTCGCGATCCACCGAGGCGACCGTGGCGCCGCAGATCCATTCGATGCCCAGCGCTTCGCAGGCTTTTTCGATGGCCGGGCGAATGCCGTCGCCCAGCGCGGCACCGATCTTCGCGCCGCGGTCGATCACCACCACGCGCAACTGCGCCTGTTCGCCGAGGATGGCACGCAAGCGCGCCGGCAATTCGGTCGCTGTCTCGATGCCGGTGAAGCCGCCACCGGCCACTACCACGGTATTGCGCGCAGGGGTATCCGGCTGGTTGGCCAACGACTTGAGGTGCGCTTCAAGGCGCGCGGCGCTGTCGATCTTGTCGACATCGAAGACGTGCTCGATGCCGACCATGGCTGGCCGGTTGAGCACGCTGCCGCAGGCCATGATCAGGCGGTCGTAGCCCAGGCTGCACTCGGTGCCGCTCTCGGTGCGGTAGCTCACCCGCTTATGGTCTTCATCGATATGGAACGCGGTGCCTTGCACGAAACGCACGTTCACCGCGTCGAACAGTTCCTGCAGCGGGGCGGCCATGGTGTGCACCTCGGGTTCGTAGAAGCGTGGGCGCACGTGCAGTTCAGGCTGTGGCGCCAGCAGCGTCACCTCGACATCCGTACGGCCGTGCAGGTCCAATTGGCGGACCGCGCTGAGCGCGCTCCACAGGCCGGCGAAGCCTGCGCCAATGATCAGGATATTTTTCATCGTTGTGCTCCTGGAAGGTCCGGATAGAACAAGGTAGCCCTTGTTTGCAGGCAACGATGCTACGGGCGACGAAGCAACACGCCCTAGGCCAAAGAACCCTGAATTTCGGCCAGCGGCACGCTGCGGGCGAAGCGTGCGCGGTAGTCGCGCGGGGTGACTGCCAGGTGGCGCTGGAAGGCCAGGCGCATGCGCTCTTCGCTGCCGAAGCCGCACTGCCGGGCGACCTGCTCGACCTGGCTGTTGGTGTTTTCCAGCTGGCGCCGTGCCGCTTCCAGGCGGAACACCTCGATGGCCTTGGCCGGGGTGCGGCCGGTCTTGAGCTTGTAGACCCGGGTGAAGTTGCGCAGGCTCATGTGCGCCTGTTCGGCCAGGCGCTCGACGGTCAGCAGAGGGTCGCCAAGGTGGTCGTTGAGCCACAGGTGCAGCGCTTCGAACTCAGCGCAGTCCTGGCCCTGCAGCTTGAGCAGTTCGCTGAACTGCGCCTGGCCGCCGGGGCGCTTGAGGAACACCACCAGCTCGCGCGCCACTTGCATCGCCACTTCGCGGCCACAGTCCAGCTCGACCAGCGCCAGTGCCATGTCGATGCCGGCACTCACACCCGCAGAGGTCCACACTGTGCCCTGTTGGACGAAGATTGATTCGTGGTCCACCTGCACCGCCGGGAAGTCGCGGCGCAACACCTCGCACATGGCCCAATGGGTGGCGGCGCGGCGGCCGTCGAGCAGGCCGGCGCTGGCCAGCAGGAAGGTGCCGCTGCACACCGATGCGGTGCGCCTGGCCTGCAGGCTGGCCCGTCGCAGCCAGGCCACCAGAGGGCCGTGGCCAGGGAGGGCGCGGAGGATGTCCGGGGCACCGGGCACGATCAGCGTATCGACGGCCTGGGCCATGACGTCATCCAGGCGCTCGGTGGCCACGGTCAGGCCTTCGGCGGTTGGCTGCAGGCCACCGTCGAGGCTGGCGGTGTGCAGGCGATAGCCCGGCAAGCCGCGTTCGGCCATGGCCTTGGTGGCGGCCCAGAACACGGTTTGCGCGCCGCTGAGGTCAAGCAGGCCCATGGCCGGGTAAGCGACGAAGACCACCACCCGGGGATGGTCGACGGGTAGCAGAGGCGGGTCGAGCTGGTCAGCGATGTCGGTCATGGTCACGGCCTGATCTGAAACCCGCCAACGGCTGGCAAATAATCCGCTTCTATCATACATGCCAGCCCCCGATGAGTTCATGTCGCCTGAGCGGTCAGCGTGCTTGCGGCACGATCATGCTGGTCGGTGCTTCGGCGGCGCGGTGGCGCGCCACGCAGTAGTACAGCACGCTCGGCACAACCAGGCCGATCAGCCAGGACACGTCCACGCCACCCAGGTGCGCGACCATGGGGCCGGTGTACAGCTTGGTGTCGATGAACGGCATCTGGATCAGCACGCCCACCGTGTAGACGCTGATGCCAGGCCAGTTCCAGCGGCCATAGCGGCCCTCGGGGTCGGCCAGGGCTGGGATGTCGTAGCGTTCCTTGGTGATGAAGTAGTAGTCCACCAGGTTGACCGCGCTCCAGGGCACGAAGAAGGTCAGCAGGAACAGAATGAACGACTTGAACGCACTGAGGAACGAGTGCTGGCCAAGCAAGGCAACCAGGGTAGCGGCGCCGACGATGGCAAGGACGAACACCAGGCGTTGGGTGCGGCTGATCGCCAGGTGGCCACGAAAGCCGCTGATGATGGTGGCGATGCACATGAAGCTGCCATAGGAATTAAGCGTCGAGATGGTCACCTTGCCAAAGGCAATGCAGAAGTACAGCAGCGCTGCGGTGGTGCCGGCGCCGCCAAGGCCGACGATGTAGGCCACTTCGCGCCCGGTGAACTGGCCACCGGCGATGGCTGCGGCGAACACCCCGAGGATCATCGAGGCCTGGGCGCCGATCACCGAGCCCAGGCCGGCGGCGAGGAAGGTCCTGACCGGCGAGGTGCTGCTCGGCAGGTAGCGTGAATAGTCGGCGACGTAGGGGCCGAAGGCAATCTGCCAGGACGCCGCGAGCGAGACTGCCAGCAGGAACGATGCCCAGCTGAAATGGCGGTTGTCGAGCAACTGGCCGATGTCGGCGATCATCAGGATGCGGCTGAACAGGTAGACGAAGGCAATGATGCCGAGCACGCTGGCGACCCGGCCGATCCAGTGGATGACCCGGTAGCCGGCCAGGGTGGCGAGGACGATCACTGCAGCGAAGATCAGGATGCCGGTGCTGTCGCTGACACTCAGCAACTGGCCGATCGCCTGCCCGGACAACACCGTGCCGGTGGCGGTGAACCCCATGTACATCAGGCACACCAGCACCATCGGGATGGCCGCGCCATACACACCGAACTGCACCCGGCTGGAGATCATCTGCGGTAAGCCCAGGCGCGGGCCCTGGGCGGCGTGCAGGGCCATGACCGCGCCGCCGACCACTTGCCCCAGCAGCAGGCCGATCAGCGACCAGAACACATCGCCACCCAGCACCACGGCCAGTGCACCGGTAACGATGGCGGTAATCTGCAGGTTGGCTCCAAGCCACAGGGTGAACTGGCTGTACACCCGTCCATGGCGTTCAGTTTCGGGGATGTAGTCAATCGAGCGCCGCTCGAGCACGGATTTGCTGGACATTGAGGGCTCCGCTTCATTGTTTTTTTGTGTCCGGGAGGTAGCCATTGGCGGGACGTGACGCTATGGCGCTTGGCGATATGATCATGTCTATACAAGCTCGGTCAAGCGGCGCCATTTCCGCCATTACACCGGGACTGTTGCGCAAGGGTTGGTCGCAACTGTGCTGGTCCTTGCCGAAAAAATAGCCTTATGCTGTTACGAAATATGTCTAGAACGCCAGAAGAAGGAAGTTGCAATGCCGCTCAAGGACCTGCTGATCGCCCTGGTGGTGATCGTCGCCTGGGGAGTCAATTTCGTGGTCATCAAAGTGGGCCTCGATGGCCTGCCGCCGATGCTGCTGGGGGCATTGCGCTTTCTGCTGGTGGCTTTTCCGGCGATCCTTCTGGTCAAGCGGCCGAAGCTGCCTTGGCGCTGGCTGATTGCATACGGTGCGACCATCTCTTTGGGCCAGTTCGCCTTTCTGTTCCAGGCCATGTACAGCGGCATGCCGCCGGGGCTGGCTTCGCTGGTACTGCAGTCGCAGGCCTTCTTCACCCTGGGCTTCGCCGCGCTGTTTCTAGGTGAACGCTTGCGCATGGCGAGCGTGCTGGGGCTGCTGGTGGCGGCCAGTGGCCTGGCGCTGATCGGCAGCGAAGACAGCGGGCATGTACCACTGGTGGCGCTAATGCTCACCTTGTGCGCGGGTGCCATGTGGGGCATGGGCAACATCATCACGCGCCGTTTCGGCTCGGTGGACCTGGTGGCGCTGGTGATCTGGGGCGGGTTGATTCCGCCGCTGCCGTTCCTGGCCTTGTCGTGGTGGCTGGAAGGGCCGGAGCGTATTGGCCATGCCCTGGCCAATATCTCCTGGAGTTCGGTATTGGCGCTTATTTACCTGGCGTTCGTCGCCACCATGCTGGGCTACAGCCTGTGGAGCAAGCTGCTGTCGCGCCACCCGGCGGGCAAGGTGGCACCGTTCTCTTTATTGGTGCCGGTGATTGGCTTGAGTGCTTCGGCCTGGTTGCTGGGCGAGCGGCTGACTGCGGTGCAGGGGTGGGGCGCGTTGCTGGTCATGCTCGGGTTGCTGGTCAATGTGTTCGGGCCGAAGCTGGGGCAGCGGCTGCGGGCGGCGAGCGCAAGTTGATCGACGCTTTTGTTAGACTTGGCCTCTTTTGCCAAGCCAACGGAGCTTCCCGATGATCATCACCACCACCAGCCAGCTCGAAGGCCGCCCGATTGCCGAATACCTGGGCGTGGTCAGCTCCGAATCGGTGCAGGGCATCAACTTCGTGCGTGATTTTTTTGCACGCTTTCGCGACTTCTTCGGCGGCCGCTCACAGACCTTGGAAAGCGCGTTGCGCCAGGCCCGTGAGCAGGCCACGGAAGAATTGCAGGCACGGGCGCGAAAGTTGCAGGCCGATGCCGTTGTGGGTGTCGATTTCGAAATCAGCATGCCCTCGGTGAACGGCGGCATGGTCGTGGTGTTCGCCACGGGCACGGCTGTGCGCCTGAAATAAGGCGAAGTGCCACTGGTCGGTTCTGGTGCTTTTGGCCGGGCAGTCCGCATATGACCGGCTAGTCTCACTTTCACAGGTCGCGTTTTTCCAGGCAAAACCTCTGCTTGCCGGCGCGGTCGCCACTGAAGGGAGAACAGGGCATGAGTGAGTCCTTTTTCGAAGACATGAACGATGCGTTCCCGATCAACAGCCAGGTGCGTTGTGGTCAGGCGGCCTTCCGCCTGGGCTTCGCCCACATGACCCTGGACGATTCGGAACAGCTGCAGCCGGCACATCTGCAGCGCAGCAAAAAGGGCCGCTTCACGCCGCGGGTGCCACCGAAAAAGTGATCCCGTTCACACAACCCCGCCCAGTGGCGGGGTTTTTGTTGGCTTGGGTTGATCCTGCTCATGGCATCGATGGGTAGCACTCGCCGAATCGATGCCGATGTGGTTTTCTGGTGCGGTATATCAGGAAAAGAGGATTGTTTTTCCATGCGAGTCAGGGAAGAGACCTATTGGCAGTGGGCCGATGCGCAACTGCACAGCCGCAGCCACGACGAAGCACTGAGTGACGGCACCACCCTCGATGTACAAGTGCGCCTGTCGCGGCTCGGCGCCACGCAATTGTTCCTCGGGGTGTATGGCCAGGACGGCAGGGCGTTGCTTGAGGAGTATTATCCGGCGCGCCCTGGCGAAACCATGACCCGCGCGCTGGTGTGGGGTGTCGACCGCGCCAGGGCGCTGGCGACGGGGGCGCTGGCGTTGCCGCAATGCCAGCGTCGGCAGGCATGAAAAAGCCCGGCCTATGCGGGCCGGGCTCAGGAAGTGGTGTGGCTGCTCAATGACGCATCAGTTGAGCGGCTCGATCACCTTGACTGCCTGCCGCTCACGGGCGGCGGGCCATTCTTGTTGCAGGGTCTGCAGCACGCGGCCGACGAACTCGGTGTCGGCCGCGGCTTTCTTGCCGACGTAGCCCTGGCCACGGCGGTAGACCTTGAAGCGGGCGCGCATGCTCGGCAGGTGCGCTTCGAATTCATCTTCGACCGTGTTCGGCGGCAGGCGGTCCAGGCGCACCTCGCCGGTCTGGTTGACCCACAGCAGGTGGTCGTCAAGGCTGTCCTTGCGTGCGGCGAACAGCTGAGCCAGTTGGTCGATGGTCGGATTGTTGTTCAAGTTCATCATAAAGCCCCCATTACCCATTTTTTTGTTGGTGATTTTCACAGTTGGCGCTACAGCATGTAGCGCGCTACCAAGGCTGCTACAGCAGCATCGCAACAGGGGCTTTCTCACGCTGCCTTTTGGACAGTTCCCTCTCCACGAACGGCCTGCGTTACCGCGCAAGCCGTCTGGAACACCCTTGCCACCGCTCCCGATCAGGGAGACGGCTTCATCATGCCCAAGGGCGATCAGCGTCGTCAATCGTTTTGTAGTGAATATTTTTTGTCACTACATCTTGTCGGACAATCCAGCTTGCAGTGTGTTTCAGTGGTCGATACGGGACAGGATCCGGTAGGCGGCCCGCACACGTTCTTCGTTGGGATAATTGCGGTTGGCGAGCAGAACGATGGCCCTGCCTTCGGACGGAATGAACGCGGCATAGGCCCCGAAACCACCGGTGGAGCCGGTCTTGTTGTACCAGGCTGCCGGCAAGGTGGGCAGGGTTGGATTCAGGCGTTGGGTAGGCTGAGGCTCACGGATGAGCCGTGGGCTGTTGCCATCGACCAGCGTGTCGAGCGTGGCGGGGTAGGGGTAGCGTTCCCAACCCAGGCCTTGGGTCATTGCACCGACCTGGAAGTAGCCTGCCTGGGTAATGGCGGCCGCTTTGCGCAAGGCGGGGGGCAACTCGGCCGGCTGCATGTGCAGGCGCACGTAGCGCAGCAGGTCGCTGGCACTGGTCTTGATGCCGTAGGCCTCATCGGCGTACGGCCCGGGGTTGACGCGGGCCGGGCGGTCTTGCGCATCGTAACCCTGAGCGTAGAGGCCTTGGGCGCTTGCCGGGACCTGCAGGTAGGTATGCGTGAGGCCCATCTGCGGCAACACGTCCTGGGTCATCAGCTCGGCAAACGGCCGCTGCTGCGCGCGTGCAGCCAGGTCGCCAAAAAGCCCAAGGCTGGCGTTCGAATAACAGCGTTGGGTGCCGTGCTCGGCGCGTGTCTGCCACGTGCGGAAAAACGCCAGGGTCTGCTCGGCGGTCTGTACCGCGTCGGGGAGCTGCAACGGCAGGCAATCGGCGCTGTAGGCGCCAAGTTCGAGCACGCTGGCCTTGCCCAGCGGTGTGCCAGCCAGGGCAGGCTGGTAGCGCTGAGCCGGCGCGTCGAGGTCGAGCTTGCCCTGGGCGCTGGCCAAGGCGGCGAGGGTGGCAGTGTAGGTCTTGCTCAGTGAGCCGATCTCGAACAGCGTGTCGGCGGTAATGGGTTGCCCGTTCGCCTTGTTGGCTACGCCATAGCTGAAGTAGTGAGTCTGGCCATTGGCGTACAGGGCCACGGCCATGCCGGCGATGCCCTGCTCCTGCATCAGCGGGCGGATGATGGCGTCGACCCGCGCTTGCAGAGGGTCGGCGGCGTGCGCACCGAGGGTTGCCAAGGCCAGGGCCGTGGCGACAGTGAATGGCGCAAGATGAACGAGGGGCATGCAGGCGTCCTTTTCAGGTATGTGTCCGTTGAGCGACACCGGTGGGGGTTCCGGCGTTAGCAGGAAAGAGCTTCAGACCTTATCGTCTGCCCTTGCTCAACAACAAGATGGAAACGGTTATGAAATATTTGCGCATGTTGTTCGACAACTTCACTCTGGCGTTGCTCGGGGTGGTGTTGATCGCCACCGTGCTGCCCTGCTCGGGCGACGGCGCGGTGTATTTCGGCTGGCTGACCAACCTGGCCATCGGCCTGCTGTTCTTCCTGCACGGTGCCAAACTGTCGCGCGAGGCGATTATCGCCGGTGCCGGGCACTGGCGCCTGCACCTGTTGGTGTTCTCCTGCACCTTCGTGCTGTTCCCGTTGCTGGGCCTGGCATTCAAGCCGCTGTTCGTGCCGCTGGTGGGCAACGAGCTGTACCTCGGCGTGTTGTACCTGTGCGCCTTGCCCGCCACCGTCCAGTCGGCGATTGCCTTCACCTCACTGGCCCGTGGCAACGTGCCGGCAGCCATTTGCAGCGCTGCGGCCTCCAGCCTGATCGGTATCTTCCTGACCCCGCTGCTGGTGATGATGTTGCTGGGCGCCAGTGGCGACACCGGCTCTGGCCTGGATGCGGTGCTGAAGATCACCCTGCAGCTGCTGGTGCCCTTCGTCGCCGGGCAGGTCGCGCGGCGCTGGATCGGAGCCTGGGTCAAGCGCAATGCGCGCTGGCTCAAGGTGGTGGACCAAGGTTCGATCCTGCTGGTGGTCTACACCGCGTTCAGCGAGGCGGTGGTCACCGGCTTGTGGCATACGGTATCGCCACAGCATCTGGCGGGCCTGTTCGCCGTCTGCGGCATTCTGCTGGCCGTGGTGCTGTTCGGTACGCGCCTGTTGGGCAAGGTGCTCGGCTTCAGCCTGGAAGACCGCATCACCATCCTGTTTGCCGGTTCCAAGAAGAGCCTGGCGACCGGCGTGCCGATGGCGCAGGTGCTATTCGTGGGCAGTGGCATCGGCGCGATGATCTTGCCGTTGATGCTGTTCCATCAGATCCAGCTGATGGTGTGTGCGGTGCTGGCACAGCGGTACGCCAGCCGGGTGGAGGAAGGTGAAGCTTCTACGGTTTCCTCCTGAGCCTTTTGAGCTGTTTGCACCGGCTTTTTTGCGGGTAAGCCTGTGAAGAGGCCGGTGCGGGCTACCGAGCCTGCCCTGAACTGCGCTCGCGCAGGGCCTTGCCCACCTCGGCTTCGATCGTGTAAGCCGGCCCCTCCAGCGCCTCATGGTTGCGCGTATAGCGCCGGGCGAACTCCTCCACCCCCAGCGCCTGATACTGCTGCACATGCTTGAGCTCGTGCGCCCACAGCGCCACGTTGTCTTCGGCATCGCTGGCATGGCGGAAGATGATCGTGTCGATCAGCGTTACCGCGTTCACATCCGGGTTCTGCAGCATGGCGTTGGCAGCGCTGATCTGCTGTTCGTCGCCCACCCGGTACCGCGCGGCATCGAGCACGGCAAAGTCATACCACGGTTCGAGTTGGGCGCGGATGTGCAGCGGGATCGGCTCGCTGCCGCTAGCGGTTGCCTCGTCGCGAGCCTGGCGCAGGGCGAACGCCAGGCTGCTGGAGGCCATCACCTCGACGTCCTTGAGCACCTGGCCGGCCTGCCCCGGGTCGATGGGAGCGCAGAAGCAACCCATCAGGCAGACCTGGAATTGCCCCGGGGGGCAAGCCTGTTCAGCGAATGTCGTCGTACTCAGCAACAACCCACACAACAGGCTAGCGGCTCTCATTCAAGGCCCTGTCGACGACGCTGCGGCTGGCTTCAAGTACCTGGGTCTGAACCGCCTCGCTGGCCAGCATGCGCCCCACCACCAGTGCCCCGACGCACTGGCTGATCAACGCCCAGGCCAGTGTTTCATCCTCCAGCGTCTGGCTCCAGGCGTCATGCAGGGCCACCAGCCAATGCTCGGCTTCTTCGCGCACCGGTCGTTCGGCCCGAGCAATCTCTACGCCCAACGGCGGCAGCGGGCAGCCGCCCTCGGCGTTGTGCAGGTGTGCCAGGCTCAGGTACTGCTGCAGGCAACGCGCCAGGCGTTCGCGGTTGGCGCCTTCGTTGGCCAGGCGCGACAGCGGGCTGTTGCAGAGTTCCTGGCGGACCACTTCGGTAAACAGGTCATCCTTGGACGGGAAGTGGTTGTAGAACGCGCCGCCGGTCAGGCCGATGGCCTTCATCAGCCCGGCGACGCCGGTGCTGGCAAAGCCGCCGCGCTTGGCCAGTGCGCCGCTGCTGGCTAGCAGCTTGTCACGGGTCTGTTGCTTGTGGTCAGTGGAGTAGCGCACCGGGAACCTCTTTGCGCGGGCTTGACGATGGCAGTGATCGTAACATAGCGTTCGTTTACTAAACGATCATTCATCAATGGAGGCGCGCATGACAGAACAACAAAAAGTGGTGCTGGTAATTGGTGCGGGGGATGCCACCGGTGGGGAGATCGCCAAGCGGTTTGCCCGTGAAGGGTATATCGCCTGTGTGACCCGGCGCCAGGCTGAAAAGCTGCAGCCCCTGGTGGACGAGATCCGCGCTGCAGGCGGGCAGGCCCATGGCTTTGGCTCCGATGCGCGCAAGGAAGAGGACGTTGCCGCGCTGGTTGAGACCATAGAGCGCGATATTGGCCCGATCGAAGCCTTCGTCTTCAATATCGGCGCCAATGTGCCCTGCAGCATTCTCGAGGAAACGCCGCGTAAATACTTCAAGATCTGGGAAATGGCCTGCTTTGCCGGTTTTCTCACTGCCCAGGCGGTGGCGCGGCGCATGGTGGGGCGTGAGCGCGGGACCCTCCTGTTCACCGGTGCCACTGCCGGCACCCGCGGGGCAGCGGGCTTTGCCGCCTTCGCCGGGGCCAAGCACGGCCTGCGCGCACTGGCGCAGAGCATGGCGCGGGAACTGGGGCCGCGAAACATCCACGTTGCCCATGTGGTCGTGGACGGCGCCATCGACACCGCTTTCATCCGTGACAGTTTTCCCGACCGCTACGCCCTCAAGGATCAGGACGGCATCCTCGACCCTGCACACATTGCCGACAGCTACTGGTTCCTGCACGCACAGCCGCGCGATGCCTGGACCTTCGAACTGGACCTGCGCCCGTGGATGGAGCGTTGGTAAGCCCTGACTCATCAAAGGAGTGTGTTGCATGAGCAAAACCGTCGAATTCTTCTTCGATCTGGGTAGCCCCGCCAGTTACCTGGCCTGGACGCAGCTGCCCGCCCTGTGCGCCCGCCATGGCGCAACACTGCGTTATCGGCCGATGTTGCTTGGAGGGGTGTTTCACGCCACGGGCAATGCGTCGCCCGCGATGATCCCCGCCAAAGGGCGCTACATGTTCACCGACCTCGGTCGCTATGCCATGCGCTATGGCGTGCCGTTCGGGCTGCCGCCGGGTTTTCCGATGAATACCCTTGCCTTGATGCGGGGTGTGATCGGCATGCAATTACGCTCCCCGGAACGCTTCGAGGCGTTGCTGGCGGCACTGTTCAACGGGTTATGGGCGCAACGCCGCAATCTCGCGGATGCCACGGTACTGGATCAGGTGCTTGGCGAGGCCGGTTTCGATCCGACAGAGCTGCAGGCTTTGGCGAGTGACGGTGACGTGAAGGCGGCGCTCAAGGAGGCGACTGAGGAAGCGGTGGCGCGCGGTGTGTTTGGTGCGCCGACCTGTTTTGTCGAGGGTCAGATGTACTTCGGTCAGGATCGGCTGGACTTCGTCGAGGATGCACTGAGCCAGTAAGTGCGTGCATGACAGGCCCGACCTCTTCGCGGGCTTGCCCACGAAGAGGTCGGTAGGCTCATAGCCAGATCAGAAGTTGGCCGGGGTGTTGGCGCTGATGATTTCCGCCTCGTCCTGGCCAATGTTCTTGAAGCTGTGCGGCAAGGTAGTGGGGATGTAGTAGCCATCGCCGGAGTTGAGGATGCTGACCTGGCCATCGACCCACAGCTCCACGGTGCCACGGGTAACCAGCCCGCATTCCTCGCCCTCGGCATGCACGATCGGCTCGCCCGAATCGGCGCCCGGTGCGTACAGCTCACGCAGCATGCGCATCTGCCGTGCCTCGACACTGGCGCCGACCAGCAGCATGCGCAGGCCATTGCGGCCCAGGTCCGGCTGCTCGCTGGCGCGGAACACGAAGCGCTCTTCCCGTACCGGCTCATCGAAGCTGAAGAACTCCGCCAGGGACATCGGGATCCCTTCGAGCAGTTTTTTCAGGGAGCTGACCGAGGGGCTGACGCGGTTCTGTTCGATCTGCGAGATCGTCGAGTTGGTCAGCCCGCTGCGACGGGCCAATTCCCGCTGGGAAAGGCTGTTGCGTTCACGCACCAGTTTGAGTCGTGTCCCTGTGTCCATAGCCGCCTTGTAATCAGAGGTGTTAAAAATAATGAGCGCATTAAAACACACTCTGCACGCTTGCGCGCTGTGCTTGTCAGGCGCGTTGGTCGCGTGGCATCGGCCACAGGCCGACCAGCAATAACAGCAGCGCCACCGCAAGGAACGGCAGGCGCGGGTCGAGGGCGTAGACCAGCGTCCCGGCCAACGGGCCAATGACGGCCCCCATGCCTTGCGCGGCGCCGATTGAGCCGGCTGTGGCGCCCTGTTCGGATGCCTGCATGGCATTGGCCGCCAGCGCCGAGAACGACGGGAATACAAAACCCATGCCGGCAGCGGCGACGAAGTAGCAGCCCCACAGCCACGGTGCGCTGGTGGCCAGCGCGCCAGCCGCAAAGCCCAAAGCGGACACCGTGGCGCCGACGCGGATCATTTTCAGCGGTGGCCACTCCAGTTGGCGCAGGATCACCTGCGACAGGATCAGCGCCACCCCCACCGTGGTCAGGGCGATGCCTGCCGTTTGGGCCGCCTGCGCCGGGCCCAGGTGCAAGCGATCGAGGGCGAAGAAACCGACGATGATCTGCGACACGGTCACACTGAGCATCGCGCTGAAGGCCACCAGCAGCGGTCGGCGCAGGCGCGGGTCGGTCAGACGCACCGGGCTCGGCGCATGGCTGACAGCCAACGGTTGTGGCTTGAGCTTGAACAGCAGCACCAGGAATGCGCTGGCGGGCAGCAGCGACATCACATGGAACGGCAGGCTCAGGCTGTGCCGTGCCAGCAGTGCTGCCAGCGCCGGCCCCAGCACCAGGCCGACGGCGTTGGCTGCGCCCAGCGAGGCCATGGCCCGCGCCCGCTGTTGCGGTGCGACATGGTCGGCGATCAGCGCATTGCATCCCACCGGAATGGCCGCATAGAAGGCGCCGATGCAACCCCGCGCGATCATCAGCCCGACAAACGCCAAGGTCGCCCCTGGCAACCACCGCAGGGCGCCTTCGACGAACAAGCACAGCACCCAGTAGGCCACGGTGAAGCCGGCAGTACCCAGCAACAGGACCCGCCGCCGGCCCAGCCGGTCGGCGGCGCGGCCCCACGGGCGTGCCAGCAACACCCAGACCACGCCGGCCACGGTCACCGCGGCGCCGGCTTGCCAGGTGGCCATGCCGAGCAGGCGGGCGATGGGGCCGATCAGCGCCACGAAGGCCATCATCGACATGGTGCAGGCCATGGTGGCCAGTAGCAGTGGTCGCAAGTCCAGGGTACTGGCGGGGGTCAGGGTGGCAGGTTCCTTTGCAGCATTCATTGGGCAGTCCAGGCAAGGTAAGCAGAAGGCGCTCATGTTAATGAGAGTATTTATCGTTTGTCGACCTTGCCCTGGACCACATGCCATCACACGTTGCGGCGCAGGGGGCCAGGCCACATGCTACGCAACACCCCGTCCCGGCGCACCAGTGCATGCATCAGTGCCGCGCCCAGGTGCACCAGCACCGTAGCGAACAGCAGGTAGCCCGCCCAGCCGTGGGCCTGGCGCAGCACCGCATACAGCTGCAGGTCATGCGGGGCGATTGCGGGCAGTTGCAGGGGGCGTGGATAACCGCCTGCGGACAACATCGCCCAGCCCAGCAGCGGCATGCCCAGCATCAAAGCGTAGAGCAGCAGGTGCGAGGCGCCCGCCGCGATGCGCTGCAGTGGGGGCAGGTCGTGTGGCAGGGGCGGATGAGGCAGCGTCAGGCGCAGGCCGATGCGCACGATCACCAGCAACAGCAGGGCCAGGCCGGTGGCCTTGTGCAGCTCGACGAGCAGTGGATGGCGCAGCGACAAGTCGCCCACCATGCTCACGCCAATGAACAGCATGGCCACGATCAGAATCGCCATCAGCCAGTGCAGCAGACGGGCCAGCGGGTGGAAGGCTTGGGGTTTCATGGCTGGGCTCCTGTGCCGAGCGATTCGCGGCTGCGGCGGTTGAAGGATTCCGAATAGGCTGCCGAGCGGGCGGCGAGGATCGGGTCATCGGACGCTTGGATGCCAGATGGCAGGATCAGCGGGTCGAAGTTCAGGTCACGGCAGGCACCTTGCTCGGGGGCGTCCACCTGTTCGATGACCAAGGTGCCGGCATCGACAGTGCGTCGTTCGGCGGGCCAGGGGTGGGCGGGGTCGTTCTGCGGGTCGCCGGGGTTGGCCAGGACCAGGCGCAGGGTCCAGCGCAACGGCCCTTGGGCCAGGCGCTGTTGCAGGTCATGTTGCAGGAACTGTTTGTCGTCGACCTGGCCGGGCAGGGCGGCGAAAGGCGCCTGAGGCTCAAGCTGCCAACGCACGGGATGGGCAGCGCCGGCGGCATCGATCAGGCGGAACGCGTTGATGCTGTGGTATTGGGTGCTGGCGAAGCTGTCGCTGGGTTTGTAGCTCGCCGCCCATTGGCGGAACGCCGCGCTCTCCGGGTGCGCGGCAAAGAACGCCTGCAGTTTTGCCGGGTCCGGTTTGCCGGTGGCCGGGGCTGGCGCACTGGCCAGTACCTGGTCGTAGAACCCTTCTGGCGTGCTTACCGCCAGTACTGGCGGGTTGTTCATTCCGGTTCGCCACACCTGACCATCGTCGGTGCTCAGCTGGATCGCCAGGCTGCGCACCGGTACCCCGGTGTCCGGGGCGAACGGGTTGGCGCCGCCGATGGCGAAACGGCCGATCACCGGCACGTGGTCCTGGCTGAACGCACGCGCTGTCGACAGTGCTGCGGCCTGGCCGCTGGGCTGGAAGTAGCCGCTGACGCACAGGCCCTTGGCGTGATTTTTACGGTACCCCGGGTAGTGGCCTGCCTGGGCCTCGAAGGTGTCGATGATGCGCTGCGGGGTCAGTTGCGGCCCGCCGATCCAGCCGGCGGTATAGGCAAAGCCGGCGCCCAGGGCCAGCATCACGGCGCCGATACCGGCCAGGCGCAGGGCCTTGGCCGGGCCGTGCAAAGGTGAGTTCATGGTGTTCGTCCGGTTCAGTGAAGATGCGGGTACGACGGGGCAGGGAAAAACTTATTCCCTCGGTGGGAATAGATTTTGTTGCCGGGCGTCTGCCCCATACACTGAATAACCCCGAAGCCGGTACCTTGCCATGCACGACCTGGACGAACAGCAGTGGCGTGAGCTGCTACAGCGCCTGCGCCGCTTTGCCTTGTGGCTGACCCGCGAGCCAGGCAGTGCCGACGACCTGGTGCAGGGCACCGTCGAGCGCGCCCTGAGCCGCAGCAGCCAGCAACGCGACGCTGATGCGCTGCGCGCCTGGTTGTTCACCATCCTTTACCGGCTGTTTCTCGACGGCAAGCGCCGCGAGCGCCTGCACGCGCGTTGGCTGGCGTGGTTCGGCCGCGCCGAGCAGGAAGATGAACCGGTTGGCGGCAATGTCGAGAACATCGTGCTGGCCCAAGCCGACCTGCAGGCCTTCGCCCAGTTGTCGACCGAACAGCGCGCCTTGCTGTTGCTGGTCAGTATCGAGGGGCTGAGCTACAAGGAGGCCGCCCAGGCGCTGCAAATTCCCATCGGCACGGTGATGTCGCGCTTGTCCCGTGCCCGTGCCGCCTTGCGTGAACTGACCGAGGGCAACCCCCAGCCCCCGGCCTTGCGGAGATTGAAATGACTCGCCTGATTCCCAGCGAAGACGAACTGCATGCCTACGTCGATGACCGGCTCGCCCCGCCGCGCCGTGCCGAGGTGCAGGCCTGGCTTGCGGCCAACCCGCAGGAAGCCGCGCGCATCGACGCCTGGCGCAACGATGCCCGGCGCTTGCGGGCGGCGCTGGCAGGGTTTGGCGAACGCCCTGGTGCTCCACAACTCGACCTGGGCCAGGTGCAGCGGCGTTTGCGGCAACGTCGGCAGCGGCGTTTTGCTTCCGCAGCGGCCTTGCTGCTGGCCCTGGGCGTGGGTGGGCTGGGTGGCTGGCAGGCGCGGCAAGTGACGTTGGTTGGCAACGCGCTGCCGATGGCCGATGCTGTCCAGGCACACCGTTTGTTTGCCGGCAGTGAAGCACTGGATATACAGGCCAGTGACCCTACGCAGTTGCGCGACTGGCTTGGCAGGCACTTCAACCGGGTGGGGCAATTACCGGACTTGACCGGGTACGGCTTCCAGCCCGTGGGCGCGCGGTTGCTCAGCAACGAGCAGGGCCCGGCGGCCTTGCTGGTGTTCCAGGACCGCAATGGCCAGCGCATCAGCCTGTTCTTGCGTTCGCCAGGCGAACACTATGAGCGCATGCCGCAGGGGCAGCGGGTCGATGGGCAGCTGGAGGCGCGGTATTGGTCGCACGGGGCGTACAACTTTGCGCTGGTCAGCGCGGCGGATGATGTGCGCGGAGCGGGGGTTGGGGAAGCGTTGCGTCTGGGGCTTTAGGCACTGTACGAATGTATCCGCACTTGCCCCTACTGCGTTGAAGCGTGGCTCGGAATGCTCATGTACGCCCGTACAGTCGTGTGCGTCCCCGGGCGTTCCTCGCCACGTTTCGCCTGGTCTGGCGTTCGCGCATATTTCATACAGACCCGAGCCACCCACTTCGCGGCGAACCCGCGAAGTGGGTGGCTCGATGATCAGCTCAGCTCCAGCCAGATCGGTGCATGGTCCGAAGGCTTCTCCATCCCGCGCAGGTCATAGTCCACGCCCGCCGCCTTGATCCGCGGCACCAGGTGCTGCGACGCCATGATCAGGTCGATGCGCAAGCCACGTTTGGGCTCGTCCTCGAAGCCGCGGCTGCGGTAGTCGAACCAGCTGAAGCGGTCCGCGACTTCCGGGTGCAGGTGGCGGAAGCTGTCCACCAGGCCCCAGCCCTTCAGGCGCTCCATCCACTCGCGCTCTTCGGGCAGGAAGCTGCATTTTCCGGTTTTCAGCCAGCGCTTGGCGTTGTCCGGCCCGATGCCGATGTCGCAGTCCTGGGGCGAGATGTTCATGTCGCCCATCACCAACACCGGCTGGTCGTTCTTGAACTGCCCCTCGAGCAGCGCCTGCAGGTCGCTGTAGAAGCGCTGCTTGGCCGGGAACTTGGTGGGGTGGTCGCGGCTTTCGCCCTGCGGGAAATAGCCATTCATGACGGTAATCGGCGTGCCGTCGGCATCGGCGAAAGTGCCCCAGATGAAGCGGCGCTGGGCGTCTTCTTCATCGGTGGCAAAGCCTTTGAACAGGCTCAGCGGTGGCTGGCGCGAAAGCAGGGCGACACCATAGTGGCCTTTCTGGCCGTGGTAGTGCACGTGGTAGCCCAGGGCCTCGACGTCGGCCAGGGGGAACTGATCGTCGCTGACCTTGGTTTCCTGCAGGCCGATCACGTCCGGCTGGTGCTTTTCGATCAGCGCCGCCAGCTGGTGCGGGCGGGCTCGCAGGCCGTTGATATTGAAACAGACGATCTTCATGGAAAGACAATCCTGGTAAAAGGCCGGATGCTAGCCGACATCGGCGTCCATCACCAGCGTGGCAGCTGGGTGCCGGCACTGCTAACGTGCTCTGTGAGGTGAACGAAGCGCTGTGGGGCACCTCCAAGGCACTGTATGCCCTATTCCAGGAGGACTGCCCGCCATGCCCGAAGCCACTGCCGCCCAGGCTCGCATCTGCTCGCTCGATGACGGCTACAGCCGTGAGGCACGCTCGCTGCTGTACAACGCCTACCGCCACGAGCCAACCTTTGCCTATATCTTCGAAGCCCAGCGCCCTGGCTACGAACGGCGTTTGCGGGTCATGGTGCGCGAATGGGTGCGCCAGCATTTCTATCTGCAGTTGCCAGCCATCGGCCTGTTGCTGGATGACCGCCTGATCGCGCTGGCGCTGATCGTCCCGCCGCAGCGCAGGTTGGGCGTGGCCGACAGTTGGGCCTGGCGCCTGCGGATGTTACTGGGCACCGGCCAGCGCTGTACCCGCCGCTACATGGACTACCAGGCAGCGCTGTCGAGCTGCCTGCCGACGGACCAGGTGCACATGCTGCCGCTGCTGGGCGTGCACCCGCAGTTCCGTGGCAAGCACTACGGTGAACAATTGCTACAGGCAGTGCACGACTGGTGTGCGGAAGACCCCAACACCCATGGCGTGGTGCTGGACTCGGGCAACGAGCACTATCTGGCATTTTATGAGCGCCAGGGCTATGAAGAGATAGGTGAGGTGGCTGTAGGGCCAATCCGAGAGAGGGTGTTCTTTCATCCCAATCCGGTGTCATCCTTGTCCTCAATTGCCTGACAGGCGGCTCCCTTGAGCGCCTGGCTCTGGTAGCATGCGCCGCATGACGTATTCAGGAAGACTCACCTGGGGCCTGGTATTCTGGGCCGCCAGTTTCGCAGCATGGGGCCAGAGCGAGTTGCTGGTGCAGGTAAAACCAGCCAACAAGGCGCTCAAGGCCAATGTCGAAGGCTACATCGGCACCCTTGGAAACCGCGATGAAGAGGCGCTGCTGCGCTTCAGCCGCGGGGCGCAGGAGCAGGCGCGCAAAGCCGCGCAAGCACTTGGCTACTATCAGGCGCAGATCGATACCGAGGTCAAGCCGCCCGCCAAGGCCGACCAGCACGCAACGCTGATCATCCACATCGACCCTGGCGAGCCTGTGAGGCTGCGCAACGTCACCGTGCGCATCGAAGGGCCGGCCAGCGAGATGAAGGCATTCCGCGTACCCGACAGCAAGGCGCTGCGCGCTGGGGAACAACTCAACCATGGGTTGTACGAGGACGCCAAGCGGCTGATCCAGAACCAGGCCTCACGCTACGGCTTTTTCAGCGGCCGCTTCAGCCGTCAGCGCCTGTCGGTCGACCCGCAGGCCGGGGTGGCCGATATCGAGCTGATCTACCAGAGCGGTCCGCGCTATCGCCTGGGAGCGGTCAGGTTCAGTGGTGATACGCCGCTGGATGAAGACCTGCTGCAACGCATGGTCTCATTCAAGCCTGGCACCCCTTACGATTCCGAACTGATCGCCGAACTCAACAACGACCTGCAATCCAGCGGCTATTTCGAGGGCGTGAGGGTCGATGCCGCACCTACCGCCGCCGTGGCCGAGCAAATCCCGGTGGACGTGCGCCTCGATACCCGCAAGCCCAGAACCATGGGCCTGGGCCTGGGTTTCTCGACCGACGTCGGCCCTCGTGGCAAGGCCAACTGGACGCGTCACTGGGTCAACCCCCAAGGCCACAGCTATGGCTGGGAAACCGAACTGTCGGCGCCCCGGCAGAACGTAGGCCTGTGGTACGACGTTCCCCTCGACCCACCCCTGACCGACAAGCTGCGCTTCGCCGGCGGCTACCAGAACGAAGAGATCGCCGGCACCGACACCCTCAGCAAGCTGCTGACAGTGGGCCCCGAGTGGCACAGCAAACTGCCCAGCGGCTGGCAGCGGGTGATCTCGCTCAAGTACCAGCGTGAAGAGTACCGCTTGGGCGACGACTCAGGCTTGAGCAACCTGTTGATGCCGGGTGTGAGTTTCTCCTACCTGCGCAGCGACAACCGCATCGACCCGCACAACGGCTACCGCCTGCAGTTCGATACCCAGGTGGCCAAGGAAGGGCTGGTTTCCGACACCAACCTGCTGCACGGCAACGTGCTGCTCAAAGGCCTGACCACCCTCGGCCACAACCATCGCTTGCTCGGCCGGGTGCAGTTTGGTGGCAGCGCCACCAACGGTTACAAGAACAACATCCCGCCGTCGCTGCGCTTCTTCGCCGGTGGTGACCAGAGCGTACGGGGTTACGACTACCAGACGCTGTCGCCGAAAAACAGCGACGGCGACCGCATCGGTGGCCGCTACCTGGTGGCCGGCAGTGTCGAGTACCAGTATTCGCTGACCGATAAGTGGCGTGTGGCGACCTTCGTCGACCAGGGTAATTCATTCAATACACTGGAACTGCCCAGCCTCAAGACCGGGGTTGGCTTCGGTGTGCGCTGGGTATCGCCGGTCGGGCCGTTGCGCCTGGACCTGGCCAAGGCCCTCGACGACGACGGTGGTATTCGCCTGCACTTCTCCATGGGGCCTGAGCTGTGATGCGTGTGTTCAAATTCATTCTGCTGGGTGTGCTCGGCAGCGTGCTGCTGGTGGCCCTGGCACTGGGCATGTTGCTCGGCACCGAAGGCGGAAGCCGTTGGCTGCTGGCGCGCGTGCCGGGGCTGGAGGTCAACGACTTTCAGGGGCGTCTGGCGGGCAGTTGGCAGGCCAGTCGCTTGAGCTGGGTCGACGCTGGCAACCGGGTTGAAGTGCAGGCACCGCTGCTTAACTGGTCGCCCGCCTGCTTGCTGCGTGCCACGTTGTGCATCAATCAGCTGCACGCCCAGCGCATCGACATGGCCTTTGCGCCAAGCGATCAACCTGCCGAGAGCGGCCCGTTGCAATTGCCGGCGTTGCGGCTGCCGGTGGCGATCGAGTTGGGTGAAGTCAAGGTGGGCCAGTTGCGCCTCGATGGCAGCGACTTGCTCGGTGATCTGCACCTGGCGGCGCACTGGACGACCACCGGGCTGCGAGTCGATAGCCTGCAGTTGCAGCGCGATGATCTGCAGCTGAACCTGCAGGGGGACGTGCAGCCCGAGGGCGACTGGCCGGTGCAGCTTCAGGGGCAGGTGCAATTGCCAGCGGTGGAAGGCCAGGCCTGGCAATTGGCGCTGACCGCCAAAGGTGAGTTGCAGAAAAGCCTCGAACTCGACGCGACCAGCAGCGGCTATCTCAATGCCCGGCTGACCGGCGAGTTGCAAGCCTTGGCCGAGCATCTGCCGGCAACGTTGCAGATCCGATCCGACAGCTTCAAGCCTGCGGCATCGCTGCCGGACACGCTGCAACTGAACCAGCTCAAGCTCGATGCCAAGGGCGACTTGCTCAAGGGGTATCAGCTGTCGGGCAGTGCCAGCCTGCCGGCCGAGCAGGCACCGATTGCCCTGGTCCTGGCGGGCAAGGTCGATGCCAAGGGCGCAAAGCTGGATGCCCTGGACCTCTCCGCAAGTGATACCCAGCGGGTCAAGCTGCAGGCCAGCGCCGACTGGCAGCAGGGCCTGGTGGCCGATGCCCGACTCGACTGGCAAGATTTCCCCTGGTTGCGCCTGTATCCGTTGGAGACGCCACCAGAAGTCACGGTCAAGCGCTTCAATGCCCAGGTGCAATACCGTGATGGCAATTACCAAGGTACGTTCCACGGCGACCTCGACGGCCCTGCCGGGGCGTTCACCCTGGCCAGCCCGTTCGAGGGCGACTTGGGCCAGGCCCGTTTGCCACAGCTCGCCCTCACGGCGGGGCAAGGCAAAGCCGCGGGCAGTGTGGCCGTGCGCTTTGCCGATACCCTGGCCTGGGATGTCGACCTGCAGTTGTCGGCACTCGACCCGGCCTTCTGGCTGGCCGAATTGCCCGGCACCTTGGCTGGCCCTTTGCGCAGCAAAGGTGAAATGAAGGGCGAGCAGCTGACCCTCGACGCGCAGCTTGACCTCAAGGGCCGCCTGCGTGGCCAGCCGGCAGTACTCAAGGTCGAGGCGCAAGGGGCCGGGCAGACCTGGACCCTCGGCGCCCTCGCGGTGCAGCTGGGCGACAACCGCATCAACGGCAGTGGCAGCCTGCAGCAGCGGCTGGCAGGCCGCGTCGATCTCGACTTGCCGCGCCTGGGCCAACTGTGGCCGGGGCTGCAAGGGCAGGCCAAAGGCAGGCTGGACCTCAGCGGCACGCTCACTGCTCCCCAGGGCACCCTGACACTGCAGGGCCAGCAACTGGCTCAGGAGGAGAACCGCATTCAGCGCCTGGACCTGGATGCGCGCCTGGACAATGCCCAGCGCGGCGTTGTCGATCTCAAGGCCAACGGTATCCGCCTGGGCGACACCGTACTGGGCACCTTGCGCGCCAACGGCAAGGGCGATATCCGCCAGCAGGCCTTGACCCTTGGCCTCGATGGGCCGCAGTTGAAGCTCGACCTGGGGGTGGATGGCCAGCTGAGCAAGGGCGACTGGCGTGGCCGCCTGGCCAGTGGCAGCGTCCAGGCCGGCGGCCAGGCTTGGCAGCTGCAGGCACCGGCACGCCTGCAACGGCTGGCCAGCGGTAAGCTGGACTTTGGCGCGCACTGCTGGCGTTCCGGCCAGGCGAGTTTGTGTGGCGAAGATCAGCGCCTTGCGCCCGAGCCGCGCCTGCGCTACCACCTCAAGCAGTTCCCGCTCGACAGCCTGGCCCAATGGCTGCCGAAAGATTTCGCCTGGCAGGGCCTGCTCAATGCTGACGTCAACCTGGACATTCCGGCCAGTGGCCCCAAAGGCACCTTCAGCGTCGATGCCAGTGGCGGCACGCTGAGGGTGCGCGACAACGGGCGCTGGATCGATTTCCCGTACCAGGCCTTGCGCCTGGACAGCACCCTGGCGCCGCGTCGTATCGATACACGTTTGAGTTTTCGTGGCGAGCGCCTCGGTGAACTGAACCTAGACGCCCGCATCGATCCGCTGGGCAAGGACAAGCCGCTGTCGGGTAATTTCCGTCTTGCCGGCCTGGACCTGTCGATTGCCCGGCCGTTCGTCCCTATGGTCGAGCGCCTGACCGGGCAATTGAATGGCAGCGGCCAGTTGACCGGCACCTTGCTGGCCCCGCAAGTCAACGGCAACCTCATGCTCAGCGGTGGCGAAGTCAGTGGCGCCGAGCTGCCGGTCAGTTTGAAGGACCTGTCGCTGCAGGCGCTGATCGCTGGCGAGCAGGTGCAGCTCAATGGCAACTGGCGCAGCGGCGAGGTGGGCCGTGGCCAACTGGCCGGCCATCTGACCTGGGGCCAGGCCCTGGGCATGGACCTGCGCTTGCAGGGCCAGCAGTTGCCGGTCACCGTCGAACCCTACGCAACGCTCGAAGTAGCGCCGGACCTTACCCTGCGCCTGATCGACGACAAACTGGCGGTCACCGGCAAGGTGTTGGTACCCAAAGGCAAGATCACCGTGCGTGAGTTGCCGCCGTCGACCGTCAAGGTGTCGGATGACACCGTCATCGTCGGCCATCAGACGGAGGAGGGCAAAGCGCCCATGGCGATGGCCATGGACATCGATGTGCAGGTGGGGCAAGACAAGCTGTCGTTCAGTGGCTTCGGCCTGACCGCCAACCTGCTCGGCCATGTGCACATCGGCGACAACATGGACACGCGCGGCGAGCTGAGCCTGGCCGACGGCCGCTACCGGGCCTATGGGCAACGCTTGACCATTCGCCGCGCGCGCCTCTTGTTCGCCGGGCCCATCGATCAGCCCTACCTGGATATCGAAGCTATTCGTCAGGTCGATGATGTGATCGCGGGTATTCGCTTGAGTGGCAACGCGGAACAACCCACTACCAAGGTGTTTTCGGAGCCGGCCATGAGCCAGGAACAAGCGTTGTCTTACCTGGTGCTGGGTCGCCCGCTGAGCACCTCAAGCGAAGACAACAACATGCTGGCACAGGCTGCCCTGGGGCTGGGGCTGGCTGGCAGTGCTGGAGTCACCGGCAGCCTGGCGTCTAGCCTGGGCATCGATGACTTCCAGTTGGACACCGAAGGCTCCGGCAACACCACCAGTGTGGTGGCCAGCGGCAACCTGACCGAAAAGCTGAGCCTGCGTTACGGGGTGGGGGTGTTCGAGCCGGCCAACACCATCGCACTGCGCTACAAACTGAGCAAGAAGGTTTACCTGGAGGCGGCCAGCGGGCTGGCGAGTTCACTGGATATCTTCTACAAACGCGATTTCTGAGAGCCACCGTTGGCGCACGGTGGCGGCCGCATTTGACGCGTTGGAGTCGGGCGTGCGCGGTGCAGTTAGCGGGCGCAGGGCTCCTGACGGCGGATGTTTCCAATCTGACGCAGGCTCAGGCCGTACTTGTCAGCCAGCAGGCTGCGCGACAAGCCGTCGGCGCTCTCCTTCTGGATTTGCAGATTGCGCAGTTGCCGCAGGAAATGATCGGCCTTGGGGATTTCCAGGGCCACGCCGGCAAAACGCTTGATCAGGGCGTCGAGCGCCTCGCGAGGGAGGACGTCGGCGAGCTTGGTTCGCTCGCGGTGCTTGGGAATGTATTTTGGCCTGCCACCGTACACGCAGGTCAGCTGGTAGGCGTTTTCGATACCGATGCATTCAATCAGCGCCTGCAGCGAATGGGGTAGCTGGCTGATGTCGATGGCTGTTAGATCTGGCAATTCCATGTGAGGCTCCCTCGCGCGAGATGGGGCGCGATGTTTTGAAGATCCGTGATAGCGGGTCAGCGATGGCCAGCGGCGGGCTGTCGTTGGCAGGACTGGATTGTCTGTGAGTGGCAAAGGCTGTCGCTAGGTGGCAATTGGGCTGGTGCTTGTAGCCTTGGTAGGCAGAACTTGCAGGCATTAATTTCGCTGCATGTAGGACATCGCTTCAGTGGTGCCCCGCAAGCCCTGATTTTTCATTACGTCACTTTTCATGAGCCAAATGGGTGCCTGCACCCTCATGCGCAAGGGGAGCTGCTAATCAAGGGGAGGGACTGCTACCTGTCCAGGGCATGGGCAGGGAGGGGAGGCGTAACCCGATGAGAGGGCGAATTGGAGCCCGGTGGCTCCAGCCTGGGCGGCAATCCAACCGCAACGCTTTCAGCCCTGGGCTGCTCCGCAAAGCAGGAAATGCAGCGCCGAAGGGCGCCGGCGTTGTATCATTGCCGCGGCTCGCTGCGAGCCAATTGCCCCCGATGTTGCAAGGACATTTCAATGACACACGTGCAGCGCCTTAAATATTCACTCCTGATCATCCTGGTGGTGCTGGGCCTCATGCTGGGCCTCTCTCACCTGCAGAAGCAGGGCACGATCACTGAGCAGACCTTCCAGATGCTGGCCATCGCCATTGCGGTGGTGGTGGTCGTGATCAACGGGATTCTACGGCGCAAGGTCAAGCCCTGACCCGTGCCGGCCGGCCAGTGCTGGCCGGCCCTGCGTTCAACGCGGCGCGGGTTGCTCGAGCACGGCGCGCGCTTGCGGGTTGAGGCTGTAGCACTTGTCGCTGCCGAGGCTGATCACGCCTTCCGCGCACAGCCGCTTGAGCACTTCGCGCACGCTCAGGAACGACAGCGGAATGTCCAGTTGCTCGAGTTGCGCGTGCACACCGCGCACGCCAATACTGCGGCCGGTGCGGCCAGCGCTGTGCAGGGCATCGATCACCTTCAGGCGGATCAGGCTGGTGCGCAGGCCATAGGTGCGCAGCAGCTCGCGAATCTGTTCGTTACCGACACGCTCTTCCCCGCAGGCGTCCTGTCCATTGGTCGCCTTGGCCGGGGCGCGCCCGGTCTGCAATGTGGGTTGCGGGCTGTACATGTGAATGCTCCTTTTCGTGGACTATCCCGAAATATGGGTGCCTCACTTACTAGGACGAATGAGAACGGAAAATCTGCAGAATTTGTGCGAAAAAGTTTCGTTGCTGTTCATGAAGACGATTCAGCCGCCCGTCCTGCGTAAAATTTTCATCCATCCGTTCGTCTGATCGGGAATGATCCCTGAATCCGAGGAATGCCTGTGTTCTCTATTTCGCGTCCCCTGACCTGCGCGAGCCTGGCGGCTGCGTTGGTCGCCTCCAGCATTGCCGTGCAGGCGCGGGAAACCAGTACTGATGTGAGCGCGCAGATCCGCCGGACCAGTTTTGGCGTGCCGCATATCGTGGCCAAGGATGAGCGTGGCCTCGGTTACGGCATTGGCTATGCCTATGCCCAGGACAACCTGTGCCTGCTGGCCAACGAGGTGCTGACCGTCAACGGGGAACGCTCGCGCTACTTCGGCGCGCAAGGCAAGACCGTCGAACAGCGCGGCAACCTGGCCAGCGACGTGTTCTTTACCTGGCTCAATTCGCCGGCCGCAGTGAGCGGCTTTCTCCAGGCCCAACCTGCCCCGGTGCGTGACTTGCTGGAGGGCTATGCCAGCGGCTTCAACCGCGCGCTTGCCGAGCGTCGTGGTCAGGGGTTGCCGGCGGAGTGCGGGGATGGCGAATGGCTGCGGCCGATCACCAGCCTGGACCTGATCAAGCTGACCCGGCGCTTGCTGGCGGAGGGCGGCCTGGGCCAGTTCGTCGAGGCACTGGCGGCCGCGCAGCCGCCGCAATTGGCGAGCCAGCACGCGATGCCGGCGTTTGGCCCGGCACTGGCCCTGCAGCAACGCTTCGCTTCCGAGCGCGGCAGCAACGCCGTTGCGGTGGGCGCAGAACGCTCGGCCAATGGCCGTGGCCTGCTGCTGGCCAACCCGCATTTTCCCTGGATGGGTGGTATGCGTTTCTACCAGATGCAATTGACCATCCCCGGCCAACTGGATGTGATGGGCGCCGCGTTGCCCGGCTTGCCGGTGGTGAACATCGGTTTCAACCGGCACCTGGCCTGGACCCACACCGTGGACACCTCCAAGCACTTTACCCTCTACCGTTTGCAGCTGGACCCCAAAGACCCGACCCGCTACTTGCTCGATGGCAAGTCATTGCCGCTGGCCAAGCAGGCCGTGAGCGTCACGGTCAAGGCCGCTGATGGCACGCTGAGCCAAGTCGAGCGGCAGATCTACAGCTCCAACTTCGGGCCGGTGGTGCAGTGGCCCGGCCGTCTTGACTGGGACAACAAAGCAGCCTACAGCCTGCGTGACGCCAACCTGGACAACACCCGGGTGCTGCAGCAGTGGTATCGCATCAACCGGGCCGATAGCCTGGATGCCCTCAAGGGTTCGGTCGAGCAGCTGCAAGGCATCCCTTGGGTCAATACGTTGGCCGTCGATGCTGGTGGCCGAGCGCTGTACCTGAACCAATCGGTGGTGCCGTATGTGGACCAACAGTTGTTGAGCCAGTGCAGCAACCCAGCGGCGCAAGGGCCGTTGGTGGTGCTTGACGGCTCGCGCAGCGCCTGCCAATGGAAGGTGGATGCGCAGGCGGCGCAGCCTGGTATCTTCCCGGCCCACCGGTTGCCGAGCCTTGAGCGCAACGATTTCGTGCAGAGCTCCAACGACCCGGCCTGGATGACCAACCCGGCCCAGCCGTTGACCGGCTACTCGCCGCTCATCAGCCGCAGCGACCAACCCCTGGGCATGCGCGGGCGCTTCGCCTTGGCGCGCCTGCAAGGCAATGCCAAGCTCGGCGTGCAAGACCTGCAAGGCATGGTGATGGATGACGAGGTCTACCTGGCCAGCCTGCTGCTGCCGGACCTGCTGCAATGGTGCAAAGGCGCCGAGGCCGACCTGCAGGCGCTGTGCACAAGCCTGGCAAGTTGGAATGGCAAGGCTGACCTGAACAGCGGTATTGGCTGGGTGCATTTCCAGAATATCGTCCAGGCATTGGCCAAGCACCCAGAAAGCTGGCGAGTGGCGTTTGACCCTGCAGACCCCCAGCACACCCCGCGCGGGTTGGCGGTTGAACAGGCGGCGGTGCGCACGTTGCTGCGCGAAGCGGCGCTGGCTTCAGTGCAGCAGGTAGCCAAGGCCGGTGTTGCTGAAGACAGCCGTTGGGGGCAGATCCAGCAGGCGGCCGACGGCACGCCGGTGCCGGGTGGTCCGCAGGGGTTGGGGGTGTACAACGCGATCTACAGTGTGCCGCATGGGCCAGGCAAGCGCCTGGTGGTCAGCGGTACCAGTTACTTGCAGCTGGTCAGCTTTACCGACAAAGGGCCGCAGGTGAGGGGATTGTTGGCCTTCTCACAGTCCAGCGAAGCCGCTTCGGCGCATTCGGGCGACCAGACCAAGGCGTTTTCGGCCAAGCAGTTGGCGCCGATTCCGTTCACCGAGGCGCAGATCAAGGCTGACCCTGAATACCGACAGTATGTGATCAGTGAGCGGGACAAGGGGACGGTAGCGCGCCAGCCCTGAGTTGTAATCTGCACCGCTCTCATCGCCGGCAAGCCGGCTCCCACAGGTAAACCGCTGCTCTTGCGAACAGTAGAGTGCCTTGTGGGCGCCGCCTTGCCGGCGACGAGGCCGGAACGACAAAGCGATCGGTTTCAGGAAAACTCGAACGGCTCCAGCTGAAAGCCCTGCGTATCCACCTGCAAGGTCCAGCCGCGACGGTCCCAATCGCCCAATACGATGCGCCGGGCCGGCTCACCGTTGACCACCAGCTTGTGTATCGCCGGCCGGTGGGTGTGGCCATGCACCAGCGTTTTCACACCGTGCGCCGCCATGACCTTTGGCACTTCCTCCGGCGTGACGTCGACGATTTCGGTCGCCTTCATGCGCGTTTGTGCGCGGCTTTCGCTGCGCAGCTTGCGTGCCAGTTTCTGTCGGGTGGGCAGCGGCAGGTGCCGCAAAATCCACAGGCTCAACCGGTTACGCAGGTAACGTCGCATTTTCATGTAGGCCACGTCACGGGTGCACAGGGTGTCACCGTGCATCAGCAACACCTGTTCGCCGCCGAGCGTGATCACGCTCGGGTCGGCCAGCAGGGTGCAGCCGGCGGCCTTGCAGAACGCCTCGCCAATCAGAAAATCACGGTTACCGTGCATCAGATAGATTGCCGTGCCACTGTCGCTCAGCTGGCGCAAGGCCTGGCAGATCGACTGCTGGAACGGTGTCATGGCGTCGTCGCCGATCCACGCTTCGAAGAAGTCGCCAAGGATGTACAACGCCTTGGCGTGGCGTGCGCGGCCGTCGAGCAGATCAAGAAACGCCCGGGTAATGTCCGGGCGTTCTTCTTGCAGGTGCAGATCAGAGATCAGCAGTATCACTCAATGATCTCGGCTTTCTCGATGATCACGTCGTCCTTCGGCACGTCCTGGTGGCCAGCCTTGGAGCCGGTGGCGACCTTTTCGATGGCGTCGACGACTTCAGTGCCTTCGACCACTTCACCGAATACCGCGT